>Ga0209096_1000039_pt1 | contig 219107 bp, 225 predicted proteins | sample AD_UKC034_MetaG_FD_184407 | JGI IMG/M metagenome (GOLD analysis project Ga0209096, IMG submission 184407) | Active sludge microbial communities of municipal wastewater-treating anaerobic digesters from USA - AD_UKC034_MetaG (SPAdes) (version 2) | ecosystem: Engineered > Bioreactor > Anaerobic... | reverse complement strand
CCGCTTCGCGAACCTCCGGCGGAACAATATATTTTCGGTGATAATAAAGACCAGGCGGCTTGTCGGCATCTTGCGACGCCTCCAAGCCGCCTAACATCTGCGATGGTCCGCAGTAAAAAAGAAACTCGGGTGACGCTTCCTTTGCCAACCCTTTCCATAATCATACCTAATGCATCTATGGCTGCCCAAAGTATGGCGGGCGCTTCCTTAACACACCCCATTTGAATATGCGCCCGTCAAGATAATTCATTGAATTGATTATGTGACTAAATAAAGTATAATAAAGAGTATAAAAATAGGATATTAAGCCAAATTAAGTCTATTTTATTGAGACCGAGAAGAGGTTATTCATGAGCATAATTACTAAAATATTGAAACTCAAAGGATTTGGTATATTCGGCGATTTTGTATGGATAGCAGAAATCCCCGAATTCAAACGATTCAATCTTATCTATGGCTGGAATCGAAGCGGAAAAACAACAATCTCCAGGATTTTTTCTAGCTGCGAAAAAAAATGTCTTTATGACAAAGATAAATTTAGGCACTATCCGGAAAATGGGGAGTTCGAGATTAAAACCAACGACAATATAACTATAAATAACGTGGGCGTTTCCCTTAATGCATTGCCAATTAAAGTGTTTAATCAGGATTTTATAGAAGACAATATTTCGTTTGACCCAACTGATGTTTGTAACCCAATTGTTTATGTAAGTCAAAAAGATATAGAAAGCAAAAAAAAGCTTGAAAAACTCAGAGCTGATAAAAGCATGCTTTTTAAAATATACGAGGATTCAAAAAAAGACAAGGCCACAAAGGAAGAAATAAAGGCCAACTTCCTTACCGATCTCGGGCGAGAGATCGCTAATTTACTTTTTGATAAATCCTATAATAAAACAAAAGCCGAGAATAGGATTAAAGAAGTTGGGGTTAATAATTTCAAAAGTAAAATACTATCTGATGACGAAAAGAAAAAATACGATTCCCTTAGTAAGGGGAATGCAAAGAAGCCTCTGGCATTGCTGGCAACATACAGCTGCAAAATAAACCTCGACAAGGAAGTTGTCTGTGGTTTTAATAATATATATAACCGGGTTCAACTGATTCTGAGCAAAAAGGTAATTTCCGAAGTAATGGATCGGCTAAAAAATGATCAGAGCTTGAAGGAATGGGTTAAACAGGGATTTGACCTACATAAATCAAGAAATGAAAGAAGCAACTGTTTGTTTTGTCAAAAGCCTCTAAAAGATGAGTATTTGGATGAACTTGCGAGGCACTTCAGCAAGGACTATGAAAGTCTGGAAAACACAACAATGCAATTAGAAAATGAGCTATTAAATAGCATGGTGACAGAAATATCTTTGACGAATGAAGAGCTATATCCTGATTTACAAAAAGAATATGAAGGACAGGCAGAAAAATACAATCAAATAGTTGACAAAATAACTGCGTGGGTAGGAGATGTTATTTTAGCGCTACAAAAGAAGCGCAACAACCCATTAGAAGTCGTTTCAACCACAAATGCGCCAAGTGATTATGAATCAGAAATAAATACAATAATTGATCAACTAAACAAAATCATATCTAGCCATAATAGCAAGGTCGCAAACCATTCTGCAGAAGTTGCAAGTGCGAAGGAAAAGTTGGAATGTCATACAATTGGCGTTGCGCTATCTGATCAAGATTTCAATAAGTTTAATGAAAACATTGATGAAGCAGAGAAAAGAGAAGGCGAAGCATTTAAAGCGGTAAAGGCGAATGAAGAAGAAACGATAATACTCGAAAGAAATACTTCGGACGTAGCGCTGGCAATTCCAAAGATTAATCAACATCTAAAAGAATTCTTCGGGAAAGAAGAAATCAAGCTAGAGCTAGATAAGGACAAAAAAGGCTATATTATTAAGCGTGATGGTCAGCCAGCAATAAACTTGAGCGAAAGCGAGAAGACAGCAATCGCGTTCTCATACTTTGTTGTTAAGGTTGAAGAAAAAGAGTTTAAGATTAGAGACGGCATCATTTTTATTGATGACCCGATATCCAGCTATGATTCGAATTTTATTTACCATTGTTTTTCGTTGATTAGCACACATTTTAAGGATGTTGGACAGCTATTCATATCAACTCATAATTTTCATCTATTTAACCTTGTTAAACACTGGTATATTAATAAAAATCATGTAGTGCGTAGTTATAACCTTAAGAATAATAAGAGTGGACGAGCTGAGAAACCAATGCCTTGTGAGTTTTTCATGATTGATAATTACATTGTGTCAAATGCAAGGAAAGCTAAGCTGTCTAAGCTCGACAAAACGTTGCTAAATTACAAATCGGAATATCATTATTTATTTGCAAAGCTGAAAGAGTTTTCAGAAAAAACAGACCAGGAATACGAAGACTATTATACAATTGGGAATATGGCAAGAAGATTCTTTGACATATTCGCAGATTTTAAAGTCCCAACGTCTGGAGATCAAAAATCCAAAATGGATGTATTAGTGGATGGGATTAATGGAAACAATGAAATAATCAGTAAGATTGACGCGGGAAAAGCGTATAAATTAGTTAATGATTTCTCTCATAATTATGATCCGGTAAGTACAATCGAACATAAGGATAAAAGCGAAAGCAAAGAAGCGATAAAAGTCATGCTGAAAATTGTAAAGGAATCAGACCCAAGACATTATGAAATATTAGCTGAAATCAAAAGCGAATGACTCTTCTAGCTACAGTGAGATAATGGATCATATTGAGGCGATTATGGAAAGGGGTAGCGAAAAAAGTCGCTCAAGTCTGTTTCTGAAACGCACCAATAAAAGAGGTGGAGTTGTATTCTAGCCGTTAGAATTCTTTATAATGTCTTCCAGTCTTATCCCCATCCTCTCAATAAGCCCCACGACTAAAGCATTTCCCATACAAAAATATCGCCATCTTTCAGGCATGCCTCTAGTCCATCCGGGTTTGAATCCGTTTAGTCTTTCTGCTTCCTCAGGAGTAATTATTCGATATCCGTATTTATCTTTTATTACATGAGTAATTCTATTAGGATTCTTATTGCCTTCTGCTGTCAACATAGTTCTTGACGGTGTTTCAAGTTTGTCAGGGAATGGGATCCCTCCTTCTTTGTATCGATATTCATAACCTTCTCTGGTCTTTCTTGGCTCGTCTTTTGGCCCCTTAAAGTATTTCCATTTTGCGATATCTTTTTCGTCTATATAATATCTTCCATCTACTTTCTTTTTTTGAAGAACCCCACCTAAAGTCTTTTGCTTCTCTTGATTAGGAATTACTTTCTTTGTATATGCAATTCCATTAATCATCAATCCCGCATTAAAAAAATCACAATGAAATTCTTTGCTTAACAGGACTAGGTCCTCAGGTATTTCAACCTCAAATATCTGATGCTCAGGATTGTCTGTTTCATTGTCATGTTGGACCGGAAATTCTACTGCAAAAAACCCGCTTCTTTCAAGTATTTTCATCGGTTCTAATTTATGATTATATAGACGTTTAATCAATTTCTTTTCTTTAGAGGCGAAAATAAAGGTCCTTCTTCTCCTTTGAGGGAATCCATAATCAGCAGCATTGATCACCCTCCATTCAACAACATATCCGAGTTTATTCAAGCATGATAATATTATCCCGAAGTCCCTTCCACGTTGATTTGCCGGAGATCGAACTAATCTATCAACATTTTCTAGTAATACAAATGGAGGATGATATTCTTTGAGAATGTACTCAATATCCCACCACAACACGCCCTTCTTGCCAGTTATTCCATGTGCTTTTGTTGTTGCAACTGAATAGTCTTGGCAAGGGAATCCACCTACTAGAAGATCGAAATCATTTGGGATTTCTTTTTTTGCATCAAAGATATCTTTATTGCTATGTATCCCATTTTTAAAATGATCGACATAACATTTAAAAGCATATTGTTCTTTTTTCCCGGGCTCCCATTGATTGGACCATATAACACGCCAAGGATGTTCTTTCTTCTTGCCTTCTAGCCCTAGACGAAAACCTCCGACCCCGGCGAATAGTTCGCAGACAGAATAATTATAATGTGATTTCTTTTTTTTCATATATCCCTATTAATGATTCTACAATAACAATATCGAAAGATCAACTGCTGATTTCATTTTTATATCGGCCCAAGCTGAGATTGAATATACTTAGCATTAAGCCAAAAACACTTTTTTACACACTTTTTGCCAGAAGGAGTAATAAATGTGTCTTTCTTATTTTGAGCATGTGGCCTTACGTGAGCAACCGGATTATCAGTGATTTTTGGGAGATTGTCACACTTATCTGCCTTTATCCTCAGGATTGTTTCTTTCCACACTTTTTTTGCTTCGATAAGGTCTTTATAGGGCATATTCCAAAAAATTGCTTTTTTCAGGACCTTTTCATTCTTGTTATTTCTCTTATAAATAACAAAAAAGAATTTCTTGTCATATTGAGCTTTGATTGATGAGGATTCCCAACTCTTTTCCTTTACTAATTCAGTATATTCAAATGTTGGGAAAGAAATGCTTTCTATTAGTTTTCCGGTACTCTCAAGAACGATACTCCTCATGGTCACGCCGGCTTTTTCGAATTCTTCGATATTCTTCTTCTTAACACCTAATATATTTCTGCTAATAATATCGTTGGCATTCTTTGTTTCCTTGTTTAAATCAATTGCTAATAAGCATGCTATTTCCTCCTGCGTCATCCCATAGTAAGGTATAAACTTGCTAGTAATAAAATCTTCGAATGTCTGCCCGCTCGAGTATTCTTTAACACTTTTTACTATCTTTTCAGGAATGCCAGATTGCTCTCTTTTTAACAGTGCATTTATCATTTCATTAACGTATCGTTGTTTTAGTGAAAAAGCTCTTTGTTTTGCACCAATCTCGGATTTGGGCTGTTTGCGAGGACCTTCTTTGTGACCTTTACGGCAAGCTCCAAGATAAAAGGTATCTCCTTCAGATAGTTCGTGTGCTTTCCCTTCTTTAACCATTTTTTGTATCTTCAACCAATCATCACGCATTATCTTGAGGTCTTCAGCAGAATATTTCCATAAACCAACAGCTTTGATCATGTAATCAAGGACAGATTTCCTTCCTTTTTCATGTAGATATAAAACGAGCAGTAATAGAGCATTTTTCTTTAAGAAACTGCTCGTCTCCCACGTTTCGTTTTCGAGCTTCATGTAATCGATCATATTCATGACCAATCTCTCTTTTGATACCAGTCCTTTTTTGGTCATTTTCAGTGGTGTAGACTTTAACTCAACTCCAGCTTCCTTAAAATCAGGGTTTTGGCTATTTCCAGGATTTATCCCAAAATAACAGGTTTCAAGTATATGTCCAAATGTCCCCTTGTCTTCCTTATTCATAGCGGACAGTATTGTTCCAGATATTGCTTCATCAAGTGTTTGACCAACTAGTTTCTTTGCATACTTTTCTATTGAAACTGGATCTGTTTTGTCGTATTCCAGCATTGCTTTTATCCTTTTGACAATGGTGTCTGTGTTGTTAATTATCTCACACTCCCATACTACCATCACTGCCCAACCCATCTTTAGGAGTTCATTTATCTTTCTTTTGTCTCTTTCAACATTCTTTTTGAACTTATTTTTCCAAAATACTTTGTGGGTCTTTGGAAGCTTTGGCTTACATATTGGGCATCTATGCCAAAAACAACCATTAACAAATATTGCAAGTTTTGTATTGACATAGCAAATATCGGGTTTTCCAGGGATTTTCTTATAATGAATTTTATAGCTTTTTAATCCTGCCTTAATCAATGCTTTTCTTAGAAGAACTTCAGGCTTTGTGTTCTTTGCACGAATGTTACTCATTATCTTTGAGGTTATCGCCTTTTTAGGAATTGGTGCGCGTCCATCACGGACATATTCTTTGCTAACGGTCATAATTTAGTGTAAATATAGCATATATTAATGACCCTGGCTTAATGCTATAATTTGGAGCAATTAAAGGGTTGAGAACCAACAATATATAATTTAACAAACTTGATTGGGATAAAAAGGAACACGACTTTCGAGTGGATATAAATGCCAAATATTAAAGATATTAAAAGACAGCGAGAAGACTTAAGCACATTCTTGGTCCATCTTACAAGAGATTATAATTCAGATTTTATGGCGGAAAACAATTTGAAAAACATCTTAAGAAATAAAAGAATATCGGCTGTTAATCCCAAAGGGCTTACTCATGATTGGGAAGATTATCGGGAGCATGTTTCTTCTGTTTGCTTTACAGAAACGCCATTGAATAATATCCAATATTTATTTGATATCGAAGGAAGAGATGTTGAATTAAAGCCTTTTGGATTAGTTTTCTCGAAAGAGTATATGCAAGAAAGAGGAGCAAATCCAGTTTTTTATGTAAATACATATATAGAAAGCGAAATTAAGAAAGCAATTTGTGGAATATTAAATAGTCCGGAAAATATTGAAAACGGAAGGATTGTTGCCCCATTTATAGAAGTTTATGGGAAGATGCGTTCGGGTAGGACAAGAGATTTTTATTGGGAGAGAGAATGGAGGGTTAGAGGGGATTTTAGTTTTGAATATGAAAATGTTGTTTTGGGATTATGTGAAGAAGGGAAAATTGATCAGTTTTGTAAGGAATTCCCCGCTATCAAGTTCATCTCTCCATATATGAGCATGGAAGAGATAATCGAAAGGTTAGCAAAAACGCGATGAAGGGGTTGCCATATATTGTCAAGGACTATTTAAGCAAGGCAAAGGAGAGCGCCTTGCTTGCAGTTGAGATTTACAATAAACCAACTGTATCTTTTAAGTCTGGCGGTTTCATCTCGCTCATGATTATTGCATGGACGTCATTGTTTCATGCCTATTTTCTCAAGAAAAAAGTCAGGCCATATTTCAAGAAAGGCAAGAGATACGAAACCATCAAAGAACAATTTCCAACGGGAAAACCAATTATGACATATAAGCATTGGGATATTTCCGAATGTGTTAAGCAATATTTCAAAGGGAATGTAGATCCATGCAAAGCGAACATTGAATTCTTTATTCCACTAAGAAATATGATTGAACACAGGAATTTCTCGGAATTAGATATTAACATATATGGCGAATGCCAGTCCCTAATATCAAATTTCAACGAATATATCGAAAAAGAGTTTGGAGTAAAACATTCACTAAAGGGCATTTTGCCATTCGCCTTACAGTTTTCACCATCAGAGAGTAGGCTTATGGAAATGTCGGGAAAGGATTTAAAGAAAAGAGGAGCTGACAAAATCGTAAAGTATATAAGAGACTATAGGAGCACTTTGTCAAATGATGTATTTGATAATCCAAAATATTCTTTTAAAGCAATATTGATTAAGGTTGCAAATCATGAAGGGAAAGACGCCTTGCCAATCAGATTTATTAGATATGAAGACTTAACTGAGGAAGATAGAACTAAATTGAAGGATGTTGGAATAGTTCTAATCAAAGAGAAGCAAATATCCGTAATCCACGGCGATAAATACAAACCATCTGGAGTAGTGTCAGAAGTAAGTAGGAATATCAAAAAATCGTTTACAACAAATATGCACGCTAATTGTTGGAGACAATACAAGGTTCGACCACAAAAAGGCGATTCAAGTCCTGAAAGGACGAATAGCAAATATTGTATCTATGATGAGATTCATAAGGATTATCTTTACACGAAAGAATGGATTGCGTTTTTATCGAGCGAGCTATATGATGACGCAAAATATCAATCAATTAGAAAAAAAAGATGATTCATTGAGTACGTCCTCGAGTCTTAAATGAATAAAATTTGCCGAAAAATCGTTTTAATATGGTTCTTATGGTAAGTTTGTCTACCGACAGATACTATTTAGACCTTTTTGCGGAGGGTATGGGGGGAGCAAAAAGGTCTAACCCTAAAATACTATCTCAGCTATAACCTCCCAATATTTCTCTTCTTGCAGCCATGGATAGAATTAGGTATGATTATGGAAAGGGTTGGCAAAGGAAGCGTCACCCGAGGACTTCGACTCGGTCGCTTACGCGACCTCGCTCAGTCCAAGTCTCTTATTAAAGAGAAGGAATATTCGTTAAAAAACGAAGTCGGCTGAGCGAGGACGCCGAGCTTGCCGAGGCGGACGAGTCGAAGCCTAAAGATCAATATATGCCGTACTACCTTTATATCCTGCAATGCATCAATGGATCCCTATATACCGGAATAACAAACAACCTTGAAAGAAGGTTCAATGAACATTTTTCCGGCAAAGGTTGCAAGTATACAATTGCCAACCCCGCCGAAAAGGTCAGATATACAGAAAAGTTTGAAACCCGAAGTGAAGCGGCAAAGAGAGAATCGCAGATAAAAGGATGGACAAGGACAAAGAAGCTTGCTTTGATCAAGGGACACAAAGGAATACTTAAAACTTCCGCAAGATGTAAAAACAAGCAGACAAAAGCGACGACGTGAGAGTACCAGCCGGGGGAGTTTCTTTTTATCGCAAACTAACTTGGTTTGCGTTTAAACGCTAAAATTATAATAATTTAGCCGTTTTTTATGGGCGGCGCATTCCTTAGCCCCCATTTCAATGGTAGCGCCTACAAAAATGAGCGTTTATATGAGATAGTGATTTTACTATCGATTCATTCTTTATACTATAATTGTGAGGGAATGGATAAACATTCAAAGCCCTATTTGTTCGTTTTCTTGTCAGCATTATTATTTGGCATCAGCACACCGATAGCTAAGCTCCTTATTATGGATATCTCTCCTGTTGCATTAGCTGGGCTATTGTATCTCGGAGCATTCTTAGGGCTTTCTCTATATTCCATATTAAGCAGAACCCTGAATAAACCTACAGCAATAAATAAAACTGAGGAATTGGAATTAGCAGACCTCCCATGGCTGTCCGGCGCAATATTAACAGGAGGAATAATAGCTCCGATATGTTTGATGATCGGATTAAAACATGTTACGGGATTTGCCGCATCATTAATGCTAAATCTGGAGGGGCTAGCAACGGTGCTCATCGCGGTATTCTTCTTCAAAGAGCATTCTGGGAAGCGTTTATGGACCGCACTGGCCTGCATGACTTTGGCGGGGATATTCTTGAGCTGGGAACCCTACGCGGGCAGACTCAGTATAACGGGACCATTATTGATAGTATTTGCGATGTTTTGCTGGGGGATCGATAATAATTTAACCAGAAAGATATCCGGTAAAAATGCCGTACAGATCGCCCGAATAAAAGGGCTTGTGGCCGGAGCGACATCCATGCTGATCGCATATGGTCTTGGACAGGGTGTTCATTTTAATCTTGCGGTCTTATCCGCCTTATTTCTGGGAGCGTTAAGTTACGGGGGAAGCCTGGCATTATTTGTTATGTCACTTAGGGGATTGGGTTCTGCCAGAACGGGTGTATTGTTCGGTATCGCCCCCTTTCTTGGCGCTCTGGCATCGATCATCGTACTCAGGGAATATATCGGTTGGGTCATGATCCCCGCAACGTTCTTAATGGCCATCGGCGCATACTTGCTTATAAGCGAGAGGCACGCGCATCTTCACTACCATGAAAATATGGCACACGTTCATTCCCATTCTCACGATGACATCCACCACCGGCATGATCATTCCGGTGTATGACACTGAGCGGGGGATATGGAGGAGCGAATGCCCCACGATCGTCCTGCATCCGTGAATAGTGAAAGGAGCCAATTTTATGCCTTACTTCGTCTATATCCTCGAATGCAAGAACAAATCCTTGTATACCGGGATCACGTCCGATCTCGACCGCAGGCCGTGCAGCAAAGCGAGAGGCGCAGATCAAGGGATGGGCAAGGAAACAAAAACTGGAACTCATAAAAGGCCGGCTTGGCCTTAAGAAGCCTTCTTCACGTAAGCCCTGAACTCCCCGTCATGCTCTTCAACTCCCAGGCACTCGTTGCCCGTAGTCTTGCACCAGGCGGGCATGTCGGACTTGATGCCCTCGTCGGTTGCCAGGACCTCGAGCACCTGTCCTGAATTTAGTTCTTTGATCTTCTTACCGGTCTCAATTATCGGCATCGGGCACAAAAGGCCGAAACAGTCCAGAGTGACATCTGCTTTCATCGCAATTTGCTCCTATATAAAGTAGCTCATTTTGCTTTCCCTGGCGCCGGCAAGGAAAGTCGCGGCTCCCGCGTAGGAATCCACGCCTTCAATAAAGTCGTCTTTTTCAAAACCCATGAAGCTAAAAGTGGTAGTGCAGGCCACAAACTTTACTCCCAGGTCCTTGGCGGTTTTTATGAATTCCGATATCCCTGGGACTTTGGACTGTTTCATGAGCACTTTCATCATCACCGGCCCCATGCCCAGCATGTTGAACTTGGACAGAGGCAAACGGTCCGCCCCTCCCCTGTTCATGAAGTTCATTAGCTTCTGGAGTATGTTCTTGCCGCTGGTGATTTTTTTCTTCCTCAGTACGTTAAGTCCCCAGAATGTGAAGAACATGGTCACGTCCATGCCCATGGACGCCGACGTGGTGGCCAGGATAAAGGCGGCCAGAACCTTGTCCATATCTCCCGACATTACAACGATATGAAACTTTTCTTTTTCCATCATTTTTCTCCCTGAGGTTTTTGCCCGGCGCTGAGCGGCGACATTCCCCTCAACCGTTCGATCACCGGAGCAAGCTTTTCCAGCAGGATGTCCACGTCATTCTCCGAATTGTCCTTGCCCAGGGACATCACAAGGGAACCGTGGATGTTCTCGGCGGCAACACCGATGGCCAGCAGAACATGTGAGGCCTTGAGCGCCTTGGAAACGCAAGCGGAGCCCGTAGACAGGGCTATCCCTTCCATGTCCAGCAGCAGGGACATCGACTCCCCCTCGATGAACTTGATACAGCAGCTGGCGTGCCCGGGAAGCCTTTTTTCCGGATGCCCGGTGAAGATTATATCTTTTACGCTCTCGGCCAGACCTTTGAGCAGCTTGTCCCTCAGCGGCACAAGCCGTGAGTTTATAGATTCCATCTCCCGTTTTGCGATCTCGCATGCCTTGCCCATTCCGACTATCCCCGGAATATTGTGCGTCCCGCCGCGGCGGCCGTCCTCCTGCATGCCGCCAAGAATAAAAGGAACTATTCTGGCCCCTTTTTTGAGGTACAGCGCGGCAATCCCCGTAGGTCCGTAGAACTGGTTAGGCGAAAACGACAGGGCATCTGCCCCGACATCTACAACATTCAGGGGAATGACGCCGGCGGTCTGCACCGCGTCTACATGAAAGACCGCGCCTTTTTGTTTTACAATTTTTCCGATCTCCGCCACCGGTTCTATGGTCCCTATTTCGTTGCTGGCGTGGGTCAAAGTGACAAGCGTGGTCTCCGGGGTCATAGCGGCGGCTACAGCGCCGGGATCGATGAGGCCGTATTTATCGACGGGAAGATAAGTTACTTTAAATCCTTCTTTTTCTAGTTCTCTGAGCGGGTACAGTATTGAAAAATGTTCGATAGCGGACGTGATTATATGCTTTCCTTTTTTTTCATCGGCTTTTGCCAGACCCCTTACGGCAAAATTGTTTGATTCTGACCCGCAGGAAGTGAAGATGATCTCTTTCGGGGCAGCGCCGATCAGGACGGCAGCCTTGTTTCTTGAGTCCTCTATCACCTCATCCGTCTTCTGTCCGAAACTGTGCGGGCTCAGAGGATTGCCAAAGGCGGCTGGAAGCGCGTCTTTCATCGCCTCTATGACCCTCGGATCCGGCGCGGTATTGGCTATGTGGTCAAAATATAGCGACATGTTTGTCCGTTATTATAACATGAAGTTGTTTTTGACGGATGACTTCCCGGCCCGACCCCCCGGGTGTTAGTGCATGTGTTTTTTGAAGTTCTTAACAAGTTTGCCGAGACTGCGGTCTTTGCGTTTTTTCTCAAGCGCTGACATGGAGTAATGGGCTGCCTCTTTCTTGAGCTTGAGATAGTTTTCATACCTGCCGCCGTCTATCTCACCCGACCCAAGCGCCGCCAGCACGGCGCAGCCCGGCTCATGGATATGCGTGCAATCGGGGAACCGGCAGCCCGAAGAAACGGCGGATATCTCATCAAAAACATCATCAACAGAATCCGCCGAATCCGACATCCCCACTTCCCTGATGCCGGGATTGTCTATCACCATGCTGCCGTTGTCCAGGATGAAAAGCTCGCGGTGAGTGGTGGAGTGCTTCCCCTTTCCGGTGGAAGAGCTGATCTCTTTTGTCTTCATCAGCTCCTCGCCAAGCAATATGTTAATGATGGATGACTTCCCCACACCGGACGACCCGACAAAACAATAGATTTTCCCTTTTTGGAGAGCATCTCTGATGCCGTCTATGCCGCGGCCAAGTGACACGCTTGCGGCAAATAACCGGACACCCTTAAACCTTTCCCTTATCAGGGCAAGCCTTTCATCCAGCTCGTTTTCCGATAAAAGATCCGTCTTGTTCAAGATAACGGCAGGGAGTATTCCGCCCGCTTTGATCAATGCAAAATAGCGCTCAAAACGGTTCAGGCTGAAATCCCCGTCAGATGCCTGGACCACAAAAGCCTCATCGATATTGGCCGCGATCGGCTGTATGCCCTCATTCCCCGCAGAGCGGCGCTGAAGTACGGTTTTTCTCGGAAGTATCTCTTTTATCAGGGCATGGTCCTGGCCCGGCTTAGATATCGACACATTATCTCCCACCACCGGATAATCGGCCGCAGAAGAAGCAGAGAACATCATTTTCCCTGTCACTTCTGCCCAGAATTCATCAGGCCCGCTCCTGACGCGGTACTTGCCTCTGTATTGCGCGACCACTTTGGCTTCGCTTAAATTTTGCATACGCATCAAATTATAGCAGACCTAAGCAGGCTCTTTCTCCCCGCCGACTATATTGACATTGTCGGCATGACCATTATAATTGGCAGTTAGGCAGACAAAAAAATGAGGGAGGATATTTTCTTATGAATAAGGCGATCATCGCGGGCTTATTATGCTTCATTCTGGCGGGCGGATACCAGTCGGCCTGCGCCGACATCTCGATCGGCTATGAAACGCTCACAATACTGCCCAACGCGCCGGTACTATATCTCAACGATCCAGGAAGCGGCTGGGGGCTCAAAGCGTCCGCGGATTTCGGCACTTCGTTCATATCGGGGCTCACAAGCGCGTTAACCAGCGCTTTTACGTTCGGCCTGACAAATCCGACTTTTTCGTTCGCGACACTCTCGCTGACAAAGGATATAGGCAGGGACGGGAACATCAGGGACTATATCCGCCTCGGCGCCTTCTTTTTGACCGCAAGAACATCGTCGGCCTCGGAAACAAGGACAATTCCCACGGTGGGGATCGGAAGAGATGTTTCAAAATTCCTGAATGACAACCTGATAGGGAATATTGAGCTTTCGTTCCCGGAGATACTTACGCTTAATCTGAGGTATTCGTTCTAAGAAATATCAGCTTCCTGCTTCTGCCGTGGAATATCCGAGAATATTCTTCGCCGCTCTCCCCATATCATGCAGATAGTGATAATACGGCACGAGGTTGTCGAAATCTATTACAGAAGCGGCGATGAGAACGGTCACGTCCTGAGCGGGGTCGTATTTGGCAACAGTGGCGTAGCCGGCATGCCCGCCGTCGTGGCCATAGCCCAGGCCCGCGACATAAGAGATACCGAGACCGTAGGCCCCTTCAACAGTGCCTTCTTTCATCATGGCAACCGTGGAAGCGTTTGGTCCTGCCTCCCCTCTTAAAAGCTTTCTTATCCAGTTAGCCAGGTCAGATAAAGTAGTAATGACATTCCCCTCAGCAACATGCGGGGACATGTTGTCCTGGGTATTCTCATAAATAGCTCCGCCGGAAAATAAATAGCCTGTAGCAAGCGGCGCCGGCAGATCATTATCGTCTCCCTGATACGGAAAAGTCGTGCTCATAAGACCGTTCGGGACAAGGAGATCTTCGGCCACGAACCGGTCGTATCTTTTGCCGGAAACACGCTCGATTATCTTGCCCAGCATGGAATATCCGGTATCGCTGTAATGGTATGACGTGTCAGGAGGAAAATAACTGAGCTCATTGGTCGCGACAACCCCGACCATTTCGTCAAAAGTGAAGGTGTGCGTCGGATCGCTCTCCATCACATAATAAGCGTAGAATTTGCCTCTATATGCGGGCTCGGCTGTAGCCGGTATTGCTGTATTGGATATATCCCATATACCCGCCCTGTGCTTGAGCACCATCTTAATAGTGATCTCGTCCTTGTAAGGGATGTTGTAGTCAGCGGTATTTGGAACGTAGCTCTCCGTGGAACCGGGGATCAGGTCCGTGATCTTGTCGTCTATATTCAATTTCCCCTGTTGGTGTAGCAGCATGATGGAAGCCGCCGTAAAAGTCTTGGTAGTGCTGGCCCCGCGGAAGTGGATAGCGCTTGTCGCGCCGCTTTCAGGGGTGACGCAGGCAAAATAATTCCCTCGAGGGGTCATCACATAAACATGGAATTCGCCTGTCCAGCCCTCTCTTGTCGCGCCATAGGCCGTCCAACGGGCCTTTACAAGTTCATTGAGCTCCGGAGATGAGAGATCCGGCTGGCTGCCCCCTGAAAACAATCCGCAGCCGGAACTTATCATAACGACAACGGCTGAAATGACAATGGCGCACGAAACGCGTATTTTTTTCATAGCTGAATTATATCAGAGTTTGCAAATATATATTTTATTTGGCCAGCAGTAGAGTATGAGACGCTCTTGCGGTCAAGAGGCCCGACCCGGATCCCGCAGGATAGCGGCTGCGATCGGCCACAATACAAAAAACCCTTGATTCCTTCATCCCGCTGCTGTAGCATTTAGGAAAATCATGTTGGACAACAGGAGGTTTTAATCATGCCGATATTGATGTTGACCGCAACTCTGATAGCCATCATCCTGCATGCCGCGTTCATGAAACAAAGGTCTGCAAAAAAGGTCGTCGGGATCGTTTTGATGTACCTTCTGGCGATCGCAGTAGGATTAGGAGCCTTGATCGCGGGGTTCATGCATATTTTTAACGGGCCAGCCACGGCGCAGATGATAGGATGGCCGGCGGGCAGTCCTTTCCAATACGAAGTAGGCGTAGCCGATATTGCCTTTGGAGTGGTTGCTTTCTTATGCCTCTTTTTCCGGGGAAATTTCTGGCTGGCAGCGATCATTGCAAATAGCGTCTTCTTGTTCGGCTGTATGATCGGGCACATCCGCTCTCTTATGATCAGCGGCAACATGGCGGCTTATAATATAGGGACCAATATCATCATCTCGGACCTGATCTTGCCTTTGGTGCTGATTGGCCTTTATTTAGCCTATCAAAAAATGAAAGATTGACAAAAGGCGTATCGTTGTTGAAAATAGCTGAAAAAACTATGACTGCCGCGGAATAAAAACAAAAACCGTCTCTTTTCCCCGGATCTTAACGTTCAGAGTTATGGGATATTCGAGCACAAAGTCGGGAAGAAAACACAGCAGTCCCTTGCGGTGATCGCGGGCAAAGACCGGCCGGAACGAAAAATAGCCGTTGATCCCCTGGTCTATCATATTGTACATTTTTTGCTTGGTCGCCACGTTCATTCTGTTCATGACGGCATCCATTGTCGCCTGGATCAGCTGGTCCTGAATGCCGCCGCCATATCCGGAAGAATCTTTTGACTTGGCCAATATAAGGTCCTGGCGGGAAAGCATCCGTATCGGTTTAAGGTCCCTGCCATCAGCCAGTGATATGGAATATTCGCCGGGAAGGATGTCCTTGCCGGTACGGTTCTCGATGTCGAGCGACAGGACAAAAATAGTATTGTAGGAAAAAATGGCAGCCGTGATCTTGTCTTCAGGGCTTTCGCAAACGGCATAAACCTCGTCATTCACAATAACGGCCTTGACGACCCCGGACGGGTCGATCGCAGGATCGAATCTGCTGACATCCAGAGGGACCTCCGCACAGCCAAAAATAAAAAACACCAACAACAAAAGAGATATCAGCCTGCAACTATATTTCAATACTGTCTTATCCTTTCGATTGGAACAACTTTCTTGACCGCTCCCCTGCCCTCTATGGTCGCCCTGGTCGTGCTGATCACTGTCCGGGACATGGGATCTGCTTTTTTTGTTGCAGATGCGGCTTCCTGAGGCTCCTCCTGGCCGGGACCTGCCAAGGCCTGGATCTGTTCGGGGGTCCTTAGGTCGAACACCTGCTCGGCCACTTTAGCACCGCCTCTAAAAACCTGCATCCTGTAAATCGCACTGTCGGGATCTCTGTTGCATATTTTCGTATATGTCGCCTGCGGATTCAGCTCCGGAACGCTCATCCCGCCGGCGGGTTCCCACTTATCCGGGGTCATATAATTTGCGCGGGACGCCTGAAGAGTAAGGTCGGAAATGCCTTCGGATGAAATATTTTTGACGTCAACATTGAATTTGGAATCATCCACTACCACGCAATTGGATATCTCAAACATCGGCACCGGTTCCGGCGGCATGTCAATTGTTTTTGAAGCAAGCGCCCCGTTCTTCCATGCTGTGATCTTTAGTTTCGGGGTGTTCGCGGCGCGCACAAAAGATATGTAACCCGATGTGACCCTGCCGCCTGTCGGCGGCAGCTGTACTGCCATTCCGCTGGCCGGCCGCCAGCTGCCTTCATCCCCCTGCCTCCCGTCCAGAGTGATAGTCGATACATCCGCCGGTTTTTCTCCCAGGTTCTTGAGCACCGCGCTCCACCTGTACGTTGCGCTGCTGCCCACCCTTGTCAGACTGACCGATTCAACCTCGACCTCAAGAGCATGGGCGGAAATAACAGTCAATACCGAAATGAACACGGCCAGCATCGGGAACAAAAAACTCTTTCTCATGACACCCTCCCTCTGTATCTATTTTCAACGGTATTATACTCCTTTTCCCGGAAATATCCACTAAATAATGTATGCTAATATTGGGCTGATGGATCTTTTCTCCGTTGTTCTAATAGCTGCAGGGCTCGCCATGGACGCGACAGCCGTATCGATGGCGTACGGCTCTGTCATCAACAAAGACCGGGTGGCGCAGGCACTCAGGTTCTGCTTCAGCTTCGGCATATTCCAGATGGTTATGCCGGTTGTCGGATGGTTTGCCGGAACAAGCATAAGCGGCTTTCTTTCCGGCTACGGCCACTGGATCGCTTTTGGCCTTTTGGTTTTCATCGGCGGCAAGATGTTCTACGAGTCCGGCCTCCTTGAAAAGAGCAAAGATTCCTGTCAGGTCCCTTTCCGCACGCTTATGGGGCTTTCAATTGCCACAAGCATAGATTCTCTGGCTGTCGGAGTAAGTTTTGCCTTCCTCGATATATCGATCGTGACCCCCGTAATAGTGATCGGCACCGTCACATTTTTCATGTCGCTTGCGGGATTTGCCGCGGGTGGCAGGCTGGCCGAATTCTTTGAGGATAAAATGGAAAAAGCCGCGGGGATCATCTTGATCCTTATCGGGATCAAGATCCTCCTTGAACGTCTTCTATAGTATAATAGTCACAAAATGAAAAAAGCCGCGATCTTTGTTTTGTTGTTGTATATCATGATGCCGGCATGCCGCGCAGCCCAGCCGCCGTCGTTGCCTCAGCTGATGAACAGGAATTTTGACGGCAGGGACCTCAAGCTCGAAAGGGTCCTTGAAAGGAATGATTCCTATACACGCCACTACATCACATACAAAAGCGGCGCGTTCAAGATATCGGGGATACTCAACATCCCGCAGGGCAAAGGCCCCTTTCCAGTTATCATAACAGCGCACGGATATATAAACCCCAAAGTATACACTACCGGCCGGGGACTGAAACGCGAGCAGGACTACCTGGCTAAACGCGGATACGCGGTGCTTCATCCCGACTACAGAAATCACGCCGGCTCCGACAAAGACCCGGACGAGAACCTCAGCCTTCACCTGGGATACACGCAGGACGTCATAAATGCCGTTTATGCCGTGAAGAACTCGAAGATTACGGCTCTGGACAAAGAAAGGATAGGATTGCTCGGGCATTCCATGGGCGGGCTGATAGCGCTTAATATAATGGTGACCAATCCGGAACTTATTAAAGCATATGTGCTTTTTGCGCCTATGGGGTCGGATTACAGGGACAATTTTAACAGGTGGATCCTGCGCGCGGGCGAAGAAAAGTACGGGCCCAGGCCTGTAGCGGAAAAAATAATGCGCCTGTACGGCTCTCCCGACGTCAACCCGAAGTTTTGGGATAATATGTCCGCAAAAACATTTATCGGCAACATAAAAAGCCCCGTGCAGCTGCACCACGGCACGGCAGACTCTTCCGTTCCCATAGACTGGTCAAGATCTCTGGCAGGATATTTTAAGGAGCGGGGCAAAAAGATCGAACTGTTCATCTATCCCGGGGAAAGTCATGAATTCATACATCAATGGCCTTCTGTCATGCGCAGGACGGCTGATTTCTTCGGGATCCACCTGGCACGGTAATACTGTGCTATAATTAGATATCTGGAGCTTGAGGCTTTAACTGGATTATCGTGCCGGGGTCCCGACAAAGACAAGTCCGCACTTATAATACACCTTCTCAGATTAAAACCGCTTTCTCCAAAATAATTTGGATTGCATAAGGAGATACAGTTTGATAAACGATACATTTTTCGGGCTTGGCTTGGCCCCTGGGATACTTGAATCCCTAAACAGGCTGAAATTCGTAAAGCCCACGCCTATACAGCAAAAAGCTATCCCGATAGCCATAGAAGGCAATGACATAATCGGGATCGCTCAGACAGGGACCGGAAAGACGCTGGCGTTCGGCATTCCCATGATACAGAGGCTCGCGCAAAGACCGGGAAAAGGATTGATACTTGTCCCCACAAGGGAGCTGGCAGGACAGGTGAACGAAGCGCTGATAAAGCTCACCCCCGCGTTCCGGCTGCGCACAGCCGTGCTGGTGGGAGGCGAATCGATGGGCCGCCAGATATTTGCCATAAGGAACGGCGCAAGGATAATCGTTGCGACCCCGGGCAGGCTGAACGACCATATACAGCAGCGGAACATCCGCATGGATGACGTGAATATCCTGGTATTGGACGAGGCCGACCGCATGCTGGACATGGGATTTGCTCCGCAGATAGAGCGCGTGCTCAAAGTGATACCCAAAGACCGGCAGACAATGCTGTTTTCGGCCACTATGCCGTCAAGCATAGTAAGCATGGTATCCAAGCACATGAAGCTTCCCGTGCGCACGGAAATTGCCCCTGAAGGAACTGCCGCGGAAAAGGTGTCGCAGGAAATGTTCATAGTGAAAAGAGAGCTCAAGATGAAGCTTCTTGAAGAGCTGCTCCTTCAATACAAAGGGTCTGTCCTGCTTTTCATGCGCACGAAGATGGGCGCAAAAAAGATAACCCGGTTCCTCAGGGACATCGGGCACAAAGCGTCGGAAATACATTCGGACAAAACGCTGGGCCAGAGGCGCGAGGCATTGGAGGGCTTTAAATCGGGAAGGTACAGGATACTGGCAGCCACGGATATAGCCTCCAGGGGAATAGATGTGAGCAATATCGAGGTGGTGATAAACTACGACCTCCCGGACGACCCGGAAAACTATGTACACCGGATAGGCCGCACGGGACGCGCGGGAGCCGAGGGTCATGCGATCACGCTGGCCACTCCGGACCAGGCGCGCGACGTAAAAAGCATCGAAAGGATAATGAGGGCAACGATACCTCTGTCTGAACACCCGGCAGTGCCCGCTTCCAGATTCTTTAATACTTCAAGCTCTTTTGCGCCGCCGGCAAGCAGAAGGCCTCTGAGGCGGGGATTCAAGCCCAGGCACGGAAGGTTTACGAAAAGATAGAAAGTTGCAAATTTAAGGGGCCCGACACTGAAGTGTCGGCTCCCCTCTTCATCCTTCATCCGCATCCTAAGCTGTTTCTTCTTCCCTGTTATCTTCTTGTCGCGCAGGATCTTTTCTTTTGCCCGTTTAGAGCGTTTGCGCTTCTGCCTGCGGATCTTTTCTATGCGCTTTCTTTCTTCCGATTCGCGGCCGAGCAGCATATTCTCTATTTTGTTGACAAGTATCTGCCTTGCAAGGAAACGATTGAGTGATTGCGAACGGGATTTTTGGCATTTTACTTCGATGCCGGTTGGTTTATGTTTTAAATAAACACAGGTTGAGGTCTTGTTCACGTTCTGACCGCCGGGCCCGCTTGAGCGGATAAATTCTTCGTTGATATCGGATTCCTTGATACCCAGGCCCGACATCTTTTGCCTCAGCATATGTTCTTTGCCGGGAGATACCACGTTTTGCATAGTCATATTCTAACACCGGACAGGGGAAATAATTGAAGAAATAAAGACATTGGAGGTGAGCGGGATCGAACCGCTTGCCTCGACGTTGCGAACGTCGCGCTCTACCAAGTGAGCTACACCCCCGATAACGCCTGCGGCGTAAGGAACAAGGAATAAGCAGCAAGGAGTAAGGAAAAATCTGCCGCTTACTTCCAGAGCTTCTTTTTTTCTTTGACCTCTTTGACCTCTGTCGGAAATATATCTTCTATGATCTCGTCCGGCTGGAACCATAGTTTGATCTCTATTTCGGCTTCGTCCGGAGTTGCCGAACAATGAAGGACGTTCTCAAATATTCCTTTTGAAGTTATCCTTCCGTACTGCCCTCTTATGCTCGAGGCATCGGCTTCTTCCGGGTTGGTGGCGCCTGCCAGCTTGCGGACTTTGCCTACCGCGTCTTCCCCGGAATAAACGAGCGCCAAAACCCTTCTGTAAGGCTCATCATAGACTTCACCTGAGATATATTTGACCACTTCTTCAAAAAAGGGCTTGTCCTTCAGATGCGCGTAGTGTTTTTCGGCCAATTCCCTGGTAACGACAAGGACTTTGGCGCCGATGATCCTCAGCTTGGTCTCGGACAGCCTTGTGAGTATATTCCCGGTAAGCGATTTCTTTATGCCGTCCGGCTTGATCACTACAAGAGTCTTTGTATTTGCCATTTTTATCTCCTCTTATTTGTCCTGAAGTATCGCTATTCCGGGAAGCGACTTCCCTTCGAGGAACTCGAGCGAAGCTCCTCCGCCGGTGGAAATATGCGTTATCTTGTCCGCCACTCCGGCTTTTTCTACTGCCGATGCGGAATCCCCTCCGCCGATTATTGTCACGGCCTTTGATTGGGCAAGAGCTTTTGCCACTTCTATCGTGCCTTTGGAGAACTTTGGGTTCTCAAAGATGCCGAGCGGCCCGTTCCAAACGACTGTACCGGCATCTTTTACGGCGTCTTTTATGAGCTTGATAGTCTCCGGACCGATATCCACACCCATCATGTCGGACGGGATCTGCCCTGAGGGCACGGTCTTTACCGGAGCGTCGGGGCTGCTAATATCCGTGGTCACAACATCGTCCACGGGAACTATCAGCTTAAGGCTTTGCATGGCCTTTAGCTCTGCCCAGATCAGCTTTGCCTGGTCCAGGAATTTTTCTTCCACCAAAGATTTGCCGATCTCAACACCCTGCGACCTGAGGAATGTATATATCATCCCGCCGCCTATAACCAGCACGTCAACTTTCTGCGCAAGGTTTTTTATGACCGATATCTTGGAAGAGACCTTTGCTCCTCCGATAATGGCGACAAAAGGCTTTTTCGGCTCGGTAAGCGCCTTGCCCATTATCTCGAGTTCTTTCTGGATCAGGAATCCGCAGACTCCTGGGATCACCCTGGCCACTCCCTCGGTGGAGGCATGCGCCCTGTGGGCGGTACCGAAAGCGTCATTCACATATACGTCGGCAAGCGACGCCAGCTTTTCGGCAAAGTTCTCGTCGTTTTCTTCCTCTTCCTTGTAAAAGCGGACATTCTCGAGAAGCGTTACATCACCGTCTTTCATAGAAGCAATGGAGTTCTCGACCTCTTCCCCGATGCAGTCATCCAGCTTTAGTACTTTTTTGCCGATAAGCGAGCTCAGGCGCTCGCCCACCTTTGTCAGCCTCAGCTCTTCCGTCACGCCGGCAGGCCTTCCCAGGTGGGATACTAAGATCACCCTTGATCCCTTGTCCGCAAGATACTTTATCGTAGGCAGGGCTTCCTTGATCCTGCGGTCATCCGCTATCTCTCCGGTCTTCTTGTCCCGGGGAACATTAAAGTCCACCCTTACAAGCACCCGCTTGCCTTTCAATTGTTCCGCGCTTAGATCCGAAATGGATTTCTTCATAATCTCGCGTCCTCCTTTTTGTCCGGGGACAAAAAAGCCCCCGTTTTACCGGAGGCTTTTTATAAGATCGTTCCTCTTACTTTGCCATCTTCACGAGAAGGTCGATAACCCTGTTGGAATAACCCCACTCGTTGTCGTACCAGGACACTATCTTAAAGAAGCGTTTTTCTCCCTTAAGGTTGTTCTGCAGAGTTGCCAGCGAATCATATATCGAGGACCGCTCGTCATGGATGAAGTCGGTTGAGACCAGCTCTTCATTGCCGTAACCGAGAATCCCCTTCAGATATGTCTGCGATGCTTTTTTAAGCGCCGCGTCTATCTCTTCGATGGATGTGTCTTTTACCGAGCGGAAAGTCAGGTCTACTACGGAAACATCGGCTGTCGGGACCCTAAAAGCCATGCCGGTCAGTTTGCCTTTTGTCGCCGGAAGCACTTCGCCTACCGCTTTGGCCGCGCCGGTGCTGGATGGAATGATGTTTATTGCTGCTGCCCTGCCGCCTCTCCAGTCCTTTTTGGAAGGCCCGTCCACTACTTTTTGCGTGGCCGTATAAGCGTGTATCGTGGTCATCAGGCCGGTCTCGATACCGAAACCTTCTTTAAGGAGCACATGCACTACGGGAGCCAGGCAGTTGGTCGTGCAGGAAGCGTTGGATACTATCGGGTGCTTTGAAGCATCGTATTCGCCGTCGTTCACTCCCATTACAATGGTCTTAACATCGCCTTTGCCCGGTGCCGTGATAAGAACCTTCTTGGCGCCCGCGTCTATATGGCCTTTGGCCTTGTCGGAGGAAGTGAAAAGCCCCGTGGCTTCGATGACTATATCAACGCCCAGTTCTTTCCATGGAAGCTGAGAGGGTTCTTTGGTGGCCATGACGCATTTGATCTTCTTGCCGTTGACCACAAGCACGTCGTCTTCTGCTGCCGACGGGCTGCTCTTTTCGGTGGAGATATCGGCCTTGAACCTGCCGTGGACGGAATCATACTTGAGCTGGTAGGCAAAATATTTGGCGTCGGTGCTGATATCAACCACAGCCGCAACCTCGACATCCTTACCGAACACCCCTTTTTCCACCATCGCCATGAACACAAGCCTCCCGATCCTTCCGAAACCGTTGATCCCCGCTTTTACAGCCATTTACCCTGGTCCCCCTTCTGAATTTTTTAAGCTTACAAGGCCCTGCGCGGCTTGCTTTCAGCTCATTTGCCCTAATTATATCATTGTGAGAAAAAATGTGTCAAACAGGCTTTTTGCGGTGTTATAATCGCAACAGCAATGGATAACAAGAAGAAGATGTGGGCCGCGGCCATAGCTGCCGTTGTGCTGGGACTCTCATACCTATATATATTCGCCCCTGACGTAGAGCTGCTCAAAAAGATCGGGTCAAGAAAGACCATGGAAGCTTCCTCTATAACGGTGCGCGGGCGGGAAAAAGGCAGGCCTTCCTTTGAGATCTCGGCGGGAAAAGCGTCTACGGACAAAGACCAGTCGGTGGTAGACATCGAGAACGTCACATCGGGCAAGGTTTTCGCGGAGGACGGAAGCATCACGCTGAAAGAGCTAAAAGCGACTTGGGCGTCAGTCCAGCAGTACTCAAATATTATTGAAGCCCGCGGCAATCCCCTGACCGCCCGGGTGGATATCGGCGCGGCTTCGGGAAAGGCCGGCAAGGACAAAGTATTCTCTTTGCTTCGAGCGGAAAGCTTCAGATACAACACAAGTACAAAAAAAGGGTCGATCCACAAAGGGTCATTATCCGGAAAAAAATTCGAGATAAAAGGCGACACCATAGAAGTGGACACCCGCGCCGAGACCGCCCTGTTCTATCCCAATCCCCTGGCCAAGACCCCGTCACAGACAATAAGAGCCGCCACTTTGGAGAGTTTTTTCGGGCGTGACGCGCTCAAAGGCTACGGAAATGCGTCCGTGGAGCTGAAAAAAGACAAGACCACCGTTCAGGCAGACCTTCTTGAGTTCTCAACGGACAATTACAGCGGGTCCATGGAAGGAAATGTCCGGTTCAGCCAGAAAGGAAAGTTCTCGACGGCAAGCCGCATGGACTATGACGACGCGGCGGGAACTGCAGTCCTGAATGGCAGCGTAAAGACCATGATCGAGCGCGGCTCAGCGGTGCTCAACGAATCTACGATAGAAAAGATCCGCAGCGCCGAGACAAGAAAGATGCTGAAGGACGGCATGCTGCTCAACTGCGAAAGCCTCACGGTGTTTATCGGCAGCGGCAACGCCTCCGCGGAAGGAAAAGTGGAGCTGCTGCAAAAAAGGAACCGCGCCAGGTCGGACAGGGCCTTCTTTGACAAGGCTAGAGAGAACATCACGATGACGGGGAACGTTTTTATCGAGAAGCAAGGCCAGTGGCTCAAGACGCAAAAGGTCGTGGCATCACTCTCAAAAGAAGATTTCGAGGCGACAGGCGGCGTCGAAACGCTCATCAGGATCAAGAGGAACCGCTGAGAGCTGTCAAGTATTCGCTCTCCTTCCAGCACGAATGAAAAAAACTGCACTCCCTGCAGAGACCAAGTTTTTTCAACGATCTTAGATATGTTTTCCCGCAGGTGTCTTTGATTTTTTCGCGCCTCATAAGCTCTATGCACGCGGGAGTGTCTGACCTGCAGCCGTGACGGTTGTCGCAGTTGATGCAAAAGCCCACTGCCCTTCCCCTTTTACCGGTAATATTGCGCGACGATCCCTGAGACCCTGTTCATGACGATGCGCGCATTGGTGTCGTTCTTAAAACCCTGGGTAAAAACACAAAGCACATACGAGCCGCGCGGAGAATACACGATAGCGGCATCGTGCAGCACGTTGGTAAGCTTGCCTGTCTTGTTGGCGCAGGAAAAATTCTTGGGCAGCGCCCTGGGTATGCCGAACACGTACTTTTGGTTGCGCATGAACTTGATCATATCCGCCCTTGAGGTCTTGGAAAAACCGGCGCCTCTTTGGATCCTTGTCAGAAGATACGCGATATCATTCGGGGTGGTCCTGTTGTAATTGGGCTTTGGACGCTCGACAAGAGCGGTCTCATCAAGAAGACGGGTGTTCTTGAGCCCCAAACTGCTGACGTAAGAGTTTACGTTCTTCTTGCCGGCCATGCGGGCCAGTACATATGTAGCCGTATTATCTGAAATGGATATCATGTACCTGCAAAGATTCCATAGCGAGTAATAATTCGGCTTGAGATATTGTATCACTCCGGCCCCGGGCTGTTTATATCTTTCATCTACCCTAACCCTCTTGTCCATTGAAAGCGTATTGCTGTCGGCGGCATGGAAAAGATAGGCCATTATAGGGACCTTTATGATCGAAGCGGCAGGGAACACGCTGGCGCCGTTCACGGAAACCCTAGTGCCGCTCTTTACATCTACAACGGTGATGCCGATCTTGTGGCCCGGATAGACTTTTTTGCCGTAATTTGCGTTGGCGATCGATCTGAGCCGGCTCTGGAGCCGAGGGAACCTGGTCGAGGCCTGGGCATGCAGCGTTTGGGCGGAAAAGATAAGAGCCAGAGCAAGAAAGAATATTTTCTTCTTCATTGTTCTATTATAACAAAGACGATTTTTGATACAAGGTCTCCGCAGTTACCCGACCTTGAAAGGTCGGCTCCGGGGAAGCAGGGAGCCGAACATTTCTGTTCGGGACATGGTTAAGAAGAAAAAATTCTGCTGTAGATATCCTGATACCGATCCTTGCCTCCTATTGCCAGCATCGCCAGAGGCATGACTTTTTTCGCTTCCGCTGACATGGCGGAAGAGATATTGCGTATGTCCCACTGGGCATGTTCGTCCTCTCGGAGGCGGCTTATGTGATAAAGCTCCCGGGCGTTGCACTTGAATATCACCCTGCGCCTGTGCGCGTTGGTAAGAACATAAGCGGCCGCATCCCTGTCTTTTTTCGCGATCTTTTCATACAAAGCGTCGGTATCGGCAATGACCTCGTTAAATTCTTTTTCCATGCCGGTCTCCCCCACCGCCGGCGGGACCGTTACCCCCAAAGCAGGATCATACGGCTGAGCGATGATAGTAGCCATCCGGTGCCTTTTGAGCTGGGCAAAACACGAAGCGGAAAGAACAACATCGAAAGTCAGATCTATGTTTTCAAACTCCCTCAATGCCGCATCATAGAGTTTCATTTTTGCGAAAGAGGTTTTTATCAGTTCCCGTTTCTTTTCCTGCGGCATCGTTTTTGCCGCAGCCAAACAATCGCTCATCGCTCCTCCCGCTGTTGAGTAGATCAGCGAAGCCGCCAGCACATCATCCGCATCGGGAGTAAAGCCGACCAGTTCAACGTCCTTAGCCCCTATTCCCTTCTTACCCTCTACCCCTCTTACCTTCTCACCTATCAGGTCATATGTTCCGGAATCGTACTCATTCGCCTCAGTAAAAAGAATTATCGACGGGGCTATTTCCTGCACCAGGGCGAACATCTTTTTTGATATCCCGGAGATCTCGTCGTTCTTTTGCGAAGCGAATCTCCTGAACATGAGCTCCAGGTTCCTTGCGTTCACGGTGAGCCCGAGCTGAGCCTGCGTGGCAAGACTGTTGATATACCTGGCATCCTCTTTTGCCCAGCCTTCAAGCAGGTTGTTGTTCTTTGGGTCGGATGCGAGGTCTTTGTGCTTTTCAAATACATTGACGCGGAATTTTTCGTTGAGCTTGTGGTAGAGGGCGTTCTGCTTGCCGACGATCTCTGCGAACTCTTTTTCAAAGCCCGCATCTTTAATCTCCTTCGGCACGACAAAATCATTCTCAAGGGTGATATATCTCTGGGATTTTTCCGTGAACGAGGCAAGCCTGAAATGCTCTATGCTCTCGACCGCGAGGCGCGAGATGCCGATAATATCAAAATTAAATACAGCGTGTTCCGCGACCGAGTGGTGCCCCATTTTAAATATGATAGTGCTGTTGGATTTGCGGGATTTTTCCACTTCCTGGCGCGAGGCGGCACGGAGCTGGTCTATGGGCCTGGGATCGCGGCTTATCCTGGCGTACGCCGCCGAGAGCGTCTCCGGCGTGATGTCTTTCCTTTCCGGAATGTCCTTTTTCAGCTCTTCTATGACATCGGTATCAATATTATATCCGGCAAGGATGATCTTCTGTTCCATGAAAAATAGTATAACATGGCGATGTCCGAACGTTGCGCCACATAAATAAGAAGTTAGGAATCATATGTACCGCTGCCGCCTCTTTGTTTAAGCTATTGTCTTTGCTGATTAGTCCGCTTTTCTTTTCCGCAAAAGAAAAGCGGACAGAAAAGAAAGGCGGTCGGGGGCAAGCCCCCGACACCCCCGCCGCGCGTAATGGCTCGCAATGCTCGCCACAAGCTTCCTCGGTCTCGCCTGCGGCGAGCCCTCGTCAAGCAAGACGCGCGGACGAGGAGCTGTCATCCTATTTGCTTCGACTAATATTGCTCAGAGAGCAAGCATCGCTCTTGCGACGACACAACATTGCATAACAGTGAAATCTGAGTTCTAACAGATGAAATGAGCGCCGACGCCGCGGAGGCGAGAAAGGACCAGGAGGAGCTCGCGATGCTTGCGGGGGAGCTGGGGGCGAAAGCCCCCGCGAGCTTCTTTTGGGCACCTTTTCTTACGAATAAGAAAAGGTGCAATAGCATTAAGCAGTATTCTTTTTGGAGTTATGAATGAATACAGAAATATCCATAAGGACCATTGAGGCGTTCAATATATAGAAGAAAGTGACAAAATCTCTGCTGTAAAGCAATTTGTGCATTATCCCGGCGATATAGCCGACAAAGACTATTATCAGGAACCTTAGGCTCTTGCCGGTATTCTGACCGGTTATCAGCGACTTGCGTATGGAAAAAGGCCACGCCGCTCCAAAGCACAACAGCATCGCCACCTCAAAAACACTCATTTTGCGATCGGCGCCACAAAGTATATTTTGCCGGCAGGCATATCATAAAGCTCGTAAGGCTCCGAGATCTTATATCCTTTTTCGCGCGCGTATTTATCCAAGGCCGGATACGCCTTCATGGGGCCGAATGCATATGAAAGGGAATTCCTTATGGGAAATTCCACTACCACACTGTCAGAAGAGTTCAGCACCTTTGACTTGTATTTCTTCCCCACTGCCGAGAACTTTTGATAATCCTTTTCCTCGACGACAAGACCGCACTGGCTTCGGAGCTTGTCTGAGGGCACTTCGGAGGGGTTGTCAAAATAGATGCCAAGCCCTCTTGTAGTGTCTACCCCGTCAGCCTTGACAGCTTCATACACCTTATCGAAGACCTTGCCGGTTCCCATATACGGCCCCGTATGATCCTCGTATACAAAAAGATACGGGCCCATTTTTGATTCCGACACGGCAAGAGGGGTCAGCATCCCCATATATCCCAGAAAACCTGCGACGGCTGCGGCCAAAACAACCAAAACGACCAGAAGCCACTTAATGAACCTTTTCATCCGACTCTCCTTTCAGAATAATACCGCCATCCCCTTAGTTAAAAGCGTAACTATGATCCCTGCTATCATGACGCCGGACAGGATCAAAAGGAAGGCTTTCTTCCGAGGGATACCGAACAGGTAAGCCGCGGCCGAGCCGGTCCATGCGCCGGTCACCGGCAAAGGCACCGCTACGAATAACACAAGGGCCAGGCTCCCCCATTTCTGATACGGCCCCGTAAACCTGTTCCTTGTCCTTGTGAACAGCCATGAGAAAAAGCTTCTGGCAAGAGCGCTGTGCTTGACCAGGAAACCGGAAACGGCTTCCAACCCGGCCAGGAGGAACAGAACAGGGAACATGTTGCCAGCCACTGAAAAAATATAGCTTTCAATTACGGGCATCTTATAAAACGTCAAGGCAAAAGGGATCGCGGCGCGCAACTCCCCTACAGGGGTCATTGCGATCAAAAATGTGCCCAGCTGCGGAGGCATACCGACAAATATTGAGTAGTCTAATAGCATAACTTCTGAGTAAATACTATCAGAAGGCCGTTCTTTGTTCAATTGTCACGTTTACGCGGAACTATTCCGCGCAGAGCATTGTCTAATCAGCATGAGAGGAATATAATTGCGTATAACATGACCACAACCTCAAAGACTGCGCGATCGGCCGCAATAGCAGTGATGCTGGCCGGCTTTATCCTGTGCCAGAGCTCTTTTTCGGCAAGCTGGAAAGAGGTATATTCCCTTGCAGAAAAGAACAATGAAGGTCTCAGGATAGCCGAAAAGGACCTGGAATCAATGGAATGGCAGTACAAAAAGTCCCTGGCGTCGTTCTTGCCCCAGCTATCAGCTTCCGCGGGCTACGGAAAGACCGATACCGGAGGCGCTTCTTCGACTTCGACATCATACGGGCTGTCGGCAACACAGTCGCTTTTCAGCGGGTTCGGGGATCTGAACGCGTCAAAAAAAGCATATGCCCGGCTTGAGCACTCGCGCGCCGACCTTGTCCAAAAGAAAGCGGACGCGCTTTACGCGGTCAGGGCCGCCTTCATTGACCTCGTGATAGCCGAAAAGGACCTGGCGCTGCAGAAGCAGATACTTGCACGGAGGCTGGAGAACGCCAAACTGATAGACCTGCTCTACAACAGCGGAAAAGAAGATAAAGGGAACATGCTTCTGACCCATGCCGACGTGGAAAGCTCGAGAGCCTCTGTCTCCCAGGCAGAAAGAGCCCTGGACCTTGCCAGGCTCAACCTGTCCCAGCTGGCAGGAGCAGAGATAGAAAAGGCCGACCTCAGCGGAACAACTCCGGATATAAAAGGATATATCGATATAAACGCTTTAGCGCAAAACAGCCCTTCATACTCCATGGCTTCATATACATATAATGTCGCCGCAATCTCGGCCGATGAAGCGCTTGCCGGCCTTCTGCCCGACTTGTCGGCCACGGGAACGCTGAGAAGATCGGGCTCGGAGTGGCCGCCTCAGACAGAAAGCAGCACCTGGAACATCAGCCTTTCATACTCATTCTTCCCGGGCGGCAGCAACATTGCGGAAAAGATAATCAAAGAGATAGAAAAGGAAAAAGCCGCTCAAAGCCTGGAACAAACCAAAAAAGATATCCTGTATCTGGTCAACTTCTCCTACAACAGCCTCGCGAACAGGATCGAGACGCTTAGAGTAAAGGCCCTTTACCTGAACGCTGCCACCGAAAGGGCCCGGATCGCCAGAACAAAATACATAAACGGGCTCATGTCCTACGACGAATGGGACCGGACCGAAAACTCGTATATCAGCGCAGAAAAAGACTTTCTTTCGTCCCAAAAAGACGCTTATGTCGCCGAAGCCGCTTTCAAAAAATCTTATGGAGGTTGGGTGCAATGAAAAAGACCGCGCTGCTTATAATGATGGCCGCATCGCTGATGGTGTCGTCCTGCGCAAAGAAAGACGGCGAGAACTATAGGACGGCCGCCGTAAGCAGGGGCACGATCAACGCCTCCATAACTACGGTAGGGATTGTCACCCCCAGGAACCGGCTTGAGATCAAGCCTCCCATCGCGGGACGCGTAGAACAGGTACTGGTCAGGGAAGGCGACAGCGTCGCAAAAGGCCAGACGCTGGCCTGGATGAGCTCTTCCGACCGCGCCACGCTGATGGACGCGGCCAGGGGAAAGGGAGAAGAAGAGCTGGAATATTGGGAAAACATCTATAAACCGGCTCCGGTCATAGCGCCGCTCACAGGATTCATAATTAAAAGAGGCGTCGAACCCGGGCAGTCGGTGACCGCTGCGGACGCGATCATAGTGATGGCCGACAAGCTTATAGTAAAAGCCCAGGTCGACGAGACCGACATCGGAAAGATATCCAAAAGACAGAAAGTGATGTTATCGCTGGACGCATATCCCGACAAAGAGGTCTCAGGTGTTGTCGAGCATATCGCGTACGAGTCAAAGACCGTGAGCAACGTAAATATTTACGAAGTAGACGTTATCCCGGAAAAAGTGCCACAGTTCTTCAAGTCCGGGATGAGCGCCTCGGCAAAATTCATCCTAATGGCCAGCGAAAACGCGCTGATCCTGCCCTCAGAATCGGTAAAAAGCTTCAGGGGCGGATACTATGTGGTCATCAAAGACAAGGACGGCCGGATCAATGCCTCGCAGATAGAAGCCGGCCACAGCGACGCAGTGAACACTGAGATACTTTCCGGATTATCGGAAGGCGATATCGTCATCATCCCTGACGCAAAATTATCCAAAGAATTGTTCTCTTCAAGCACCCGGAGAGGCCCGCCGCAGATATTCGGAGGGAACAAGAAGTAAAACAATGCCTTTAATCGAACTTGTCAAAGTATCAAAAACATATGCCTCAGGCAAGGATATCGCGGTCAGAGCTCTGAAGGATATCGACCTGAAGGTTGAGCCCGGAGAGTTTGTCGCTCTTATGGGGCCTTCCGGCTCGGGAAAGTCCACCCTGATGGCGATCCTGGGACTGCTTGACAGGTCTGACGGCGGCTCCTACAAGTTGAACGGGAAAGAGATATCGAAGCTTTCAGACCACGATTCCGCCATGCTGCGCAACAGGTTCTTCGGGTTCATATTCCAGAGCTTCAACCTTCTCCCGCGGCTGGACATCATGACCAACGTTCTTCTGCCGTTCATCTATTCTCCGGAAGGCATAACCTTAAAAAGCCGGCAAAAAGTAACCGCGCTTATGGAACGGGTCGGCCTGGCGGACCGACTCCGCCACTCCCCTACAGAGATATCCGGCGGACAACAGCAAAGGGTTGCCGTGGTCCGCGCCATAGCAAATGATCCGCTGGTGATCCTGGCGGATGAGCCTACAGGGAACCTTGATTCCAAGTCCACAGAGGACATAATCAACATGCTGGTAGAACTCAATAAGAACGGGAACACGATAATAATGGTGACCCATAATCCGGAACTGGCTAAATACGCCACAAGGGTGCTATTGCTTAAAGACGGGCAGATAGTCGAAGACAAAGTCCAAAGCAAGCCCAGTGCCGCTACCCGCTCATACGGTACGGAGTTCGAAAAAAAGAGCGGCGGATTCATATTCTCCGCCGACAGTATAAAGAACTATACAAAAGAAGCTCTTATCTCCCTCAAAGCCAACAAGCTCAGGTCATTTCTCTCCATTATCGGGGTCATGATAGGCGTGGCCGCGGTCATAGCAATGCTCGCCATAGGCACCGGTGCGAAAACGCAGGTAGAAAAAAGCCTGTCAAATCTCGGCACAAATCTTCTTATGGTAAGCGCCAGCCGCCGAAGCGCCGGCATATCCCTGGGCTCCGACGCCGTCACAAGGTTCACGTTCGAAGACCTCGCCGCGCTGAAGAATATCGAGGGAGTAAAGACCGCGATCCCATATGTCACCGGCCGCGCTCAGGCAGTTTACGGGGGGCGCAACTGGAACACCAGCATTGTCGGCACAGACACGGAGTACCAGGATATTAAGGATTCCGCCCCGGCCAGCGGGCGGTTCTTCACAAAATCAGACATAGCAATAAGAGCAAAAGTAGCTGTAATAGGACATAGCGCGGCTCAAGAACTATTTGCCGGAGAAGACCCTGTAGGAAAAGACATCCGGCTTAACAGGGTGAACTTCAAGGTTATAGGCGTGCTCCCGCAAAAAGGCCAGGCAGGCTTCCAGAACCTGGACGACCAGATACTTATTCCCGTGACCACCGCGATGTACAGGCTGATCGGAACAGACTACATAAGCCGTTTCGACGTTCAGGCCGAAAACCCGTCAGTCCTGAGCTATGTCGAAGGGGAGATCCCTCCCACGCTGGGAAGGCTGCACAGGCTCCAGGAATCCCAATACGACCAGATCGACATAAGGAATATGGCTGACATCCAGAAAGCCATGAACGAAACGCTGCAGACCCTGACATATCTGCTCGGATCCATCGCCGCGGTCAGCCTTTTGGTCGGCGGCATAGGGATAATGAACATAATGCTTGTCATAGTTATGGAGCGCACGCGGGAGATCGGGCTGCGCAAGGCGCTGGGAGCGCAGAATTCCGACATTATGACCCAGTTCCTGGTAGAAGGGACTTTGATCTGCCTTATCGGCGGGATAATAGGAATATTGTTCGGGGCAACAATAGCTTTTATAATGTCAGCTATCTTCGGATGGAACACTCAGGTGTCCGGAGGTTCTATCCTGCTGGCGTTCGGGTTCTCGATATTCACCGGGCTCATCTTCAGCCTGTGGCCGGCCCGCAATGCCGCGCAGCTGCTGCCGATAGAAGCCCTCAGGTACGAATAGAAAAATTCGGAGAGGGAGGGATTCGAACCCTCGATACGCTTTCACGTATACACACTTTCCAGGCGTGCGCCTTCAACCGCTCGGCCACCTCTCCAACAATACAATTTTAACAGATTTGAGGGAACAAAAGAATTCTATTGGGTTAGAACATCCAGCTTCTGCCCTATCCTGAGCCTGGCCTTGCGCGCGGCTCCGCCCTTGAGCTCGACTACATATTTAGTGTCATGCAGAGGCATATATATAACGCAATCAAGACCTATGCAGACCCTGGCATTCTCATCCATCTCAGTAACAAAGCCTTCCTCATCCACCCATATCATGTCCAGCGGCTCAAGGCACCCTTTCATCCAAAAATGAGGTCGGCCGGGCTCATCCATGACAAAAAGCATGCCCTCATTTTCTTTTATATGCCTGCCGGAAAGGCCGGCCTCTCTTTTTGCCTGCGTGTCGGCGATCTCTAGAATGAACGCCTGCCCGTTGATCAGGATGGTCTTATGCCGCGCCTGGCAATCACCCTGGGATTGCAGGAGCATCAGGACCAGTAAAAGTATTATGCCTCGCTTTTTCAGTTCTTTCTCCTGAAATATTTTTGATATGATATAAGCCCCACATGCAAAAGCCCGAAAGCAACAGCGGTCCCGGCCAGCCCCCTGTGAACATCTATGTCAAAGCCCATGTTGCCCGTATAAGCGGCGGCTATTATAAAAACGGCCGATACGGCGCCCAACAGAACGATCCAGGTATAAAGCTTCATTCTCCCTCACCCCCTTTTCCTATAGTACTCCCACACCGACACGGCTATCGTGACCATGCTGAAACCGAAGAGGAAGTCTTCAACAGGGATGCTTCCGATCCTAACTCCCATATAATGCGCGGGGTTGTACTGTACTATCATTTTGGACGTCAGGAACCCGTTAACAAGAAGCTTGAAACCTGCTATTACAGCCAAAAAAAGATAAAAAAGCGGTTTTCTAAGCAGGGCCGTCTTCAGCCTCCTGTCCACGATCACCGCCACGGCCACAGAAACTACAGCCAAAAACGTGTACTCCATTATCTCTTGATCATCCTCTCAAAATATTTGAGCACTTCCCACGTAAATATACAGCAGAAGGGAATTACAGCAAAGAAAAGCACTTCCTCGACAGGCAGGTTAATTATCCGGAGCGGCCACACTCCTGCAGGATCAAAATGCCAGTGGCCTCTCCACGTGGCAAAAACGTCCCACGCGCCGAAAGTTAGAGTGACTATCCCCAGGCTAAGAAAAAGGGCTTTTATCCCGCTTCCTTTGTACATCCCCAAAGGAGGATAAAAACTCAGCACAAGAGGAACGGACAGGGACAGCAACAAAAGTGACATGTATGGAGACATGCAGCTATTATACACACCATAGTATAATGCTGTAAATGGATAAAAACAACATATCGAAAGAATCCGCCGAGCACTGCCGCAGGATACAAAAGAGATTCGGGAAAAGCTACTATTTTGCCACGATGTTCTTGCCTCAAGAAAAAAAACAGGCCACTCAGATACTATACGCATTTTTCAGGATGCCCGATGAGATCGTAGACAACCCCGCCTGCCAAGACGCAAATACGATAAAAAGAGATCTACTTGAATGGAAGGACAGATGGGAACAGTCTTATAAAATGGGCGCCGGCAGCGACCCTGTGCAGGGTCCCGCTGCGAAGATATTCAGAAAATATTCCATCCCCTATTCGTACAGCGAGGCATTCCTCGAGGCCATGATAGCGGACACCGAAAAGCTGCGGTATGGAAGCTATGAAGAACTGAAAAAGTATATGTACGGCTCGGCTGCCGTGGTAGGGCTTATGATGTCGCACGTGATAGGCTTTAGCGACAAAAAAGCGCTTGAGTACGCGGAAATGCTGGGCTATGCGATGCAGCTGACAAACTTTCTCCGGGATATAAGGGAGGACTTCGAACAAAGGCAGCGCATATACCTGCCGAAGGACGAGATGGAAAAGTTCGGGGTAAGCGAGGATGACATAAAGTGCCGCAGGGTTTCAGGCAATTTCAAAGAATTTATGAAGTTTGAGATCAAAAGGGCCAGAGATCTGTACAGCGAGGCTGAAAAAGGCCTGCCGATGCTGTCAAAGGACGGGCGTTTTGCGGTAAAAATGGCTTCGATACTTTACAGCGCGATATTGGACAAGATAGAAAAACAGGGATATGATATATTTTCCGGGAGAGCTCATACAAATATCCCCGAGAAGTTATTCCTGCTTGCAAAGGAGGCGCTCAATAGATGAAGGACAAAAAGGTCGCGGTCATAGGGGCCGGCATAGGAGGCCTTGCAACTGCCGCAATGCTCGGCAAAAAAGGTTTTGATGTCACCGTCTTTGAAAAGAACGAGCAGCCGGGCGGCCGGTGCAGCGTGTTCGAAAAAGACGGATTTGTTTTTGACATGGGACCGTCATGGTACCTGATGCCGGACGTATTCGAGCAGTTCTACCGTCTCGCCGGAGAAAAGATATCCGATCATCTTGACCTTATAAAGCTGGACCCGTCCTATAGGGTTTTCTTCAAGGATGAGGGGCCGACGGTCGATCTGTCGGCGGATCTGGAAAAAGACTTCCCGGTATTTGAACGCCTGGAAAAAGGCAGTCCGGAAAAGATCAAACAGTACATGAAAAAGTCCGAAGAGCATTACGGCATAGCCATGAACAAGTTCATATACAAGAACTATGATTCGATCTTTGATTTTTTCAGTTTTGACCTTATTCTCGAGGGACTTAAGCTCAATATCCTCTCAAAAATGCAAAAATACGTGGAAAGATACGTCAAGGACCGGCGCATACAAAAGCTGCTCCAGTACCAGCTGGTATTCCTCGGGAACTCGCCTTATAACGCCCCTGCCATCTACAACATAATGAGCCACGTGGATTTTAACATGGGAGTTTTCTACCCGCGGGGCGGGATATACAAGATAACAGAGTCTTTGGCCAACATCTGCAAAAAGAACGGAGTAAAGATCAGGATAAACTCTCCCGTTACAAAGATCAATTCCGAGGACGGAAAGGTTTCGGGACTTACCTTAAAAAGCGGCGAAGAACTTGATTTCGATCTGGTAGTCTCAAATGCGGACCTGCACCACACAGAGACTCAGCTTCTTTCGCCGCAGGACCGGTCGTTTTCCGAAAAGTATTGGAAAAACCGCGTCCTGGCGCCCGCGGGACTGGTTCTTTATTTGGGAATTGACGGCAAGATAGATGGCGCCCTGCACCACAACCTGATCTTTTCAAAAGATTGGAAAAAGAACTTTTCGCAGATATTCGACCGACCGGTCTGGCCGGATGATCCTTCTTTTTACCTCTGCGTCCCGAGCAAAACAGACCCGTCCGTCGCACCGCAAGGCAAAGAGAACGTATTTGTATTTGTCCCCATAGCATCGGACCTGGATTATACCGAAGACGAACTTTCAAGATATACTGACAAGATATTATCTACCATGGAAAAAGAAATGAGCATCCCAGACCTTCAAAAACGCATCCTTTACAAGAGGATCTTCTGCGTGAAAGACTTTAGGGAAAGATATAACAGTTTCCGTGGAAGCGCGCTCGGCCTGGCGCACACGCTGATGCAAACGGCGATATTCAGGCCGAACAATATAAGCAAAAAAGTCAAAGACTTGTACTATGTAGGTGGCAATACAAATCCGGGCATAGGGGTTCCGATGTGCCTTATCAGCGCGGAACTGGTTTACAAGAGGATCATAGGCAATAAGAGCTCAGGACCGCTGAGCAAGCTTTAATTGGATTTAGTGCTTAGATCTTAGAGTTCATTAATTTGCATCCGCTATCAATATATCCCGTTATCTCTTCCAGCTTGTCCACGATCACATCGGCTTTTTTCAGATATTCCTTCGGCAAAGAGGTCGTCACGGCAAAACAGAACATTCCCGCAGCTTTAGCGGAAGCTATGCCGTTGGGAGCATTTTCAACGACAGCGCACTTATTTGCCCGTACCCTAAGCGCCCTTGCGGCTTTTAAGTAAGGTGCAGGATGAGGCTTGCCCACCTTCAGGTGATCCCCGGCTACTATTACATCGAATTTTGACCTTATCGCTTTCGGAAGGATCTTCTTTATCTCCGCCTCGGGAGTACCGGACACAAGCGCCATAAGATATCCTTTTGCTTTTATGCAGGACAGGAATTCGTCCGCGCCAAAAAAGATATTGCGCCTGAAGTATTTCTTGAATACTCTTGCCCTATCGGCAAATATCCTTTTTCCGATACTGCCGCTGTATTTTAGCCCCTCTCTGGAAAAAAGTTCTTTCAATGTCTTCTGCCACTTTTCGCCCTCCCTGACATAAGCATCAAAAACGGTCGCGCGTATACCGTAAGGCCTGAGAGCTTCATACCAGGCAATGTAGTGATACGGCATGGAATCAACTATGACCCCGTCCATATCGAACAATATAGCTGAAAAACGGCGTTTTGATATTTTCATGTCTCTGCTCCATTATAACAAAACTTGCCAAAATCACTTGAGTGTTCTAATATACATATTGAAATGGATTACTCGACAAAACGGCTTGAAGCGCTTGCGGACGGCATTTTTGCTATCGCAATGACGATACTTGTCGTCACGCTGGACATCCCACATCTGAGCGCCGGGGTATCGATCGCCGACGCGAGCACATTCCTGTTGGGGCAGGCGCATAAGATAATGAATTATTTTCTAAGTTTCGTTCTGCTGGCAATATTCTGGCTGCAGCACCACCAGCATTCCCACATAACCGAAAAGACCGACAACGTCCACCTTTGGATCAATATGTTCATCCTCATGTTCATCTCGCTGATACCTTTCTCGACATCCCTTGTCAGTACTTTTACCTATGACAGGGTCGACGAAGCGCTTTTTGGGCTCAACATTTTTGTCATAGGCCTGCTGTTCTACGCCAGCCTTTACTATGCCGGCTCGAGAGGCTGCCTTTCAAAGACCAGGCCGGTCACCGAAAAAACATTGTCAAATTTGAAATACAACGCGATGATCACGCCTGCGGTAGCTTCTATCGGGATATTTTTTGCGGTATTGACGCCGTACTACAGCCCGTATGTATATCTGCTGATACCCGCTCTGGTCATGCTGAATTCGATAAAAAAGCGCAGGTCAATAGACAAACAATCTTAGGCGTCTTTCCCGTCCCGGAGGTTGTTCCGGCTCCCAAGGCCTTGAGTATTTAAAATGCACTTCCGATCGGCCCTTTTTGTCTGCTTTGAAATACCATGTTTCAAGGCCTCCTGAACCCGGCAATTGCGGCTCCGAAGGGGAATAACCCGAACCGATCACTGCAACATTTCCTTCCGGAGATACCGAAGATACCTCCCACCGGTATCCCGTTGAAGGATTTGCTTCCAGAGTAACGGTAAATACGCTGCCCAGCTCCTTCCGTAAAAGGCATTTTTCAGGGTCATCTGCGCCCGAAGAACCGGCAACGGCATGCGAGTACAACATCAGGAAAACAGCAAAGATAGCAGGGACGATCTTGTTCATGACAAAAGTATATCATGCGAGGATAAATGCAGGAACCGGATAAATCTGATAGAATACATTCTAGCGCAAAAAGGAGATAAAGAATGCCGACAAAAGTAGAAGGAAAAGACAAAGGGAAACTGAAGCTTCTGGCGTTGAGCACATGCGTATGGTGCAAAAAAACAAAGAAACTCCTTGAAAAAATCGGGGCGTCTTACGAATTCGAGGATGTAGACCTCCTGGAAGGCAGCGACCGCGAAAGAGCCATGGAAGAATTTGAAAAATGGAACCCCGGCGGCGGGTTCCCTCTCCTGATAATCGACGGCAAAAAGTGCATCAAAGGTTTTAATGAGGAAGAAATACGCGAGGCGTTAAAATGAAAAGCGCTGAAGTATTATTTCAAAAACTGTCAGAAGAAGCGGGGGAAGGCGGGTATTTCCTCAATCCGGATAAAGACTTTGTCCTGGACCTATGCGAGGGACTGCTAACTAACGAAAAAAGGTTCGGTTATATGGCCTGCCCGTGCCGCCTGGCATCAGGGAAAAAAGACGATGACCTTGATATTATCTGCCCCTGTGACTACCGCGACAGCGACATAGAAAAATACGGCGCCTGCTACTGCGGCCTCTATGTTTCAAAAGAGGTGGCCGAAGTAAAAAAGAAAATATCATCGATCCCTGAAAGCCGTAGAGGTCAGCGGCCGCTGACCTCTACGGCTTCGTTGATCCCTACGGCACAACCGTCCCCATACCCCATCTGGCGCTGCCGCGTGTGCGGATATCTGTGCGCGCGCAATGAACCGCCCGGAATATGCCCTATATGCAAAGTTGGCAAGGAAAGGTTTGAGAGGTTTATGCCGCAGTAGATATTCGCCATGGCGAATATCTACTATTTTTTGTATTCTGTCTGAAAATAGTCTTTCAGGAACGCAAAGAAGACCCCTCCGAACAGCCCCAAAAGCATTCCTACAGCAAGATTCAGTTTTTTATTCGGGACAACAGGGCTCATAGGGACTTCCGCTTTTTCTATATCGCTGAAAGGAGACACCTCTTTTGCTTCCTGAACCATGGTATTTGCGTATTCGGTGCGCAGCATCTGGTAGATCGCCATCTGTATCTCAAGCTCCTTTTCCAGTCTCATCATGTCCAAAGTTTTTGCAGACTGTCCTCCGACAAGGGACTTTGACGGGGCGATCAAATACGTAAGGCGCTTCAACCTGTTCTGAGCCTTATCAAGTTCCGCCTCGGCTACCGGTATCTGGGCTTCCAGGTACTCGCGTTTTTTCCTGGCTTCCGTGACATTGAGCTTGTTCCAGTAATAACTGACCGCATCGACATATGAATCCGCGATGTCTGCGGCAAGCACACGGTTTTCATGGCGGACAGTTATGTCAAGGATGCTGCCCTTAGATTTTGTTTTTAGTTTGCCCAGGTCGATCTCCGGCATGCTCACTCCTTCAAGGCTTGGATGACCGGCAAGCACCTCGCGGACCCTTCTTTCAACCGCCGGGGTTTGGATAAGTTCTTCTATCTCGATAATGCTTCCGCCACCGCTTGATCCGCCGCCAAGGCTCATGCCCATCATCGAAGCAAGCCCTGCGATTTGCGAAGCTCCGGAGGACCCAGATGTCCTGATGAGGAGCTGGGTCTTGCCTTCATAGAGAGGTTTCATCGTGAAAGATATTATCAAAGATGTTGCAATGCAGAGAACAATGAACCACAAGACCATCATCTTCTGTCTGAAGAGAACATCCAAAATATCTTTTAAGTTTATTTCGTCTTCCATCTTTTTCCTTTAGTTCACATACCTGGTCACTGTCGCGTAGAACGTAAGTGACAGCATTATCAGGCTCGCAAATGACGCAAAGTCAGAAAAGTAGAACCAGTTCTTGGGAACTTGTATCACATCCCCGTCCGCAATATCCATATCATGCGAGCGGTCGGCTTTGAACAATACCTTGTCCGCATTGACACTATAGTTGTTAGAAGACCCGTTCTCATTCCTTGTTATGGTCACGTAGGACAGGTTTGCGGCCGCGCCCGGCCCTCCGGCAAGATTTATGTAATCCGAAAGTTTCTTTCCGGCAAAATACGTATAGCGCCCCGGCCTGGCTACCTCGCCGTATACGTACACGAACTTTTCCAGGTTTGCCAGTGATTGTATGTATTCGTCCTGGCTCAGGTAGACCCTCGTCAGGCGCGGCTGCTTTAGCACCACCGCAAGGGTGAAAGTTTCCGGGAATTTTTTGCTTATCTCTTTTTTCAGGTGATCCCGGGCTTCATCTATCTTCAGGCCGGAAAGCTTGATCTCCCCGATATTGGGGAAAAAGACGGCCCCGTTATTTGCTATCTCAAAAGTGTAGTCAAGCGACAGGGCATTGTCCCCGATCAGCATATGTACGTCTATCACATCTCCCATGCCTAAATAGTAATCGGCATACACCTGCTCGGACGAAAGTATGGAATCCATCGTATCGTTCTGCATGTAATATGAAGGGGACTGGGCGGATCTTTGCTGGGCAAAAAGCCCGGACGGGGTAACCGTCATAGTTATTACAAGCACAGCGCTAACCAGCCTGATAAACCTTTTATTCATTATTAATCCAATTATATCAAAAATTACGAGGAAATAAGCCCGTCAGCTGCCCTTGTACCAGCTTGCCTGGAATTCTTTATAGTCCGCCTGCTTATCCTTGATGTTCTTCCACCAGCTTTGGTTGTTCTTATACCAGAGTATCGTTTCTTCGATGCCTTTCTCAAATCCGATCCTGGACTTCCAGCCTATCGCTTTTTCGATCTTGGCAGGGTCTACCGCGTGCCTTACCACATGCCCAGGACGGTCCTGTATATGCTTGAGCAGCGAAGCGGGCTTGCCAAGGGTCTTGAGTATCACATCGGCTATCTCAAGGACGCTGAACTCTTCCCTGGAGCTGATGTTGAACGCTTCGCCATGATGCTTTGCGTCACAGTGCAGCAGCATGTCGATCGCTTCGCAGTGGTCTACGACGTGTATCCACGTCCTGGTGTTATTGCCGCTGCCGTAGACCGGCAGAGGCTTGTCCTCCATGGCGTTGGACGCAAAAAGAGGGATCAGTTTTTCGGGATACTGGTACGGACCGTAATTGTTGGCGCAGCGGGATATGACAACGGGCATATTGAAAGTGGTGAAATACGAATATACCAGCCTGTCGGCGCCGGCCTTGCTGGCGGCATACGGGCTTTTCGGGTTCAAGGCGTCATCTTCCAGCGAGGGTTTCCCTACGGCTTCGCCGTACACTTCATCAGTGGATATATGTACGAATTTCTCGATGCCGTACTTTTTGGCCGCCTCCAAAAGCAAGTAGGTCCCGTAGACATCCGTCGTGATGAAAGAATCAGCGTTCATTATTGAGCGGTCCACGTGTGTTTCGGCCGCAAAATGTACGACTGCAGTGGTTTCCTTCATCAGGCGGTCGACGATTTCCTTATCCCTGATATCCCCTTTTACGAACTCAAAGTTCTTATTTCCTTTAAGGTCGGCCAGGTTCTCCAAGTTCCCGGCATAAGTCAGGGCATCCAGCACTACGACCCTGTAGCCGGAATATTTGCCGGCAAGGAATCTCGCAAAATTACTCCCAATAAAACCCGCGCCTCCCGTAACCAATATCGTCTTTTTCACGGCCGGACCTCCTTTACTTTTGCTATGCCAGAGAGATGTCGCTCCTGTCCCCTATCACAAAGCTGTGGGCTCCGCATGAGCCGCAGATATTCACTCCCCTGCCCAGGATGCTTGAGCTGATCTTCTTTTTTACGTCCTTGATACGGCATTCCTCCATCACTATGCTGTTATCCACGCTGCAGTTATCAACTGACGAATTTTCGCCTATTGATACAAAAGGGCCTATCTGCGAGCCGAGTATCTTTGAGTTATCTGCTATTGACACCGGGCCCTGTATCCTGCTGCCTGATATCTCGCTGCCTTTTCCGAGTATGACATTGCCCGTTATAACGGAATCCTTGCTCACAGTTCCGGCAATATCTCTTTTTTTGATCATCTCAAGCACCAGCTTGTTGGCGTCTATCAGGTCTTCGGGCTTGCCGGTATCCTTCCACCATCCGGATACCATGTGCGGCTCAACGCCGTAGCCGTTGTCCAATAGCCACTGGATCGCATCAGTTATCTCCAGCTCTCCCCTTTTCGAAGGCTTGATGGCATCGACGGCCTTGAATATATTGCTGTCGAACAGGTATATTCCGACTAGCGCAAGATCGCTTTTGGGTTGCTTGGGCTTTTCTACGAGCCTTGAAACGCCGCCTGAATCATCAAGCTCCGCGACGCCGAATTGCTGCGGATTGGGCACTTTTGTGAGAAGTATCAGAGCATTGGGTTTGTTGGTCTTGAATTTTTGGACAAATTCCGGAATGCCTTCCTTCAAAAGGTTGTCGCCCAGGAACATAATAAAAGGCTCGCCCGCCATAAAATCTTTTGATATCTTGACCGCATGGGCAAGGCCGAGTGGCGCTTCCTGCCGGATGTAGGATATCTTGACTCCCCACCTTGAACCGTCGCCTACCTCTTTCATCACATCGTCAGCTGTATCCCCCACTATTATCGCGAACTCTTTCACCCCGGCTGCCGCTATCGCCTCGATCCCGTAGAATATTATCGGCTTGTTCGCCACAGGAAGAAGCTGTTTGGCGCTGGTGTGAGTAAGCGGCCGCAGTCTTGTGCCGGCTCCGCCGGCCAGTATCAAAGCTTTCATAAAAGCATCTCTTTCTGGATCTTTATTACCTGCCCTATACCCTTGGACGCCTCATCGATCATCCTGTCCAGAACATCCCTAGGGAAGGACTGCCCTTCGGCTGTCCCCTGCACTTCCACGAATTTGCCGGATTCCGTCATCACTATGTTCATGTCCACTTCCGCTGTCGAGTCCTCTTCATAGTTAAGGTCAAGCATCACCTGCCCGCCAACCACCCCTACGCTCGACGCGGCGAGAAATTCCCTTATGGGATTAAGTTTTATCTTCTGCTCTCCGATCAGCTTTTTAACGGCATCATACATGGCAATGAAGCATCCGTTTATTGCGGCTATCCTTGTTCCGCCGTCGGCTTGTATCACGTCGGCGTCCAGGACTATTGTCCGCTCCCCCAGCAGGTCCATGGCGGTCACGCAGCGCAGCGCCCTTCCTATGAGACGCTGTATCTCCTGAGTGCGGCCCTGAGGCTTGCCTTTTGCCGCCTCTCTTTTCATCCTGGTGTTGGTGGACCTGGGCAGCATCCCGTACTCGGCCGTGACCCATCCCATTCCGCTGTTCTTCCTGTGAGGAGGCACGCTTTCTTCCACCGAAGCGGTGCAGATGACCTTGGTATCACCGGTCTCAATATATACGGAGCCTTCCGGGTGTTTCAGATAGTTCCGCACGATCTTTACAGGCCTGAGCTGGCCGTTGCTTCTTCCGTCATTTCTCATTTTTGAAGGGTGTTTTGCACAGGCTCGCCGGGTTCATCGGCAGCCTGTTTTGAAAGGCGGAGGCGTCCGTTCTTGATGGCGCGCAGTATCCTGGCGGATGTGGCCTCCAGGTTGGAAAGCACTTCGTCCGCATATTTGTCCGCCCCGCCCCTGATCTCTTTGGAGACCTGGTAGGCCTGCTGTATCAGCTGTATAGCTCTCGATTCGGAATCTTCGCTTGAAGGAGGCGTCTGGGAAAGCGTTATCGCATCCGGGACCTTGACCGCCTGGCCGGCATCGGAAGGTCTTCGCACGTTCCCGGGAAGGATCTTGTCATCGCTCTGGGATACCATCCTGATCTTATCTATGATCTGCAGTATGGAAGACTCCTTGATCAGCGTCTTTCCGGTAAAGGGGATCTTGGGGCTGTCGCAGATCATGGACTCGAGCGTATCGAGCAGGCCTAGGATTCTTTCCATTTTCTTCCTCCCGCGAGTTTTTCTTTCACGATCCTGGGAACGAACTGCGATACATCCCCGCCAAGCGACGAGATCTGGAGCACCAGGCTGGAGCTCAAATAGGAATATTTGTGGCCGGTCATAAGGAACACCGTTTCAATATCCCTGTTCATCTGCGCGTTGGTGAGCGCCATCTGGAATTCATAATCAAAATCGGAGACCGCGCGCAACCCCCTTATTATAGCATGGGCTTTTTTGCGGGCAGCATAGTCCACCAGGAGGCCTTCAAAGCTCTCGATCTTTACGTTGGTTCTCTTCCCCAGGGCCTTTTTCAGCATAAGGATCCTGTCCTCAAGAGAAAAATGCGGCGACTTTTCCGTATTTTTCAGAACGGCCACGTATACGACCTTGAATATCTTGGACGCGCGCTCGATTATATCAATATGGCCGTTCGTGACCGGATCAAAGCTACCCGGATATACCGCTGTTTTCATCTGGCAAAGTTCTCCTGTAGAAAGACAGTACCGTATCGCCGTACACCACCTCCCGGACTTTCGCAAGCGCTCCGTAATCATCCGAGAGCGCCGCGCGTTTGGTGTGTTCTGCGATAACAAGCCCTTTGTCTTTTACTATATCACTTTTCGCCAGTTTTTCCATGGCCGGGACAAGCACGGGAACAGTATATGGGGCCCCCAAAAAAATGATGTCAAAAAGCGCTTTCTTCCTGGCGAAAGCGGCAATAGCCCTAAGCACCTCGGAGGAGAATACTTCGGCACGGTCTGACAGGACTGTTGAATTGAGGTTTTCCCATATTGTCGAAACAGCTTTTCTGTCGGAATCTACGAACATCGCAAGCTCCGCCCCCCTGCTTAATGCCTCTATCCCGACCTGGCCCGTACCGGCAAAAAGATCCAGGAAGCGGCTCCCGGGAACAAAAGCGGCTATGATATTGAAAAGCCCTTCTTTGGCCTGATCGGACAGAGGCCTGAGCTTTGCCGCGCCTTTGGGGAATTTTAATTTTCTGCCCTTTGCGGAACCGGCTATTACCCTCATCAGTTAAACACATCCTTTCCAGCTAAACCTGCCAGCCTCGCCCTCATCTCTTTTTTCAGGTCCGCATGCTCGGCCTTATCCAGGTGAGGATCATCCGCCACAAGGTCAAAAGCCGCCTTTCTTGCCAGGAGAAGCACGTCTTCGTCCCTTGACAGGTCGGCGATCTTAAATTGCGGAAGGCCGGCCTGCCTTACCCCGAGGACCTCTCCCGGGCCGCGCAGCTTAAGGTCCGCCTCCGCGATCTTGAAGCCGTCGGACGTTTCGGACATGGCTTTTACCCGCTCTTTGCTTTCCAATGTCGAAGGTTTCCCCAGCATGAGGCAATATGACTGCTCGGCTCCGCGGCCTATCCTTCCCCTGAGCTGGTGGAGCTGGGAAAGACCGAACCTCTCCACATGCTCTATTACCATTATAACCGCGTTGGGAACGTCTATCCCGACCTCGATCACGGTGGTTGAAACCAGCATATCGGTCTTTCCGTTCTTAAAGTCCGCCATTACCGCATCTTTTTCCTGGGCTTTCATCTTTCCGTGTAGCAGTGCCACCCGGAACTCGGGAAATATCCCCGAAAGCTCCAGCGCCGTCTGCTTTGCTGCGGCAAGGTCGGATCTTTCGGACTCTTCTATGAGCGGGCAGACTACATATATCTGCCTGCCCTCTTTCATCTTCTGCCGGATGAACTCGTTCATCTGCGGGCGTTTTTTTTCGTCCACGTATCTGGTCACAACGGGAGTTCTTCCCGGCGGGAGCTGGTCAATCACGGACTTATCAAGATCTCCGTACAGCGTAAGCGAAAGCGTCCTCGGAATGGGCGTGGCGGTCATGACCAGGAGGTCCGGTTTGGATCCTTTTTGTTTGAGAGCCAGTCTTTGGGATACGCCGAAGCGGTGCTGCTCATCCACTATCACAAGCCCCAGGTTGTTAAATACAACGTCTCCGGAAATGAGCGCGTGCGTGCCGACAAAAAAACAGGCGCCCGGTAAAGCGGCCGCGGCCTTTACCGCTTTCTTGCCCGCGTTCTTATCCGCGCCCGTCAGAAGCCTGACATCTATGCCGAGAGGCTTCAGAAGCGAGGATATTTTTTCGTGATGCTGTTTTGCGAGTATCTCCGTAGGCGCCATCATCGCCGCCTGGAAACCGCAGCCGAGCGCGGCCAGCGCTGCGGCGACCGCTACCACGGTCTTGCCGGAACCCACGTCTCCCTGGACAAGACGGTTCATGGGCTTGTCGCCCTCCATGTCGCCTATGATCTCCGCCAGCACCCTCCCCTGGGCCTGCGTGAAACGGAAAGGCAGAGAGTTCTCGAACTTCTGAAGCAGTGCCGCGTCCGCTTTGATCGCCGCGCCTTTGCTCTCGGTCTTTATTTTTTTTCTGCGCAGCGCCAGGCCAAGCTGCAGCATGAAAAAGTCATCGAACACCAGACGGCGCCGGTATTTTTCCATGCCCTGCATGTCGTCCGGAAAATGGACCTGAGAGATCGATCTTGCCAGTTCAGGCAGGCCCAGCCTTTCAAGCAGTGTTTTCGGCAGGGAATCGCGTATCATCCCGGAATGGCTTGACAGCAGTGCTCTGGTAAGCCCCCTGATCCTTTTCTGGTACAGGCCTTCGGTCAAAGGATATTTAGGTATTATCCCCGGGCTTTCCCGGCCCTCTTCCAGGAATTCGTAGTCTTTTACCGCGATCTCCAAAGCCCCCGAATATGTGTTGATATCCGCCCGGCCAGAGAGGACAAGCTCTTTTTCGCGGTTCTTTTCAAGCGCGGTTTTTACAAAAGGCTGGTTGAACCATGAAGCTACCGCGGAACCGCTTTCGTCGCTGACAACGGCCTTTACAATAAAAAAGCCCTTCCCCGTCCTCTGCTGTGCAACTTTCCTGACATGAGCTTTTAAAAGCACGTCAGTCCCGGGTGATACGGAAGATATTCTTCGGATATCCCGCCTGTCCTCCCAGTCACGCGGGAAATAGTAAAGCAGGTCGCGCACCGTGATTACGCCTATTTTACTGAAAAGGCGCGCCATGTGCGGCCCGACGCCTTTTAGGTATTGTATATTGGTATCGAGATCTGGGGACATTTCAGAGTAATTTTAGCACAAAAGCCCATTTAAGCCCCTATGGGCCTTTACGGGCCTTTGCCATTATGGTATATTTATATCAGGAGTCAAAAAGAAAATGTCCAGAAAATGCTTCATATGCAATAAAGGTTCGCTTTCGGGGAACTGTGTTTCCCACTCGAACATCAAGACCAAAAGGCGCTGGCTGCCGAATTTGCAAAAGATCAACATACTTTATAAGGGCAAGGCTCTCAAAACATACGTATGCGCTAAATGCATGAAGGCCGGAAAAGTCCAAAAAGCGGTATAGCCTCCTAGATCACTTTTTCTTTGTCCCTGCTGAACCTGAGGGTTGCCACTTCGTCAAGGAATTTTATCTCGTACTGTTTCATCACCTCGTCATATTGTTCCTTTTTGTTCTCTTTGTCCTTTTCGATTATCTTTCGCTCCTTCATGGAATCAAGGAGCTTTTCGCGCTGTTTCTCCAGTTTATGGCTTGAATCTATCACTTTCTCGATCTGCGTATCCAGTGCCTCTTTCAGCACGATCAGGTGCTGCCGCCTTGAAAGCACGTTTCCGAAATCCGGTATGGCCCCTTTGGCCACCAGCTTCTTGAACTCGTTCGCCTGTTCTTTTTTTTCGTCCTGGATGCGCTGTTCCTTCATCTTTTCTTCGTAGTATTCTTTTTGCCTGAGCGCAAATTTTTCCTGTTCTTTTTTCTCGCGGATGGCCTTCACCTTGAGCACGCTCTCAAGCGAGTATTTGAATTTTTTTCCGGGCTTCATCTCTTTTGCCATGATTACAACCCCAATACTATCACGACTTTTTCGTCTTCTTTCAGCCCGGCCGTTTCGATATTAAGGAGCGAAGCGGCCTGCGCTGCGGATAGCATGCCGGAGAGATCAATGATGCGGGACCCGGCAAGCACATGCGCCTGAGGCATCTTCGCTCCGGCATCGCCGTACAGCATATGCTTGTCCAGCAGGAGCTTCAAAGCATCCGCCGCTCTTCCTGCTTCGGAAACTTCGATCTCTGCATTATTTCTGGAAAGCCGTATGATCCCCTCCCTGTCTATGACCCGGGCAGGCCGGGTCCTGGCGCAGGCAAGCCCGAAGAAGTATCTTTTTTCGCACGATGCTCTCCAGACGCTGAAATGGCTGTTTTTGAAAACCTGCTCCGGCCGGCCGGCAGCAGGCCCCATGGACAAAGCAGCCGCGGCGCGTTTTTCCTCATCCGACGGCTCTGCAACGAACATCTCTTTTTTTCTGAGCTCCGTGGCGCCGCAGGCCACCGCTCTTAGCACGTTCTTCCGGCGGTCCACCTCCACCGCGACCTCTATAGTGCCGGCAGCGGCCCCCATACGCGCAACGGAATCTTCCGCGTCTTTCCTGATCCTTATGATATCTTTCTCTGTCGGGTCGATACACGACCTTTCGATTGTATCCGTTACCAGAGCAAGCGCCGCGCCGATGGCTGATATGACCGCGTGGTTATCGGCTATCTTAAATGGCAGCCCCATCTTTGAAGCCGCAAAAGGCACTATTGCAGCCGCCCCTCCGCCCGCGCCGATCAGTTGGCACTGGGGTTTTTCTATCTTATAATCCTTTATGAGGTCATTGACCTTTGCCACTATCTTCTGGGAAGCGATCTTTAGTATATCCGTTGCTATATTTTCGGGATCGCCGATCTTTTTCAGTGCTGCCTCTGCCTTGCTTCTGTCGCCGTAAGCCCAGTCTTTAGGAGTTACAAGCCCGAGATAATTGGCAGCGCATGTGGTTGTTACCGCTATCCTGCTTTCGTCCTCTCCGTCAGCAGCAAAACACGAGTAGATCTTCCCGGCGATATGAGCGCTTCTGGGCCCCACGTCGACGACATCAGGCCCTCTGAACTTCGGCAAAGACCCTCCGGCTATACCGACAGTCCTTGAATCAAGCGTCCGTAGGAAAAGCTTGCGACCGCCTATCTCGGCCGACTTTACAAGCGCCTTGCCGTTCCTTATCACAGCGATGTCCGTGCTCGTGCCGCCTACCTCCAAAAATATGCCGTCGGAAATTTTTACGTACAGGAGCGCCGATGCAATACCGGCCGCGGGACCGGACAATATGGTAAGAATGGGTCTCTTTTTCATCTGGTCTATGCTCATCACTCCGCCGTCGCTGCGCATTATCATGAGAGGCGCTTTTATGCCCGTTTCTTTTACGCATTTTTCCGTGGCAAGAGCCGCCTCGATCATCTTCGGCAGGATGCTCGCGTTCACGGCAGCGGTCCTTGTCCTTATCTTCAGTCCGTAAAGTCCGGAGATCTCATGAGTCCCGGCTGCCGGAATGCTGAGATTTATGGCAACGCCCTTGATCTTTTCTTCGTTGGACGGGTCATCGACTGAAAAAGCCTCGGCCGCAACTATTGCCGCGGCGCCTTTTTCTTTGAGCCTCAAAACTTCGCTGCGGATATTTTCTTCCGTCAGGGAGCCAAGATCGATATATGAGTGGAACACCCGTATCTTATGGTCTCCGCCCAGGTCAATATCCCCGATGTCCGTCTCTCTTCTAACTCTCTTACCCTCTAACCCTTTTCCCATACAGATAATCCCGACTGACGAAACATCGCCTTCCAGCAGTGCGTTGGTCGCCTGAGTAGTGCTGTGGGCGATAAACGTCACATCTTTCGTGTCTATGCGGACATCGGAGATTAGACTGTTTAGCGAATCGATTATCCCTTTTGCTACGCCTTCTTTTGAAGTGTGAGTGGTGGGCACCTTGGCCTGTCCGGCCAGTTCATAAGTATCGTTGTCTAACGCGACCGCGTGGGTAAAAGTACCGCCTACGTCTATCCCAATACGGTATTTTGGCATGTTATTGGTTATATATTAGCAGAAAAAATCGCGCGGATTGATAAAGATAGCTTAGACCTGATTTATTACCGCGATTATTACCGGCCTGCGGTCGGTCTTTTTGAGGATGAGCTTACCCAGGTCTTTTTGTATCTCGGCCTTTATCGCGGGTATGTTCCTCTGGCGCTGGCGGAAATGCCTGCCGAGCACGCTCCTGACGGTCTCTTTGGACTTTTTCATCAGGTCCTCGTTGGCGGCTTTTACAAAAACGAACCCTTTTGTCTCTATCTCCGGGTCGGTCAGCACTTTCAGGTCTGACCGGGCAACCCTGACATTTACTATCACAAGCCCGCCCTCGGAAAGCTGGGTCCGCTCGTTGAGGATCTCCCTGCTGATATCTCCCACTCCTGTCCCGTCGACAAAAACGTTGGCTATCGGCATATGCTGGCCCTTTACTGCCTTGTCTCTTGTTATGACCAGGCTGTCGCCGTTGTCGTTGACAAAAATATTTTCCGGTCTTACTCCGCATTGCTCGGCGATCTTGGCATGAGCGGTCATATGCCTGTATTCGCCGTGCGCCGGCACAAAATATTTCGGTTTGATCAGCTTAAGCAGCATTTTCATATCCTCCACCGCGCCGTGGCCGGAAACATGTAGGCCGTGCCGCTCCTCGTAGATCACCTCGGCTCCGATACGGCACAGATTGTTTATAGTCTTATAGATAGCCTTTTCGTTGCCCGGAATAGGTGTCGCGGAGATTATGATCCTGTCGCCTTTTTGTATCTTGATCTGCTTGTGCTCGCCCGCTGCCATGCGCGAGAGCGCGGCCATCGGTTCGCCCTGGGAACCGGTCGTGATTATCACTATTTTGTTGTGAGGAACGCGGGAAATGTCGTTCAGCTTGACCATGATCTCGTCATTGTAGTGGAGGTATCCCAACTCTTTGGCCTTTTCGGTAACTGCCTGCATGCTGAGGCCCGAGACCGCGACTTTTTTGCCGTACTTGGCCGCGAAATCAAATATCTGCTGTATCCTGTGGATGTTGGAGGCAAATGATGCGATGATTATCCGCCCGTTCTTGTAATCCATGAACTTGTCGAAGAACTTTGACACGGTGCTCTCTGAGGGAGTACAGCCTTCGGAATCCGCGTTGGTGGAGTCGGAAAGCAGCAGCAGCACGCCTTCTCTGCCCAGGTCGCCGAACCTCGGCAGGTCTATCTGCTGCCTGTCTATCGGAGAATAGTCTATCTTTACGTCTCCCGTGTGCACTACTTTCCCGAGAGGGGTCGTAACGGCAAAACCCACGGCATCCGGAATGCTGTGGCATACCCTTATCGGCTCCACGGTAAAAGGCCCCAGCTTGATCTCATCTTTGGGTTTAATTATATGCAGCTGAGGCTTTTTCGGCAGCTTGTATTCCTTGAGCTTTCTCTCTACCAGCCCGAGAGTAAGCTTGGTGCCGTATATCGGGACATTCACTTCCCTGAGCAGGTAAGGGATCGCTCCGATATGGTCTTCGTGCCCGTGGGTCAATATCAGCCCCCGGACAAGGTCTTTGTGTTTGGTGATATAAGACATGTCCGGAAGAAGCTTGTCGACCCCCGGCATGTCGTCATCCGGGAATTTTATCCCGCAGTCTATTATGAGGATGTTCCCGCCGTATCGCAGGAGGGTCATGTTCTTGCCGATCTCACCCTGGCCTCCGAGATGGATCAGCTGGAGCTGCTGCCCCCCGGATTTTTTCCTAAAGAAACGGAATGGAGTTTTGCTCAAATTATCTTCAACTCTTTCATTACTTCGGACACGAGCTCTTTTTCTTTTTCAAGCGGCTCTACCAGCGGAAGCCTTGGGACTCCGCAGTCTATGCCCATCAACGACAGCGCGTATTTTAGCGGAGCAGGATTGCTGGTGATGAACAGGACTTTAAACAGCGGCATCAGCTTTATATGCAGGGCCTGCGCTTTTTTGGCGTCTCCGGATGCAAAGGCCTCGATCATTGCTTTGATCTCCCTGCCGGCGATATGCGAGGCCACGGATATCACCCCGTAACCGCCCACGGACATCATCGGCAGAGTCAGGCTGTCGTCCCCGCTCCATATGATAAAGTCTTCTCTGCAGAGCATCCTGATCGAAGACGTCTGGTTGACGTCCCCTGCCGCATCTTTTACTCCGATAAAATTTTTGATCTGAGAAAGCCTGGCTATCGTCTCAGGAGCCATATTTATGCCGGTGCGTCCCGGTATGTTGTAAAGTATCAAAGGGATACTGGAATTGTCCGCAACGCATCTGAAATGCCTGTACAGCCCTTCCTGGGAAGGCTTGTTGTAATAAGGCACCACGAGCAGTGCGGCATCGCAGCCTATCTCCTCAGCCCTTCTTGTGGACCTCACTGTGGTTTCTGTTGAATTGGATCCGGTCCCGGCTATGACCGTGGCTTTCCCGCCTGACGCTTTTTTTACCGTCTTGTACATCTCGTACTCTTCTTCGTGTGTCAGGGTGGGAGATTCGCCGGTAGTACCGTGCACAACAATACCGTCAGAACCGGTGCTTATGAGGTGTCCCACCAGCTCTTCCGCTTTTTTATAGTTCACCGCGCCGCTTTCGTCGAACGGCGTTGCCATTGCCGTAATAAGCCTGCCTATTTTTTCCATAACTTCTTCAGTTCCTTTATGCGGTCCCTTATGATCGCCGCCTGCTCAAACTCCAGCTCAAGTGCCGACCTCTTCATCTCGCTCTCAAGCCGTGAGATCATTAACGGTATTTCTTCGGGGCTTATTATCTCTTTCAGGCGCTTCAGGCCTTCCTTGGGCGCGCCCTTCAGCTGCTCCCCAATGTCGTGGACCTCTTTTATTATGGTCCTCGGCTCGATACCGTTCTTCTTATTATACCTCATTTGTATCGCGCGTCTACGGTTGGTCTCATTCACGGCCGCTCTCATGGAATTGGTCATTGATTCGGCATATAGTATGACCCGGCCGTTAGAGTTCCTGGCTGCGCGGCCTATGGTCTGTATGAGCGCAGTCTCGCCCCTCAGGAACCCCTCTTTGTCCGCGTCCAGTATCGCGACCAGGGATACCTCCGGAAGATCAAGCCCCTCCCTCAAAAGATTTATCCCGACCAGCACGTCAAACTCTCCGAGACGGAGACCGCGCAGTATCTCGATCCTGTCAAGAGTATCGATATCCGAGTGAAGATATCGGACCTTTATCTTTTCTCCCGACAGGTACTCCGCCAGGTCTTCCGCCATCCTTTTTGTCAGCGTTGTGACCAGTATCCGCTCGTTTTTGTCCGTGCGCGACCTTATCTCTTTTATCAGGTCCTTGATCTGGCCTTTTTTAGGCCTGATGACCACCTCCGGGTCTACCAGACCGGTAGGACGGATCAGCTGCTCTACGACCTTTCCGGAATGCTCCAGCTCAAACTTGCCCGGAGTGGCGGAAACGAACACGCACTGTCCTGTCCTTGATATGAACTCCTTGAAATTAAGCGGCCTGTTGTCGGCCGCCGACGGCAGGCGGAAGCCGTACTCTATAAGCGTCTTCTTCCTTGCCTGGTCTCCGGCGTACATGCCGCTTATCTGCGGGACTGCAACATGGCTTTCATCGATGAACAATAGAAAATCCTTGGGGAAATAGTCCAGCAGAGTCGCGGGAGGCTCTCCGGGGCTTCTTCCGTCGAGATGGCGGCTGTAATTTTCTATGCCGTGGCAGTATCCCATTTCCCTGATCATCTCCAGGTCAAAATTGGTCCTCTGCTCCAGCCTCTGCGCTTCCAGCAGCTTGTTCTTTGTCTTAAGTTCGCCAAGGCGGATGTTGAGCTCATCGGATATGCTTTTCAGAGAGCCTTCAAGCCGGTCCTTGAACGTGACATAGTGAGTTGCAGGGAAAACATGCAAATGATCGCGTCTTGAAACAACTTCTCCCGTGACGGGGTCTATTTCAAATATCCTTGAGATGACCTCGTCATCGAACTCGATCCTGAATATATTGTTCTCGTAGATCGGAATAAGCTCCACGGTCTCGCCTCTGGCCCTGAACCGTCCCCGTTCAAGAGCTGTTTCGTTCCTTTCGTATTTTATTCCGATGAGCTGATACAGAAGGGCGTCCCTGTCAAGCTTTTGTTTTACGGCGATCTTTACGGAGCCTTCAAGATAATTGGCGGGCGTGCCAAGCCCGTATATGCATGAAACGGACGCGACCACTACGACGTCACGCCTCTCGAACAGCGACATCGTCGCCTTGTGCCGCAGCCGGTCTATCTCCTGGTTAATCGCAGAATCCTTCTCTATATATGTATCGGTGGTCGGCATGTAGGCCTCGGGCTGGTAGTAATCGTAGTAGCTTACGAAATATTCCACCGAGTTCTTCGGGAAAAACCCCCTGAACTCCTGGCAAAGCTGCGCGGCAAGCGTCTTGTTGGGAGAGATGACCAGAGCCGGGCGGTTGAGCCTGGCTATTGTACTGGCCATAGTAAATGTTTTGCCGGAGCCGGTAACACCAAGAAGCGTGGAATACTTGTCGCCGGAGGACAAGCGCTTTTCCAGTTCTTCGATCGCCGCCGGCTGGTCGCCGGTCGGTTTAAAAGGAGCTCTTAGTTCGAATGAAGTCACTGATAGATTATAGCAAAGAAAAGTTGACATCCCGAAGGCTTGAATATACAATAACCATGTCAATGGCGAAAAGAACTTCTGTCCTCGTCTTAGTGTTCGTTCTGGCGCTGATCTCTACGGCATCGGCAGATTTTAATTTTCCGTATTCAAATCTCAGACTGCGTCTTCCGATATACGAAGAGCCTCTCCCCGGGATCGGAGCTTACTTTGGCTCTCTATCTAAAGGAATGAACACTGTTCTCTGGAACCCTGCCGGCCTGACTAAGATCTCGACTGCCGAATCTCACGCGACCATCCCTATGGGAGCGTTCTCTTCTTCCGTCAACCACAGCTTCAATATCGAGGATAACGAGTTCGAGGCCGGAGAAGGGTTCAGCAACGGGATATATTTTACCGACGACTTGACAGACCTGACAAAAAAAGAGCGCACTGCGACATCCACCGTGGGATATAACGATCCCGGGACTTCCCTTGAGCTGGACCAGGCGATCAAGTTTGGCGACTGGCTGGCGGTCGGGATAAAGACCGTAAATCCTCTTGACGCAAGCTGGGACATAGCGGGAAATATCCCCGTAACAAGCAAGTACTCATCCGACCTCAACAACTTCTCGCAGGACAACCTTTCCATAAACAACGGATATCTGACCTACACCATCGGGGGCGTTCCTTATACTTCTACGGACAAAGTGTGGAGCGGCTTTTTGACGCAGGACCTTGTACTTCCGACCACCGCCAAAACATCGCTCAGGAACAGCGTCTCCCTGCAAAACTCGATGACATTGACGGGTGCGGTAAAATACGGCCAGTTCTCCGCGGGGTTCAACCTTACCCCTATATCAGTTCAATCGGAATTCGACAACTCGGTAAAGGCCATAGTAAGCACAACGGCTTCCGACCTGCTTTTTTACACTCCCGATTTTGATCCCGACGATTCTGCTGACGTCGCCGCCTGGACGACAGATCCGGCCAGATACGGAGCAAGAGCCGGTTATAAAGAAAGCGTTATCAAAGTGCCCGAAGGAGAGATCGTAGCTGATGCAAGATGGTCGGGAGCGTACTCGGGTGCATGTGTGAGGCAGGACCTGGGGCTTATGTGGGATCCCCAGCCATGGCTCGCGCTCAGTCTCATGGCTGAGAACCTCGGCGGTGCGGTACTGGACATGAAGGGCAAAGGCCTTTCGTATTACGCCAATCACCGGTTCAATACGGAAAATCCGGATATAGACCCGATGGGCGGCATAGATTGGTCGCCTTTCACCTACGGCTCGCAGGACTTTGTCTTTCCGGACGGCCAGGGCCTTTATATGGAAGAGTCAAAGACGTATGAACTCCCTAGAAAGCTCCGTTATGGCATGCATATTACAAGACCTTTTCTCATAGCCCTGGATTATGAGACGCGGACAAATCCGATGATTATCCAGGTCGTGGATTCCGCCGGAAGCAGGGTGGATGTTGGAATAAGCAACATAAACGTGCTCAGGCTGGGATCTGAAATGCAGGTATTCGCTCTGCCTGTCTGGCTCCGCGGCGGGATCGGAGTGGTATCCAAGCCCAGCGCGGACAATGCCGAGGTACAGGCCAAGATAGACAGCACATTCCCGGAAGGCATCCCTTTCCTTCCCGCAAAACTAGACCTGGGCCTGCAGACCGAAATAACCGGCGCCAAGACCGGCCTTGCCTTTGGAGTGGATGCAATGTCCGCGATCAGCCTTTATTCCGTGGATCTCCTATATACCAACATCGCAAAGCCTCTGTTCTGGACTCTGTATACAGGAAAAGAGAACTGGAAGATCTCTTATACTGCGGCCGCGGACATTCCGGGCACTGTGATGGTATTAAAAAGCAAAGGCATCCCGATGGACAGAGCTCTTGAGAGCCTGTCCGCATCGGATATAAAATGGAACCAGACCTTTGCCGTAAGCCTGAGTTTCTAGGAGAAAAATTATGAGACGGATCGCTTTAATAATATGTACGACGCTGTTGATGCTAACGGCTGGGACAGCCTGTTTCGCAGCAACGGCGCCGGATTTTGAACTTTTCATAAACGGGATCAGGACACAGAACAACGACACGATCTCGTCAACGCCTTCTATAGAAGTAAGGATAATCGGAAGTTCTTCTTTGGAAGTTGACTCCATAAGACTGGCCTATACAAAACCAGGCCTTACCGTAGAGGTTACGGATCTTATTACAAAAGTAGAGGTTTCTTCCACGGAATGCCTGGTCTTTTATAAGCCAACGACCGCTTTTGAAGATGGCATCTATTCGGTCCTGCTGTATATAGGCGATTTTGCCGGAGGATATACTTTGTTTGAAGCAACGGGACTAAGAGTTTTGGGAACTTCGGCCGTTTCCCTTCAGGGGAATCCTCTGAACTATCCGAACCCTTTTGACCCGGCATCCGGAACTTATATCTCGTACAACCTGACCAAGGATTCCAACATAAGCATCGGCATTTACGATCTGGCAGGCAACAATCTGACAAAAATAACCCGCTCTGCCGGGATTGATGGCGGATCCGCTGGATACAACGAGGTTTTTTGGGATGGGAAGACAGGCAGCGGTCAAACGGTCGGCAACGGGATGTACATATATCTTATAGCTATCGACGGGGCAATATCCGGAAAAGGGAAAATGATAGCTCTTAAAAGGTAAAAAAGATGAAAAGGTTCCTATTATATATAGCGGTCCTTACAACAGCGTTTGTCTGCATCCAAAGCGCTGCCGTACAGGCAGACACTGTGCTCAATCCGTCATTATATGCTTTTGGAGCCCGCCAGATAGGCATGGGACGCGCTACTCTGGGGGACAAAGGAGATCCCAACAATATTTTTTCCAATCCCGCATCGATAGATTTTTCCAAGTACTGGCAGATATCGGCCACCTCTAGCAACCTGCTGGGAGACATAAACCAAAACACTGCCGCAGCTTCATTTAAGACGGGATTCGGCACTATAGGCATCGGTTTTGTCGGGCTGAGCGCCGGAGGCTCCTTCCCCACCGTAAGGGAACCTTCAGTCACAGGCAGGATAATCCTTGACCCATCCGCCGAGGCGATAGGATACGACAACAACATCCTTGTCCTGTCATTTGCAAAGAGGATCGAATTCGCCGGCGACCTGTCGCTGGGCGCCAGCCTGAAGAACTATAATCAGTCGATCTCCGGGCCCAACAGCTCTGCAAGAGGCACGGCAACTGATCTGGATATAGGCCTATTGTACTGTCCGGAGTCTCTCCCCTGGATTTCCGCGGGGTTTGCCTATCAAAACCTTTTGTCCTCCCCTCTTTCCTGGAGCGGCGCCTCAACTGCTTCCGACCGCCTAGGCGGCGCAATGAAGATTGGCGGACAGTTCCGCCTGTCAGGAAAAGACTCCCTGCTTGAGGACCGACTCGGAGAGAACGATATTGTCGGCGCACTGGATATGGAAATGCCCAGAGACACGCTGTCTTCTTCAAACGGAACATTATTCCGCGCAGGGATAGAGTGGAAGCCTGCAAAGACCGTGGCACTTCGCCTGGGATACGACCAGAGCGCTCCGGACTCTCCCATAAATTACGGCATCGGTCTTGAACAGTCCCAGTTCAGGTTCGATTACGCTTATAAGGCGGACCCCTTCAGCTCCAACAACAGCCACATATTCACTCTTTCCTATTTTCCGGAACCAGAAAAGCCTCGAGCCGCCAAAAAGAAGGGCGCCTACGCCGTTAAGATATCATCTCCGGCTGACAAAACTTCCGTAACGGAAGAAGCGCTGGCAATATCGGGATCCGTAGAGAACGCGCACGAGCTTTCTGCGCTCAAGATCAACGGAAGATATGTCATGGCGCTTTCAACTGCCAATTCCTTTGAAGCGCACTGGCCCACGCTTGAAGCAGGAGCTAATGTGCTCAGCATAGAAGTATTTGTCTCTTCGCCCGAAGCAGGGTCAGCTTCCGCAGCGCTGAACATCCTGAGGGCTCCCGTCATTGAAGATGTGGCTGCAGATAGTTTTGCAAAAGACCCGATAGCTTATCTCAGCAATCTGGGCATAATGAGGGGATATTCCGACGGTACGTTCAGGCCGGAGCAAAACATAAACCGCGCCGAGCTTGTAACGCTGCTTGTCAAAGCCAGGGGGCATAAAGAGCCCGGCGTGACATCGCGCGATTTTAAGGACGTTCCTGTAAACTATTGGGCGGCGGGTTTTGCTTCCATAGCGGCAAAAGAAGGGCTGGTCAAAGGATATCCCGACGGCACATTTAAACCCGCAAAGAATGTATCCATGGCCGAAGCGGCCGTTATAATCTCCAGGTTTTCGGGTGCCAGCCTGGAACCTGTGGCGGTTTCGCCTTTTACCGATGTAGCAATAGACAACTGGGCCGTCAGGGACATCGACTATGCAAAGAAAAAAGGGATGTTCGATTTTGTGGTGGGCACCGGCCTTGAGCCCAACAGGAACATAACGCGCGGCGAAGTTGCCTACATGCTGTCCAAGACCCCACTGATCCAAAGCTCCATTGAAGCGGTATTTTCTTCCCTGCCTACCGGGGAACCGGCGGCACAAGGCCCCATCGACCTCGTGCCTCTTCCTCAGTCCGTCGTCAAGACATACTACCGGTCCGTATTGACATCGGCAAAAATATCTACATCCGAGGTTAAAGACGTGTCAATTAACGGCAAAAGGCTGCGGCTGGCAAGGGGATCCTCCTCTTTCTCTGAAACGATCGGCCTGGCTGCCGGATCGAACACGGTTGAAGTAAAAGCCATCGGATCGAAAGATGAAGAGATCTACAGGCTCGAAAGGCGCATTATCAGGTTCTGATCACCGGCACAGTACTTCCGCAAGCTTTTTTTCAAGGTCTTCCAGTGAAGAATCATTCAAAATGGCCGCATCAGCCATCTCTTTGTAGTAACTGTCTTTTTCCTGTGCCGATATGATGCCGCGCACTTCTTTTAATCCTTTATTCCTTGAAAGCAAAAGTCTTTTGACCCTTGTACCCCTCGAAGCCAGTATGGAGATGACAAAAGCGTCCGGAGCCGCGGAACGCAGCTGTTTGTACAATGCGGCATTGATCGCTATCTTATTCCGTTTTGAAGCGCGGACCTTTGACTTGATCGCCTTGATCAGGGCGGGATGAACGATATTATCAAGCCTTCTGAGTGCTGTTCTGCTGCCAAAGACCACCTGCCCCAGGGCTTTCCGGTCTACTCTGCCGTTCTTTATAACGGCAGGGCCAAACACCTTTTTAACAGCTGTTTTCTTTTTATTTAGTATCCCGTGGCCGATCTTGTCCGCATCAATTATGAAAAACCCCCGCTTTTTCAGCATGCGGCAGGCCTCATCCTTGCCCGAGCCGGCAGGCCCGGTGATCCATAGCAAGCGACTAGTGTTCATAGCAACCATATGATAGCACGCGTTCAGCTTAGTTTTTGACGGATGATACGGAAAGGGCGTGTCCGTCGCTTGTGATCCTGACAGCTCCGTGGACATCGGTCCTGAGAATCCTGATCTTGTTATCGCTGAGCATATCGATGACTCCGGGAGAAGGATGGCCGTAGCGGTTCACGGCTCCGACCGGGATGACCGCGACCGAAGGCCTGACGGCCCGCAAAAAACGTTCCCCCGTAGAGGTCCTGCTGCCGTGGTGCCCCACTTTCAGCACATCGCTTTTCAAAGGAAATCCAAATGCCATCATCCTTTCTTCTACCCTCACTCCCGCGTCCCCGGTAAAAAGAAACGAATGCCGCCCGTAAACAAAACGCAGGACTATAGAACTGTCGTTAAGGTCGCTGCTTTCCATATGCCAAAAAGGCGCAAGGACCGCCGCTTTTACATCGCCAAAGGACAGCACCTGCCCTGCCCTGGGATTGGAATATTTTATCTTGTTCCTGCCGATAAGCGTCAGAAATCTTCGATATGCCGCCGAAGTATGAGGAACCCCGGGATCCAGTACTTTGTCGATCCTGATATTCTCAAGTATGGCCGGGAATCCTCCTACATGGTCATCGTGGGCATGGGTCAGCACCGCCAGGTCGATCTTGTTGACACCCCTGGTGCTCAAAAAAGGCAATATGACTTTTTTAGCCGCCTTGGGCGGTCCCGCGTCTATTAGAACATTTTCGCCTCCCGGCATTTTTATGAATATCGAGTCCCCCTGCCCCACGTCAAGCACCGTTATTTCAAGCTGCCTCTGGGCAAAGATCGCAGAAGAAAGGGTGAAGGTAAATAAGACCGCAGCTGCAAGAAAACCCACCTTAAAAAATAAGCGCGGTGAAAATATGATCCCGGTTTTTCTCATTCTTTCTACAGTATATACCAGGCCCGCATAATAAATAAATACTAACAGCGGATGAGGGCGGCAGAAGTTTCCGAACGCTCCGGGAATACGCGAAAAGAATACCACTATCGCGTCCAGTACGATTATCAGCGCCGATGCAACAAGAGCAGGCAGATATGCCAGTGCGGGCATTATCGCTGCTATAAAAGAGCAGACAAACCCTATCGTGGTGATGACCTCCGTAAGGGGCACTACCAGCATGTTCGCAAACACTCCCACGAAAGACACCGTCGAGAAATAATACAAAGTGACCGGCAGCGTCGCCAAAAATGGCGAGAGCGCCGCAGAAAACGACTCCGCTGCGGCAGTCGGCATCCGGAGCTTTAATGCGCCCGAAAAGACCGGAGCAATATAGACAAATGACCACGTCGCCGCAAAAGAAAGTTGAAACCCTATATCAAATAGCATGAGGGGATTAAATATCAGGATGAAGAATGCCGAGGCGCACAGTGTATTATAAAAGTCCGCCTCGCGCTCCAGGAGTCCTCCCAGCAGCGTGATCTGACCCATGACGGAGGCCCGCACTATCGAAGGCCCGAATCCCGCCATCGCAGTAAAGCTCCAGATCAGGAAAGAGGCAAGTACAGTAGACATCCACGGAGCTAGACCGAGCGACCTGCGCAGCGCCAGACAGATACCCAACAGGATGGAAACCCGGTTGCCCGAGGCCACCAGTATATGCACGACGCCGCTTTTCCTGTAAGACTCGACAGTTTCGGCCGGCACGGGAGACGCCTTTGTCCCGAAAAGTATACTTCCCAGCATGACGGCCTGCTTTTCGGGCAGCATGCTTTTGAACTCTTGCAGGATCCGGTTCTTCAGCCTTATCGCTTCGTATACTATCCCTCCGCCCCGGGACAATACGACAATCTCCTGCGGATCTTGGACATACACCGTCCCGAGGATGTTTTTACCTGCCAGGTATCTTTCCATGTCAAACTGGCCCGGATTGGATACCTCGCCTCCCCTGGAAAACATGCCCGCAAGGTCAATTCCGTCGCCATAAGAAACGCTTACGCGCCCTTTTACAAACACTTTCAGTTTGTGCGCCCCTGGAATCCCCCTGCCGTTCACATACAGGCGCTTTGTGCCCAGCAGGAAAGACGTGGTCTTTTCGCCAAAAGCGGGTTCCTCCAGAATAGTCCCCCTCGCCCGGACAGGAGCCTCCGGCCGGTCCTGCCCGGCCGGACCCCGCGGAATATTGAACAGCACTATGTAAAGGATAATCGAAAGGAGAAGCGGGAAGAAAGGACGGGCGAGAAAGAACCTAGAACACATCGATGAATTGTTTCAGCTTTTCAAATTTCGACGCACTGATCCCTTTGATCTTTGTTATGTCTTGCGGCAAGGCAAAAGGCCCGTTCAAAGCGCGGTATTCCAGGATCTTTTTTGCGGTACCCGGGCCAACACCCGGGATTGTTTCGAGTGCTTTCTGGTCGGCAGCATTGATATTTACCTTGCCCGAACCTGATGCGGAAGCAGGACCGGCGGGTCCGCCATGCTGTCTGAATGACGGGACAACGATCTTATCACCGTCCTTAAGGACCTGAGCCAGGTTCAATCCTGCTGCCTGGGCCCCTTTTTCAAAACCCCCGCACGCGTTTACAAGGTCGGTCATCCGGGAACCGGGCCTCATGCGGTAGACCCCGGGAGCTTTCACAGCTCCGGATATGTCTATGTATATATCGCAATTCTCCTGAGGCGGGGAATATGTAGAAGCCAGCAGATTATCTACGGGTGTGGTATTTTTCGACACTTTGTTGAATAAGGGAAGTACAAAACCGGCCGCAAGCAGGACAAAAACCGCACAGACTACGGCAATTTTATTGTTCTTTATGAAATCTTCGGGCATGGCGGCAGGATTACAGCAATTATCCCGCCGTGCGGGTCAGACCGGCTCTTAATTGAAGTAGTTTTCGTCGAACATGTCGTCGCGCTGCATCCGGTTAAAGGATGATTCATCGGGGAGTTCGTAGTTTTCTTCGTCCTCTACCTCGCCTATATTCTTGGCAGCCTCGCGCTGAAGCGTAGCAAGCATTTCCTCCACATCGTCCTTGCCTCTTTTCGTGCGTCTTGGCATTTTCTTTTCTCCTTGTTTTATGCCTCTGATAAGCTTTTCTATTTTATATATCGTTCAAAACGCGCGGGAACTTGCATACTTTATGAGTCGCCTAGGCCTTGAGATTGCGGGGGTTGTGGAGGATGGACGAATCCTTGAACTTCGGGTGCTCGGACAGCTGGGATACCGCGTCGCCGAACGCTTTTCTCACATCGCGCAGGGCTTTTCTGACCTGCGCGTCTTGGACAGTAAATGAGAAATGGCTTTTTTCGGACATTTTGTTCACTGCCATATATTTTCAATCCGCCTGATCATTCATCGATGTGTGAGGAGTTATTCTTGCATGTACGGCGCGAGTACGCTGGGGATTGAAAAAGAACCGTCTTTTTGCTGGAAATTCTCAATGACCGCGGCCAGAGTCCGTCCGACCGCAAGTCCGGACCCGTTGAGGGTATTGACAAACCGGGGCTTTGATTTTTGATCTGCTTTGAACTTGATATTCATCCTTCTAGCCTGAAAATCTCCGAAATTTGAGCATGATGACACTTCCCTGTATTTGTTCTCGGACGGGAACCACACTTCTATGTCATAGGTCTTGGCAGAGGCAAAGCTGAGGTCTCCCGTGCAAAGGGATATCACCCTGTACGGCAGCTCCAATATTTTGAGTATCTCTTCTGCGTCGGCGGTAAGCGATTCGAGCTCATCATATGATTTTTCCGGCAGGCAGAATTTGACCAGCTCCACTTTGTTGAACTGGTGCTGGCGGATGATCCCCTTCACATCCTTGCCGTACGACCCCGCTTCCCGCCTGAAGCAGGCGGAATAAGAGGCGTATTTTACAGGCAGTTCTTCCGCGGACAGGACTTCATCCCTGTGAAGGTTTGTAACAGGGACTTCCGCTGTTGGTATCATAAAAAGTCCGTCGCCGGCTTCATACAGGTCCTCCCTGAACTTGGGCAGCTGGCCTGTGCCGGTCATGGATGCCTCATTTACCAAAAACGGGGTAAACACCTGGGTATAGCCGTGTTTTTTTGTGTGCACGTCCAGCATCAGGTTGATCAGGGCCATTTCAAGGCGCGCGCCGCGGCCCTTGAGCACCGCAAAACGTCCTCCGGATATCTTGGCCGCGCGCTTAAAGTCCAAAATCCCGAGTTTTTCTCCTATCTCGTCATGGCTTTTCGCCGGAAAATCAAATTTCCTAGGCTCCCCCCACCTGCGGACCTCGACATTCTGGGACTCATCTTTGCCGACAGGCGTCTTGTCGCTTGGGATGTTCGGGATATAAAGCGCCCTGCTTTCCAGCTCTGAATCAAGCGCTTTCAGGTCTTCCGAAAGCTGCCGGGTCTTTTCGGCGGTTTCTTTCATACGGGACATAAGCTCGGACGCGTCTTTTTTTTCTCTTTTGAGCTGCGCTATCTCGGAAGAGACCTGGTTCTGCGTGCTTTTAAGAGTCTCGTATTCAGCCGTTTTGGCGCGCCATTTTGAGTCGACATCCAAAAAGCCGTCCAACAGGGCGGCATCCGCGCCTCTGTCAGATAAGGCTTTTTTTACTTTTTCGGGCTCGCTTCTTATGAACTTTGGATCGAGCATGTCTTTATCCTTTTTTACCGAAACCGAACGGATCAGCGGCCTTCTTTTCGGATTCCTTCTTTTCGGCTTTCTTTTTCACGAAAGACCCGAACGGCGTATCGTCTATAGTATACCCCATGGCCTCGATATCCGCCCTGTACTTGTCCGCCATAGCAAAGTCCTTGTTCCGGCGTGCCTCGTTGCGCTTGTCCAGCATGTCCTGGGCGCTTTGTTTGATCTCCACCCTGGATTCCTTGAGGCCCAGCTGCAGGACAGAATTGAACTCTTCCAGCAGGTGCTTGATATTGCTTATCTGCTCCCCCGTCAGCTTGAATTTTTGTTCGTGATAGGCCTTTATCAGCTCAAACATGACCGCCAGCGCGGCAGAAGTATTAAAATCGTCGTCCATGGCCGCGATGAATTTTTCCTTGAGGTCCTTCAGGCTGATATCGGCCGCTGTCTTGTCGTTGTGCACGCTCTTTAGCATGAACTGCATGTCGTCGTAAGCGTTCTTTATCCCTTCGAGCGCTGCCTTTGCCTCGTCCAGGTCCTCAAAGCTGAAATTGATCGGGCTGCGGTAGTGGGTCCTGAGAAGAAAATACCTGACCACCATCGGATCGTACTTTTTAAATATCTCCTCTATGGTAAAAAAGTTGCCCAGCGACTTGGACATCTTTTCCCTGTTTATCGTAATAAAACCGTTGTGCATCCAGTATTTCACAAAAGGCCGGGGCCCGCAGCACTCCGCCTGGGCGACCTCGTTCTCATGGTGAGGGAACATAAGGTCCGCGCCGCCTCCGTGTATATCGATCTTTTCCCCAAGGTGTTTCTTGGACATCACTACGCATTCGGTATGCCAGCCGGGCCGACCTTGTCCCCAGGGGCTTTCCCACGACGGCTCCCCTTCTTTTGCGGCTTTCCAGAGCACAAAATCAAGAGGGTTCTTCTTTTTGTCGTTCACCTCGACCCTTGCCCCGGACAACATTCCTTCTATGTCCCTCTTTGAGAGCTGCCCGTACGCGCCGAACTTTGAGATATCAAAATAAACGTCGCCTCCCGCGGCATAGGCAAACCCCTTGTCTTCGAGAGATCTTGTAAATTCGACCATCTCTTTGATATGCTCGGTGGCTTTGGGATAGCCGGATGCTTTCTTGACTTTGAGCTTGTCCATTACGTCGAAAAAACTATTTGTATATTTTTCGGCGATCACTTCAATGCTTGTCGAGCTGTCGGATGCTTTTTTGATTATCTTGTCGTCGATGTCGGTGATGTTCTGCATGTACCGGACCGTGTAGCCGCTGTATTCAAGATAGCGGCGGATGACGTCAAAAGCGACATATGCGCGCCCGTGGCCTAGATGGGTCTCATCATACGGAGTTATGCCGCACACGTACATCGAAACCTCTTTAGGAACGAGGGGTTCGAACAGTTCTTTCTGCCTGAATGCGGTATTAAATATTTGAAGGGCCATAGGATTTACCTGCCGACCTTCTTCTCAAGCTCGGATATCCTGCTCTGGAGGTCATCGATCATCTTTCCGACCGGATCCGGCAGGTCCCCGTGCTCCAAAGGATTGATCTTTACCCCGTCCCTCACCACCACCCGTGCGGGATTGCCCACGACAGTGCAGTTGGGACAGACCGATTTTGTTACTAGGGCTCCGGCGCCTACTCTTGAATTATCGCCTATAGTAATGTCCCCGAGGACTATTGCTTCGGCCCCTATTATCACGTTACTGCCTATCGTAGGATGCCTCTTCCCTTTTTCCTTGCCTGTACCGCCCAGGGTCACCCCCTGGTAAATGGTGACATTATCGCCTATGATCGTGGTTTCTCCTATCACAACTCCGGCTCCGTGGTCTATAAAGAAACCCTTACCTATCTTTGCGCCCGGATGGATCTCTATGCCGGTTAGAAAGCGGCTTATCTGGGAGACCAGCCGCGGGATGACAGGCACCTTTAGCTCGTAAAGGAAATGAGCGACCCTGTGGAGATAGATAGACCATACCCCCTGGTAAAAGACAACTTCAAAGATGTTCTTTGCCGCCGGGTCCCTGTCAAACACGGCCTTTATATCGTCAAACATGTCAGATACTCCTTATTTTTTGTCAAAAAAAATGTTCTTGCCGGTTGCGCTCAAGGGGATACCTATGATCTGCTTAACACCCTGGCCCAGCAGTCCCAGGTTCTTTGCCGCCATGCCTACAGTCCACATTAGACGGTTGTCTATCCTTTTGTCGGCAGCCACGGAAATGGCCGATCCTACCGCGATACCCAGGTCCATCATATTAAAAGCGCATACAGCGCCGTTCTTCTCGTTGTCATCACAGTCCCTGAATCCGCACAGCCCGCACGGGGCCAGCCCGGCTGTCTTGTTCTTTGCGCCTATCAGGACCGCGCAGACGCAGTCCTTGAGCGAGCCGGCATTTTTACGGAAAGCCTCCCTCTGAGTAGAGGCAAAGATCTCTTCCATCTCTGAAACGATCTTTTTTAGGTCTTCCCCGTCAACGACCGCTGTTTCTATGAGGTCCACTCCTCTGGTCTTGGGAGCGGTTCGCGCCGCAAGGCATATCTCCCTTGCCGCCGCATCAAGGGCTCCCGCCATAAGGTCATTTTCTCTTTTCAAAGCCATATCTACAGTATGTTCTCCAGACAATTTAACTGCTGGCCGGTCCCCAAAGCTACAAGGATATCTCCTTTTTCGATGAGGCTGGTAGATTTGGGCGTCAGCTCAAAGCCGCCAGAAGATTTTTTTATGGACAGGACCATGGTCCCGGTGGCTTTTCTCACATTTGCCTCGCCGAGAGTCTTGCCGGCAAGAGGAGAGCTTTCTTTTATATGGAATTCCCTAACCCACATCTCAATATTGTCGCTTCCTGTCGCGATATCCAGAAACTCCACGGATACCGGGCTTACAGCCATTGAAGCCATGCGGCTTCCGGCAATAAAGTAGGGCGATATCACTTTATTCGCTCCTGCTTTTCTCAATTTGCTCTCTGTTTCTTTGTGACTGGCGCGTGCAACGATAACTATTCCCGGATTCACCACCTTTGCCGCGAGAGTGACATATACGTTCTCAATATCGCTGTCGGCAGCGGCGAATAGGACCTTTGCGCGGGACACGCCGGCCTTTTCCAGAATGACATCGTCCGACAAACTGCCTATATAGTACGGAATATCCAAAGACTTGAGCTCTTCAACAGCGGATTCTTTTTGGTCTATAACGACAAACGGCAATTTATGGGCTTTTAATTCCTGTGCTATTTGATGCCCCACTCTCCCGTAACCGCATATGATGTAATGCCCCTTCATATGTTTGATCCTGTCATCCATTTTTTTTCTCCTTCTAATTCCTAAGATAGTGCCTTCAACTATGAAATCGATTATCGTTCCAACTGCATAAAAAACCGAAAAGACTCCGAATACCAGAAAGAAAACGGAAAATATCTTGCCTGTTTCAGAGAACTTGATCGTGTCCAGATAACTTACGGTAAGGAACATGCTTGCGATCGTCAGGTACAGCGAATCCAGCGGGGTCATGTGCTCTATAATCATATAGCCTATGGTCCCGATAAGCACTGCAGACAAGGCAAAAGCAACGGGAGGGATGATCCTCTGGAGGGAATCTATGGACTTTGAACTGAGCAGAGGCTCATTCTTCTTCATAAAAGTCCTTGTCTTATCATTTCCTCGGCTATTTGCACGGCATTCGTGGCAGCGCCTTTTCTTAAGTTGTCGGACACTATCCAAAGGTCTATGCCGTTTGGAACTGACACGTCCTTGCGTATCCTGCCGACCAGCGTGTCGTCAATGCCGACGCAGTCTATAGCGGTCGGATAAACTTTGTTTGCCGGGTCATCCACGACTTTTACCCCCGGTGCTTTGGATAATAGCGCCGTCACTTCTTCGCGCGACACCGGTTTTTCGGTCTCGATATTCACGGACTCGCTGTGGCCGATGAACACCGGCACCCTTACGGTAGTAGCGGTGACGGCGATCGAATCGTCTTCCATTATTTTTTTGGTCTCGTTGATCATCTTCATTTCTTCTTTTGTATATCCGGTATCAAGGAACGAATCGATCTGCGGGACAGCGTTGAACATTATCTGCCTTGGCAGTATTTTGGTCTCTACGGGACGGCCTTCCACCCAGGCTTTGGTCTGGGTAATTAGCTCGTCAACGGCTTCTTTGCCCCAGCCGGAGACCGACTGATATGTAGATATGACAACCCTTTTTATTTTATATTTGTCGTGTATCGGCTTCAGCACCACCACCATCTGGGCGGTCGAACAGTTAGGATTCGCTATTATCCCTTTGTGCCTTTTTATCGCTTGAGGATTAACTTCCGGAACTACCAGAGGAACATCCGGGTTCATCCTGAAGAACGACGTGTTATCTATGACAACTACGCCTCTTTTGGCAGCTTCCGGCGCAAATCTCTCTGAAATGGAAGCTCCCGCCGAAAAAAGCCCTATCTCTATTCCGTTGAAAGAGTCGGGCTCCGCGAGCTCGACTTTGAGTTCTTTACCTTTAAAAACGACTGTTGAACCGGCTGTCCTGCTGGATGCAAGCGGCAAAAGCCTCTCCACGGGGAAATTTCTTTCCTCGAGTACTTTCATTATCTCTTTCCCGACTACTCCCGTCGCGCCCAAAACGGCGACTTTGTACTTTTTAGACATCTTTATGACCCTTTCTATTTATAAAATTATATCATGACGAACGCACCTTTTCTTATTCGTAAGAAAAGGTGCCCAAAAGAAGCTCGCGGGGGCTTTCGCCCCCAGCTCCCCCGCAAGCATCGCGAGCTCCTCCTGGTCCTTTCTCGCCTCCGCGGCGTCGGCGCTCATTTCTTCTGTTAGAACGCAGATTTCCCTGTTATGCAATAGAGTGTCGTCGCAAGAGCGATGCTTGCCTTGGAAATGCAAGTCGCGGCGGGGGTGTCGGGGGCTTGCCCCCGACCGCCTTTCTTTCCTGCCTGCCGGCAGGCAGGTCTGTCCACTTTTCTTTTGCGGAAAAGAAAAGTGGACATACCAACAAAATCATTAGAAAGAAATAAAGAGGCGGCAGCGGAATTCTTACGGTTAAGAAAAGGTGCAGGAAGAGCAGGGTTGAAGGGTTGAAGGACTGCAGACCCTTATGCTATAATTCAGGCATGAAAGACAAAATACATCCCGAATACCATACAGTAGTAGCAGCCTGCGCGTGCGGCGCCGAGTTCGAGATCGGCTCTACCAAAAAGACGATCCGCGTGGACATCTGCAGCAAGTGCCATCCCCTCTTCACCGGCAAGCAGAAGCTTATGGATACCGAAGGAAGAGTGGACAAGTTCAAGAAAAAATACGCCGCAAAACCCGTCTCCCTCAAAAAGAAAAAGACAAGGGTCTCGAAGAACAGCAAAACAAAAAAAGGTAAGTAACGGTATGGTCCCGACGATAAATCGTCGGCTCCCGGTTATTCGATCAAGGAGCCGAACATTTATGTTCGGGACTTTGTTTTAAGGATTATCTATGGACTACCTCGCCAAGCTTTCCAAGTTCGAGGAGCGGCACAAAGAACTGGAAACTCTTCTTTCCAGCCCCGAAATATTATCCGACAGAGAAAAGATACAAAAATACGGGAAAGAACTGTCCGATATCAAGGAGATTGTTCAGAAATCCGCGCTGTACAGATCAGTCCTTGAGGATATATCCGAGATCAAGTCCTCCAAAGACCCCGAGCTCAAAGAAATGCTCAAAGACCTTGAAACACGCGAGGAAGAGCTAAGAAAAGACATTGAGATACTTCTTCTTCCCAAGGACCCCAATGACGATAAGAACATATTCATGGAGATCCGTGCAGGCACCGGAGGCGAAGAAGCCGCGCTATTCGCGGGACAGCTGCTCAGGATGTACCTGAGATACGCCGAAAGGCTAGGATGGAAAGCCGAAATGATAGACTCTAACCCCACCGGACTCGGAGGGTACAAAGAGGCGGTATTTTTGATACAGGGAAAAGGCGCCTACAGCCGCCTCAAGTTCGAAAGCGGCACGCACAGGGTGCAGAGGGTCCCCGCCACCGAAGCGTCCGGAAGAGTGCACACATCCGCTGCGACGGTAGCCGTTATACCGGAAGTGGACGATGTAGACGTAAAGATAGAGGACAAGGATATCAGGATAGATGTTTTCCGCTCCGGCGGCGCCGGAGGACAGAACGTGAACAAGCTAAGCACCGCGATACGGATAACACACATGCCGTCCGGAATAGTCGTGCAGTGCCAGGACGAGCGGTCACAGGCGCAGAACAAGGCTAAGGCTTTCAAATTCCTCCAGGCCCGCCTGTATGAGATGGAAGAAAGCAGGAGAGCCAGCGAGATAAGCAGCATGAGAAAGACCCAGGTCGGCAGCGGGGACCGCAGCGAAAAGGTGCGCACCTACAACTTTCCCCAGAACAGGATCACCGACCACCGCATCGGGCTCTCGGTATTCAATATTGACGAGGTCATGGACGGCGCTCTGGACGAAATAATAACAGCCCTCTCCGAAGCCGACCGCATGGCCAAACTAAAGGAATCGGCGCCAAAGTCATGACCTGGACTATCTCTTCACTCCTGGACTGGACTACCATATATTTCACGAACCACAAAATCGACGAGCCTCATCTTGAGTCGGAGGTCCTTCTGGCCCATGCTCTCGGCATAAAAAGGATACAGATATACACAATGCACGACCGCGTACTTAGTGACGAGGAACTGGCGGCTTTCAAAAAACTCATTCTGCGCAGGATAAAAAGGGAGCCGACCGCGTATATCATCGGATACAGGCCGTTCATGTCGCTTGACTTTGACGTGACACGGGATGTGCTCATCCCAAGGCCGGAAACGGAAGTACTTGTGGAGAAAGCGATAGATTTAATAAAAGAAAACAACTCCGCGCCGGCATCTGTTCTGGACATAGGCACAGGAAGCGGGGCGATCGCCGTCAGCATAGCAAAATATTGCCCTGCTGCAAATATAGTTGCAACAGACATTTCCCAGCCCGCGCTGGAGGTGGCCGCAAGCAATGCAAAGAAACACGGCGTTGCCGAAAGGACCGGATTCCTTCAGGGAGACCTGTTCTCCCCTATCGAAAAAAACCAAAAGTTCGATATCATAGTGTCGAATCCTCCGTATATCAGTTCATCCGAGCTGGAAAAGCTTCAGCCCGAGATAACAAAATACGAACCAGTACGCGCGCTGGACGGAGGGCCGGACGGGCTGGCTTATTACAGAAAAATTGCTTCCATGGCACATGATTATCTTACTGAAAAAGGACACCTTCTTCTTGAGACCGGAATGGGCCAGGCAGATACCGTGATAGAAATGCTGAGAGAAGCTTCCGCCTATTCTTCGATATCAAAGGTCCGCGACCTGAGCGGAATAGACCGCGTAGTCCTTGCCTCAAAATGAGGACGATCTCTTTCCACACCCTGGGCTGCAAGATGAACCAGGCGGAAACGCTCAGGATGGAAGAGACTGCCGCTCTGCTCGGCCTGAAAAAAGTCAATTTCAAAGGTAATACCGATGTTGCCGTCATCAACACCTGCACGGTAACGCAGATCGCAGATAAAAAATCCAGGCAAACGATAAGAAGCCTTTTGAACAGATGTAAAAAGCTTATCATCACCGGCTGCTTCATCAATATAAATCAGGACGCGGAAAATATATTTAATAGCGACAAGATCATCTTCCTGAGGTACAAAGAGGGATTTGAGGAAACGCTTTCAAGTCTCTTAAACACAAGTCCCGACGCTGAAGCGTCGGCTCCTTCTTCATCCGTCATCCGTCATTCGTCATCCGTCATCCGTCATTCGTCATCCGTCATCCGTCATTCGTCATCCGCTCACCCCCGCATCCGCGCTAATCTCATCATCCAGAACGGCTGCAACAACTTTTGTTCATACTGCATAGTCCCCTACGCCAGGGGCCGGGAGGTGTCCTATCCGACCGACGACATACTATCCCAAGCAAGGAACTATGCAAACAGGGGTATCAGAGAGCTTGTTCTGACGGGGATTAATACCGGAGCTAACAAAGACCTGCCTCAAATATTGAGAAGAGTATCGGATATCGAAGATATCCTCAGGATACGAATTAGCTCTATAGAACCTTTAAACATAACCGACGATCTCTTAAATGAGATTGCCGGCAACAAAAAGGCCTGCCGACACCTTCACATCCCTCTTCAAAGCGGTGATGATAATGTGCTTAAGGCAATGAACAGGAAATATTCGTGTGATGAATATGCAAAATTGATCGAAAGAATCCGTAACATGGTTCCCGGGATGGCGGTCTCAACCGATATTATCGCAGGATTCCCGGGAGAAACGGAAAAGCAATTCAAAAACACCATCAAGCTGTGCCGGGATATCGGGTTCTCCCGTATCCATGTGTTCCGTTTCTCCCCGAGACCCGGAACCCCTGCCGCTGTAATGAAAGACCAGGTCCCGTCCAAAGAGATATCGGCAAGAGCTGAGGTGATGAAAAGCCTGCGGAGCGAATTGATGTTAAATTTCCATAAAAGACTTGCGGGCAGGACAGAGGACGTTCTTATCGAACCGCGCGACAAAAAGACCGGCCGCCTCGAAGGCCTCACTTCGGACTATGTACGCGTATTTACTTCAGGCGCTGATGGTCTGATAGGCCGCGTCGTCCCTGTGCATATCAAAAAAGCCGGAATTGAGGCGGTTGAAGGCCAGTCATTGCGAGGAGGAACGAAGTGACGACGAAGCAATCTACAAAGTAATGAGGCAATATTACGCTTACATAATGTCCAGCAAAAACAACCGTACCTTATATACAGGCGTTACAAACGATTTAAAAAGGCGCGTTTATGAACACAAGAATAATATTGGCTGCTCTTTTTCTAGAAGATACAATACCATCAAACTTGTATATTACGAGGTATTCAATGACATCCGAGAAGCTATCAAAAGAGAAAAACAAATCAAGGGCGGATCAAGGGATAATAAAATTTGCCTTATTGAAAACAACAACAAGAACTGGGATGATCTTTTCGATACTTTATAGATTGCTTCGTCGGTCGCCGTAGCGACCTCCTCGCAATGACGGCATCTATACTATCCTGATATCTATTTCCGGCCCGCTCCTCAGCGTGTTGTGCGTCGGGCAATTCTTTACGAACTGCGCAAGAGATTGTTTCTTTGCGTCATCCAGCACCGCCCCGTCGGTATCGATCGCAACATTGATCTTCTTGAACTTGTAACCGTTGTCCGAAACAAGGTCGGCTTCCAGGTCAAGTTTGAACATGTCCATCTGGATATTCGCGGACTTTGCGAACTTGCGGATAAAATAGCTCATACACGCTCCCAAAGACCCCAAAAGAGCATCCAGCGACGTAACAGCAGTCTTGCCATCAAGGTCGACCGTGAACTGGCCTGACGCGGATTTAACATAGACCTCCGAACCGCCTTTGTTTTTGACCTCTACCTTGTACATCATATAAATATACCTCCGAAGTTCACTCTGTCAGTTCTTTTGTACCGTTCTCTTCCGCGGCTATGGGGATCCCCTTGCTCACGCGCAGGTCCTCGATCTTCTTGAGAGGCCGCTCCAGCTGATTTCGGCGTGTTGAAACAAGGACCTGGAACTCTTTCTGGGCATCATCAATGCTTTTGCCCATCTTCTCCATGGACTTTGTGAACATGGTCCATTGCTTGTAGAACGTGCCGAAAAGGCCGGACATCTCGGCCGCGGTCTTTTCCAGCTTAAAATTATCCATTGCCTGCCTTATAACCGCCAGTATCGCGTAGAGCGTGAGCGGCGAGCAAAAGATCACCTTATTTTTGAGCGCTTCGTCCAGGATCGTGTTGTCGGACTCATTGATGAAAGAATAGACCTGCTCGTTCGGCACAAAAACTATTACATAATCGACGGTGTTATCTTCCGGATTAATATAATCTCGGGTAGTGACTTCTTTTATCCTACCTTTCACATCTCTTAAAAATTGTTCTTTATAGTTCTTTTTTTCGACTTCACTGTCTGATGCAACATATTGAAGATAGCTGTTTAGCGGGAATTTTACGTCCATGTTCACTATCTGGCCCTGCGGCAAAATAAATGAATAATCCGGCCTTTTTGTGCTGGACTCGAGAGCTTTTTGTTTCCTGTAATTTATACCTTCGACAAAACCTGCCAGGCGCAGCACATCCTCCGCCATCCGCTCCCCCCACTGCCCTCTCGCTTTGGTGCTTGCAAGCACGCTTTGGAGTTTATTTGTCGTATCCTGCAGTTTCGATGTCTGTTCTACGGTAAATTTTAACTGAGTGCTGATCTCGCCGAACTTGTTCTCCCTGTCCTTTTCAAGCGTCTTCATCAAGTCTTCCACTTTGACAAGGTCCTCTTTCATATTGGAAAGCGTCTGGTCGATAAGCTTTTTCTTGCTCTCAAGCGCGCTTTCGCCTGATTGCGTCTGAGTGGCAAGGGTTTCTTTTGCAAGAACCAAAAAGTCCTGGGCATGTTTTGAAAGCACGTCCGAAGATATAGCCTTGAACGAATCTTTTACCTGCCCCATTTGCGCGCGGTTTAGTAAAAAGACCATGCCGGCTCCGAAGAGCGCCCCAAGAACGAACGAAATGATATAAAGCATCGTGTAGATATTTTATCACACATAGTGAAATCCGGCCCCTGTTTTGCCCGATATATTAATATGAGGGGATATACAAGTGAACAACATTAGGGTAATACCGTCCCATACCCCTCACCTCAACCGCGGCCCGGCGCTGCACTCTGTTGTCAATTCTCTTGCAACGATACGGGACAGGACTATTTCGGAACTGATAACCACCCCGCCTTCAGGCATAACAAGATTCAAATTGTGGAGAACGGGAGACAAAGGATTCCGCTCCCCGGATTTGTTTGAGATGCGCAAGGCGATCGCGGAACTGGGACACAAAAAGACCCTTTTTAACATCGCAATTGACGATGGCATGTTATATCTAGGTCTGATAACGCTTGAAAAGAGCGAGCGCGCGAACCATCTAGACATACACGCACCCTTCAATTCTGGCCATAGATTCACCGGGAATACGGAAATATCAAAGACCGGAGCCGTCAATATGTTGTTGTCCGCGACGAACTCGCTGATATACTCTTTGGGACAGGATTATAAGGCCGCTGCTTTCGACGGCTCCATACGTATCGCGCGCTTTTTTGTAAAGAACGGCCTCCCCGCATGGACAAGGATGGATCCGTCTATGGAATTTGACCTGTGCCGGCTGACAAAACCGCCGTACGATCCCCGGCCCATAGTAACGATTTCAGACCTTGCCCACAAGGCGCTTTCCGGAAAGTTCCTGGGTAGTGATGGCTCCGCCACCGGAAGCTGATTTCCCGCTTGAAATCCGCACCTGCAATTTCCGAAGTATATATAGATGTTAATAAGGAAGAAATACTGATGAATATAAGCAACACAGGCCCAAGGCCCATTCCCCCCAGCTGCATCACACGGATATCGCTGTGGCGGCACGGGATGGAGAGACCCAAAATAATAAGCCGACTCGAGTTCGGCAGGGAAATTGATACCATCCTCGACTTGCAAAATCCTTTGTACGCGGACCATATAACAAAGTCTTCCGAGCAGGTCATTTGTTTTAATATCAGATCCGATCAGAAAGTCGCCGAATTCGGGTATATTAGTGATCACATGGGAAACCATGAAAATATAGTTTCCCCAATACTGGCAAGCGCCACATTAAGAGGCACGATCTCGCTCTCTTTGACGAAAAAAAAACCTCCATGGATAACGCTTGGCCCGGCGAACGCGTATGATCTGGACAACTATATGGAAGAGGAATTATTCGGGAAATATGTCTTTGCCGCACGCTTCCTCACTGAAAACAACATGCCTCTTAATTCAGGACTTGGCCGTGGCATGATTAACGACCTGGTTTTTATGAACGAAGCGTGTGGAATGTGGCCTTTTACTGAGCCGATAAACACTCTCGGCGAACTCGCCCGCCAGGCACTGCCGCAGGATATCACAACACAAAACATAATCCCGTTCCCGCAGCTCTTGCAGGGCCTTGATAAGTTTGCACATGTCGAACATGATCGCGAAAAGAAAGTTTCCTTCGGGTTCGAGATAGTAAATCCTGTAAAGTTCCCCTACCCCGCCTCATCGGTCTCAACCGCAGTAAGAAATTATCTGGATTCTGTGGGCTGGGTTCCTCCGCCAAGGTCCAACATTATCGCCCGGAAGCTCTCGGGACAGGATTTTAAGGACGGGGAAAGGATGATCCAGATAACAACCAGAGATGCTACGGAGTTTGTCACTGAACTGTCTTTTTGCATAAGGAAGCCTTCGGAATCAATGGCGGAGGCGCCGATAAGAGGACTGATAATATTCCGATTGTGAAATCTCGGATAATATCTGCCGATAATGAAACAGCAAATAAGAACTTATTAAGGAGGATTTCTCATAATGATCAATATAGGTGTAAGAGCAATGCCCAGGATGTTCCTGGCCGCGTCGAATAATGTCGGCGGCGGTTTTAAGAAGCAGGGAACGTTCGATTTTCTCTCTATGCACGCGAAGGATTTTCCTCTTTCTTATTCCGATAAAGACCGCCCAAAAATGACCGCGGGATTTAGGATAAACACGCTGCCGGGACTGCCAAGGATCACCGTTGAAGATGTAGTGCAACTCTTTAAACAGGGGGGCATATCCCCGACCCTGGATACTTCTGTAATACAAATCGACCGCTTCAAAGGAGACTTCTACTTAAGGAGCATTATGCATCATGCGGCACCGAATCTAAAAAGCCTCCATTTTATTCTCAGCTCCCGCTCATTCGATAGCACTGACCATCTTGTGGAAGGATGCATGGAGATCAAGTCGTAGCTTACCCATTCGCTGCGCTCAGGGCAAGTAGCTTAAAGCTTATAGCTTATGGATTATGGCTTATAGCTTATTGTTTTTAGTTTCTAGCTTTTAGCTTCTTACTTCTTACTTTGTTATCTGCACATCCCCGCATACGGACAATTAGCGCATATGCGGACATCGCTGTCGTCAGGCTCAAAGTCTTTTGAGGGGTCGATGATCTCCAGAAGGAGCGATCTTAAAGCCGACATATAGCCTTCGAAAAGCTCTTTTCTCTGAGAGGCATCATGTTTTGCGTCCCAGAGGCTGTTAAGTTCGGAATCCTTGATAGAATAGAGTGCAGGGTTAAGACTGTCGAATCCGTATTTTTCGCTGACAAGGCAAATATATATCGGCAGCTGGAGTGATTTGATCTTCTTCTTGATGGTTGCCCTGTCCCCTGCCGCGCCGGCCACCGCTTCGATCTTGGTGGAAGGCTTTATATCCGAGCTCCCCGTCTTGTAATCAAGCACCATTATCTCTCCGGAGCGCATCAGGTCTATGCGGTCAACCGTCCCTTTCATGACAAATTCGATCCCGCCGGCGCTAATCTTTGTCTTGTATCTTTTTTCAAGCTCCAGCACCTTTTCGATGTCGCGGCCGCGCTCGCAGCGCAGGAACCTATCAATAGCGGCACGCAGCGTTTCTCTCAGCATGAAACTGCCGCTTCTTATGCGCTTTGAAAGATCATGACTGAATTTACGCTCCAGCGATGCCATCAGCACCTCGCCGAACTTGTCGTCTATCACCGGAGATTGCCCCTTGAAAGGCGTGTACGCGTCCTCCAAAAGCTCGTGGACAAAAGTGCCGATATCTCGTCCTTCGAGTTCTTCGAGCATATCGTCCTGCTCGCGCAATCTCAGCACATATCCGTAGTAGAACTGCGCGGGACATGTAAGATACGCATTGACCGCAGTCGGCGAGTATTCGAACTGCTTGAGGAAATCCGCCTGCTGTTTTGTCTTCTTAACAGGCGTCTTTGACGGTATTGGATTGATATTGAAAGCCGCGGTCACAATACTCGGAGCTGAAGCGCTGAAGCGCTGAAGCGCTGAAGCGCGCTCCTGTTCAAGCAATAGTTCCTCCACAAAACGGCTGCGTTCCGACCTGTCATCGTTGCGGTAGATAATATGGGCGGTCTTTGCCGAACTCAAAAGCCGCCTGAACTGGTATTTTTCTATCTCTTCCGATCTTTCGTGCCTTTTGAGCCCCACAAGCGACATCGCTTCCGCGGGTATCAGCGGCTCGCTTGAGCGCAGATTTGGCAGAGCTCCCTCGTTGGCATCAACCACGATCACATTGTCAAAGCTTATAGAATGAGTCTGAAACAACCCCAGCACCTGCACCCCTTTGAGCGGCGTCCCCATAAAGTCCGTATTTTCTCTAGACATTACTTCGTCAAATATCCTGAACATCTCGTCCTTTGAGAACTCTTCGCTCGAAAAAGAGGAATTTTTCATCTCATCGCAGATATCGTACAGCCTTTCGGCTACGGCATAGTTCATCGGATGGCTCTTTAACAGCCCCAGCTTGACTGCGCCGTCCAGGAAGGACTCCGCAGATCCGGCAAGCCCCGAAAAGTCGGAAACTGTTTCCCAGTTGCGGAACATCACGTCATGCAGCTGCTTTAACGCGGCTTTTGGTCCTTCTCCGCCCAAAGCCGCGTCGTTTTCTATCTCGTCAAGCCCGACAAAGAGCCGCCCCGACACGTCCGATACGCTGCGGCCTTTGAGCGCTTCTTCTATGCCGTGCACCAGTATGCGGCAGTCGCGGCTTTTGATCTCCTCTTCCCAGTTCTTCGCGATGGGATGCATCAGCACCTCCAGATAATCTTTGGAATAGTACTGCCCGTTCTTCTTTCTGGAATTCTGCGCTTTGAAGACCGATAACAAAAGTTCATAAATGGAGCTTCTCGACAGTGGATATCTAAGCGATATATTAAAACCTTCCATATACGGAGATGCCTGAGCTACTACCGGCAGAAGCATGTCATCCTTGGGCAGCACAACGACCGTCCCAGGGCCGGACAGCCCCTCATTTTTCATCAGCTCTTTTACGATCCCCGCTTCTGCGTGGCTATCAGATGCTTCGTAGAGACGGATATTTTGGTTATGTAGGGACGGGTCGCGACCCGTCCCTACATTTGATGCAATTTTGATATTAAAATCTTTTGCGTTCTCCTTCAATGTCGGCCAGTCGTCCTGGTCTCCCTGGAAAAGAAGATGCGCTTTACCGGTCTTAAGCATTTTCTTGAATATCTGCTTTTCGGTCTTTTGCATGTAAAAGAAATTACACAGATAGATGTTGTCGTACGCTTCAATGTCTTTTTCTTCAAAGAGCTCTGAGGCCTTGAGGTAAATATAACCCCTTGAGAGGCGCCCCCTCTTTTCCATATCGCTATGGAGCTCTTTCCTGATCGTTCCGATGCCGGCAAGAAGGCGGTTTATGCTCTCCGGCACGTCAAGCCCCATACCAGCGTGCGTCTTTAGTTGTGAAAGCGCTTTGTCGTCCACCGCCTCCAGGTCCAGCTGCTCGATAAAAGAAGATATCTCCCTAGCCCAGGACATAAAGTCGGCGAACGCCGGCCGCTTTTTTACCAGCGAAGGTACATGTTTCTTGGCCAGCCGGTAAATAAGATATTGCGACTCGTGCGCGGGGAGGCCGGAGTAAACTTGATGCGACCGGACAACCTCTTCTGCAAGCTCATCGTCTATCATCATCTTCGGAGGAAAATAGCTTGAGCCAAGCTGTCTTGAAAGCTCTCTTATAAGAAAAAGCGCCGCCCTCCTGTTGCTGAACACGCATAGACTGCGGCTCAAGTCCGGAGAGCCTTTTGAGCCCTTCAGCAAAAGCTCCGCGAGCTTTTGTATCAGGTCCTCATGCAGTCCTATGGTTATACACTCAGCCATTTACTTCCTCATAGCGGCAGGCATCAAAATATATCAAAAAACCCCTGACTTTCGACCTGTTGAATATCTGCTTAAGGGCGCTCTCATAGCGCTTGACCTGCGCCGCATGGTCGCGGATCATTTCATCGCTGCTTTTATAATCAATAACCCAGACCTCGTCCTTTTTTATGATAAGCCGGTCTATCCTGTTCATCTCGCCTTTGGAGGAAACGATCTCCTTTTCCGTGAAAGCGGTGTCGGCAGGATCAAAAAAGACCGACATTTTTTTGTCTTTCAGAAGCTTGCGCACCCATTTGGCGGGAACAGAAATATCGGTATAAGGAAATAGTTTCCGCGCAGCATCCTCCATATCTCCTGTCAGAGGCGTCGACAAATCCTTGATCCCGGACAAAAGATGATGCGCGATGATGCCCAGCACCCTGCTTGCCCTGTTGGATACCGCCTTTTCAGTGAAATCATCGCCTTTGATATAGTCTATGGGATCGCCCATTTGATCAGGATGGATGCGCAGGATATCGGATCGCTCGGCAATATCTGTTTTTATACACGTAGAGGCGAGTCGCGACTCGCCTCTACGGTCTGTTCCCTGCACAATTGTTGCCGCCACCAGCCCCCTGACGATGTTCCTGCTCCTTCCCGACTTTGGCGGAACGAACACGACCAGGTCGCTGACGGCCCTGGTGAGCGCGACATAAACATTGTTCAGCTCGTCGCAAAACGACTTGATATATTCGGCATCATACAGTTTATTTAGTTTTTCGGAATACCCGCAGTATTCTTCTTTGAGCCGGACCAGATTAAGGGCCCGTCCGTTCTTTTCGATCACATACGCTTTTTTCCGGGGGCCTCCGATCCTCGGCTCCATTCTGAGGAACGGGATGACAACAGCGCCAAACTCAAGCCCTTTGGCCTTGTGCACCGTCATCACCTTTACGCTGTCGCTCCCTGCCGCGCTGACATGGGTGCCGGACCTTGCGCCGTCAAAATATTCGACGAACCCGGATATCGTCGGCAGCTTGTCCTCATTTTCGCTGATCATATCGAGAAATTTCATGAAGTACGCGTGATCTTCCGGAAAGTTCGCGGCTGCATTGTAGTTATTGAGTATGCGTATGACATATTCGTATAAGGGGACGAAGCCGGATGTACCCATAAGATGGTCGAGATACGCGTCCCACCGGGAAGCGAATTTTTCCTTGAATTTTTTATAGAGCGGGGAGCTGCCCTGCCTGCTGTCGCTCCTGCATTCAAAGAGAAACCCCGCGATATCATCGCTTCCCAAGGAAGATGCTTTTTGGAACATCCTGCCGGTGATAAAAGACGCGAAAGCCGCGTCATCCACGGGACTGCTCAGAAACTTTAGCAGGCTGACAAGTTCTTTGATCAGCGGGTTTTCTTTTATATTCAGGGTCTTCTCCGACTGGACCGCTACTCCGTGCTCTATCAGCCTGGCGGAAACATCTTCGACTTCACTGTTGTCCCGGCACAGGACGCAGACGCCGGATGCCCCGTGGACTCCGGATAGTTTTTTTACCTCGTCCACTGTCCTTGCCAGGATTATCTCCTCCGCTTCTTCATCCGCGTCGTCTATGTGCTCCACCCTTACGCTGCCGCAAAGAGTACTATTGACCGCTTTTTGATGAGCATTGCTAAATACTTTATGGACCGCATCTCCTAATCCCGGGGTATCATCTTCAAAAGGCTCCAGAAAGACGTCCAGATTATCTTTGCCGAATATCCCGTTGTTGAACCCGATCACCTCCGGCGCGCTTCTCCAGTTCTGGTCCAGCTCCTGGACCTCTACGCGATATCCTTCAAATCCTTCTTTTACTTCATCAAAGAGCGCGCTGTTCGCCCCGCGGAACCTGTATATTGACTGTTTTTTGTCGCCCACGTAAAAGAACGAGCCTCCCGAAGACACTGCTTCGTCTATCAGGGACCTGAAATTGCTCCATTGCAGGTCGTTGGTATCCTGGAACTCGTCCAAGAGATAATGCCTGATCCTGGACGCCAGCCTGAAGTAGATCTCGGGGACGAACATGCCGGCCTGCTCAAAGATCCCGGAAGCGATCCTGTTGAGCTCGGGCAGAAAGATGACCCTGTCCCTGCGCGACAGTTCCAAAAATCTGCCGGCCATCAGGTTGTATATATCCACATAGCTGTCAAACTGGGTATAGCTTTCAGTTTCACAAATATCCCTGAGCGTCTTTCGTATCTTTTTCCAAAGCGCTTCCACATTGGCAGGAACTTTGTGCTTAGATGTAACCTGATACTCGTCTTTCTGAAAGTATTTTGAGAGGTCACCTATATTTAGGCCAGGGCCTGCTGACAATACAACGGCCTTTTCGATCCCTTTTCTCAGGTTGGCATGCGTGCCTTCTGGAATTTTTCCGGCAAGCTCTTCGATAATTTTTTTGAACTCTTTTCTCTTTACATGTATCGCGGAATGTGACATTCCGGACACTTCAAACTCCCCTCCGTAAGTGGCGGCATCGCTGTACAGGCTCTTTATTGTCTCCAGGATATCGCGCCGCGGATACCAATTGACCTTTTGCTCCACGTTCAAAAGCCGGTCCAGGAACGCCGCGAACTTAGACCTGATTCTTTCATCATCATCGGCATCGTCTATCAGGCTGTCAAGCGCTTTTGCGAGATAAGGTTCAAATTCGTGCTCCACGTCAAAATGCGACGGCAGGTCGATATTAAAAGAACAGGCCATTATTACATTGTTGATGAAGCTGTCTATGGTGCGCACCTGAAAACGCGAGTAATTAGACATTATGGCATCCAGGAACGCGGCGGCAACCTTTTTTGCGGTTTCCCGGTCAACGCCCCAGTACGAAAGCAGCTCCTTCTCTTCCTTGTCATTTCTGAAGGCCCCGAATTCGGCGCATTTAAGCATTTTCAATATGCGCTGTTTCATCTCGAACGAAGCCTTGTTGGTAAAAGTAACCGCAAGCACTCCGGCAAAAGCACCTGGACCGCTTTCCTTGTAATCATGCATCAAGAGCCGGACGTAGTGTTTCGACAGGCTGTAAGTCTTACCTGAACCGGCAGAGGCCTCGACAACAGTTATTTGAGGGTTGTGGGTCATGGGTTAATTATAGTATAAAGATGGCTGATGGCACGCTCACTTCGTTCGCTACGGCTAACGTCAGTAATCCCCTGCAAGGGCCGTGCTACCCCACCACTACCTTGTCCTCCCCGCCGTTCTCGGAGAGAGCAACTGTGACCTGGTCGTCCGTGGAGGAAGAGATCTTTTTACCGCAGAAGTCCGGCTGGATGGGAAGCTCCCTGTTGCCGCGGTCTACCAGCACCGCAAGCTGGACGCGCGCCGGGCGTCCATAGTCGTTGAGCGAATCCAGCGCCGCGCGGACAGTTCGGCCGTGGAAGAGCACGTCATCCACCAGGATCACTGTTTTCTTGTCGATCGAAAAAGCCACATCGGACTTTTTCGGTTCGATGTTCTTGCCGCGTATGGACAGATCGTCCCTGTAAAGAGAAACGTCAAGCCCTCCTACGGGAACTTTCTTCTTTTCGCTTGCCTCTATCAAAGCCGAAAGCCTTTTTGCAATGGGAAATCCCCCGTCCATTATCCCGACCAGGACGAGATGGCCGGCGCCCTTGTCATGCTCGATTATCTCCTGCGCCATCCTTTTTAAGGAGCGGGCGATATCTGTTGCGGACATAAGTACCTTTTCACGCGCTTTTGCCATGGTCGATAACACTGATTTTAGCATATAATGGGATAATAAAGGATTGCGCAAGGGCGGGTCGCGACCCGCCCCAACAAACAATGAATAACAGTAATTTTATGACCGCAGCTATCAAAGAAGCTGAAAAGGCCCTGAAAACCGGCGATATTCCCGTAGGCGCCGTTGCAGTAAAGGATGGGAAGATAATCGCCCGCGCTCATAACGAAAAAGAAAAACGCGGCGATTCAACTGCCCATGCAGAACTTTTGTGTCTGCAAAAAGCCGCGAAAAAACTGGGCACTTGGCGGCTTTACGGCGTTGAGCTGTATTCTACGCTCGAGCCATGTCCTATGTGTGCCGGGGCTATGGTGCTTGCAAGGATAAAAAAGCTTTATTATATTTTGAGTGACCCCAAGACCGGTGCGGCAGGGACAGTGTTCAAACTGACCAACAGCAAAAAATCCAACCATAAAATATTTTCCTCACGGCTGAAGAATATTAAGGCTGAAAAAGAATACGGGGAAATGCTGCGATCGTTCTTTAAGAAGTTAAGAGGCTGTTACTGACCCAGGAGCCTCGGCTCTTCACTGAAATCGGCATTCCTTAAAACATGAAGGAACAGATCTACCTGGGATGAATGGTTCCAGAACTTTCCGACGACCCCTGTATCAAAGCAGGCTTTATGCCTGGAAGCAAGAAGCTTGCCCGACCAGTCCAGGAACTTTGCAGGACTTGCAAGATACGCGGAGGGCACTGCTATTCTATGAAAATGGCCGATCGAGTTATCATTGATCTTTCTCTCGACCACCGGCAGGATCGACGGCTTATCCAGCTCCTTGGATGCTCCGAACATGAACGAATGGACCGTCCTGGGGGAACCCTGTGAATCGGTATATAGCCGGTTTTCCTCCGCGCCAAACCATTCATTCATAGATGAGATAAGCCGGCCCGGCTCCATCCTGGCGCGCTCAGCCGAAAGAATCGTTGAAAGCAGCCCGTACCGCAGACGTCCGGACCACATCGAAGAAGTGCTGTCAGGATCTCCATGCCTGAAATGTCTTCCTACAAGCCCGTCCAAAACCTCAAAGAACGCTATGGGATTATCGGTATTTGATCCGCCCATCAGGATATCGTAATTTAAAAAATAGGCGTTACCCTTAATAAGCCTCATCACGCCCGCAAGTCCGGGATCCAGCCCTTTGAAGGAATCCGGTTCATATATTCCGTCAGGGACCGACCCTTCCTGATCGATCAAACCCTGAGCCGTCAAAGAAGAAAACAATCCTTCAGCATCTTGGGAGATCCCCTTTAGATCTTCGGCCGTTAGTATCTGGCCTCTGCCTATCTGATTTTTTGCTATTGTGCCGACGGTATCGGTCGCGGGATATATCCCGGTGGTCTTATCTTCCGAAGATTTGGCCGCCCCCCTCAGTTTTACGCGAAAATCGGTCCGCTGGTGCAGTAAAAGAGCGTTTATAACCTTTGATTCCGGGAAACGGTGTGTAGAGAACCATCTGTTGGCGTTAGCTACTCTTATCTGTGCCGGACTAAGACGTGCTGATGACATTCTGCCTCCTTACGGGCGCTATTTTTCCTTACAGTTAATTATCGAAGGATTTCGGGCGGGATTTCACTTCCGAGACGGCTTAGAACTGTATTATTTCGCCTGCCCCCAGCTTGGTCCGGAAGCAATGTTCACTGTGAGAGGGACTTTCAGCTGAACAATATTTGACATGGTATCCGATATCATCTTCTGCGCCTGTGAAACATTTTCTTTGTCGCACTCAAACACCAGCTCGTCATGTATCTGCATTATCATTTTGAGGCTGGGTTGCGGCGGCGGTTGAAGTAGCCTCTCCGCATGCGGAGAGGCTACGATTTTTATCATCGCCATCTTAATGATGTCCGCCGCCGTTCCCTGCACGGGAGTATTGATGGCGACCCTTTCCTCCGATTGCCTCAAGGACTGGTTGCGGCTGTTGATGTCCGGCAGATACCTTCTGCGACCCATTAGGGTGGACACATATCCGCTCTTCCGGGCCGAGTCGATCGTTGCATCCATAAAAGCCTTGACGCCGCTGTACCGGGCAAAATATTTCTTTATATAATCCTCCGCCTCGTTCTTTTTTATATTTAGCGTCCTGGCCAGGCCGAAAGAGCTCATCCCGTAAACGATACCGAAATTTATCGTCTTGGCAAACCCTCTCATCTCTTTTGTGACATCATCCTGCGCTACTTCAAATATATCTGCTGCGGTGGCGGTATGGATATCCCGGCCGTTAATAAAATCTTCTATCATCGCGCTGTCCCCGCTCAGGTGAGCCAGGACTCTCAGCTCTATCTGCGAGTAATCGGCCGAGATCAAAACATCCCTTTCCGGGTCCCCAGGAATAAAAGCATCCCTTATCATCTTTCCCGTCTCCGACCTGACAGGGATGTTCTGAAGGTTGGGATTGCTGCTTGACAGCCGCCCGGTCGCGGTCGCGATCTGGTTAAAAGACGTGTGGATGCGGCCAGTTCTTTCTTTTACTAGCAAGGGCAGCGCGTCGACATAAGTAGACTTGAGCTTGGTCAGCTGCCTGAACTCAAGCAGCTTGCGGGCTATCTCATATTCCCCGGCCAGGGCTTCCAGGACGCTGGCATCTGTGGAAGCGCCTGTCTTGGTCTTTTTTACGCTGGGGATGTTAAGCTTGTCGAAAAGTATGCAGGAAAGCTGCTTGGGCGAATTGATGTTGAACTTTTCCCCGCAGATGATATATATATCTTTTTCCAGCTCGGTCAGCCTTATTGTTATGTCCCTGCCGATCTTATCAAGCCTGCCGCTGTCTATCGAAACCCCGGCCAGTTCCATGCCAGCCAGGACATTTATCAGCGGCATCTCGATATCATGGAACACTTTACCAAGGCCTTTTTCCTCCAACTTAGGAGCAAGCAGGCCGCATAGCTGAAGCGTCACATCGGCGTCCGCGCAGGCATAGTTTTTGATATCGTTCATGTCGGCCTTCTTGATATCGGAGTCCCCTTCCGCAAGTAAAAGCTCGTCAAAGCTTGTCATGCGCCTTCCCAGATATTTTTCGCCCAGGAACTTGAGCCCGTGCTTGCCCGAAGTAGGGTCAAGGATATACGAAGCGACCATTGAATCGAAGAAGGGGCCATCTGCCTTTACCCCGTATTTATCAAGCACTTCGATGTCATATTTTATGTTATGCCCGCATTTTTTGACCTGCTTGTCGGAAAGGAGTTGTCTTATGCCTGAGAGGCCTTCAGCACTCAATGCGATATCCGCGGGAATATAATAGGCTTTGTTCGGCGCGGCGCTCAGGGACAATCCGACAAGCTCCGCCTCGAGAGCGTCAAGAGAGGTCGTTTCGGTATCAAAAGCAAAAGTTCCCGCAGCGCGCATACCGGAAAATATTCCGGCGAGGTCATTTGTGTCCTTTACTAAACTGTAGTCCGTATTGGGATCCGGACGATGGACCTTTTCTTTCATATCCCTGGCAAAAAGCCCCATTGTCTCTGAACCGCCGTATTTTTTGAGCAGGCTCTTGAATTCATACTTTTCAAACAAAGGAAGTATCTTCGGCCAGTCCGGGGATGAGAATTTTAGATCGTCCATCTCTATCTTTAAAGGCACGTCTTCCGCGAGAGTCGCGAGTTTTTTTGAAAGGACCGCCTTATCGATGTTCGCCCTGATCTTCTCACCGATCTTGCCTTCGATGGCGCCTGCGTTCTTGATTATACTGTCCAGGTCCCCGAATCTGTTGATCAGTGCAACGGCGGTTTTGTCCCCTACCCCGGGTACTCCGGGAATATTGTCGGAAGAGTCGCCCGCAAGGGCTTTATAATCCGTAACGTTCTCAGGTTTTACTCCCAGTTTTGACAGGACCGTCTCCGGAGTATACAGGAATGTTTCGGAAATACCCTTGACGGCGGAGAGGACGCTTATGTCTTCCGTCACCAGCTGAAGCGCATCCTTGTCGCCGGTGAGTATTTTGACCTTTATACCCTTTCCCGAAGCAAAGCGCGCTATTGCGGCTATGATATCATCCGCCTCAAAACCTTCGACTTCGAATATCCTGACTGAAAAGGCGGACAGGAGTTCTTTGATCAGCGGCATCTGCTCGCCAAGTGATTCGGGTGCTTTCTGGCGGGTGGCCTTGTAAGCCGGGTACTCTTTGTGCCTGAACGTGGGCGCGGGCAGATCGAAGGCGACTGCAATATATTCCGGGCTTTCTTCGATGATCTTAAGGAGAATATTCGTGAATCCGTATATCGCGTTCGTGGTGATGCCTGAAGCGGTCTTCATGGTATCCGGCAGCGCGTAAAACGCCCTGTAAACCAGGCTGTTGCCGTCTATAAGGTACAGGCAGGGATTACTGTGTTTTTTCACCGATCTGGTATCTTGTGAACCTTTTGACAACGATATTGCCGCCCAGCTTCGAGGAAGCCTCTTTTATGATATCGGATATTTTCTTTTCCGGCTCTTTTATAAAGGGCTGGTCCAAGAGGCAGATCTCGGCATAGAACTTGCCCAGCCGGCCTTCGATCATCTTCTCGATTATCTTTTCGGGCTTGCCTTCGGCAAGAGCCTGCTCTTTTAATATCGATCTTTCCCTGTCAAGCACCTGGGCCGGGACTTCATCCCTGCTCAGGCACATAGGCCTGGACGCGGCGATCTGAAGAGCAATATCTTTGGCAAGCGCTTTGAGGCCGTCCGCTGACGCCTTGTCCGAATCCAGCTCTACAAGAACACCGATCTTTCCGTTAAGATGGATATAAGACTCAACAAGGCCTTTCGGCGCTTCATACCTTGAAAAACGGCCTACGAGGGTGTTCTCCCCGAATTTTGCTATAGTTTCTTTGAGCACATCCCCTACTTTTTTGTCCGGGGACTTGGCAAAATTCTGCTCGAGCAGCGAATTTACGTCTGCCGGCTCGTTGTCTGCTATATGAGCCGCCAGCTGCGATACAAAGCTCTGGAAATCAGGGTTCTTGGCGACAAAATCGGTTTCGCAGTTGGCTTCAAGCAGCACGCCTATGCCTTTTTCGGAATTTATATAGGAACCCACGACTCCCTGAGTGGCTACTCTCTCGGCTTTTTTTGCGGCGGTGGCAAGACCTTTTTTGCGGAGCACATCAACGGCCTTTTCCATATCTCCAGAAGTCTCGGCAAGCGCTCTCTTGCAGTCCATCATCCCGCATCCGGTCTTTTCGCGCAGATCCCGCACCATCTCCGAAGTTATTGCCATCGTTTTGGGTCCCTTTCAGTTATTCTTCGTCTTTGTCAGGAACTTCTTTGAGAAGTTCTTCCATGCCCAGTTCCTGGAGCTTTTCTTCGGTCTCCAGTTCTTTGGCCAGTTCTATCTCATCCGGTGTCTCATCGAGCTTGATCTCAAGGCCTTCCGCGCCGGGTTCCGTTATCTTGCGTCCGTCCAGCACCGCATCGGCTATTACTGAGCAGATCAGCTTGACGGCGCGGATCGCGTCATCATTGGCGGGGATCGGATAATCTATCATGTCGGGATCGCAATTGGTATCGGCGATGCCGACCACCGGGATGCCGAGCTTGCGGGCCTCTTTTATGGCTATCTCTTCCTTCTTGGCATCGACCACAAAAAGAGCGGCCGGAAGCGAGGACATCTCCCTTATGCCTCCGAGCATCTTTTCTATCTTTGCCTTTTCTTTTTTGAGAGAGGCCACTTCTTTATGCGGTAGCTTTTCGAACATCCCGGCTGCTTCGAGCTTTTCTATCTCTTTCAGGCGGGCGATGTTCTTTCTGAGGGTCTTGAAGTTCGTGAGAGTGCCGCCAAGCCATCTCTGGTTCACATAGAACATGCCGCAGCGCTTGGCTTCGGTCTCTATGGATTCCTGAGCCTGTTTTTTTGTGCCGACAAAAAGTATCGTTCCGTTGTTCTCGGCAGTCTGTTTGACAAAATTATATGCGACCTCTATCATCGGTATGGATTTGTGAAGGTCTATCACATGTATCCCGTTCTTGGCCGCAAAGATGAATTTTTTCATTTTCGGGTTCCAGAACCTTTTCTGGTGGCCAAAATGGACCCCGGACTCGAGCAACTGTCTCATTGTAATTACAGCCAAAGTAAAACCTCCTGGAAGAATATTATATGGAAATTATAGCATGTTTTCGAGGTATTTTCGGGCGGTGTCGGCCGCTATCGCGCCGTCCCCTACCGCCGTGGCGATCTGGCGGAAGTTCTTGTGGCAGACATCCCCGGCCGCGAATACTCCGCTGCAGGATGTCTTCATGAAGTTGTCCACGATAATAAAACCCTCCGGAGAAAGCTCAAGGACTCCTTTAAAAAGCCCTGTGTTGGGGGACTCTCCGATATATATGAAGACCCCGTCGCACGGAAGATCTTTTTTGGAGCCGTCCTTTACGTTCTTGACCGTGACCGACGCAACAGCTCCCGATCCGTTCACGGAAAGAGGCACGCTGTCCCAGACCAGCTCCATCTTTGGTTCGGACATAGCCCTGTCGGCCAGTATCTGATCCGCCCTGAGCCGGTCCCTTCGGTGTACCAGGCTCACTTTTGAAGCGAACTTGGTAAGGAAGATAGCTTCCTGCACCGCGGAATTGCCGCCGCCGATCACCACGATCTCTTTATCCTTGTAAAAAGCCCCGTCGCAGGTCGCGCAGTAAGACACCCCCTTGCCGCGGAATTCGGACTCTCCGGGGATGCCGAGTTTTCTGGGCTCTGTGCCTATCGCGATTATCATGGTCTTAGCGCTGAAAGTCTTGTCCATAAGCTCTACTTTTTTCAGGCTGCCTTCGCAGGAGATGTTCTGAACCTCGCCCCAAACGGTCTCGACCCCGAATTTTTTCGCCTGGTCTTCAAAACGGGCCGCCAGCTCGACGCCGGATATGCCCTGCGGAAATCCGGGATAGTTCTCGATAGCAGAGCAAAGCGATATCTGGCCACCGAGAATAGCTCTCTCCACCAGAAGCGTTTTCATTCCCGATCTCGCGCAATAGATGCCTGCGGTTAGCCCCGCGGGGCCTCCGCCGACCACCGCCACATCGAACGGCAGAGGCCTGTCCTTGACTATTTCCTGCGCTTCGGCCACCAGCATAGAATCGGTTGTCATTATCTTTTCGTTCCCAAGTCCTCTTCTTTTACAAAGACCTCGGGCCTTTCTTCCATTATTATCCTATTATTTTTCATGTCTATTTTCAACCTGCCCGCCGACATCCTGCTTCCGAGCCGCTCCGCGTAGGCATTTCCCGAAAGGGTGACCGCACTTCCTCCGGCGGCGAACACGGCCGTGTCGGCGGAGGCGTTTATGTCCAGATACGACACTTTTACATTGCCTCTGACGACCACCTCGCTCCTTGCCTTGAAGTATTCCATCTCTTTAGCCGTGACGGAGAGCGCCTCCATTGAGGCCAGGCACCCGCCGGACGCTTTTAGGTTGCCTTTTACGCCGTCAAGGCTGAAGACATCGGCCTGAAGTCGAAGGACGCTTTTGCCTTTTGAAAAAGAGGCGACAGGCCGGCCTTTTATTGTGACCCCGGCTTTCCCGGGGCTGCCAGACAGCCCTCTGCCCTTTATTGTCCCCTGTCCGCTCACAAAAATGACCGGGCCTTCGGTCCAAAAACTGTCCCGGCTCAAAGACCAGGTAAGGTCGGGCACCGTGAAGTTGTAATTGCCGTCAAACCCCCTGGGCGAATCTATCTTTATCTGCCTGCTTTTCATGTCCCAGACCACCGAAGGCGCGGTAAAGCGCAAAGAAGGATCTCCGTTGCTGAAGAACATCCCGTCAATATCTCTCAGGAGCGCCTTGCCGGTATCCTTGTTGATCTGCGAAGTACGGGCCTTGATCTCCCAGAATTTTGTTCCCTCGACTATTTCCGAAAAGACCACGCCTTTCATGAAAAGGTCCAGCTTGGAGCTCTGGCGCTCCAGCTCTCTGCTTATCCTGCCGGTCAGGCTTTCTTTCGGGACAAATATTGCCCAGTAGAAGAGCCATATGACCAGGAGAAGGACTAATGATCCGAAGATCTTTTTGAACATGCTTTAGTAACCGAGAGCCCGCAGCCGCAGCGCTTCGGCGGTTGCCCTGACACCCCCGAAATGATTGCCTGTCTTGTAATACGCCTGTGCCAGCCCGAGATGAAAAGCCGCGACATTATAATCTATGGATATTGCCCGTCTCATATGCTCTATGCCGTCCTGCCATCGCTCCTCCGCCGCCGCTATCACAGCCATGTATCCGTGGGGCCAGGGATTTTTGGGGTCGAGGTTCGCAATGTTCTGAAGTTCAGACGATGCCTGTTTCTTGTACCCGCCGAAGTAATATGCAAAAGCAAGACGGAACCTGGTCTTCCAGTCCTTTGGGTTTTTGTCCACCTTAGAATAGTAGCGCTCTATCAGGCACCTTGCATATTTTTTAGTGTCCTTCGCTAATTCGGCGGTGACCTTGAGCGCGTCAAGCCCTGCTTCGATCTTGTTGGTATACGCGTATGTGATCGCCAGGTCAAATCTGGCGTCAGGCGAGTCCGGGCTGGCCTGGACCGCCGCCTCTTTCTCCTTTATCTCCTCAAGGAGTTCAGGCGAGTTGACCCAGGCCGAAGACCTTATCGCAAGCGCCGCCAGGAGCATCAACGTAAAATAAATGAGCTTTCTCACTTTAGCTCTCCCGATCTCCGCGCAGCCGCGACAACGGCTTCTTCCATGGCTTTCTCAAATCTATATTTCTCAAGCACTTTCAACCCTTCCACCGTAGTCCCGCCCGGGGAGGCGACCATATCGATAAGTTCTGCCGCAGATGCGCCGGTTTGCTCCATTGTCGCGACAGATCCCAGAAAAGTCTGGAGAGCAAGGGTTTTCGCGTCCTGACCGGACAAGCCGCTAAGCTCCCCGCCTTTTATCATTCCCTTTATCGCGCTGTAGACGAACGCAGGCCCAGATCCGGAAAGCCCGGTGACCGCGTCCATATGTTTTTCTTCAGTTATAAGGGTCCTGCCCAGGGCCGCAAATATCTTTTCGGCCGCGCCCATGTCCTTGTCTGAAACATGTGTTCCTCTAGAGAGCACGCTCATCCCCTTGCCGACGAGAGCGGGAGAGTTCGGCATGACACGCACTATGCGGGCCATCCCCAGCTTGCTTTCTAGAAAAGATATTGAGATGCCCGCAGCTATAGAAATAATTAGCTTGTCCTTCACACCAACCCCGGAGATCTCATCCAGCACCTGATGGATGACCTGGGGTTTTACGGCAAGTATCACTGTATCCGAAGCTTTGGCAGATTCAACATTCCCGGCGGCGGACCTTACTGCGTATTTTTCAGCGACCGCGGATAGCCTTTTGCCGTCCATGTCCGAGACCGTCAAGTCCCCCGGGAGGCAGATCCCGGATTTGATCAGGCCTTTTATCATCGCCTCCGCCATGCGGCCGGCGCCTATGAACGATATCTTTTGAGTATGAACCATTCTTATAATCTGTTGTGAAGCAGGCCGTCTCTTCCCTGGACGCTTTCCGCCTGGCTCTTTTCAGAGTAATCGGCGATAGACACATTGGTCGGGGAAAGAAGGAATATAGTATCGGATATCCTCATCATGTGGCCGTCTATCGCAAAGGCGGTACCGCAGATAAAATCCACCAGGCGGGTGCCTTCGGTGCTGTCAAGATATTTTAGATTAACGATGACGGGATGCCCGTTCCTGAGCCGCGCGGATATTTCTATGGAATTTTCGTAAGCCTTGGGCTCGTATATGGATATCTCAAGGTCGGACGAAGAGGCTTTTTTTGTGTTTTTCGGCCTGTTCTGCGAGTACTCCGCCGAAGGAGCTTCTGTCTTCTGCAAAGGAATGTCCATCATATCTTCTTCCGGACCCAGACCTATGAACTCCTTGGCCTTGTTGAAAATATCGATCATTCCATTCTCCTCCTTTTATTTGGGGCTCTTGAATATGGCCCTGCCTACCCTTATTATAGTCGCTCCTTCCTCAATTGCAACAATAAAATCTCCGGACATCCCCATGCTCAGCCTGCTCAATCCGGCGGATGAGGCAAGGCCGGCCAGGGACCTGAAATAAGGCCTGCTGTCCTGCGGATCAGCTGAATACGGAGCCATTGTCATCAATCCGACGACCTTTATACTGCTGAGTTCCCGGACAGAAGAAATTACATCCGGGATCGTTCCGGGAACAAGGCCGTATTTACTGGTCTCCCCGGAAACATTTATCTCAAGATATACCGGAACAACCTTCCCCGCTTTTTGCGCTTCTTCGCTGATCTTTTGCGCAAGCCTGAGGCTGTCAACGGAATGAACTTCATCGAACAATGATACCGCGGGTTTTACCTTGTTTGTCTGCAGATGGCCTATCATATGCCGCCTTACACGGCCGGCGGCAGAGAGGCCTGAGAGTTTTTCTGATGCTTCCTGCACCCTGTTCTCTCCCAAGTCCAGGATGCCTTCATCCACCGCTTCCTTAATGGCATCCGGACCGATGCCCTTGGTGACGGCCATCAGGGTGACTGACGCAGGGTCCCGCCCTGCCCTCTCGGCGGCACGAAATATCTGCTCCCTGACAGACCGAATATTTCCTGCGATATCGCTCATCCCTGACATCATAGCAACCTTGACAATACACTGGCAAGTTGTAAAATTAGTGTTAATGGAACTGAACAGGACAGCCTTGAGGCTGAAGATAGCAGTGCGGGCATTAGCCCTGTTGTTGTGCTTTTCCCTGGCGGGAAAAGCCCATGCTCTTGCTGTAGGCAGCCAGGCTCCCGACATTACTCTTCCAAAGCTCAACGGCGCGCAGTTCAGCCTTTCTTCACTCAGGGGGAAACCGGTCATACTCACCTTTTTCACTACCTGGAGCGATTCCTGCGCCGAAAACCTAAAATTCCTATCTTCTCACGGAAAAAGTTTAAAGGGCGCCGGGATCGTGACTGTGGCTTTTGAGAACAAGCCCGAAACGGTCAGCGGTTTCCTGAAGAAGCACGACATCGATCTGCTTACACTCATCGACGCCAAAAAAACATCCATAAGGGACTTCAGGATACTGATAATCCCGATGACTTTCCTTATCGATGCCGACGGCATCGTGGACAAAGTTTACGTGGACTTTGACGAAGCGGTAATGGAATCTATTACAGAAGACGTAAAACGGCTGCTATCGCAAAAAAGCTGATCCTCACTCATATCTAAGCGCCTCTATCGGATCCAGATTGACCGCGCGCATGGCCGGATAAACCCCAGAAATGACCCCGATAAAAGCAGAAACAGTGACCGCAAGCGTGAGGGCCCATACCACCACCACCATCTCAAGCTTGATCACGTACATTATCAGAAAAGTCCCTGCCAGGCCAAGCACTATCCCCAGCAGGCCGCCGAAAAAGCTGATCACGACAGACTCGATCAGGAACTGAGAAAAAACATCGATCTTTCTGGCCCCTACGGCTTTCCTAATGCCTATTTCTTTGGTGCGCTCCGTGACCGATACAAGCATTATGTTCATTATGCCTATGCTTCCCACAATGAGGGATATCGCCGCGATACCTCCTATCACCGAGGTCAGGAGGCCTACTATGTTGTTCAGCATGTTCATCATGCCTTCCTGGGTGGTCACCTGGTAATCATCCTTGGAAAGCCGCCTCCCCAGGACAGCGTGTATCTCCTTTACGGCCTTTGGAACAAGCTCCCTGCTTTTGGCGGCAACATCTATCTCTACGACGCCCTTCGTATCAAATAAAGACATCGCGGACGTGATCGGGATGACAACCACATCATCCATGTCAAAGTTCAGCATCTTGCCTTTTTCCTCAAATACTCCGAGGACGACGAATTTTCTTCCGGTAAGCTTTATCCGCTCCCCTATCGGATCAAAATTGCCGAAGAGTTTTCTTGCGACCGTCGTGCCCAGCACGCACACGCTCCTGCGGCCGTCCACATCGCCTTTTACAAAGAATTTCCCGGAAGTGAGCTTGTGGTTGAATATCTTCTGGTAATTGTCCGTGACGCCCCAGACCTGGCTTACGCTGTGCTCTTTCTTGCCATAACGCGCTTTGGCGCCCCCCATAATTATGGGAAGCGTCTCATCGATGGACGGGCTTTTTTCTTTTATCAGCAGGGCATCGCTCATCCTGAGCTTGCTGTTCATCATGGCGCTCACGTCCATCTGGTCTTTTCCGGGGTTGATCTGTATGACATTGGGTCCTATGCCCCACGACTCCACCTGCGCCACAACGTAGACTTTTGCGGCTTCGCCTATCGCCACCAGGATTATTACCGACGCGATCCCTATGACCACGCCGAGCATGGTAAGGGCGGACCTGAGCCTGTTGGCAAAGATGGAGCGCACCGCCATAAGGACGCTGTCAAAAAAGTTCATTTCCTGATCTCCGAGTCTTCTATTATCCTGCCGTCGAACATTCTCACAAGCCTCCCGCCCCAGGCGGCGATATTCTGGTCGTGGGTCACCATTAGTATCGTCACGCCTTTGCTGTTCAGTCCTTCGAATATCTTCATGACCTCCAGGCCGGACTTGCTGTCCAGGTTCCCCGTCGGCTCATCGGCAAGTATGACCGAAGGGCTGTTGACTATCGCGCGGGCTATGGCGACCCTTTGCCTTTCACCGCCGGATATCTCGTTAGGCTTATGGTCGGCCCTCTTAAGCACGCCCATGGATTCAAGCGCAGACAGCGACTTTTTCCTGCGGACGGGCCTGCTCACTCCGCTGTAGACCAAAGGGATCTCCACATTCTCTTCGGCGTTGATCCTGGGAAGAAGGTTGAACGTCTGAAAGACAAACCCGATATTCTTATTCCTGACGGCGGCCAGTCCCGCGTCGGACAAAGAGGAAATATCTGTCCCGTTAATATGGATCGATCCGGCCGTAGGCCGGTCCAGGCAGCCTATCAGGTTCATCAGAGTGGACTTGCCGCAGCCGGAGGGCCCCATTATGGAGACAAACTCTCCTTTATTGATCTTGAGATCGATATCATACAGCACCGGGACTGATATTTTGCCGGTATGGTATGTTTTGCTGAGACGTCTTATTTCAAGTATTGCCTGGGATGGAGCGCTCATTTTTGGGATTTTACTCCGGCATTGTTTTTTAGATTTTCAGGGATAGACACTATTATCATATCCCCCTCTTTGATCCCGCTGGTTATTTCAACATTCTCCATATCTTTAAGACCCAGCTCCACAGGGGTTTCTTTAGTCTTGCCGTTCCTTACTTTATACACAAAGCTCTCCCCGTTCCTTGAGAAGACCGCTTCTCTCGGAACGATAAGCACGTCCGTCTTGATCTGTGTGATGATGTCTGCATTCACAGACATGCCTACCTTAAGCTTTTCCCTGCCTTTGATCAATGCCACCCTGCCGCGAAAGACCCTGTCCTCTTCATCCAGCTTTATCCTTCCCGCCACCTTCCTCAGCTCGGCGGACAGAGAGATCCTCTCGAGCTTGCCGGTGAATTCATCGTCCGGATATGCATCGCAGAAGAGTATAACGTCCTGGCCCTGTTTTACATCCCCTATATCCGACTCGTCTATCTGAAGCTCCGCGTATGAAGTCCCCGGCTGGACAACGGACGCTACAGTCATGCCCGGCGACACCGTCTCTCCCGCCCGGTTCGCGATAAGAGTGACTACTCCGTCAAAAGGGGCTATCAGCATGGAACTTTCAAGCATGATGACCGCCTGTTCCAGCTGCTGCTGGGATGCCAGGCCGCTGTCTCTGAGCTGTCGTATCGCTTCATACTCATTGCCGGCCGACTCAAAACCGTCAAATTCCGCGATGACCTGCCCTTTTACAACCCTGTCGCCTTCTTTCACCCTTATGTTCTTGATCATCGCAGGGGCTTTTGGCGACAGCTCGGCAATGACTCCGCGGATCTCCCCATAAACGCTCACCGTGGGCTGTATCTTCCCGAGATCGGCTTTCCCGGTCTCCACAGAGATCTTCGGACTGCAGCTGCCCATGACGAAAAGCGCGGAAATTATGATCGCTCCGGCAGCTGCAAACATCTTCCATTTTCCAAATTTCTTCATAGTCCAACTCCCCTGTTTATTTGTCTTTTTCCGGTCCCAAAGGAAGCTCTGCCTTTGCTTTCTGTCCCGGTTTAAGACCGGCTCCCGGGTCTGAAGCAATAATGACCTTTACTTCCTCTGTGGACACTTCGGACACCTTGCCAGGGAATGCTTTTCCCGCGGCGCCCTGGACCAGGACATCCGCATGTCCGTAAAGCTTTATTCTTCCGGAATATTTATCCGGGACTTTTGCCTTCAAAACAAGCCTGCCCGGGAACCCTACTGTCATAAGATGCTGCCCTTTTTTCACGGAAGAGCCTGCCGCAACGCGCGCGTCAAGGACCACTGATTCATATACGGATGTGATGGCGTTCTTTTTTAGGATCGAGTTAAGCCCGTCTGCAATATTTTTTTTGTGGAGGTATTCTCTATAAAGAAAGTCTGCCGTGGCCCTTGCCCTGTCCAAAGACTGCGATGGAACTTTTTTTGACTCATATTGGTTGAACACCTTTTTGTAGTCTTGGGCTGCTAACTCTGACAGTTTGAGCGCTTCCCTTTCTTCGATGACAGCCCTCTTTATCCTCATCTTTAGCTCCGCGGGATCTATCCTGATAAGAAGCCTGCCCCTGCTGACCTTGTCTCCCGCAGAGACCGGCATTTCCTCTACAACGCCCGAAGCCGGAGCATATATGTCCACGGCTTCCATTTCCAGGAGCCCCGAAACTACAGGTTTTCCGTTATCAAGAGGATCGACCAGCAAATATATCAACGCTGCCGCTATTGCCACCGCTACCGCCAGGAACAGCGCCTTTTTGCTCATTCCGCATTTACCTCCCCGGCGGAACTGAAAACGCTACGGTCCAAAGTCCCGCTCGCTTTTTTCAGCCTGAGATATGACATGCAAAGATCAAAATCGGCGGAAACAAGGTCCAGCTCCGCTCTTGACAGGGAAGACTGCGCATCAAGCAGCTCGATGTTCGAGGCAAGCCCGTGCCTGAACCTGATCAAAGACGCTTCGTGCCCCGCACGGGCGCTTTCCAGCGTCTTGGCGGCAAGGTCCCGGACCTTTGAAGCGGCCTCGTGATCAAGATAAGCACGCTCCAGTTCCAGAGAGGCCGCTTTGGCGGCGAGCGAAAGGGACGCCCTTGCCTCGCTCAGGGAAACGGAGGCTTCTTTGATCCTGCTCTGAGTATCGAACCCGTCAAACAGCGTCCAGCTCGCTCCCGCGGCTACGGACCAGTTGGTCTGGTCAAAGTTGGTCCCGGAAGAGGAATAATTAGTGTTGTTCCAGCCGTAATTGCCCTGGGCTGCAACTGAAGGAAGCCAGTTGGACTTGGCCAGTGTCAGGGCGCTTTCGGATATCCTGACAGCGCTTTTGGCCCGCCTTAAGTCCGGGTGCCTTTCATAAGCCTCGCTGGTAACCGCTTCAAACCGCCTTGTCTCCTTCATCATGTAGCGGGAAAGATCTTTCTCCGCCAGGACAAGCGCGCTTCCGCCGGGCATTCCTGCAATGCTCTTAAAGGTTGAGACGGCGACACGCGCTGAATTTTCGGCTTTTATCAGTACCTGCTCCGCGGACAGCAGAGCTACCCTGGCCCTGAGGAGCTCTGCTTCAGAGGCTCTTCCGCGCCCGCGCAGGATCTCAACCTGGGTGAAATGCGCTTTTGCAGTATCAAGGGCTTTTTTTGCGTATGCAAGGGCCATTTCCGAACGTATCACTTCAAAATATGAAGAAACGGCATCAAAGATCACGCTTTGCCTTGTGCTGCGGTACTCCTCTTCGGCAGAGCGGACAGACTCTATCGCCATCGACAGGCGGCTTTCGAGCTTGCCAAATGTAAACAGGTTTTGGGTCAGCGACGCCTGCCAGGACTTTGAGTCATAAGGCTCATTAAAGCCAAAGGTCACCGGAGTGTCAATATCTCCAACCTTGAATTCGCTTATTATCGGGGACGAATAATTCCTCGAGTAGTTGGCGGACAGTGAGACAGACGGAAGATAGCCGGCAAAAGCCTGGGAGGCCCTTGCCCTGGCGGCTTCCGCCCTGTCCCCGGCCATTGTGACCTGTTCATTGTTTAAAAGGGCGGAATCCAAGGCAGTGCCAAGAGAGACAACGCTTGCTTCTAATGATGAAGTATAAACTGCCGACACAATAAGCGCTAAAAGCGCTCTTTTAATATGCATACCATGCCTATTTTACTCTTACATAAGGAAACGTGTCAATAAATAAGGATCACATGCCCCTTCCTTCTTGTGCCGGCCTGAAAGATCCATCCGAGATTATTGCCTTTGTTGGTGCAGTTTGAGGTAAGTATGGACTCCTCATTGATATTCCCGGAATCCGAGACTTCGGCGGAAGAAATGCCACGCGAGCCTTTCGGGTCGATCAGCCATCTTGTACCCGGATCAATGCTTGTAAGACCGACTTTTTCTGACGGGCTGCCGGCAACAGAGAATGCGCCCTCGATCGTCTGGACCACGCTTGCTTCGAAGGAGACGAGCTTTCCTGGAGAAAGTATATTTAAGCCATTGAAAGTATTGCTCCCTTTGATAAGAACAGCGGACGCCGACTCAAAAGAAACAGAACCTGAGCCAGCGCTGAACCCTCCCGTTGTCCTGATAAAACTGCCGTCCAAGACAATGGAGTTGCCTTCACATGTAAAAGTCCCGCCGTCAAGCGAAATAGTCCCTTCCCTGGTCCCGCTGTTGTCCAGCGTCAGATCCCCGGATAAAGATACAATCCCGGAAAAATCCGGCCCAAGATGAACTCCCCCGAGCGTAATGCCACCCAAAGCGACAGAATGGTTTGTCATGTTAAAAACGGCTTTGTGTTCTGCGCCGGAAGGATAGCCTGAATTGTCCACAAGATTAAGGCGCCAGTTCCCCTGGTCATCCCAAGAAGAGGCGTCCGAAGATCCTGTCCAGTTATAGTGCTCGAATAACAGCTGAGGCATGCTCTTGTTCTCATCGATCGTCCAGGCACCGGAAAAATCCCAGCCAGAGAAGGCTGCCCTCTGCTTCATTTCTGCAGAGGTCTTGGCTTCCAGGCTTCCGGAACCGTCTCCGCCGCCGCTGCCTACAAGCCCAAGAACCGGATTGTTTTCGCTGTTCGCGTAGCACCCGATAAAAGCCGCGGCCGGCTGTCTGAACCCTGCAAAACTGCCCACGTACGAGCCAGTACCGCTGACTGTATTGTCGGCATAGCAATTTGTTTCCTTGATGCCTGTTACGTTATTCTTATTACCGACAAAACCGCCTACATAGTTGGCTCCGCTGACAGTACCGGTAGCATAGCAATCGCTTATCATAGAGGACCGGCCGTTGGCGCCCATAAAACCGCCGGCATAGTCGTCTGTCGCCGCAACATTGCCTATTGAATAGCATCTCGAGATCAGGGTATCGTCGCTGTAAGCATACCCAGTAAAACCGCCTACATAACTGTTGCCTTCAGCGTTGCCCGTGGAATAACAATCAGTAATATATGTTGTATTTTTCAGCTGGCCGGCAAATCCGCCAACATAATCAACCCCTTTTGCAGAACCGGTCGAATAGCACTTATTTATAGTCCCGAACTGTCCCCTCCCTACAAATCCGCCGGTCGAAGTGCCGTTAGCTTCTACCGAACAGCTGGAATGAGAATAACATATTTTGCTGGTTGATACGCCTATGTAACCGATAAAACCTCCGACATTATCGCCGCTATCTCCGGATACAGTACCGCTGGAGTAACATTGATATATCGTCCCGTCATTGGTTCCGGCAAAACCACCGATGTTTGATGAAGATCCGATATTGATGACATCAGCAAATGAGTCCGAAGACGAAACAACCGCAGAGCTGTTAATGTCTCCCGCGAAGCCTCCGACAACTCCTCTTGATGACTCCACGGTACCTGAAAATCTGGTGGTATAAACTCTGGAATTCAACATGCCGAAACAGCCTCCTATCGTCCCCTTTCCAGAAACTCTTCCTTCCGCTGTGCAATTTGAAATGATCGAGGTTGCTGATGAAGAATCCCCAACCAGCCCTCCGGAACGCGCATCGGCTGTTTGGATTGCCTCTAGGGAACCCGAGAAGCTGCAGCCAGTAATAATGTTCGCGCTTGCTAAGTAGCCAACGATCCCTCCGGTATCGGCATCCCCAATTATCATGCCGTTGAAATGGCTGTATTGTATACCAATACCGGAACCGGTAAGCCCGACTATCCCGCCCACAGCTTCTCCGGAACTTATTATCACACCGGATACGCGAGCATGTTTAATACTATTCTCATTGCCAGTTAATACATAGCCGGCTATCCCGCCTGTATTGTTGGCTGAGGCATTTATGTAGACTTCGGCGCTCACATTATCGTATGAGCAATATCTTGAGTAGCCGGAAATACCTCCGACATACAATCTTCCTTCTATAGTGCCTGAGAACGAAGTGTCCTTATATTGAAATGCACCAAAAGCATATCCTATTATGCCTCCCGTTGCCGGCGCCGAAGCGCCGAGATCCCTGATCCTGCCTCTGACATGAACGTTTGATATTGGGCCTGTAGCCGTTGAATATCCGGCAAGTATCCCTGCCCTTTTGTTATTTGATGTCACATCAGCCGCTTCAAAGGTTAGATCTTTTACTCCAAGCGATCCCGTGAGAGTATCGAACAATCCTACATAGGTCGAATTAGGCTTGTTAATATATAAGTTTGAGATCCTGTGCCCATCCCCGTCAAGCTGTCCGGCAAAAATGGTCACAGGCTGGAACCCCGTGACCGGATATCCTTCGGCCGTCAGCCAGCTTGACGTGACGGAAGCATCGATATCATTTGCGAGCTTTACATACTTGTTTGTTGCCGAAAGACTGTACAAAGCCTGCAGGCCGTACACGTCGTAGACCATGTAGGGATCGCCCTCGGTCCCGGCGCCGGTGAACCTGTTGAACGGGATGGAGCCCGTGACCTGGGCAGTGAAAAAACTGCCGCCTACGGCAAGAGTCTGGGCTGACGGATCCGGACAGGTGAACGTGCCGGACGTGCGGAAAAAGTTGCCCTCTACAGCAAGAACTCCCTGCTGGGAATAGGTCGCGCCGCCCTGACGGAAAGAACCGGTCACAGTCATGGATCTTTGCTGAGTGATGGTGCCTGAATAGCCGGATTCGATGGTAATGCTGGCTACTGTTCCCGAAAATCCGGCATCAATACTCGAAACAACTGAACCGGAATTGAACCAAACATTGCTCGAAGCATCCGGTACAATTCCTGTCGACCAATTCGCCGCCGTTGACCAGTTGGAATCCGATGCCCCTTCCCAGGTAACAATATCAGCATGGACAGGCGCAAAAAACATGCTAAAGATCACTGCCGGCAGCAGCACTGAAAAAGGAAGGCATCTGAGCAAATAGCCGCTCAAATGCTCAATTCCTGATCACCGAAAGAATTACAAGACAGTTCTCTATTCCGGAACACGAATCCACCTTGAACCTGATGATATCGTCCGCAGAAAGATGTGTTGTCCACCCGGTCAGAACAGCGTCCCTGCTCTTGACTCCGGAGGAGATCGTGGGTTTTGCAGAGGCAGTTATGGTGTCATCGACTGTCGGAGGATAATTATCGTATACATCCTTCCAAATATCAACGACAATGGAACCTGTCTGCTGGGCAAGAAGCGTTACCGACTCAATAGTGCAGTTAAATGGAACGACCACATCAAGGATCGCGGCTTCGGCAATTGCCGTTCCGCCTCCGTCAAAAGCTACCTGGATCGAAGCCGGAGCAAGTGACGTGATCAGGTGTCCGTCAGAGAGCTTTATCCCGTCAACGGTTACATTTCCGCTGAAATAGGCGTCCTTCCATTTTTGGGAGGGTTTCCCTATGCTGTACACAGGGGCATCATCCTCATCTGGTTCGGCGCACAAGTCCCAATTCAAGACAAACATTTGATTTGAATAATCAGCGATTAAAGAAGCGCTGCCGTCAGCCAACGTCGACTTGGAGAACAACAACTCCGACTCTCCTGTGTCCGACTTGTCGATGATCGCGACTTTGTCATAAAAACCGAGTGCATGAGGAAAAGAGACCACTTCAGGCATTGAACTCATCGATTCCGCATTCAAGACTGGAGCCCTGACATAAAGGCCTTCTATAAGAAATCCGAGATCGAAAGTATGATTGGCCGTGGTAAGCGAAGTATCTCCGCCGGTGTCTATGTCTATCCCGCTTGAGCCAAGAACGCCTTCGGCAGTAATATTTCCCCTTGCGAGAACGCTGCCTCCCACATCAAGCTTGGCTGCCGTTTCTGATGTTCCTATGCCGACATTCCTCGCAGTATCGGTCACATAAACCTTGTTGCCGGGAACATCCTCCGTCCAACCTTCGGATGTAGACTGTAAATCCAGGGATTTCCAGCTGCTGCCGTCAAATCCCTCAAAGTTAGATCCCGTCCACCTCATTGTACCGGCAGCTTCCCCTATCCCCAGCTTAATACCCTGGACAGTTTCGAGGGTGGTGGATACTACAAGCTGGTTGACCTCCAGGGAGCCGGGGATAGATACCGGATTGATCGGGCCGGACCCGCCGACCTGCACGGCAAACGCGCTTGACGAACAAAGGATTAGCAGCGCCACAGTTGCTGAAGAAAGGATTCTATCTATCTGTTTGAACATAACTTATTACGAAGAGTATACCAAAATATGCAAAAACAAGTCAATGATCAACCGCACGCCAGGCGTTTTGCTTCTTCCACGGCCGAGACAGCGTCCTTTGCAAAATTTGCGCCAAAACCCCTGGCAAAACCTCCTGTGACCGGCGCTCCTCCGACTATCACCGGTACGGAAAGCCCTTCGGCGTCCAGCGCCTGTTTGACCAGCTTCATCTGCGGCATTGTTGTCGTAAGAAGAGCTGAAAGCATCACAAGCGAAGCGCTCTTTTCTTTTGCAGCACTCACGATCTTACTCGGCGGGACGTCCTTGCCCAGATCTACAACATCAAAACCGTGATTTTCAAGCAGCATCGCGACAATATTTTTGCCGATATCATGGATGTCTCCGAGCACAGTGGCGATGATCACAGTACCAAGGTTCTTTCTGTCGGATGGCTTGATCCGGGTCTTGACCCGGTCAAAAGCTCTTTTCATGGTCTCGGCCGAAGCCATGACCTGCGGGATGAAATACTCGCCGCTGTTGAACCTTTTGCCCACCTCTTCCATGGCAGGAAGAAGGGCTTTGTCTATCACACCCTGCGGGTTCTGAGCGCCGCGCACTGCGGATTCGATCAGATCCAGGACCCCCTCTTTATCGCCGTCGATTACCGCAGCGGATATTTGATCAAGGATGCCTATTTTTTCTTTTGCAGTATTGGGCAGGTCCCGACCTGCCCTTACAATCGATGTCCCATATTTTTCTATCCAGGCTTTCGCGCCTTTGTCTTTGTTCATGAATACGGCATTTGCCGCTTGGGTCTCAGCGGAAGTCACTTTGGCCCTCAGGTTCTCGGGATTATATATCGCGGCAGACAAGCCTTTTGATGCCGCGGCCTTGATGAATGCCGCATTCAGGGCCTTCCTGTTGGGAAGCCCGTGTGAAACATTGCTGACGCCAAGGACCGTCTTGACCTTTAGCTTGGACTTGCATAGTGAAAGAGCCTTCAGGGTCTCCTTCACTCCCTCCTGCTGGGCTCCGGCTGAAAGAGTCAGCACATCCGCAAGAATATCCTCTTTCTTAATCCCGAAGGAAGCGGCCTTTTTGATGATCTTTTCCGCGACAGAGGTCCTTTCGGATGCCGCCAAAGGGATCCCCTTTTCAAGGGTAAGGGCAATGACCGTGGCGCCGTACTTTTTTACAAGAGGCAGAACCGCCGACATGCTTTCATCTTTGCCGTTAACCGAATTGACCAGAGCTTTGCCGGGATAGTTCTTGAGCCCTTCTTCAAGAGCGGCAGGATTTGAACTGTCTATGCAAAGAGGCAGGTCAACTGCCGCCTGCACCGTTAATACCGCTTTTTTCATGGCAGCAGGTTCGTCAATATCCGGAGCTCCCACGTTCACATCCAGCATGTCCGCTCCCGCGGCGGCTTGAGACACTGCCTCTCGCCGCACAATATTCATCTTCCCTTCCTTGAGTTCTTCCTGAAAATCTTTTTTATTTGTCGGGTTTATGCGTTCGCCGATTATGACGACTTTTTTCTTTTTGCCTATCTCAAGGATCCTTGTTCTGCTGGTCAGGACTGTGGCTGCTGCGGCACGGGGTGAATATCGATGGTTCAATTGTAAGGACAATTCATGAATTGTCCTTACAATGGACGCAATAGAACGTATGTGTTCCGGTCCCGTGCCGCAGCATCCGCCGATAAACTTGGCACCCGCAAGCAGTATCTTTTTCGCAAACGGCGCGAATTTTTCAGGGGTCATGCGATAAACGGTCTCGTCGTTTATGATCTCGGGATTTCCCGCGTTGGGCATGATCGAAACAGGGACAGGAGAGCATTTACTCAACGCCTTTGCGACAGATATCATGTCCTTAGGGCCGGTAGAACAATTAGCTCCGATCGCGTCAGCACCCAGGGATGCAAGCACCGCACAGGCTACTTCAGGAGAAGTCCCCGTAATGGTCTTTCCGTTCTCCGTGTATGTCAGATGGACAATTGCCGGGAGCCTGGTGTTCTGCTTGACCGCGACCAGTGCGGCGCGCGCTTCCTGGAGATCGCTCATGGTCTCTATTGAGATCAGGTCCGCGCCGGCTTCTTCAAATACTTTGGCCTGTGCGGCAAACTCCTCATACGCCGCGTCAAAAGAATATTCCCCGATAGGCTCCATGAGATGCCCGCAGGGCCCCATGGATGCCGCGACAAGGACTTTGCCGGAAGCAGCTTTTTTTGCGATCCTTACCCCGTCAAAATTGATCTTGTGGAACCTGTCGTCAAGCCCGTATGAAGAAAGCTTGGTCCTGGTGCCGCCAAACGTGTTAGTTCCTATTATGTCCGCGCCGGCTTCGACATATTCCCTGTGTATGGCCGCAATGACATCGGGAGCGCTCAGATTAAGCTCCTCAAAACACGCTCCGGGCACGATGCCTTTTTTCATTATCTGCGTGCCCATCGCGCCGTCGATGATATATACTCGGCTGTCGCTAAATATTGTCATTTTGCATCACCAGCGCATCCTCTACGGGATGCTGATAGTATTCCCGCCTCCTGTCCAGCACTTTGAAGCCCATCTTAGAGTATATCTTCTGTGCCGGAATATTTGACTGCCTGACCTCAAGATACAGTTTTTTGAGGCCCCTGCGCCTGGCGTCCTTGATAAGCTGCTCTATAAGCAGCGAGCCTATCCCTTTTTTACGGAACTTATGGTGTACGGCAAGAGTTGTAATATGAGCCTCGTCAAGGACATATCTGAATCCTGTATAACCCAATATGACCTCCTTGCCTCTCTCCAGACCCTTTACCACTATATAGCAGCCGTTGTCGGATGAGAGCTCGTCGACAAAGGTCTGCCTGTTCCAGTGTGAGGCGAAAGACTTTTTTTCTATCTTCAGCATCTCATCAATGTTGGCTAGCGTTGCCGGCTCAAAATTCATCTTTGGTACTCCTTGAGTTTTGGAGCATGAGAATATTCCGGCACGATCTTAAGATAGTCGTCGGTCTTGCCTGAATTGTATCTTGCGAAACCCGCATTGCAGGCATGAGCGGCTCTGGCAAATACCTTGAAGTTCTTAATATTTACGTTGTCCGAAATATCTTTCAGATCGTCAAAAGGGCTCACGGCATACAGCGTTCCTTTAAATCCTCCAAAGAACTCACCGAGCTTTGTCTTTGTCATGACCGTGTCCTGCGACAGCCTGGACACTTTTCCTCCGGACACCGAGAACAAGGCAAAGTTATATTCGTCCTTTACGGCATCAAGTACCACTGCAACCGTCCCCTCCACGCGGCTCAGCTCTCCCGCCATGGCCTCAAGCGCGCTCACTCCCACTATCGGTATGCCCAGCACTTGGGCAAACGATTTTGCCGCCGCCAGGCCGCCGCGGAGTCCGCTGTAGGAACCCGGGCCCGTTACCGCGCAGATCATCTCCACACTGGTTATGTCCGTCTTTGCCGCGGCAAAGGCCTGATTAGCCAAAGCCGTCAGGTCCTCCGACTTGGAGCCCAAAGAAGAGAATTCGGCGATAATATCGCTCTTAAAGGGAGGTTCGTCGCCTTCAACGTCGGATATACAAATGCTTAAATATTTTGCCGGCGTGCTTATACCAAGTATTCTCATTCCACCGTGATCTTTCTCTCGTTCTCGGACACCAGCTCAAACATGATCTTTTTGCATAACGGGGGCAAAAGATGAGGGGCTTTTTCCGCCCACTCTATGGCTGTGATGTTGTTGCCGCCGAGAATGTCCTCTATTCCTAGGTTCCGAACGTCTTCTTCACTGTCAAGCCTGTATAGATCGACATGATAAAAAGAACCGGCCTTATTCCCGGCAGGCAGAGGGTATTCGTTCATGATGACGAACGACGGGCTTGTAACAAAGTTATCAACTCCCAGTCCCTTGGCAAGCCCCTGTATGAATGTGGTCTTTCCGCTGCCCAGCTGGCCGAAAAGAGCAATGACATCTCCCGGCTTCAGCGACGCGGCAAGGGCTGTGGCTAAACGCCTTGTCTGCTCGGCACTACCAGCGTTCGTAGTCGTCAGCAATACCTCTTTTTACCTCTCTAAAACCGGGAAGCTCTTCGTCGTATTTTTCGCTCGTTATGCCTTCGGCTTTTTTGTCGTTGTACAGTTCCTTGATAGTCCTTTCAAGTATGGGATGAACTACGTTCGGGGCTATCTCTTTCAAAGGTTCCAGCACGAACAGCCTCTCGTGCATAAGCGGATGAGGCACCGTAAGGCTGTCCTCGCTTATGAGCTCGTTAGCATAAAGCAGAATATCCATGTCTATGGTCCTGGGCCCCCATTCTATGCTCCTGTCGCGTCCGAGAGTATCTTCAAAGCCCTGGAGCAACAACAGAAGGTCCTGCGGTGAATAATTGGTGCTTATTTCGACGGCGGCATTTATGAACAAAGGCTGGTTCTTCCTGCCCTGAGGCTGGGTCTCAAAATTGGACGACCTTCTGATCACCTTTATCCCGGGCGTCTCCCTTAGGAGCGTTATCGCCTGTTCGATATATTCCTCCCTGTCCCCGACATTGGAGCCAAGAGAGATATATACAGTCTTGAATTCCGTCTGTTTTGCTCTTTTTGCGGGTTTCGCGGTCTTTTTTACAGCTTTTTTTTGAGCTTTCTTGGCTTTTAGCGGCTTTTTGGGGGCCTTTCCGGTCTTTTTCGCTTTCTTCTTTTTCTTCATCGTCAAGCTCCTTCTTTTGCAATTTTATCCGAAATATCCGCTGTCTGGCGGGCGATCTGGACATTATGGACTCTAATTATATCAACTTTCTTGGAAATGGCAAGGGATATCGTGGCGGCGGTAGCCCCGTCCCTTTGCGCGGGATCTTTTATGCCCAGGATATTGCCGATAAAAGATTTTCTGGATGTGCCCAGGCACACCGGCCTGCCCAAGCACCTGAGCTCCTCCAGTCTTTTGAGTATCTCAAGATTATGCTCTGTGGTCTTGCCAAAACCTATCCCTGGATCTATAACGATATTGTCCTCTTTTATCCCCGCATTACAGGCGTACCTGATGCGGTCCTCAAAAAACAGGAGTATTTCGGACATAATGTCGTCGTAGCGCGGGTCGTCCTGCATCGTCTTGGGATCCCCCTTGGAATGCATGATGATCACTGCAGCTTTGCTGGGCGCCAGAACTTCGGGCATCTTCGGGTCAAAACATAAGCCGCTGACATCATTCACAATGGAAGCCCCTGCCTTTAATGCAGCCGATGCGACCGATGACTTCCTGGTATCAACGGATATGACGGATCCCGGAAACTCTCCTTTGATCTTTTCTATAACTGGCACTACTCTTTTGATCTCCTCGCTATCCGGGATCTCGCTGGGCTCCCCGTAGACCGCAGCGGGCCGCGTCGATTCCCCTCCGACATCTATGATGTCCGCACCCTGGGATATCATCTGTGCGGCGTGCGGCAGGGCTTCCTCTGCCGAGAAGTATTTTCCCCCGTCGGAAAAAGAATCCGGAGTGGAATTTAAGATGCCCATGACAAAAGTTTTTGCACCGAAAGCCATGCCAAGCACTGGAGCAGGCACTCCTTCATGGCGCCTGAGAGAGGCCTTTATCTCATCAGCCAGAGCGGGCAGACCGAACTGCTGTTTGGCCAGTTTTTCGAACAGCCTAGAGTATTGGGAAAGAGTGGCAAACAAGATCATATCCGTCTGGCGGTCGGAATGGTCGATGGTCCCGTAAGAAGTAGCCGCCTCTCCGCCTGCCGAAAGCATATCCTGTTTCAGGACATTTGCGGCAGTGACAGGCACGTTCTTCAGTTTTACCGCGCGAAACAGCGCCTTGGGCGACATTATATCCACTCCGGTCTTGTCGGCCCCTATGGCGAGCATTTCCCGCCCGGCACGGTCCGTGTTTTCTATTGAAATAACTCTTGCAAGTGCTCTCATGCCGCAGGTATTATAACACGGTCTCTAACGCAGTATTTCCAGCCTGACAAAGCTTCTTGTCGAGGGCTCCACCCTGGCGCGCTCGTCGGGCCTCAGGCCGGCCAGCCATACGATCTTTTCCGCGTCGCATACCACCGGGACAAGGCTTCTCTGCCCGGAAGGGATTTTGCTGTCAACAAAATAATCCTGAAGTTTTTTTGATCCTTTCATCCCGAACGGCACAAAACGGTCCCCCGGCCTGAAGCTGCGCACCTGTAAAGCCAAGCCCTTTATCTTAGAAGCGTCCAGGTATGCCGTTGAAGCTGGGGTTTTCCTGAGGTCTTTGGGCCGGCGGCAGAAAGCGGCCCTGATGCATGCATTTGCCTCTTTCACCCGCACTTTCCCGGGCACCTTCAAAGCGTAACGGAACCGGACGGGCTTAGGCTTCTTTTCGATATCTCCGCTTATCAAATATTTTCCGCCGCAAGCTTGGATATAAATACCGCCCGGAAGACAGATATGTCCCGCGGCCAAAGAAAGCACCGCTTCGACATGAGCGGAGGAAATATCCTTAAGATCGCCCTTATATAGCTCTATGGCCGACCTCAGGATATACCCTCTCATATCCGGCGGAAGAGACATCAGGCGAGTTCTGTTTACGCAGACCGCACGGCCTGTCTTTTTCACCGTCTTTTTCATCACCGCCGAAACATAACGGCTCAAAAGCGCCTGATCGCGGCAAAAACCTTTTATCAGCAAAAGCACCTCTTTTTTAAATCCGGGGATCTCCCGCTCAAGGGAAGGGATCAAGATATTCCTGATGCGGTTCCGGGTGAACTTATCCTCGAAGTTGGTATGGTCCAGCCGGTAAGACAGGTCGTTCCTGGCGCAGTAATCAAGGATCTCGGATTTTGACGCGTCTATCAAGGGCCGGATAATATTATCCCTGACCGGAGGTATGCCGCAAAGACCCTTCAATCCTGTTCCCCTCATGATGCGCATCAAAAAGGTCTCGATATTGTCGTCCGCATGATGGGCAAGAGCAACTTTTGAAGCGCCGCATTTTTTCGCCGCGCGATCAAAAAACGCGTATCTTCCTATCCTGCCGGCCTCTTCCGTAGATACCTTAAGCCTTTTGGCCAAGCTTCCGATATCCGAGCTTGCCGAAATAAGGCTGACACCCAGTCTGCGGCAAAAGATTCTCACAAAGCGGAGGTCGTCAGCCGCAGCTTTCCCGCGGAGACGGTGATCAAGATGCGCGGCAAATGTTTTATATCCCGCCTTCTTCAGGAAATGGAGGAGCGCGATTGAGTCCGGCCCTCCAGACACGGCGACAAGAACCCCCGCTTTCCCTGGGATCATCGAGTATTTATCTATCGCAGTCCGCGCTTTTTTTTCGAGCATGTCAAGCCAGCCTGTCGGAAATATCCGAGATGAAAGGGATGTTCACTTTTTTCCCCATAAGAAAGACGAACGAGCACTTCAGCATATATATCCAGAAAAAGAAGAACATGATGCTTGAAGCCCTGCCCAACAGGGACATATCCATATAAGCTGATCCCGCTGCTGCAGCGGCCTTGACGGCGATCATGGAAATGATGAACAACATCCATAAGAACATAGCCTGGGCCGCATTATAGGCCATCTGTTCGTTCATCCTCCTGTCAGTGAATATGATATTGAACGAAGGGAAGAACAGGATGTACGACAGCACTACGAGCATTTTCTCGTAAGGAGGCAGCACCTGTCTTTTCTCAGTCCTGGTTTTCATTTGCTTACATCTTCCGGCTGTCATAAGCCCAATGGAGCACCGCCTGCCTCTGGCGGGGCCTGCAGGAAAGGTCGCCCTTCCGGCAGTTCTTCATTATCTGGGAGATATGCCTGCTTATGGCCTTCCAGCGCTTTATCTGCCTTTCGTCTTCAAACGGCATCCTGCGCCCCAAATAATACCGGCAATACCACTGGAACCATCCCCTGGGATCGTCTTTGAATATCCAGCCTTTTCTTCTCCAAAAAGAGAGAGGCTGTGAAGCGTTCACGCCGAAATAATTAATTTCCGGATCATGGAAATGGCTGTTAAGCCTGGCTTTCCTGAACCAGTCTGCAGGGAATTCTTTCCTGCAATCGGTCATGTATTTACCGCCGAAAACGCCCATCGCAAGCATCTGTTTCGGGGTCAGCTCCGGTTTGAAATCGGGATGAAAATTCCTGCCGCTGGGTTCTACAAGAAAATATTCATATTTCTTCTGCATTTTGTCATTGACTACGATCTTCTTAGGTTTCATTTACGAATCCTATAAAAACTGGGGTGCGATCTTAGGAGATCCCGGCTCAGGTTAGTCCTCATTCCTTTTTGCTTGCTCCTTAATTTTGCAAAGCAAAATTCTGTCGGGGGCCGGAATCGAACCGGCGACCTAGGGCTTATGAGTCCCTCGCTCTAACCAACTGAGCTACCCCGACAAAACAGATCGCGAAGCGATTTGTTTTCCTTACTCCTTATTCCTTAGTCCTACCAAATGATCCTATCCGAACTTCCTCATCACCAGGCCCGAAAGCACTTTGGGATAAAAGAAAGTTGACTTTTGAGGCATGCGGGAACCCGCATCCGCGGTCTGCATTATCTGGGACACCGTAGCTGGGTTCAGAAGGAAAGCGCAGGAATGCGCTCCGCTTCTCACGGAAGACAGAGCGTCCTTGTCATCATGAGAATACGAGAGCACCTCCCTGGAACTGTCGCCTTTATATTTTTCCAGAACGTCATCCAGCAAAAGAGTGTGCAATATCGCGGTATCTATCTCCGACTGGTCTCCCCTGCCCTTTGCCTTCATCGTGCGGTCTTTTCCTACCGGATCCCTCAGCTTCAGCATGTACAATTTATTCTCTTTCCTGCTGAAGAATCCGAACACCTTCCCTTTTGCCTTGGATATTTTGTCAAAGGAATCTATCTCCACCATCAAAAAATATTTCTTTGCGGTATTCTTCAACAGATCGATATCTTCCGCGGATATGTTCAGCAGCCTGTGCGTGGGAAGCACCAGCAGGCCCGGGTCAGATTCCTCCACAAAATACGCCATGCAAAAGTTCCGCGGATCGGAGCCGTTGGGGTCCACATTCGATTCCCTTGCATATTTAAATGCTGTTTCGAACCTGTGATGCCCGTCGGCTATGTATACCAGCTTGCCAACAAAATCCGAACAGAAATCATCTATTTCGGACCTGTCCTCCACCCTCCAGAGCGAATGGGAACAGGAATCATCGTCCAGAAAACTTAAGGCCGGCCCTGTCTCGGGAAGGCTGACCGGATAACCTTTGTAGACCATGAACACGGGTTCGGTATTGGTCAGCGTGGCCTTGAGCAGCTTCATCCGGTCCTCCTTGGGCTTTGAATATGTGTTCTCATGGAACTTGACCTCGCCTTTTTCATCAAGCCGAACAAGACCGAAGAACCCTTTTCTGGAATATTTCTTGCCGTTATGCACAAATTGCTGCTGGTAGATGTACATAGAAGGTTTTTTGTCCTCGGACAGGACCCCTGCGTCAAGCCATGAACGCAGATACCCTGCGGCTCTTGTATACCTGTTGTCTGACTCTCCGTCGGAAGGGCTGTCCTTCCCCAGGATCACTCTTACGATATTATGTTCGTTCCTTGAGTAATACCTGTCCTGATCTCTCGGGGAAAGTACGTCATAAGGAGGACATACCAGAGAGGACATCTCCGGATGTCTCTCAGTCCCGAAGGTCATGCCTTTGAACGGTACTATGTGCGCCATTGAGTGCTCCTTGGTTTAATTATACAGAAAAAACGCCCGTATTTGCAAATGCTTGACCGTTCTGTTAGAATATTCCCATAATGGCAGATAATAAGATCAAGATATTGGTAGTGGATGACGAACCCGGAGCTCTTGAATCTTTCAGGATGATACTGGAGATAAAGGATTTCGAAGTCTCCACCTTTTCCAACGGGATCGAGGCTCTGAGCCAGGCGGAAAAGACACCCTTCGACATAGCTTTTATCGACCTCAAGATGCCCATAATCGACGGTCTGGAAGTCCTGAAAAAGCTCAAGGGAATATCGCCCTCTACCGAGGCAATAATAGTCACGGCTTACGCTACCGAAGAATCCCAGGCCAATGCCATCACTCTGGGCGCCATGGAGTATCTCAGGAAGCCTTTTCTTATGGAAGAAATATTCTCACTATGCGACAGGGCCCTGCGGAAGAGAAGAGAAAAAGAAAGTTCTAACAAGAACAAAAATAGCGGCCCGGACATCAGCAACATCCACTAACTTCTCAGGAATATTGCCGCAAATATCAACGCCCCAAAGACCAGCCTATACCAGACAAATATATAAAAAGTGTGTTCCTGCAGGTACCTCAGGAGAAATCTTATCGCCAGGAACCCAACTGCGGAAGAAACAACCACCCCCGCAGCAAAGCGCGGGATATCCGACTGGTCCAGCCCGCCGCCAAAAAGATGTCTCAGCTTGTAGACGCCCGCTCCAAAAGTGATGGGAGCCGCAAGCAGGAAAGAAAAGCGGGCCGCAGCCTGTCTTTTCAGCCCTGACATAAGCCCGGCGGTCATCGTTATACCCGACCTGGACACCCCCGGAACGAGCGCAAGGGCCTGCATGACTCCTATAAAGACGGCATCCTTCACGCCGATCTGAGATACATCCCTTGTCCTTCTTCCCAGGGCTTCGGCAGCCCACATCAAGAGCCCCATGGTTATCATAGCCGCACCGACCAAGGCAGGGGTCCTAAAAACATTATCAAAATAGCCCTCGAACATGTATCCGATAACAACAGCCGGGATACATCCAAGTATTATCAGCCAAAGAAGAGGTTTTTTATAATTCTTGAGGATATCCAGCCAATCCCTCCAAAAATAAAGCACTATGGACAGAAGCGTCCCCATATGAAGGGAAACATCGAATATCAGTCCGGAATCCTTCCAACCGAACATCCAGGGCAAAGCGAACAGATGTCCTGAACTGCTTATCGGAAGGAACTCCGTAAGACCCTGCACTGCTCCCAGGAAGACGGCTTCAAATATACCCAAGGATCACTCCCCCCTCATGAAAGAAAATACTGCTCTGCGGGCTTTTCCAGGAAGGTCCAGACTTCTGACCTTGCCGCCAAAGGACCTGTCCAGGCTCTTTTCTTCCAGGCACCCCCGGCAAACATCAAAAGCCCCCTGCAGTCTCCGGTATCCTTTAACTATATCCGAAGTCATTAGGTTTTCCAAGTCGCCGTTTATAGGTATTGCGGCTTGTCCCGCCCAAATACAGGGAAGAACAAGGTGATCATCCGGAGATATTGTTATCAAGTTGTCCATGATGCGGCAAGCCGGGCGTCGCGGATCGACACCCCCCTTTTTCAAAAGCTCAAAGAGCTGCCTGTCAAAGATCGTGTTGTTATCTTTTGCATATCTCGATATATAGCCCAGAGATATCCTTTCGAAGCCTTCAAGGGCCGGACAATGGTGCACGGGAGATAGCTTTGCTTTTGCTTTCTTTTCCTGCGCAAGCTCCATAAGCTCCGGAAGGAACCTTATGCTGTCCCTGCTGAGTGCATAGTTGATCACAGGCTCGATACCATGGGAACATGCAATGTCAACGGTGTCCAAAGCTTCCAAAAAACATTCCTGCGCTTTTACGATGTCGTGCTCGTTTTGGGAAGGATAATCCAGGGAAACATAGACCCTGTCCAGGAAAGCAGCCGCAGGAGCCAGTTTTTTAGAAGAGAGCAGCCCGTTCGTGGACAAGCTGACAAAAAAATCTCTTTCTTTGGCCATCCTGGCCACTGCAGGGAGCTCCCCGTACAAAAGAGGTTCGCCCCCGGTAAAATTGATCTCCCCGCATCCGATCCTTTTAAGAGAGGCCAAATTGACCTCTACGGTAGAGACGGAAGGAACGATCGATGTGTCAAAAGCAGCGTCCTTCCATACCGGACAATAATCGCACCGGCAATTGCACTCATAAGTCAGATAATAATCGCATATCATGCCTTCACTGAACCGCTTTCCACAAAGAAACATCCTTACCGACATGTTCGCTTATGCCGGGAGCAAGTATCAGGTCTATGCTCCTTATGGTCTCTTCCGGTATATCGGCTGTATGGGTCCCGCTTCTTATCGCTGACAACAGGCCTGTCATCTCCTGCGAGAACCGATGCTCCGGAAAAAATCCCTCCATATCGGCAAGCTTGACATCAAATATTCCTGTTACAGAAGACGGCATGGCCCCACTGTCCAGAAGCCGCAGAGAGTCCAGAAAAAGCCCGAAAAGCTTTTCATGCGGCACCTTTTCCTCGAGAAAATAGAACAAGACCTTGGCCATGTAAAGGCCGGCATTCAGTGATGCCTCTTTTTCCCTGATCCGGTGAAAGCTCTCTATTGTCTCGGCCTGGCTGAGCACGTCAATATTCCTGCCCGATGCAAGGAGCAGATTATTATAGCCAAAGACCTCCAGCCTGCCGCCGTATTTACTTGAAGGCTTGCAGGCGGATTTGGCTATCGCCGACACCTTGCCCCGTTCTTTGGTGAATATTGAAAGCAGCTTGTCTGCTTCAGAGAAGCGCCTTGACCTAAGGACCAAGGCTTCTGTTTTGTAGGAGGGCATGATTTTATACAAAACTTTAACATGCCGGACATGGTCGGTCAACCCGAACGTCCGTTCTTGACGCTCTGCGTCAGGTGTGTTATTTTTGACTTACATGGCAAAGACACCCAGGATACTCATGGCGGATGACGAGACCAACATCCTCAATCTATCGGGAGAGACTCTCCGGCAGCAGGGCTACGAGGTCATTACAGCCTCTAACGGATCAGAGGCATGGGAACGGATCGTCTCCGAAAAACCCGATCTTGTGATACTGGACCGCCAGATGCCCGGAATGACGGGACTGGAAGTATGCAAAAAGATCAGAGATACAGCGGAGCTCAGATCTACACCGGTCATATTCCTCACTGGACAGGATTCTAAAGCGGAAATAATGGAAGGCTACAGCGAGGGCGCCAGCGAATACATAACGAAGCCTTTCAACATGAACGAACTTATTGAGACCGTGGCGATAACATTGTCAAAGAACCGGAAGGCCCAGGCATAAGCCGCCGGAATGGCTACCTGACCCTGCACCAGCCCTCATACTCAAAATACCCCAAAAAACTGTAGGAGACTTTGATCCTGTACCACCGGCTGTCCGCCGTCATTCCGGTTAGATCTATGCTGACAGGCACATCATAAACGACCCCGGACCTTTCGTCCGGCTCCGCATATAGTTTTCTTACCGGCAAATCAAAAGAAAGGATATCCTGTCCCTCATCCCTCGATATCACACCGGCCTGAAAAGCGGCAAACATGCAGATAACGAACCCGGCAAGGATCAATATTCTCTTTAACAATGTCCCCTCCAGTTAGGATCTCAGAACCTTACGGAGAATACGGAACCGCATCCGAGGCAGCTGGACACTTCTATTTGCGCGCCGATGTCTTCAAGGATCTTTTTTGTCACCGAAAGACCGAGCCCGGCGCCGCCCTCTTTTGTAGTATAGAACGGCTCGAACACGCGCGCAAGGTCGCTGTCGTTTATTCCGCATCCCGTATCCGATATCTCAAGAAGGTTTTTCCCTGTGCGCACCGTCAGGACGCCGCCGCCGGACATCGACTGCACAGCGTTCAATATAAGGTTTAAAAGCACCTGCTCAAGGCCTGCCCTGTCGGCTTTTACTTTGAGAGGATATCCTATGTCCCTGACCACGGATACAGAAGAGCTTTCGCACTGAGGAGCGCAAAGCTTTAGGATATCGCTTACCAGGTCGGCAACCGGGACATCTTCCTTAAGCTTGCCGGCCGCGCCGGCCTCGAGCCTGAGCAGCCGGTTGACGACCGAGCTGATCCTGTCTATCTGCCGGGGCATTATGGCCGAAAAATCCTTAATGAACTGCGCGTCCGAAAGATTGTCGGAAAAGACCTGCATCAGACCCCTCATTGCGGTGAGGGGGTTCTTTATCTCGTGCGCCATCTCCCCGGCAAGCATGGATATCGCGGATGATTTCTCAGCCTGGCATAGAAGAAATTGCCCCTCCATTAGTTTTTCCGAAAGGAAGATGTTCTGAGCGGCAACGGAAGCGTTGGCCGAGAAAGTCTCGAGAAGGTCGATATCCTGGCCGCTCCACATCTGACCTCCGCGTTTTCTCCCGGCTATGATGAACCCTTTAAGTACTGCCCCGGACACTATCGGGACGAACACCGAAGCCCCTGCTTGACGGAAAAAGTCGTCTTCTTCTCCGGATAAGCGGTCTTCCTCCATAGATATCGACAGTTTCTGCCTGAGAGAAAAAGAGCGGACATCGTACCCGTCAGGCAAGCGGCGCATGGCGCCTGACTTATTTATCGCACGGTATCTTTTAAGGTTCGGGTCCGAGATATAAAAGGCTACATCGTCCAGTCCGATGATTTCCTTCAGGCGCCCGGTTGCCAGGGATGCCAGGCTTTCAACGGTGAGACAGGAAGAAACCGAAAAAGAAAGCTGCTTCAGAGTGGATTTGTAATCATACCCCGGACCGAATAAAAGCCGGTCCACATATCCGTAAAAACGCCGCCTCAAAGGATCGAACAAAAGAGCAAAACAGAAAAGCGCCAGAACAACCGGCAATGCCGATATGAAGCCTTGCCCCGATTCAATGAACCTTAACACAAAGGCGGTTGTGCCCAGATAAAGACCGGCGAACACGCTTGCCATAAGCGCGTATACTATTCCGCTGCTGATCACGACTTTGATATCCAAAAGCCTGTGCCTTACTACTGCATACGCGCCGGCAAACAGGTACAAAGGCATTATGAAAATACCGAAAGGATATATGTCAAACCCGAAGGCCGGCAGGAACCAGAGAACCCCGCCTCCAAAACCCAGCACCGACGCAAGCATCACGTAGGATATCTGGTTCCTTCTTGCGCCAGAAGATGCTCGGAGCGCACGGATGAGGGCGGAAAATCCACTGGATACCTGTATAACAAAGAAAAAAGCGAACAGCCCGTATGCGGGACCGCCCTTCGGATAGTATCTGAAGTGCGTGGTCGACGAAAGGCCCTGAATGAAATGAGAAGTAGGAAGAAGCGATATAAACAGGGCCGTTACAAATGCAAAGAACATAAGCCTTGTTTTTTCTCTGCCAAATTTGCCCAAGAACGCGTACACGAAGCTTACAAAAAATAATGGGATCAGGGCGGCGAACATGAGGTTGACCCTGGTCCAGAATAAGACATCATCCGGCGAGACGGCTATTTCCCCCATGAACTGGCAAAAACACCACAATGAGAACAATAAGTTATAAGCGGCAAGTATGTTCTTGGAGAGACGGTCCCTACCTAGAGCGTAAACGAAGACTGAAAATATCAGACCTGCGGACGCCGAGAACAAAAGCAGCACGGCGTACAAAGGCATGTCACTTCTCCGCGGCGTTAAGATCGATCATTTTGACCCCGGGCATATAATCCCTTATGATAGGTTCGGTGATCCCCGACAACCTCTCGAGAAGCTGCCTTATTCGCAGAGCTTCGTTCTCCACGGTGGACATTTTACTGCTTACAAGCTCGAGATCCATGTCATTATCCCTGGAAAGCCTTATCAAGAGAGCCTGCGTCAATGCCAGTATCGAAGTAAGGGGATTATTTATCTCGTGCTGAAGCGATATGGACAGCTGAGTTGATATAGACAACCTTTCAGATTTTGCGAGCTCTTCCCTGGCCTTGAGCAACTCCTTATTTATCTTCTCAAGCTGGCCGACATACTTTTCTTTCTCTTTTGATTCGGCCATATGCTTTACCGCCTCTTTTTCTTTTTCAAGAAGCTTGAAGTTTTCAATAAAGATCGACACCTGGTTAATGGCCGTGACGAAGAACGATATATCATCCTCGTAAAATTCATCCCCTGAGTGTTTAGGGCCCGCTACCAGGATCACTACTACCCTGCCCTTCACTATTCCCGGGACGCAGATGTGTGCAGATATTTTCTGCATGTCCTCCAGCACTCTCACAAGGCTATCTTTTTTGGAAGACGGAACATAGGCATCCCCGATATCTCTCTCGGCATCCCTTCGTATAACCGGCTTACCCGAGTCATTCAACAGCTTTATCAAGGAATAATTCGTTGACATGGTATATCCGACAAGGGCCTTGGCGGAACCGACCGCTTTTACTATCTCAAACCTGTCATGTTTTTCATCAAGCATCATGAAAGACATGCTTGATACCGAACACTCATCGGAAATTATCTTAAGACTGTCGGCAAGGAACTTGTTGACATCGATGGTAAGGCTCATTAAAGAACCGATCTCGAGGATCGCTGTTTCAAAATTCATCTTTGATCTAAGAAACACCCTGTCGGTCAGCTTTTCGAGCTGGGCCCTCAACGGATCAAACACAACTATCAGAATGAAAAAGAAGAACAAGCTGACAATAAAAGGATAGTTGCCCGTCAGGCCCTGAAAGAACCTAGCTACAAGAAATATTGCAGAAAAATATGCGATGCTGGTCAGGCTGGCCAGAAGCGCAAAAAAGACCCCTTTGCCCACAGCGTAATGAAAGGCCATAAAGCGATATTTAAATATCGCGGCGGAGACAGATACTGCGAACAAAACGGTCGAAAGCGGGGATAGCTTGTAGAGCTGCCAGTACAAAGGGATACCCAGAAACGGAAGCAGGATGTTAATAGTGCCTGAAACCCCTATAGGCACGAGAGTGCCCACAATGACATAGAGGATCTGGGTTCTGAGAATCCCGGAAGACACGGAAAACTTCTTAATGAGCATCCACATGGAAACCGCATAGTAAGAAAAGAAGTACATGACAAATATCAATATTCCCGGGTGAGACTGTTCTTTCAATGTCATATCAGGGGCAATTGACACTCCGCTTACCAACAGATCCGAATAGATCAGCATCAAAATAATAAGCACCGGTATAGCCAGAAAAATATCCGTAAATGCTATCTTTTTTGCTGCTCCTGACAGAAATCTGACAAACATTAAAAAGAACAGCGGAATAAGGCTGGCAAAGAAATATCCTGATTTCAACCAGAATATTGGGACATATCCGGTCGCGGTATCCGAATTGTTTATGATCATAACCGTGGCCGAAAGCCAGCAAACACCCGAAAGAACAGCCAGACTGAATAGAACATTGACCGGATTCCGGAACCCGTTATACACCGATGCGGAAGCGATCCCCAAAGTGCACAGGATCGCAATTGCGTACAATAGTTCAAATAGAGCCTTCTCCGTCATCTAAACAACCTTTCGCCCATTGGCATCAGATCTTATACTCCTTCATTACCGGGTCTATTATGCTGGCAAGATTCCTTAATAATTCCCTGATTTTTTTTGAATTTGTCTCTATGGATTCTATGCTTCTAACAATGGCGGGCTTATCAGGAACCTCGCATCCCTTGCTAAGCGAGGATACTTCATGGGCTTTTTGGATTATTTCTGACAGCGGGTTATTGATCTCCATCTGAAGGGTCACAGAAAGCATCGTTAACGTGGCCATTCTCTCGGACTTGACAAGCTCTCCCCTGGTATTTACAAGTTCATTATTTAGATTCTCGAGCATTTTTGTGTATTTATCGCGCGCCTGGGACTCTGCCAAGGACCGGGCTGAGGCTTTTTCTTTTTCGGCAAGAATAAAGTTCTCCAAAAACATGGAATTCTGTGCCGAAAGAGCCCTCAAAAAAACAAAATCCTCTTCGGAAAAATAATCTCCCAATATTTTTCCTCCCATGGCCAGAAAAGCAATAACCCTGCCCCTAAGCACGCTCGGGAAGCAGAGCTGGATATTTAAATCGCTCATCTCCTTAAGTACGGACCTGAGCTTGTCTTTTTCATAGTCGGAAAGAAAAACATCTGAAAGATCCCTTTCAACATCCGACTTTAGTATCAGCGATTTTGTTTCTTCAATACGCTGTACAATAGGGTTGTCGCTCTTCATTTTATTTCCTATCATGGCCTTACATATGCCCCCGGCTCCTTTTATGACGTACGAATCAACGCTCTCGTCATAAATGTAAAAAGCCGCGCCGGACAAGCCCATCCTTTTAGTTATAAGCTTTGTTATCAGGGCGATCAGTCTTTCCCTGTTGTAAATAAAGTTAACGGCCATACTCGTTTGGCGTAGAGTTTTTTCATAGTCGAGCCTGGATTTGAACAAAAAAGCATTCACAAGATACTGCAATCTATCCTTTAGGGGGCCGAATATGACTGCAAATGATACAAAGAAAACAAACCCGATGAAAATGGAGTGGTTTCCGCTTATCTCCTGGAATGACCTGGCTGCGATGAAAAGGAATCCAAAATATACCGCGGCGATAAAACTGGCGATCACAGTATACACAAGACCTCTCCCCAGGAGGTTGTTCAGCCCTAGGAAGGGCGTCGGAAGAAGCAAAAGGCGGTGCTTGACTATCGCGCTCGATATCATATAAGAGATAAAAACTGTCGAAAGCGGTCCGAAGACAGCCAGTGCGCCTGGATCAATGCCTGCAAGAGGCAAAAAGAAGTTGCCCAACCCCCCGATAATCACCGGGATCAATCCGCCGATTGCGACATATCTTATCTGTAGCCTTGATATGCCTCTGAGCCTGTTGTATTTTGCGGCCATGATCGCAAATGTAAGCACAAAATATACGAGATAATACACCGCAAATGAAGATATAAAAGGGCCGTAATATGGCTTCGCAGTGACGCCGTCAGGAAGCATGATTAGATGCCGTGCGACAAGGCCGTATGCCTGCATTAAATACAACAGGACCGTTGGAACAAAGATCAAATACGCTCTTGCTCCGGGGTTTCTGTTCTCAGGAAAGATAATAGAAAAATACAGGAATACAGCAGGTATCGGAAAGATGGCCCAATACCTCATCCTGAACCAAAAAGAGGCAACGTCCATGTTTACGGGCACGAACAATTGCGAAAAATATGAAGCGGCCACCCAGACAGCCAGCAACAAGGACATGAGACTGAAAGTAACATTTGTCCTGTTCAGGAATCCGCGATAAAGAACAACAAGGGACAGTATGATGTTCGCGCCGATCACCGCGAAATATGCCAGGCCTATTATTGAGTCAGACATAATATTTCATTATATTTGGAAACCATCTAAATAGTCAATCAATTCTTCGGGCCAACGAGTGTTTCTTTATTTTTGAGATCAAGGTCGATCTGTCTATCTTCAGAACCTCAGCCGCCTTGCATTGATTCCAATCTGTGGCTGAGAGCGCTTCCAAAAGATGCCCTGCTTCGCACTTGTCCAAAAGTTCATTGAGAGGAATATCGAGAACCCTCCTGCTTCGTATCTCCTGAGGAAGATCTCCTGTATTCAAGACCGCCCCGTTAGAAAGCGCAACGGCTCTTTCGGCAGCGTTCTCGAGTTCTCTTACATTGCCCGGCCAGTAATAGCCTTTTATTGCTTCGATTAAATCCTGGGAAGGTTTAACATCTTTGCCGAATTTCTTATTGAACCTTTCCAGGAAGGACAGGAAGAGCAAAGTGATATCGCGCCCCCTTTCTCTCAGTGGAGGGACGCTGACAGGGATGACATTCAGCCGGTAATAAAGATCCTGCCTAAAAGTCCCCTTTTTTACCATAGACAAAAGGTCCATGTTCGTGGCACAGATCACTCTCGCATCTATCTTGACCTGCTCGGATGACCCGACGCGGGTTATCTCCCCCTCCTGTAGCACCCTCAAAAGCTTTGCCTGCATAGGTATAGACAAGCAACCGATCTCGTCCAAAAATATTGTCCCGCCGTCGGCGTGTTCGAACCTTCCCGTTCTTCTTTCAAAAGCGCCCGTGAAAGAACCCTTTTCATGACCGAACAGCTCGGTCTCAAATAAATTGTCCGGGATCGCAGCGCAATTAACAGCGACAAAAGGCTTTGCAGACCGGCGGCTGCTTTTGTGAATAGCCCGGGCTACAAGTTCTTTCCCGGAGCCGGTCTCTCCGGTGATGAGCACGGTACTGTCAGCCGCGGCTACCCTTGCAACAAGCTCGAACATGTTTTTCATTGGATCGGAATCCCCTATCATTTCACAGAATGGAGCTTCAAGAGCGGCACGATAAGCGCGGTTCTCTTTTGTCAGGGAGCGTTTTTCAAGCGCTTTCTGTATGGACGCCCTCAGTTCTTCCACGTCAAAAGGCTTGTTGATATAATCGAAGGCGCCGGCTTTCATGGCCTGGATGGCCGTCCTTGAATCTCCCACGGCCGTCAGCATTATCACTTCTGTGTCCGGAGAGGTGCTCTTTATTCTGCCCAGAAATGAGAGGCCGTCAATTGACGGCATCTTAATGTCCAAAAGAAGCACGTCCGGATCGGCTGATCCAAGATCACTTAAGGCTTTTTGCGGATCGGAATAAGTCGTTACGGAATGGTCTTTTTTCAGGACCGCCTTCACTGTATGAAGGATATCCTCTTCATCGTCAACAACGGCAACGGCAGGCTTATGCTTTACCATTTTTTTACAATCTGACGAGCTTTGTGTCCGTTATCCCTTCGACCTTATTGACTTTTTTTATCATGTCCTCGGATATCAGGCTGTCCACGCTCAAGACCATTACGGCCTTGCCGCCTATGGACTGCCTTCCGACATCCATGGATGCAATGTTAATATTTGCATCACCTAAGAGGCTCCCTACGCGCCCGATTATCCCGGGCTTGTCGGTATGGGATGTTATCAGCATGAACCCGTTGGGGAGTACATCAGTGCTGAAATCATCGATCTTCACGATGCGCTCACCATAAGACTCGAACACCGTTCCTGCAACAGTCTTGGCGTCCTTTCCGGAACAAAGCCTGACCGATATCAGGCTGGAAAAATTCTCGGCATTCTCGCTCTTCACCTCTTTAACATTGACCCCCCGCTCCTTTGCAACAAGCGTTGCGTTCACCATATTCACTGAATCCCCCAGAGCCGCCTCAAAGACGCCTTTTAATACCGCAACCGTCAAAGGAGCCACTTCATGCGCGCTCAGGTCCCCGAGATAAGATATCTCAACCTCTGAGATAGGTCCTTTGACCAGCTGAGCGGCAAATTTTCCCAGCTTTGCGGCAAGAGGAATGTACGGTTTAACGGGGCCAAGAAGGTCGGGCCTCATCGCGGGGATGTTCACGGCAGCTTTGGCGGAGCCTCCTTTTAAAACCTCAATTATCTGCTCGGCAACATCGACCGCAACATTGACCTGCGCTTCCAGGGTAGAAGCCCCGAGGTGAGGAGTGGTGATCACATTATCTAGCTCTGCAAAGATATTATCTGCCACCGGCTCCACCTCAAAGACATCCAGGGCCGCAGCCGCGACTTTTTTGGAGGTGAGCGCTTCCTTCAGGTCGTTCTCATCAATTATGCCGCCTCGCGCAACATTGACCAGCCTCACGCCATCCTTCATCATCGATATCTTTTCTTTGTTGATAAGATGCAGCGTTTCCTTGTTCTTGGGTATATGGAAAGTGATAAAGTCAGCGTTCTTAATGACATCGTCAAGAGATCTTACTTCTACTCCGAGCTTTTTCGCATATTCTTCGGTAATAAACGGATCGTACACGGCGACCTTCATCCCCAAAGCCTGCGCATAAGATATCACTCTGCCGCCGATCTTTCCTGCTCCTACAACCCCAAGCGTCTTGCCGTACAGCTCTGTCCCGATGAACTTGCTTTTTTCCCACTTTTTGCTTTTCATTGAAGCAGCCGCCTGGGGGATGTTCCTGGCAAGCGACATCAGCATGGCAAAAGTATGCTCTGCAGCGGCAATGGTATTGCCTTCCGGAGAATTGACCACAACTATGCCTTTTTTAGTGGCGGCATTAACATCAATGTTATCGACCCCGACACCAGCCCTGCCAATGATCTTCATTTTTTTCATGGCGTCGATTATCTTTGACGTGACCTTTGTCTCGCTCCTGACCATCATACCGTCATAATCGGCAATGATATCGATCAGCTGCTGCTCGTTCAGGCCTGTCTTTACATCGACTTCAAAGCCCGCGTTCTTAAGCGCGTCTATCCCCTCTTTTGCGGCCTTGTCCGCTATCAGGACCTTCATGCAAGCACCTCTTCTGCCGCTGCTACGCCTGAACCCTTTTTGACATTGGCACCCAGCTCAATTTCAAGAGCTGCCAGCGCCGCTATAAGCTCCATCTTATCAATATATCCGAGATGCCCCACCCTGAACAGTTTGCCTTTAAGGTCTTCCTGTCCCCCGGCAAGGACAACGCCGTATTTTTCCCTGACAGCTTTGCGCAGCTTATCTGCTTCAACTCCTTCCGGAGGAAATACCGGCGTTACTGCCCTGGAAGCGATCTTATCATCATCAACAAGAAGCTTGAGGCCCAGGGCTTTCAATCCCGCCCTCGCGGCCTTTGTCATCATTTCATGGCGGGCAAAAATATTATCAAGCCCTTCTTCTTTGAGCATTCTTATCGCTTCCTGCATCCCGAATATGACCGATACGGCAGGCGTCCAAGGGGTCTCGCCGATCTCAGAGAACTTTTTAGCTGCTGTAAAGTCAAAATAAAAACGGGGCATTTTTGCGTTCTTATGCGCTTCCCAGGCTTTTGCATTAACAGATACGAAAGCAAGCCCCGGAGGCACCATGAACGCCTTTTGAGATCCGGACACCACAACGTCCAATCCCCATTCGTCCGCTTTCAGAGGAGCGGTAAGTAGCCCTGATACCGCATCCACTATCATCAGAGCGCCGTGTTTGTTCACAAGCGCCGCAACTGATTTTACGTCGTTGAGCACTCCGGTGGAAGTCTCGTTATGCTGGATGAGTACCGCCCTGATCTCCTTGTTCTTATCGGCCGAGAGTTTCTGTTCGACGATCTTGAGGTCGACGGCTTTTCCTCTTTCAAATTTCACCTCATCGACGTCAGCGCCATAAGCCCTGGCAATTTTGGCGAACCTGTTGCCGAAAGCCCCGATATTCAGGGAAAGCACCTTGTCTTTGGGAGATAAAAAGTTGACGATCGCGGCTTCCATACCGCCTGTACCGGAGGTCGTGAGCGGTATGATGTCATTTTTGGTCTGATACGCCCATTGGACCCCTTCGACAATTTCTTTGATTATGCTCGAAAAGGAAGGCCCCCTGTGGTTGATCATCTGCCTGCTCATCGCGGTCAGGACCCTTGCCGGGACAGGAGTCGGACCTGGTATCATCAGATATTCTTTGAATGCCATGTGATTTTCCCTTTCTAAGACTATTTTTTGGAGATTACAAACATTATAGCCTATAATAGAAAACCCGGTCAACTTCCCATTTCAACTGTAGGATTTTTCGACACTTCGACACCTCGCTTACGCTCAATGATCAGTGCAAGCACCCCCTCGACTCGCTCACTTCGTTTACAGCAATTATCCCGCCATACCTGCCTGCCGGCAGGCCACAAAAAAAACAGGCCCGCTTTCGCAGGCCTGAATATATCGATAGGAACCCCGGGATCACCTCTTTGTATACTGGAATCTTTTTCTTGCGCGCTTGCGGCCGTATTTTTTTCTTTCTTTCATCCTTGAATCCCTGACCAGGCATCCGGCCTTGCTAAGAGAAGGTTTCATTGCGGGATCTACCAGCAAAAGAGCTCTTGCTATGCCAAGCTTGACCGCTTCCGCCTGCGATGCTATCCCCCCGCCGTTGGCTTTTACAGCCACGTCATATACATTGACAAGATTAACCACAGAAAAAGGTTTCAATATCTCGGCAAGAAGCTTGTGGCGTCCTGAGACGTAAGTATCATGGTCTTTCCCGTTGATAGTAATATTACCTGAACCGCCAGAATAGAGGACGACCCTGGCTACGGCAGTCTTTCTCCTGCCGACAGCCGAGAAGCCTTTTTCCTGGGGAGATCTTTTTGCGGATCTTTTCGGCGCGGCATGTCCATGGTCGTCTTTATGCGCCTTCGGTTTTACGGATTTTTTCGGCTTTTCGGCTTCTGTCATCCCTTGATCTCCTTTTTTTAGATGTTTAAGACTTCCGGCTTCTGGGCTGAATGTGGATAATTTTCATCTTTGAACACCTTGAGCTTAGTGATAAGCTTGTCTCCCAGGCGCCCCGTAGGAAGCATTCCACGCACTGCATGAAGGATAACCTTTGTCGGGTCCTTTTTAAGCTGGTCCTCAAGATTAATGGATTTTGCGCCTCCCGGATACATGGAATGGGTAAAATAGGTCTTGTCACTGAGTTTTTTTCCTGAGACCTTTATTTTTGAAGCGTTAATTATTATCACAAAATCACCGGTATCGCAGCTGGGGGTAAAGATCTCTTCATCTTTTCCGCGCAGCACCATGGATATCTTTGTCGCAAGGCGTCCCAGTATCTTGTCAGTAGCATCGACAACATACCACTTTCTTTCTATTTTTTCCGGCTTAGCCGAAAAAGTCTTGTTCCTTTTCATCTTTGATATAATCCTTCCAAAATATTTAAGCGACCAGCTCCAGGAGCACCATGTCGGCATCGTCGCCCCTGCGGGACCCGATATTCACTATTCTGCAGACCCCGCCGCTATTGCCCTTGAACCTTTCGGGAGCGGCCTTGAAGAACTGCGCAACTACTGTTTTATTAGGCACAACTTCAACGGCTCTTCTCAAATTGGCTACCCCGCCTTTTTTTGACAGGCCTACTATCTTTTCTACCAGTTTCCTGGCCTCTTTAGCTCTTGGCTTTGAAGTCTTTATCTTGCCGCTGATCATCAAAGAAAGCGCCAAAGACCTCAAAAGAGCTACCCTTTGGTCTGTTGGTTTGGAAAGTTTGCTGTTCCCTTTGGCATGCCTCATTTTCTTTAGTTCCCTTCGCCAGTTTTGTCGACCGATCCCTTCAGGGAAAGATTGAATTTGGCAAGGACTTCCTTGATCTCCTCGAAAGACTTGGCTCCAAGGCTCTTTACCTGCAAAAGGTCGTCTTCGGTCATCTTGACAAGATCGCCCACCGTCTTTATTTCCGCTTTTTTGAGGCAATTGAGAGATCGAGAAGAAAGGTCTATGTCGTCTATGCTCATTTCAAGCGCTGCCTCGTCCGGCTCGCCCTGGCCCTGCACATGGATGGCCAGAGAATCAGACCTCTCCCCTATGTGCATGAACATGTTTATGTGCTTTGCAAGTATCTCCGCCGCTTTTTTTACGGCTTCTTCCGGGCTCATGGCTTTATTGGTCCATACGTCAAGTATCAGCCTGTCATAATTGATCTCCTGGCCGACACGCACTTCTTCCGTTGTAAGGTTTACCTTCTTGATCGGTGAAAATATGGAATCGACCGGAATGGTCCCCAGCGGCTGGGTAGGCTTTTTATTTCTTTCGGATGGAACGAAACCTCTTCCTTTTTCTACGACCATCTCGATGTTAAGCTTCCCTCCGGCCTCCAGATTGGCAATGACGTGGTCCGGCTCGACTATCTCAATATCGGCATCGTGCTTGATGTCCCCGGCTTTGATAGGTCCTTTGCCTTTGGCTTCAAGCTTGATAATTTTTGGGGTGTCGGAATGAGACCTTATGACTATCTTCTTGATATTCAGGATGATCTGTATGACATCCTCCACTACGTTCGGGACAGTGGAAAACTCATGCGCCACGTCTTCTATCCTGATCGATGTCACCGCTGCTCCCGTAAGGGACGACAAAAGAACTCTCCTCATGGAGTTGCCCAGCGTGGAGCCGTATCCTCTCTCAAGAGGCTCTACAATGAACCTGCCGTATCCTTCGTCCTGCGGCTCGTATCTCACCCAGGGTTTTTCGCCTAACATTACCATCTATCGTTACCTCCTATCTAGAATAAAACTCTACGATCAAATGCTCTTCTATCAAAGCGTCTATCTCTTCCCTTTTGGGAACCGAGACCACTTTCCCTTCCAGCTTGTCCCCGTCAAAAGAGACCCACGCAGGGACCGCTCTGTCTTTAATGCCTTCGAGGATCTTTTTAAGGGAACCGGAATACTTTTCCTTGAAAGTCAAGACATCTCCGGGCTTCACCTGAAAAGACGGGATGGTCACCTTTCGTCCGTTCACCCTCAAAAGGCCGTTCCTCACGGTCTGCCTTGCTTCGGCCCTTGATCTGGCTGCGGCCATCCTCCACAGAACATTATCCAGCCTTCTTTCCAGAAGTTCCATAAGTTTGCCGCCGGTATTGCCCTTGCTCTTGTTTGCCGCCTCAAAATAATTCCTGAACTGTCTTTCGCCTATCCCGTATACCCTGCGGGCTTTCTGCTTTTCTCTTAGCCTTAACCCGAACTCAGAGATGCGGGCTTTTCGGTTTTCTCCCTGATGTCCAGGGGCATAGGGCCTTTTTGCAAAGGGGCATTTGGCCCCATAGCATTTCTCGCCTTTGAGGAAAAGCTTGGCGCCTTCCCTTCTGCACTGCTTACATGCCGGTCCGGTGTGTCTTCCCATTTACACTCTCCTTTGCTTTCTGGGCCTGCAGCCGTTATGCGGTATCGGCGTTACGTCCTTGATGGAATTGATATACAATCCGGCTGCCTGCAGCGCTCTTATCGCGGTCTCTCTTCCTGAACCCGGGCCTTTTACGTACACTGTCACTTCCTTCATTCCCATATCAATGGCTTTTTTGGCCGCTATTTCCGCCGCGGATTGAGCCGCGAACGGGGTGCCTTTTTTTGTGCCCTTGAACCCGGCATTGCCGGCGCTTGCCCAGGCCACAACGGCCCCCTTGGAATCAGAAATGGAAATGATCGTATTGTTAAAGGTCGCTTTTATGTGAGCAGTGCCCTGTATGGGGACCCTCTTGTCCTTCTTTTTTTTCTTGACTACTTCTTTATTTTCGATTTCGCCCATTTATTCATACTCCTGTCTATTTTACTTTTTTTCTTCTGTTTTTCTGCCTGAACCGACCGTTTTCCTTTTCCCTCTTTTTGTCCTCGCGTTCGTCTTTGTCCTCTGTCCTTTGACGGGAAGCCCTTTCCTGTGCCGCTGGCCCCTGTAAGTGCCGATCTCCATCAAACGCTTAACGTTCAAGGAGATGTCCCTGCGCAGGTCGCCCTCGACCTTGTAATCCTTTATGACTTCCCTGATGCGCACGATCTCGTCTTCCGTGAGGTCTTTTACTTTTGTGTCCAGACTTACGTTTGCCTGTTTCAATATTTTGCCGCTTAAGACCCTCGCGATCCCGTAAATATAAGTCAACCCGATCTCAACTCTTTTGTTCTTCGGTAGATCGATGCCTGATATACGTGCCATACTGCCTCCTTATTATCCTTGTCTCTGCTTGTGTTTTGGGTTTACACAGATAACCCTTAGCTTGCCGTGTCTTTTCACTATCTTGCATTTCTCGCACAATGGTTTAACCGATGCCCTGACTTTCATTTATTTGCTCCTGTAAGTTATTCTTCCGCGTGTCAAGTCATAGGGAGAAAGCTCTATCTTTACCTTGTCCCCGACCAGGATCCTTATAAAATGCTTTCGCATCTTGCCGGAAACATGCCCCAGCACGATCTGCCCGGTCTCAAGCTTGACCCGGAACATCGCACTCGGAAGCGCTTCGACCACTTCTCCCTCAAGCTCAATAACATCTTTTTCTTTTGTCATCTATTCATGCCTTTGTAAGGACCTCGGCTTCATTATCGGTTATCAGCACCGTATGTTCAAAATGCGCCGAAAGCTGCCTGTCCCTCGTTATCACAGTCCATCCGTCTTCCAAAGTAATGATCTCGCTGCCGCCGATATTGAGCATCGGCTCTATAGCAAAAACCATGCCTTTCTTAAGCTCCGGGCCTGTTCCCGGCCTGCCAAAGTTGGGGATGAGCGGATCCTCGTGCAGCGCCTTGCCGACCCCATGGCCGAAAAGATCCTTTACGACGCTGTAACCCCTACTCCTGGCAAACTGTTCGATAGAGCTGGAAATATCCCCTACACGCAAACCGTTCTTGGCCCTTTTTACGGCAATGTCCAAGCACTCTTTGGTAGCTTTGACAAGTTTTTCGGCTGACCTTGAGACTTTGCCGACCATCCTCGTCCTGGCGTTATCACCGTAAAAACCGCCTACGACCGCGCCCACATCTATACCTATTATATCGCCTTCTTTGAGTACTCTGTTGGACGGAATGCCATGAACGATCTCTTCGTTCACCGACAGGCATGAAGCATGCCTGTAACCCCTGTACCCTTTAAAAGCGGGCTTGGCGCCTTTCCTCAGTATCTCGTTCTCAATAAAGGCGTCAAGCTCGCCCGTCGATATTCCCGGCTTCACAAGATCATCCGCAGCTTTCAAGACCTCGGCAGCTACTTTGCATGCCTGCCGGATGAACTTGAGTTCACCTTCGGTCTTGATGATGATCATAAGACCTTCTTTATCGATGCGAACACTTCTTTAAGGCCTCCGGTACCGTCGACCCTGACCAGCCTATCCTTGTAATATTCTATTAGAGGCGCCGTCTCTTTGGCATAAACCTCGAACCTTGTGATTATTGTCTCTTCTTTGTCGTCATTCCTGGTATAAAGTTCTCCGCCGCAGGCATCACAAACTCCCTGATTTTTGGGAGGGTTGTTTGTTACATGATATACGGCGCTGCATCCCCGGCAGACAAGCCTGCCGGAAAGTCTTTTCACTATAGCTTCCTGCGGCACATCGATATATACCACTTTATCGATATTTGTATTTCCGGACAGGAATTCCGCCTGGTACTTTGTCCTGGGATATCCGTCAAGAAGGAAACCCTTATGCCCGGAGCCTGCTACGGCCTTTAATGCGATCTTGTTAACAACGTCATCCGGCACCAGAAGTCCGTTCTTGAGATAGGAAGCGGCCTCTTTGCCCACCTCTGTCTCCTGTTTTATTTCCTGCCTCAGGATATCACCCATTGAGATATGCGATAATCCCATCTCGCCGGCCAGCATAGCCGCCTGCGTGCCTTTTCCGCTTCCTGGAGGCCCTAAGAATATCAAGTTCATTACACCAGCAACCTTTCGTACTGCCTGCTTACCAGATGCGCCTGTATCTGCCTGACCAGGTCAAGTGCAACCCCTACAATGATCAAAAGAGCAGTGCCTCCCAGGCCCTGAAAAGTGGTTATCCTGGTGATGCTTTCAACAATGCTCGGGACGATCGCAATAAGAGCCAGGAACGTAGCGCCGACCAGAGTAAGCCGCGTCACAATATACTCCAGATAGTCGGCTGTAGGCTTCCCGGGGCGGATCCCGGTGATGAAACCGCCGTATTTCTTGATATTGTCGGCAAGTTCCTTCGGATTGAAGGAAATAGCAGTATAAAAATACGAAAAGAAAAAGATGAGCCCAAAATACAGAAATACATATAGGGACCCTGAAGGGGAAAGAAGGTTCATCAAAGACCTAAAAAATGCATTTGGAACGAACTGTCCGATAGTAGCCGGGAACATCAAAAATGACGAGGCAAATATTATCGGGATCACGCCCCCCTGGTTGAGCCTGATGGGAATGTAAGTGCTCTGCCCTCCGTAGACCTTCCTGCCGACTATCCTTTTTGCATACTGGACCTGCACCCTGCGCTGGCCCTCCTGGACGATGACTATGGCCACTATCATCACAAGGAATACGGCCAATAGGACCAAAAGCCCGACAACGCTGCCTCCACCCTTAAGCACGGTCATCGTCTGTCCTATATATGAAGGAAGCCTCGATACTATGCCGAAGAAGATTATGAGGGAAGCGCCGTTTCCTACGCCCCGCTCGGTTATCAGCTCTGCGATCCACATAATAAAAGCTGTGCCGGCTGTAAGGGACACGACAGTCGAGATCAAAAAGAAAGGAAAGCTGTAGCCTGGAAGCATAACGTCTTTTAGCCAAAAAGCCATTCCTGTAGACTGGAACACGGCAAACCCTATTGCCAGGTATCTTGTATACTGCGAGATCTGCTTGCGCCCGGATTCTCCTTCTTTTTTCAGCTCTTCAAGCTGCGGGATCACCGCCGAAAGAAGCTGCATGACTATTGAAGAATTGATGTACGGCACTATCCCCATAGCAAATATCGAGAACTTGATCAATGCCCCGCCGGTGAACAGGTCGAGGAACCCTACGAGGTTCCCCTGCCCTATAAGAGCATTGAGCCTGGCAAGATCTATCCCGGCTACTGAAATATGCGCTCCCATACGGAAGATAACGATCATGCCGAGCGTGAAAACTATCTTTTTGCGCAGGTCTTCTATATTGAAAAGTCCGGAAAGAGAATTGATCATCTTGAAAGAATGCTCCCCTTGGCAAGCTCGATCTTTTCAACCGCGGACTTGCTGAATTTATCTGCCTCTACTTTCAGGGATCTTTTCAATTCACCGCCCCCCAGTATCTTTACGGGCAGAAGGGTCCTTTTCTTGGAGGATGAAAAGAACTTTCCGATCAGGTCCGACTTGGTAACGCTGGCCCCATCCTCGAAAACGTTCAAATCGGAAACATTTATGATGTTAAAGACTTTTTTGAACGGATAATTCTTAAAAGTCCCGATCTTAGGAAGACGCCTGTAAAGCGGCGTCTGGCCTCCCTCGAATCTGATCCCTTTTGTTCCTCCTGCCCTGCTCCTTTGGCCCTTGTGTCCGCGGCCGGCAGTCTTGCCGTGGCCCGAAGACGTTCCCCTTGCCACTTTCTTCTTTTTTTTGCGAGATCCCTTTTGCGGCTTGATCGAAGACAGGTTTAGCATTGCTTCTCATCTCCCGAAAATTTTGGTTTCAACTCGATGCCTCTGATAGCGGACTCAGTCTCCGGATCTTTAAGGCGCTGCATCGCGGACAGAGCCGCCCTGACTACATTTATGGGATTTGAGGACCCGATAGACTTGGCTACTACGTTCTTGATCCCGGCCATCTCAAGCACTGTCCTGACAGCGCCTCCGGCAATAACGCCTTTTCCTTTTGGAGCAGCTTTAATTATTGTGGAACTTGAGGAGAACTTGCCCTCGACATCATGCGGTATGGTCCCGGAAAAGATCGGGACTTTGACCAGGTTCTTTTTGCCGTCTTCGACGGCTTTCCTTATGGCTGAGGCAACTTCATTGGCTTTGCCTATGCCCAGACCTACCTGGCCGTTACCGTTGCCGACTATAACAACGGCACGGAACCCCATCTTTTTGCCGCCTTTGACAACCTTGGTGACACGGTTTATCTGAACTACCTTTTCCTGAAACTCTTTATCTTCTCTGTTTCTATATTCAGCCACTGGACCCTCCTTAGAATTTTAGGCCTGCGCCTCTGGCAGCATCCGCCAGAGCCTTGACCTTGCCGTGATATCTTTTTTCTCCCCTGTCAAAAACAACCAAAGTCACTCCCTTTTCGACAGCTTTTTTTCCCAGGACCTCTCCGATCTTTTTTGCCGACTCGATACTGGGCTTCAGTTTTTTTGCCTTGAGAGCTTTTTCGACGGTTGATGAAGACACTATAGTTCGGCCCTGTTCATCGTCTATGATCTGGGCATAGATATGTTTCAGAGTGACCGAAACCCTGAGCCTCGGCCTTTCTTTGGAACCCAATATCCTCGTCAGTTTGCCTTTCATTGTTTCCCCTCTTAACCGGAGGCCTTCGCGGCTGCTTTTCCGGCTTTTCTTCTTACATACTGGCCGGCATACTTGATACCCTTGCCTTTATACGGCTCGACCGGCCTTACGAATTTGATATCCGATGCTACCTGCCCTACAAGCTGCTTATCCACCCCAACGACCTTTATCTTGGTCTGCCCTTCAACGACAAAATCTATCCCGGCAGGGGGATCTATCGCTACCGGATGAGAAAACCCCATCGACAACACAAGCTTCTTGCCTTCCTTTGCCACCCTGTATCCCACACCTGTTATTTCAAGGTTCTTTTCGTAGCCCGTATGCACGCCTTTGATCATATTCGCAATAAGCGACCTGTAAAGACCGTGCATGGCCTTATGTTTTTTTATCTCGGTCTTTCTTGAAAGCGTTATAATGCTGCCTTCTATCTTCACCTCGATTGAAGGATCGATCTTTTGCATCAGAGATCCCTTGGGGCCTTTTATGTTTACAGTTCCGCTTTCCGCAGAAACGGTGACGCCGGACGGTATCTCTATGGGAGCTTTTCCGATTCTAGACATTTATTTTCCCCTCACCATACATAAAATAGGACTTCGCCGCCGATCTTGAGCTTTCGGGCTTCTTTGTCAGGCATTATCCCCTTGGAAGTGGTTATTACGGCAGTGCCAAATCCGCTCTGTACCCTTGGAAGCTTTGCACCGCTTACATAGATATGCCTGCCAGGCGAACTAACCCTCTTCATCATGTTTATTGCATTTTTGGCCTTGCCCGAAAGCTTAAACTTTAGCCTCAAAACCTTACGCCCCGACTTTACGGCTTCTTCAAAATCGCTTATATAGCCTTCCTTCTTGAGGATATCGGCTATCCTTGCTTTCAATTTTGAAGAAGGCATCTCGACTGCTTCTCCCCTGCCCCTGATAGCGTTCATTATTCTTGACAGCATATCTGCGATCGGATCGGTTAACGTCATCTTAAACTCCTTTTAATGCTTACCAGCTTGATTTTGCAACTCCAGGGATTACACCCTGATGCGCCATGCTTCTGAAACAGATCCTGCAAAGGCCGAATTTTTTCAAGTACGCTCTGGGACGGCCGCACATCTTACAGCGTGATTTTCTCCTGGTAGAGAATTTTACTTTTTTTACCTGTTTTGCCAGCCACGAAGTTTTTCCCACTTATTTTCTCCTGTTCAAGTCCTGAATGGCACGCCCAGCCCTTTTAAAAGCTCTCTGGCCTCATCGTCGGATTTGGCGGTCGTGCAGATAGTTATGTCCATTCCGCGGGTCCTGTCGACCTTGTCATAATCAACTTCCGGAAAGATCAGCTGCTCCGTTATCCCCAGCGTATAATTCCCCCTGCCGTCAAATGACTTCGGTGAAACGCCTCTAAAATCCCTGATCTTGGGCAGACAAATATTTATGAGCTTGTCAAGGAACTGGTACATCCTGCTGCCTCTCAAGGTCACTTTGCAACCTATCGGCTGTTTTGCGCGTATCTTGAAGACTGCTATGGACTTTTTGGCCTTTGTTATAAGAGGTCTCTGTCCCGTTATCATCGCCAGTTCCTGCACAGCGATGTCCATTGCCTTTGAATCGCTGACAGCAAGGCCAACGCCCCTGTTTATCACGACCTTGGATATTTTGGGCACTTGGAATATGTTCTTATAACCGTACTTCTTCATCAGGCTTTTTGATGTCTCTTTTTGGTATATCTCTTTTAAAGTCTTTGCCATTTTCCTTATTTGCCCTTATCTATGATTTCGCCGCATTTTTTACAGGCGCGGAAGCCGTCCTTTTTTGCCATCCTGGAAGGCTTATCGCAATGCGGACACACCACCAGGAGCTTTGCAAAACTGACGGGCATGAGCTTATCTATTATCCCTCCGGGAAAATCCCGGGTGGGTTTTTGATGTTTTTTGGCTACCGATACCTTTTCGACGATCGCCGCGGACTTCTTCGGGAACACCTTTATGACTTTTGATCTCTTTCCTTTGTCCTTGCCGCACTGCACAAAGACCGTATCGCCTTTTTTTATCTTTGGTTGCATCTTATACCACCTCTACTGCCAGAGAGATTATCTTCATGTAGTTCCTGTCCCTGAGCTCTCGAGCCACAGGACCGAACACCCTTGTCCCGATAGGATTTCCCTGATCGTTTATGATCACGGCCGCATTGTCGTCAAACCTGACATAGGACCCGTCATCTCTTCTTATCGGCTTGTTCACGCGCACTATTACCGCGCGCACTACGGAACTTTTTTTCACGGTCATGTTTGGCGTTGCGTCCTTAACGACGCCGATTATTACGTCCCCCACCCCTGCATATCGCCTGTATGAGGTGCCCAGGATCCTCACGCAGAGGATCTGTTTTGCCCCGGAGTTATCGGCAACGTTAAGCCTCGACTGAACTTGTATCATTTTCTTTATACAATCCTTTGCTTCCCAGTATTTTTTCTACTCTCCACCTCTTGGTCTTTGATATCGGCCTTGTCTCGGTTATCAGGACGATATCTCCTTCCTTGCACTTGTTCTCGGCGTCATGAGCAGAGAACCTGGAAGTCTTGCGTACCGTCTTGCCGTACTTTTTATGCACAAACCTTCTCTCGCATGAAACAACGACCGTCTTGTCCATCTTGGTGCTTACTATCAGGCCCTCCACGGTCCTTTTACTTGGTCTTTGTTGCATTTATTTTCTCCCCGGCTATCGTGAGCAATCTGGCAATATCTTTTCTTATATGCCTCTTCCGCAAAGGATTCTTTACCTGTCCGGCCGTGGCCTCAATTCTCATTTTAAGCAGGTCCATCCTCAGTTCTTTCACCTTTGCGCTGATCTCCTTCTGGTCCATTCCCCTTATCTCTTTTGGTTTCATCATTATGCCTTTTCCACAAACCTTGTTTTTATCGGCATCTTGTGCGCCGCGAGCCTCAGAGCTTCCACCGCAAGCTCCTTTTTTATCCCGGCTATCTCAAAAAGCATCGTGCCGGGCTTTACTACAGCGACAAAATATTCGGGAGCCCCTTTTCCTCCGCCCATCCTCGTGTCTGCGGGGCGCGAAGTAAACGGCTTGTCGGCCATGACTCGTATCCAGACCTTGCCACCGCGTTTCATGTAATGGGTAATTGCCTTTCTCGCGGATTCTATCTGCTTCACCTTGATCCATGTGCCTTCAAGAGCCTGAAGTCCATAATCTCCGAAAGAAAGGATATTCCCTCGCGAGGCATGCCCCTTCATATTGCCTCTCTGGTGCTTCCTGAATTTTGTCCGTCCGGGCTGCAATACCATCTTATTTATTTCTCCAATTCACTATAAAGTCATTTGCGAGACAATGCGCTCTCTCGGAGCGGTATCGGTCTTGACCGCTTCCGCCTGAGGGAGAACATCGCCTTTGTAAACCCATACCTTTACGCCTATCTTGCCGTAAAGGGTCATCGCTTCACAGAAACCGTACTCGATCTTGGCGCGCAGAGTATGAAGAGGGACCCTGCCTTTTCTGTACCACTCGGACCTGGCTATCTCGGCGCCTCCCAGCCTTCCGGCTACCATGACCTTTATACCCTTAGCTCCGCTACGCAGCGCTTTCATAACAGCCTGCCTCATTGCGCGCCTGAACATTACCCTTTTTTCCAGCTGGAGAGCGATGTTCTCGGAAACCAGCTGCGCGTTAGCTTCAGGATTGTTCTCTTCTTTGATGTTTATCTGGGTCTGCTTTTTCGTCAACAGGACGACCTCATCCCTCACGGCCGCGATATCGCGCCCTCCCTTTCCGATTATCAGGCCCGGCTTGGCGGTATGAATGTCTATTTCTATCTGGTTCGCCCTTCTGGCGATCCTTATTTTAGACACCCCTGCTTTATACAGCTTGTTCTTAAGGAAAGTCCGTATTTTTGAATCCTCCAAAAGATTGTCCGAATACGCCTGGCCTTCTGCGTACCAATTACTGTCCCAGTCATCAACTATACCCAGCCGCAGACCGCGAGGGTGTATCTTTTGTCCCATTTTTTATCTGTCCTCCACAACAACTGTTATATGACAAGCTCTCTTCATTATCGAATGGGCCCTTCCCCTTGAAGACGGCCTGAACCTCTTCATGGGAGTGGACGGGCCGGCATAGCACTCAGCTACCGCCAGAGAATCCTTGGAGAGCTTGAAATTATTGGTCGCATTAGCTATTGCCGATCTAAGCGTTACAAGGATCAGCTTTGCTGATGCATGAGGAAGAAAGCTCAGTATTGCAACAGCCTCTTCCGCTCTCTTACCCCTGACAAGATCGAGCACCCTGTCGACTTTTCTTTGCGACACTCTCTGATATTTAGATATTGCTTTTACTTTCATGATCTGTGTTATCCTTTAGGTCAAAGCGGCGGATTTATCCGTGGGAGAACTGTGACCCTTAAAGGTCCTGGTCGGAGCGAATTCCCCAAGCTTGTGCCCTACCATATTTTCCGTTACATAAACAGGAATATGCTTTATCCCGTTATGGACAGCGATAGTGAAACCGATCATTTCCGGTACGATGGTCGACCTTCTCGACCAGGTCTTTATTATCCTTTTGTCCTTATCGCTAGAGGCCTTAGCCACTTTTTCCATAAGATGATAATCAACGAACGGTCCTTTTCTCAGCGATCTAGCCATGCTCTATCATTTCCTCCTGACAAGTATAAATCTCTCGGACTGTTTCCTGGGCTTTCTGGTCTTATACCCAAGCGTCGGCTGACCCCACGGAGATACCGGGCCCGGCCTTCCTATAGGAGAGCGGCCTTCTCCGCCTCCGTGCGGATGGTCGCACGGGTTCATCGCTATCCCTCTTACGGAAGGTCTTATGCCTCTGTGCCTGTTGCGCCCAGCCTTGCCGAGTGAAATGTTCTTAGCATCCAGATTTCCCACCTGCCCGATGGTCGCTCTGCAGCGGTCATCGACAAGCCTTTCCTCGCCTGAGGGAAGCTTTAGAGTTGCAAAACCGCGGTCTTTTGCGACCAGGACCACAAAACCGCCGGCAGACCTGGCCATCTGGCCGCCGCGCCCGTGCTTAAGCTCGACATTATGCACAGTAGTACCTACCGGGATGCTCTTAAGAGGAAGGGCGTTACCGATCTTTATATCAGCATCCGGACCTGACTGAAGCTGATCCCCAACCTGCAGCCCAAGAGGTGCGATTATGTAGCTCAACTCTGAATCCTGATATTTCAAAAGGGCGATCCTTGCGTTCCTGTTAGGATCATATTCTATCGATTCAACCACGGCCGTGATGCCGTCTTTGGTCCTTTTGAAATCTATTATGCGGTATTTCTTTTTGCTTCCGCCGCCCCTGTGCCTGGATGTGATCCGGCCGCTGGAATCTCTTCCGCCTTTTTTTGGAAGCGGCGCGAGCAAAGACTTTTCCGGCGTCTTTTTTGTTATATCGTCAAAAAGAACATCTATCCTCTGTCTCGTTCCCGGAGAAAACGGCCTGAATTGCTTTAAGGTCATCTTACTACATAGTCCCTTCGATAAGATCTATCTTCTGCCCGCTCTTGATCTTTACATATGCCTTTTTCCAGCTGCTTTTTTTACCGAACGATCTGCCCACACGCCTGATCTTGCCACTCACCTTTGCAGTATTGACGTCAAGGACCTCAACATTGAAAAGTTTTTCCACAGCCCGCTGGACATCGATCTTGGTCGCAGACGGAAGCACTTTAAATACATATACCGAGGCCATCCTGGCCATAGTGGCCTTTTCGGTGATGACCGGACTCACAATAATATTTTCGTTCTCGCTCATTGTTTTGCTTGGAATCTTTCTTCAAGGTTTGAAACCGCGCTTTTATCAAGCACAAGAGTCCCGTATTTAAGTATATCAAATACGGACAGGTTTTTGCTTGACACAACTTTGATTTTTGCAATATTAGCGGCGGCTTTTCTTTCAGCCGGACCTGCTGCATCCAGGACCATGACAGCCGAATCCAGGCCCAGATTTTTGACGACCTGCATGAACAGCTTTGTCTTCGGCTCCGAGATCGTAATGTCTTCAACTACCTTTAGAGCCTGAGACTTCACTCTGTCCGCGATAGCCATGTTCAGGGCAAGAGCTCTTGCTTTTTTAGGCATCGGTTTTGAGTAGTCCCTCGGCTTCGGGCCGAACATGACGCCGCCGCCTCTCCATAAAGGAGATCTTGTAGATCCTGCCCTGGCACGCCCGGTCCCTTTCTGCTTCCAAGGCTTCTTTCCGCCTCCGCGGACTTCAGCCCTGGTCTTTGCAGATGCCGTTCCCTGTCTAAGGCCGGCTCTTTGGCTTACAAATGCCGAGTGAACCACGGCTTCACTGACCGGTATTGCAAAAACAGAATCTTTGGCTTCAATGGTCCCTGAGGATTTGCCGCTTTTATCGAATAATGGTAAAGAAACCATGCTATGCTTTTCCCTTTCTTATTGTTATATACGCTCCGTTAAATCCAGGAACAGCCCCTTCCAGAAGTATCAAGTTCTTTTCAGCATCTACGCGGACAACCGAAAGGTTCTTTACGGTAACTTGCTCGCCGCCCATACGACCCGCCAGTTTTTTGCCTTTGTAGACTCTTCCCGGAGTGGTGCCCGCGCCTATAGAACCCACCAGCCTATGAGATTTTGATCCATGCGACATCGGTCCTCTGCCAAAATGATACCGCTTTACTGTCCCGGCAAAACCTTTTCCTATCGAGACCCCAGTCACTGATACCTTAGTGCCTTCTTTAAAGATATCTGCCTTGACCTGCTGACCCGGCTGTATAGCTTCAAAATCATCACAACTAAATTCTTTAAGAACCTTCAATTTGTCCTCTATTCCTGCTTTTTTCAGGTGTCCTGCCGCCGATCTTGTGGTTTTTTTTGCCTTTCCAAATCCCAGCTGTACTTTCTTGCTGTCCTTGTTCTTGGCCACCACAAAGCAAGGACCGGCTTCAACGACAGTGACCGGAACAACGGCCCCTGATTTGTCGTAAACCTGCGTCATGCCGACCTTCTTGCCAATAATTCCCTCTAACATTTTTTCTTTACATCCTTTCGAATCTTGACTCTTGTTTTTTAAGACAGTTTAATTTCTATGTCCACACCGGCAGGAAGGTCTATCTGCATCAGCGCATCGACCGTCTGCGGGGCGGGATCTAGAATATCGATAAGCCTTTTGTGGGTCCTTATCTCAAAGTGCTCCCTTGACTTTTTGTCAACGTGAGGCGACCTGAGCACGCAATATACTTCCTTGTCGGTAGGCAGCGGGATGGGCCCGGAAACGGCAGCTCCTGCTCTTTTGGCAGTTTCCATTATCCTGACCGCCGACTGGTCCACGATCCTGTGGTCGTATCCTTTCAGCCTTATTCTGATCTTTTGTCTTTTCATTTTTCCTGCGCCTTCCCTGAGTTTTTGAGTATTATGCCGTCTGCGATATTCTTAGGAACTTCTTCATAAGAATTGAACTCCATGCTAAAAGTAGCCCTTCCCTGAGAGGATGACCGCAAGGCAGTGGAATATCCGAACATCTCGGCCAGCGGCGCTTTAACTTTTATGGTCTGCATGCCCTTATGCGACTCCATGCCTTCTATCCTGGCACGCCGGCTGTTCAGATCGCCCATTACGTCCCCGAGATATTGTTCCGGAGTGACCACTTCAACCCTCATTATCGGCTCCAAAAGCACGGGTTTGGCTCTCATAAAAGCAGATTTGAACGCCATTGATGCGGCAATTTTAAAAGCTATTTCGGAAGAATCCACTTCGTGATAAGACCCGTCGAACAGTGTAGCCTTTATGTTTAGCACCGGATAGCCGGCCAGCACGCCGGAAGTCATTGCTTCCGATATTCCCTGCTCGACCGGTTTTATGTATTCTCTCGGGACAACGCCGCCCACTATCTTGTTCTCGAATTCAAAATGCTTTTCTTTTGAATGCTCTATTTTAATGAAGACATGCCCGTATTGGCCCCTGCCTCCGGTCTGTTTTATGAATTTTCCTTCGGCTTCCGAATGGCCCTTGATCGTTTCCTTATAAGCGACCTGCGGCTTTCCGACATTTGCCTCCACCTTAAACTCCCTGAAAAGCCTGTCAACAATTATCTCGAGATGTAGCTCGCCCATGCCGGATATGATCGTCTGCCCGGTCTCCTGATCTGTCTTTACAGTGAATGTCGGGTCCTCTTCTGCCAGTTTTTGCAGAGATATGCCTAGTTTTTCCTGGTCGGCCTTTGTCTTGGGCTCTATGGCCACCGAGATAACGGTTTCAGGGAATATCATTTTTTCAAGGATCACAGGGCTCTTTTCATCGCATAGGGTATCGCCCGTCGTAGTATTTTTCAGGCCTACGGCAGCAGCTATATCCCCGGCATAAACTTCCTGTATCTCGTCTCTTTTGTTTGCATGCATCTGAAGGATCCTTCCGATCCTTTCTTTATGCCCCTTGGTTGAGTTTTGAACATATGAGCCGCTTGTCATAGTGCCTGAATAGACCCTGAAGAAGGTAAGCTTGCCCACAAAAGGGTCGGACATTATTTTGAATGCCAGAGCGGAAAATGGAGCGGAGTCGGAAGGGTCCCGCGTAACATCCTTGCCGCTTTCGAGGTCCAGTCCATTTACCGGAGGAATGTCGACCGGCGCAGGGAGATAATCCACTATACCGTCTATCAGCGGCTGTATTGCCTTGTTCTTAAAAGCCGTACCGCAGAAGACGGGCACTATCCTGCCCTGGACCGTAAGTTTTCTTATGGATGATTTGATCTCTTCAACGGTAAGCTTCTGCCCCTCAAGATATTTGGCCATAAGGACATCATCAGCATCGACAGCTGCTTCTACAAGCTTTTCATGATATCGGTAAGCTTTGGACTTGATATCTTCAGGGATATGGTCTTCCCTCATCTTGCCCTCTTCTGCTGAATCATAAATATATGCTTTCATCTCAACGAGATCCACCACGCCTTTGAAGGCATCTTCAGCTCCGATCGGAAGCTGCATGATGACCGTATGGGCCAGCAGCCTTTCCTGCATCATCTTTACTGTGCGCTTAAAATCCGCCCCTACCCTGTCCATCTTGTTGACAAATGCCATCCTCGGCACATGATGCTTAACTGCCTGCCTCCAGACAGTCTCACTCTGGGGCTGAACACCTCCGACGGCGCAGAATACCGTGACCACTCCGTCCAGAACCCTTAAGGAGCGCTCCACTTCAACCGTAAAATCCACGTGCCCCGGAGTATCTATGATATTTATCCTGGTATCCTTCCAGAAACAAGTAGTGCAGGCGGAAGTAATGGTTATGCCTCTTTCCTTCTCCTGCTCCATCCAATCCATAGTGGCAGTCCCTTCGTGGACCTCTCCGACCTTATATAATTTGCCCGTATAGAACAAGATCCTCTCCGTAAGAGTTGTCTTTCCCGCATCTATATGAGCGGCTATTCCGATATTCCTTGTTCTTTCAAGCGAATAAGCTCTTGGCATTCCTATATCTCCCTTACCATCTAAAGTGGGCAAAAGCCTTATTGGCTTCCGCGGTCTTATGCAGGTCTTCTTTTTTCTTCATCGCCCCGCCGGTGCCGGAAAAAGCATCCAAAAGTTCGGAAGAGAGTTTTTCCGCCATCGACTTTCCCTGCCTGCTCTCAGCGCTTTCTTTAAGCCATTTCATCGAGATCGATACTCCCCGGTCGCGCTCTACCTCGATAGGTATCTGATATGTAGAGCCTCCGACCCTTCTTGATTTGACTTCCATCATGGGAATTGCGTTCTTAACGGCTGTCTCAAAGACCTCCAGGGCATTTTTACCCGTCTTTTCCGCGACCGCGCCCATGGCTTTATATACGATATTCTCGGCCGTGCTCTTTTTCCCGACTGTCATTATTTTGTTAATGAACTTCTGCACCAGCACGCTGCCGTACTTTGAATCCGGGCTTATCTTTCTCTTGCTTATATTTCCCCTTCTAGGCATTATTTAAACTCCTTAACCCTTCTTTGGCCTTTTGGCCCCGTATTTTGACCTGCTTTGCATTCTGTTCTCGACGCCTCCCGTATCAAACGTCCCTCTGACTATGTGATATCTGACACCCGGAAGGTCTTTGACACGGCCGCCTCTTACAAGCACGACTGAATGTTCCTGAAGATTATGTCCTATTCCCGGAATATATGCTGTCACTTCCTGGCCGTTCACAAGCCTTACGCGGGCCACTTTGCGCAAAGCGGAGTTTGGCTTCTTAGGAGTGGTCGTATAGACCCTAAGGCAAACCCCCCTTTTTAAAGGCGATCCCCCCAAAGCCGGGGCTTTGCTTTTTTTAATTTCCGTTCTTCTGCCTTTTCTTATAAGCTGTTGGATCGTCGGCATCTTTTTTACTCCTTTGACTTGTGGGCTGGTTCTGATTCTACATAACGGTAACCGGCAAACCCGGTCCCGGAAGGTATCAAACGCCCAATTATCACGTTCTCTTTAAGACCGTACATCTCGTCAACTTTGCCTCTTACCGCGGCTTCCGTAAGTATCCTGGCTGTTTCCTGGAAGGAAGCGGCCGAAATGAAGCTGTCGGTCATAAGGGACGCTTTTGTTATTCCCAAAAGGACAGCGGTAGCAGTAGGCTTTTCGCCTTTTGTCTCTTCATGGACTTTATTGAACTCGGTCCTTTCGGTCAACTCTCCCGGCAGAAGAAGGCTGTCGCCCGGAGTGGCTATCCTAACCTTCTTGGTCATCTGCCTTACCACCGTTTCAATGTGCTTATCATGTATGGTAACGCCCTGCGCCCTGTATATCTTTTGCACTTCGTTGACTATAAGCTTTTGAGCGGATTCCGCGCCCTGTATCCTTAGGACTTCATGCGGATTCGGTTCACCGTAGGTAAGCTCGGCGCCTTTCGATATCTTATCTCCCTTTGAGACCCTAAGCTTGGTCTCGTAAGGAACGAGATATTCCACTTTTTCTCCGTCTCCTTCGACAGATATGGTCCTTACGCCTTCCTTGTCAATGAGGTCAACTTTTCCGTCGATCTCTGAAATGAGGGCGGCGTCCTTAGGCTTTCTCGCCTCAAACAGCTCCTCCACCTTTGGCAGACCCTGAATAATATCTTTCGTTTTCTTGGTGTCGGAAGTGACCTCTCTGGCCAGAATATCATAGTCATCTACCAAGTCCCCGTCCTTGACCATGAGCTGAGCACCGGACTGTATCCTGCAGAACTCTCCCTGGGCCGTGACGACCGAACCGCTTCTGGCATTTTCCTCGATATCTATCACGACACCGGGGACCTTTGCAGTAATACCGGCGGCGATCTCAGTACCCAGATCGATATTATCGCCAAGCTTTACGAATATTTTTGCTGCCTTCGGAATTTCGTATTCCTTGACAACCTTAGGATTGTATACAAAAGCCATGCCCTCGTTCTCGGCCAGGATCTCAATGACTGTCTTGTCCTCTACTTTTTTCTTTCTTTCGATGAAATCAAGACCGAAGAACTTGACCTTGCCCCCGGTGGTTACTACCACATATTCATATGTGGAATCCACTTCCGCAATGACGGCTCCTGCTTTTACCGTATCACCGTCAGACACTTCGAGAATGGACCCGACCTGCATCGGACAGACCTCTTCTCGGTTCTTTGATTTGATAATTACTGCAGATTCCCTAGTAACAACATCTATCTTATTGTCAAAAGCATCCCTGATAGTCCTTATCGAAAGTCCTTGTCCAAAACTCACTTTTCCGGCATGCTTTGCGTTAACCCTGGCTTTTTTATGCAGAGCCACGCCTCCTATATGGAATGTTCTCATTGTGAGCTGAGTACCGGGCTCACCGATCGACTGGGCCGCAATGGTGCCGACAGCCTCGCCGATATCGATTGGATTCCCTGTGGCAAGATTCCTTCCGTAGCACATCTGGCAGATCCCTTTCTTCATCTGGCACAACAAAGGAGATCTGACCTTAACGCTTTCTATGCCTGCCTCAGAGATCCTGCTGGCTATCTCCTCGGTTATCTCGTCGCCAACATTGACTATGACCTTTCCCGAAATAGGGTCGGACACTTTTTGCGCCGAATTCCTCCCGACGATCCTGGCCTTGAGAGTGAGTATCTCATCCGAACCCTCCCAGATGCTTGTGACTACAAGGCCGCTCTTAGTACCGCAGTCTTCCGCGGTTATCATGACGTCCTGGCCCACATCGACAAGTCTTCTGGTCAGATATCCGGAATCCGCTGTTCTGAGAGCAGTATCCACCAAGCCTTTTCTTGCTCCGTAAGAAGAGATGAAATATTCTGTTACGTTCAGCCCCTCTTTAAAGTTGGATCTGATCGGTATAGGATGTATATCCCCTTCTTTATCAGCCATGAGTCCCCTGATCCCGGAAAGCTGCCTTACCTGGTCTATAGAGCCCCTTGCTCCCGAATATGCCATGAGATAAACAGAGTTAAGCGGATCTAGCTTGAACTCGTCTACAAGCTCCTGTGTCACGTTCTGAGTAACATCGCTCCATATCTCCATCGTTTTGTTGGCTTTTTCCTTGGAAGTGATCGACTTGTTCTTTTCAAGCTTGCGCAGGTGATCGATCTGCTTTTCAGCCTTTTCGACGATCTCTTTCTTGCGCTTCGGGACTTTTAGGTCCTCCACCGCGATGGATATTCCCGCCAAAGTCGCATACTTGAAACCGAGCCTTTTTATCTCGTCCGCTATCTGAGCCGTGACAGACGACCCGAACTTGACGTAGCAGTCCTTGATAAGGCTTTCTACCTTCTTTTTGTCTAAAGCATAATTCATATAAGGCAGAGAGCTCGACGCTCCGCTTCTTGTAACGGCGCGGCTCATGGTGTGATTGAACTTGATCCTGCCTACGGTCGTTTTGATGATCTCTCCGTTACGGAACACCTTTATCGGAGTGTGTAGATGTATCTCTTCGCAGTCATGAGCAAGCATCGCCTCATCATCACCGGAGAATACCAGCTTAGGCTCTTCGGTATCGGCCTCGTTTATATAGGTCATATAATATGTGCCCAGGACAAGGTCCTGCGACGGTGTCATGACCGGCCTTCCGGACGCCGGAGACATCAGATTGTGGGATGAGAGCATTATTACTCTTGCTTCGACCTGAGCATCTGGCAAAAGAGGCACATGAACAGCCATCTGGTCGCCGTCAAAGTCGGCGTTAAAAGCAGTGCACACCAAAGGATGTATCTGAATGGCCTTGCCTTCGACCAGGACAGGCTCGAACGCCTGGATACCAAGCCTGTGAAGCGTCGGGGCCCTGTTGAGCATCACGACCTGTCCCTGGATGACCTCCTCGAGGATATCCCAGACAACTATGTCTTTCCGCTCTATTTGTCTTTTGGCGCTCTTGACATTTTGAGAAAGGCCTTTTTCAACCAGTTTTCTTATCACGAACGGCTTGAACAGCTCGAGCGCCATACCTTTGGGGAGGCCGCACTGGTGCATCTTAAGGTGCGGGCCCACTACAATTACCGACCTGCCGGAATAGTCAACTCTTTTCCCCAAAAGATTCTGCCTGAAACGGCCCTGTTTGCCCTCGATAATATCAGTAAGCGATTTGAGAGGCCTTCCGGTCGATCCCGTAACGGCTCTTTTTCTCCTGCCGTTATCTATAAGTACGTCAACGGCCTCCTGGAGCATCCTTTTTTCGTTCCTTATTATCATCTCCGGAGCGCCCATCGCTATCATCTTTTTCAAGCGGTTGTTCCTGTTGAGCACCCTTCGGTAGAGGTCGTTGAGATCGCTTGTGGCAAACCTTCCGCCTTCAAGCTGTACCATAGGCCTGAGCTCCGGCGGCATTACCGGCAGGACCTCGATGATCATCCATTCGGGACGGTTGCCGGAAAGAAGAAATGCTTCGGCAACTCGCAGCCGCTTCACCACTTTGATCCTCTTCTGGCCGCTGGAATCCTTAAGTTCTTTTCTGAGTTTCTTAACCATGTCTTTAAGGTCTATCCTGGAAAGAAGCTCCTTAATAGGGCGAGTACCTGTATCGGCCTTGAATGCGTTCCCGTACTTTTCCTTGAGCTCCTGGTAGGGGCCTTCGTTCAACACTTCCCCTGCCTTGACCTTGTTCTTTATGTCATCCGAAACTTCCGTTACGATATAGGAATCGTAATAAATGACCTTATCAAGCTCGCTGTTCGGGATGTCCAGCAAGAGACTGATATAACCAGGGATGCTTCGGAGGAACCATATATGGGCCACCGGGACGCACAACCTGATATGCCCCATGCGCTCACGTCTTACTCTTGCTGTAGTAACCTCGACTCCGCATCGTTCGCAGATTATGCCTCTATACCTGACGCGCCTGTATCTTCCGCAATGACATTCCCAGTCCTTTACCGGGCCGAATATCTTTTCGCAGAACAGCCCTTTTCTTTCAGGCTTGAAGGTCCTGTAATTTATAGTCTCAGGTTTCTCGACCTCGCCGTGCGACCAGGAAAGTATCCTTTCCGTAGACACGAGACCGATCTTGAGAAAATCGAACCATGTAGACGCTTCTTTAGGCATTTTTTCCCGCATCTTGATTATTTCTCCTCATCCATCGAAGTTCTGGAAAAAAAGCTCCTGGCCCTTGTCTTGGGACCCGAAACTTTGGATTCTTCATCAAGGCTGACCTCTTTGCCGTCCTTGGATATGAGCTTAAGGTCAAGCGCCAGGCTGCGAAGCTCTTTCACCAGCACCTTAAACGATTCGGGCGTCCCGGGCTTTGACATTGGCTTGCCCTTGATTATCGATTCATAGACCTTTGCGCGACCGCCAACATCATCCGACTTGATGGTCAGAAGCTCCTGCAGGCAATGAGCCGCGCCGAACGCTTCAAGAGCCCAGACCTCCATCTCTCCCAGCCTCTGTCCGCCGAACTGTGCTTTGCCGCCCAAAGGCTGCTGAGTTATCAGAGAATAAGGTCCTGTTGACCTGGCATGCATCTTGTCATCCACAAGATGTATCAGTTTAAGTATGTACATGCATCCGCAAACGACTTTTCTGTCAAATTCCTTGCCCGTCCTTCCATCGCGCAGATCGACCTTCCCGTCCTTTGAAAGCCAGTGCAGGCCTGAAACCTTCGCAGCCTCCTCAAGCTCTCTTTCTATAAGATGTATTGATGCGTCTTCCTCTATGGATTCGTCAAATGAAGGGACTTCATAGTGTTTGCCAAGTATCCTGGCAGCCTCTCCGAGTAGAAGCTCAAAGATCTGACCGACGTTCATCCTTGAAGGAACGCCGAGCGGATTGAGCACAATATCCAAAGGAGTGCCGTCTGGCAGATACGGCATGTCTTCGATGGGAAGTATCCTGGAGACGACGCCTTTGTTCCCGTGACGCCCGGCCATCTTATCTCCCACAGAAACCTTTCTCATCTGAGCCACATAGACCCTTATGATCTCATGTACACCAGGAGGGAGCTCATCCCCCTCTTCCCTTGAAAAAGTCCTGACGGCAATTACCTTGCCTATCTCGCCTGGAGGGACCCTGAGTGACGTATCTCTCATATCCCTGGCTTTATCCCCGAATATCGCTCTAAGAAGTTTTTCTTCGGCGGGAAGCTCCGTCTCTCCCTTAGGAGTGACTTTGCCTACCAGTATGTCGCCAGGCTTAACCTCAGCGCCTACTCGTATGACCCCGCGCTCGTCCAAACTTTTTAAAGCGTCTTCACTGACGTTGGGTATCTCTCTGGTGATCTCCTCGCGGCCCAGTTTTGTTGTCCTGATATCAACTTCGAACCTCTCGATGTGCACGGAAGAAAAGACGTCATCCATTACAAGACGCTCCGATATCAGAATAGAATCTTCAAAGTTGTATCCTTCCCATGGCATAAACCCCACAAGAACGTTCTTGCCCATTGCGATCTCGCCATTGCTGGTAGTGGATCCGTCTGCTATCACATCGCCTTTTTTGACCTTTTCTCCGACGCTCACTATCGGACGCTGGTGCAGACAGGTGTTCTGGTTGCTTCTCTGGAATTTAACAAGCTTGTAGACATCCGGCTTTGAAGAATCCGTCTTTATGACGATATCAGTAGAAGTAACTTTTGAGACGACCCCAGAATTTTTTGCCACAAGAGGGACCTTGGAGTCCATAGCGGCTTTTCTTTCAAGCCCTGTCCCCACAAAAGGCTCTTCAGGGCCTATAAGCGGCACTGCCTGCCTTTGCATGTTTGAACCCATCAATGCCCTGTTAGCATCATCGTGCTCGAGGAAAGGGATGAGAGCAGTCGTAATACTGAACACTTGCGCAGGATGGACGCCGACATACTCGACATCTTCCACCGGGGCCATAATGAACTCTCTCTTGAACCTCACCGGTATCAAAGCATCCGAGATCCGCCCGTTCTTATCTATCCTAAGATCGCACGGACCTACTTTGTGAAGATCCTCTTTGTCGGCCGTCATGTAATCAACTTTGTCTGTAATCTTCCCGTTAACCACCTTAAAATACGGCGTTTCAATAAAGCCGTACTTGTTGACCTTTGCATAGGTTCCCAGAGAAGCAATTATGCCTGCGTTGGGACCTTCCGGCGTTTCGATAGGACATACTCTTCCGTAATGTGAGGGATGAATATCCCTGACCTCAAAACCAGCCCTTTCTCTTGTCAGGCCCCCTGGGCCAAGAGCGCTGAGCCTGCGCTTATGTGTAAGCTCCGACAGAGGGTTTGTCTGGTCCATGAACTGCGAAAGCTGGCTTGAGCCGAAAAACTCCCTGAGCACCGCAACGATCGGCCTGATATTTATCAGCTGCTGCGGCCCTACCTTTTCGCCGCTCTTAATCACCATCTGCTCCCTGATAAGTCTCTCTACCCTGAGAAGCCCGACCCTTAGCTGCCTTTGAAGAAGCTCTCCTACTGCCCTCACCCTTCTGTTGCCGAGATGATCTATATCGTCCGACAGGCCCTCGCCGCGGTTGAGCTTAACAAGGTAGCGCACGCTGCCCAGAACATCATCCTTGGTAAGGACCCTTTTGCTCTCCGAAACGCTTATTCCGAGCTTCACGTTCATCTTGTGGCGGCCAACACGGCCGAGATCATATCTTTTGCTGTTGAAGAAAAGATTGTTCAGATAGACTTCAGCGCCTTCCTTGGTCACGGGATCTCCGGGACGGAGCTTCCTGTAGAGCTCAAGCAAAGCTTCTTCCTTAGATTTTACGGGGGCTTCTTTCAGCGTTTTCCTTTTGAGCTCGTTATCGGCAAGCACTTCGTTGATCTCTTTTTCGCTGCATCCGATCGCGGAAAGGAACTTGGTCACTGCGATCTTCTTCGTCCTGTTTATCCTTGCAAAGACCACGCCTGCCGAATCCACTTCAAACTCCAGCCATGAACCCCTGTCGGGAACAACAGTAGCATAATAAAGCGGTTTTGCCGTCTTTTCCTGGACTTTTACCTCCCTGAAATAGACGCCGGACGACCTGACAAGCTGGCTTACCACTACTCTTTCAGCCCCATTTATGATAAAAGTCCCTCTCTCCGTCATAAGAGGAAGATCACCGATAAAGACTTCCTGCACCTTGATCTCTCCGGTCTCGGTATCAACAAGTTTTGCGGTGACATTTATCGGAGCCTGATAGGTGACCTCTTTAATGAGGCACTCATCGGCTTCGTATTTGGGCTCTTCGAGCTTATAGGCGCCAGTGAACTCAAGCTCATACTTGCCGCCATAACCTTTTATAGGAGATATTGCCTTAAGCTCCTCTTTAAGCCCCTCTTTGAGGAACCAGTCGAAGGAATCTTTCTGCATCTCCAAAAGATCAGGCGCTTCGAGTTCGGGTCTGGTCGAACCGTAAGGATTTATCCTTTTATTTAATCTCAACTGTGCCACCCTGCTCCTCTAATTTTTTCTTTATCTCATCCGCCTCTGCCTTTTTCACCTTGGACTTGACCGGCTTTGGTGCGGAATCGACAAGGTCTTTCGCTTCTTTCAAAGCAAGACCCGTTATCTCCCTGACTACTTTGAGGACCTGGATCTTTTTGTCTCCGGCTGAGGTAAGGATCACGTCAACTTCGTCCTTGGCCTCTTCGGCAGGAGCTCCGGCTGCAGCTGCTCCGCCCGCCGCCATAGCGACCGGGGCCGCAGCGACGACACCGAACTTGTCCTCCAAAGACTTGACCAGATCCGCCAGCTCGAGAACCGTCAGACTTTCTATGGAACCCATTATTTCTGCTATCTTCGACATTTCTAACTACACCCCCTTCTTTTTTGAAATTTCGTTCAATGCGTAAACAAGCTTTCTTATCGGGCCCTGCAACACGTTCACCAGAGAGACCAGAGGCGACTTGATACCGCCCACAGTTCTGGCAAGCAGAACCTCTTTTGACGGAAGCATGGCCAGCTTCTTGATCTCATCAGGCTCCATAAAGCGGCCGTCCATTATCGCACCCTTAACGGAGGGCTTTTCGTTCTCCTTGGCAAAGGCAACTACTACCTTTGCCGGGGCGACCACATCTCCGTATCCGAAAATAATGGACGAAGGGCCGTTAAGAACTTCTTTTATCCTGTCCTGGCCTTCTTCTGATATAGCCCTGAAAGCCAGGGTGTTCTTTACGACATTGTATTGAGCGTTGACGTCAAAAAGCCTGTTCCTAAGTACTGTTATCTGCGCAACAGAAAGACCCTGATGATCGGTAAGGATCATTATATTACTTTTGCCTTTTTTCTCCTTTATGGACTCGATAGCTTCCGTTTTCGCCGTTTTATATATTCTCTCTGCCATTTTACGCTCCAAGTTCTATTTCAGTATCTTCGTTACGTTGATCCCTATCCCGGGCCCCATTGTCGCCGAAACCGTTGCACTCTTTATAAGATTGCCTTTGAGTCCGTGCGGTTTTAGCTTGTTGACGGCCTCGATAGCGGATACGATGTTTTTCTCTATATCTTGCTCGGAAAATGATACCTTTCCTATAGCTATGTGAACATTGGAAGTCTTGTCCTGCTTAAACTCAACCTTCCCGGCCTTGAACTCCTTTACGGCTTTTGCAATATCTGTCACGACAGTACCGGATTTTGGGTTCGGCATAAGCCCTTTTGTCCCAAGGATCTTTCCAAGCTTACCGACGGAAGGCATCATATCGGGAGTGGCAAGAGCAAGATCGAAATCCAACCATCCTCCGGATATCTTCTGGATAATATCGTCAGAGCCGACATGATCTGCACCTGCAGATGAGGCTTCGGCGACTTTTTCCCCTTTTGCGAACACAAGGAGCTTGATCTTCTTGCCGGTCCCGGAAGGAAGAGAAACAGTTCCCCTCACGTTCTGATCGCTCTTTTTCGGGTCTGTTGTCAAATGCAGCGCCAGATCGATGGATTCATCAAATTTTGCGACTGAAGTCTGCTTGAGCAGTTTCGCCGCATCGGATACGCTGTATTTCACAGCATTGTCTACCAGTTTCGCTTTTTCAGCATATTTTTTGCCAGTGGTCATCCCTTTATCTCAACCCCCATATTCCTTGCCGTTCCGGCTATTATATTGCAGGCGGCATTAATATCCCTTGCATTTAGGTCAGGCAGCTTTTCTTTTGCTATCGACTCAAGCTGTGCACGGGTTATGCTTCCAACCTTGGTCTTGTTGGGCTCGCTCGACCCTTTTTCTAGCCCTGCCGCTTTCTTGATTAATACCCCGGCCGGCGGTGTCTTCAGAATAAAAGTAAAGGATCTGTCTTCATATATGGATATCTCGACGGGGATTATCGTGTCCCCCTTGTCGGAAGTCTTGGCATTATACGCCTTACAGAACTCCATGATATTCACTCCATGCTGGCCTAGAGCCGGGCCTATCGGAGGCGCCGGGTTTGCTTTGCCGGCAGGTATTTGGAGCTTTACCATCGTCAATATTTTTTTTGCCATCTTTTATACCACCTTTTCAACACGGTCAAAATCTACTTCCACGGATGTGTCCCTTCCGAATATGTTAATCATCGCCTTCAATTTGGACTTGGTCGGATATATCTCGGAAACAGAACCCGTATAACCCCTGAAAGATCCGCTGATTATCCTAACCGGCTCGCCCACCGAGAACTCAACTGTTATTTCCTTTTCCTTGATGCCCAGCTGCTTGAGTACTCTCTGCATCTCCCTGTCGGTTACGGGGACAGGAGAGGTCTTGCCTCCTATGAACCTGGCCACTCCGGCAGTGCTGCGTATCTTGTACCAGGTATCCTCGTCTAGGATCATTTCAACGAAAACATAGCCGGGATACATCTTTCTCTTGCGCTCTACCCTCTTGTCGCCCTTGATCTCTACGGTCTCTTCTTCCGGAACCAGCACCCTGAGTATTCTCTCCTTAAGACCCAGCTCGTCAACAGTGGTCTCTATGCGGCTTTGTACCTTGTCTTCCTGTCCGGTAAGGGTCTGCACTATATACCATTTCGGCTCGCCCTTCACCTCGGGAACCGCAAGATCGGATTCATCTTGAACAGGAGCCTGTTCCTGCGGCGCTTCGTCAGGCACTGCAGGCTGCTGTTCGTCGACTTTCTCTGGCTCAGAAATAGAACCTGCTTCAGGGACAGCAGCTTCGTCGATTGGAGCCTCAACAACTTCGCTCTCGTTCTGGACAGGTTCTAAGTCCGCAGCTAGTGGTTGATCAGGAGCTGCCTGAACCTGAACTTCTTCTGCGGCCTGGTCCGCATTTTTTGTCAAATCTTCCATTTTATATTCCACCCTTAAAGAACGCCGACATGAACTTAAACAGCCTCTCGAACCCAAAATCAATAAGCATCGCGTAAAAAGCCGATGCCAGAACGATGACCAGAACAATGACAGTCGCCGAAAAAACGAACTTTTTGTCCGGCCAGACGACTTTCTTAAACTCTATGGAGACCTCTTTTAAGAAAGTCTTCGTTTTCTCTACGATACCGCCTACCTTGATCATTTCCATCTTTCATCCCCGCCTTCAAGATCCCGACCTTTAAACAGGTGGGACAGGAATCGAACCTGCAACCTGCGGTTTTGGAGACCGCTGCTCTGCCAGTTGAGCTACCCACCTAACTTAAAAGCAAAAAATCCCCCTCACCTTCAAGATCAGCTAAACAGGAATTGCCTTGGTGGGCACTTCTGCGCGCAAGAGCTACTTTTCTTCTTTATGAGGCGTCCTCTTCCTGCAAGCATAGCAATACTTTTTTATCGATAGTTTTTCGGAACCGGGCCTTTTGTTCCTTGTGCTGGCATAGTTCTTTCTTTTGCATTCGGTACATGACAATGTGATAATTTCTCTCATAACAAAAGCACAATACTCCCCACACCAATTTTATTTGGGATTTTGCGGTCTCTTACCCAATATTTATTGATCTGACTCGAACATTAGTATTCTACATCAGCACAACGTTCGTTGTCAACAGCTCCGATCGGGATTATAATAAAGCAGGGAGTTCCAATATTATGCAACTGATCGGATTGACCGGCCTGAATGCATCCGGAAAGGGCACAGCGGCCGATTTCTTAAAAGAAATGGGGTTTGACTACTATTCACTGTCAGACATAGTGAGGGATCACGCTTCTGAAAAAGGGCTTGATCATTCAAGAGAAAATCTTATACTGTGCGGAAATGAACTCCGTAAGAGATTCGGCCCTTCGGTGCTGGCGGTGCGGGCTTTGAAGAAGATAAAAAAAGACATGCCTTCAAAAGCCGTGGTAGACAGCATCAGGAATGTATATGAGATCGAAGTCCTTAGAAAAGAACCGGGATTCTTTCTTATCGGCATTAATGCTTCTTCCGCGCTGAGATTTGAACGTTCAAAAAAACGCGGCCGCATCGGATTTGAATCAACTCTGGAAGAATTTGAAAGGATCGAACAAAAGGAGAACTCCTCCGACCCGACCAAGCAACAGCTGTTCAAATGCCTGGAACTTGCCGACATCAATATCGACAACAACGGGAAGATCGATAAGCTTAAAGAAGAAATCAAAAGAACACTGCCCGGACTGGGATAACTATCTGCCCAGTATCACCTTTCCGACAACTTCCTCAAGGCCTTTTTTATCCGGCACCATATAGTATACTCCTGCCAGATTAGTATCCCTGCCCGGGACAAATCCCGTCCGGACACCCCCTGTCTTGTATATCGAATGGACCCTTAAAGTGATCTTGACTATTTGCGCCACATCCAGATTAGTGCCTATACCGGACGACGATTCATACAACAAATATGGGACCCTGACAAAGTTCCGAGGATCAGCCAGTTGGTCGGCTACGGCGCTAAAGAACCTGTGCTGCCTGTCTATCCTTCCCCAATCGCTGGCCCAGTCATGCCTGAAACGCACGTACCCCATCGCCTGATAACCCGAAAGCTTTTGTATCCCGGGATTGAGATGTATATGAAGGCGTGCCGAATTATCGTCGTAATGCAGAGGTTTTTCGACCTCTACTTTCACTCCCCCGAGATCGTCCACGACCTTGACGAAAACAGGAAAGTTAAGCTGAATATAATGTTTAACCGGCACTCCGAGAAGAGCGGATACTGCCCGGCAGGACAGTTCAGGGCCGCCAAAATAATGGGCATGATTTATCTTGTCCCGCCCGTATCCGGGGATATCGACAATAGTATCTCTGGGAATGGCCAGGACCCCTATGCGGTTAGCGGAAAAATCTATCCTTACAAGATTGATGGAATCGGACCTGGCCTTGAAACCTTGCGGAGAATCTATTCCAAGAACAAGGATATCAATATGGTCCGACGAGTTTATGACCCCTCTTCTCAAGCCTAAAAAGAGGCCGAAAGATATCGCCAAGGAAATTAATACGATCCAGCCTTTAAGTCTCAATTTTCAATATCAGCCTTCGACAAGCCACTTCTCTTCTTTATGGAACCACTCCGAAGGGTTGCTCAGATAAAGCTGCGTATCCTGTAGTATTTCAAAGTGGATATTCTCTTCCTTAGCCAGAAAAGAGAAAAGTTTTTTTGCGTCTTCATTGGCCGTGCCGGCAGCGATGCTGGCGTAGAAATCATAGCCTTTTCTTTCCATCTCCATGGATATATCATATGCTTTGATAAGGTCCTCATCGCCCCCGGATAGTTTGTCCAGGGATCCCTTTATCCCGGACAGTATCTCCGACTTGAGACCTGCACTCCAAAGCCTGTCTTCATTCAACGGCACCCTGCTGATATGCGTTCCGGTAAGCCCCAGATAAAAGTCCTCGATCGCTTTTTTGTGCAGCAGCTCTTTTGCGGCAATGGCTCTCAGCGTGGAGGCGCCCAGAGGGTTCCTTGCCTTCTCTGCCGCTTTCATATATATAGAATAGCCCTCTTCTTCCATCGAGATAGCTGTTTTAGCGGCGTTTGCAAGGTCATCGTTAATGAATCTCAAGTTTTCGTTTCCCATAATATTACTCCTTTTTCTACCAGATTATATCACATTGCCTACGGTCCACCCTGTCGACCATGCCGCCTGAAGGTTAAAACCGCCTGTCTTGCCGATCACATCAAGGACTTCGCCTGCAAAATACAGGCCTTTCATGAACTTTGACTCAAGCGTCTTATTATCTATCTCTTTAAGGTCGACTCCCCCGTCCGTAGCAACGGACTTATTGATGTTCACATACTTAGAGACTTTGAATTCAAGCGCCGCCATGTTCTTTGCCAGCCGCAGGCGCTCTTCCTTTGAAAGCTGGTTAGCCTTCTTTTCAGGCTGGACAGCTCCGGCACCGGAAATGACGGCAGACAGGCTTTTCGGCAGCACCTCAAGCAGGAGGTTCTCGGCATTTTTGTTTGGGTGGGCTTTTATCAGGTCGAGAATAATGCCGTCAGCAGCGGCCTGGTCCTTTCCGGGAAAAAAATTGACCGCTATCTTAAGGCCGCTCATCTGCGACTTTGAGACGATCAGGCTGGCATTGATCATCAAAGGCCCGGTAATTCCGAACTGCGCGAACATTATGCTGCCGGTCTCCTTATACAATAGCCCGCTATTGTTCACGAAAGACACTTCCGCATCTATAGTCAAGCCGCTCAGCCGCCCGCAAAGCTCCGGATCTTCTATTTCGAAGGGGTATAGAGCTTTTTTTGGGGGTATTATCTTATGCCCGGCTTTTTCTGCCAGGACATAACCGTCCCCGCTTGAACCGGTCTTCTGGTGGGTCTTTCCGCCCGTCGCAACCAGAACGGCGCGGCCCGAGTACTCCCCTTTTTCGGTCCCGACCCCTTTTACTGCCCCATCCTCAACTGTCAGGGAAAGCACGGGGCATCCATACACGACCTCAACTTTTAGCTCCGAAAGCCTTCTCAATATCACTTGGAGTATGTCGGAGGCCTTGTTGCTTTTTGGAAATACTTTTTTCCCGGGCTCAAGCTTGAATTGCACGCCTCTCTTTTCAAAGAACTCTATTACATCTGAATTGGAATAATTGTGAAGCATGCTAAGCATGAAGAAAGGGTTCTTCATGTAGTTTGAAGAAAAAACCTTTAGGTCAGTCTCCGCATTAGTGACATTGCACCTGCCGTTGCCGCAGATAAGGAGTTTTCTGCCTGCCGAAGGCCCCTTCTCAAGTATCACGGCCTTTTTCCCACGCTCGGCAGCGCGGATCGCTGCCGTCATTCCGGCAGGGCCGGCGCCCACCACAATGAGATCAAAGTTTTTTTTATCTACCATTTTGGCTCCGCTGGTACCGGGCCAACCTTCACATGGAATTTTTTAAGCATGGATGAAAGCTCTTTTAGCGGAAGGCCGACAACATTGGAATAATCTCCTTTGATCTTTTTGACAAGGAACCTGCCCTTCCCTTGAATACCAAATCCGCCCGCCTTATCCAGAGGCTCTCCTGTCCCTGTATACCATTTGATCTCGTCTTGCGAAAGCTTTCTGATCTTAAGTCTTGTTTTTACGGCAGAAGTCATCGTTCTGCTGGCGTCCAGGTCCATGACTGATATACCGGTAATGACCCGCACGTCTCTCCCGCTGATAGAGGACAACATATTTGCGGCTTTCTTTTTTGTTCCCGGCTTGCCCAGGATCTTTCCGCGGCAGACGACTACAGTGTCCGCACCTATCACAATACCGCTGCGGACCCTTGACGCGCCTTCCAGGGCTTTCCCGCGCGCGTTCATTTTTACATGCCTGACCGGGGTCTTTACATTAATATCTTCGTCATGCAGATGCTTGATGACCTTGAACCTTCTGCCCAGAATAAAAGCAAGAAGTTTCTTTCTTCTGGGGGAATCCGAAGCGAGAAACACCTGTTTTGAAGCCATAGACCAATTATAGCCGAAGAGGCGGCATATCAGGAGCCGAACTTGTTGCGGAAAACGATCTTCTCTAGAGGATACCTTGGAGGCCTTTTCTTCTCCTGTTCAGCTTGCTTTTCGCTGAGCACAGGACTGACATTGTCCGAATGTCTGCCTACGTTCACAAGGGTTATAACGGTCATATTCCCGGGTATCGATAACAGCTCTTTCACTTTCTGCTCGTCGTAGCCCGCAATAGGGTGCGCGACCAGTCCGAGTTCGGTAGCCCTTAGTATCAGCTGCGCCGTAGCCATCCCCGTATCAAACAGATAGTACTGGCGTCCTTTTGTGTCACAGTCAAGGTCTTTTTCGCTTATTACGGCAATTACAAGCGAAGCGGCATGGCACCATTCATTGCCCTTAGCGAAGACGGTTTTAAGCTTTTCGAGGTTGTCCTCTCCGGACACGAACACAAATCTCCATGGCTGGTTGTTGAAACATGATGCGCTCAAAGAAGCCGCGCTGGAAAGCTCTTCTATGATCTCTTCGGTTATATTGATCTTTTCCAAAGACCTGTAAGCTCTTCGGGCGTCGATAGCATCTTTTACGTCCATATTAAGCCGCTCCAGAACCCGAAGATCTTTCCGATCTAGCCCTGACCAAATATCTTCTTATGCTTTTTTCCGTCTCTATGATGAAATATGTCACAAGTCCTATCGCTGCTATCTCGATCCACGCTATAAAACTGATCGGGCTTGTTCCAAATAGTCCGTTTAAAACCGGCGAATATGTGAGCGACAGCTGGACTGCAACCATGAGAAAACAACCGATAAAAACCGTCATATTGGAAAAGAACCCTATGGCAAAAGGGGACCTTTCAAAGGAACGGCTGTTGAAAAGATAGAAGAGTTTCCCGATGACCAGAACATTGACCGCTATCGTGCGCAGCGCAGCTATGTCCAAACCGTTCCTGTGGGAGCTTAGATAATACATGAGATAAACGCTGCCCACCAGAAGCAGGGTGGAAAGCCCAGTGCGGAAAATTATATCCTGCGTGAATATCGGTAGTTTTGAGTCATTGGGAGGCCGGAGCATGATATTTTTTTCCTTGGGCTCGAAAGCAAGCGGCATTCCCAGAAATATGGCCGTCATCATGTTGCTCCACAGGATCTGAAGCGGAGCGATCGGAAGCGGCATATTAAGCACTATAGCCACCATTAATATCAGCCCTTCGGCGGCGTTCGTCGGTATCGTCCAGGCGATAAATTTCCTTAAGTTGTCAAAAACGCCCCTGCCCTCTTCTACCGCGGCCTCAATGGAAGCGAAATTATCGTCAGTCAACACCATTTCCGCGGCTTCTTTTGCGACCTCGGTCCCGTCCCTTCCCATAGCGATGCCGATATTTGCCTGTTTGAGCGCCGGGGCATCATTGACCCCGTCGCCTGTCATTGCGACCACATGGCCTTTTTTCTGCAGGGCTTTGACTATCTGAAGCTTCTGTTCGGGGGATACTCTTGCAAACACAGAGGTCTTGTCGGCTCTATCCGGAAATTCTTCTTCGCTCCATCCGGATATCTCTGTCCCGGTCGCAGCGATCATTTTTTCCGGTTCCGGTTCAAAGCCGGCTTTTAAACCCATCATCTTTGCTATCGACCTTGCGGTTTCGATATGATCGCCCGTTATCATCTTGACCATTACCCCGGCATTGTGACAGGACTGTATGGCGGAAACAGCCTCCTCTCGCGGGGGGTCCATCATAGCCTGCAATCCCAGAAAAACAAGCCCGTCCTTGATGTCGTCATGATCTATCGAGTTCTTATCGGAAGGCAGGGTCTTTTTTGCCATGGCGATAACACGGAACCCCTTCTTTGCAAATTCCTCTGACCTTTCGGAAATGGCCCCTGTATCGATCCCGTCTTCTCCTGACAAAGAAGAACATCTGGACAATATGGATTCAACCGAACCTTTTACGTACACTATCCTGTCCTGTTCTCCCTGCACGCTATGAAGCGTCGCCATGTAGCGGTTCTCGGATTCAAATGGGATGACATCGATTCTTTTTGTCATATCTAATAGGTTCTCCCGCTCGATCAGTCCGGATTTTTCCGCGGAGACCAGGAGCGCCCCTTCAGTAGGATCCCCATGGACAGAGTAATTTCCGTCTTTTTCAACCAGCCTGGAATCATTACACAAGGCTCCGCAGGCAAGGCAATCCCGAAGGGCCTGATTTTCTTTGTAATCGGCCTCCCGCTCTTCATCAAAGATCTTTCCGGCCGGAATATATCCGATACCGGAAACAGTGTAGATCTTTCCTCCGGCCATTATCTTTTGGACGGTCATCTTGTTCTCAGTAAGCGTGCCGGTCTTGTCAGAGCATATGACAGTGGTACTGCCCAGTGTTTCTACCGCTGGAAGCCTTCTTATTATGGCCTTTCTAGATGCCATCCTGGATACCCCGATGGCCAGTATTATGGTTACTGCCGCAGGAAGCCCTTCGGGGATCGCTCCGACCGCCAGTGCGACAACGGCCATGAAAGAATCGAAGGCCGAGTTGCCGTACACATAAGAACCCATGAAGAAAGTAAATACGGAAACTCCGATTATTACATAAAGCAGGGTCTTGCTGAAACGGGTGATTTTGGCAGTCAAAGGCGTTTCAAGCGCTTCAGAATTTTCAACAAGCTCGGATATCCTGCCCACTTCCGTTGCATTGCCTGTGGCTGTTACAATTGCCTTTCCGGATCCATGAGTGACGAGCGTAGCGGCATAAGCCATGCACGTCCTGTCCCCCAGGCCGGCATCCGCGCCGACTTGTTTAGATTTTTTTTCTACGGAGAGCGATTCCCCGGTAAGCGCGGATTCGTTTATTTTCAGCTCTTTGGAAGATACTATCCTCATGTCGGCCGAAACTTTGTCTCCGGAAGCCAGAACTACAATGTCTCCCGGGACAAGATCCTCGGAATCGACAGTGTGTTTACTGCCGTCTCTTATCACGGAGGTCTTGGAAAGCATCGTCTTTGCCAAAGCAGCGAGAGCATTTACTGCCTTTGATTCCTGCATATACCCGATGATCGCATTCACCAGCACAACTCCAAAAATAACGGAAGACTCAACATAGTGATTCATGAACACTGTAACGGCGCCTGCGGCAATGAGCGTATAAATCATTGGCTGGTTGAACTGCAAAAGGAACATCAGCAGAGGACTGTGGCGCTTCCTTTTTTTTATGATGTTCGGGCCGTACTTCTCTTTTCTCTCGTAAGCTTCTTTGCCGGACAGCCCTTTTTCCGCATCGGAAGAAAGCCTTTGAACGACTTCATCAAAGCTTATGCTGTGCCAGCCGGGCTGCGTTCCCCTCATTTAATTCTCCTGTCATTTATGTCAGTCCGGACTCAAAACTCGCTTTTAAGCAATTATACCAAAACAGACTGCTCAAATGATTGCCCTGACGCTCGGGACCGCTAAGTGGCACCTGACCCAAGCACTCTGAACACTTTTTTTCTCAGAATGGAGATTCCTGCCCCCTTCCGGGAACTGACAAAGCTGATATCGGTGATCCCAAGCCCGAGTTTTTCGGATATCTCTTGCTTGCGCGTTTCCTGTTCGCGGGGCCTGATCTTGTCGATCTTGTTTACAACTATTGCGAAAGGGATTGCGTAAAACTTCAGCCATTCATACATCAACATATCAAGCTTTGTAGGTCCGGCAACAGCATCTATGATGAGGAACAACAGCTTAAGGGAACTTCTGTCCTTCAGATATCCCTCGATCATCGGGCCGAACTTGTGCTTGTCGTTTTTAGGATCAATAGCAAAACCGTATCCGGGCAGGTCTACTATCCATCTGTCTTTCCCGACTTCATAGACATTGATCGCCCTGGTCTTTCCGGGCGTTTGAGAAGACCGCGCAAGGCTTCTTCTTTGGCAGACGGAGTTAATAAGAGAGCTTTTGCCTACATTAGACCTGCCCAAAAAAGCCACTTCTGCTTTGCAGGGAATAAGCAAGTACGGGTCAACTTCCGTAAGGAGATATTTCGGGTCATTGAACATATGTAGAATTATACAATGGAAAGAGGCTCAAAGAATACAACATACTTAGAGCCGGATTTTTGGGGTGGCATAGTGAACCAAGTTAGAACCATCTTTGCCAGCCACCACACTCATTATTATATACCAAACTTAGGATAACTCCGTGCCAGACTATACGCAACCTTTAAAAACCTGGAAATCACCACGTTAAAAAAATGGGGTACCCCACCCCACCAACACATATATATATCTCATTTGCGGAGCAGGGGGGGGTACATATCCTCCATAATTATCCATGCTCCGACAATTCTTCAACACTCAACAAGCACATATTAAGCCCGATGTCTGTTTACGTACCAAACCATTGCACACACCCGGTACGCAATTTAACGTGTGCAGAGTCTTGATCTATTGCATATTCGACTAGATCGATACTTGCTAAGACGAAGCAAAACTACTCTCAGTATACCCATAGACCTATAAGTTAAATGCAGAGACACCAGCTATCCTGTATATTATTTTGGCACATTTACGCCAAAAATATACACTACCTACCACCAATCCCTGGATAGCTTCTTGATTCTATTCCATGTATTTGGCTCTATTATGCTAAATATAACAACTAATCTTTGAGCTATATATCTGCTTTTAGTATTTGTTCAACATACTCGAATTCGAATAGAAAGGAGGTGATGACATATGTCTGACAGATTCTTTGCCGCTATATCCAGAGTGACCGGAGAGATCCTAATGATCTATTCAGGATCTTATCCGGAAGCTTTGGATACCTTCGACAGAAGGTTTGGCACGGCCGAAGACTATACTGTAGAGCCGTTGCCAGGACGTCTTGATCCCCCTCAGCCTGTACGCCAAATGACCCTTCATTGATCCTCGTTTGAGATCCAATTCCGAAAGGAGGTGATGGTAATGAAACTCAGACGCAGGTCCATAGGATACCTCTTTAAACACATAGGTTCGATAGAAAAAGAGGTTAATACAGGCATCTTCAACCCTGACCGCATAGAAGAATGCCTCATGGCTTATACAGAGCTTAGAAAGCGTTTAAACGCTAAATCCAAGCACTTATAGGCCATCCTGCCCGTTCTACCCCATTATAGAAAGGTGGTGAATATAATGCATGAGGTTATTTCAGAATATACCCTCAACGATGCTATAGATGACGGCATGCTGGTTCCCGTGTTCCAGAACCGCTGGCAGCAGCTGTCGTTCTGCAAGCCTATCGTTGCTACCGCTTCGATACATTCCGAGTTCTCCAAGGCCGCGATCATGGAGATATGGAATGCTTTCGTTGACTGGGTGAAGTACGAGAAGGCTGACCTGAAGCCTGAGGACCGGCTCTTTAGAACCCGGATGAACGGTAAAGAGATCTGGGTAATAGAGGACCCTCAGGCCTACACGGTCATGTTCCCATCAGACTACTAATAACCGTACGGGCAATTAGTATATCAAATCTTCCGTAATTAAGGGGGTGAGATTAATATGACTCCCGAACCATCATTGATGACCAAGGTTTACTTCGGCAAACCTGCCGGGACTAACCCCGAACACGTAGCCAATGTAATGATCAGATTCTACAACGGCGAATACATAAGGGGTGTGATGATATATAGGAAGACCAGCATTATGGGTCAGCCGTACTTCCTGCTGAGGTACCCGTCCTATGTCAACAGTTCCGGCTCCCAGGTGCCTTTCTTCAGGTTAAGCCCAGGAAGAGAACAGAAGGTGATAGACCTGTTCCTTAAGGCTTATAAAAAAGGAAGGTTTCTTGACCAGTATCCGCTATCTTGTGAGGACGTTAAGCCCTTCTCCAAAGTCCTCGTCTAACCGAGCTTGATCGACCAATCCTCTTATCCCGGGGCAGCTCTTTCCCTCAAGGAGTTTCTATGCCCCGGGGGATTAGTAAATTTGCGTGTTTTTATAAATTCCTGGCTATCTAATAAGAACATTCTATGTTGTTCTAAATAGCCTAAACCTCCTACAATTACAAGTCAGAATGTCACTACTATATGATTGGCATTGACGCCCCTATGTGCAAAGGATAGTATTATGTCATGCTCATCGAGTTGTATCTCAGCAGAAAATATATCATTGGCAAGCAAACAGAGTCTTTCTTATCATTTCATACACTTCTATCCTTGCTTTGTATTACAATTGCTGCCGCCTCTCTATTTGTTGTTGTTTCAGTTATGGACGGTTTTGGAGAACAAATCAAATCAAGGATTCTTGCTATGGGATCTCATATACAAATCCTAGCATTTAGAGGTGATAGCAATTATGATGATGTCATAGCCAAAATTAAGTCAGCAAAAAATATCTCGGGCGTTGCTCCGATGATAGTTGGCGAGGCAATAAAGATCCATGGAGGGGAAATAAATCTAATATCTTTGCATGGAATAGACAGCATGCTTGAGGAGGATGTAAGTAGCGTAAGTCGCTTTATTATTAGCGGCGAATCTGTGCTAGATAGAGGGCAAATTATTATCGGAAATGAACTTGCACGCTATTACGGATTAAACGTGGGCGATTTGTTCTCCTTACAAAATCCGCATAATGGCAAATTGGCCAGATTCAGCATTGCAGGCATCTTTCATTCCGGCATGTACGCAATCGATAGGAATTCCTCTTTTATCTCACTAAAGGAAGCTCAATATTTTTATGGCATGGGAAATAAAATATCAGGATATAAAATTATGCTTAATGATGAATATATGGCTGCCCATACAAAACAAGAATTGTCTACTGTTCTAGGGCCTCGATACGACTTACATACATGGATTGAACTGAATAAAAGTCTTTTGGGTGCAATTAAAATAGAGCGGAAGATTATGGTTATCATTATGTCCATTTTAATCCTAATAGCAGGCCTTAATATATCCTCGACCTTGACTATGGTTGTACTAACAAAGAAGAGAGAGATTGGCATAATGATGTCAATGGGATTTGCTAACAATCAAATTAGGAACATATTTCTAATTTATGGAGCAGCTATCGGCATCAGCGGGTGTTTTATCGGGATTATTATTGGTTATTTGACGGCTTTAAACATAAACACCATATCTGGCTTTCTAGAATATGCGACAGGAATGAATGTCTTGCCAAATGATATTTTTTATTTTGATACAATTCCCATACAAATTCGAGCCTCGAATGCAATAAGCATAGCAGTGTTTTCTTTTTTCACTTCTTTAATAGCATCTTATTATCCCGCATTTCGTGCTTCGAGACTATCTCCAGTAGAGGTGTTAAAAAGTGACTAGCAGAGACTCCGTCCTATCGTGTAAATCAATATCCAAGTATTACACGAAAGGAAAAGATGTTGTAAAAGCACTAAACAATATAAACCTGGAAATAACAAGGGGTGAAATAAGTTCTGTTGTTGGCCCATCAGGATCTGGCAAATCAACATTGCTGTATGTGCTATCTGGCTTAACACCCCCGTCAGAAGGAAGTATATTTATTAATGAATTGTCATTATCCAAAATGCAGCAATCACAAAGAGCAGCATTCATAAGAGACAATATAGGATTTGTATTCCAGGATTGGCAGCTCCTGGCTAGTCTTAATGCTTACGAAAATGTATTATTGCCTCTTATGCTTAAGGGTGCAAGGTCGATTACTTCAGAAATGAAAGAAGAGGTGCTTAAGTATTTTGAAATGTTTCAGCTGCTGGATAGAACACACCACTATCCTTCCGAATTGTCAGGTGGGGAACAACAAAGGATTGCAATAATACGAGCTCTGATAAAAAAACCGAGCATAGTATTTTTTGATGAGCCGACAGGCAGTCTGGATGCTGCTGCTGCTGATATATTAACGAGCTCTATTCATAAGGCAATACACCAAGAAAAATGCACATTTATCATCGTGTCGCATGACAGCAAAATGCTGAGCATAAGCAATCATTCATATAGAATCGAATATGGGAAACTTAAACAGCTTTTCTAGCTTTAATTTCTATTAAGAGCTTCTCTTCTTTTTGCTTCTATTCTTATATCATTAAAAAGGGCTTCATAGATTTCAACATCATATATCTGCTTGGCGTTTACATGTCCGCCGCTCGCATAATACTCCTTCTGTTCTATATTGATCCTTACCTCAGAACTTAAGTCGTTAATTTTTTCAACGATCGCATTTAAAGATACAGAAGTGCCTTCAGTATACTTAGTTGTGGTTCCATACTGTGCAGCATTATATGCACTAGCAAAAGATTGCATAAACTTAGCAAACCCATCTTTCTCTCTTCTGACGCTAGCATTGATCAATCCTGTCTTTATATCACTGCCTTCAATAATGTAATCGTGATCCTGCAGCACCGTCATTACCGAACGAAAGACCGACTCATAGCCACCTTCAATAATTCGTGTCGTTATTGATCTTTTCTGCATGGGCGACAATTGCACAGTAGAACAGCCATGCAAAATCATGCTCGCCCCAAGAAAAACAACTATTAGGGATGCGAATCTAATTCCTTTAATATTGCTTATTTGTGTCATTAGTAAGAAGCCTGAATGACCTTGTAATCCTTAACAACGTCTTTGGAATCAAAGGTTATAATTAAATCGAACGATTTCGTAGTAGCCGCTGATACTGCTTTGCTTCCTCCAATCAAAATCAATGAAAACCCTTCCGATCCTCTCATGGTTTCATAACGCATCTTATTATATGACCAGACTTCCTCTCCGTCTCTATTTATTGACGTAAGATTGGGGGATCCAAAATACTCTAATATTTCTGCTTGAGTTGTTTCGTTTTTTACTATTTGCCGTTTGACTTCCCCAGCAGTTAATTTGCTGCCCCCCATTTCTTCCGGAACTGTCGTGTAATAACAGCCGGCCAACGAAATACAAGAAATCAATATGATTGAGCCAACTAAAAGCCTCATTTTTCACCCTCCTCTAATAGCATTGATATAGGATTATAAACAAAATTCAACCTTTAGTCAATATGTGACCTGCCCCCATTTTCCGACCACTATGAATTAGAGTATTCTAACACGCTGACCGGCAATTCTCTTGCTTATATCAGAGAGCTCGTGACGTGGCAACTAGCTTAGGGCACCCTGACCGCAAGTGGCCCAGTTTTTTGGGGGTAAGGGCACCTATCCAACATATTTATCAATAGTTGCTACAATCTGAATTGGGTCATATAGAATGTCCCACACCCAGACACCAAATCTACCATCTTTATTAACCGCTTCAATCCATTGCTTTACAAACTCATTCTTTCTTTCAACAGCTTCGTTTTTTACACCCTTAACTTCTAATACGAGCGTCTTGCCATTATCCAATTTGATGATTAGGTCAGGTATGTATTTGTCGGTTTTGCCCTGGAAGAAATAATAGATGTAGAGGCCAATGTGGTCATTCTTGACATAAGCCTTAACATTCTTATGGTCTTCTAACTGCGACGATACAATTGCCTCCCAAGTGCTGTCTACCACCACATGTGATACTTGGGACTTCTTTGTTGGCAAGCATGGCTTGCTCGACCACCATGGACTCATGTCTTTTGTGGAGATAATTGGGTGGGCAAGATTAAATATGATATTCAACTGCTCTTTATTCCTTGAGGTAATATGCAATGTCAGATGTTCAACTATCTTTCTCATGTTTAACGCTAGCAAAAGTCGCTGGCGTAGTTCATCATTAGTAGCGTAGTCCCTGAATCTTACCTTGCCCGATTTAATAAACCTTTCTACGAAGCCAAACAGGGCGTGTATCTTATCTTCTTTGCTACCTTTCCATTTATTTTGAAGGTTATCAATGATATCTCTAGCAACTTCAAATATAAGCTTTTGAATGCGGTATTTCTCGGCGTAATTCCTCAAATCAATTATTGTAATGGCATCAACATCAGGCTTTCCGTCAACAACTGGGGCTAGCTGTGCAATCATTGGGGTGTCCTGAATGCTTAGTGTAATTGCTGGCACGGCCTTCTCATCAAGAACAAGCTCTTGGGAAATAATAGTATCTATCCTATCAATGTTCGGTATTTTTATTTCGTACCCATCTCTCCCTTTTACTATTTCGATGTATGTTTTAGGTTGGGGTGGTGTTGGTGGGGTATCATCGCCGCCTTCAAAGGGAAGGAATGTAAAGGGGATGCCGAAGATGTTTACATACTCCGCCTCAAATCTCCCTGCATCATTCATATCATAAGACATTCTTCTTAAGCCACGACCTACTACTTGTTCGCACAACAACTGGGAAGAAAAAGCTCTCAATCCCATAATATGAGTTACATTTCTTGCGTCCCATCCTTCAGAAACCATGGCGACAGATATCACGTTGTGAATATGAGATCCCGGCTTGCCTGGTTGACCTACTGTATCAACCTGTTCTCGCATTAGCAATTTCTGGTCTTTCTTGCTGAGACTGCCTCCCAATTCACTCTCATCGTCTTCTCTTTCCTTGACCTCGGCAACCCCTTCTTTCTCTATTATTGCTTCTGCTTCTTCGTATACTTTTGAATCAACCCGGAGCAGACTATTCACTTTGCACAGCTCTTCGATCTTTATCTTCTTATTCCTGAATGAATACTCTATTCGTTTTGCAGTGTCCACCCTATTACAGACAGTAAAAAGAACCGGTGGCACTGCCATATTCTCTTTGCTCCATCGCTCCATAACAGCAGCCCAATCTGCTCCCAATATGTTGTATCCGGCAACAACCAAGTCGGGCAAGGGGACTGTTTCTTCCGCTCTCTGCAACTCTTCCCTGACATGAGGATAAAGATGATAAAACTTCGATTTTAATTCTTTAGTCATTGTTCCATCATCCTTGATCACTACTCTTGGGGTCTTTACTAGCCCAGATTCGATAGAATCATTCAATCCAAAGTCTGAGACAATCCAACCAAACAGTCCTTCTTCATCAGACTTTTTACCCGTAGGAGAGAAAGGAGTAGCAGTCACATCAAAGCAATTTAGTATGCCAATCACTTTGTGTATCCTATCTAAGCCTTCAATCCAGCGAGTAATTTCTTCCTCCTCAAACCTCTCTTCCAACTCCGCTTTGGATATTTTAAGTTCGGGCCTCTCTCGCCAAGCATGGTGAGCCTCGTCGTTTATCACGATTAGATTGTTTTTCTTTGACAATTTTCCCAGAACTCTGCTGACAAAAGCATAGTCTGATTCCGCCCCTTTTTTAACTACGCCTTTTTTCTTTGTGTCATCATCGAGAGGTAGTAACAAATGCCAATTAATAATCTTTATTATGCTTTGTCTCAATGGCTCTTTCATTGCATCTGGGACAAGGTGAAATTGGTCGTAATAATTGCCAACAGAATCAGGCATTAATACCTGAAGCCGATTCCTGACGGTAATACTTGGGGCAACAATAAGAGCATTTGATGAGAATCTAGTGTCCTGCTTATATGCGTTTTTATTTAAGATGTTCCATGCAAGAATCATTGCCAAAAGAATGGTCTTCCCGGAGCCAGTTCCCATCTTACTGCACAGACGAACAAACTCGCCTCCATCTTTAGGGATATTAATTCCTGTCTTCTCTGACGCAGGCGTTTCAATTAGCCAAACAAGGGTCTCAATAGCCTCTAGCTGACAGAAGAAAAGCGGGTAGGCTCTTTGGCTCTTATCGTTCCAGTGTTCAAGAAGCTTACGTGTTATGCCGGTAACCCCAGGATAATTATCTTCACGCCACTTATCCAATCGAGGTCTGATTTTATTTACCAAATCGAGCGGTCTGAAGATGCCCGGGTCATCAAAAGATTGCGAGTCGGGAGTAGCAATGATATATCCTGCTTCTCTTCTGCCTTCTATAAGTTCAAAGGATAGCTTGTCGCGGTTATATTTCCAGTGTTGTGTTGGCTTATCATATGGCGAATTGATTATTAGCTTATCAATACCTTTTGGCATCTTATTCTAAGTCCAGTATTTTCAGGCTTTCTATGCCGCGGTCATCAATTATTTTAATGGCGGCTCTGCCATATTGCCCTTTATTAAAGGGAAGAGATTCAGCCCCATGAAAGGCTTCAATCTTGTCTTCATCAAGCAATGCCTTGAGGTTCTTGCTTAACTTATCCCAGCCTCCATCGGAGCCACCCATCGGAAAGAATACTTGGGTCGGGAGTAGGCTTCTGCCATCATAGTCGGTGTCAAGGAGCCACATTGCGATCTTGGTATTATCTCCGCTGACGACTTGACCGGTCTTTACATCGTAATAATCAAACCCGTTAACCTCAACCGTATACTGTTCTTTTTTCTTGTGAACTATCGCATCTGGCGAGCCAATAAAGAAGAAAGAATCACTGCTCGATTGTTTTTTCTTGAGGTCTTTAGTAAGCAGGTCAGTATTCATTTGCACCTTTTGAACCTGAACTCCTGGGAAGTTAATTTCGTCAATATCTTTGGCAGCCTCCGGGTCAAACTGAAACGCCACGAAAACAACCATCTTGGGCTTAGGCACTATCAGATTCGCTTCTTCCAGTGCAAGGGCAACTTGTCTTTGTTCAAGTGGGCTATGCTCATGCCCGAAGGATATAACAACCCTTTGAGGCTTCGCTTCTTTGGTCTCAGCTTCGGCATGAAGATATTTTGTGCCAGCTAATGTTTCAACCCTCGTAAATTCAACACGCTGATTGTTTTTTGCTCTGATACCAGTTTTGAGTAGCTCGTCTTTCCACTCATTGTATTTAAGAGTAGCCCCAGTTCTTGTTATAGACGTATCTACTTCTTTAGCTTCTTGCTTTTCCTTCTCCTCAAGAGATTTAACAGTCGGAGCCGGAACGGCTTCCACAGTAAATAAACCAGATACACGGATTTTGTCTTTATCAATCAATGGCTGGTCATAAAGCATCTCTATGGCAGGAGGCTCATTATTTGCTATAGACCCAAGCGTAATATGAGGGGCTGTTCTATACTTAAAACCACTACTTACGCCTTCATCAGGAACCGATAGCTCATAAAACGAATAAGTAGCGGTCATCAATCTCTGTTTTGCTAGAGCAATAGCCACCCTTGATGTATCACAAGTAATCCAACGCCTTCCAAATTGTTCTGAAACAAAAGCAGTAGCACCTGAGCCGCAAGTTATATCAAGGACTAAATCTCCAGGGTCAGTTGCCATCAGCAGACATCTTTGAATGACCTTATTCGATGTTTGTACAACATAAACCAAATCACTTGCACCGTGGGTATCGTTCCACATATTGTGTAAAGGCTGAAAAGGAAAGTCCTTATGATATTGAATGTAGCATGGCAAATCTCCTGGAGCGATTATCCTGTTTTCCCTTATTAAAGCCTGCATGCCTTCTTTTGTTGTTCTCCAGCTCTTTTTACCGCACTTATAACGTTTCCCTTGAAACTCAAAGTCATACATACAAGTTTCTGTATATCCTGATGACGCTAAAGCACTTGTAAAGAAAACCTTTACGTCTTCCGGTATTAAAGTGGGGTTTTCTTTTTCTTCTTTAGTCATTTTTCTTCTATTGCCGTTCTTTTCTTCAATCCACGTATACCCACTGCCTTGTCCTATTGGCTTCTCGATGTAAAGATTTCGGAATTTAATATTTTGTTTGTCTTTTGCATACCAAAGAATATAATCACATATCCCAGCTAAACCAGAACTGCCTAACGGAAGAGTCTTTTTGAAGCTTATTAGTGAGAAAAAGTTGTCCTTCCCAAATACTTCATCAAGGATATTCCTAATAAGATGCAAATTCTCATCGCCTATTTGAATAAAGATACTCCCACTGTCAGCAAGCAAATCCCTGGCTAACAACAGCCTATCCCTAATGTAGGTAAGATATGAGTGAATCCCAAGCTCCCATGTATCCCTGAAAGCCTTTATCATTTCAGGCTCTTGGTTAAGGTCATCGTCTTTCCCATCTTTAACGTCTCGTTTGTTAATGAATGGCTGGAAATTTGAGCCGTATTTAATCCCATACGGTGGGTCAAAGTAGACCATTTGAACTTTGCCTGACATGCCTTCTTTTTCAAGCAGAGAATTCATTACCAGCAATGAATCGCCAGCAATTAGACGATTAGCCCAGTTCTGGTCGTGTTTATAGAACTCTATTACTTCTTTATTCGACAATCTCTGCATGGGGGACTCAAAAAGGCTGGTCTGGACACTCATCATTTTGTCACTCTTCAAGTGACTGATTATTGAATATGGGTCTATCCGTTCATGGACGTGGAGAGATACGGTGTCAATTTCAAAAGAAGTGTGCTCGGCTTTCCCTGACCACTGTAATGACGGGTCAATGTGTGGATCATATTGATAGGTCTTTCTGGACTCATTAGCATCTGTTTCGGGAGTTACTAATCCGACTGGAGGATTGTTTTTTCTAGTCTTGCCTTTATGAGAATACGCGTCGATTCGCACTGTTTCAATGGGGGTTTTTTTAAACGTCTTTATCTTTCTTTTCTTTACCATAACATGAAGTATATCAGAACTTATGTAGGAATTAAACGATTGAGCTATGGCAACCTACCCACATCTTCCGACCGCAATGAGTTACAACACGCTGACCGGATGAGAGGCAGCATCGTGATCGGCATTATTGGTCTGGTGTTTAATTGCATGTGGTCCGGTGTATAGGAACAGGTCAATACATATGCGTTGTCTTGCACTTCGTTTTGCTCTAATCCATAATAGTATATATGAGGACATGGCCTGCTATGCCTATACACATCAAGGGATAATATTAAGATGAGGAAAAAAAGGAAACCAAAACTCAAGAATAGCATTATTGATATTGAGCTAGACGATGAGTTTGATAATCCAGATGAATTGATCACGTTCGGCAATGGGCTTGATGAGATCAACGGCAATGTATATATATGCAAAAAAATCTTGCTAGAATCCCAGACTGAACTGTTCCTTAATAAGACCGGAGTTTTGAACAGCATTACCATCCCCTTTAATGAATTACGATACGGAAAGGAATCTAACGAACAAATCATTGCTCGCCTGTCTCATCTGTCATACAAACGATTTTTTGGCATTGCTGTTGTCAATGAAGAAAACGTATGCATCACCATACTTAACCGCGAGCTGTTAAGCAAAAGCATTGACTTTGCTGTGGATAATTTTATCGGAGATTCATTTAACATCCATTATGAATTCCTGAAGCCCAAAACACATGCCAACTTTTATCCATCTCGTACGCAGTACGATATTTTCCATTCATTCATAAAACAGCTTTATCGCAAGTATAAGAATGGGCTACTAACAATCCACTCGAAAGATATTGAAGAAAACATTGACAAGCTATTCGCATTGTTGACTTGTGAATACTTGGGTCTTTTCACAGTATTCCGTATTTACACGGACACTGCCGCTCCATTTGAGTTCATAGCAAATATTAAGCTGTCTGAGTTATACCTTGAGAGAATTGATCAGGAGATTGATTCTGGCGTATTAATAAAACAGCATTTAAGCGATCTTGATTACGATGACGACAATGCAATAATAAGCCATAAAAAGCTTAAGTGCCAACTTGTTCCGTCCACAAAAGAGCATTACCTTTGCAGAGCAATGTTCAGCGTTCAGAAACATGAACTCATCAGTTGGGATATTGTTTATAAACACCTTGTCGGTTTTCGGGAGGACGACAACATTCCGTTTTCTGAGATTTCAAAGCACTGGAGATCAATTTACGATGCCATGCTTAGAGTTAATAATAAGATCAAATTGACCCTCAATACGGACGACAACTTCCTGTCGCGGATTAATCGCTCTATTAAGCGAAATTTCTAAGCCTTTTCTTCTGGATTAATTATACCGCTCACTTTCTCTCAAAGTTGACTCACATCCCCATCTTATAAGCTTGAGTTAGTAACGCTTATAGCTTATGAAAGTGGGGATTGCTTAGATGAACAATGACAATGATCGCTCATACCCATATTCCACATCAGACCTGGGCTGTGCTTCTGCATTGCTGGCTGCCGGCTATGCCGTTAAATCGATAGACAAGACAAACCCCAAACGGGCCCAGTTTGTATTCAAGCCAAAGACCGGCATAGACAAGTCAGCAAACAGCTACTGGGAAAACAAACTCCGAATAAAGGCAAAGGCTATGTTCGACAGCATTAAATATCTAAAGAGCAGGATCTATAACCAATGCGGCTGATAGATTCCGACATAGATAAGTTCATTGATATCTATAAGAAGGTGCTAGGCAAAGACATCACTCGAAAGGAGGCAATTGAATATGGACATAAGGCTATAGACATAATTCGGATATGCCGTTTTGCCAACAAACCAAACAGTTTACAAGGAGAGAATTAAAATGAGCACAGATAAGATCGTTGACCTGTCTGAATACCCAAACCTGAAAATGAGATTTTGCCAAGAAGAGGATAAGACCTCCAAGGATCCGGAAATACAGCTGCCTGATCCTCGTTGTCAGATAGATGACGCCAGGATAACGCTTGAGGCCATGCCTGAGCAGAAGAGAACAGATAGCGATGTTCCGGAAGAGATGAGCCTAGACGCGTTAGCAGATATCTTGGGAACCACGATTAAACACGAGAGGGACAACTCAACAGCCATATTCCTTTGCTATCTTTCTACATATTTGCGTAGCGATAGCCAATTCAATATAAGCTTAAACTCCCCTTCTGCTACAGGCAAAAGCTATCTTGCCACGGAAATAGTTAAGTTATTCCCGAATGAAGACGTTAGGGAGATAGGGTATTGTTCCCCTACCGCCTTCTTTCATGAAGTGAACTGCCGATCCAATGAGACCAAGCAGATAGTTGTATCTTTTGAAGGGAAGATATTGGTATTTTTAGACCAGCCCCACAACGACCTTTTGACGAGACTTCGACCAATATTGTCACACGACAAGAAAGAGATCGAGATAATGATCACGGACAAAGATCAGAGATTTGGAATGAGAACAAAGAAGATTAAGCTTATAGGCTTCTCCCCTGTAATATTCTGTACGGCAGGGCTAAGAATGGACGAACAGGAATTAACCCGCTTCATGTTGTTATGCCCGGGTAGCAGCCAAGAAAAGCTTAGTTCAAGCATTGACGAAAAGATCCAAAAATTATCTGATACTGACAAATATACAAGAAGCTTTGACAAAAACCAGCGACTAAGTGGCCTAAAAAAAAGGATTACACTAATCAAGGCAGCCAAAATCGAAGACGTTATTATTAGCGATACGGCTGCTGTCCGGTCAAAATATAGCAAAACTTCCCATGTCCTTCACCCAAAGGATCAACGCTATATTGCCATATATATTTCCTTGATTAAAACTTCTGCACTATTGAACCTCTGGCACAGGAGACAAGAGTCCGGCAAAATATTCGCTTCACAGGAGGATATTGACAGAGCCACAACCCTTTGGCATAACATCTCGGCAACCCACCATCTTGGCCTTGCCCCATTCATTGATTCAGTGTTCAAAGATGTGTTTTTAGAACTGGATCAGAAAAAAAGACTGTCCGGCTCGGCAGATTATGGCATTTCTAGATCTGAAATAATCAGCTTGTATCTTTCAAGATTTGGGTCGCCGTTAGACACGCTTAAGCTAACCTATGAAATACTGCCTTCCCTAGTAGGAAATAGCCTAATAGAAAGGCGAAAGTCAACAAAAGATAGGCGTCAGGAGTTAATATACATAACCGACCACGCCAGAAATATATATGTATGAGGGGTGGGGTATACAACATGATAAGGGGTTTTGTATAATGAGTGACACCAAAACACAACAAGCCATGAAAAATAGCTACGTAATATATGCTCGCAAGTCATCGGAAAGCGAAGACCGCCAGGTGCAATCTATAGAAGACCAGATAGATAAGCTTAAAGAACTTGCCCGATCAAGAGGCTTAAATGTTGTTGAAGTTCTGACAGAATCACGATCCGCAAAGACTCCAGACCATAGACCTATCTTTAAGAAGATGCTTAATGACATTGAATCAGGCAAGGCTTCCGGAATACTATGCTGGCAATTAAACAGACTATCCAGAAACCCCGTAGATAGCGGTCGACTAAGCTGGCTTTTACAAAGCGGGGTTATTAAAGCAATTCAAACATTCGAAAGATGCTATCTCCCTAGCGATAATGTCTTGTTATTTAGCGTGGAAAGCGGAATGGCTAATCAGTTTATTATCGACCTGAGAATGAATACTAAACGAGGATTGTATAGCAAAGCTGAAAAAGGATGGCTACCAGGCCAGCCGCCACTAGGCTACATAAATGACTTGACTGCAAAGACAATAATCAAAGACCCCGAAAGATTCTCTCTTGTCAGAAAGATATGGGATTGCGTGCTAACAGGAAACTACCCTGTAAACAGGCTGCTTAATACTATCAACAAGGATTGGGGGCTTAGAACAAGAAAGACTAAGCGAAGAGGCGGAAAAGACATATCTAAAAGCACCATTTACAAGATGCTAAACTCCCCGTTTTACGCCGGGATTATAGAATACGGCGGAAAGAACTACAGAGGCAACCATGATCCCATGATAACCATGGATGAATATGAACGTGTTCAGATACTGCTAGGCAGAAAAGCAAAGCCCAGGCCTTCAAAGAAGATCTTTCCATTTACAGGATTGATCACTTGCGAGGCATGTGGATGTATGGTAACGGCTGAGCTTAAACAAAAGCTTATTAAAGGGCAAGACTCTTTGAAAGAATACACTTACTACCATTGCACCAGAAAGTCTACAAGCAATCCGTGTAATCAGAATAAATTCGTAAGAGCAGAAGATCTTGAAGCACAGATAGACAAAGAGATATCTTCGTTCTCAATCCTACCGGAGTTTAAGGATTGGGCTTTGGAAATACTCCGGCGTGAAAGCAATAAAGAATTCGAAGCTAAATCCATAATTCTACAATCTCAGCAAAAGGAGATCGAAAGCTGCAAGAGGCAATTAAATGAGCTGGTTGAAATGAGGATCAGGTCTCTTATAGATGACGCTACTTATCTGACCAAGAAACAAGATTTAGATGCGTCTATTGAGCGATTAAATCGTCATATAAGCGATATAGACGACAAGGCTATGGTCTGGGCCGATCTATCAGAAAAGACCTTTATATTCGCAAATAACGCCAGGGAAGCCTTTTCCAAAGGGAATAGCCAGACAAAGAGGGAGATATTATCTGCTATAGGCAAGAAGATCTCATTAAGAGATGGGAAGCTTACTATTGTACCAAACGATTGGTTTAAGATTATTTCCGACAGCTATCCTGATATCGAAAAAGAATACACAGCGTTAGAACCAAAAGAAACCATCCTAACTGAGCCAAATAACAATGAATTACAAGCCATTCGTCTTAAATGGGGTGGTCGACCGGACTCGAACCGGCAACCCTCAGGACCACAACCTGATGCTCCACCGTTGAGCTACGACCACCATGCGCAAAGCGCCCTTACTGCTTATTCCTTGCTCCTTAAGGAACAAGGAGTAAGGAATAAGTGTTCAATTCCGCATAGCGGAATTGAACTGTCCCCGGGGCGAATCGAACGCCCAACCTACAGCTTAGAAGGCTGTTGCTCTATCCAATTGAGCTACGGGGACAAATGGAAAGAGCGGGCGATGGGATTCGAACCCACGACCCCCTGCTTGGAAGGCAGGAGCTCTACCGCTGAGCTACACCCGCATACAGCTGATAGCTTATGGCTTATAGCCCCAAAATCATTCATTCAGCCATACGCCATAGGCTATAAGCTATAGGCCAAATCGGGGTGAGCCGATTCGAACGGCCGACCTCTCGCACCCCAAGCGAGTGCGCTAACCAAACTGCGCCACACCCCGATGACAATATTAAGTATATCATGCGGTAAATATCTGAAGACGGACAAGTTATGTGCTGCGAAAAATCGGGGAGACAGGATTTGAACCTGCGGCCCCCTGCTCCCAAAGCAGGTGCTCTACCAAGCTGAGCTACTCCCCGTTTTATGAACCTGCGGCCCGTCGCCTGAGGCGACTGCTCTACCAAGCCCTGCCTGCCGGCAGGCAGGTGAGCTACTCCCCGTTTTATGAACCTGCGGCCCGTCGCCTGAGGCGACTGCTCTACCAAGCCCTGCCTGCCGGCAGGCAGGTGAGCTACTCCCCGGCAAAAAAAATGCCGCGCTCTCATTATAACACGCGGCTTTTTTTGGCTCATGAACCGTTAAAAGCGTCTTTTGATATTATCTCAGCAATACTCGGATCACCGGATATTTATCTGCCGAAGACACGTCAAAAACAAGCTTGTCGGGTACGGCCTCTTCAGGAACCGTGAACACATATGCGGTCTGAAAAGTCTCTGCAGGCATAAGCTCTCTTATGTCATCATTGTCGGCCCAGTTCGCCGGATTCTTTGCCACATTCTCCATGTAATATACACGGTTTGCATCTATGACCATCACCCTGTGGTAATCTCCTCCGTATACAGCAGTGAACGGGTCCTTATTCTTTATCTCTGCCGTAACTACATAAAAGACTGTTCCGGCCGGAGGTTTTTGCCCTCTGGGATCTGTGTCTTTCTTTTCTGTATTAATGACCCGGAAAGCCGTATGCCCGTTATTCAGCCAGGTCCCGATAGGGCCTTCCAGCTCTGTAAGTTGTGCGGCAGCAGCCGTTTTTGGTTTTGCCGTACGCTGTTGCTGAGATTGCCTGCGCTGGACAGCCTGCCAGTGCTTCACGACTCTTTGTTTTTCCGCTCTCAAAGACTTCACCCTGGCCACATTGCCCTGCGACTTTGCCGAAGCTATCTGCGAGTCCAGGCTCTGCAGGCGGGCCCTTACGGCCTGCTGAGTAGAAGGCAGCTGAGCTGCTGTTTTTACCGCAGGGGCAGATGAGAGAGCTTGTTTTTTCTGGACGGCCTGCCAGTGCTTCACGACTCTTTGTTTTTCCGCCCTCAAAGACTTCACCCTGGCCACATTGCCCTGCGACTTTGCCGAAGCTATCTGCGAGTCCAGGCTCTGCAGGCGGGCCCTTACAGCCTGCTGAGTAGCAGGCAGCTGAGCTGCTGTTTTTACCGCAGGGGCGGCTGCAGGTTTTTTGATCTCCGCGGTGCGCTGTTGGATCGCCTTCCACCTGCTAAGGGTACGGTTCTTTTCCGTCTGCAACTCTTTCACCTTGGCGGTATTGCCTTGAGCCCTGTTAAAAGTGATCTTTGCGTCAAGGAGCTTTATATATTCCGCAACTTCCTGGCGTGTAGGTTCTTTCGTTTGTGCAGACATTTCCACGGACAATAGCACCGGCATCAGCAACATCAGCGATATGGCTCCTGCGAGGATAATTGACCTTTTCATTTTAGACCTCCCAATATCTTGAGGTAAGGATGATGTAAATATAGCAAAGCCGACCTCATAAATCAACTCTTACCTTCATATGGCTATATCGTTGTTAAAATAGAAAAAATTGCATCGAACTTTTCAAAAAAATCGGGGCGGCGGGATTTGGCCTCCGTGCCGCTTTGGGCGGCAGCTCCGGGCCATGGCAGCTTTCCTTTCGCTCGCTCATCCCCGCTGGGGCGGGGAGTGTCGCTCGCTTTTCCTCGCATTTGCTCGGCGGAAATCTGCCTTTCAAATCCGCCGCTATTGCGTTAGCTTGGGATATTAATGGAGATGATGTCTGCTTTTTGACTCGGCTATATCAAAAAATCGGGGCGGCGGGATTTGAACCCACGACCTTTCGGTCCCGAACCGAACGCTCTACCAAGCTGAGCCACGCCCCGTTTTTAGGCAAAGCCTAAGGATCAGAAAGAAGGGATGTTATAAGAGAACTTTTTGTAGCCGGCTGGAATTTCAAACAGTGAATCCGGCTGAGAACCGAACTTTACGTTCTTGAGCTCCATGGACCATTTGCCGTCCACGGAAGAAGTCTTTACCGGCATGCTGAGTCCCGAGGCTATCCACTGGAATATTGAGCCGGAAGAGGCGTCGGTCTTGTACATGACCCTGTACTTATCAGCCTTTATTCCGTTGACCGTTTCAGAACCGATCTTCTCCCTTTTGATCTCGCCTTCCATATTTTGAGCAACGCCTTTGGTATGTTCTTCGGTCATCGGCTGCTCCATGTACATCTTCTGAGAAGGCATAAGCACCCAAACCGCCTTCTTGTCCATCCTTGAGATCGTCACGGCCTGCGGGTTCTCCATCCTGAACTTGTCCCCTGAAAAGAACATCTTACCCTTGAAAGATGTTGAGCCGGACCTGCTTATAAAATCAGCCGAAAAATCTTTGTTGGCTACCGGAGACGAGCATCCCGTCATCGCGACTGACAGATAAAACAACAGCGCTGTTCCCAAAACTTTCTTTATCATCTGCTCTCTCCTTCCAAAGATTTAGCTATATTATATCACTAGCCGGAAGTGTTTTGCCCTCGCCTGACAATACCCGTTTTAATTTGGCGAAAGCTTTGCCCCTGTGAGACAAACGGTTTTTTTGCATTGAAGTCATCTGCGCGAATGTCCTGGAAAAACCGGAAGGAATAAAGACCGCATCATACCCGAATCCCCGACCGCCCTTCATCTCCCGGGCGATGCTGCCGTCACAGGCACCGCTTACAGTAGTGCATCTGCCCGAAGGATCCGCAACGGAGACATAACACGCAAAAAAAGCTTTTCTCTTGCTCTCAGGAACGGCGCTCATCTTCTTCAGCAATTTTTCGCAAAGTCTTTTTGGAGTGACGGGCGGCTTTACAAATCTGGCTGATCTTACGCCCGGCAGGCCCTTTAAAGCATGCACACAAAGCCCCGAATCGTCCGAAACAGCCCTGATGCCGAACTTTTTAGCCGCGGCCCTGGCTTTCTTGGCCGCGTTCTCGGCAAAAGTGGCGCCGTCCTCTTTCACGGAGAGCTTGCCGCGCACATCTTTTAGGCACAGGACCTTAAATCCCTTTAAACGCAGGATCTTTTTTATTTCTGACACCTTATGCCTGTTGTTAGTAGCCAGCAATATCTCTTTTGAGAGCACGATATCCTATGTCTTTCCTGTAATGCATGTCTTTGAAGCTGATCTTTGAAACGGCATCGTAGGCCTTGTCCACTGCCGACCTTATCGACCCTCCCAGAGAGGTCACTCCCATGACCCTCCCGCCGGATGTCACAATGTCGCATCCGGCTGCGGATGTTCCCGCGTGGAACAGGAACACCCCCGGAAGCTTTTGCGCTTCATCCAATCCTTCGATCGTGTATCCGGACTTATATTTGCCCGGATATCCTCCAGAAGCAAGGACCACGCATACGGCAGCGCCGCTATCCCATTCTATTGATGTCTTGTCAAGCCGCCCGTCGATCACGGACTCCATTATTTCGACCAGGTCTGTCTTGAGCCTTGGCAGGACAGCCTGGGTCTCGGGATCCCCAAAACGCGCGTTGTATTCAAGCACTTTGGGGCCGTCTTGCGTGACCATGATCCCCGCATATAAGACGCCTTTGTAAAGGCACCCTTCTTTTTCCATCCCTCGTATTGTTGGCTCAAGGATAGTTCTTTGGATCCGGGATAACAATTCTTTTGTCACGACCGGAGCCGGACTGTAGGCCCCCATTCCTCCTGTGTTCGGCCCCAGATCCCCGTCCAAAGCTCTTTTGTGGTCCTGGGACGATTCCATGGGGACTATTGTCCTGCCGTCGGTAAAGCACAGTATGGAGGCTTCCTCCCCTTCGAGAAATTCTTCAATGATGATCCTTTTGCCGGCATCAGCAAAATCTCTGCCATCAAGGATACCCGTCACAGCTTTTTCCGCTTCATTGTAATTTGCAGCTATAATGACGCCCTTCCCAGCGGCCAAACCGTCAGCCTTTACTACGAGAGGAAATCTTTGTGAACGCAAATATTCCAGCGCGGGGCTGCTTTTATCGAACTCCTCGTAAGCAGCTGTCGGGATGCCGTATTTTTTCATGAGTTTTTTAGAGAATATCTTGCTGCTTTCTATCTGCGCTGCTTTCTGCGACGGGCCGAATATCTTTAGCCCTTCTCTTTCAAAATCGTCCACTATGCCCTCCGACAGGAATTGTTCCGGCCCGACAACCGTAAGCCCTATACCCTCTTTTTTTGCAAAACTTAACAAGTCGGCAGGGGTGTCGGCATGCACTTTCTGGGCAACCGACAAGATGCCCGCATTCCCGGGCGAACAATAGAGCTGCCCGCATCGCTTGCTTTGTTTGATCTTCCAGCAGAGTGCCGCTTCTCTTCCGCCGCCTCCGACAACAAGTATCTTCATTTTTGAGCCCTCCTTATGTCCACCAGCTGCGCCTGGGGGATAACAAATCCGTCCCACTCGTTCACCGAAAGGTTGAATGCTATATCCACCGCCAAGTTCCTTGGCATCTCGTCGGCCAGAGCCCCCAGGCCGAACCCTATCGCATCAATGACGGCTCCTCCGCGGGAAAGTTTTAGTTTGATATGAGACCCCTTGGCTCCGACCTTTTTACAAGAGTCTACTTTCATGTTTTTAGATAAGAATACCGGGCTCGGATTCCCCTGACCGAAAGGAGCTAGCCGCTCTATTTCCCTTGCAAGACCGCAGGAAAGCTCTTCTGGCTCGGCCTCAACGTCTATCCTGGTTTTTGGGACCAGCTCATCATAGGTGAACGAGCCCTCTATTTCTCTTGCAAGCCTGGACTTCAGCTCTTCTATAGAACCGGAAAGCATCTCAAATCCGGCAGCGTCCTTGTGCCCGCCAAAGTCGGAAAATATATCTTTGCAGGACAGCAGCAGTTTATACACGTCAAATCCCTCTATGCTCCTTGCAGAGCCCCTGCATACTTTTCCGCTGTCGCTTATCAGAATAGAAGGCCTGTTGTACTTTTCTGATATCCTGGAAGCAACTATGCCGATCACCCCGGGATGCCAGTTCTTGCCGGAAAGCACGATAAGCTTTGTATTCTCCGGGTCAGTTATCCTAGAGAATACATCCTCCCCTATCAGGGCGCCGATCTGCTGGCGCTGGGAATTGACAAGATTTATCTCGTCCGCAATGCTTTTGGCTTTTTGAGGATCATCCTCCAGCAGCAGATTCAGGCTAAGCTCCGCATGCTTTAGTCTTCCCGGAGCATTTAGCCTGGGGGCAAGCATGAACGAGATATTCCTGGCCGTTATATCGCCTGATAATTTTGCAGAGCTGAACAGGTGCTTCACCCCTGCGCGCCTTTTTTCGTTTAAAAGGCTGATCCCGGAAACCGCCAGAATGCGGTTCTCGCCGGTCAGGGGGACCACGTCGGCTATTGTGCCCAGCGCGACAAGATCGAGAAATTCCTTGATCTCGGAAGATTCCTTGAACCCTGCAGACCGCAGAAGCGCCCAGACAAATTTGAAAGCAACTCCGGCTCCCGCCAAATTTTTTGAAGGGTGGTCCGATTCCATCCTCTTGGGGTTCACGCATGCTACCGCAGGGGGAAGGACTTCGGGTATATTGTGATGATCTGTCACGATCACGTCGATGCCGAGGGTTCTTGCAAATTCGATCTCTTTGAGATTGCTTATGCCGCAATCTACAGTGATAAGAAGCGTCGCTCCCAATGACGCGATCTTTTTCAGCCCTTCAACATTAAGCCCGTAGCCTTCATCATACCTGTGCGGAATATAGCATCCGGCTTCGATGCCTGTTTTTCTTAGGCCCAGCACAACTATCGAAGATCCCGTGACCCCGTCCGCGTCATAGTCGCCCCAGACAAACACCTTTTCCTTGTTGCGGACGGCGGAGAGGGTCCTTTCGACGGCTTTATGCATGTCCGGGATCTCAAAGGGGTCCCTAAGAAAGGAAAGTTTTGGAGCTAAAAAACGCTCTATATCTTCATTAAGGCTGATCCCCCTGTTGATGAGTATCTGCGCGGTAGGTTTTGATATGCGGAATTTGGAAGCGATGTCAGCTGCAAGCCTGTCGTCTCTTTTGTGCAGGCTCCAGCGGCGCTTGAGAAGGCTCATTTCGGACTATCTTTTCTTTACCAGCATTAATCTCTGGCCGAATTCCACGGGGGACGCATTTTCGACCAAAATTTTCACGATCTTTCCTGAAATGTCGGATTCTATCTCATTAAAAAGCTTCATGGCCTCTACTATGCATACTATCTTGCCTTTTTCTATATCATCCCCCTCCTCGACATACGGAGGGCTGTCGGGCGAAGACGAGCGGTAGAAAGTGCCTACCATCGGGGATGTTACGGCTGTCAGGCCCTCCTCTTCTGCGGACGCCTTTCCGGAAGGCTTATCGGCCGCCTGGTGCTGAGAGACCGCATGCTGGGGGGCTACCGGTATATGGTGAAACCCGGTCTCTCTTCTGACCTCTACCTTGAAGTCCCCTTTTTCCACGGAAAGAGCCGTGATATCCGACTCCTCGACTATCTTGATGACCTTTTTTACCGTATCAAAATCCATGCCGGGCTTTTCTTTGCTTTGTTCCATCTCATTTTCTCCGTTTTACTGTTTTGCTCTTTCAACGTAATTGCCGGTCCTGGTGTCTACAACGATGCTGTCCCCGGTATTGATGAACATAGGGACCTGGACGACCACCCCGGTCTCCAGCGTTGCGGGCTTCATCACGTTGGAAACGCTGTTGCCTTTGAAAGCGGAGCCGGTCTCCGTGACTTTTAAAGCGACCGAAGTACCCATCTCAACACCGAGTATCCTGCCGTTATGAGAGATCACGTCTATGACGTCCTGTTCCCTGATATAGTCCGGAACGTGACCCATGATATCTTTGTTGATCGCCACCTGCTCAAATGTCTCCTGGTCCATAAAATGGTACTGGTCGTCCTGGAAATACAGGTACTGCATTTTTTTGCGCTCGACATGGGCGCGGTCTATTTTTTCGTTGGACTTGAATGTGCGCTCGACGGAATTGCCGTTATCGATATTTTTCATCTTGACCCGGACAATGGCGCCGCCGCGTCCCATCTTGATATGGTTGTATTCGACAACACTGAATACCTGCTTGTCGATCTCGACGGTAATGCCCGGGCGCAGTTCTGTTACAGGAATAGACATAGTACTAAAGTTCTCCCTCTGCTCCAATTCTACTATAACGGACACAGCCGTTCAAGAAGAGGCCCCGCGGATGTTTGACTTGACAGGGCGCTCATCGTAGAATTACTACTATGGAAACAGCCGTCCTGCTACTGGCCAGCTACCTGCTGGGGTCTATTCCGTTCGGCCTCATCGCCGCAAAGATCAAAGGCATAGACCTGACCCGGACAGGCAGCGGCAACATCGGGGCTACAAACGTCTTCAGGTCCGTCGGGAAGCTTTACGGGATCTCGGTCTTCATCCTTGACATGGCAAAAGGCTATATCCCTGTAACCCTGGCGGCATCAACGGGACAAAGCCATTTTCTTGTCATGCTCTGCGGGATCCTGGCTATCGCGGGACACATGTTCTCGCCTTTTATGAAGTTCAAAGGCGGAAAAGGCGTCGCTACCGGACTCGGGGTCATACTGGGGATCGCGCCCAGGCTCTTCATATTGTCTTTCGCCCTGGGGCTGGTGATAATAGCCGCCACAGGATATGTCTCGCTGGCTTCTGTAACCGGCTCGATATTCTTAAGCATTCTTATGTCACGGAGCGGACAGCCCCTGCCGTATGTATGGATGGTGCTCCTGATAACGGCCTTCATCGTCATAAAACACATACCCAACATCAGGAGGCTGCTCAACGGGACCGAGAACAAGATAAGCTGGACAAAACAATGAAGATCTCAGTATTAGGCGCCGGAGCATGGGGAACGACGATAGCCAGCCACCTGGCCGAAAAGGGCTTGGAAACCACCATATGGGCGCTGGAGGAAAAGCTTGTCCTCAACATAAACGGCGCAAGAGAAAACAACCTTTATTTGCCAGGGATCAGGCTCAGCAACCGCCTAAAAGCCGTAAAAGACATGGAAAAAGCTCTCAACGGCGCTGAACTGATCATTATTGCTATTCCTTCCAAATTCCTCAGGGATACTTTGTCGCAGTCAAAAAAACATATCGGTACAAAGCCGGTGATCCTCAGCCTGACAAAAGGCATCGAAAGGACAACATTCAAAAGGCCTTCGGAAATGATATCCGAAGTCACAGGTGCGGAAAAGATAGCGGCTCTTTCCGGACCTAATCTTTCGCTTGAGATCGCACGGGGTCTTCCGGCGGCATCGGTAGTAGCTTCAAAAGACCTCTCGACTGCGTCAAAGATACAGGAAATATTGGCCGGTGCGACTTTCAGGGTATATACCAGCGAAGATATTATCGGAGTAGAGATCGGCGGCGCCATGAAGAACGTAATAGCCCTTGCTGCAGGCATCTGTGACGGGATGAACCTGGGACAAAACGCAAAATCCGCGCTCATAGTAAGAGGCTTGGCGGAGATAACGCGCCTTGGAACGGCGCTTGGCGCCCGCGCCGAGACCTTTTCCGGCCTTTCGGGCATAGGAGACCTGATCACGACCTGCGAAAGCCCGCTTTCAAGGAACCATACGGTCGGGCGCGAGATAGCCCGCGGGAAAAAAGTAAATGATATCCTGAAAAACATGTCGGCAGTCCCGGAAGGCGTTGAGACGGCGCTTTCCGCTTATGACCTCTCAAAGAAACTCGGCGTGGAAATGCCAATAACATCTGAGGTCCGCGCAGTGCTTGCAGAAGGCAAAGACCCCAAACAGGCTATATCTGTCCTTATGACCCGCCCGCCCAAAAACGAGTCAAGATAAACCCTCTGAAATCCTGTTCTTTTTTTCCCGATATATATATTGAAGGGCATAAAGGAGAAAATCATGGCAAATTTGACCGCTCCGCAGCAGGCAATTGCATCAAGAATTACGGCTTTTAATTCGCCTCGAATGATAAGGGGACAGGATCCCTCTTTTAGGTCACTCGCAAAGGATCTTGGGAATATGTCGAGGCCGGACATTGTAAAGATCGGCGTTGAGAGCATCCGCACCCCCGGAACGGACCTGGATATTGAGCCTTCCGAAAGGCTTGCGCGCCTGGTTTGCGAATCAGACACTCTTTCAAAACTGAAGCCCGGATTTACCGCTTGGACATGGGACCAGATCGGCAGAAACCCTGAGGTAAGCCCGATAGCCTTTGGCAAGGCTATTTCGGTATTTCAGGAAAGGAAGGCAGACCAGATACTGCTCAACATCGACAGGGTCCACAGATCTTGGATATCAATGCTAGAAAGCGACAACCTCATGAACGAGATCACGGCCCTGCACGACGGAGTCCCCAAAGAAGTGCACGGGAATGCGGGCAATTGGCTGGTCTGGGCGGCATTGGCAAAAGAGGGTGTTCAGGAACCGCTTACACACCAGGTTCATAGCTTCTCCAGATATCTGATCGGCCAGCTAAAAAGCGCCTCGACCGGACTGGCTCTATTCGGCAATAACTATTCAAACATTCCCGGTATCGCATCGCAAATAAAGACGCTGGGCAGGGCTGTAGAAAAAGAAACCCGCCAGATCCTTATGTCCGAGGCGTCCGCTGAAGAAAAAGCCTACGCAAAGGACGTGCAGGCATCCGTTCATCACGCCATGGATATCGCAAAAGCATATATGTCATATCTCCCCTCCGAGATCCTTGTATACTCATCCCGGGAATCGGACATTCAGCAGAACATGCCTGAGGCTGTTGACAGGCTCCTGGAAGAAGAAGATCCTGCGGCATCATTCCTTCAGATATTAGAACGCGCCGAAAAGCGGAGAAAATGCCCCAGCGGCGAAGCCACGGTTGCAAAATGGCATGCTTTTTTCTCGGAACTTACCGGACGGGACGATAATGCGCCGGACTGGCTGAAAGCGTCCGAAAAGGATCCTTTGGTAGCAAGCTATTTAACCCCTAAATAGCGGCCGGTTGGCTTGTAAAGTATGCGCAACCAAAGTAAACTGTGTCTATATGGACACGGAAAAAGCTGTTCTGGCCGGGGTTGAACTGCAGAAAGAAAAGAACTCGCTTGATGCTTCTATGGCCGAGCTTGCGCTCCTTGCAAAGACCGCCGGGGCGCAAATAGCAGGCACGATCACTCAAAAAAGGGAAAAACCCGATCAAAAATACTATATCGGCGAAGGAAAGCTTGAAGAACTGATCGGGCTTGTCAAACAGTCCGGCGCTGACCTGGTCATCTTTGACAACGATCTTCACCCCTCGCAGGAAAGAAACCTCGAAGAGCGTTTGGGAATAAAGGTGATCAACCGCACGGAGCTTATACTGGACATATTCGCCCAGCACGCCGCTTCTCACGAAGGGCGCCTTCAGGTAGAGCTGGCCCAGAACCAGTTCATGCTGACCAGGCTGTCTGGAAAAGGGATAATGCTGTCCCGGCTGGGAGGCGGAATAGGGACTCGCGGCCCGGGCGAAACAAAACTGGAAAAGGACAAGAGAACGATAAGATACAGGATCTCGCTTCTCAAGAAGGACCTTGAAAATATCAGAAGATCCAGGATGACCCGGAGGTCCGGCAGAATGTCTTCGGGAATTAAGAACATCTCCATCATCGGCTATACCAATGCCGGAAAATCCACTCTGCTCAACTCTTTGACAAAGTCGGATGTGCTCGCTCAGGACAAGCTTTTTGCCACGCTGGACACGACTACGAGAAAACTTTATATCGCGGAGAACAAGAACGTTCTTATATCGGACACTGTGGGCTTCATACAAAAGCTGCCCCACCAGCTGATCGACGCTTTCAAGGCCACGCTAGATGAAGTAACGGACTCGGACCTTTTGCTTCATGTGGTCGACGCTTCAAGCCCCGATATAGAGAACCAGATAGGATCCGTCTACGCAGTACTGGAAGAGATCGGTGCCGCGCAGAAACCGGTAATAACCGTGTTTAACAAAACAGACCTTATTGCTTCTGCGCCGGACAGGGCATTGACGGAAAGGTACAAGCCAAGCGTAAGCATATCAGCTTATAAAAAGACCGGGCTGGACGAACTGAAAAAAGCTATATCGACCTTCCTATAGACGCGGCAACCGGTCTGAGCTCCTCCATTAATTTTTCAAAATCCTCGAAATTAAGGGTTTGCGATCCGTCAGACATGGCCTCTTCAGGCACCGGGCATACTTCGAGGATCAGGCCGTCCGCTCCTGCTGCAACGGCCGCCTTGCTCATCGAAGCCACCAGGCTTCTTTTCCCTACGGCATGGCTGGGGTCGATCACTATCGGCAGGTGGCTCAGCTCCTTTATGACCGGCACCGCGCTCAGGTCAAGGGTATTGCGGGTATAGGTCTCGAAAGTCCTTATGCCTCTCTCGCAGAGTATCACATCCCTGTTGCCTTCGCTCATTATATACTCGGCTGACATCAGCAGTTCTTCTATCGTGGCGGAAAGGCCGCGCTTGAGAAGAACAGGTTTTTTTGCCTTCCCGACCTCTTTAAGAAGTGAAAAATTCTGCATGTTCCTTGCGCCTATCTGGATGACATCGGCGTATTTTTCCACCAGAGCAACCTCCCTCGTGTCCATCACCTCGGTCACAACAGGAAGACCGGTCTGTTTCTTTGCCTCTACAAGAAGCTTTAAGCCTTCCTCGCCCATTCCCTGAAAACTGTAAGGGGATGTCCTGGGTTTAAAAGCGCCTCCCCGCAGGGCAGAGGCTCCCGCCTTCTTGACAGCTTCCGCCGTAGCCAGTATCTGCTCCCTGCTCTCCACTGAGCAAGGGCCTGCAAGCACGGCGATCTTCTTTCCGCTGCCTACAGAGATCTTGTCTCCTATCATAACGACCGTATCCAGGGGATGGAATTCCCTGCTGACCAGCTTGTAAGGCTTTCTGACGTGAATTATCTGGGAAACTCCCGGCATTATAGAGATCGTCTCAAGCTGGATAGTTGATTTATCGCCGATAGCCCCTATTATGCTTTGTTCTACGCCTTTGGACAGATGAACACCGAACCCGTGCTTCTTTAATTTTTCTATGACCTGGTTGACCTCGTTCTCGGTCGCACCGTGCTTCATCACTATGATCACAAAAGTCTCCTCCTTAGCTCAGATAATAGTTGTCTTTGTTGCTCGCGGAAAGGTCGGGCCTCAGCTTTTGAGCTTCATCCAGGTAAACATGCTTGATCTTGTCCTGAGACTTCTCGCTGTTGACTATCAAAAGGACCCTGATGCATTTTTTCAGGCTGCCCTCGATATCTATCTCATTAGTGCACATAAGAGGCGTGTATAGCCACCCCATCTCCCTGGCAGCTATAGCCGGGAACTCTTTTGTGAGGTCCGGGGTAACGGAAAAGATGGCCGCGGCGATATCCTCGACCTTGATCTTGTTGACAGAAATGATCTTTTCAAGCAGCATCTCGGTAGCAAAGACTATAGCGTCTTTCTCGTTCTTTTTTACGGTTATCGCGCCTCTGACTCCACGTGTAGCCATCTACTTGATCTCTCCTGACTTTACATTAATCATTTTACCATCCGATGCGTTCAATAGCAACGAACCGTCGCCCTCAAAACCTACGGCTTCCCCGTGAAAAGAACGGCCGCCATCGCTGACATCTACGATCTTTCCGATAGTAAAAGACCTGGCCTTTATCATTTCCAGGATCTCGCCGCCCGCCCCACCGGAAAGCTTCGAAAGCAGATGATCAAACAAAGCGAAGTATTCCTTCATGAAGACATCTCTGTCCCAGATCTTGCCCGACTCGGCCATGAGCGAAGTGGCTTTGCCCTTGATATCTTCAGGAAAACCGGAGGGATCCGTATTCAGATTAATGCCGATCCCTGCGATATAAGCGCCCCCGATTTGTTCGATCAATATGCCGCCAACTTTTTTCCCGTTGACGATCAGGTCGTTAGGCCATTTTATATAAACATACGGACCGGACAGCTTTTCTACCGCAAGAGCGGCTGCCAGGGAAGCAGCCGGACAAAGCAACATGGGGGCATTTCCGCCAAAGGTCCGCTTAAGTATTATCGACAGGTAAAGACCGGAACTGTCGGGGGAGAACCAGCTCCTGCCTAAGCGGCCTCTCCCCTTTGTCTGGCATAATGCCAGGACCGCAAGACCGTCTGCATCAGGCCTTTCCAAAAGCTCTTTCGCACGGTCATTCGTTGAAGACACTTCTTCGAACCTAAGAACGGTATGTCCGATCAAGCTAGAACCTTCCGGAAAGGGCGATATTGATCAGGTCGGTGTTCTGGACAACAGCATTGGGATCTCTGTCAGTCCTATAACTTATAATGATATCCGAGTCTTTCCCTGAGGCAAAGACCAGAGAGGCTTCCAGCGTAAGCCTTGACCCGTTTTCTCCGGGGCCGAACTTATATGAAGTGGACAGGTCCAGGTTCCCTCTGCCGGTCAATGTGATCGAGTTATTCAACGGCTTCTTTATGCGCATGGAAAGCCTTCTGGCTCCGTTTGCGGCGGGCCTGCCGAATGGGTCATATCCTAAAAAGCTCCATTGGTCCAGAACATCCGGCTCCACAATATACTGAGATCCTGCCAAAGTAACGCCTATCCCAATATCTGTGTTCGACCTGAAGAGATTCTCGATATCGATGTCCTGTATCACGGCGATCCGGCTTTGCGTGATATCGTGATATCTTCCCGCTTTTATCATGGTAGAAGATCTCAAGTTCGCAAACGGATTCGACAACAACGTCAAAGACGGTTTAAAGTTGGTCGCGGAAGTTGCCGAAACATTAGGGTTCTGATAAAAGTAGTCTCCGCTTAAGGCAATGCTTCCCGTGTTGAGAACAGCAATATTCTGGAAAGGCACGGCTACTTTTCCGCTTATCCTGTTAACCCCTACTTCTCCCGGAATAACCGGCCCTGCAGCATTTATGTCATGAGCAAAATATCCGATCTCGGCATCGGCAAACAATAACTTCGAAGCGACTTTGAGCCCCGGATACGGCCGCACATATACTTTCCCGTATTCGGAGGGGAACGCCGAGCCTCCAAAAAGATGCCGGCGCGGTCCCGGACCGTAAGTGGCTGTAATAACTGCCGGCAGTCCGGGATATATAGGGAAAGAACCTTCGATATCTATCAGATCGGTAAGCAGGTTGGCTCCCCCGCCGTAATATCCTCCGTCCATTGTATCGACATTTATCTTTATTGCTCCTGAGTTATCAAGGATCGACACGGCCTCTGCCCTGAGCCGGTAATTAAAGACCGTGGTCTTGTCCCCGGAAGTGGCGGGATCCGACCTGTCCACAAGCACATTAGAGGACATGATGTTCGTTTCAATACCTCCTGAGACACTCATCACACCCGAAGAAGGAGACCTCATCGCCTTTAACTCCGACTTCAGTTCCGCGCCCATTTTTTCAAAAGCCGCATATCCGAGACTGTCGGCCAGCTTTGAGAGAAAAAGAGCCGTCTCGTACCTTGTTATTGTCTTTGTGCCCCTGAATGTCCCGTCCGGATATCCCTGGGTAACGCCCATATTCACAAGCTTGTATACTGCGGGCGCGGCCCAGTGGGAATCCGGCATATCCCTGAACTTGAATTCCTCGGTACCGCTCGCGGCCGGGGACAATGGCCCGTTTTGCGCCAAACCCGCTGAACAAAGCATGACAAATGCAAACAACGAAACTATTATTTGTCTTTTCACCTGGCACTCCTCCCGACTCAGATTTTTTTTCGGGTCATGACCCATACGCTTTTGATATCAGTATCTGCGCAATGCTGAACACGGCCTTTGGATTGTTTATGCGCCTTATGTTCTTTCTGAAAGACGAATGGAACGAAGGCTTTAAGAATTCCTTTACGCGATCTCCGATTTTTTTCAAGTCATCGCAGACAACGCCAACACCGCTGTCCACGACATATTTGACATTGCCTTCTTCCTGACCAGGCAGCCAGCTGGTTATTATCACTGGCAGTTCTTTTGCTAGCGCTTCTGCGATAGACCCCGGACCTGCCTTGGTTATCACAAGATCGGAAGCGCTCATTATATCCGGCACTTCATTTGTAAATCCAAACACCTTCACCGGAAACGGCATAAGGAACGCGGTCTTTTCAAGGTCCTTTTTCAGCTTTTCGTTGCGCCCTGCGATCACCACTAATTGGATGCTGGGGCGCTCTTGCGCTATGAATCTTACGATCTTTTTCATGTTCCCACCGCCTTCGCCGCCGCCCATCAAGAGCACTGTAAACAGATCTTCCCTGATCCCCATATCCCTTCTTAAAGAACGCTTGTCCTTAGAGCTCTTGGTGAACTTCGGATCTATCGGCAGGCCAATCAGCCTGATCTTTTTCGGGTCGCCTCCGTATTTTATGCAGGCTCTCTCGGCCTCCTCTGTTGCAACAATGATAAGATCGGCATCCGGACAGACCCAAGCCCTGTGGAGACTTACGGGATCCGTCACCACGGTTATCAAAGGAACAACATGCCCGGCCTTCTTCATGGACCTGATCGTGATATGGTTGAGCAGCGGATGTACCGATACTATAAGATCCGGCTTTCTTCTTGAGATAAGCCGTGAAAGTTCCTTTTCCAGGAAAGGCCTTGCCAGCTTTTCCATCTGCTGGACTTTTTTCATGTCGTTAAACCAGTAATACAGCATTCCCCACATTTTTGGGGAATATTTTATTACCGGAGCGTAAAGCTTTGCCAGGGCGTTCAAAAATCCGCTGCATTCGGCGAACACATCGACCATCTCCTGAACTGGCGGATCGCTCTTCTTCATCTCCTCGACGGTCTTTATCAGTGCCGCAGCAGCGCTCCGGTGTCCGCCTCCGGTATCTGAAAAAAGATACAGTATCTTTTTTTTCATTTTGTGTACCCGTGCGGATGTCTCTGCATCCAGCTCCATGTATCGGATATTATCTGCCCGATATCTGAGAACTCTGACTTCCAGCCCAGCTCGGAAAATATCTTCTTTGAACTCGCGATCAGCGCCGGAGGGTCCCCGGGGCGTCTCGGAGATATTGCAGCATTGACTTTTTTTCCTGTCACCTTTTCCGCGGCAGAAACGATCTCTTTCACGGTAAAGCCTTTTTCGCTTCCGAGATTGTATATCGAGCTTTTTGCACCCTGTTCGATCAGTTTCCCAAGGGCCAGTATGTGCGCGGAGGCCAGGTCCTTCACATGCACATAGTCCCTGATGCAGGTGCCGTCGCGCGTCGGATAATCGGAGCCGAAGACAGAAACGCTTTTGTTCTTTCCCGAAGCCGCAAGCAGGACCAGGGGGATAAGATGCGTCTCTACCGCGCGGTCCTCTCCGAGATCGTTCTCAAGGTCTGCTCCTGAAGCATTAAAATACCTGAGACTAATATATTTGATCCCATAAGCTATGTCGTACCATTTCACGTATTGCTCAACAATAAGCTTGGTCTCGCCATAGGCATTGGAGGGCGCAAGGCGCGCCGACTCGGTCACAGGGATCTCGCTGGGCTCCCCATAGACCGCAGCGGAAGACGAGAACACGAAACGCTTTACTCCTGCCCCGGCCATCGCATCCAAGAGGTTGAAACTTGCCAGTATGTTGTTCTCAAAATATTTGGACGGGTTCTCTATAGATTCCGGAACTATCGTATATGCGGCAAAATGCAGGACCGCATCGGGCCTTTCGGAATTGATCGCCGATACAATGTCGGACTTGATTCGAAGATCGCCCTCTATGAGCTTGACCCCCTTGGGGATGGTCTGTCTGTGCCCGCAAGAGAGGTTATCAAAAACCACAACATCATATCCCGCTTTTAAAAGCTGGCGGACGGTAACGCCTCCTATAAAACCCGCGCCCCCGGTGACAAGGATCTTCACATCGACTTCCTTTCCAGCACCGTACGGTAGACAGCCTCGATCCTGTCCCCTATCGCTTTCCAGTTATACTTCTGCTCGACGAGCTGGCGGCCGTGCGCCCCCATCTTTTTAGCCAGCTCCGGGTCCTTGAGTATCTTTACGATAGCTGCCGCGAGGGCCGCCGGGTCCCTCGGCTCCACCAGAAGGCCGTTCTGCCCCTCATCCATGACATTGTTGACGCCGGGGATGTTTGAAGCGATAACGGGAGTATAGCAGGCCATGGACTCCAGCTGAACGATACCGAAAGCTTCCAGCCTGTTTATCGAAGGGAAGACGAACATAGCGCTGGTTGAATAGAGCTCGACCATCTCATCCAGGTTCACTTTGCCCCTAAACTCGATATGGTCCCTGACCCCCACTTCGTCTATATAGGCCTCAACGTGAGGTTTTTCCTCTCCTTCACCGCATATGACGAACTTGGCGTCCGGGACTTCCTTAAGGACGAGCGGGATAGCATGGACAAGATAATCTATTCCCTTGTTTGCCGCAAGCCTGCCGAGGAACAGCACTTTTTTCCTGTCCCTCTTTTCCTCTGTGATCCCCTGACTGGCCCGTGACTTGTCGAAGATCTCGTAGTGGATGCCTATCGGAATTGCATGATGAGGGAAATGCTTCATCACGGGAGACGTGGATGCGTAGCTTTCGGTCGTAGTTATTATCGCGTCCACTTTAGGCAGCACCATCTTTGCGTATTGGTTTGTCAAAAATTCGACCGCTCTAATGACGGCTTTTGGCATCTTGATCCCCAGGAATTTCTCCGACATCGTCGTATCGCAGTGGTATGTCACCACATGGGGGACTTTGAGCCTGTCGCGCACTGCTCTTGTAAAGCCGAAAGACGGGCAGTGAGTATGTACCAGGTCAAATCCGTCAAGCATCTTCAGATTGAACTCGAAAGACACCGGCAAGTAGACAAAGTTCATCGCTTTCAGGCGTTTGACGGTTATCCCGTCCATCCTCTCCTGCGAGGGCGCGCCGGCTTCCTTTGGAACATTGTTCGAGATGACCGTGACTTCATGGCCCCTTGAAGCGAGTTCTACGGACAGGTCCTTAACGTATTTTTCGGTACCCCCGAAATGCGGAAAAAAATACGGGACAAGCATGGCGATCTTCATTGGCCTCTCCTTTCTTTAATGGAAATCCCTGTAATAGGTCCTTCTTTGCGACGCCTCGTAAAGCGGATCGCACGCCTTAATTTTTCGAAAGTGCTCCAGCGCTTCTTTGACTGAACCGTTCTTCAAAAGTATCTGGGAAAGGTTGTAGTTTGCGGCGCTGAACTCCTTATCCGACTTGAGCGCAGCTCCAAAACTTTTTGCGGCGCTTTCAAGGTCCCCTTTAAGAGCCTGAAGGACGCCGAGATTATTCAGATATACCGGGTGGGCGGGATCCTCTATCATCAGATTAGAAAATACAAGGCGCGCTTTTTCCGCATCCTTGTTCCTCAGATAGGCTACTCCTAGATTGTTCTGGGCGGCAAAGAGCCCGGGATCAAGCTGGGAGGCCAGGATGAAATCATCTTCCGCTTCTTTGACCTTTTCCTTCATGATCTTGTCAAAACCGGAGTTGTTATGCCCCTGGCCGAATGTAACCGACATAAGGTCCTCATCGTCCGATCTGTGTCTGCGCCCGTCGCGTCCCCACACAGCCTTAACTGCGCCGGTATCAAGGTCGATGACCGCAGCCAGGGCTTTGTTCCTTACGGACGAGGGATTGGTATTGTTAAGATATTTTGTTCTAAGGGAAAGGGATTCGAACTCCATGTCCTGCGAAATGACTTTCTCGTAGAGAGAAACGGCCTCGGGAACAAGTCCGAAAGCCTCTTTGCAGCTGGCCATTTGGGACCAGGAGATCTTTTCGGCGTCGGGATCATCGGTCTTGTACTCGAGCATCTTCTCGAACTGGGCCATGGCCAGGTCGTAACGGCCCTGTTCCTTGAAGATAACTCCCATGAGCCTGTGCGAAGCCACCGCCCTGGTAGCATCTTTGAGAGCATTTTGAAGGGCCCTGGCAGCGGCATCAAGAGACCCTCTTTTGAAAAGCAGCCTGGCAAGGTCCAGGTTCAATCCGATCCTCCAGGGGTCCTGCTGGATCTTTGATCTGACAACCGATATCTCCCTGTCGAGCTCTTTTTCCGACACCTGCCTGAATTTGGACTGCAGATCTTCATCAAAAGGAGATATCTTGAGGGCTGAGCGCAGAGCCTCCTTGGCTCGGTTGAGTATCTCTATCTTGGTATAGGCCTCGGCCAGTATTCTGTAGGCATCAAAATTTCCGCGGTCCTTTTGCACGAGCTCTTCCGCAAGCGTGATCGCCTTGCGGTTATCTCCTGCAACAAGGAAAGACTCCGCAAGAACAAGGCAGGGTTCTATCATCTGGGGATTGGCCTTCAGGATCTCTCGGCATTTTTTCTCGATCTCGTGGCTTTCCGAAGGATCCAGCCTCAGCACAGACATATAATGGGACATCGCTTCCTTTACATTCCCCTTCGAAAAGCACAGGTCTCCCAGGCTTTTCCTGGCAAGCGCCTGCCCCGGATATTTTTCAAGTATCCTGCTATAGCCTTGCGAGCATTTTTCTTCCAGTTCGGGGTCCATTTTTTCAAGGCTCCTGAATATTTCCGCTGATTCCGAATAAGAACCCTGATCGATAAGGCACTGCGCCAAAAGCTGCATCGCATCCCTTTCATCAGGATATGTCTGGAGCAGCCTTCGCAGGGAAGCGACCACGGAAGATATCCTGCCGGGCTCAAGCTTCAAGACACGCGAAAGCTCTATCACGGCTTTTGAAGGTTTCAATGTCTTCACGTAGACATCTGCAAGCAGCTCATGTATAAATGTGCTGTTGGGTGAAATCCGCGCAAGCTCCTCGAGTTTTTCGGTGACTTCACTGACCACTTCAGGGTCGTCGTCGAGCATCTGTGAAAATCTGAGCGCTGCGCTTTCATGGTTTGTAAGCCTGATGTAGAGCTCGCCCAGCGCCCTCAGGGCCCTCTTGCTCGAAGGCTTGAGCCCGACGATCTTTTCATAGAGCGAAGCCGCGTCGGCATATCTTTCTTTTTCCATATATGCTCCGGCCAGGGACTCAAGCAGATTCTCGTCGATTTTGCCGGTCTCAAGAGCTTTTTCGAGAAGCGAGATAGCACCGTCTACCTTGCCAATTTTCAGATAGAGCCGGCCGAATTTATTGTAGATGGCGGCAGTCTCAGGAGAGAGCTCAACCAGCTCTTCCAGCTCGAGGATGGCGGAATCAATGTCTCCCAGCAGTATGCAAAAGTCTACAAGAGCCAGCCTCGCCTGGACGTTCTCTATGTTTTCGGTGATGTGCTCCTCAAAATCCACAAGAATGTCCGGGACAATCCGAGGCGAAAAGATGGTAGAAAGCTGGAAATATCTGAGTGATTCTTTGTAATTGCCGTGTTTCAGTAACGCGGCCCCCATCATGCGGTTGAGCCGAGCATCCTTGGGGTCTTTTTTCAGATTCTTTTTAGCCTCGTCCAGCACGGTCGATTGCATCAGCGCTTTGCCTCCCTATAAATAAGAATTATACCAAACAAAGCGATAACGAGAGGCGGGAACCACGCCGCGGCAAGCGGAGAGATCATCCCTCCGCGGCCCATAGAGCGAAAAACGGACGCGAAGACATAAAAGCTGAAAACGATCACAACGGATATGACAAAACCCCACGACTTTCCGGCTCTCTGCGCCGGTATGCTGAGGGGAATGCCGAGCAGCGCGAACACAAGAGTAGTAGATGGTATCGAAAATTTCATGAAGAAATCGGTTGCGAGCGCCGCCGTGCTTACGCCGCCTTTGTCCATCTGGGCAATAAGCGCTTTAAGCTCGGCGCTGTTCATCTCATCAGTGGTCTTTTGTTCGGAAAAACGCATGACATTTTCTTCTACCAGTATATCGGCATCCGCAAAAGCAGCTTCATATTTCAGGCTGCCTGAATCGTCAAAGCTGTGGATCATGCCGTCGCTAAGCTTCCATCTTCCCTCCGAAGGGACGGCTTTTTTTGCGGTTATTATCCTCGGGAAGGGCGCACCTGTCAGCTCATACACCATGACGCTTTCGAGCAGCGTGTTCTTATTGGATACCCTTCGGATATAGTAATGCCTGCCGAATGAATCCTTGAAGAATACGTTCTCTTTTATATCTGTCACCGGCTGCTTGTAGATGATCTGCCTGATTATGCCGTCGGAGATCTTGTTGGTAAGCGGGACCAGGGACTCGTTCGTAAAAAAGGCAAGGAGGCTTATGATAACGGAAATAATTACAACGGGAAGAACGATCCTGAAGAAGCTTATGCCGGAGGTCCTCATCGCCGCAAGCTCGTTCTCCCGGGACATGCGGCCCAGAACCAGAGCGGAGGCAAAAAGAAATGAAACCGGGAAAGTGAGGACCATTATCGCGGGCAGCTTGTATATGATAAGCCTTATTATTGCCCAGACGGGAATGCCCTTGTTGATTATCATGTCTACAAAAGTAAAGAGCAGGTCCGTCGTCATAATCAAGACAAAGCCCGCGATACCAAGCAAAAAAGGAGTCACAAGTTCGCCTGCCAGATAACGGTCAAGGGTTTTCATTGAAAATCCGCTTCTCTTTGCCGTCTTTTCTCCCGCTTTATCGCCTGTGCAAGCTCCCTTCTCTTCTTCTGAGAAGGTTTTTCATAGAACTCTCTTCTTTTCATTTCTTCAAGCAGGCCTTCTTTTCTCAGCTTGCTTTTGAATTTTCTCAGCGCCTTATCAATAGGTTCATCTCTGCGAACCTCTATCCTAGTCAAAAATATCCCTCCCTTTTTTTAAAGTTCTTCCCCTAAATCCCCTAGCCTGGAGGCCAGAGCATCTGGCGTCCGGCCAGCAGATGGAAATGCAGGTGCCAGACAGTCTGGCCGCCTGCCCTTCCGGAATTCACCACAACACGGTACCCGTCCCTGAACGTACCGGAAGCGTCTGTACTAATGATAGCATTTATCGCGTCGAATATTTCGGCAAATACCGCGGAATTTTTTGCGTCCCCGGGTTTTTCAATGTGCTCGACCGGGATGACCACTATATGTACGGGGGATTGAGGATTAACATCCCGGAAAGCGACGACTTTTTCGCTTTTATATACGATATCAGCCTTGATGTCCCCGGAGGCTATCTTGCAGAATATGCAATCAGGCATCCGACCTGGCCTCCTTTTCTTTTTTACCCTGCGATGCCTCATATTTCAGGCAGCACAGGAATTTCCCGCACAGGCCGCAGATCTTTGACTGATTGATGGCTATTCCCTGCTCTTTGAGCATTTTGACCGAAACATGAGGGAATTCCGTCAAAAAAGACGCGCAGCAGACTTTCCTTCCGCACGGACCGATCCCTGACTTAAGCCTTGCCTGCTCTCTGGGCCCAAGGGAATGAAGCTCGATCTTTCTGGACGAATGCGCGGAGAGGTCCTTGATAAGCTGCTTGCTTGAAAAAACCTTTTTGGGATCGAGTACTTTGTAGTAATAAATGACCTTGCTTTCATCGAACAGCAGCTCGGTCTCCAGTATGCGTATTGGGAGGTCCAGCTCAGCTATCTTTTTCTTGGCTTCTGAAGATGCCTCTTTTTCCTTTGCTTCTATCCCCGCGGCCTTCTGACTGTCTTCCGCGGTCGCATATCGGAGGACTTTTTTCAGCCTTATGTCCGTGCCAATGTGAAGATGTTTTTCGCAGATCATCTTCACTATCCTTCCGTATTCAACGCCGCGGCTTGTCTCAACCACGACATAACTTCCCAGATTGAGGGAGTCTTCCTTGTACCCTGTGATGGGCACAGTGTTGCCGAACTTTTTGAACATTATTCCGAGCATTTTATCCATCCTCCCAAAGAAAGCGCCATACGGTCCAGAAGAAGCTTAATATTAGCATTCTTTTTTAAGTCTTTTACCGCTTTCATTATTGCCTTGGCCTTCAAAAACTCCTTTTTTTTAAAAAAGTGCTCGATAAGCGCCTGGAGCTTCATTTCGGCCTCCTGCCTCTCCGACTCTTTTGGCGATATTGCAAGTCCGGCGGAGAACTTAAGAAGAGACGGGATGTCGTAACCCTCAGGAAGGCCGCACTCAACCGCCTGTTCCGCAGGCTGGTTCGCAAAAATGACCTTCTGGCACCTTGAGAGTACCGTCTTGGGCAGATTATCCGAAGAGGCTATGAGTATAAAGACAACGCCTGCGGGCGGCTCTTCAAGAGCTTTCAGAAAACTGTTGGCGGCCGCATCCTCTATTGAGTCGGCTCTTATTACCTTTATGATAAGATATTTGGCTTCCGTCGGCCCCAGCTTAACCCTGCTTTTCAGGTCCCTTACGGCGTCGATCTTTATTACCTGTTTTTTTCCTTCAGGAACTACAGTTATAATATCCGGGTGTGTTCCGGATGCGGTCTTCCTGCAGTTTAGGCATTGACCGCAAGCCGTTTCGCAGTTCAAAAGCCTGGCATATTCCGTTGCGGCATCCGACATCTCATCGATGTTCTGTCCCTGAAACAGATAGGCTCCTGCCACCTTACCGTTCTTATGAGCGCCCAGAAGCATTTTTTTTGCGCGCGGCTCGCCTTTTAATGAGTCAAATACCATAGATGTGTTGATTATAACATGCCTGGAAAGTAAAGCCTCTGCGAAAAAGAAGCCCTACTTGAGATATGACACCCTGTACACATCGTAGACATCAGAGAGTTTGCGTATGGACGACATTATCAGCTTTAAATGGTCGGCATGGGTAACATCGACGACTATGTTTATCAGAGCCCTTGAACCGCGGGCGGTTTTCACCTCCACCGCGTCTATGTTGGTCTTTGTCTCGGAGATCTGCGCCAGCACGTCCTTTAAAAGACCGACCCTGTCAAACGCCTCAACTTCGATACCCGCCGGATAGGTCTCCGTCCCGTCGCTGTCCCAATCTATCTTGACCAGATTGCGGCATTTTTGTTCTTCACTTGAAACGTTCGGACAATCCGCCCTGTGGACAGACACCCCCCTGCCCTTTGTGATAAAGCCGACTATTTCATCCCCGGGAAGAGGATAGCAGCATTTCGACAATCTGGTCAGGATATTCTCCATCCCTACTACGCGGACGCCTCCCTGCCTGCCGGCAGGCGAGGCGCGGTGTTTTTTAGATTTTTGTTGAAGCTCCCTCGATCTTGCTGTCTCTTGCTCCTGAGGGGTCAGAATGTTTTCCTCTTCCAGGACCTTTCTGACCGACCTGATCGCCTGAAAAAAACTGAGCTCTCCGCTGCCGATAAGAGCGCAGAAGTCATCAAAAGAAGACGCCCCGCTGGAAACAAGAAAGCTCTCCTGGCGGACCTTGGAAAGCGTTTCCCCCAAATTCAGTCCGAATCGCTCGAATTCCTCCTCGAGCATTAAGCGGCCCCGGGCTACATGCTCTTCCCTCTTTTCTTTCTTGAACCACTGCTTTATCTTGTTGCGCGTTCCGGAAGTCCTGACAAATTTCAACCAGTCTATTTTGGGCGCTTCTTTTGAAGAAGTGAGTATCTGTACGATATCCCCGTTACTAAGCGTGTGGTCCAGAGGAACAATATGGCCGTTAACTTTGGCGCCCACGCATTTATGACCGACAGCGGTATGGACGTGATAGGCAAAATCCACAGGAGTAGAGCCTACAGGAAGGTCATAAACGTCGCCCTTTGGGGAATAAACGAATACTTCGTCCATGAAAAAATCTATCTTGACGTTCTCTAGAAAGTCCTTGGCGGTCTTTACTTCTTTCTGGTAATCCAGCATCTCCCTGATCCAGGAAAGCTTTTTATCGAACGTATCATCGCTCGAGGACCCTTCTTTGTATTTCCAGTGGGCGGCTATACCGTATTCAGCCATCTTATGCATCTGCTTGGTCCTTATCTGGATCTCTACCGGCTTGCCGTTTGCCCCCATTACTGTAGTGTGCAGGGTCTGGTATCCGTTGGGTTTGGGAAGCGCAATAAAATCCCTGAACCTGCCAGGGACCGGCTTCCACATGGAATGTACTATACCCAGAACTGCATAACAATCCTTTATGCTGTCCACTATCACTCTGATCGCGATGAGATCATAGATGTCGTCAAACTCCACATTCTTCTGCACGAGCTTGGTATATATGCTGTAAAAATGCTTGGACCGGCCCGTGATCTGCGTGGTGATGCCGACTTTAACCAGGGATTCTTTGACCTTTTCGATGAATTCCTGTATGTATCTTTCTCTTTCTTCCTTCTTTTCCGCGACCAGTTCTTTTATCTTTGTGTACTGCTCCGGCTCCAGGTAATAAAAAGCAAGGTCTTCCAGCTCCCACTTCAGCTTCCACATCCCCAGCCTGTGAGCCAGGGGCGCATATATCTCCATGGTCTCTTTTGCAACGTCTTTCTGCCTGTCTGCGGGAAGGTATATAAGGGTCTGCATATTATGGAGCCTGTCCGCCAGCTTGATAAGTATTATCCTCAGGTCCTGCGCCATGGCAACGAACATTTTCCTGAAGTTTTCTGCCTGGCGTTCCTCTTTGGTCTCAAAGGAAAGCTTGCCGAGCTTTGTAACTCCCATGACTAGCCTGCGCACGGGCTCGCCGAACCCTTCTCTTATATTCTCTTCTGATACGTGCCCGTCCTCGACAGCATCATGTAAAAGAGCAGCGACGATAGAATGGGTATCCTGAGAAAGATCAGCCAGTATGCCGGCAACGGCAAGAGGATGGGTGATAAAAGGTTCTCCGGAAAGGCGCAGCTGCCCTTCATGGGCAGCTGCCGCAAAATCAGCTGCCTTTTTCACAAGGCCGATGTCCGCCTGGGCATCATAGGCCAATATTTTTTCGATAAGCTTATCTGTCTGGACCATTTGAGATGTTTACATCCCGCGCCGGCTGTATCCTCCGGTCCTTCTTCCCATCACGCCAATGCCCGGCGGGATCGCGCTCCTTTTTCTCTGATCATATCGGTTGGAGGAAGAATGAGAAGAACTGGAAGAATGTGAAGGCTGCGGCTGCCTGGCGCCCACAAGCTTTGACGCAAGCCATATTTTGGAAGACATCTCCAGGCTGGTCATGACCTCAAGCGCTTCTTCAATGGTCGAGGCCGCAGCAAACACTCCGTACCCTTTGATCACCGCCGCAAAAGGCTTTGCCCCCAGCGCCGAAGACATCACGGACCTCAAGATCTCGCCCTGGTCAGTTATCTGGCGCGGCTTAATGATTGATATGCCCTGGGGGAAAAAGATCTGTCCTTTTGAGTCCTGCGGCAGTATTTTGTTCTCGGTGATGCACAGCGCAAGTGCGTTTGGAAGATGCGCGTGTATGACGGCAAGGTGGCCGGATCCAGAGTATATGGCCCTGTGCACGGGAAGATCCCTTGAAGCCATGGCATCGGAAGGGGACGTCCCCTCAAGGGGCACTTCTAAAAGGTCCTCCTTGTTGAGGCCTGAAAGCATGGCCAGCCTGGAAGTTATTATCAGAGAGCCGCCCTGTCTCGTGCTTATATTCCCGCTGTGGGAATCGTTGCAGCCGCCTGCAAATAGCAGCTCCCCCGCTTTTTTGAACCTTTCAAACATATTGTCTACTCCTTCCCTGTGAACAGATTATTTTCAAGCCCTCCGAAATGAACGCACCGCTGAATGTGCTCGTATCTTGAGATTATCTCGTCTCTTGTCAGGGTTTTCATCCTCTCAAGCGAGAAGTCCTCGACATTGAACGAAGCCATCACGCTGCCTATGACCACCGCTTTTTTCAGATGGTCCTCGCCTGACAAACCGACAGCTGACAGATATCCGATGAAACCTCCGGCGAAACTGTCCCCCGCTCCTGTGGGATCGGTCAATTGCTCCTGCGGGAAGGATGGGGCTGAAAAATTAAGGCCCTTGGAGAAAAGCAGGGCTCCGTGCTCGCCTTTTTTTATTATAACATAGCGGCAGCCCATCCCCAGAATAACCGCGGCTGCCTTGATAAGATTGGGCTCCTCGGATAGCTGGCGGGCTTCCATCTCGTTCAAGAGCATGATATCCGTCCTTGAGATCATTTTTTTTAGCGCTGGCCCTTTATTTTCGATCCAATAATTCATCGTATCGGCTGCGATAAGCAAAGGACTTTCGATCTGATCGATGATTCTGAGCTGTACTTCCGGGTCGAGATTGGCAAGGAATATATGGGTCGACTTTTTATGCGCCGGCGAAAGCACCGGATCAAACCCGGACAGAACATTAAGGTCGGTCTTTACGGTATGCGCCGTGTTCATATCGTATTCGTAAAAACCTTCCCAGTGAAATGTCCTGCCTTCCTTGATCTCCAGGCCGGACAACCCTATTCCCCTGGAACTTAAAAAATCGGCATGCGCTTGAGGGAAATCCTTGCCGGCTGTCCCGACCAGTTCCACGCCGGCAAAAAAACTTGCCGCAACCGACGCATGAACAGCCGAGCCGCCAAGCACCATCCTGCGCTCGCCAAAAGGGGTCTTAAGGTCGTCAAGAGCAACGGAGCCTGCTACAAGTACGCTCATCTTCAGGATGCTTTCTTTCTGAGATATTGCTTGAATATGTCCAGGTCCTTCACGGCGGAAGGAGCCGTCAGGGTCTTTTCTCCGGTCGCTCTGACAGACAGCTCCACTTTCCCTTCGGCAAGCGTCTTGCCCAGCACTACTTTTACCGGTATGCCGAGAAGGTCGATATCCTTGAACTTGACCCCGGCGCGTTCATCCCTGTCATCCAAAAGGACTTCGAGTCCCAGGGCTGAAAGCTCTTCGTACATTTCAAGAGCGGTCTTTGATTGCAGAGGATCAGAATAATTTACCGGCACCAGCGCCAGATGAAAAGGGGCTATTTGTATTGGCCAGATGATGCCGTTTAGGTCATGGTTCTGTTCTATCGCGGCCGCGGCTGTCCTGCCCACTCCTATGCCGTAACAGCCCATGACAAAAGGCCTTCTGGCGCCTGTCTCGTCCAGGAATTCAGCACACATGGAAGCGGAATACTTGTCCCCAAGCTGGAAAATATGCCCTACTTCTATGCCGCGCTCTAATTTAAGTACTCCGTCGCTGCATTTGGGACATGAATTATCGGTCTCTATCTTTGAAAGTTCTTTTGAGACCGCATATTGGCAGTGCGAGCAATATACTATCTCGTCCTCGCCGGTCTGGGCAGTTACCATATATTCCTGAGAAAACCCTCCGCCTATGGCCCCGGGATCCGCATCCACAACCCGATATTTCAGACCGCAGCTGTCAAATATGCGCCTGTACGCCGCGGCCATTTTTTCATAGCTCTTTTTCAATCCTTCCGCGTCCCTGTCAAAGCTGTAGCAGTCTTTCATGATGAATTCCCTTCCGCGCATCAGCCCGAACCTGGGCCTGATCTCATCCCTGAACTTTGTCTGTATCTGGTAGAGCATGAGAGGGAGTTCCTTATATGATGAAACATTGTTCCTTACAAGATCTGTGATCACTTCCTCGTGCGTGGGCCCGAGGCAGAAGTCCCTCTCGTGGCGGTCTTTCATCCTGAGAAGCTCCTTGCCGTAGACGTCCCATCTGCCCGTCTGCTTCCAAAGTTCCGCCGGTTGTACCGCCGGCAGGAGCACTTCCTGGGCGCCCGCCGCGTTCATCTCGCGCCTTATGATCTCCTCGATATTTCTAAGTACTTTCCATCCCAGCGGAAGATAGGAATAGATCCCGGCCGCCAGTTTCCTTATATATCCGCCGCGGAGCATCAGCTTATGGCTTATCACTTCTGCCTCCGACGGATCGTCCCTCAAAGTCGGGGCCAGCAAAGCGGTCATTTTCATTTTCTGTCCTCCCGGTTCATACTGTTATCTTCGAAAGATCCGCAAATCTCTCGTAAAGCTCTTTGATATGCGACAACAGCGCTAGCCTGTTAGACTTGACAGCAGGGTCTTCATGCATGACCAGCACTTTTTCAAAGAAAACGGCCAGAGGTTTTGAAAGCGGTGAAAGCTGCATAAGCGCAGCCCCGAAGTCATGTTCCAAATATTTTGCATCAAAAGAACTCTTTGCCTCCGTAAAGGCATTATAGAGGATCGATTCCTCGGCATCCAAAAAGCGGGAAACATCGATTTTTTCGGCAGATGCGGCGGGACAAATACGCTTTACCCTGTCGGCTGACATGACAAGGTCCTTAAACCATTCCTCAGCAACGACTTTTTTTATCTCAAATGCCCTGCAATAAGCTTCGGCAAGAACATCAGCGTTATTAAGGACGGCTTCTGCTATCTCTCTTCCGGCGCCGTCCCCCTCCAGGACAGCCTTAAATCTCTGCAGAATGAAATCCGCCGTCTTTGCTTTGAGCGCCGGGTCCGCTCCGCCCAAAAGCCTGAAGGATTCCTCTATGATCTCCGAAAGAGATATATTGAGATCTTTACCCAGGAGTATCGCTACCAGTCCCTGTGCGCTCCTGCGCAGCGCATACGGGTCTTCGGACCCGGTAGGAATTATTCCCGCGGAAAAACAACAGGCTATCGTGTCGATACGGTCGCTGAGCCCGAGAATTCCCCCTGCGAGACTGTCGGGCAGCCTGTCCCCTGAAAATGCGGGGAGATACTGCTCCAGGACCGCATCTGCCACCTCAGGATCTTCGCCTCCGGCAATTGCATAGCAACGCCCCATCACGCCGGCAAGCGAGGGGAATTCCCCTACAAGATGAGTGGCAAGATCGAACTTTGAAAGTTCGGCTGCCCTTTCGGCCTTCTTTTTCAATGCAGCTCCGGCCCCGAGCTTGGCAGAGACGAAAGAACAAAGGCTTTTGACCCTTTGCGTCTTGTCCATCATGGTGCCCGCGTTCTTGAGATAAGTTATCTTGTTCGTCTTTTCAATGGTCCGGGCAAGAGGAACTTTCAGGTCCTCGTCATAAAAGAATTTTGCATCGGCAAGTCGGGCGTTGACGACCTGTTCATACCCCAACGAGATCTCTTGGCATTTTCTTCCGTCCGCCACAATAAAAAAGCTGTTATCGCCCTGCACGGGGAAACATTTTTGCTGCTTTTTTATTACCGTGGATATCACCTCTTCGGGAATCGAGCCGCAATAATCTTTCTTATACTTTCCCCGGAGAACAGAAGGGTTTTCAACAAGGTCCGCGGTCTCTGACAGCAGGGGCCCATCCGGGACAAACTGAGCCCCCTCAGCAAGAAAACCCGAGATCCCTTTTTCTATGTTGCGCCGCCTTTCGCTGCTGCAGGCTATGACGCCGAGCCTCTTTAAGAACGCCTTGTAGTCTTCAACGGTTTTGCCGGCAAATCTTTCTTTTTTTGCATTGAATATTGCTTTGTGAGCCGGCACTTTTTCCGTAGACTCGATGCCTGCGGCTTCGCAGGCAAGCCTTTTTCCTCCGAAAAAAGCCGCTATATAATGTACGGGGCGGATAAAGACATGATCCCCGCGGCCCCACTTCATCGAAATAGGCAGATAAAGGGATGACATAAGATCCGGGACAAGATCCTTTAATACTGCTTCCGAGGGCATCCCTTTCTCATGCCTGACGGCAAAGACATATTCAGTGTTGTTGAACTTCTCGATCACAAGCTGGTCGACCCGCACGCCTTTTGAAGAGGCAAACGCCTCCGCCGTCTTTGAAGGAACTCCCTCCGGGGAAAAAGCCTTGGCTTTGGAGGGACCTTTTATCTTGAGCTCGGCGTCTTTCTGCATCACAGTGACTTGCGAAACCCCAAGTATCAGCCTGCGCATAGTCCCGAACACTTCTACCCGGCCGAAACCCAGCCTCTTTTCAGCAAGTAATTTTTCCGACTTTGCCATGCAGTCGGCAAAAATGCCCTCGAGGAACCTTGCAGGTATCTCCTCTGTACCGATCTCAATTATCAGGTCTTTGGACTGCATCTAAACTCTCCCAAAAGAATATTATCACAATATACAGGCGGTTTTTTTCAGCAGGGTCAATAGAATATTGACATCAGCTGGTCAAGCATCTCCTCGAAGCCGACTTTTTCATATGTCCCCTGTTTAAGGAAATCGTTGACCGCATCGATCTTTGCAATAGCTTCGTCGATCTTTGGATTGCTGCCTTTCACGTACGCTCCGATATTGATAAGGTCCTCTGCCTCGGAATATCTGGCCAGCACCTCCCTGAGCTTGCCGGCCGCCTCCTTGTGTTCATCCGAAACAAGGTTTGACATAAGACGGCTGACGCTCGGCAATACATCGATGGCGGGATAATGGTTCTTTGCGGCCATCGCTCTTGAAAGGACAATATGACCGTCAAGGATGCTTCTTGACTGGTCGGCTATCGGCTCGTTAAAATCGTCGCCTTCAACCAATATCGTATAAAATGCGGTGATCGAGCCTTTTTCAGAAGTGCCGGACCGCTCCATAAGTTTGGGGAGCATGGCAAAAACAGAAGGGGTATAGCCTCTCGTGGTCGGAGGCTCTCCGGAAGCAAGCCCCACGTCTCTTTGCGCATAAGCGAACCTTGTCGTTGAATCCATCATGAAAATGACTTTCATGCCCTGGTCACGGAAATATTCTGCGATTGCCGTAGCGACAAAAGATGCCTTTAACCTGATGAGGGGCGGCTGGTCGGATGTAGCCACTACCACAACGGATTTTTGCAGCCCTTCCTCCCCGAGAGATTCTTCGATAAAATCCCTGACCTCCCTGCCGCGCTCTCCTATCAGGGCTATCACGTTGACATCGGCTTCGGCGTTCCTGGCTATCATGCCCATAAGAGTAGATTTTCCGACACCGGAACCGGCAAAGATCCCCATGCGCTGGCCCCTGCCTATTGTAAGAAGCCCGTCTATCGCGCGCACCCCCACTCTGAGTATCTCTGTGACACGGGGCCTTTTCACGGGATCTGGAGGATCGGCGTCCATCGGACGCTCTTCTTCGGATATCAGAGGCCCCTTATCGTCTATCGGCTCGCCCAGGCCGTTGAGGACCCTGCCCAGCACCTGGGAACCGACTTTAACCTTTAAAGGATGGCCGGCCGCAAGCACTTCAGACCCTGGGGAGATCCCGGCCGTGGTCCCCAGAGGCATAAGAAGCACTCTTCCTTCTTTAAAACCGACGACCTCCGCATATGTGGTAGCTTTGCCTTTTTCTATCGTTATGACGCAAAGATCTCCGATGGATACCCCCTGGACCTGGGCCTCGAGTATCAATCCAACTACCTGGATGACCTTTCCGATCACTCTGACAGAATCGGCCTGTTCAACGGCCCTGAAGTATTTTTCTAGATCTATTGTGAGTTCACCGTCCGGTGCAGTATCAGTCTGAATCACTGTCCTGTGCCTTCCCTATGGCCTGTTCAATAAGAGATATCTTGGTGGAGATCCTAGCGTCTACGAATCCGAGATTGGTCTCGATCACGCACCCGCCCGCCTCTACCTGGCTGTCCTCCAGAATTGAAAGGTTTTTTACCCCGTCTACTATTCCTGCAAGCTTGTCTTTGTTTGTTTTTATATACTCTAGATCATCCCTGTTGACCTTTACTATCACGTTCTCTCTGTCGCTTACCCTGTTTATGGCCTCTGCAACTATGTTCATCACGGACTCTTTATTGGCTGACACTTCGCTTTTTATTATCTGCTCCGCGATCTTAACGGAAAGCCTGACGATCTCACCCTCCGAATCCCTGATTATCTTTTTTCTTTGTTTGATCGCCTCGTTCAGCGTTTCCATAGCCTGGCCCATTATCTCCGAAATCTGCCCCTGGCCTTCATTTTTCCCCTCCTCAAAACCATCCGACTTAGCGGACTGTCTTATCGAATCTGCTTCAGCCTGGGCATTTTCAATCATCTCCTGGGCCTCTGACTGGGCCTGCTCGATTATCTTAGAAGCTTTTTCGTAGGCGGATTCGATCCTTTCCTCATCCCCTGATGGGCTGTCCTCAAGCAGATCCGGCTCCTGCTGTGAATACTCCGGAATATTCTCTTTCTCCGAATAAGACGTAGTCTCTGACTTTGGAAGAGAGTGCCCAATATCAAGATACCCTTTCTCGACTATCCTGTCTTTCTTTATGAGTGCCATCGTCTAGTTTATTGACATCCTTTCCAGCCTTCCCGACAATATCTTGACCGTTGATTCCTTTATCTGATCCCTGACGGAAGTGCTTTTAAGGGATTTTATCATTTTTTCGATCTCGGCCCGCCTCTCGGTCATGAATGAAAGAGCTTCTTTTCTCTGGACCTCCGGGATGATAGACAGGACAAAAGCGACCACCCATGTCCTCTCTGCAGAAAGAGCGGCAGCGATCTTTCTCGGCTGGGAATAGAACAATATATCGTAAGGGCTCCTCTGGGTCTCCTGAGCAGGAGATTTGTCCTTAACATTCTGGTATTCCTGATATGGCTTTGTTCCTGCTCCCTGGGGCTGCTTTGCCGAAGGCAAGGTCATGAACCCGGAAAATTCCTCTAAAACAGAGCTTATCAGCTCCGGGGAAGGAGCCGGAAGATTATTTATCCCGGAAGTAATCGCATCGGACAGGTCCTCCGGCAGAAATTTAAGTATCTCCGACGATATCTCCGTCCCGAGCAGCGAGAGCAGTATGGTGGCTTTTTGTCTTCCTGTAAGTACCATTACTTATTATTCTCCTCTTCCTCAGTCAGCCATTTTTCAATGAGCTTTGCCACCTTCTCAGGGGACCTTGAGACGGCACTGCGGACTTGATCGACAGCCGAAGGCGTGGAGGCCTCTTTTGAGAGGGGCACCGCTTTGCTGGCGGAAGGACGCTTCTTTCTTCGGTTCCTGCGTCTGCTATATATTGCAAGCAGCAGGATCGCCAAGCCGGCAGAACCCCAGAGAAGTTTCCGATCTATCTTTCCGGTCATGGATAGGATATCCGCCACTGAACTTTTTCCCGCGGCTGACGATTCTTCTGTAACTAGAGCCTCTGTCGATGAGGGACCTCCGGAAATGACCTCCGATCTCACTGCGGTTGCATAATGAAAAGGGACCTGCCGTATGACTATCTTATCGCCGCGCAGGCTGTTATAAGGCAGCGCCGAAGCCACCATGTCAGAAGTTGTTTTTTTCAGCTGTTCGGTCAGATTGAATCTGTTATCAACAAGGATTATGACCGTCATCTTTGTTATGCTTTCGTTGAATATCTCGATCTCCGTTTTCTTGGTATCCGCGGCCTTCCTCTTTTTAGTACGCGGCGATCCGTAGTCTTCGATCTCAAGGCTCACCTTTATCAATATGCTGTTCGGCGGATAGAACCTGTTCACCATGGTCTGCGCTTTGGAAGAAAGAGTGTTCTCCATCTCTTCCTTGGCCTTCAGGACGGCAAGCGCTTTTTCTTCCGCGGTCTGTGAAGCGAACTGCTCGGAAGGGACCACTTCCACTTCTTTTGTCACGGCAGGCTTTGCCGGTTCCGGGGTTTTCTCGGCCTTTACGATATCAAACCTGTCCTCTCTCTCTTTTGGAAAAAGAGGCGGGACCGATACCGCTTCGGGAGTAACAGCTCCGGGACCGGTCAGGATATTGCCGAAAATATCAACTATGCTCACATTTTCGGGCCTAAGATTTTCTACGCTGTGCGATACGAGCCGGACGATGCCGTTCACCTGCTCACTGGATAGCCTTCTGCCTGTCTTAAGCTGAAGAAGCACGGAAGCGGTAACAGGAACCTGGGTTACCTCAAAAAGAGTGGTCTGAGGCATTACTATCTGAACGCGCGCGTCCTGTACGGCATCGATCTTCTTTATAGTCCTGGCAAGCTCCCCGGAAATTGCCCTGACCAGCTGGATACGCCTGTCAAAGTCAGTAGTCCCCAGCCTTGATTCATTGAATATTTCCCAGCCGACGGATCCGCCTAAAGGCAGATTCTTTTGCGCAAGACCTAATCTGGCCTCATCTGCCTTGTCTTTGGGAACTGCTATCGCCGTGCCGCCGTCCCTTATCTGATACAGGATCTTCTGTTCCTGAAGCTGAGCCACCACGTCTGCAGAATCCTTAAGTTCCAGATTTGAATAAATAACGACATATCCGGAATAAGGGTCCCTTACTCCGCATGACCTTAAGAATCCGAGGACAAAGATGAGCGCGATAACGACGACAACCGACGCCATTATCATCAATCTTCTGGCTTCAGACCCCGCTACCGCTGATCCCATCCATCACTCTCCTTTACATAAAAGACTAGATCTGCATCTGGGTCATTTCTTTGAACGTATTGACCGCTGATGTCACTACGGCTACGGCAAGTTGTACAGAGAGATTCATCTTTGCCGTGGCGATCATAACATCCGAAAGCTCGGCTTTCCCTTCTACGAACTGCTGTATAAGCAGATTGGTATCGTTCTCTGTCTTACTCACTCCTTCAAGCGAATCAACGGCTTTCTGGAGCACATCGTCAAAAGTCCTGATAGACCTGAACTCTCCTTCTGCAGGCTGTTGAGGAGAGGTCAGCGGCGCCGGGGTAACGACTTCATCCGGCCCAAGGATCTGAGCCAGCAGCCTTGGATCGATCCTTCCTATGGACTCAACCATTTGAATCTCCTCCTAACAGCATGTCACTGTATCTGCAAAGTATCGCTACTCATCTTTTTTGTCGCGTTAATTACTGCAATGTTCGCCTCATACAGCTTGCTTGAATACACCATATCCGCCATTTCCGTAGGCAAAGAAACATTAGGAAGATTCACATACCCGTTCTCGTCAGCGTCCGGATGTCCGGGGTTGAAAACTTTCGGCATCGGGGACGAATTGTCGTCCACTGCTCTGGCGACAACACCTCCGGAGATCGGTCTTTCCAGCCTGCTCTGGGCCCGTTCCAGCTCGGAAGAAAAAGAAGCCATGGGCATCTCCGAATACACCACGGTTTTTTTTACATAAGGCGTTCCGTCGGAAGTCCTGGTGGTGTTAATATTGGCTATATTGCTGGCCGTCACCTCCATTTGGAGGCGCTGCGCGTGGACCGCCGAGACGGATATATCAAATGCGTTTCTAAGTCCCATGGATTATTTTCTCCCCTGCGATATCACGGTTCTTAAGATCGCCAGCTTTGAAGTCATCAACTTTAAATAGGCGGCATGTTTCCCGCTGTTCCTGGACTGATCCGCCATCTCTTCCTCAAGGATCACTCCCGGAGTATCCCTGCGTTCGACCGCGCGCTCCAACACCTCATCGAACTTCTTAGGAACATACCCCGGAGTATTGGCGTTCGCTATATTGTGCGCGATGACCTCCTGGGCTTTCGTAGACCTGGCTATTCCTTTTTCCAGAGAAGCCATCGTAGCATCAAAGATACCGTCTACCATATAAGCCTCTCCTTCCCTATTTTAGTTTTTCCTTCAAATGGGAGATCGCTCTTGAAATGAGCCGGTTGACCTTGCTGCGGGACAGCTTTAGCTCGGATGCGATCTGTTTCTGGCTTATGCTCCTGCGGAAGAACATCTCAAGCACCGTTTTTTCCAGTTTCGGCAGGTCTTTTATCTCCCTGTTGATCCTCTCCTGCAGCTCGCTAGCTTCGGAATCCTCCACCTGAGTCCGCTCTCCGGAAACCTGGATCTCGGAACTTTCCGCAAGCTGCTCCAAAGATACCAGGTACATCAGAGCAGACGCTGATACTATCTTTTGGATCTTGGATACAGCCGATTTGAATTCGCCTTCGTTAAGCTTTTTCTTCTCCAGCATCTTGGCATCTTTCTTCGATAGGCCTCCGGCATCTTTACCCTTAATGACGGCGGAATATCCTTTCTTTGCGAGGTCCCTGACCATCACCTGTATCCTGTAAGGAACCGGGTTGTAGCATTTAAGCCCGTCCAGTATCTCCCCGCGTACCCTGTAAGAAGCATAAGTCTCGAACTTCACGCCTCTTTTTGGGTCGAAATTGTCCCATGCTTTCATCAGTCCGACCATCCCGTCGCTGACAAGATCGTTATAGTCTATGTTCGGCGGCAGGCCCTTGCCGGAGATCATGGATGCTATTGAATGTACAAGAGGCATGTACGCCTCCATTGCCACAGGAGGCCTGAAGGCGGTTTGCTGCGCCTGTTTCTTATTTTTTTTTACGATCTTCATTGCGGTCAAATCAATCCCTCCCGGAGAGTTCTGGTCTTCTTTTGTCGGCTATGTTCGCCCCCACCAGCTCGTTGAGCCCGAAAACATCGCTCTCCGCCAGTTGTTTGATCATCTCATCCGTAAGCATTTCTGCATACAAACTGTTGTTAATATTATCATCTAATATGCCGCTCTTCCACTGGTTTTTAAAGATCTCCTTCAGCATGCCCTGCAAAAACACGGAAGAAAAAGCTGAGGCCTGGCTCTGGCCGTTCTTCTGTTCAGTGCCGTACGGCGCAATATTCTGAGGCCCCGATGCAAACGCTCCGACCGGAGGTAAAAATCCCGACATGTTACATCACCTCGATATCGGTATTCATGGCGCCGGACGCCTTGATCGCCTGAAGTATGGAAATAAGCTCTCTTGAAGAAGCACCAATGGCGTTCAGGCTTCTTATCAGGTCCCCCAAAGTCGCGCCGCCTCCCACCTCCGCCAGCGGTCTGCTCTGTTCGACGACGCTCATGTTCTGAGCCGGCGAAAGCCCTGAAAGCATGTCCGATCTTGAAGGCTCCGTAACTGTCACCGTAATATGACCGTAGGTCACAGCCACCGGAGCTATCCTGA
>Ga0209096_1000037_pt1 | contig 224671 bp, 178 predicted proteins | sample AD_UKC034_MetaG_FD_184407 | JGI IMG/M metagenome (GOLD analysis project Ga0209096, IMG submission 184407) | Active sludge microbial communities of municipal wastewater-treating anaerobic digesters from USA - AD_UKC034_MetaG (SPAdes) (version 2) | ecosystem: Engineered > Bioreactor > Anaerobic... | reverse complement strand
ACGACATCCCCCTCATCGACAGCACCTTCGTGATCGCTGCCGTCAGCGTCGTCTTCCCATGGTCTATATGACCTATCGTCCCCACATTCAAGTGTGGCTTCGTCCGCTCAAACTTGGCCTTTCCCATCTCTCACTCCTCTTTCGTGGCGCCGCCTTTGAACAGCCTGGACGGGCGCAAAAAGCACTGCATAATAACAGCCAAGGTTAGCCCGCGCAAATCTGAGGGCTCCCATGGCGAGGCGATCTTCTCAGCGACGCCCTCCCATCAGAATCCGGTCGAGCACCTCCGGTGCCACGGGGTCGTAGTGGTCGAACTCCATCGTGAAGGTCCCTCGTCCCTGCGTCATGGAGCGCAGGTCCGTGGCGTAACCGAACATGTGCGCCAGCGGCACCATCCCCCGCACTGCCTGCATCCCAATGCCTCGCGGCTGTAGCCCTTCGATCTGCCCGCCGCGCGCGCTCAGATCACCAATCAGCGCCCCGCTGAACTCGTCAGGTGCCACTGCCTCGACGTTCATCACCGGTTCCAGAAGGACGGGGGACGCCTTGGCGACCCCATCACGAAATGCCGTCGAGGCGGCGACCTTGAAGGCAAAGTCGGTCGACTCCTCCTCGTCGACGGTGCCCTCCACCAGCGTTGCCTTTACGTCCACCAAGCTGTAGCCGGCCAGCACCCCACTCTCGAGCGACTCGCGGATGCCCTCCCTGATAATCGGCACCAACCGCTGCGGGAGCTTTTTCTCCACTGTCTGGTTAGAGAACTCGAACCCGCCCCCCGCCGGCAGCGGCCCTACCTCGAGCACCACGCGCGCATACTGGTTTCGCCCGCCCAGGCTGCGCGCGAATGTCGCCTCGCTGCGCACAGTTGCCGTGATCGTCTCGCGGTAGGTCACCTGCGGCTTGCCCACGTTCGCCACGACGTGGAACTCGCGCAGCATACGGTCGACCAGCACCTCCAGATGCAGCTCGCCCATCCCGCTGATGATGAGCTGTCCCGTCTGCTCGTCCGTCCGCACCTTGAAGGTTGGGTCCTCCTCCGCCAGCCGCTGCAGCGCCTCGTTTAGGCGGTCCTGGTCAGCCTGCGTCCGAGGCTCGACTGCCACCGACAGCACTGGGTCCGGGAACTTGATCGATTCCAGCACCACCTGGTGGTTAAAGTCACACAGCGTATCGCCGGTGAACGTATCCTTCAGCCCCACCGCCGCCGCGATGTCGCCGGCCTCGATCGCGGCGATCTCCTCGCGGCGGTTCGCGTACATGCGCAGCAGCTTCCCGGGCCGTTCTTTCTTTCCCGAACCGGGGTTGAGCACAGCGCTGCCCACCTTCACGCGGCCCGAATAGACGCGCAGGAAGACCAGGCGACCCACGTAGGGATCCGACATTACCTTGAAGATCAGAGCGGCGAAGGGCTTTTCCTCATCTGCCGGGCAGTGGCGCTCCGCGCCCGATTTGGGGTCCACCCCAGTCATGGGAGGCACGTCCAGCGGAGACGGAAGGTAGTCTACCACCGCGTCGAGCACAGGCTGCACTCCCTTATTCCGCAGAGCTGAGCCGCACAGGACCGGGACCAGCGCGGCACGCAGCGTCGCCCGCCGAAGCGCTGCCCGGAGCAGGTCCTGGGGGATATCCATCCCTTCCAGGTAGCGCACCATCACCTCGTCGTCGCACTCTGCGACCGATTCGACCAGCTTCTCACGGTACTCCTCGACAAGGGCCTCCAGCTCGGGTGGGATCGTCACCGTCTCCTGCACCGTGCCCAAGTCGTCGGAATAGATGCGCGCCTGCATGGTCACCAGGTCCACCAGCCCGCGGAAGCAGTCCGCCGAGCCGATCGGTAGCTGGATGGCGACGGGGTTAGCCCCGAGCTGCTCGCGGATCATGGCCAGCGAGTGCCAGAAGTCGGCGCCCATGCGATCCATCTTGTTGATGAAACAGATGCGCGGCACGCCGTAGCGATCGGCCTGGCGCCAGACGGTCTCGGACTGAGGCTCCACACCGGCCACCGCATCGAACACGACCACGCCCCCATCGAGCACGCGTAGGCTGCGCTGGACCTCGGCGGTGAAATCTATGTGCCCCGGTGTGTCAACGATGTTGATCTGGCAATCACGCCAGAAGCAGGTCACCGCGGCCGCGGTAATGGTGATCCCTCTTTCGCGCTCCTGCTCCATCCAGTCAGTGACCGTAGTCCCATCGTCAACGTTGCCCATGCGATGGGTTCGACCGGTGTAGAACAGGATCCTTTCGGTCGTGGTCGTCTTGCCCGCATCGATATGGGCAATGACACCGATATTGCGTGTTTGCTCGAGGGAGACAGCCCTACTCACGGGACGACCTCAGAACCTCAACCTGCTAGTATATCGATCTGCCCTGGCCCGAGGGATCGAGCATTGGCAGATCGATACTTGGCAGATCGGCCAGCCAACTACCAACGGTAATGGGCAAACGCCCGGTTCGCCTCCGCCATCTTGTGGGTGTCTTCGCGCTTTTTCACTGTGGCACCCTGGTTATTGGCGGCATCCAGGAGCTCTCCAGCGAGCCGCTCGGACATGCTCTTGCCGGGGCGCTTGCGCGCGGAAGCGATGAGCCAACGGATGGCTAGGGATACCTGGCGATCAGGCGCGACTTCCACGGGCACCTGGTAGGTAGCGCCGCCAACCCGCCGGGGCTTGACTTCGACGGCAGGGCCCGCATTCCTGAGCGCCTGTTCGAACATGTCCAGGCCAGGGCGCTTGGATCGCGTCTCCACCAGGTCAATCGCATCATACATAATGCGCTGTGCTGTGCTCTTCTTACCACTCGTCATGAGCTTGGCAATGAACTCGGCCACCAGCGCGCTGTTGAAGCGGATGTCGGGTATGATTTCTCTCTTCTCAGGACGATTCCGTCGTGACATACGTAGCTCTCCAACCCGGGGCAACCCCCGATTCTCTCTCGCTCTACTTCTTCTTGGTCTTGGCCGGTGCTGCAGTGCCCTTCTTCGGCAACTTTGCCCCGTACTTGGAACGGCCGCGCTTTCGGTCCTGAACACCGTCGGAATCCAGCGCGCCGCGGACGATATGGTAGCGGACGCCAGGGAGGTCCTTCACGCGGCCACCGCGCACGAGAACAACCGAGTGCTCCTGCAGGGAGTGGCCTTCGCCCGGGATGTAGGCGGTCACCTCAATGCCATTGGACAGCCTCACGCGGGCGATCTTGCGCAGGGCCGAGTTGGGCTTTTTCGGTGTCATCGTCTTGACCTGAGTGCAGACACCGCGCTTCTGAGGGCTTCCCCTCTGCAGGCGCGATACGCGGCCCTTGAGCGCATTCGAGTTGAAGCGCAAGGCCGGTGCCTTTTCCTTCCTCGGCTTCAGACCCCGTCCACGTCTCACCAGTTGATTGATCGTCGGCAACTTGCTCCTCCTTCACATCTTCAGGCTCGCCGGACACAGAGGCCACCGCCGGAAGACTGCGATGGCCCTTCTGCACTTGGCGCGTTGGTGCCTGAACCACCGTCGCGCACCCAGGCGACAGGAATCTACTCGCAAAGCCCGAATCTAGCACATCTGCAAGTGCTAGTCAAATCGCCCTGCCAGCAAGGCTTGGCCCATGCCACACGACGTCTGAGCGCGCCATCAGGAGACCGAACCGCTGAAGACGCGCGCCAGCTCGTCGCGCTCGAACATGCGCAGGGGCTGCGGCCCAGAGGGAGAGGTAACACGCACTTCGGCGGGCCCATCGACCACGCGGCCAATCACCGATGCTCGGATGCCTGCCTCCTGCAAGGAGTGAACCATACGTCCCGATTCCTCCGGCGCGGCCGCGATGAGTAGGGCACCCGAGGCGATCAGGCCCAGTGCGTCCAGCCCCAACGCGCAGCACAGGACCTGGGTCTCGGGGAAGAGCGGAACGTGCGCCATGTCCACCACGATCCCCTTGCCCGAGGCCAGGGCCAACTCCCAGAGGCCGGTAGCCAGGCCTCCTTCTGTCGGATCGTGCATGGCGTGGGGCCGGCCTACGCGCTGGACGATCTGCGCATCGCGGACCACGGAGATGCCGGGCTCGCTCAGAAGGCGCCGGGCGCGATCCAGGACATCAGTCCCCACCTGGGCCGCGATCCGGTCAGCAGCCTCGCGGGCCAGCACAGCAGTGCCCTCGATCGCAATCCCCTTGGTGAGGACGATGTCGTCACCCACAAGGGCGCCCGCCGTCTGCACGAGGGCATCCTTTTCAACCTCGCCCAACATCGAGCCAACCGCAATGGGGCGGTCGAGCCCATAGGTAATCTCGGTGTGTCCACCACACAGGGCGATCCCCAGTGGTTGGCAGGCACCTGCGACCTGGGCCATGATCGCTTCGACCAGGGCACGGTTGGTTTCCCCTTCCGGCAGAAGTAGGGTGAGGAGCATCCACCTGGGTTGGGCGCCCATGGTAGCTAGGTCATTGGCATTCACGTGGACGACGTAGCGGCCGATTTCGTCGGAGGCAAAGGTGATCGGGTCTGATTTGACGACCAAGTAGCGGTCGCCCATGTCCAGCACGGCCGCATCCTCGCCAACCCGCGGGCCCACCACCACCCGGTTGTCCTGTCCGCCGTAGCGCGCCAAGATCTGCTGCAAGAACTCAAGCGGCAGCTTGCCCACGCCCAGGATTTCCGAGTCCGTCATGCGACGCTCCCTTGACTTGCGGAAGGTAGAGACAGAGAGAGGGCCTCCCCACGGTCGAGGAGGCCCTCTCCGGCTTTGGCGCCGTAGCTCACCGGATACGACGAGGTGATGCTACGGCGCCTGGCTTACGACTATGGTCCATTTGCATCACCTCCCTATCCTAGGATAGCCGATCACGACAACTTGCAGTGGACTTCCCGACCGGTCTCATTGTCGCACAGGGCTGCATTTGTGTCAAGACCAGACTGGGACAAGTCCGCCGGCGCCAGTGTGCCCAGGCTAGACCCAGCCGCGCAGCTTCATGGCCTTCACGACGGAGTCGATGGCGACCATGTAGGCGGCGTTGCGCATGTAGACATGGCGCTCCTGGGCCATCCGCAGGACGTTATGGAAGGCGCCTGTCATTTTCTCGGTCAGCCTCTGGTTGACCTCGGCCTCGCTCCAGTAGAAGTTCATGTCGTTTTGCACGCCCTCAAAGTAGGAGCAGGTCACGCCGCCGGCGTTGCACAAGAAGTCAGGGATCACGAAGATGTTGCTCTTCTCAAGTGCATTGTCCGCCTCTGGTGTGGTGGGTCCGTTGGCAGCCTCGGCTAGAATCTTTACCCGCGGATGGATCTTGCCCACCGTGTCCGCTGTGATGACACCCTCAGTTGCGGCCGGGATCAGGACATCCACTTCCTTGGAAAGCCATGCGTTGCCGTCCTCGATCGTGTAGCCGGCGTTCGCCGCCGCAGCCTTGTCGACTGTGCCGTAGCGGTCGGTGATGCTCTGCAGGAAGTGCGGGTCAATGCCGCCTTCCTTGGTGAAAGTGTAAGCACGGCGATCCTCGCGGTCCCAACAGGAGATGCAGGCGACTGTGCCATGCAGCATCTCAATGAAGTTGATCGCCGCGAACTGGGCCACATTGCCGAAGCCCTGGATGGAGGCGGTGCACGTCTGGGACTCGACCCCAATGTGCTTGAGTGCCTCGCGGACGGTGACGATTACACCGAAGCCGGTGGCTGCCGTTCGGCCAAGCGAGCCGCCGCCGCCGAGGGGCTTCCCAGTGATCACTCCGGGGACATACTCCCCCCTTAGCTTGGAGTACTCGTCCATCATCCAGCCCATCATCTGAGGGCTCGTGCCCACGTCTGGGGCCGGGACGTCCTGCCGCGGGCCGATATTCTTCCAGACCTGGCCTATGTAGCCGCGGCAGAGACGCTCTTGCTCGCTGGGAGACAGCGTCGCCGGATCAACGACAACCCCTCCCTTGCCGCCACCCAATGGGATGTCAGCCACAGCGCACTTCCAGGTCATCCACATGGAGAGTGCCCGCACCGTATCGAGCGTCTCGTTTGCTGCAAAGCGCAGGCCGCCCTTGCATGGCCCGCGTGCGTCGTTGTGCTGCACGCGGAATCCCTGAAAGACCCGTATGCTCCCGTTGTCCATGCGGACCGGAATGCGAAAGACGAACTCGCGCAGCGGAGCGCGCAGGATCGAGCGCACCTCTTCCGGCAGGTCAAGCTGCGCTGCCACCTCATCGAACTGATCCTGAGCCATCTTGAATGCGTTCAGTTCCTTCGTCACAGCAACCATTTCCTCCTATGATGAAATTGGGAGGGTGCGGGATTGGCATGCAGTCTGCAGCCGCAAAAAAGGCATACCAGGCCCGACGAATCGCCAGCGCCGTGTATGCCTCGCACGAAAGGATCTGCCACCTCGCAACCCTCAGAAAGCCTTTGAGTCACTTATAGCACAACAGCGGCTGCAGGACAACAAAAGGGCTGGGGGAGGACGCCGCGGGAGTGCCTACAGGGCCAGCGCGATCGCCCCCAGCACGCCAGCGCGGTCCCCGAGGTCTGGGGGAACGATGTACTCCTCAATCCGTTCCATGAGCGCGGGAGCCCGGACGTAGCCGCCCAGCAGGGCCCCAACCTCGCGCCGGACCGCCGGGAAGAGCTGCGCCTGGTGCATGACGCCGCCGCCGAGGATGATGCGCTGGGGCGACAGGACGACTATTAGGTTCGCCAGGCCCAAGGCCAGGTAACGAGCCTCCAACGCCCAGGCGGGGTGATCGGCCGGGAGGTCAATTCCCTGCCGACCCCACCGTCTTTCGACCGCTGGGCCGGTGGCCAGCCCTTCCAGGCAGTCACCATGATGGGGGCATACGCCGGGAAAAGGGTCCTGCGCCCAGTCATGCGGGATCCGCATGTGGCCCATCTCAGGGTGCACCAATCCATGCAGCAGCCGGCCCTCCACCATCGCGCCGCCCCCGATGCCGGTGCCGACAGTGAGGTAGAGGAACGTATCGAGCCCCTGAGCCGCCCCCCAACGATGCTCACCGAGTGCCGCGGCGTTGACGTCTGTATCCAGGCAGGTCGGCACTCCCAGCTCATACCGCACCCGGCCGGCGATGTCTACATTCTGCCAACCGGGCTTGGGTGCCGTGGTGATCTGGCCAAAGGTCAGCGATGAGGGGTTGAGGTCCACCGGCCCGAAGGAACCAATCCCGACCGAGGCGACCGGGACAGGCTGGCGACGGAAGAAGTCGATTGCGCGGCCCAGGGTCTCGCCAGGATCGGTGGTCGGGAAGCGGACCTGATCCAGGACTTGGCCCATTGCGGTGCCCACTGCGCACACGAACTTGGTGCCCCCAGCCTCGATGCCGCCAAAGCGTCTATAGGCGGACAATCTCCCCTCCGGCGATGACCGTGCGAACCAGGTTGGTGCCAAAGCGATAACCGAGGTGCGTATAGCTGGGTGCGTCCAGGACGATCAGGTCAGCCCGCTTGCCCGGCTCCAGGCTGCCCACCTCTCCTCCCAGGCCGAGTGCGTGCGCAGCATTGATCGTGGAAGCGGTGATTGCCTCGGCTGGCGTCATGCGCATAGAGCGGCAGGCGAGCGCTATGACGAACTGGATCGACTCGCACCAACTGGTGCCGGGGTTGCAGTCAGTGGCCAGCGCAACAGCCCCGCCCGCCTCGATCAGTGCCCGGGCAGGTGTGTAGCTGTGTTGTCCCAAACCGAAGGGCGTGCCGGGAAGTGCAACGGCGATTGTGCCCGACTTGGCCAGGAGATCGATCTCTTCTGGCGGAGTACAGACCAGGTGATCGGCCGATACTGCGCCCAGCTCCACCGCCAACCGGGTCCCACCCAGGGGCTTGAACTCGTCCACGTGGATCTTGAGCCCAAGGCCCAACTCCCGCGCCCTCGACAGGATGCGCCGGGATTGCCCCAGAGTGAAGGCACCCTCCTCACAGAAGACGTCGCAGAAGAGAGGAACGTCTAGGGCGGGCCTCACCGGGAAGGGGCTGCATTCCGCCGCACGGGCAACAGCCGGCAGCATCTCGCCTGCGACCAGGTCAACGTACGCCTCTTCTCTCCCCTTGTACTCAGCGGGAACGGCATGGGCTCCTAGGAAGGTCGGCACCAGCACACCGGGGAAGCCGGCTTGAAGAACACGAACTGCCTCCAGCTGCCTGATCTCCGCCTCGGTGTCGAGCCCGTACCCGCTCTTGATCTCGACGGTGGTCGAGCCGTGGGCGAGCATGCGCTCCAGGCGCGCGCGGCTCTGCGCGACCAGATCATCGAGGCCAGCGGCCCGCGTTCTGCGCACAGTGCTCATGATACCGCCGCCGGTCGCCATGATCTGCATGTAGGTGGCACCGGCAAGCCTCATCTCGAACTCGTCGGCCCGGTCTCCTGCCCACACCAGGTGGGTGTGGGGATCGACAAAGCCAGGCAGCACAACATGCCCTCTTGCGTCCAAGAGCCGGTTGGCACGGACTTGACGGAGCAGATCCTCGGACCTCCCGACGGCCACGACCCGGCCGCCCGCAACTGCCACCGCGCCGTTGGGGACAATCCCCAGATCGCCCATGGCACTGCCCCGCTTGGGTGTGCCGGGTGAGGCGAGGGTCAGGAGCTGGGAGGCGTTGTAGATGAGCAGGTCGGCGTGGGGGAGAGCCTCGGAGGCAGGTCCTGCCTGAGGAGGAGCTTCCTTCGCATCGGGGTGGCGGTCGGCGCCCTTCTCCCCGCGCAAGAGCTCAAGCGCGTGGGGGAGGGCAGACAGGATCGCCTCCAGGTTCTCACGCACGGCCTTGGGGTTGCCGGGAAGGTTGACGATCAGCGTGCGGCCCCGGATACCGGCATCGGCACGCGAAAGCATGGCATGAGGTGTGACCCGCAGGCTGGCGGCACGCATCGCCTCCGCCAAGCCGGGGGCCGGTCGCTCGACCACATCACGCGTCGCTTCGGGTGTGAGGTCGCGCGCGGCGAAGCCGGTGCCGCCCGTGGTCAGTATCAGGTCGAGCCCAAGGTCGTCGGACCAGGCTCGCAGTGCTCCGGCAATCACCAGGCGGTCGTCGGGTATGACGGCCTCCTGGGCCACCTCAGCCCCAAGCCGTTCGGTCACCACCTCACGAATGACCGGGCCACTGAGATCGCGATACTCCCCACCCGAGGCGCGATCGCTGGCGATCAGGATGCCAACTCGAACTGGCAATTGTCCCCTCCCAACCTTGGGGCAGACCGGGCTAGCCGGCAGGGCCGCGAAAGGCTCCTATGTCGCGGGCTCTTCCTTCAGGAATGCGCGCCAGGGCCCGCTGATGCCATCCTCCGTCACGCCATAGTAGACGTGAAGGCTGCCATCCGGCATTCGCTGCACCAGGTCGTAGCGGACCTTGCCCTCGCGCTTGGAGGACTTGAATATTCCGAGCCGGCTGTCCGCCGCATCCCACTGGACTTGATCCTGGTGCACAGGATGGGTCTCGTGCTCCGTGATGGCATAGCGCCACAGCTTGCGGGCCGAAGCGCGAGTCACGCTCTGCACGATGCTGCCGTTGCGCAGGTCCTTCATCGTGTGATAGACGACTCCCTTGCGCTCCAGGCTTTCCAGGATCTGCACGCCGGTGCCAGGGGGCTCCACGCTTCCGGGAGGTGCAGCCTCTGCAGCGGCGGCGGGCGCCTCCGCTGCGGCCGGTGGCTCGGCTTGCAGCTTGCGGCGGACCAGGGCGACGATTTCATCGCGCATGGCGATATTGGTCTCGGCCTCCTGGCGCAGGTAGATGGTCGTGCCGTCTATAGCGTAAGGGATCTCCGGTCCCGCGGGAACGCTGATCTGGATGACCTGCCGGCCTTGGGTCTCGATCGTCGTGACGCCGACGTCTAGGAGTGGCGTGATCTTGCCCTGTACCTCGGTCTTGATCATGGAGATGGCCTCGTCAGGATCGTCGATCCCACCCGGTGGCGACTTGGGGTCGGCCTTGGCGCCGACAAAGATGGTCCCGCCATTGGTATTTGCCATGGCAACGATGTCGCGCAGGATTGCCGTCAAGCGGCCTCCGGCCTTGGACCAGCCCTCGTGAAAGGCCTGGACGATGCTTGGGCCCGCCTCGCGCGCCGATTGCACATGGTCGACTGGTGCCTTGGCCGGGCGGTAGGGCCTCGTGCGGGAGAAGTCCTCACCCACAAAGACCGCCTTGATGGCATCAAAGCTCACTTCAGGCAGCTGGATCTCGGTCACACGGTCGCACCAGCCCAAGCGGGAGGCATCCGAAGGATCCCGGACAAGCCGGTGGGCATCCGAGCCCTGGATGGGGTGCATCCGGCGCGGGTACTCGGGCTTGTTCCCGCTGAAGAACCAGGCTGTTGTGCGGTGGCCCCGCTTGTCCAGGTCGGTCACTTCGAGAGCGTGCAGGTGGCGGTCCTGGGTATAGGCGATCCGGGTCTGCCCACCAAAGTCGAGGCCCCGCAGTGCTACGCCGTGGCTGGAGTTGGCATGTGCAGCCACGACCAGGCCGCCTGCTTCGTCGATCACCCGGTACGCCGTCAGGACGTCCGCGGTGGCTCCCACTTCGGTGGCCCCCGCGTCCAGCATAGTCGCCGGCACGTTTAGCTCCATGAGGAGGTGTTCGAGCATCCGGATGCTCGTGTCGGGGGGAAAGATTGCGAGGACATGAAATCCAAGGGTTGCGGTAAACTCGAATCCTGGCAGGACCAGCACGCGGTTCCCAATTCGCCGGAAATCGTCCAATCGACGCTGCTCGTCGGGCTGGATGCGCCCCAATCGCTCCAGCAAGGCAAGCTGTTCAATATCAGCCTGCAAGGCAGCACAACCGGCAACCGTGTTGTGGTCGGTAATGGCGATAATGTCCATTCCCTGCATCTCGGCCTTGCGCAACAAGTCGAGGTATCCGACACCCGGTTCCTGCCAGTCGGCCGACCCGGGCGTGTGGAGATGCAGGTCCATCTTGTACCACTGCATCTTTTGCTGTGTCTTGCGTTTTGTCACTTTGACTCCTTGTGTTTGATCATCGCACTTGAATGAATAGCTGCACTCATCTTTCTCCTTCAATTGTGTCACCGCTGGCCGGCTTTGAGGGCAATCCTGCGCCCGCCGCTTCTGACCCGGCTTCCGGATGACCGGGGCAGAGGGCTGCAGAAAGCACATCGTCCACCTGCTCGGCGAAGACAAAGGTCAGTTTCTTGCGTATCTCGTCGGGGACGTCGTCCAGGTCAGGCTCGTTCCGAATGGGCAGAATCACCGTGTCCAGGCCCACGCGGGCAGCAGCCATTACCTTCTGCTTGATGCCCCCCACAGGCAGCACCCGGCCGCGCAGCGTGATCTCCCCGGTCATGGCAACGTTCTGCTTGACCGGCGTATCTGTCAGCAGGGATACCAGGGCGGTAGCCATGGTCACGCCGGCCGACGGGCCGTCCTTGGGCACGGCGCCGGCCGGAACGTGTATGTGCAGGTCACTCCCGGCAAAGAGATCCTCGTCGATGCCGAGAGCCACTCCACGGGAGCGGACAAAGCTGACGGCGGCTTCGGCCGACTCTTTCATCACGTCGCCCAATTTGCCGGTCAGGATCAGCCGGCCGCTCCCCTTCATGCGGGTGGCCTCGATGAAGGTGATGTCTCCGCCCGACGGCGTCCAGACCAGCCCGGTGGCCACGCCGGGGATCACGGTCCTCTCGGCCGCCTCGAAGTAGAAGCGTGGCTTGCCCAGGTAGTCGGCCAGATCTTGCTGGCTGACTTGCACTGTGACGCCTTCCTGCTCGGCGACCTTGGTAGCCACCTTGCGGCAGACAGTCCCGATCTCGCGCTCCAGAGCGCGGACCCCTGCCTCCCGCGTATAGTCGCGGACGATCGCCCGAATGGCGCCTTCTTCCAGGGTGAGCTCACCTGGCCGTAGCGAGTTCTCCCGGAGCTGGCGCGGCAGCAAGAACTGCTGGGCGATGTTGACCTTTTCCTCTTCGGTGTAGCCGTCCAGCTCCAGGACCTCCATCCGGTCCAGCAGCGGTGCCGGAATGGTTGAGAGCTGGTTGGCGGTGGTTATGAACATCACCTGGCTCAAGTCAAAGGGAACGTCGAGGTAGTGGTCACGGAAGGAGTTGTTCTGCTCGGGATCGAGGACCTCGAGCAGAGCCGACGAGGGATCGCCCCGCCAGTCGGCGCCGACCTTGTCGATCTCGTCCAGCATAAAGACCGGGTTCCGAGTACCCACGCGCTTGATGCCCTGGATGACTCGGCCCGGTAGGGCACCGATGTAGGTGCGCCGGTGGCCGCGGATCTCGGCCTCGTCGTGCATCCCGCCCAGGCTCATGCGTATGAACTTGCGACCCATGGCGCGGGCGATAGAGCGCCCAAGGCTTGTCTTGCCTGTGCCGGGTGGGCCCACGAAGCAGAGGATAACCCCCTCGCGCTCCTCGCGGATGGCATCGGTCTGCTCCTCGTAGTCCCGCTCTTCCCTGCGCTCCTGCTTGAGCTTGCGCACAGCCAAGTATTCCAGGATGCGGTCTTTGATGTCCTGCAGATCGTAGTGATCTTCGTCCAGCACGCGGCGGGCATGCGCGATATCCAGCAGGTCGTCGGTAGCGACCTGCCAGGGCATGGCTACTAGCCAATCCAGGTAGGTCTTGATGACAGAGTACTCGGCAGCTTGCGGAGGCATCTTTTCGAGGCGGCTCAGCTCGCGCAAGGCCTCCGTCCTGGCCTCGTCGGGCATCCCTGCCCCTTCGATGCGCTGACGGTACTCCTCCGCTTCGACCGTCTGTTCATCGGCCTCGCCCAGCTCTTTCTTGATGGCCTTGATCTGCTCGCGCAGGAAGTACTCGCGCTGCATCTGTTCCATCTCGGACTGAGCCTCGCTCTGGATCTTGCGCCCGAGCTCGAGTACCTCCAGCTCCCTGGTCATCAGTCCGTTGAGCTTGAGGAGCTTTTCCCTGACTCCGTCTATCTCGAGGATGGACTGGGCATCGCCGATGTCCATGCGTATGTTCGTGGCAATGAAGTAGACCAACTGCCGGGGCTCGTCCAGGTTGAGGGCGGCGGTGACGAGCTCGTCTGGCAATTGTGAGACAAGCGAGACCAGTCGCCGAAGAGAGTCCACGGCGTTGCGCATCAGGGCCTGTATCTCCAGGCTGTCCTCTTCCACCTGGTCGGGCAAGGCAACAACGCGTGCCCTGAGATAGGGCTCTTCGCCAATCCACTCCACGATGCGAACGCGCTCCAGTCCCTGCACCAGAAGGCGAATGGTCCCGTCTGGCGCCTTGATCATGCGGTGTATTGTGGCTGCTACGCCGATCTGATGGACGTCATCCGGGCCCGGCTCTTCCTTCTCGGCATCCCGCGAGGTCACGAGGCCGATCAACTGCTTCTTGACCGTGGCATCATCCACGAGGCGAATCGAGCGCGGCTGCCCAACGCTCAGAGCCTGGAAAGTGACGGGATAGGCGACGACTCCGCGCAGAGGGAGCACCGCCAATTCTTCTGGAATAGTGGGTTGGTTGTCCAATCGTGCAGGCTGACCGCCCTGCTCCATGTCTTGCATCCGATCTTGTCTCCTGGCCTAGTGGTTATGCAGGGTCACGACCGGCACGTGACGCGGCTTGGCCGGCGGGAGGCGCACAATCAGAAAGCCGTCCTCGTAGGCGGCCTCGATGTGGCTCTCATCGACGACGCGGGCCAGGTGCACCTCGGTCTCAAAGCGACCGTAGAGCACCTCCATTCGCTGGTAGGCCAGCTTCTCGGCCGGGTCGCGCCGGACGCCTGCAATGGTAAGCTGTCGGCCCTCGAGCGACACGAGAAAGTCGTCAAGGCGCATGCCGGCGATTTCGACCTTGACCACAATGCAGTCCCCTGTCTCGTAGACATCGGTAGGCGGGCGCCAGGCACCCTGGGGGCCGGAGCCAGCCCAGCGCTGCCCGGGCACACCATCACGCAGGACTCGCATCAAATCTGTCCGTTTCTGTTGCACGCTCGAAGGACCTCCCTGCATCCCTGCATCGTACCACGCGGTCGCCCCACCTTATGTAGGCAAGGGCACCAAACGCACGACCTCCGGGAGACATACTCGACAATTATACCACATTTTTCTGGTCTTTCCAAACTGTGCAGGGTACGCAGCACTGCGAGGGCTTTGGGTGGTCCGGGTGAGAGGGGCGACGCCGTGGGAAAAGGGCGGCTCAGGCAAGCCGCCTAGCGGCCAAGACGGTTATGTCATCCGATCGCTGGACGTCGCCGGCAAATGCCTTGAGGTCGCCAGCAAGGGTATCCACGGTCTCTTGGGCGGGCGCGCCGGCGCAGCCGTGGAGCGCAGCGCGCAGCCGCTCCATGCCGAAGGGCCGGTACTCTCCGTCCATGGCTTCCGTCACGCCGTCGGTATAGAGGAGGACTAGATCGCCGGGGGCCATGTCGATTGCACGCTCCTCGAGCTCGATACCGGGCACAGCGCCAAGGGCAATACCGTCCGACACGAGCTCATGGATCTCTCCTGTGGCAGCCCTCCACAGCAACGGCCGGTTGTGCCCCGCATTGGCATACGTCAGCCGGCCGGTGGCCGTGTCAAGGAGGGCATAAAAGGCAGTCAGAAAGAGGCCAGAGTGGCTGTCCTTGAGGATGACTGGGTTGGCCCCGACCAGGACCTCTGCGGGGCTGCGGCTGCCTGTTGCCATTGCTCGGATCACAGTGCGGCCCAAGGCCATGAAGAGGGCGGCGGGCACGCCCTTGCCCACCACGTCGGCGATCACGATGCCGAGGCGTCCAGGCGCATCGGCGAACTCGATCAGGTCGTAGTAGTCTCCCCCCACCAGCCGGGCAGGCTGATAGTGGACGGCGAACTCCCAGCCGGGGATGACTGGGGCACCGGTTGGCAGGAGGCCAAGCTGGATCTCCCGCCCCAGCTCCATCTCTCGCTCCATAGCCCGGCCTCTCAGCTCCTCCCTGTGCAACCTAGCCTTCTCGATTGCGATGGCTGCCTGGTTGGCCATCAAGCGAAGCAGCCGCACGCCATTCTCGTCCAAGGTGCGAGGCCGCCGATCCTGCACGGTGAGCAGGCCAATGGAGCGGCCTTCGACGACAAGAGGCACTACAGCATACCCATGAAAGCCTTCCGCCCTCAGCCACGCTGGCAGGAAAGGCGCCAGGTCACTCTGCTCCAGGTCGCCCACCAGCTCAGGCTCAAGCGTTCGCATCGCCCGCGCAGGGCCTACCTCACCGCCGGCCTGGATCTGCCGGTGCGCCCCAACCGGATCGGCGAGCCAGCCACTGGTCGCCCGAAAGTCCAAGAAGCCGGCCTCTTCCCCGGCGAGCAGCAGCGCAGAGGCGTCGGCCTGAAGAGCCCGCCGCACTTGCTCGACAAGGTAGCCGATCAGGTCGTCCAGGTCGAGACGGCCGAGGAGCTGGTTGGAGAAATCGAGCAGAAGGGCTTGCTCGTAGACGCGCTGCTCCTTCAGCAGATCGAACAGCCGCGCCCGCTCCAGGGCAGTCCCGATTTGGCTGCCCACGTTGGTCAGCAAGGCAAGTGCCTGGGGAGAAAACGCACTCCAGTCCGGAGCGGCCACGTTGAGGATGCCCAGGATCCGTTCACCCGCACGCAGGGCCGCAGAGGCATGGACGGCCAAGCCACGGCGGTCACCCCGCGCGTGACCGAGGCGGCTGCACTCGATCACGTTGTATGCCTCGTCTGCCCCCACTTCGGCCTGGCGCAACTGGCAGGCGCAGCCCGGCCTCCAGGTTTCGGCGTCTCCGGGATCGAGGGCAGGCGGCAGGTTGTGGTGGGCTGCCAGCGTATAGCCTAGGTTGCTGTCCTCGCCGGCTCCCGCCCGTTTGAGCAGAATCCAGCCGGCCTCAAGATCCATCAGCTGCACCAAGTCCGCCAGCACATCCTGGAGCATGCTCTGCGTATCCACCGAGCGGTTGAGTGTCTCGGCGATGTGGTTCAGCTTGGTTAGCTTCTCGATCAGCTGTTCTTCAGGGGACATGGCTGGTTCTTTTCCTTCCCACAGCATACACCTGCCGCGCCGTCACGTCAAGTTAACATGATATAAATGCTTCTTTTTGGCCTATGCCAGCCGAGAGGGTCTTGACAACGCACCAGAAGAGTCGTAGAATGGACTCGAAGAAGTGCTATGCGAAGATAGGGAGGCGCACTGATGACCGCCGAACAACTACCGCTCTTTTCGGGACAAGAACCTCTGGAAAGTGAGACCAAGGCCCGCGGGCCGTCGAGCCCATTCCAGCCCGACATGCCACTGAGCGTCGCGTTTGAGCGCTTTCGTGAGCACTTGGTCCAGAACGACTACGCTGAGAACACGGTCAAGTCCTTCCTGGGCGACCTGAAGATACTGAAGCGATACTTGAAGGGAGACCCGCCCATCGGCAGGATCGGAGTCGCGGACTTGCAGCGCTTTCTGCTATGGCTTCAGCATGAGCGAGCCGTTCCGTGCAGCCCCAAGTCGTACGCGCGCCGGCTGACCACCCTCAAGGTATTCTTTGGTTGGCTCAACGAAGTGGGCGCTAGGCCGTCCGACCCCGCTGCAGGGCTTGTCCACAAGCCGGTGCAGACGCCGATGCCACTGATCCTATCCGACCAGCAGGTGGAGCAGGTATTGGCTGCCACGCGCGAGATGATGACCAAAGAAAAGCCCGACCCCCGGCCCCACCTCCTTGTCACCCTCCTTCTGCACACCGGGATCAAGAAGCAGGAGTGCATGGGCATCAGGCTGTCGCACATCGACACCTCCGACCCTAAGGAGCCCTTTGTGCAGATCCGGTATGCCAATCCGCGCATGCAGCACAAGGAGCGCAGGCTGCGGCTGCCGGCAGAGTGGGCGCAGACACTGGCACTCTATCGCCGAGTGTACGAGCTCAAGGAGGCGCTCTTTCCCTGCACAGCGCGGAACCTCGAGTATGTTCTGACCGACGTCGAGAAGCTGGCCGGGCTGCCCGACGGATTGTCCTTTGAGATGTTGCGCTGGACGTGTGCCGTGCGTGACTATCAATCGCGCATGGATCGGGACAAGCTGCGGCGCAAGATGGGCTTGTCGATGATGAGCTGGAGAGAGACAGAGCCGAAGATCGTGCGCCTGGCAGAGCCGCCGCTGTAGGCTCCCTGTGACCCCATCGCGAGCGATGGATGCCAGAGCCCGTCTGCGCGAGGCGTTTGAGCTTGTACTAGAGGCATGATATACTGGGTACCTATGGCGGCTCTTCCACAGGAGGAGAGGATTGGCTGTGTGGCGTGATATCTCGCTGGTGTGGCTGGTTTTCTGGACCCTTATCGCGATCCTGCCCATCGCGGCGGTCCTGTTTTTCGCCATCTGGGGAATGCACCGCCTACGGCCGGCGGCAAGAAATGCCCTGCGAGTCGTCCAGCCCAGGGCCCAGCAGGTGAGCGAGGCAACCAGCCGCCTGAGTGTCAGGCTGGCAGCGCCCGCCATCCAGCTGCACGCCAGGGCAGCACAAGCAGACCGGCTGAGAAACGTGATCCTGAGGAGGAAAGAAGGATGACCCTACGGCAGCAGAGCATCATCGTCGGCGCGATCCTAGGCGCGGCTATCGGCGCGCTGGGAGGGTATCTGTTCACGCGGCGGATCGAACTCGCGCAGTCAGAGGGAAGGGTACAGCCGCACTCGCTGTCGCTCCGGTCGGTTCCGCCGAGCGAAGCAGCCAAGTTGGGGGTCTCTATCATCGGCGTGCTGCGCGGCATTGCCGAATTGGGCGAAAGACTCTAGTCCCCGGTCAAGGAGGCATCCTGTTGTGTACGAGATAATCCACCGGGAGGATCTGGCTCCCGTATCCAAGCTTCTCGTCGTGAGAGCGCCTGCAGTGGCCCGCAAAGGGCGTGCCGGGCAGTTTGTGATCGTCCGCATTGACGAGGCGGGCGAGCGAGTACCCCTGACCATCGCCGACTACGACCGGACCGAGGGCACTATCACCCTTGTCTTCCAGGAAGTCGGCAAGACCACCATGCAGATGGGTACCCTTCGTCCGGGCGACTCGTTCGCCAGCGTGACCGGGCCCCTGGGCTTGCCCAGTGAGATCGAGCATTACGGCACGGTCCTGTGTGTGGGCGGGGGCGTGGGCATTGCCCCCATTTACCCTATTGCCCGCGATCTGAAGGCAGCCGGGAACAGTGTCCTCTCCATCATCGGCGCGCGAAACAAGGACCTGCTCTTCTGGGAAGACAAGATGCGCTCCGTGAGCGACGAGCTGGTTGTGTGCACCGACGACGGGTCGTATGGGCGCAAAGCCCTGGTGACGATCCCCATCAAGGAGCTGCTCGAAGGCGGCAGGCGCATCGACCACATTTGGGCCATCGGGCCGGCGATCATGATGAAGTTCTGTGCGCTGACGACCCGGCCCTTCGGTGTGCCCACGATTGTCAGCCTCAACTCGATCATGGTGGACGGCACGGGTATGTGCGGTGCTTGCCGGGTGGAGGTGGGCGGGCAGACGCGCTTTGTGTGCGTGGACGGCCCGGAGTTCGACGGGCACCAGGTGGATTGGGACCAGCTGCTGGCCCGCCAGCGCATCTACCCCGAGCAGGAGAAGCAGGCGGTCGAGAGGTGGAACCACAGGTGCCAGTGCGGCGGCTAGCCCAAGCTCGAACCCGCGAGCAGCCTGCCCACCAACCACATCAAGGAGAACCGTATGCCTGAGCCAATTCGAGACCTGCCGCAGCACGAGAGGATGAAGATCCCGCGCCAGGCCATGCCGACACAGCTCGCTGAAGAGCGGGCACGCAACTTTATCGAAGTAGCCCTCGGGTACCCAGAAGAGCTGGCCCAGCTGGAGGCCAATCGCTGCCTGCAATGCAAGCGACCCAAGTGTGTGGACGGCTGCCCGGTCGGCGTGAACATACCCGCCTTCATCGAGCGACTTCGCGAGGGCGACATGCCAGGAGCTGCCCACTCCCTCAAAGGAGACAACAACCTGCCTGCCATCTGCGGACGGGTTTGCCCGCAGGAGAGCCAATGTGAGTCGGTGTGCGTAGTCGGAAAGAAGGGCGAGCCGGTGGCGATCGGCCGCCTGGAGCGATACGTGGCCGACTGGGACCTGACCCACGCTTCACCGCCCCCTGAGCCGCCTCCGCCCACCGGGAAGAAGGTGGCCGTGATTGGCAGCGGCCCGGCAGGGCTCACCTGCGCCGGCGACCTCGCGCGCTACGGTCACAGGGTGACCATGTTTGAGTCGCTGCACGCGCCGGGCGGCGTGCTGATCTATGGAATCCCCGAGTTCAGGCTGCCGAAGCAGATTGTCCACGCCGAAGTCAGCTACGTGCAGAGCCTGGGCGTTGACCTGCGACTCGACTCGGTGATCGGCAAGACCTTCACGCTGAATGAGCTGCTGAATGCAGAAGGGTACGACGCCGTATTCCTGGGAACAGGTGCCGGCCTGCCCATGTTCATGCGCATTCCTGGTGAGAACTACAACGGGGTTCTATCCGCCAACGAGTTCCTGACGCGCGTGAACCTGATGAAGGCATACCTCTTCCCCGAGTGGGACACCCCGGTGAAGGTAGGACGGCGGGTAGCCGTGGTCGGTGCAGGGAATGTCGCCATGGATGCTTCTCGCTGCTCGCTGCGTCTCGGAGCCGAGGAGGTGCACATCGTCTATCGACGCTCCGCTTCCGAAGTGCCGGCCCGCGCCGAAGAGGTGCACCATGCCGAAGAAGAGGGCATCCTCTTTGACTTTCTGACCAATCCGATCGAGATCTACGGTGACGAAAAGGGCTGGGTGCGCGGCATGCGCTGCATCCGCATGTCACTCGGCGAGCCCGATGCGAGCGGCCGGCGCCGCCCGCTGCCGATTACCGGCTCCGAGTTCGACATGGATGTGGATATGGTGATCATGGCACTGGGGACGCAGCCCAACCCCCTCGTCTTCACCGACTCTGGAGGCCTGGAGCGGACCAGGCATGGCACCGTCGTGGCAGACGAGCAGACGGGGCGGACCACCAAAGAGCGCGTCTGGGCAGGCGGCGACATCGTGACCGGCGCTGCGACCGTGATCTCGGCGATGGGGGCGGGCAAGCGAGCCGCCGCCGACATCGACCGGTTCTTGCGCGGCGAAGCGGCGTCGTAGGCTGGGTCAAGAGCAGGCCCTGCTGACAGGGAAGCCACAAGCTGCAGCGGAACAATCGAAGCCGGGATCGCGTCTGTGATGGGAGGCTCGAGACGGAGGTAGAGGAGAAGATGAAACGGCGAAGGTCGTTATGGCTCTTGCTCGGCGCCCTGCTGGCGCTCGTGGGCATGGGGGCCTGCGGGCTGCTGCAGCGGGCAACTCCCACTCCGGGGGTCCCGGAGACCGTCGCGCTGGTGACTTCTACCTTCACGCCGGTCCCGGTGACAGAGGTCTCTCCTACCGAGAGTGTGGCCCCCATCACCACGGCTGCGCCCACCGACACGCCGGCCTCTGTGCTTCCTACCGACACGCCCAGCCCAATACCATCCACCAACACCCCTGTGCCAGCCAGCACAACCACACCTCGCCCGCCCACGGCCACGCCTACGCGCACAGCTGCGCCGACGGCCGTCCCGACAGCCGTCCCGACAGCCGTGCCAACCGCCGTGCCGACTGTCGTGATTACGGACTGGCTGGGTGAGTACTTTGCCAATGCCTCGCTACAGGGCAGCCCGAAGGTGGTGCGCAATGACCGGGTCGTGGACCTGGCCCTGGCGGCTGGCCTGGCCCCTGCCTCCGGCATTCCGAGTGAGAACTGGTCTGCGCGCTGGAGCCGGACCTGGTTCTTCCAAGAGGGGAATTACCGCTTTCGCCTGCGGGTGGACGATGGAGCCAGGCTGTATGTGGGCGGCAAGCTGCTCATCGATGCCTGGGCCGACGGCGCGGAGCGGGAGTTTACAGCCGATCGATTCCTGAGGGGGAACGTGCCCGTCAGGCTGGAATACTACAACCACCTGGGAGCCGCACGCGCACGGCTCAACTGGGACGAGGTAGCCCAGTACAGTGGGTGGTTGGGAAGCTACTATGATGTGCCTACCGTCTCAGGGATGCCCATCTTCCAGCGGGGTGATGCGGCCATACAATTCGAGTGGGGCACCGGCTCCCCGCGCTCTGACATCCCGGCCGACAACTTTTCGGTGCGGTGGTGGCAGCTCTACAACATTGTGAAGGCCGGTCAGTACCGCTTCCGCACAGCATCAGACGATGGTGTTCGGCTCTGGATCGACGGGAGGCTGGCAATAGACGGCTGGGCGGATGGCGTTTCCACCCGCGAAACGGTGGTCACGCTGGGCGCCGGTCTACACGACGTACAGCTCGACTACTACGAGCGCACGGGAAATGCGCGCGTCCAACTCACGATCGAGGCAGTGCTCGCCACGCCGACCGCGACGCCAACCCGGACTCTGGCGCCATCGCCGACCCACACCGCCACCGCATCGCCGACCCGGACGTTGACGCCGTCGCCGACGAGCACCTCGCCGGCACCCACGGCGACTCCGACCGCGAGCAACACGCCGACCGCGACGCCGATCACCTTGCCCACAGCGACTGCCACCGTGCCGGTGGTCGACACGCCCGCGCCGACCGACACTGCCGTTCCGACGGACACACCCATGCCCACGCCGACCCGCACACCGGTGCCACCGCGCCCTGCGATCAGCCTCCAACCGGGTGCAGGCAAAGTCGGCACACCCTTCACTGTGCTCGGCACCGGCTGGCCGTCCGCCACGGTGATAAACCTTTCCCTGGTACGCGCCCTGCCGAAGGCGGCACCCTCGGAGCCGGTGGCCCAGGTGGCGGCCGACGACCACGGCAGGTTTGAGATAGAGTTGGTGATCCCGCCTGACGAAGGCTGGGAAGGGCTCCCGTCGGCCACCATCCAGGCCGAGACGGCGTCGCCGGGCTACCGCGAGCGCGCGGTCTACCGGCTGTTGCCCAAGCTGACCAAGGTGCGCTTTGATGTGATCCCGACCACGCAGGAGCGGTTTGCCCTGCCGAAGCAGACCTACCTGGCACTGGGCAGCCAGGAGGCGTGGGCCCAGTGGTTCGGAGCGGAGCCGGCTCCGATCGAGCCGCCGGTGGAATGGAACAGAGAAGTCGTGCTTGGCGCGTTCCTGGGTCCACAGAAAGCCGGCACGAAGGTTGCTGTGACTTCGGTCGTGCAGCGCGAGAACGTTGTGTCTGTCTGGCTGTCGGCCGAGGTGCCGATGCAGGCCCCGACCACCGATCGTTCCTCCAACAATCCGAGAGTCATGGTGCGGGTTCCTCGACCCGCCCCGGCAACGACCGATCAGAGCTCTCCAGGGATCCAATATGCATTCCTGGACGTGACCGGGAGGCTGCTAGCACAGGGGCCTGTGGGCGGCGAGCCGCTGCCCATGCAGAGGGCCACGGCACTCAAAGTGGAACCGATGCTGGGCGCGCAGGCAGTAGCGCCAGAGGGCGAGGCCGCCGAGGGGACACAGGAAGCGGCCCGGGCAGCTGGCGCCGAGCTGCCAGAGGTATCTGCTGCCGAGGGAGCAGCAGCAGCTGAGGCAGGCGCCGAGTTGGCCGCCGCTGCGCCGGATGACAGAGAGGCAGCGACGGTGACCAGCTCAGGGGACCGCCTGCCGGCGGCCACCGCGGGCATCGCCGCCGGGGCCTTCATTCTGGTCGGCTGGGGGATCGGCGTCGCCGTCAACCGGCGGGCGAAGAGGCGAGGGCTGGACAGCTAGAACCACTTGTCCTGGAGGCGGTCGAGCGTCCCGTCTCTGCGCATCTCGAGCAAGATGTGGTTGATCTCTTCAATAAGGAGGACCGCATCCGGCCGCACCGGGATGCTGTAGTTGACGTCGACAATCGGCTCGCCGGCGAAGCGCAGCCCTTCGCATTGGTGCAGGTAGACCAGGGCCGATATGCGGTCCACGATGGCGGCTTCCAGCTCTCCTGCTTGTAGAGCACGTAGCGCTTCGCCGGCGGTATCGTACCGGCGCAGCCCGAGCTGCTGCAGGATGAGCTTTTCCTTCGGCTCGCCTTCGGGCACGTACCCCCATTCCACGCCCACAACGCGGCCTGGCAGATCTTGCACAGCGTTGATGCCCTCGGTGCCTTCCCGCACTACGATGACCGGTCCCGCGTTGAAGTACGAGATGGAGTAGCTTACGTCGCGAGTGCGGGCTGCCTCATAGGGGAGCGCCGAGAGCACGACATCACAGCGGCTCGCTGCAAGTGCATCGTAGAGGCTATCGAACCCCACGACCACGAACTCGGCCTTCACGCCCGGCGCTATGCGCGGCGCCAGGAGATGGGCCAGGTCGGCATCCAGCCCTACCACCTGCCCGGTGGTGGGGTCTACCGACTCAAAAGGCGGCCAGCTGGGATCGGTGCAGACCCGCAGCACCCCGGTCTCCAGGATGCGGTCGCGCGTCTCATCGACGGGGCGGAGGCTGCGCATCAGAAGCCAGGCCGCAAAGGCCAGGGCGACCACCACCAGGCAGAGGATCGACCGTCGAGCCAGCCTGCGGCTGCCTCGACGGCTGATCTTGCTTTCTTTGTCTCGCATGTCGAACGATGCCCCCGCCATCCTGCCCTCCTCCCAGGCTTACCTGCCTGCGGAATGGAAGGGCACTGTCCAGATGAAGCAGCGCAGCGGTTCGCTCGTGAGCTCCAGAGGCATCCTACTGCTCCCCACCCCGGGCGTATTCCTGGACCGCGGTGTAAACTGGCTTGGGCGTGAAATCGGGTGTCACAAAGGTGAAATAGTCGAGATAGCTGTTGGCCGGGCGGGGGTAGCGGAAGGCCCATAGCGCGACCACCTCGCACCAGGGCCACTCCTGCTCCGCCTTCTGATAGGCCCTCACCGTGAAGGCTGCCCGTTGGCCGGGCAGCACTGCCTTGGTCCAGCGGGGGTGGTCGTTCCAGCCCCCTTCGGTGAGGTACACCGGCATCCCCGGATAGCCCGCGTCCACCAGCATCGCGTGCAGCAACTCCGTTCGGGCAAAGTTCACCGTCGCGGGATCGGCCGGGGCGTCGGGCGGCAGCTTCCAGCCATAGGCGTGCACAGCCAGGCCGTCCATCGCCTCCCCGGCGCCGGCAGCCAGCATGCGCTGCAGGTACTCCAGGTCATTCATGCCCTCCGGATCACCCGAAGGCGCCAGGGTAGGTGCCAGCGCCCCGCCGAGCACGACAACCTTCGGGTCAGCCTGCTTGACGGCGGCGTAGGTTGCGCTCAGGAGGGCGGTGTAGCCCTCGGGGTCCACCGGCCGGTAGCCCCACTCCAGGGCGATGTTGGGCTCGTTCCATACGACGATGGCCGCCACACGTTCCCGGAAGTGGCCGACGAAGGCCTGCGCATACTGAGCGAAAGCGGGATAGTACTCCACGTCCAGGTAGGTTGGCGTGGTCGACCGGTCGTCCGTCCCAGGTCGGGCCCACTCCGGGACCAGGCCGAGCCGGGCAATAACCTGGAGCCCCTGCCGACGGGCATGGTCGACCACCTGGTCGGCGTGGGTCCAGTCGTAGCGTCCGGGTGCCGGCTCGGAGTAGGCCCAGGGGAAATACTCCACGATCCAGCCGGCGCCCATCTCACGCACCATCTCCAGAGTGCGCTTGACCTTCCAGGGTTCTACTTCGTCGGTCAGGCGGGTGTGGATGCCGACCCTCGGGTTTATGCTGGTCACCTGCTGCTGCGGGCCAAGCTCAACCACCGGCGCCGGCGGACGGCCGGCGGCGAGGCAGAGGATCGCCAGGAGGGCCAGGCGCAGGGCGCGCGGCCTCCAGCGGCGCAGGGTGGTACTCGTCGGCATGGCAAGATTATACAAGTAGGGTGCGGTGGGCGCAACCGGTATGGCATCTAGGCTTGATTCAAGCGCGGGCGGCGTGCCAAGGGAGGCAGAAGCGCGCTGCATTCTTGAAGAAACCTGCCTCCGCGGTTATACTGGCCCGGATGTGCCATCCACAACACTCACAAGGAGCCGGCAGGATCGCATGTCCGGCCGAGGTCCTTGGTGGCTCTGGGAGGAACAAACCTATGACGCGAGCGAAGAAGATTGGAGTCCTGACCGGTGGAGGTGACGTGCCCGGCCTCAATGTGGCAATGAAAGCCGTGGTCGAGCGAGCCTACGACGAAGGCTGGGAAGCCGTCGGCATCCGAAAGGGATGGGCAGGGCTTCTGCAGTGCAACGTAGATAGCCCTCAGGCACGCAAGAACCTGATCCTGCCCCTCACCAGGACCACAGTGCGGACCATCGACCGCACGGGCGGGACATTCCTGCACACGTCGCGCACCAACCCGCAGCGGGTGAAGGCGACAGAGGTACCCGATTTTCTGGAGGGCACCGGCGTGCTTGTGCAGGGAGAGGGCAAGAAGGCCGTCTACGACTTTACTGCGCACGTCCTGGAGGTGCTCCGGTACCTGGAGATTGATGCCCTGATCCCCATCGGCGGTGACGACACGCTCTCTTACGCCGCACGGCTGCACCAGGAGAACTTTCCGGTGGTGGCTATCCCGAAGACGATGGACAACGACGTCTATGGCACCGACTACTGCATCGGCTTCTCCACGGCCGTCACGCGGAGTGTCGAGTTCATCACGGCCCTGCGGACGCCCAGCGGCTCGCACGAGCGCATCGCGATCGTCGAGCTGTTCGGGCGCAATTCGGGCGAGACGTCGCTGATCGCGGCCTACCTGGCCGACGTGGACCGGGCGATCATCTCCGAGGTACCTTTTGACACCCAGAAGCTGGCGATGCTGCTGGTGCAGGACAAGTACAGCAATCCGAGCAACTATGCCATCATGACCATCTCCGAAGGCGCTCACGAGGTCGAGGGCAGCGTCGTCCATTACGCGGGCGACGAAGATGCGTACGGCCACAAGAAGCTCGGGGGGATCGGCTCGGTGTTGGGCGAGAAGCTGAAGGCCCTCACCGGAGAGAACATCATCTACCAGCCGTTGGGCTACCTGATGCGCAGCGGCGCCCCCGACTCGCTGGACCGCATGGTTGCGGTGAGCTACGGGCTCCTCGCAATGTCGCTGGTGGTCCAGGGGCGCTCGGGCCGGATGGTGGCCCTGCGCGACGGTGTCTACACCCACGTTCCGCTGAACCGCGTCATTTCCGGCGAGAAGCGCGTGGATGTGGACGAGATGTATGACAAGGAGCAGTACCGGCCCAAGATCCACGACATGCTGGGCAAGCCGATGTTCCTGTACTAGGATCAAGCTGCCGGGAGGCAGGGAAGAGGGTGTTGTGTGTGCAGTGCACCCTTGAGGTGCGCCGCATGCGGTCGAGGATTATGCCAGGAGGTCAGGCCGTGCACGAAGTGTCGCAGGACGAGGCGCTGACGTTCGACGATGTCCTTCTCGTTCCCAGCAAGTCCGAGGTATTGCCCGGTGACGTGGACCTCCACGTCAGCCTTTCTCCCGGCGTCTGTCTGAACATACCGATCCTGTCGGCCGCGATGGACACGGTCACGGAGGCCCGGATGGCCATTGCGCTCTCCCGCGAGGGGGGCATCGGCGTCGTGCACCGCAACCTGTCCGTCGAGCGCCAGGCTGAGGAGGTCGAAAAGGTCAAGCGCAGTGAGTCGGGGATGATTGTCGACCCGATCACGCTGCCGCCCACTGCCACGGTAGCCGACGCCGAGGCGATCATGAGCCGCTATCACTTCTCTGGGGTCCCGATCACGGAGGATGGGCGGCGCCTGGTCGGCATTCTCACCAACCGCGACATCCGTTTCGTGACTGACCACAGCCTGCCCATCCACAGCCTGATGACTCCCAAGGAGCGCCTGGTCACCGCGGCCGTCGGCACGACCCTGGAGGAGGCGGTGGCGATCCTGCAGGCGCACCGTATCGAGAAGCTTCCGCTGGTCGACGACGAGGGGGTGCTGAAGGGGCTGATCACGGTCAAGGACATTCAGAACCGGCGCGACTATCCCCGTCGCAGCACCGACGGCCAGGGCCGGCTCTTGTGCGCTGGGGCGATCGGGGTCGGCGAGGCCGGGATGGCCCGGCTCGAAGGGCTGGCGGAAAAGGGGCTGGACCTGGCTGTGATCGACACGGCCCACGGCCACACGAGGGACGTCCTGGCTACGGTCGAGCGCGCCAAAGCCCGCTACCCGCAGCTGGCCTTGGTCGCGGGGAACGTGGTCACTGCCGAAGGCACGCGCGACTTGATTTCGGCGGGGGCAGATGTCGTCAAGGTCGGCGTGGGTGCCGGCTCGATCTGCACGACACGCATCGTGACCGGGGCGGGCATGCCGCAGATCACTGCCATCCGGATCTGCTCGGGGGAGGCCCACCGGCAGGGTATCAAGGTTGTCGCCGATGGGGGAATCAAGTACTCGGGCGACATCACCAAGGCACTGGCTGCCGGGGCCGACGCCGTGATGCTGGGCAGCCTGCTGGCGGGGTTGGACGAATCGCCGGGGGAGCTGGTGATCTTTGAGGGCCGCCGCTTCAAAGAGTACCGGGGTATGGGATCCCTCGGGGCGATGAAAGGCGTGGCGCGGGATCGCTACGGTGTGAGCTTGTCGGAGAAGGGAGCACGCTCCTCCGGCAAGGTCGTGCCGGAGGGGATCGAGGGACAAGTGCCGTACAAGGGACCTGTGGCCGATTATCTCTACCAGCTGGTCGGAGGGCTGCGCTCGGGGATGGGGTATGTGGGCGCCCGATCGCTGTCCGAGCTGCAGGAGAAGGCACGCTTTGTGCGGATCACCAACGCCGGGCTGATCGAGAGCCACCCGCACAGCGTGTTTGTCACGAAGGAAGCGCCCAACTACCCGACCAGCCCCGAATAGGACATGGGACCTACTGCCCAGCCCGTCGACTTGGATAGGGTGGTCGCCGCTGTGGCCGCGTCGAGGAAGTACAGTGGCGTGTGCGAGGACACTATACGGCGGGTTGCGGCGCAGCAGATGGCGACGGTGCCGGCTGCCAGCCTAAAGGCAGCGGTCAAGGCAACCCAGCGGCGGCTGCATCAGGCCTACGGAGCCTTTGAGCGGGCATTTGACGAGGAGGAGGCCCTATCCCAGCTGGCAGGAGCGTACCGGTCTGGCACGGCGGAAGAGGTCAAGGCAGTGTGCCGCCAGATACTGGCACAGCACCAGTCCACGAGGGAGCGCCTGCCGGAGATCGATCGCTTCTACCACGAGATCTGGGCCGTAACCGGCAGGCCGCGCAGGCTGCTCGACCTCGGGTGTGGCCTGGACCCGCTGGCGCTGCCCTGGATGGGGCTGGAGCAGGGCGCGAGTCTCATGGCGCTGGACATTGACCGGCAGCGGATCGCGTGGCTAAACCGCTGCCTGGTCGTGGCAGGGATGGAGCCACTGGCTAGATGCCAGGATGTGTTGGTGTGCCCACCCGCCGACCGGGCCGATGTGGCCTTGCTCCTCAAGATGAGCCCCACCCTGGAGCGGCAAGAGCCGGGGTCCACGGCGCGGCTCATCGAGGCGCTGCAGGCGACCCACGTCGTGGTCAGCTTTGCCGTCAGGAGCCTGGGGGGGCGCGAGAAGGGGATGGCCGGGAATTACCAGAGGCAATTCGAGGCCCTCTGGAGGGCGGGATTCCATTCCCGCCCGGCAGCCGGGTATGGAAACCCGGCCTACGAAGTGCTGCGATTCGAGAGCGAGCTGGTGTTCATCGTGCACAAGTAGCCGGGTGTGGAAGGCCGGCATACGACGCCGGGTATGGAAACCCGGCCTACGACGCCGGGCGTGGAAGGCCGGCACAAGTGGCCGGGTATGGAAACCCGGCCTACAAAGCCGAGGGTGGAAACTTGGCCTACGACGCCGGGGGTGGAAGGCCGGCACAAGTAGCCGGGTATGGAAACTTGGCCAACGAGAGGAGACTTATGACCGAAAAGAAGATCCGGGTCCTGATCGCCAAGCCGGGGCTGGACGGCCACGACCGTGGCGCCAAGGTAATCGCGCGTGCACTGCGGGATGCCGGCATGGAGGTGGTCTACACCGGCATCCGCCAGACGCCGGAGATGATCGCCGAAGCTGCGCTCCAGGAGGACGTGGACGTCGTGGGGATGTCGATCCTGTCGGGGGCGCACATGGCGCTCTTCCCGAGGGTCATGGAGCTGCTGCGCCAGAGCGGCATGGGCGACGCTCTGGTGGTAGCCGGAGGCATCATCCCTGACGAAGACGTACAGGCGCTGAGGGAGATGGGCATTCGGGGCGTGTTCGGCCCCGGCACTGCTACAGACGAGATCGTGGGCTTTATCCGAGAGAATGTGCAGTGACGGGCGGGCTGGATAGCAGGCAGGACCTCGCCGGCATGGTCGACGGGGTGCTGGGCGGACAGGCCCGTGCGATCGCCCGGGCGATCAGCCAGATAGAGAATGACGGAGCCGGGGCGCAGGGGCTCCTCGCCGCGCTGCACCCGCACACCGGCCGTGCGCACATTATCGGCGTGACAGGGCCGCCGGGGAGCGGCAAGAGCAGCCTGGTGAACGCGCTGGCGCTCCACTTCCGGCGCGGCGAGGGTGAGCGCGCCCCCATGACTGCCGCGATTCTGGCGATCGATCCGTCCAGCCCCTTTACCGGCGGGGCTATCCTGGGCGACCGGATCCGCATGCGCGACCTGAGCGGCGACCGCGGTATCTTTATCCGCAGCATGGCCAGCCGGGGGAGCCTGGGCGGGTTGGCGTGGGCAACCTCGGACGCAGTGAAGGTACTGGATGCCGCCGGCTTTGACCTGGTCTTTGTCGAGACGGTGGGCGCAGGCCAGGCAGAGGTGGACATTGCCCGGACGGCCCACACGACGATCGTGGTCGAGGTGCCCGGGCTGGGCGACGACATCCAGGCCATCAAAGCGGGCATCCTCGAGATTGCGGACGTTTATGCCGTGAACAAGGCGGACCTGGAGGGCGCCGACCATGCCGTGACGGCCCTGCAGATGATGCTTGACCTGAGCATGGGGGCGCCGCACAGCGTGATGCACCATGGCCGGCTGATGGAAGTAATGTACGGCGGCAGCCAAGCGAGCGGAGCACCCGAGGAACCGGCTGGGTGGAGGCCGCCTATCCTCAAGACGGTGGCGACCCACCGGGAGGGTATTACCGGGCTGGGGGAGGCGATCCTGGCGCACCGTGCCTACCTCCGGCAGAGCGGCGACCTAGCTGCGCGGGAGCGGGAGCGCGCCATCAGCGAACTAGAAATGATCATCCAGCAGGAGTCGCTGCGCGAGGTCCTGGCGCGGGCAGGCCGTGAGGAGCTGAGCGCCCTCGTCGAGCAGGTTGTGCGTCGCGAGATGGACCCCTATAGTGCGGCGCGCCGCCTGATGGGGAGATAGGGGCACCCCGAGTGGGTGACTGCCTACCGAAGGAGATTGGGTAATGCCGACTACCAAGATACTCAATGGCATGCAAGGGTTCCAGGAGCGCTTCCGGGCCGACCCGGAGCGGCTGGTGCGGCTGGCGACGGAAGGACAGCATCCCCAGGTGCTGATGGTTGCCTGCTCCGATTCGCGCGTGGCGCCGGAGCTGATCACGGGTGCGGAACTGGGCGACCTGTTTGTCGTGCGGACGGTAGGCAACCTGGTGCCTCCCTACGGCACCGGCGAGGCGGCCATCGGGACGGCCGTCGAGTATGCCATCCTGCACTTGCATGTGCAGCACGTCGTGCTGTGCGGGCACACGCGGTGCGGCTGCCTGGCGGCACTGGAGTCACCGCCCGATTCGGGCCGCGAGCCGCACATCGCCCGCTGGATCGAGCTGGCCCGCCCCGCCAAGACCAAGGCGGAGGCCAGCGGCTTGCCTCCCGAAGAGCTACCGATGGCGGTGATTCGCGAGAACGTGCTCCTGCAGATGGAGAACCTGCGCTCCTACGACGCGGTGCGCCATGCGGAGCGCGCCGGCACGATCACGCTGCACGGCTGGGTGTACCACCTGGAGACGGGTGAGGTCGAGGCGTACGACGCCGGATCAGGGAGCTGGGGGGCGCTGAGCGCCGGCTGACGCCATCCTTGCTGCCGCAGCGTCGGGCCTGGTACCCGTCGGGCACGCATGGCTCAGGGCCTTGTGCCGGGCCGCCTGCCGGAGTTGGCTCCATGGCCGCTGGCGGGCGTTGCCGTGGATGGGGACTTGCGTCCGGAGAGCAGGAGACCTGCCATGCTGAGCGCGGCAATGTATCTCACTTCACTGCGTCCCAGGCGGAGTCAGAGATTCCCTTCGTGCCCCAGGGCGTGCCCCGGTCGCTGCGCTCCCCTGGAATAGCAGTCCTGGACGGCCCCTGCTACTAGACGTCCAGGTTTCGCACGCTCTTGGCGTGGGTCTGGATGAAGCGGGTGCGCGGGGGTACCGCGCTGCCCATCAGCATGTCGAAGGTACGGTCCGCCGCAGCGGCATCCTCGACCGTCACGAGCAGCAGCGTGCGCCGCTCGGGGTTCATCGTGGTATCCCACAGCTGCTGCGGGTTCATCTCGCCAAGGCCTTTGTAGCGCTGCACGGAGACCTTGGCGTCCTTCAGGCGCTTGAGGGTCTGATCCTTCTCTTCCTCGCTGTAGACGTACTGCGCGGCCTGGCGCGCCTCGATGCGGTACAGGGGCGGCTGGGCGACGTAGAGGTGCCCGCTTTCGATGAGCGGCTGCATGTAGCGATAGAAGAGAGTCAGGAGCAGGGTGCGGATGTGGCTGCCGTCGACGTCGGCATCGCACATCAGGATGATGCGGCCGTAGCGCAGGCCGTCGAGGCTGAAGGCGGAGCCCACGCCGGTTCCCAGGGCCGTGATGATGGCCTTGACCTCGTTGTTGGCGAGGATCTTGTCGAGGCTCGCCTTTTCGACGTTTAGGATCTTGCCGCGCAGCGGCAGGATGGCCTGAAAGCGACGGTCGCGGCCCTGCTTGGCGCTCCCCCCGGCGCTGTCGCCCTCCACGATAAAGACCTCGGTCTTGGCGGCATCGCGCTCCGAGCAATCGGCCAGCTTGCCCGGCAGGGTCATGGACTCCAGGGCGCTCTTGCGGATGACCAGGTCGCGTGCCTGGCGCGCCGCCTCGCGGGCCCGCGACGAGGTCAGGCACTTTTGGATGATCTTTTTGGCCTCGGCGGGGCTCTTTTCCAGGAAGGCGGCAAAGGCATCGGCCACGACCGACTGGACCTGGCCGCTGACCTCGGCGTTGCCCAGCTTGGCCTTCGTCTGGCTCTCGAACTGGGGGTCGGTCATCTTGACGCTGATGACGGCGGTGAGCCCTTCGCGGGCGTCCTCGCCGGTGAAGTTGGCGTCCTTGTCCTTGAGCAGCCCTTTGCCCCGCGCATAGTCATTCAGGCAGCGGGTGAGCGCCGAGCGGAAGCCGGTGACGTGCGTGCCGCCGTCCACGGTGTTGATGTTGTTGGCGAAGGCAAAGACCGACTCTGCATAGCCGTCGGTGTACTGGATTGCCACCTCCACGTGGGTCCCGTTGACCTGCTTGTCGATGTAGACGGGCGCGTGCAGGGCGTCACGGTTCTTGTTGAGGTAGCGGACAAAGGAGCCGATCCCTCCCTCGAAGTAGAAGGAGATCTCGCGGTCACCGGGGCGGCCGTCCACCGGGCGCGCATCGCGGAACTGAATGGTGAGGCCGCGCGTCAGGAAGGCCATCTCGCGGAAGCGCTGGAGCAGGACATCGAACTTGAAGTCCAGCGCATGAAAGATGGTGGAATCGGCCAGGAAGGTGGTACACGTGCCGGTCTCGCCGGATGGCGCCTTGCCGACGAGCCGGACGGGCGTCACGGGCCGGCCATGCTCGTAGCGCTGTTTGTAGACCTTGCCGTCGCGCCGGACCTCTACTTCCATCCATTCGGAGAGGGCATTGACGGCCGACACGCCGACGCCGTGCAGGCCCGACGCGACCTTGTAGCCGCCTCCGCCGAACTTGCCGCCGGCATGGAGGATGGTCATCACCACCTCCAGCGTGTCCATCGGCTGGCCGTCGGCCCTTTTCTGCATCGGGTGGGGTCCTACCGGGATGCCGCGCCCGTTGTCCACGACTGAGACCGAGTTGTCCGCGTTGATAGAGATCTGGATCCGGTCGCAGACGCCGGCCAGTGCCTCGTCCACGCTGTTGTCCACCACCTCCTGTACAAGGTGATGGAGGCCACGGACGTCGGTCGAGCCGATGTACATGCCCGGCCGGCGGCGCACAGCCTCCAGACCTTCCAGAACCTGGATGTCGCCGACGCCGTAGCCGGGTGCTGCCTCTTTCCTGTCCACCGTCATCCCCAGGGTGTTACTCGTCCTCGGGCGCTTCTGCCCCGGCCTGCTCGGCCATGGCCTGGATTTCCAGCCGCAGCTTGTCCAGCGGAGCGCCAAAGGAGCTCTTGTGCTCTGCCCACAGGGCGCGGGCCTCCTCCGGCGTGACTAGCTCGAGGACGAGCTGCCGCTCTCCCTCCGCATCGGGCACCACGCGGGTCAGGAAAGGAACCTTGCCGGTGAGGAGCCGAACGCCCGCGGCCAAGGCAGCGACTGCAGCGACCGGCATGACCGCTCCGGCCACGAAGCCGGCGAGCAGGTTGGCCGGGATTCCGACGACGTCTAGCAGGGTATTGGTGCTATGCTTGGCCATCGGTCTACCCCCACCCCTCTCCCGTCGCCTCGCCCAGGGCGGGCCCCGGGGCCGGCAGCGAGACCTCGCCTGCGTCCAGCGGAATCTCGATGGCAGGGGGCATCCCCCTTGCCCGGCCCACCTGTTGCCGGAGCAGGGCGGCGAGCGCGCCCGGAGTATCCAGCGCGATCCGAGTGCCGTGTGCGTCTGACCGTATCGACACCAGCTTGCCGGTAAAGAGGTAGGTCAGGGCGACAGCCCCTGCCACAGACACGGAAAAGAGCCCAAGAACCAGGCCAAAGGTGTACGCCAATCGTTTGAGGGACCTCATGTCCATCCTCCTGATGATCGCCGAGGCGAAACCAAACTGAGGGATGAGAGCAGCCCAATCACCCTCTCGTGCAGAGCATTCTACCCAAGAAGCGGGGGGATGGCAAGTGAATGCGGGCACGGCACGGGGTGGGTCTAACACAACTCTAACACGGCTCTAGCGAGCCTCTAACAGTGAACTCCTACAATGGACGGATATCGGAGGGGAGGATAGGCCGTGCCGGACGTGATTGCCTGTGACAACTGCGGAATCGTCATTCGCTGGCAGCCGACCAAGATTGGCGACCGGATCTATTGCTGCGCCGGCTGCGCCGAGGGCGGGCCCTGCCAGTGCGACTATGACAACCTGCCCCGGCCGAGTGAGGCGAAGGCGCTGGCATGCCGCGATGTGCACGGGCTGCTTGCCGAGTGAACCCTAGAGGGCGCGGCCGGCGGCCTTTGTCGATGAAAGAAACGCCTCCTCCCCACTTGCAGCAGGGCCTTGCGTGTGCTATCATGCGGCCCAGCAAGGAGCTCAAGAGATGATTTTCGATCCGAGGTACTTCATAATCGCCCTCCCTGCGCTGCTGCTGGCCTTTTACGCTCAGTGGAAGGTCAACTCGGCCTATGAGAAGTACAGCCGCGTGCCGAACCGGCGCGGCCTGACGGGCATGGATGCGGCGCGCGTCCTTCTGCGCAGTGCAGGCCTGCCGGTTTCCATCGAAGAGACTCCCGGAAAGCTCAGTGACCACTACGACCCGGGCAAGAACGTGCTGCGGCTGTCGCAGGGAGTCTCGCGCAGCCCGTCGGTGGCTGCCCTGGGGATCGTGGCCCACGAGGTTGGGCACGCGCTGCAGGACGCTACGGACTATGGACCGCTGCGAGCACGGTCGAGCCTGGTTCCGGTCGTGAACATTGGGTCGTGGCTGGGACCGATCATTTTCATGGTCGGCCTCTTCCTGTCGCGAGGCACGGGCTCAACCACGATCGCCTGGATCGGCCTCTTCCTGTTTGCCGGCACCGCGGTTTTCGCGCTGGTCACCCTGCCGGTCGAGAGGAACGCGAGCAAGCGTGCCCTGGAGCTGCTGGGCAGCTATGGCGTGGCCGACGGCGAAGAGCTGGCGCAGACCAAGAAGGTGCTCGATGCGGCGGCGCTGACGTACGTCGCCGCACTGGCCCAATCGCTTTCGACGCTGTTCTACTACGGCATGCTGCTGACCGGCTTTTCGCGAAGAGACGAGTAGCTGTTCGGCGAGCCGCGAGCGAGGGGCTGGGGGTTTCCTCAGCCCCTCGGTCTTTTTGGCAGGGCTCACCAGGGGCCGGGGCGAGCGGGCGTGCCCGGCATGGAGAGCCTCGCCATCCCCAAGGAGCCATACACCGCGCCCCCCCGGATTTGACAGGCCTGGCGAGTTGTCGTATCCTAGGCATACATCAGTTACTAAGGTATGCGGCCTATGGCTATCCATGAACAGATGCGCAAGGGGACGACCACCGTGATCGTTCTGAACCTCCTGGCGGAGGCGGGCCGGCCGATGTATGGCTACGAGATCATCCAGGCGCTGGAGGCGCGCAGCCAGGGCACCTTCCGCTTCCGGGAGGGGCTGATCTATCCCCGCCTGCACGAGATGGAACAGGAAGGGCTGCTGCGGTCGGAGTGGCAGGGGGAAGAAGGCGAGCGCAGGCGCAAGTTCTACGCGATCACGGCCGAGGGCCTGAAGCGCCTGGACGTGGAGCTGGCGGACTGGCATACCCTGGCGGCGGCCGTCAACCGGCTGCTGGGGGGTGAGGGCCAGGCATGAGCGGCATCGACGAGGTGCTGGCCCGCATCGGCTCGCAGCTCAAGCTGGACGGCGAGACCGAGCACGAGATCTTGGCGGAGATCCGCAGCCACCTGGAGGAGGCCGTTGCCCAGGCCCGTGCGGAGGGCCTGGACGAGGCGGAGGCGCTGTCGAGGGCAGCGGCGCGCTTTGGTGCCGAGGAGCAGGTGGGGAAGGACCTCCAGGCAACGCACGCCGGTTGGGGCACCGCCGATGCGGTGCTGGCTGCCGCGCTGCCGGTCGTGTGCGCGCTGGTACTGCGCTGGCTGGCCTTTGCGCCAGACGGCACGGCGGTGGGCTGGCAGCAGGTGCTGAGCCGGCCTGCGTTCTGGGGCGTTGCCCTGGCCGGCTTGCTCCTGCCCGTGGTCAAGTTCAGGCGATGGCGGTATGCCGTCGCCGGCTGGGCGGTGCTGTGGGCGCTGACGGTACTCTTTGCGGTCTCGCCGGCGCTGCGGTGGTAGAGGCCGGCGACAGGCGATGGGCCAGAGGCCACGGACGGCCGGGGTCAAGAGGGCGACGGGCGCGCGCAGAGCCGTGCTGGGACTTGCCGCCGTCGCGGTGGCGTGCTGCAGTGGAGTGCTGCCGGCGGCGCCGGGGCCTGGTGTGGTGGCCGTCTCTAGCCATCTGGGGGCGGCGCCCAGGCCGGGAAGGGGCCCCTGGGACCAGGTGCGCGGCCTGATGTCCCTGGCGGCGCTCGCGCCGGAGGCGCCCCTGTTCGGGGCAGCATTCAGCATCATGGACCGGGCTGCCGGGCCCGGCGAGAAAGAGGAGGACCACCCATGAAGGATCTTGCCGTCATCGAGACCATCCTGCGCAACCGGTTCCACTTTTTCGTGGAGATCCGTGACGGGATTGGGCTGAAGGAGAAGATGCGCGCGATGCTCATCTCCAGCCTGATCTTCCTGGCCATCTATGGAGCGGTGATGGGCTCGTCGGCCAGCCTGTGGCAGGCGTTGAGCTCGGCCGCCAAGCTGCCGCTGCTGTTCGTGGCGACGCTTGTCATCTGCTCCCCCACCCTGTACTTTTTCAACGTGCTGTACGGCTCCAACCAGAGCCTGACGCAGAACGTGGCGTTGATGCTGACGGCCATCACGGTGACGTCGGTGCTGCTGTTGAGCTTTGCGCCGATCGTCGTCTTTTTCCTGCTCACGACCTCCGGGTACCAGTTTTTCAAGCTGCTGAACGTGGCGTTCTTTGCCGTGTGCGGCGTCGTGGGTGTGGCGTTCCTGAGCCAAGGCATGCGGGTCGTCTCGTCGGCGGGCGAAGAGGGCGCCCGTGCCCGGCGGTGGGTGATGTGGCTGTGGGTCCTGGTCTACGCCTTCGTCGGCAGCCAGATGGCGTGGACGCTGCGGCCGTTCATCGGTGCGCCGAGCATGAAGTTCGAGCTGTTCCGGCAGCTGGGCGGCAACTTTTACGCCAACATCTTTGCCAGCCTCGGCGAGGTCCTGGGCTTTTTCGTGGTCAAGTAGGAGGAGACAATGAGTGAGCCAACGCCCGGCCGCAAGGCTTCCACCACGGAGCAGATCCTGGACCTGCTGCTCGATGCGCTCGCCGAGAGGCAGAGGGCGCGGGGGAGCGGCCCGCATGCACCCGCCCCGGCTGCGGCAGGGGAGGGGAAGGGCACCCCCACCATGACTCCCGCGCAGGCAGGGGAGGGGAGGGCACCCGCACCCCTACCCGCGCCCGCGAGGGAGAGGGAGGTGACACGGCGGCCGGCGACGCTCGCAGAGGCTGCGACGCGTGAGCCCGCCCCGCTGCCCGTGATCCCGCCCAGGCCGGGGGAGAAGGGGTGGCAGCCGCCGGCGCGCCTGCCTTCCATCCAGATGCACAAGTTCCTGGCCCGGCTGGTGATTGCCATTGCCCTGCTCGTCGTCGCCATCAACATCCCCATCCAGCGCCACGGGGTCAGCCTGGCGCGCATCCTGCCCGATTCGGCATCGCTCATCATCCGCGACGGCCTGGTGCTGAAGGGGAGCGGGGAGAACATCTACATGCTCCAGGACGAACAGCTGCGCTGGATCAGCTCGATGGACGTCTTTGAGCACCTGGGCCTCACCTGGGGCGACGTGCGCGTGGTGGGCGACACCTTCCTGGAGCAGTTCGAGATGGGCCGCCCGATCTACCGCATCGTCAAGTGCAAGGCCAGCCCGCACATCTATGCGCTGGAAGAGGGCAAGAAGCGCTGGATCAGGGACATCGAGACGTTCACGGCGGAGGGGTATGTGTGGGAGGACGTCCAGCTCGTGGACTGCAGGTACCTGCGCAACCTGCCGGATGGCGTGCCCATCCCGGAGGATGCGGGCCCGCCGCCGCAGCCGTAGAGACCTCCCTGTCCAGCGGGGGCTGTCCAAAAAGCACGAGACCTGCCCTGCTGAGCGGGGCGACGCATCTGACTTCACTGCGTTTCAAGCGGAATCAGAGATTCCCTTCGTACCTCAGGGCGTGCCTCGGTCGCTGCGCTCCCTCGGAATGACAGTTTTGGGACAGCCCCCAACGGGAGAGAACGGGCCCGGTCGGGAGACCGGGCCCAACGGGAGAACGGGCCCGGTCGGGAGACCGGGCCCAACGGCAGAGACCGGGCCCAACGGGAGAGACCGGGCCCAACGGGAGAGAAGGGGTTTTAACATTTGCATTGACAGGGGGCGGGTTCCGTGATATACTCTGCTCATCGGGGACAGGCCGTCTGAACCGAGCCCGCGCTCACACCTGTGCGGTGGTCATGGCCGCAACATTGTTGCTCTCGCCGCCGGGCGAGAGCTTTTTGCATCCTCGAGCGGGCAGCGGCCGCGCCAGCGGGCAAGGCGGTGCGTCACCCCGACCGGTCTCTTCCATGGGCAGCGGGGTCCTACCAGGCCCCAAGAGTAAAGGAGTGCTGCTATGAAGTGGACGCGCGTTTTCTACGGATGGATGGCCATCGTCCTGCTCTTTTCCCCCGTGGCGCCCGCCCTGCAGGCGGCTGCGCCCATTGCAGCCCACATCCCGGCGGCGCCGGTGCTCCAAGCAGAGGCAGGGGGCCCGTCACCCAGCCTCGTGCCGGAGGCCACGGAGTGGGTCATGCTGCCCTTCATTGCGCTGGACTACCCGGCGCCCGATATGGACCACGATGGCCTGCCGGATGCGTATGAGGACTATGACGGAGACGGCATCGTGGACCCGGGCGAGACCGACCCCAATGACCCGGACTGCGACGACGACGGCCTGACCGACGGCGAGGAGGTGAGCACCTTCGGATCGGACCCCTGGTCGACTGAGACGGACGGCGATACGCTGGGGGATTTCCTGGAGGTGCACACGACCCACACCAAACCGGCCGTGGCGGACAGCGACGCGGACGGCCTGCGCGACGACGCAGAGGATCTGGACCGTGACGGGGTCCTCGACCCGGGCGAGACCGACCCGACGCTGGCCGATACGGACGAGGACGGCCTGACGGACGGCGAGGAGCGCACAGCGGGGAACGACGGCTATGTCACCGACCCGCGCCTGGCCGACTCGGACGGCGACGGCCTGAAGGATGCGGAGGAGGCGGCCGCCGGCACGGATCCCACGAAGGCGGACCCCGACGCAGACGGGCTGAGCGACCTGGAAGAGGTCACCGAGGGGGCCGACGGCTACGTGACCGACCCGGGCGACGCCGACAGCGACGACGACGGCCTGAAAGACGGCCAGGAAGCGTCCGCGGGCTCCGACCCGCTCAACAGTGACACCGATGCCGACGACCTGGGCGACGCCGCCGAGGTGCTGACCTATGGCTCGGACCCCACGCTGGTCGACAGCGACGGCGACACGCTGCCAGACTACACCGAAGTCATGACCACGACCACCAACCCTGCCCTCGCCGACAGCGAGGGTGACGGCATGCCCGACCCATGGGAGGTGCTCTACGGGCTCAACCCGCTGGCGGGCGACGGCGGTGGGGACCTGGACGGCGACGGCCGCACGAACCTCCAGGAGTACCTGGACGGCACGGATCCGAGCCAGCCGGACAGCGATGGGGACGGCTTGAGCGACTCGGCGGAAGCGGTGCAGGGCACCGATCCGCAGGATTTCGACTCGGACGACGACGGGCTGAGCGACGGAGCGGAGGCCGCCGCGGGCAGCGATCCCCTGGACGCGGACTCGGACGGCGACGGGATCAGCGACGGGCTGGAGAGAGGCTGGAACGCCGACCTGGACGGCGACGGCCTGATCTCGGCGCTGGACCTGGACTCGGACGGGGACGGGCTGGCAGACGCGGCAGAGGACGCCAACCTGAACGGGGAGCTCGACCCCGGCGAGACCTCGCCGGACGAGGCGGACACGGACGACGACAGCATGCCCGACCCCTGGGAAGTGGCCCACGGGTTCGACCCGCGGGACCCGGGCGACCGGGACGGCGACCCGGACGGCGACGGTCTCGAGAACCGGCTGGAGTTTTCCGCGGGAACGGACCCGCACAACGCCGACAGCGACGGGGACGGGCTGCCCGACGGCGAGGAGGTGGCGCTGGGCCTGGACCCGACCGACCCGGCCGACGCAGCCGCCGACCTGGATGCCGACGGGCTGACGAACCTGCAGGAGTACCTGGCGGGCACCGGGATTGCCGACCCGGACTCGGATGGGGACACGATCATCGACGGCCAGGAACTGGATTGGAACCAGGACACTGACGGGGACGGGTCGATCAACGCCCTGGACCCCGATGCCGACGGCGACGGCCTGGACGACGGCGCCGAGGTGTTTGTCCACTTTTCGAACCCGGTCGACGACGACACGGACGGCGACACGCTCGGCGATGGGGCGGAGGTGTTGACGCATGGCTCCAGCCCGATCATGACGGACACGGACTATGACACCATCGCAGACAACGAGGAGGTGGTCGCCGGGTCGGACGGATACGTGACCCACCCTGCCGATCCCGACACGGACGGCGACAACCTGAGCGATCCGGACGAGATTGACACGTACGGCACCGACCCGACTGTCCCTGACACGGACGGCGACGGGATCGAGGATGCCGAGGAGCTGGTCGCCGGGACAGACCCGCTGGAGCCTGACAGCGACGACGACGGGTTGGTCGACGGCGCAGAACGCACGGCGGGGACGGACCCGCTGCACCCGGACACGGACCGGGACGGCGTACCCGACGGGCCGGACCCTGCCCCGCTGGACCAGGACACCGACGACGACACGCTCCTCGACGGCGAGGAGTTGGTGGCAGGCTGGAACGGCGAGCGGGTAGAAGGCGAGGCGATCGGCCTGCCCTTTGCCGACCCGCTGTTCGGCAACATGGGGGCGGTGCACGACGGCAGCGGGCAGATCTTGACGTGGACGCTTGGCGGCTTGGAGCCGGGCACCTACCGGCTGTACTTCCGGGCGCGCAGCCTGGTGGCCGACGGCGACCAGGCGCGGTTGACGGTGCAGGTGGTGGGCGGGCAGAGCACGACGATCGACTTTCAGCTGATGCACCTGATCTACCGCTGGCACAGCGGCTGGTCGTTCGCCCTGGCGGACGCCGGCAGCGTGGTCATCACGCTGGAGGATCGCCAGGCGCCCGGGGTGTCGGTGCTGGTGGACCGGCTCATGCTGGCCTCGCTGGAGGCAGAGCCGGTGTTCTGGACGACGTGGGCGACCGACCCCGACACCGACGCCGACGCCCTGCGCGAGGGGGAGGAGTCGGTCCGCGACAGTGTCTGGATCGAGGCAGAGCACTACCCGGCGGCTGCCGGCCTGCGGGTCCACGACCTGGCGGCGAGCAACTCCAAGACGCTGCGCAACAGCCAGGCGGGACAGACCCTGGTCAGCGTACCTGCGGGGCACCTGTACCGCCCGCTGACCTACCAGGTGTTTGTCCGCGCGCGGCGCGACCCCGCCGTCGACCCGAGCGCACAGCTCCAGGTCGAGGCGGTTGTGCCCTCGCTGGGCACGTTCACATCGCAGCTGCAGCGCCTGACCGACCAGTACGAGTGGCAGGCGGCCTTCTTTGGGCTGCCGCTGGCCGTCACCGACACGATCCAGGTCACAGTCATCGCCCAGACGAGTGCAGCGCAGGCGCTGTTCGTCGACAAGCTGCTGATCGCGCCGGTCCTGTTCGCCGGCGATGCGTACAGCGTGCCGTGCTGCGACCCACCGGGAGGCGGGGGAGAGATGCCGCCTCCGCCGCCTCCGCCCTGGAGGGTCCTGGTCGTGGACGACGACCAGAACGCCCCTGACCTCTGGCCGCATTGGCAGCTGGCGCTGGATCAGGCCGGAGCGTGGTACGACGCCTGGGACGTGATGACGCGGGGGAACCCCGAACCGAGCGACCTGGCGGGGTACGGGGCGGTGTTCTGGTTCACGGGACGCCCGGGAAGCGGGGGGCTGTTCAGCGCGGGGGACGAGGCTGCCGTCCAGGGCTACCTGGAGGGCGGCGGCCGCTTCCTGCTGGCGAGCGCCGGCTACCTGGACGCCGGGCTGAGCGGTTTTGCGCAGGCGTACCTGGGGCTGGGCGCCGCCGTCGTGAACGTCAACTTCTCCGAAATGGAAGGCTCGCCAGGCGACCCGATTGGCGGAGGGTTGGGAGAGCTGCTCCTGGCGCCGCCGCCGGGCTGGAGCGGGCTGCTCGGCACCGACATCGCCCTGCCGTCCGCGGCGGCGGGGACGCCTTTCCGGTGGCTGGTGAACGGCGAGGGGAACAGCACCGACCTGGACACGGGAGGATTCAAGACGGCGTTCTTTGCCTGGCCGCTGGCGGGTGCTGCGAACCCCGTACAGAGGGGCGAGGTGGTGAGCGCGGTGCTGGCGTGGTTCGGCGTGCCGCTGCAGGGCACCCAGGGCGCGGTGGCGGTGCTCAAGGACCAGCCGTACGGTTTCACCGACCCGCTGGACATGGACACTGACGGCGACGGGCAGCGCCCCGCCGACGGCTTCCTGCCCGGCTCGGCGGGCTACCTGACGGACGGAAAAGAGGTCGCGATCGGGACGAACCCGTTCGACATCGACACGGACGGGGAGGCGGACCTCTACCCGGCCGACGGGACCCTCGACGACTATGGCACCCCGCAGTGGGATCCGAACTGCAGCGTGGGCGGGCCGCCGGACGGCTCTCCGGACTGGAGCGACAGCTTTGACTGCAACCCGCTCAGCGTCGACCTGGACGATGACCTGCTGTTGGACCCCATCGATCCGGACAAGGTCGACGACGACATGGACAACGATGGGCTCCTGGATGGGGTCGAGGACACGAACCTGGATGCCATCTTCAACCCCGGAGAGACGGACCTGGGCGTGCCCACGCCCAGCACCCTGTGCCCGGGGGCGGGTGACCCCGGCTCCGACACCGACGGGGACGGCCTGGGCGATGGGCTGGAGCAGGGCCTGGTCGCACCGCAGGGCCAGAACACCGACCCCCTGTGCCTGGCGCGGAACCAGGACCTGGACCCGATGTTCACGACCGAGCCGTTGCTGGCAGACACGGATGGTGATGGGATAGCCGACGGGGTCGAGGACGCCAACGGGAATGGAGCCAAGGAAGGCAACGAGACGGCCGCGCAGTGGGCAGACAGTGACTGGGACTATTTGTGGGATGGGTACGACGTGCCGGCGTACGGGGCCAAGGGGGAGCTGACGGCCCACCCCAGCTCGCCGACCAACCCTCTCGATCCCGACAGCGAGAATGACGGATTGGCCGACGGACCTGAGGTGGTGTGTTTTGGCTCGGATCCGATGATGACCGATACCGACGGGGATGGGATCGACGACGGCGAGGAGGTGATGGCGGGCAGTGACGGCTATGTCACAGACCCGGCCCTCGCCGACAGTGACTCCGACGGCCTGCCCGACGGCGATGAGGTGACCCTCCACACGACGAACCCCGTCCGCCCCGACACGGACGACGATGGGCTGCTGGACGGCGAAGAGGTCGACACGCACGGCACCAACCCCTTGGCGGAGGACAGCGACGGCGACGGCCTGAACGACTGGGAAGAGGTCAATGCGGGCGACGACGGATACATCACCGATCCGCTGGACGAGGATACGGACGACGACCAGTTCACCGACGGAGAGGAGGCTGCGTACGCGACGGACCCGACCGACCCGGACAGCCACCCGACGATCGCCAGCCAGGAGAATGTTTACCTGGAGGCGGACAGCTGGGAGACGCAGGGGGACCTGTTGGTGGCAGACGGGCTCATCCGCATCGGGGGCGAGCAGAGTGGGGAAGGGCGGCTGGTTAGGGCCATCGACTGGCAGCGCGCCAGGGCCTACCTGGCGGGCAGCCGCGTGTTCCGCATCCGTGTGAACGGGACGGTGACGATCAACCGGGTAACGGGCGCGATCAGCGGGAACGGCACGGTCGACGTCGTCATCAGCGAAACGGAAGCGATCCGGATCATCGACGGAGATTTCGTCCTCGACCGGAGCAGCGGCGAGCTGACGGGCGAGGTGTGCGCATCGGTGGCGCTGGGGAGCTATGGCAAGGTAGGCCTGAGCGGGCTGGCGGAGGTCGTCGTCGACGTCAAGAGCGGCGACATCTCGGGCAGCGGCGACGTGACGCACACCCCGGTGCCAGGGCTGTCGGCGGTCCTGGCCGGAAGCTTTGTGGTCCACCCGCCGGCCCTGAAGCTGGCGCTCCTGGGCGACGTTGGCCTGGAGGTGGCCGGCCTGTCGATACCGCTGAGCGCCATCGAGGCGGAGATCGACTTTGCCAGCGGTTATTTCGCGGGCAAGGCATATGTCGAGGTCCCGGGCATCGGGCCGATCCAGAGCAGCGGGCCCAAGGCCGAGTTCACACTGGACACCGCGGAGGGAACGCTCCAGTTCAGCGTGGAGTCGGGCGTCACCTCGTCGCTGACCGTCGGGCCCATCACGCTGGAGCTGAGCAGCGGCGGCGGGGCGGGCTTTTCGTTCGAGATCAACCTGACCACGGGCTACTTTTTCCTGGATGTGGGCGAGATTGACCTGGGCGTGGGAAGCATCAACGACGTCCAGATCGAGATCGACCCCAATGGAGGCATCGCCTTCACGCCAGAGTCCACGGTGCCCGGCTACCTGAGCGACCCCTTCTCGGGCAGCCTGCGCTTTGCCGGGGACGTGTCGGTGGTCATCCCGGTGCAGGGAGAGGCAAGCCAGGAGGGGAAGGAGCCGGAGGAGGTGGGGCTGCTGCTCAACGTGAACGGCACGCACGTCATCCGTGCCCCCGACGCGGGCGGGTTCCTGTGGGCCAACAACGCCTCCCTTGGCCTGGAGCTGGACGCCGACTATGCCAGCATGGGCATCCGGGCGGCGAACACGACGAGCGTCTTTGACCTGGGCGGTGCGGACCCGCTGCTGGCCTTTGGAATAGGCCAGAACGGCCTCGGGTTGAAGGACCTGGGGTTGAACCTGCCGGACAAGTACGGCAAGATCACGGCGGTGCCGGGCACGACGGCGCTGTTCGTCTACTACTTTGACGAGCAAAGGATGGAGGGTGCGGGACGCTACAGCTACCTCGGGCTGCAGGCGGGGGTCGACGTCGAGCTGAGCGCCGCCGAGGGCCTGAGCGTGGAGGGCACGCTCGACGTCCCGCTGGGTGGGCTGCAGATCGACGTCACGGGCAGCATCGACTGGGAGGGGGAGATCCTGCTGGCAGGCAGCGGGAGCCTCAGCTGGCTGGGCTTTTCGATGGCCAATGCCGGGTTCACGCTGGACAACAGCGGCCTGCATGCCAGCGGCGGGGTGACGATCCCGAATGTGGGCAGTGCCACCGTGACGGGCACGATCCTGAGCAACGGCACCTTTTCGCTCACCGGCACGGCGAGCCTGAGCCCGGGAGGCTGGCAGATGGCCACCGCGTCGGTGACGTGGACGCAGGCCAGCTTGAGCCTCGTCGGGCAGGTGAGCACGCCGGTGGGCAGCGCCACGGTGACCGGAGCCGTCACGCCCACCTCGTATCGCTTGACGGGCAGCGGCAACCTGAACCTGGGCGGCTTTGCCATGGCCTATGCCAGCGTGACGCTCGACAGCACGACCGGGCTCTTTGTCGTAGGGGGGGTCGCCGTGCCCAATGCGGGATCGGTGACTCTGTCCGGCTATGTGCTCCAGAACGGCAACCTGGACGTGAGTGGGAGCGGGAGCCTGAGCCCGGCGGGGCATTCGCTGGCGAACGCCTCGTTCCGCCTGCAGAAGACGGGCGGCAACGTCAGCTTTACGGGCAGCGGGTCGCTGCACCTCATTGGGGCGACGATCACCGTCAGCGTGAGCATTGCCTCCAGCGGCGCGTTCTCCGGCAGCGGCACGGCGCAGTGGGGCGGGCTGTCGGTCGGGGTCAGCCTGTCGATCGGGAGCAACGGTGCGGTGAGCCTGAGCGGCTCGATCTACGTCGACGCGAGCTACAGCGGCTATGGCATCAGGGGGTGGCTCACGCTGTCGGCCAGCAGCGGCGGCGAGGTCACGGGCTCGCTCAACTTTGAGGCGATATTCCACGGGTCCACGGTGTTCAGCGGGACGGTGAGCCTCTCGTCCGACGGCCATGTGTCGTTCAAGGTGTGCGTGTGGGGAGCGTGCGTCCGGGTCAGCTTTAACTTGTGAGGAAGGTCGCGCGCAGAGGCGCGGGCGGCCGCAGTACGCCTCGCGACCTGCGGCCGGCTGGTGCCCCCCTGGCCGAGCGGCGGTTGGGATAACCACAATTTCCATAATCTTAACTTGACAATTGGCCGGGCACGGTGTAGTATGGGTGCACCTCGCGAAGGCGAGAGTCAGCAGCCCATCGCCGCTGCCCGGCTGAGGCCATTGGGGCTGCGGATCGGGCGGCGAAGGAAGGAGCAGAGAGATGAACGACGGCCCTATCCTGCAGGTGGAGGACCTGCACCTGAAGCGCGGCGACAAGGAGGTTTTGCGCGGCGTTACGATGGATATCCAGGCGGGCCAGGTGTATGGCCTGCTGGGGCGCAACGGTTCCGGCAAGTCGTCGCTGGCCTACGCGCTGATGGGCTGCGCCGGGTATGCGCCCTCGGCGGGCCGCATCCTCTTCGAGGGCCAGGAGGTTACCGAGCTTTCGATCACCGAGCGGGCACGGCTGGGAATGACGCTGGCGTGGCAGGACCCCGCCCGTTTCGAGGGCCTGAAGGTAAAGGATTACCTGGGCCTGGGAATGAGGGAGCCGGCGCCGGCGCTGATGGAGGAGGCGTTGGAGGCAGTGGACCTGGCTCCGTGCGACTATATGACGCGCCCGGTCGACGATGCGCTGTCGGGTGGCGAGCGGAAGCGGATTGAGCTGGCGGCGATCTATGCGATGCGGCCGCGGCTGGTGATGTTGGACGAGCCCGACTCTGGGATCGACGTGCTGTCTCTGGAGGAAGTCGCGCGGCTCATCCGCCGGCTTGCCGAGCAGGGCACCGCGGTGCTGCTGATCACGCACCGGGACGAGATGGTGCCGGTGGCAGACGTCGCGGCGCTGATGTGCGAAGGGGAGATCGTGCAGGTCGGCGAGCCGCAGGAGATGCGGGAGTATTATGCCGAGCGCTGCCGGCCGTGTGAGGTGGCGAACCTGGTGGAGCCGGTGGGAGGGGTGTATGAGCGACTTTGAGGCCATCGTACAGTCGTACGAACGATCGGGGGGGAATGCCCACTTCTTGCGGTCACCCAAGGTGGCGAGCCTGGTGGTGAGCGGGAACGAGGTGTTGGGGTCCAACGAGATAGCGGGCGTGCACCTCACGTCCGAACAGCTTCCCGACGGGGTGCGGGCGAAGGTGGTCGTAGAGCCCGGTGTTCGCATCGACACACCGGTCCACCTCTGCTTCGGCGTCCTGCCCAAGGAGGGGGTGCAGCGCATCGTATCGGAGTTTGCGATCGGCGATGGGGCGCGCGCCGAGTTCCTGGCGCACTGCACGTTCCCCAACGCCGTGCGCGTGGTGCACCTGATGGAGGCCACGATCCACGTGGGCCGGGACGCCTCGATGGCGTACCGCGAGACGCACTATCATGGGGAAGAGGGTGGTGTCGAGGTCATTCCCAAGGCGCAGGTGACGGTGGACGAGGGAGGGAAATTCGCCACCGAGTTTGCGCTGACCCACGGCCGGGTGGGCAAGCTTGCCTTTGACTATGTCGTGGACGTGGCGGCAGGGGGCGTGGCGGAGCTGGTCACCAAGGCATACGGGTCGGGCGACGACGCGATCTCGATCAAGGAGACGATCCGGCTGAATGGGGAGGGAGCGCGCGGCCTGGCGAGGGCGCGCATCGCGGTGCGCGACCAGGCGACGAGCGAGGTGTACGGCACGACGGAGGGGAATGCGGCTTTTGCCCGGGGGCACATCGACTGCGTGGAGATTGTGCGGGACGACGCAATCGCGAACGCCGTGCCGGTCGTGAAGGTGACCAACCCCCAGGCGTACGTCACGCACGAGGCCGCCATCGGCACGGTGGACAAGAAGGAGCTGGAGACGCTGATGGCGCGCGGCCTGGACGAGGAGAGGGCCGTGGATGTGATCGTCCGGGGGATGCTGGAAGGGTGACGGGGCGGCCGGTTGAGCCGAAGGCGATGGACCCTGCCTGGTTCGGCGCGGCCGGTGACCTTGGGCGGTCCAGAGGGGCAAGGCGCCTGAGCCCAGCCGCCGTGAGTTGACGGCACGGCAGGAAGTGATATACTGAGCGGACGGGGCCCTGCCGGAGCAGGCGCCCTTGGATCGTGACGCGGCAGCAGGGGACTAGTCCAAGACGCAGGGAGGGTGCAGATGCCCCACGTCCTGGTTCGAATGGTGGAGAGCCGGCAGGATCTAGAGGCGTTCTGCCGGTTCCCCTGGCGGATCTACCGCGGAGACAGCCACTGGGTACCGCCCCTCCTCGCCGACCGGCGGCGGTACCTGGACCCCAAGACAGGCCCGTTCTACAGTCACGCCGACCTGGTGCTGTTCCAGGCACGGCGCGGGCGCGAATTGGCCGGCACTATCGCCCCTTTCGTCGACCACACGTTGGTGCAGCAGACGGGCCGGCGGGCAGGAGGCTTTGGTTTCTTCGAGACGGTACACGACTGGGAGGTCGCCGGCGCGCTGCTGGACGCTGCGTGCGGGTGGCTGAGGGAGCAGGGGGCCGAGTCGATCGAAGGGCCGCACAGCTTCACGGCCAACGAAGCCCCCGGGGTGCTGGTCGAGCCGAGCCGCTATCCCCAGGCGATGCTGGAGGCGTACACGCCGCTGTACTACCACGAGATGCTGGAGAGGTACGGCATGCAGCCCCTGGAGGAGCTGTACGCGTACCGGGCGGCGCGAGGCACCTTTGGCGAGGGGCTGGAGAAGCTGCCGGCGGACCTGGTGCGCGTGGCGGAGGCCGTGCGCAAGGCAGCCCAGGTGCGCATCCGCCCTCTGCGGATGGCGGAGTGGGACGCGGAGGTCGGGCTGGCGCTCTACCTCTACAACGAGACGATCCGTGACGTGCTGGGGAACCCTCCCATGCCCGAGGCCGACTTTCGCCGCATGGTGCGCCCGCTCAAGGGGTTGATCGACCCCGACCTGATCCTCTTTGCGGAGATTGACGGGAAGCCGGTCGGGTTCTGCGTGGCGGTGCCCGATCCCAGCCGTGTGCTGATCCACCTCAACGGCCGTCTGTGGCCCCTGGGGTGGCTGAAGGCGCTGTACTGGAGGCGGCGGATCGACATGGTGAGCTTTAGGCTGATGGGGGTGCTGCCGGAGTACCGCCGGCGCGGCATCGAGTCGATCCTCTACCTGGACGTCCTGAAGGCGATCTGGCGCAAGGGATACGACTCGCTGGAAGGAGCGGTGACTTCGTCGCGCAACCCAGGCATCAACCTGATCGCGACACGCCTGGGGGCGGAGCGCCACAAGCACTTTCGGCTTTACAAGATGGCGCTGTAGGAGGCGTGCGGTGCTGAACGGCAATATGACCCTGGCAGAGGCGCTGCGCGAGGTAGCGCGCACCCGCACGCGACGCGAGGCGCTGGTGTGCGGGGGCACCCGGCTGACCTACGGCGAGCTCCTGGAAGAGGTGGAGGCATTGGGCGCCGGGCTGCACGGCCAGGGCATCCGAAAGGGCGACCGGATTGTGTGCCTGCTGCCGCCGAGCGGGGAGCATGCCACGCTCTTTTTCGCCGCGGCCGTGCTGGGGGCAGTGCTGGTACCGCTGAGCCCGCAGGCGAGGCCGAGGCAGCTCAACGAAGTGCTGGCGGACGCGCAGCCGGGGCTGCTGGTCACGGAGCGCCCGCCGGAGCGGGAGGTGCAGGTGCCGCCCGGCACGCGGGTGGTGCATACGGGCCCGTCCGCCCCGGAGGGCAGCGCGTTCGCGGAGCTGATGGCGCACGGGGATGCGCGACTCCCGGAGCAGGCGGTGGCGCCCGAGGACCTGCATGCGCTGCTGTACACCTCGGGCACGACGGGGAAACCGAAGGGGGCCATGCACAGCCACCGCAGCCTGATCGCACCGGTGGTAGCGAGCCTGAAGGTGCGCGAGCTGTGGACGCATCCGACCAACCTGCGCCAGGTGGGTGAGCTGGCGATTGCGGTGGCGCGCTACCGGGAGCGGCTGGTACGGATGGTGGGCCAGCCCTTTACCTTCCTCTCCACGGCGGGGTGGCACAGCATGACCGGCATCCAGGTGATGCTGGAAGCGCTGTTGATGGGAGACAAGCTGGTGGCGATGGCGCAGTTCGAGCCGCGCGAGTGCCTGGAGCTGATCCAGCGGGAGCGCGCCAGCCTGGTGGTGGCAGTGCCGATGGCCTACCAGGTGATGCTGAGCCTGGAGGACCTGGAGAAGTACGACACGTCGTCGCTGGTGATCTGTGGAACGGGTGCGGCGCCGTGCCCGCCGGAGCTGGGACGCGAGATCCAGCGGCGGTTCGGCTGTGCCCTGTACATTGGCTTTGGCGCAACGGAGACGGGGGGCGGCGTCGCGATCACCAGCCTGTCGGACTCGAGCCAGAAGCAGGCGGAGACGGTGGGCCGGCCGCTGCCGGGGGTACGGGTCAGGATCGTGGACGAGCAGCACCGAGAGGTACCGCGCGGCGAGGTAGGGGAGCTGGCGTGCCAGGGCCAGAACATCATGCTGGGCTACTACCGCGACCCGGAGCTGAGCGCGGCCGCGGTGGACGCCGAGGGATGGTACTTCACCGGGGACCTGGCGCGGCTGGACGAGCAGGGGTACCTGCACATTGTCGGGCGGAAGAAGGACATGATCGTGCGCGCCGGGCAGAACGTCTACCCGGTCGAGATCGAGCATTACCTGGTGGCGCACCCCAAGATCCGCGAGGCGGCGGTGATCGGCGTGCCCGCGGGCGCAGCGGGCGAGAGCGTGTGGGCCTACGTCCGGCTGGAGGAGGGGGCCGCGATGAGCGCGCAGGAGGTGAAGCAGCACTGCCGGCAGGCGCTGGAGGCGTACAAGGTACCGGCGCTGGTGCGCTTCGTGGAGGATTTTCCGCGCGGCGAGCTGGGCAAGCCACAGAAATTCCGGCTGCGCGAGATGGCGCTGCAAGAGCTGAGGGAGGCGAAGGATGGGCGCTGAATCGACGCGGCCGCCGCTGACGCTCGACGAGTTCCGGGGCCTGCTGGCCCGTGAGCTGGAGATCCCAGAGGAGCTGGTGGCGCCGGGGGCGTCTTTCCTGGACGATTTGCAGGCCGACTCGGTGCAGCTGGTTGATCTCTTCCTGCGCTTTGAGGGGATGGGCATCTCGATCCCGCTGGATGCGGCGTGGCGGATCAGGACGGTGCAGGACGCCTACGATCTGTATGTAGAGAGCGTGCAGGCGCCGGGCGCGCCGGCGGGCGACCAGGCGCACGCGGGGCAATGACCGCAGACGACAGTCGATCGGCGCCGCACGACGGGCGGCCGGAAGGCCCCGCAGTCCGGCTGAGCGAGCCTCCGCTCCGCTGCGGCACGGGGCAGGCGTAGAGAGCAGCCGACTCTCCTCACCAGGTCCCCTGTTCCCCTTGCGGTGTTTCGCCGGCAGGTGCATAATCCGCAGGCCGACTCAGCACGTCCACAAGAATTGGGGAGCCCACGCGATGATCCACACCAGCCACATTCCCGCCTGCGTACGGCGACCGGCGCTCGCGCTGCTGGCCGTCCTCCTGTTCAGCCTGATCTGCCCGCCGCTGCGGCCGCGGGCCGAGCCGCCGGTGATCGACCTCCTGCCGCTGCGCGACGGGTGGGAGGGCTCCAGCACCGGCGAGTGGTCCCGCACCGACGTCTACCACACAGGCCGCACCGGCTACCCGGGGAGAGACGAAACGGGGGTCCTGGTGCCCGGCTTCGAGGAAGTGGTCGTCTCGAAAGCCTCCGTTTATCTCGAGTACGACTTGGACTCCCTGGCCAACATCAAGGATCGCATGCTCTATGGCCTGGCCCCGAACCCGCTGTCGGACGGCAGCCTGGCCGACCAACGAGTCAAGGTGAGCGAGGACCCGTTCCACGGTTTCCCGGCGGTGACCGTCGAAGTGGTCGACAGCTGGTCGAGCTACGCTTTTCGGGCCGACGGGAGGGAGGTGTGGAACGGCTCGGCCACCTACCTCACCCGCTACATCTGCTTCACCACCACGGCGAATGGACCCTGCACCCTGATTACGGAAACGGTCTACGCGATGGTCCAGAATCCCGGGGGGCTCGGCGAGCGCGGCGAAAGGCAGGCCTTGGACGCCATGGTCGCCGACGCGGACGCCTGGATCGCCAGCTGGAAGATCACGCCGGCCAAGGTGGAGCGCAGGCTCACGGTTGCCGGCTACGACGGCACCGACACGATCCACATGCCCCTGACCTTTCCGATCAAGGCAGAGGAGTCGGGCCAGCCCCTGGCGAATGAGCCGGTCGGCTTTCGTTTCCTGGGGGACGTGCGGTGCCTGGCCGACGAGTATGCCGTCTGGAATGGAGAGACGAAGCGCTGGGATTGGGTGAGCCAGAACCTGGCGGTGGAGGAGACCCTCCAGGCCGCCACCGACGCCAGGGGCGACTTGATACTGCGCGTCGTGGTGAGCTTTGACCGGCTGCGGCTGGACGGCAAGACACTGCCCTGCACCGTGCGGCTGGTGACGGCCATCGCGGCCCAGCCGGGCGACCCCTCCACCATTGTCGAGCAGAGCGTCGAGGTGACCATCCGCCACCCGGTCTTTGTCCGGGACGTCTTTTTCTACGCCAACACGGACCCGACGGGCCCCAGCCGCTGGATCAGGACCAAGCTGCTCGACGAAAACCCCTACTACCAGTACGTGATGAGCGGGTATGGACAGCGGCTGACTGCACCCGTACCGGGGGCCGACCAGGTGGGCCTGCCGGAGGGCTACAGCCGCCAGGAGGTGGGGGCGGCGTACCCCAATCCATCGGACGTGCTGAGGCGGGTGCAGCTCGCGGAGGCCGGCTCTTCGGAGTACAGGAGTTTTGTGCCGCCCGAGGCGGGGACGGACTATTACTACCCGCTCAACGGCGGGACGAGCATCGTGGTCAGCCTGCACGACTCCCTGTACTGCGGCGACTGCAGTGCCTGGATGAGGCCCGGCGATGGGATTGGCGTGGCCGTGCTGTGGGCCGATGGCGTGAGCGGGTTCTTCTCGGTGCGACAGGTACGAGTGTCGGAGCCGATCGGGATGGGGGTGCTGGTCTTGGGCGAGGGCTCGCAGTATGGTGCGCAGTCGGCAGAGGGCGACCCTCGGGCGCGCTTTGTCGTCCAGCAGGGCATGGATTTCCTCGTCAAGTCGGGCCTCGAGTGGGGGGCCGGAGCCGTCGGCGGGCCGGTGGCCGGCGAGTTTACGGGTATGATCGTCGAGACGCTCCAGTTGGCCGGGGACGTGATCGAGCTGGCCAACATCTACGACCGTCCCGTGAGGCTGGTGACCTTCCGAAGCGAAGCCTCGGTGACCGCCAATGAAGACGGGAGCATGACGCTGTACACCTTTTCCGGGTCGCCGAGTGTGACCGATGAGGCAGGCAACGAGGTAGCTGCCGGGGAGGGGGAGGGCGTCACCTTTGCCATCGAGGGGGCGATCGGGCCGGCGGTGCCGCAGGAGGCGCCTGCCGGCGCGCTGGCGATGCAGGCTGCGGCACCGCAGGAGCCGGGACCCTACGCAGGAGCCATCGAGCCGGCGGCGGATGCCGGGCTGGGCATGATCGGAGAGGTGATCGAGATGCCCGAGGAGACGCTGCCCGATCCTGAGACGTGGGGCAGCGAGGGGACGGTGGTGCCGCCGGTCAAGCCGCCTGACGACACGCCCTGGGGGCTGATCGTGGGCGGAGGGCTGGGGCTGCTGGGCGGAGGTGCGGCGGTGGTGTTGGCCAGGAAGTCGCGAAAGGGGCAGCCGCAGGGGGCGCCGCGCGCCAAGGCGCCGGCGAAGCCGGCGCAGCGGGCAAAGGCGGCGCGTACGGCGTCGCCGCGGGCGCGTGCGGCCGGGCCGGCGGCAGCGGCGCAGCGAGCAAAGGCGGCGCGTGCGGCGTCACCCGCGCCGGAGGAGGCGCTGCGCACGGCGGGGGCCGCGGCGCGTTGCCCAGAGTGCGGCAACGCAGTCCGGCCTGAGGGTGGGTTCTGCAGCGCATGCGGGGTGAAGGTGGCAGCCACAGCCCCGACCGAGGCAGAGCCGGCGGCGTCGACGCCGGGCTGCCCGCACTGCGGCGGGGAGGTGGGTGAGCACGCGCGTTTCTGCGGCAGCTGCGGCCGGCCGCTCGAGTAGCAGCCGGTCCTACACGGCGTCCGCGCGCGTTGACGCGGACTGCAAGCAGTGCTAGAATCGGCCAAGTTGTTGCTCGGGCGCTGGTGGGCCGCCGGTCCCTAGACCGGCAGAGCGCCTCCGGCGCCGGGGCAAGGCGGAGGGGAACAGCGCTGTGACCATCTCCGGCGACGCAGCAGAAAAGACCGCGACGTTTTTCGGCCCAGGACATTGCCACCTTGGCTGCCCCTGGGCTCTCACGAAGTGTGGGTCTCGCACCCCGGGCAAGTGCCCCGCCCGTCAGCGCACAGGCCAGGCAGGCCATTCACCCTTCACACAATCCGCCGTAGATTCCCCCCGATCGTTCGCGACATTCCAGCCGGGGCTGCGTGCCACCGGCGAGCGAGGGGGAGGAACATGACCGAGCGCACCATGCAGGCTGCCGTGTTCGAGAGCGAGGGCCGGCTCGTCGTCAAAGAGGTGCCTGTGCCGCGCCTCGGGGCGGCCGACGACGTCGTGGTCCAAGTGGAAGCGTGCGGAGTGTGCGGAACGGACCTGCGCATCCTCGCCGTCCCGCCGGCGGTTCGGGCCAAGCAGGGCATCGTGCTCGGCCACGAGTACCTTGGCCACGTGGTGGAAGCGGGACCGGGCGCGGCGCAGTGGAAGCCGGGCGATCGCGTCGTCTGCATCCCTGACGTTGCATGCGGGCACTGTGCCTTCTGCGCAGAGGGCCGGCCCAACCTTTGCCTCGACATGTTCTCCATCGGCGGCGACGTGGATGGTGGCTTTGCGCAGTATGCTCTTGCCCCTTCCAGGGCGCTCTTTCGGGTGGGCGAGGCGCTTCCGGCCGACGAAGGGGCCATGATAGAGCTGCTCTCGTGCGTGCTGGGCGGCGTGAGCAAGGCGGCGCTGATGCCGGGCGAGAGGGTGCTCATCATCGGCGCAGGGCCGGCCGGCCTGGTCTACCTGAAGGTGTTCAGAGCGGCGGGTGCGGGGCAGGTCCTCATGGCCGAGCCGTCGGCGTGGCGCGGCCGATTCGCCCTCGATGCGGGGGCGGACCAGGTGATCAACCCGCGCGAGACGGATTTGGGTGAGGCGGTGCGCGCGGCCACGGGCGGCGGCGCGCAGGTCGTGGTCGATGCCGTCGGCTCGCAGCTACCGGCGGCGATCGGCGCCGCACGCAAGGGAGCGCGCATCATCGTCTTTGGCGAGGATCACCAGGCGCACGTGACGATTCGCCAGCAGGACATACAGGGCAAGGAGCTGCGCATCCTTGGCAGCTTTATCGGGCTGCACCAGTTTCCGCAGGCCGTACAGATGCTGGAGAGCGGTGCGCTGCGGCTGGGAGGGCTTATCACGCACCGTCTCTCGCTCCCGGAACTGCCTACGGGGATTGCCGAGCTGTCGGCCGGCCGCGGCGCCAAAGGCGTGTGCTTCCCATGGCAGTGAGCAGGAACCGGAGGAGGCGGGGGATGGGCGGGATTGAGACGTACCGTGCAGGGTGCAGACGATGACCTCAAAGAGCGAAGCGCAGGTGTGTGCCGTCGAGCTGGTGGGCGTATCCAAGTTCTATGGCTCTGTCGCAGCGTTGGACGACATCTCGCTCCAGATCCGCCACGGGGAGTTCTACACTCTGTTGGGACCGTCGGGCTGCGGCAAGACCACCACGCTGAACATCATCGGCGGCTTCATCCCGCTTTCTTCCGGTACACTGCGAATCAACGGCCGGCTTGTGCAGAACGATCCTCCCTACCGCCGCAACGTGAACACGGTATTTCAGAACTATGCCCTCTTCCCGCACATGACGGTTGCGCAGAATATCGGTTTTGGGCCGCGCATGCGGAAGCAGCCCAAGATCGAGACGGACCGAAGGGTAGAGGAGATGCTGCACTTGATCTCGCTGCCCGGCTTTGGCGAGCGGCGGCCGTCGCAGCTCTCGGGTGGCCAACAGCAGCGGGTGGCGCTGGCCCGGGCGCTCATCAACGAGCCGGACGTCCTGCTGCTGGACGAGCCGCTGGGTGCGCTCGACCTGAAGATCCGCAAGCAGCTCCAGGGGGAGCTGCGCAACATCCAACGCAAGGTGGGCATCACCTTCGTGTATGTGACGCACGACCAGGAAGAGGCGATGGTGCTCTCGGACCGGGTCGCGGTGATGAACAAGGGGAAGGTGGTGCAGGAGGGGGCGCCGGCCGAGATCTACCACCGGCCGGCGAACCGTTTCGTCGCCAGCTTTATCGGGGAGTCGAATTTCTTCCACGGGACGCTGCGCGAGGAGGCCGGCGGCGAGACGTGGGTCGACCTGCCGGGCTTTGGCCGGCCGGTGCGTGCCGGGTCGGGACGGGCGGCTGCACCAGGCGCAGCGGTGACCATCGCCGTCCGGCCAGAGCGGATGGCCTGGCGGGCGGTGGATGACGGGACGCTCGACAATGCCGTCGAGGCGGTCGTTCGCAAGACGGCGTTCTTGGGGATGTACAGCCAGATTGTGGCCGAGCTGCCGTCAGGCAGCCCGGTGATGATCCACGAGACGGAGGCAGGCGAAGCGGCGCCCGCCCTCGACCGACTCGTGGGGCACACGATTGTGGTAGGGTGGCAGGTTTCCGACGGGCAGCTCCTGGCCGACTGAGGGCAAGGGCAAGCAGCAAGGGAGAGGGGGGTGATAGCAGAGATCAGGAGTGGTCAGGCCGGCCCGGGTCCCCATCGGCCGGGTCGGGATTTGGAGGAGACGGCAGCAAGCGTGGTACGAAAGGAGAAAGAGTCATGAGCAACGGAGGCCTCACACGGCGCGAGTTCCTGAAGCTTGCCGCACTGAGCGGCGTCGCCATGGCCGGCGGGTGGAGCCTGGCCGGATGCGGCGGCGCCAAAGGCGGCACCTTCAGCTGGTTGACCTGGAGCGACCACTACTTCCCTGAGCAACTCCAGGAAGCAGAGACCGAATATGGCATCAAGGTGACGCCTACGCTTTTCTCCGACAACTCGGAGGCGTTCCTGAAGGTCCAGCAGGTGGGGGGCCAGCAGATCGACCTGGTTTCGGGTGATGCTCTGTGGGTGAAGAAGTACTATGACGAGGGCCTGATCGAGGGCTTTGACCTGGACAGCCTGGCAACGGCGAAGAACCTCTACCCGGTTGTCAAGGAGTTCTCCTTCTGGCAGGCAGACGGCAAGTACCTGGCGTTTCCCTTTGGCTACTCGCCGGTCATCATTGCCTACAACCCCAAGTACATCACCCTCACGCCCGACACGTGGGCCATTCTCTGGGACCCCCAGTACCGGGGCAAGCTGGCGATGGAGCTGCAGCCTTTTGACGTAATGGCCATGATGGGCAAGAGCCTGGGCATCCAGGACGCCTACAACATGACCACCGAGCAGATCGCGCAGGCCAAGCAGCAGCTCATCGACCTCAAGCCAAACGTGCTCAAGTTTGTGGAGCAGAACACCGAGATGGTCACGCTCATGGCGGACGAGACCATCTGGTTCGCCACGGTGAACGTGGGCATGGAAGACCGGGTGAAGGATGCCGGTGGACCGGAGATCAAGACGTTCATCCCCAGGGAGGGTGTGGTCGGTTGGATGGACGGGGAGATGCTGGTCAAGGACGGCAAGAACCGTGACGTCGCCTGGAGCTTCCTGGACAAGATGGAGACGCCCGAGTGGATCGCCCAGAATTTCATGCAGTATGGGCGGCCGCTGTTCAACGAGGCTGCCTACAAGCTGCTGGAGCAGCAGGGCAACGGTGACCGCGCGCGCCGATACCTGATGGACCGGCCGGAGATCGTGCAGACCATGACGCTCAAGGGTCCTTCAGCCAACATGGATGCCTACATCCAGGCATTCAACGAAGCGCTGGCGAGCTAGTGAAGTGGAGACGGGGCTGTCCAGAGGGCACGAGACCTGCCATAGTGAGCGCGGCGACGCATCCTGCTTCCCTGAGTTTCAGGCGGAATGAGAGATTCCCTTCGTACCTCAGGGCGTGCCTGGGTCTCTGCGCTCCCTCGGAATGACAGCTCCTGGACAGCCCCGTCTGTCGAAAGGAGCACGTAGCCTGTGAAGCGCATGCGAGAGGCTTCTGCCGCAGTGCCTGCCGGGGGACTGGCTCCCGGCGACATTGTCCGTGGGGCGGAGGAGATGGCGGGCGCCAAGCCCTCACGCAAGATCTTGTGGGGCTTTGTGCCGATCGGCGTCCTCCAGGCTGCGTTCTTCTTTGTCCCGCTGGCGGTGATGGTGCTGTACAGCCTGTGGAGGGCGGAGGGCGTACGGGTCGTACCGGACTGGACGCTGCAGAACTATGCCAACCTGTTCAAGACCCGGATGTACATCCTCACGCTTCTGAAGACGGGCGGAATCTCGCTGCTGGTGACGGTGCTGGCGCTGCTGTTCGGCTACCCCTTCGCCTTTTTCCTGGTGCGTTACGTACGGAAGCAGTGGCAGATCCCGCTGCTGATGCTGGTCATCATTCCCTTCTGGACGAGCTATCTGCTCCGCGTGTACGCCTGGATGGGCATCCTGGGACGCAAGGGGATCATCAACAGCCTGTTGATGGCGCTGAAGGTCATCGAGGAGCCGCTGCCTTTCCTCATCTACAACAACATGAGTGTGACGTTGGTTTTTCTGTACCTCTACCTCCCCTTCGCGATCATCACCCTCTATGCGGCGATCGAGAAGTTTGATTTCAAGCAGATGAGTGCGGCGGCCGACCTGGGGGCGACGCCGTGGCGCGCGTTCCTGGAGATCATGCTGCCTCAGACGAAGCAAGGGGTGATCACCTCCTTCATCTTTATCTTTATTCCGATGTTGGGGGAGTATATCGCGCCCAAGCTGGTCGGCGGCACCAGCGGCACCCTGATCGCCATCCTGATCGTGAACCTCTTCCGCGGCTTCCAGATCCCACAGGGGGCCGCGGTGGCCCTGAGCATCGCAGCGCTGATCACCGTCGTGCTTGTCGTGTTTCGCCGGTACCTGAAGGTGGAAGAGCTGATATAGCGCATGGAAAAGACCTCTGGACGCGCCCGCGCCACGCGCATCGCCTTTGTCCTGTATGGAGTCCTGGGATACGGCTTTCTATATCTGCCGGTGCTGCTGCTGGCCCTCTTTTCCTTCAACAAGTCCGCTGCCGGCAACCTGCCCTTCACCGGCTTTACCCTTCACTGGTACGCCGACCTCTTCCGCGATTACCTGGTCATGGACGCGTTCAAGAACAGTCTGCTGGTCGCGGCCGTCACGGCGCTGGCTGCAACTGCCATCGGCACCGCGGCCGCCTTTGCGCTGGTGCGCGCGCGACTGCGTGTTACCGAGTTTCTGCGCGTGATCTTTGTCATGCCGATGATGATCCCTGGGCTGCTGATCGGCATCGCCCTGCTCGTCTTTTTCTCGTCGATGCTCAACCTGCCCCTGTCGCTGGGGACGGTCATCGTCGGGCACGTGGTCATGACGACACCTTTCGTCCTGCTGGTGGTGGCGACCCGGCTGACCGACTTTGACCGGCGGCTGGAGTGGGCGGCCGCGGACCTGGGCGCCAACCCGTTGACGACGTTCCGCTACATCATCCTGCCGCTGATCCTGCCCGGCGTGCTGGCGGGTGCGCTCTTTGCCTTTACGCTCTCATTGGACGAGTTTGTCATCACGCTCTTCACGATCGGGGCGCAGACGACCCTGCCCCTGTATGTCTTCTCGCAGGTCAAGTTTGGGGTGACGCCGAAGATCAATGCGCTGGCGACGCTCCTGCTGCTCGGATCGATCACGATCCTGATGCTCACGTTCTACGCGCTCTCCCGGGTCGGCCGCCACGGGGGGAGCAAGCATGGCGGCCTGGGCAACCGCCTCCGGCGGGTGTTTGGCCGGTCTCCGCGCCACGCCACCAAGACTGCATAGGGACTCGGGAGGGATCATGACGGCTGAACCGCTTTCTTTTGTGCGCTCCGAAGCGCTCTTTGCGCGTGCGCAGCAGATCGTGACGGGTGGGACGACGCAGGGCAAGGCGCCCAACACGCTCATCCCGGGTGAGTACCCGATCTACGCTGCGCGCGGCCGGGGCGCGTATTTGTGGGACGTCGACGGCAACCGCTTCCTCGACTATATCCTCGCCTACGGCATCATCGTGTTGGGCTACTGCGACCCTGACGTAGACGCCGCGGCGATCCGAGAGATTGAGCAGGGCTTTGCGTTCCCGCTCACTCGCCCGGTGCAGAACGAGCTGGCCGAGCTCTTGGTGGAGGTGATCCCGTGTGCCGAGATGGTGCACTTTTTCAAAACCGGCTCGGATGCGACGACGGCTGCCGTGCGGCTGGCGCGGATCGCGACCGGGCGCGACAAGCTCGTGCGCTGGGGCTACAACGGGTGGCATGACTGGTGCTGCACGCGCGAGGCAGGCATCCCGAAGCACGTTCGCGACGACGTCCTCACCTTTCGCTACAACGACCTGCAGTCGCTGGAAGACGTGTTCCGGGCGAACCGGGACCAGGTGGCGTGCGTGATCATGATGCCGCTCGAGATCGAGCCGCCCGAGCCCGGCTTCCTGGCGGGCGTCCAGGAGATCGCACACCGGCATGGCGCGCTGTTTATCCTGGACGAGATGCGCTCCGGCTTTCACCTGGCACTCGGCGGGGCACAGGAGTATTACGGGGTGACGCCGGACCTGGCGACTTTTTCCAAGGCGCTCTCCAATGGGTATGCCCTGTCGGTGCTGGCCGGCCGGAAGGAGCTGATGGCCAACCTGGCGCAGACGTACGTCTCGTCTACGTTTTTCACCAACTCGCTGGCGATGGCGGCCGCGCTGGCGTGCGTGCAGAAGCTGCGGCGCGAGCGGGTGATCGCGCACCTGTGGCGTATTGGGCAGGTGCTGATGGATGGATTGGACCGGCTGGCGAATGACCTTGGGATCGAGGCGCACTCGATTGGCGTCGCGCCGATGCCCTTCCTGGCATTCCAGTATGCCGAAGCGGAGGTACGCGAGGCCGCCAAGTATGTGTTCTACAGCGAGGCAACGCGGCGCGGCGTGCTGCTGCACCCGAACCATCACTGGTTCGTGTGTGCGGCGCACAGCGAGGCGGATGTGGCGCACACGCTGGAGGTTGCGGAAGCGGGCTTTCGCGCCGTGAAAGAGGCGCTGGCGAGGGGCTTCCGCTCCCCGACTGTGCAGCGAGTGGCCGTCACCGTCAACGACGCACGATAGAAACCGGACAACTAAGAAGGGGAGAAGTCATGAAAGGCAAGCTGGCGATTCACGGTGGACCGAGGGCAGTCCCGGAAGGCCTGAAGAAAGAGTGGCCGGAGATTACCCAGGAGGACAAGGATGCGGTGTTGGCCGTCCTGGAGCGGAAGATCCTCTCCGGGGTGCACGGCCCGGAAGCGATGGGGCTGGAGGAGGAATGGGCGGCGTTCACCGGCAGCCGTTACGTGCTGAGCTTTAACAGCGGCACGGCCTCCATCCACTCGGCGCTGTTCGCCGCCGGCGTGGGGCCAGGCGACGAGGTGATCACGTCCGCGTTCTCTTTCTCCGGCTCTTTCCACCCGATCCTTCAGCAGAACGCAATTCCGATCTTTTGCGACATTGACCCGCGCACCTATGACATCGATGCGGCGCAGGTCGAGGCCAAGATCAGCGAGCGGACCAAGGTGCTGATGCCGGTGCACATCCACGGCCTGCCGGCCGACATGGACGAGATGCGGGCGTTGGCGGACAAGCACGGCCTGGTCCTGATCGAGGATGCGTGCCAGGCGCACGGGGCCACCTATCGCGGGCGCATGGCCGGCACGATCGGCGACATGGGCTGCTTCAGCCTGAACGTGACCAAGAACCTGTCGGGCGGCGAGGGCGGGCTGCTGAACACCGACAGCGATGCGTACGCCGAACGGGCGCGCATGATCCGCACCTTTGGTGAGCAGGTGGGCAAGGAGAAGGAAAAGATCCGGCCCTACTACTCGTATACGATCGGCTGGAACTACCGGACCCAGGAACTGCCGGCGGCCTTTGCGCGGAGCCAGCTCAAGCGGCTTGCGCACTACAACGCCATTGGCCAACGCAACGCAGCGTACCTGAGCGAGCAACTCCAGCAAATCCCCGGCGTGATCCCACCCTACGTCCCGCCCGACCGGACCAGCATTTACCACAAGTACCGCATCCGCTTCGACCCGGCGGTGCTCGGCGTCCGGGGAGCCGTCCCCGAGTTCCGAAACCGGCTGATGGATGCGCTCCAAGCGGAGGGTGTGGAGTGCACGGTATGGCACGTGACGCCGATGACGTCGTTCCCCATCTTCCAGCGGTTGGACGAGGGGTATGGCAAGGGGTGCCCCTGGAGCTGCCCCTATTATGGCCGAGAGATCCACTACAACCCGGCGGAGTATCCCGAGGCTCTGCGGCTGATGGACGAGTCGCTGGTGATCAACACGGAGCCGTACCCGGTCTTTCTCCAGGACCTGGAGCTGATGGAGTGTTATGCTTCGGCCATCCGCAAGGTCTTCCAGCACGTCGACGAGATACTCTAGGCCAGGCCTACAGGAAGGAGGCTCGCATGGAGAAGCTGCGCATCGGGGTCCTGGGAACGGGGGTCATCATTCGCGACTTTCACATGGCCTGCCTGCAGGACCACCCGCGCGCCGAGGTCACGGCGGCAGCCAACCTGCATCCCGAGTCGTTGGGGCGGCTGGTGCGGCAGTTTTCGATTCCGAAGGCGTACACGACCTTTGAGGAGATGGCGCGTGACCCAGAGGTCGACGCGGTGGTGATCGGGCTGCCCAATGCGCTGCATGCGCCGGTCTCGGTGCAGATGCTGGAGGCGGGCAAGCATGTGCTGTGCGAGAAGCCAATGGCGACCAGCGTGGCCGAGGGAGAGCGGATGATTGCCGCGGCGCAGCGCAGCGGCAAGACGCTCATGATTGCCCACATGTGGCGCTACGACCGGGAGATTCGATGGCTGCATGACCTGGTGGCAGAGGGCACGTTGGGGCGCGTTTTCAAGGCCAAATCGCACGCCATCTGGTTGTATGAAGGCCCTCCGCCCGGATCGTGGTTCGTCTCGCCGGAGATGGCGGGCTTTGGCGCACTCGCCGACATGGGCGTCCACTCGCTGGATACCCTGCGCTACGTCCTGGGTGGGGCACGCCCGGTCAGGGTGTTTGCCAACGTGGGGACCTACCTGCGTGACGACATCGAGCTAGACGACACGGGCACCCTGCTGATCGAGTTCGAGGGCGGAGTCCACGCGCTGGTAGAGGCAGGCTGGAACCATCTGTATGCCGACGGGCTGGAGGGCTACACGCAGGTGTTTGGGACAAAGGGGTATGCGCGCGCAGCGCCATCGGAGCTGCACAGCTATGTGGGAGGCGTCTGGAGCATTACGCAGCCGCAGATGCCGCCGCGCAAGGTCCAATGCGACCTGCCGATGTACCAGGCGCAGATGGATCACTTTGTCGAGTGTGCCCTGGAGGGAAAGGAGCCCCTGACGAGTGGGCCGGAGTGCCTGTGGGCGATGCGCCTGCTGGAAGCGGCCTACCGCTCGGCGCAGACGGGAAAGGTGGAGGGGGTGTAGAGGGCCGGTCGCCATGACCGGCGGAGGAGGGACGGCACACTAAGGGCTGTGGGCCGCGCCGGAGGGCGCAGGCTTGCGGTGGTGGATGAGCGCGGTTGGGGGGGCTGCCTCCCCAACCGCGCTTCTGTGTCTCGCGCTGCCCGTCTACTCCTTGCCCTCCAGCTGTGCCCGCAGCCTGGCGTGGCTGGCGCGGGTGATCGGGTACCAGAAGAGGAGCGGCAGGCTCAGGATCAGCACCGCAGAGGGTACGACGCCGAAGAAGAGGCGGATGCCCAGCAGGGCGTGGTCCGTCTGGGCAGCATTGGGCACGTAGCCATACAGCTTGAGTGCCCAGCCGCTGACCGCGATGCCCAGCGCGCCGGTGAACTTGCCAAGGAAGGCCCACATGCCGTAGTACATCCCCTCGCGACGCTCCCCGGTCATGGCCTGGTCGACCTCGACGACATCGGGCATCATGCTCCAGGGAAAGACCCACTGTGCGGAGAAGCCCAGGCCGGCCACGAAGGCGATGGCATAGAGCCACACGGAGGGCCGGTGGGGAAGGAAGAAGCTACAGATGACGGCAAGGGAGGCAATGAGGAGACCCAGAGCGTAGGAGGGGCCCTTGTTGATGCGGTCGGAGACTGACTTCCAGGGGAAGAGGAAGAGGCCGATGGCGCCCAGAAGGGTGAGCATCAGAAAAGGGAGCTGCGCGGCCATGCCCATCTGGTACTCGACGAAGTAGGCCAAGAGGCTGGTCAGCAGGGTGAAGGAGAAGCTACTGAGGAACTGGGCTGCCATGAGCTGCATGAAGGGGCGGTTCTTCAGAGTGAGAAGCACGGAGCGCCAGGGTGGGAGGGCAGAGGGCTTGGCCGCCAGGCGCCTGGGCTCCTTGACGCCGAAGGCAGTGACGAGGGCTGTCGTCAGGGCGATCAGGCCAAGGACAGCCCCCATGCCGGAGTAGCCTGCCTTTTCGCTGCCCAGGATGCCCTTCAGCACGTTGGCGATCGGGGTGGTGGCGGCAGCGCCGAGGATGTAGCCCAGGACGGTAAAGACCATGCGCACTGTGATGAGCGAGGTACGCTCGTCGTAGTCGTAGGTGAGCTCGGGGGAGAGGGCCGAGTAGGCGGTGCTGACGAGGGTGTGCATCGTGTCGAAGAGGAGATAGGAGAAGAGGACGATCAGGAAGGCCTTGGCGCCGGTCAGGCCGGAGGGCATCGAGTAAAGGAGCCAGGTAGTGAGGCCGAGGGGCAGGGCGCCGAAGAGGAGATAGGGGCGGCGGCGGCCCCAGCGCGAGCGCGTGCGGTCGGAGAGCCAGCCGATGAGGGGGTCGTTGACGGCATCCCAGGTGAGCTTGCCGGTGAGCAGCGCCGTGCCGGCGAGGGCCGAGTCGACGAGGACGACGTCGGTGAGGAAGTAGAGAAGAAAGAACTGTACGGAGGCGGTGAGCATGGCAATGCCCAAGTCGGCAACGCCGTAGAGCAGCTTGATCCGGTCTGAGAGTCGCTCTTTCATCGTGCATGTCTCCTTCGAGAGAGGTGCTGGGCGGCGGCGAGGAGGAACTCGTCGGCGCGCACGACCTTGACGCGCTGCGGGTCGAGGGTGGCGACGAAGCGGCTTACGTCGGTTATCGTCGTCGTGTAGGCACTGAGGTGGACGCCGACAAAGCGCGGCGCAGGGCCGGGCTCTTCGACGAGTGCGCGGACGGCCGCCAGGCAGGCGGTGCTGTCGGCCCAGATCTGCGACACGTGAGGCCAGGCGTTGGCGACAAACGCAGTGCCGCCGACCAGGGAGTGGGGCGTGCGCCCGAAGTGGACGTAGCCAGCCAGGAAGCCGGCCATCTCGGAGAGCCGGGCATGGGCACGGACGACGCGCCGGGGCGGGTCGGCGATGTAGGAAGTGAGGACGCGTATACCGGCGCGCCGGCAGACCTCCCGGGTGTGGTGGAGATAGGCGTCCAGGTCGGGCACCAGCGGGGGGATCACGTAGCCCGCTCCTGAGGGCCCGGCGATGAGATAGTCGGCCGGGGTACGCGTGCGGTAGTAGCGGGCGAGGAGGGCCGGCGCGAGGTCGCCGAGCAGCGGCTGCGTCTCCCAATTGAAGGGCACGGAGCCGCGCTCCTCCCGCCTCCAGTTGCCCAGCTCGGCGGTGCCCATCAGAACCAACTGGTCGCCGTCGGAGAGGGTGAAGGTGAGGTAGACCTTGTCCGGCTCGAGCCGGACATCCTCTATGCGGGCGTGGTCCTGCTCGAGGGCGCCCTGGATGGGGACCTGGCTGTGGAAGGAGAAGTTGGAGGCGAGGTGGCTTGGCACCAGGCGGAGCCCGTTGGCAGAGAGAAGGACCATGAAGGCGAGCTCGTCATCGCGCTGTGTGTGCCAGCCGAAGATGGTGGGGAAGGGGGCTTGGCCGGAGGTCTCCGCCCACCGGCCGGTGGGCGAGGAAGCGGCGCGGGTCACGGCGCGGTGCATGCGTGTCGCGAGGCGCACCTCGGCTGAGCGGCAGGCCATGAGGGCCAGCCCGAGCCGCCGCACGAGGCCGTCGAGGCGCAGGGCAAAGAGGGTGTTGCGCAGGCCCCAGGGGCCTGCCACCAGGAGGAGCAGGAGCTTCTGGCCGATGTCGCAGGCACGATTCGCCTGGTGGCTGCTGAGGCTGTAGGCAAAGAGGCGACGCTGCACAAGATAGTCGGCAAACTCGGGACGGTGCCAGCCGGGCTCGATGCAGGCAATCTGCCCGGGCGCGCAGCGCGGGAAGAGCTCCGCCAGTGCCCACTCGTAGAGGCCAACCCTGTCTGACCAGCGCCCGCGCAGGTCGTGCCGGACAGGCAGGCCGGTCGCCTCGGCCGCCCAGGGCAGGAGGTCCGGGGAGACGACGAGCAAGCTCTCCAGGCCGGCGAGCATGAGGGCAGCGTTGGCGGAGTCGGGCAGGGTGGGATCCCAGACAACGAGGCCGCGCAGGCAGCCGGCGAAGCGCTGCACGGCAGCCGTGAGGCTGGGCAAGGGCTCGGCCTGCAGGCCATGAGCCTCGCGGTAATAGGACAGGTTGAGGAGGTCCGAGTCTCCGACGTACGCACGGTACTTGGCCTGCCAGATCTCCTCCGGAAGGAAGATCTCGTTGGTGGTACGGGCGCGGACGTCGTCGTAGATGCCCCAGTCGAGGTAGAGGCGCGGGCCAGCGCGGTTGGCGAGACCCTGAAGGGAGGCAGCAGCCAGCTGCTGCGGGTAGGTGAGGCCCGCGACGTCGAGCAGCGCGACGGAGTCCATTAGGGCAAGCCTCGACCCAGGCCCTCTCCCTCGTGGCGCGAGAAGGAACAGCTAGGCACGCCAGAGGGTGCGGGCGGTGCGCTCCCATTCGGGGAAGCCGGCGGGTTCTTCCGGATATTGCTCGTAGTGCTCCTTGATCTTGCCGGCCTGACCGGAGACAGACAGCAGGCGGCGAAGGCTAGCGGAGGAGAACCGGCCGCCGAGGACGCCGCCGGCCATCTTGAGGCCCATGGCAATGGTGGCCCTGGTGTCCATGGGCATCTCGAAGTGGAGGTTGAGCTCCTCAAAGTCGCGCGAGGTAAAGATGATGCCGTGGTGAAAGAGGAAGTCGACATCCTTGCGCGACAGCTCGGCCGTTGCCGGAAGCTGGGCGAGGCCGGCGGCAAACAGGGCGCCGATCCCGCGAAACCAGCGGGTGCTGTAGGGCCACAGGGCAGCGCGGGTGGCATCCCCTTTTTTGAGGGCCGTGTTGATCACCTGTTCGGCGACGCGGCAGGCAGCAAAGCCACTGGTGACCCCCTCGCCGTTGAAGGGCTTGTTCTGGAAGGCGGCGTCTCCGACGGCGAGAAAGCCCTCGCCGACAAGGGAGAAGGGGGAGCGCCGGAAGGGGGTGGTGCCCTGACCACGCCAGACGACGCGACCGGGATCGCCGAAGTACTCCTCGCGCCACTCGCGGTGCTTTTGCCAGGCATAGTCGTAGCCGTGGGGCTGGCCGATGCCGAGGATGACCTGCTTGCCAGGCCCAAGGTTCCAGAAGGCTTTGTGGAAGGGGTAGAAGTTGGAGCCGGTGGGGCAGGTGTCGCCGGTGCCCTCCCGGTACTCCAGGCAGACAAAGAGGCGGTCGGAATCGCGGATGGGATCGGTCTCGACCCCGAAGAAGGCGGGGAGCCTGGTGCGCACCTCGGCGCTGATGCCGGAGGCATCGACCACGAGCCGGGCACGGGCTTCAAAGGGTTCGCCGGCAAGATCGCCCTGGACGCCGGCGAGGCGGGTGCCCTCCAGGAGGAGGCCTTGCACGCGGGCACGCTCGAGGATCGTGGCGCCGCTCTCGCGCGCGTAGCGGTGCAGCCTCTGGTGGAAGAGGGGCTTGTGGAGCACGTAGATCGGGTAGCGGATGAGCTGCTTGACCTGGAGGTCGGGCGACCACATGAGCCCGGCCTCGTCGAGGTGCTCCATCTCGGGCGCTTCGGGCAAGGGGATTTCGAACTCGTGGAAGCGCACGGCATCCATGTGGAAGATGTCGTAGTGGGTGCCGAGCTTGTCGAGCGGGCGTTTTTCGAGGACGAGGACACGATGTCCGGCGCGGGCAAGGTGCCAGGCGAGGAAAGTGCCGGCGGTGCCGGCGCCGACGATCAGGACATCGGCCTGGAAGTTGGCGGTCATGACTCACCCTCCCTTTGGTAACGCCCACACAAGGGCTGTGTTTCATGCGGGCCCCATTGCCGCACGGCCGGGCAGCCCGGCTCGGGGAGAGTATAGCACAGCGTGGCAGGGCGGGCAAAGAGGGGACCAGCGGATATGGCCTGCCGAGTGGTGCCGAGCACCGCCGGCAGGCGCGCCGCCGTGATGGGAGAGGAGGCAGATAGATTGACGGAGGCAGGGCGAGCCTCTATAATCTTGGCTCATGGGAGACGGAGGGGGAGTGCGGCAGTGGGCCAGACGACGGCTTCGGCGCCTGCTGGAGCTGGACCAGCCGGTGCCGGAACAGAGCGAGGTGGAGCGCGCGGACCTGGTGGAGCGCAACTTTCGCTGGAACGCCTTTGTGAACCTGATGGACGGGTCGCTGTTCTGGCTGGCGCTGAGCCTCATCTCGGCGAGCACGATCGTCCCGCTCTTTATCAGCAAGCTGACGACGAGCACGCTGCCGATCGGCATTGCAGCCATGGTCGCCCAGGCAGGATGGAGCCTGCCGCAGATCTTGACGGCGAACTGGGCAGAGCGGCTGCCGCGGAGGAAGCCGCTGGTGATCCACCTGACCATCGTGGCGGAGAGGCTTCCGTTCTGGGTGCTGGTCATAGCGGCAAGCCTCGCAGGAAAGTGGCCTGCGGTCAGCCTGGTGTTGTTCCTGGTGGCCTACTCCTGGCGTGTGTTCGGGGGAGGGATGGTAGGCACCCCATGGATGGACATGATCGCACGCGTCATCCCGCTCCAGAGGAGGGGGCGCTTTTGGGGGCTGTCGTCGTCGCTGGGGGTGGGCTTTGGGGTAGCCGGGTCGCTCCTGAGTGCCTGGCTGCTGCGCACGCTCCCTTTTCCGAAGAGCTTTGTGATCCTCTTTGCGATGGCGGCAGCGCTGGTGACGACGAGCTGGTTCTTCCTGGCGCAGACACGTGAGCCCGCGGAGCGGGTTACGGCTCCACGGCAGAGCCAGGGGCAGTTCCTGGCGAGCCTGCCGCCCCTGGTCCGCCAGGACGCGCCCTTTCGCAGGTTCCTGGTCGCGCGCACCTTGTTGGCGTTGGCGGCGATGGGGAGCGGCTTTGTCACGGTGTCCGCCCTCCGGCGGTGGTCGGTGAGCGATGCGACGGTGGGCATCTACACGGCGGCGCAGCTGGTGGGCATGACGGCCGGCAACCTGCTCTTTGGATGGCTGGGCGATCGGTATGGCCACAAGCGCTCGCTGGAGTGGGGAGCGTTGGCGTACGGCTGTGCCTTTGGCGTGGCGTGGCTGGCGCCGGTGCCGGCCTGGTACTATGCGGCATTTGTATTCCTTGGGATCGCGGGCGGCGCGATGACGGTATCGGGGATGATGGTCATACTCGAGTTCTCGGCGCCGGAGCGGCGGCCCACCTACATCGGGATCGGCAACACGGCCGTGGGGGTAGCCAGCCTGATCGGCCCGCTGGCAGCGACGGGACTGGCGAGCATCGAGGTACAGTGGGTGTTCGTCCCGAGCGTGGCGTTCGCCATCCTGGCCTGGGCGGCGATGCGGTGGTGGGTGGCAGAGCCGCGCAGGAGACACGGCGACGCGGTGACTGGGTGACGGGGAGACGGCGATTGCGCCGAGCGGGAGCCGGTCTATGGGACGAGGTTGGCTTGCCGCCTTGGAGGGCGAGGGATATACTTTGGCTGGCAGTCCAGCCGGCAGGGTGTGGGGAATGAGGTGTGGAATGGGCAGGAGGGCCCACCCCCACAGTGCAGGCCGGCAATGGAGGGTCTGATGAGATGCAAGAGTGTTGTAGGGCTCATGCTCGCCTGCGGGCTGGTGCTGGCACTGGGTACGGCGGCCGCAGCAGGGACCGGGGGCGGGAGCGCCGGGAGAGAGGGGACGTGGAGCCTCACCGGGCCGATGGGTGCTCCGCGGGCCTACCACACGGCGACACTGCTGGCAGACGGCCGGGTCCTGGTGGTGGGTGGCTATACGGAGGGCCCGTTGGCAAGTGCGGAGGTGTATGACCCGGCGACGAACCTGTGGAGTGGAACGGGCAGCATGGGGGAGGCCCGGGTAAGCCACACGGCGACCCTTCTGCCCGACGGGCGGGTGCTGGTAGCCGGCGGGAGCGCGGAGGGCGTAGCCAAAGCCAGCGCCGAGGTATGGGACCCCGACACGGGGCTGTGGGCGCCGACGGGCAGCCTTTTGCACCCCAGGCAACTCCACACGGCAACGCTGCTGGAAGACGGCGGTGTGCTGGCAGCGGCGGGAACGGACGGCACCTCCGACCTCCAGAGCGCCGAGATCTATGACCCCGGCAGCGGCGCATGGACGGCGACAGGCAGCCTGGAGACAGGACGCCGTGCAGCCCCAGCCACGCGGCTGGCGGACGGGCGGGTCTTGGTCGAGGGCGGGCTGGTCACGAACGCTCCGACGAGCTCCGCAGAGGTGTACGACCCCGTTACGGGGCTGTGGAGCAGTACCGGCAGCCTGGAGACGATCCTCTACAACCACACTGCCACTCTCCTGCCCGACGGGCAGGTGCTGGTAGCCGGCGGGACGTCGACGGCCTTTTACCCCAACCCGCTTTCGAGTGTCGCGCTGTGGGACCCTGCCACTGGGGTGTGGACGGCGGCGGGCGAGCTCCTGGCGGCTCGGCTCACGCACAGCGCAACTCTGCTGCCCGGCGGGCTGGTGCTGGTGGCAGGCGGGCTGGACGCAGACATCAGCCCGCTCTCGAGCGCTGAGCTGTATGACCCGGGCAGTGACATGTGGAGTGCTACGGGCAGCCTCAACACGGCGCGCGGCTCGCACTCAGCCACCTTGCTGGAAGACGGCCGGGTGCTGGCAGCGGGCGGGACGGGCATGGAGGGCAACCTGGACAGCGCTGAGCTGTACTCGCCGGACGTGCACACCATGCACGTCGGGCGAATCACGGGGTGGATGAGCGTAGATGAGTATGGGCGGGCGGTGTTGGTGGCGCACGTCCGGGCAGACGGCGAGGGCGGCAGCCCCCTGGGTGACGTCGAGGTGGATGCATCTATTACGGCGCCGGGCAGGGGGACGGTCCAGCGCAGCCGCATGACCAAGCCTTCGGGCTATGCGCGCTTTGTGTGGGGGGCAGGCAGTGACGGGGAATGGATGCTGTGCGTGGACGACCTGACTCGGGCGGGGTACGTGTACCAGCCGGACGACAACACGGTGACGTGCCGCGAATGGCAGAACTAGGATAGAGGTCCCCCAGCGAGGGCCGGCCCGGTGGGCCGGCCCTCGCTGGTTTTAGCGCAACAGAAGCGCGCCCAGGTTGCGGGGCATGGTGTCGAGTGAATCAAGGACGTCAAGGCGCCCAAGCTTGGCGACCGTCGCCGGAGGCAACTGGTCCTGCGCCACGCCCGAGAGCAGAAGAGCCGTCTCCTCTTCATCGAACTCCTCGCCTCCCGCAACCCAGTCAAGAAACGGCAAGGTCTCGGGGCAGACGCGCTGGCAGTGCATGCAGCCGACCAGGCAGTTGTGCCAGGCGGGGTCGAGGCTGGCGCTGAAGGGGGTTTCGGCAGGCTTCTCGTTGTGGTAGGTGAGGCAAAGCTCTGCGTGGAGGAGGAAACGGTCTGGGGCGATGGCCCCGGTGGGGCAGGCACGGCGGCAGGCGTGGCACTGCTGGCAGCGATCCATCATGTGCGGTTCGCGCCAGGCATCTTCCGTGCAGGGAAGGTCGGAGTAGAAGGCGTTGAGCTGGTGAAAGGAACCCATGCCGGGGACGTAGGTGATGTTGTTGCGGCCGTAGTCCGCCAGCCCACTACGCACGGCGAGAACTTTGAGGGGCAGGTGGGCACGGGAAACGTGGTATCCGTGCGGGGCAAGCCAGGTGGAGAGAAGGGCGCCCACCTCATCCCGGACGGCCTCGTAGCCGACGTAGGTGGGAGGGATGGTGAGCGTCACATCCCGTCCCTGGCGCGTGAAGGTGGCCTGGTGCTGGGGACGTGGCTTGGCGACGACTATGAGGGAAGCGGCGCTGCGCAGATCGTCAGGTAAAGCGAACTCGAACCAAGTGAGCCGGGTGCGGAAGAACTCGGCATCGAACTGACCCTCGGCGTGGCGACCTTGGATCTCGCGGCGCAGATCGCCTAGGCGGGCGACGGAGACGATGCGGGCGCTGAGGCCCTGCTCTGCAAGGTGTGCGCAGAGGCTATCGATCAAAGATGGCATGGCAGACTCCTTGGCATGTGGCTCATGGCGGGCAGCAGATGGCCGAGCGCACCCGGAGGGGCAATCCGGGCCCTGCTTGACGGCAGGGCCCGGAGCAACCTCACATTGGCGCAGTGCGCGGGCGGCGGCTAGTAGTTGCCAAACACCATGGGGAGGTAGATGCGCCAGACCTGCTGGATTGTCAGTGTGAGCGGCACGGCGACGACCGGCGTGGCAGGATCGTTGCTGAGCACGCACAGCGTCCCGTTGTAGGTAGTGCCTACGGGAAGGCCGGTGGAGTCGAAGGTGACATCCACCAGGGAGCTTTCGCCTGCCTCGGTTGTGCCGCTCACGGGCGAGACGCTGGCCCAGGGAATATCGCTGGGCAGATCGCAGACGCCGGGCAGCACTTCGGCCAGGGAGAGGTCGTCGTAGTAGACCTCTGTCGCGCCGTTGGCAAAGAGGTCGACGGCGCCGATGTTGAGCGTGCCCCCGCCGCTGAGGCCTTCGGTCCAGGAGTCTTCGAAGAGCAAGTCCCCGCCGTAGTAGAAGCGCTGCACATCATTGTAGAGGTCGATCTCGACGAGGATGTCGACCCACTCCCCACGGATGAGGGGCAGCGTTCCCCCAACGGGTCCGTCGTTGGTGACCATGTCCAGGGTGCCGTTGAAGTCGACCTGGGTGGACCAGTTGTTGGTGGCGCCGGCGTCGTCGTACTGGTTCAGGAGGATGAAGTAGGTCTCGCCGCTGAAGCCATCGGGTATGTACTGCGAAGCGGTGTAGTGCCAGATGCCGGTGGTGTAGCCGGAGTACTCGTGGACGAGGTCGCTGGCCCCCGCGATCTCGGCCGAGTTCGGCGCGCTGACGGCGTAGGTATCGCGGGTGTAGGCGGTAGCGGCGGGATCGTTGGCCCATCCCTTCCAGCCGCCCAGGCCGTGGAGCGAGACATTGGTGGCGTAGGAGTCAAAGTTGTCGGCCCAGTCGAGCAGCTCGGGGCCGAGGCGCGTCGCGCCGTCGTCCTCGGCGATCTCCCACTCCAACGGACTGGCGCCGCTGTTGGAGATCTCCAGGGGGTAGGTTTCCACGGCATCAGGCTCCATCACGCTGCTCATGTGGTCGGGGCTGACCGAGATGACGGGTGGGCCCGTGACCGGGACGACGGCGACCGGGAAGTGGGCCGCAGGGATCGACGGGTCAGAAGGGGTGAAGATCACGGTTCCAAAGGCCCAAACGCCGAGGGGCAGGTCGCTCACCTCAGCCGACAAGACCAACTGCTGCGCGGCCCCGCCAGCCAGGTCGAACTGGGAGGGCGTCACGGTCAGGGTCATGCCGGCCGGAGCCTCCGCCGTCGCGGTCCAGGAGACGGTGGTGCCAAGCGTGCTCTGGATGGTGCGCGACCAGTAGCAGGTACCGGCGCACTCTTTGTTGCTGAGGCTGGGCAGGTTCAGGGTCCTTGGGTCGCCGCCCAGCGCAGGGTTGGCGGCCTGGTAGTTGGCCATGGTCTCGTCCAGCACGAAGCCTGCCAGTGCTGCGCGCGTCAGGTCATCGCGCCCAGCTCCGACGTCAAAGGGGTCGGCCGGCGTGGTGCCGTCCTCCTTGCGCAGGTTGGCCGTAGAGGTGGTCGTCATGAGGGCCGACTTGATCTGGCTGGGTGTCCAGGAGGGGAAGAGGGCGGTGAGCAGGGCACCGGCGCCGGCATTGTGCGGGCTTGCCATGGAGGTGCCCCCTAGCCACTCCAGCTCGATTCCGTTGCGGTAGGCGGCGAGCACGGCGACGCCGGGTGCTGCCATATCGGGCTTGAGCAGGTCGAGGTTGGTGCTTGGGCCGCGGGAGGAGAAGCTGGCCATGATGTCGCCGTTCTCGGGAGAGAGGTCCTCCGTCGTGCCGGGGATGGTGGCGGTATGCCCGGAGCCGTCCGCCAGCCAGGCCTTGAGCACGACGCCGTCGTCGTAGGTGAGGTGGACGGCGGGCAGGTAGTGGGCATCGGCCGTCAGCGAATTGCCGCTGGCCGCGTCGTTGGCCAGAGCAAACCCTCCGGCACCTCCGGCCAGGACATTGGCTCCCTTGTCCACGCGCGCGTTGGTGCCTCGGTCGCAGACGACGATCTCGTCATTGGTCCAGGTGCCGGCAGGGAAGGGATTGAGGCAGAGGGCATCGCCGAAGTCGCCTGCGTAGACGATGGGTGCCGGGCCATGGCCCGTCGTGATGGCCTGGCCAACCATGTCGGCAGGCGGGGTGATGCCGCCGGTCATGTCGACCAGGGAGTTGGCATAGACCCGGTTGTGGGTGGTGGCGGCGACGGTGGAGACCCAGGGGGAGCGGTGAGCCACCGTGCCGGCCCCGGGGCCGTTGTTGCCGGCCGAGGTCGAGACGAAGACACCGGCATCGGTGGCACCCAGGAATGCCAGCTCTACCGAGTCGTAGTAGGGGTTGTTGCCGCCGGAGATGGAGAAGTTGATTACGTCGACTCCGTCGGCAATGGCCTGGTTGACGGCAGCCACCGAGTCCGCGGTGCCACAGCCAGAGTCATCGCAGACATCGTACATGACCAGGTTGGCATGAGGGGCAACGCCGGAGATCCAGGTGTCGACCACATAGCCGGAGGGCGTGGTCTTGGCAGCATGGTAGTGGTTGCCGGCTGCGGTGCTGGAGGTATGGCTGCCATGGCCATTCGTGACATCCTCAGGACTGCCTGGCTCTGTGGTGTAGGACCAGGCGCCGATCAGCTTGTCGTTGCAGAAAGCCGGGTTGTCCACGCAGTAGCCGACATAGTGACCGGAGCCCCACGGGTTGGTATGGTCGTAGCCATCGCCGCCGACGTCGGCGAAGGATGGATGGTCGGAGTTGATGCCGGTGTCGAGGACGCCGACAATGACGCCCTCGCCCTTGGTGCCGACGCCTCCGGGGACCGCGCTGCCGTCCCAGATGGACGGCGCCCCGATCCAGGGCACGCTCACGTCGGTGTCTGGCTGCTCGATGGTCTCGCGCTGAACGCCGATCACGCCGGGCAGGCCGGCCACGGCCTTGGCCTCTTGGGCTGTCAGTTGCACAGCCAGGCCGTTCAGGGCAACGTCGTAGCGGTAGATGACGTCCACGCTGCGTGCCAGGGCCTGTTCTACGGTGGCGATGGTCGCGGAGTGGCGACCGGCCAGGTAGCGGAGGTAGGCGACGGACGCCGGGCTCTTGGCGTCGAGCTTGGTCACGCCGCGTGCGGTGGGGTTGGTCGCTTCCAGCCCCGGCAGTCCGCCCCGGTAGCTGCTCAGAGAGTCCCCCTCAAGCAGGACGATGTAGGTGGAGAGACCGGCCGGGTCGGGCGCCGGGAGCGCGCTCACGGGGATGGCGAGCACCAGGACCATCATCGTGACGGCCAACAATCCATAGGCTTTGCTCTTCATACGTGTGTCTCCTTGGCTGGGTTTTGGGCAGATTGTACCGCTTGGGGCGACACTGCCCGGACGTCGCCCACATCAGAGCCCTCCGGCCTGGGCGAACTGCTGCCGACCGCTCACCGTCCAGGTTGGGTGGGCCGCAGGGCCGGCTGAGCCCCGATCGGGACGCGGTGAGGGACGTATTCAACGGGTAGGATGTTCGTGCAGAGGCAAGACCTCCTTTCGGGTCATAGAAACCGGGAACAGCCCCGGCACACCCGCTGCGGCCGGGGGCCGACGACCCGCATAGAGCCAGTATACCATGGTCCGGGGGGAGGCGCAAGCGAGGGTAGAGACGCTCGGGTTCTGCGGGGGGATGGGGGAGCCCAGTGCGTGGGTGGGAGATCGGCCTGTTCGTGGGGCTGCCGATGGTGGTGTGCGCGGCCACCGCGCTTGTGTGCCGGCGGCGGGTTGGCCGCCTGGCCCGCGGTTGACGAGGCGGGATGCGCAGAGGGCGGAGGCGTGCCGCCCGGCGCCGGCGCGCCCCAGGCCCGTCTTGCCGGAGTTGACGTCCGGCCGGATCGAGGGTACGATGTCGCAGGGTCCACCCTCTCGGAGCCGGCCGGCGGTCCGGGGACCGGGGTCACCCCCAACCGATACGGCAGTCGATCGGCGCTGTCAGCCGGCTCTGAGAAGGACGGGCGCTTTGAACAGGAGCGAGTCGTATCGCCTCGTCGAGATCGGGGCCATCCTGGCCTTCCTGGTGGCGACCGCTGCGCTCGTCGTCGCGGACCCTTCGCCCGGCGCATTGGCGGTCGAGAAGCTGCCTCCCAGCGGGGCAATCGAAGCGCACGCATATGCCATGCCGAACCAGGGTTGGGCTCCCCTGACAGTCTACTTCAGCGCCTTTGGGAGCAGCTCCACAGCGGGCGAGATCGCCCGGTACGAGTGGGACCTGGACGCCAACGGCCGCTACGACGCCGACGCCACAGCCTCGGGTGGGTATGCCTCCTATGTCTACAAGAAGTCGGGGACCTACCGAATCGGCCTGAAGGTGACCGACAGCACGGGACAGGCCGCGTCCGACGCCGTGACGGTGACGGTGCGCTATCCGGCCTCCAGCAGCGTGGACTACTGGACGATCTTTGACGACAGCCGGGTGCGCCGTGTCGAGATGCGCTTCAGAAGCTCAGATTGGGAGACCATCTGGACTGGTCCGGCGAAGACCCGCGTGCCGGCCGACATTGTCCTCTCCGGCGAGGTGGTCAAGTCAGTCGCGGTAAGCACGAAGGGCAATGCCTCTCTCGAGATGTCCGGTCAGAAGAAATCGTGGAAGGTCGATACCGACTACTACGTGCCCGGGCAGGAGTACCGCAATCTGAAGCAGCTGCTCTTCCACAACAACTTTGCCGATGCATCGCTGCTGCGCGAGAAAGTGGCCTACGACATGATGGCCTTCGCCGGCGTACCGACCGGGCACGCGGCGTACGTCGAGCTTTGGATTGACCTCGTCGACGACAGCGAGCCGGCCGAATACTGGGGCGTGTACACCATGGTCGAGCGAGTCGACGCCAAATTCGTGGCCAACCGGTTCGGCCGGGACCAGGGCACGGGCAACCTCTACAAGGCGGATGCCACGCCCAACGAGGGGTCAGCCGACCTCGCTTACTACGGCCCAGATATCGAGATGTATCCCAAGCCGCGGGGCGCGGTGGCCTACGGGCTTCAGACCAACCTGGACAGCCCTGACTACGGGGACATCATCCAGCTGTGCTACGTGATCGACGGCGTGGAGTATGCCGCTCCCGAGCAGTTTGCCGGCGCGTTGGAGGGAGCGCTCAACGTGGACGGCTACCTGCGCTACCTGGCAGTCATCTTCACCAACTTGAACCTAGACACCTACCCGTATACGGGCAACAACTTTTACCTCTACAACGATCCGGCAACGGGCAAGTTCGAGGTCCTGCCGTGGGACTTGAACAACTCGTGGGGCCATTTTGGGGGCGACGCGCAGTTTCCTCTGTACGGCGCGCCCTGCTGCCAGGGGCCGCTGGCGTGGGCACCGCTCTTCACCAAGGTCTTCCAGGTGGAGGAGTATCGCCGGGATTACGCTGCCTATGTCGACCTCCTTGTCCGCTTCTGGCTGAACGACGAGGCGTTCGGCGCGCGGGCGGCGGGCTGGCAAGCGCTGCTTGCCCCCTACCTGACCAAGGCGACTGGGGACAAGGCATACACCGGACCGGACGCGAGGATGCAGGTCGGCGATTTCTCGCGGGACGGGCTGGGTCTCGTTGCCCTGACGCGACAGCGCTGCGCCTACCTGCGGAGTGTGCTCGATTCGGGGCAATGGCGGACGGACGTACCCGAAGCAAACGCAAGGCCCGCCGGGCTGCCGGCGCCGGTGCCCCAGGCCGGTGAACCCTAGAGAGTGAGGTGGAGGATGCGAAGGAACAGATGGTGGCCGCACGTCGTGATCGCGATCCTGCTCGGGGCCGCGCTGCTGGTCCCGGCGGGCGCCGGTGCGCAGGCCGGCGGATTCCAGGAACCGTTCTCTGACGAGAGCCTGCCCGGCTGGGAGCACCCGGCCGAGGCAGCCGTCGTAGAGGGCGCGCTCGAGGTGCGGCCGGGCGGGTATGCCCTGCACTTTGGGGACTGGCGCGACATCGCCCTTGCCGTCAGGCTGCGCTTTTCGGGTGAAGGGCAGGCCATCATCCGATACTACTTCCGGGATGAGGGCAGTTACGCCCTCGTCGTCACACCTGGGAGTCTGTCGGTGGAGAAGAACCAGGGCCAGTCCCCCGTCTCGCTGGGGCACGCGGAGGTGGCGGCGCTTCAACCCGATACGTGGGTGAGCGTCGAGATCGCCGTCTCGGGCGGCGAGCACCAGGTTCGTGTCGACGACGAGCTGGTGCTGGAGGCGACAGATCCCGAGCCGCTGGAAACGGGGGCGATCCTCCTCACGACGCAGGGCGGCCTGACGGCGGCATTCGACGACCTGGAGGTGCGCGGGACGCATACGGCCGGCCCCACGGGAGCAGAAGCCGCCGTCCAGCCGCAGGGCGCGGGCGCTGCCGCTCAGCCGCCGGCCACGGAGCGTGCCGCGCCGCCTGTGGCCTCCTCCTCTACAGGGGGTGCGCTGGAGGGCTTGGCCGCCGAGCTCTTTGCCAGCCAGGCAAGCCGGCCGGACCTGGTCACCTTCCTCATCAACCTCATCCTGGCGGCGGCCTGCTCGGCCATCCTTGGCCTCGTCTACGTGCACTGGGGCGCCTCGCTAAGCAACAGGCGGAAGTTCGCCGCGAACCTGATCCTGATGGCCATGACGACGACGTTCATTATCCTGGTGGTGCGCTCGTCGGTGGCGCTGAGCCTGGGGCTGGTCGGCGCGCTGTCCATCGTGCGCTTTCGCACGGCCGTGAAGGAGCCGGAGGAGCTGGCCTACCTGTTCGTGGCGATCGGGATTGGCATCGGGCTGGGCGACAACCAGCGGCTGATCACCCTGCTTGCGATGGCCGGCGTGACGATCATCATCCTGCTGCAGCGCCTCCTGCGGCGCCCCGAGGCGGACATGAACCTCCACCTGGCGGTCGCCAGCCACGGCCCGGACAGGCCGGAGCTTGGCGAGATCCTGGCGGCGCTGCGCCCGCACATCACGAAGCTGAGACTGCTGCGCTTTGACGAGACCGCCAGTGGGCTGGAGGCGGCGTTCCTAGTGGAGTTTGGGCGCATGGAGCGGCTGAACGAAGCCCGTGCCGCGCTGAGGGCGCTGTCGGAGTCGATCGAGATCAGCTTCACGGACGACAAAGGGCTGTGGTAGGCCGGGCGAGCGATCCATGAGCGACGCACACCTGCGGGAGGTCCGCTACGAGCGCAAGCTCGTGGTCCAGGGCATGGATGCGGGCCAGGTGAGGATGCTGGTCCGGCGCCACCCGGGGATGTTTGGCGAGTCCTACCCACCGCGGATGGTCAACAACCTCTATCTCGACACGGAGGAGCTGGAGAATTATGCCGCGAATGTGAGCGGCATAGGAGAGCGCCGCAAGGTGCGGGCGCGGTGGTACGGGGAGATGTTCGGGGAGGTGGCAGCGCCGAAGCTGGAAGTGAAGGTAAGGCACGGGGCGGTGGGGGAGAAGTATTCGTACGACTTGCCGGCGTTCGTGCTGGGGGAGGGCTTTTCGCAGCGGGGGTTCCAGGGGATCGTGCAGGGGTCGGACCTGCCCGAGGGGGTGCGACGCCGGGTACTCTCGCTGCAGGTGGTGTTGGCCAACCGATATCTGCGGTGGTACTACGCGTCTCGCGACGGGCGCTGGCGGATCACGGTGGACACGGGGATGACGTACTGGCAGGTGAAGAGGGACTACAGCCGGTTCCGGGTCAAGTTCGTGGACCGGGGCCGGGTGGTCGTGGAGCTGAAGTACGGGGTGGGGCTGGAGCCGCAGGCGGACAGGGTTGCGGGTTTCTTTCCGTTTGCGGTGACGAGAAACTCCAAGTATGTGACGGGGATCGAGCGGGTGTATGTGTGAAGATGTCCGGGACGGAGTAGGCACCCCGGCCGAGGAGCTCCATCCGGGCGTTGGCGGCGATCCAGCGAAGGTGGGGGAGGTGGCTCGTCATGGCCCCTCCTTCGTCCCCCCGCTGTGCCCGTGGAAGCCAGGCGATCACTCGTAGCGCAGAGCGTCGATCGGGTGGAGGTTGGCGGCGCGCAGGGCGGGGTAGGTGCCGAAGATGAGGCCTACGGCACTGGAGACACCGACGGCCAGAAGCACCACTTGTGGCGTGATCTGGGTGACGAGGTCCTCGGAGAGGTTGGTGACGAAGGCAGAGACCGCCATGCCAAAGAGAATACCGAGGACACCGCCGGTGATGGAGAGCACGATGGCCTCCAGCAGAAACTGGACGAGGATGTCGCGCCGGGTGGCGCCGACAGCTTTGCGGATGCCGACCTCGCGGGTGCGCTCGGTGACCGACACGAGCATGATGTTCATGATTCCGATGCCGCCCACGAGGAGGCTGATGCCGGCAATGGCCCCAAGAAAGATGGTGAGCACGCCTGTGATCTGACCGGCGATTTCGAGGATCATCTGCTGGGTGGTGATGTCAAAGTCATCGGGATCGCCCGTCTCGAGGCCATGGCGATCGCGCAGGAGGGAGGTCATTTGGTCGACGGCAGCGTCTACCTGCGTCTCGTCGATGACGCTGGCATAGAGGATGGAGAGGGGCCGCTGGCCGGAGAGGGTGCGCTGCGTGAAGAAGCGCGCCTGGGCGGTGGTGATCGGCACAAAGGCCGAGCGGTCTTCCTGGCCGAAGCCGCCCTGTTCCTTGAGGATACCGACGACCTCGAAGGGCACGCCGTCGATAGAGACTGACTGGCCGATGGGATAGTCGTCCTCGGCAAAGAGGTCGCCGTAGAGCGACCAGCCAAGCACCGTGACGCGCGCCTGGCTTTCGAGGTCGGCCTGGGTGAGGAAGCCGCCGAGGACGAGGCTCAGGTTGCGAACCTGGGCATAGTCGGCGTTGGTGCCGGTGACGGTGGAGAACTTGGCCTCTTCGCCATGGGTAATACGCAGGGAGTTCTGGACGACGGGGGCGACAGAAACCAGCGCTGGGGCGTTGAAAGGATCGGCAAGCGCCTCGGCGTCTGCGGACGTCAGGTAAGCGGGGCGGATAGAGCCTTCGGGGCGCTCAGGCGAGACGATGATGAGGTTGGAGCCGATGGCCTGGATTGAGCCGGCGACGGTGGTCTGCACGCCCTGGCCGACGGAGAGCAGTGCGACGACAGAGCCGACCCCGATGATGATGCCCAGCATGGTGAGGAGGGCGCGCAGTTTGTTCGTATTGAGGCCGGTGAAGGCGGTGCGCAGGCTCTCGAGGATGCTCACAGCACACGCTCCGGCCCGAAAATGGGCTCGTCACGGTCGACCAGCCCATCGCGCAGGTGGATGACTCGGCGGCTATGGGAAGCGATACCGGCGTCGTGGGTCACAAAGACGACGGTGATACCCTGGGCATTGAGCCGCTCAAAGATGGCCAGGATCTCGGCACCGGAGCGGGAGTCGAGGTTGCCGGTTGGCTCGTCCGCCAGGATGATGCTGGGGCGATTGACGAGGGCGCGGGCAATGGCCACCCGCTGCTGCTGGCCGCCGGAGAGCTCGTCGGGCTTGTGGTTCCTGCGGTCTCCCAGGCCGACCGTCTCGAGCGCATCGCTGGCGCGGTGATGGCGCTCGCGGGCGCTGATGCCTGCGTAGAGGAGGGGGAGCTCGACCTGGCGCTGCGCGGTGGTGCGGGGCAGGAGATTGAACTGCTGGAAGACAAAGCCGAGCTCCTGGTTGCGGACGTGGGCCAGCTGCCGGTCGGTGAGCCGGCTGACGTCACGGCCGTTGAGGCTGTAGGTGCCGGCCGTGGGGGAATCGAGGCAGCCAATGACGTTCATCAGAGTTGACTTGCCGGAGCCGGACGGCCCCATGATGCTCAGGAACTCGCCCGCGTCAACGTGGAGTGAGACGCCGCAGAGGGCGTGTACGTCGACGGTGCCCATGTGGTAGGTCTTGGTGATACCGGTGAGCGTGATCATGGGTGGTTGTCGCCGCCGGGGCGGAACTCGCTGAAGGGGCTGCTGGAGAAGCTGCCGGCGCCGGGGATCTCAGGGAGGACGAGGATATCGCCTTCGTCGACGCCGTCGAGGATCTGGACGTTGGCGGCGTCACGCAGCCCGATCCGGACCTCCACCTGCTCGGTCAGGCCGGAGGTGAGCTGGCGTGTCGCGAAGTAGCGTCCCGCCTCGCGGTCGGCGGTGACGGCGCGGCTGGGCACGATCAGGGCATCTGCCGCAGCGGCGGTGACGATTTGCACATCGGCGGTCATGCCGATGCGGACGGGCAGGTCACCGGGCGCGAAGGCGATCTGCACCTGATAGGCCTGGGCGCCGCTCTGGTTCGTGGCGGCGGGAGCGATCATCTCGACGGTGCCGTCGACGGTTTGGCCGGGCAGGGCGGTGAAGGTGAGGTGAGCAGCCTGGCCCTCAGCCAGCTCGGAGACATCGACCTCGTCGATAGACACGTCCAGCAGGAAGCTTCCGGCGCTGTCCACAACGGCAGCGGGCGAGCCGGGCGTCGCGTATTGGCCGGCTGCGACGCTGAGGGCGACGATGATGCCGTCGAAGGGAGCACGGAGGATGGCCTCGTCGAGCTGGGCCTGGGCCTGTTCGAGGGCAAGCTGGGCCTCGTCGTAGGTGGCCTGCGCAACAGCGAGCGCATCGGCGTCGGGCAGGGACCGCAGCTGGGCAAGAGCTGCCTGCGCCTGGGCGACCTGGGCGTTGGCCGAGGCCAGCTCGCTGGCGGTGGGGCGAGCCTTGATCTGGGCAAGTGCTGACTGTGCTTGGAGCATCTGTGCCTTGGCGGAGGCCAACTCGTAGGGTGTGGGCCGGGCGAGAAGGGTGTCGTAGTTGGCCCTGGCCTGGATGAGGGCATTGGTGGCTGACTGGAGCTCCAGGGACTGGGGGAGCATACCGATGATGGGTGAGTTCTTGACCGCGTCGTACGCGGCCTGGGCCTCCTGGACATTGGCCTCGGCCTGCACAAGGGCAGCCTCGGCAGCGGTGCGCTCGGGGGCGGTGGCGCCTGCTTTGACGGTATTGTGGAAGGCGACGGCGCTGTCGTAGGCAGCCTGGGCATAGGCAATCTCCTCGGGCAGAGGACCGGCCTTGACCCTGTCGTAGGCGGCCTGGGCCGATGCGAGCACCGCCTCAGCCGAAGCGATTTCCTCAGCGTTCGCGGGCCGCTGCGCCTGCTGGAGGCGCGCCCGGGTGGTCTGCAGAGAGGCCTGGGCACGGGCGACCTGCCTCTCGAGCGCCGTGGTATCGAGGCGGGCGATCTCGTCGTCCGTCTGTACGGCCTGGCCTTTGACGACCGAGACACCGACGACCTTGCCGGTGGACGAAAAGGAGAGGGAGGCGCGCTGCTCGGCGGCGACGTTGCCGGTGGCGCTGACAGTCTGCTCGATAGAGCCACGCGCAACGGTTGCCGTGGTTACGGTGACGCTCTGGGCGGAGCGGTCTTGGAGCCGCGGGCGCACGACAAAGATGCCCACGGCGACCAGGGCGAGAACGAGGAGCAGGATGCCGCCAACCAGGAGTGGTTTCTTCATAGTATCCTCCATGCGTGCATGGGCCGGTACTGAGGCACATGCAGACAGTCGATTATACAGCCGAGGAGGCCAGCGCGGAAGTAGGCAGGGTCACATCGCGCGCATGGCATCGGGACTGCGGCGGCTCAAGAACGCGCGCCTGGCACAGCGCCTTCCGCTAGAAGGAAAAGTCGAACCAGTTCGTGCCGGTGCAGGTGCCGCAGAGGAGAACGATGAGGAGGATGACGAGGATGACGCCGCAGCCGACGCCGCCGCAGCCGCCCCTGCCAAAGCCCAAGTTCTTCTGAAGCCACGAGTAGACCGCGCTGATGATACCAATCCTGAGAAGGCCGCCGAGGCACCCGGGACGGTCGTCCATTTCTGTCCCCTTTCCTGAGTTATCGAGTGTGGGCGGTGCGCCGCCCACACTCAGTACTACGAAAGAACGCGAGAAGCGTTGCAGGCGTAGGCTCAGAAGACCTGCTGTAGGATATAGATCGACTCGTTGGCGAAGCGGATGAAGGGCTCAGGATAGAGACCAATCACCAGTATGGCAAGGGTCGTCACGGTCAGGCCGGCCAAGAGACCGGGCGGCACGCGGACGGGTTCGGCGTCCTCGGCGGCCGGCTCGAAGAAGACCTGGCGAACCACATTCAGGTAGTAGAAGGCGGCGACGACGCTGGTGACGATGCCCACGATGGCCAGGAGCAGTGCCTGCCAGAGCCCCATCTGGATGGCCGACCCAAAGACCAGGAATTTGCCTAGGAAGCCGGCGGTGCCGGGAATGGCAGCCAGGGAAAGGAAGCCGATGAGCAGGACAAAGGCCAGGACCGGCGACCGCTTGACCAGGCCGCGATAGTCGGCAATCTCGGTGGAGCCGGTGGCATGCTCGAAGGCAATAACGGCGAGGAAGACAGCCAGGTTGGTGAAGAGGTACCCGAAGAGGTAGAAGAGCGAGCCGTTGACGCCGAGGAAATTGGTGGCGACGTCGGTGCGCAGGCAGATGAAACCGATAAGGATGTAGCCGGCCTGGGCGATGGAGGAGTAAGCGAGCATGCGCTTGATGTTGGTCTGGCGCATGGCGATGAAGTTGCCCAGGATCATGGATAGGACTGAGAGGGCCATCAGGAAAGAGAACCAGCCGATATTCCAGCGGAAGCCGTAGAGGGAAGTGAGGAAGACGCGCATCATGATGGCGAAGCCTGCGGCCTTGGAAGCGACGGAAAGGAAGGCAGTGACAGGCGTTGGCGCTCCCTCGTAGGTATCGGGCGCCCACTGGTGAAAGGGGGCGAGAACGATCTTGAAGCCGAAGCCGGAGAGGAGCAGGATGATGGAGGCGACGGCGAGCCACTGGACAGAGGGGTCTCCAGCGGTCAAGCCGTCCCGGATGGCCGCCAGGTTGGTGGTGCCGGTGGCGCCGTAGAGGAGCGACATGCCATAGAGCATGACGGCGGAGGCGACGGCACCGTAGAGGAAGTACTTGATGCCCGCCTCATTGGACTTTTGGTCGCCGCGCAGGTAACCGGCGAGGATGTAGGAGGTGATGCTCAGGAACTCCATGCCGAGGTAGAGGGTGATCAGGTCGATGGCGGAGGAGGCGAGGCAGATGGCCAGGCAGGCAAAGACGAGCAGGGCAAAGAACTCGCCGCGGTAGGGCGTGCTGCGGGGCTCGCCTTTCTCACCGCCGGCCTTCAACCAGGGAGCCGCGGCGAGAGATACCAGCGCGACTGCGACGATGGCGAGGATCTTGAAGAAGAGGGAGAAGGGGTCCACCGCCATCATTGCGAGGACCGCAACGGGTTCGGTACCCAGGAGAAGACAGGTTGCGACGAGGGCAGTCCCCAGGCCGATGAGCGCGATGGCGGGAAGCCAGTAAGCCTTGGCCCGCTCGTTCCGTGCAGGGCGCCTGGTCCGCGTTGGCCAGACCAGGTCGGCGACCAGGATCGCGACCCCGGTGAGCAGCAGGATGAGCTCGGGTGAGAGCAGTCGTATCGTGTTACCTAGGTTCAAGACTCACCTCCACACTCAATACACAATGCAGAATACGCGATTCGCAGTCGAGCATGGCCCATTGAGCACTGTGCATTAGCCGAAGAGCCACTTGGCGAACGTGTTGAAGAAGTTCACGAGCGGTGTAGGAAAGATGCCGAAGCCGATCATGAAGAGGACGAGCGGCCAAAGCGTCACCTTTTCAAAGGTCAGCAGGTCGGTGAGCTTGGAACCGTGCGTGACTTGGTCCCACTTGGCCTGGTCGAAATCGCCCAGGAAGACGTGCTGGACGATCTTCCAGAGGATGTAGGCAGCCGTGACGATGATGCCAAGGACACCGATCGCAGCAAAGACGGGCATGATCTGGAACGCGCCCCGGAAGACAAAGAACTCGGCCCAGAAGCCGGCCAGGCCGGGCAGCCCGAGGCTGGCGAGGGCGGTGACGAGGAAGATGCCGTAGTAGTAGGGAGTGACTTTGGAGAGCCCACCAAAGTCCATGAGGTTGCGGGTGTGGGCGCGCTCGTAGATGACGCCGACGAGGAAGAAGAGGCCGCCCGTGATAATGCCGTGGTTGAACATCTGGAGGGCAGCCCCGTTGGAGGCCATGGCGACGGCGTCGGCCGCCTTGGCGTTGCCCCAGCCGGCGGCAGCCGCCGCCAAGCCAAGGACAACATAGCCCATGTGGCTCACCGAGGAGTAGGCGATCAGGCGCTTGAGATCCCACTGGGCCATGCAGACGAGTGCGCCATACACGATGGAGAGGAGGGCGAGGATGGGGATGACGGGCACAGTGGTGGAGTAGAACTTGAACTGCTCAGGGAAGATAGGCAGGGCGATACGGAACATGCCGTAAGCGCCGAGCTTGAGGAGGATGCCGGCCAGGATGACTGAGCCAGCGGTGGGCGCTGCGGTGTGGGCATCGGGCAGCCAGGTGTGGAAGGGAAAGAGCGGGACTTTGATGGCGAAGGCGATGAAGAATGCCCAGAAGGCGGCGGTGGCGAGCCAGGCGGAGCCGCCAAAGACGAGCCCGAGAGGTCCCTGCGCTCCGAGCCCTTGGGTCAGCTCGATGATGTCGAAGGTGCCGTGGTAGAAGTAGATGCCCAGGATGGCCAGCATCATGAAGACACTGCCGGCCAGGGTATAGAGGAAGAACTTGATCGCGGAATACTGCGGCCGGTCCTTGGGCTGGCCCCAGATGCCGATGAGGAGATACATGGGCACCAAGCCAATCTCCCAGAAGACGTAGAAGAGGACCAGGTCAAGCGAGACAAAGACACCGAACATGCCCATCTCGAGCAGGAAGAAGAGGAGGAAGAACTCCTTGACCCGTTTGGTGATGGTGAAGGAGGAGTAGATCATGCAGAGCAGGGTGAGCAGGCCGGTGAGGAAGATGAGTGGGATGGAGAGGCCATCGGCACCCAGATGGTAGTTGATGTTGAGGGTAGGAATCCAGGGGAGAGAGGTCTCGAACTGAATGCCGCCGGCCGCCTTGTCGTAGGCGAACCAGAGGTAGGTGGCTAGCCCAAAGGGGATGACGCTGATGGCGATCGACAGGTACTTGATGAGGCGCTCCTGGCTCTTGGGAATGAGCAGGATGACGAGTGCCCCGAGCAGTGGGACGAAGGTGATGATTGTCAGCAGTAGGCCCATTTAACTCCTCCAGTCAATGCACAAGTAGCAATGCACAAGTGTCAAGTCGCACTTCACGATTCGGAGCGCAGACTCGCATCTCCGTTAGCCTCGGACGAGAAAGAGAACCAAGAGCAGCAAGACAGTGGCGGCAGCTACCCAAAGATAGTTCTGGATCTTGCCAGTTTGGACGGCGCGCAGGAGCTCGCCAAACCAGGAGGTCAGGCGGCCGATGCCGTTGACGGCGCCGTCTATGACCGGATTGTCCACGAACTTTTTCAGGGCTTCGGAGAGCCAGCGACCGAAGCGGCCGACACCATCGACAATGGGGTCGATCACGATCTTGTCGTCAAAGTCGAAGCAGGCCTTGGAGAGGCGGATCACGGGGCGGATGATGGTGGCCTGGTACAGCTCGTCGATGTAGTACTTGTTCTTGAGCAGGGTATAGACGGGACCCAGCGGTTTTTGGATGGGATCGACCCGTTCGGTGACCGGCCTGCGGCCATAGATCAGCCAGGCGATGATCCAGCCGCCGACGGCGACCAGGGTAGAGATGGCAGCGATGAGCAGGCTGAACTCGCCGTGGGGCAGGTGCTCGCCTCCTATCACTGCATTCTGGCCGATGAGGTGGAAGAACTGGTTGGCCCAGGGCGTCCCGAAAAGGCCGAGGATGGTGGCAAAGACGGCCAGGATGATCAGGGGCCAGGTCATGGTGCCGACGGACTCGGGCGCGTGCTTGGCGGCCTCGGTACGGGGCTTGCCGGCGAAGGTGAGAAAGATCTGGCGGCCGGTGTAGAAGGCGGTAAGGAAGGCAGCCAGAGTGAGCATGAGCCAGACAAAGAGGGCCCAGCCACTCTGGACGCCGAACTCGCCGCCATGAAGCACAGCGTGCCATGCCTCAGCGAGGATCTCGTCTTTGCTCCAGAAGCCTGCCCAGGGGAAGATGCCGGTGAGGGCCAGCGCGCCGATTATGAAGGTCCAGCCGGTGCGCGGCATGCGCTTGAGGAGGCCGCCCATGTTCAGCATGTCGTTGGCGTCAAACTCGCCCTCGGCATGAGAGTGGGCGTGGTGGTGACCGTGCTCGACGCCGTGGATGACGGAGCCGGAGCCGAGGAAGAGGAGGGCCTTGAAGAAGGCGTGGGTGATCAGGTGGAAGACTGCGGCGACGTAGGCTCCGACGCCCAGGGCGGCGATCATGTAGCCGAGCTGACTGATCGTCGAGTAGGCAAGGACGCGCTTGATATCGTTCTGAGCGATGGCGATGGTACTGGCAAAGAGGGCGGTGAAGGCACCGATGAAGGCAATCACGCCGAGCTGAGCGCCGCCGTGCACCGCGACGATGAGCGGGAAGGAGCGAGCGACCAGGTAGACGCCAGCAGAGACCATGGTGGCGGCGTGGATGAGGGCACTGACGGGCGTGGGACCTTCCATCGCGTCTGGCAGCCAGATGTGGAGCGGAAACTGGGAGGACTTGCCGACCGCGCCTCCGAAGATGAGGAGAGCGATCAGCGTGCCCCAGGGTACGGTGCCGAAGGCATAGGTCGTCGCCAGGGTGTCGAGGGTCTCTTTCGCAAACACCTCACGGAAGGAGAGGGTACCGGTCTGCGAATAGAGCAGGAAGATGCCGGCGAGCATGAAGGCGTCGCCGACGCGGGTGGTCAGGAAGGCTTTCAGGCCGGCCTGCTTGGGCGTGATGCGCTTGGGGTCGGAGTAGGACTTGTCGAACCAGAAGCCAATGAGGAGATAGGAGCAGAGGCCCATCAGCTCCCAGAAGACAAGAAAGGTGAAAAAGTTGTCGGAGACGACCAGGCCGAGCATACCGCAGGCAAAGAGGGAGATGTAGGCAAAGAAGCGAGAGTAGCGGGAGTCGACCTCTTCGGTGCCAAAGTTCATGTAGCCCTTGGAGTAGATGAAGATCATGAGGCAGACAAAGGGCACCATGAAGAGCATCAAGCCGGTGAGGGTATCCACGTGGAAGCCGAGCTTGAGCACCGAAGAGCCGGTGGGGACGTCGAGCAAGTGGACGGGGTAGCTCTGTGCCGGAGCGGTGAGGCTTTCGGCACCTGACCAGGACATGAAGAAGAGGACCCATCCCAAGACCCAGGCCAGGCCGATGCCGATCCAGGCGATCCAGGTCGAAAGGAGCCGGTTGCGGTTTGTCCAGAGGACGATCAGGGCAAAGGCAACCAACGGGAAGAGCGGGATTAGCCAGGTAATGTTGAAGAAGAACTCTTTCATGAGCTACCTCGCTCCTACAGCTTCATCGAGTCGACGTCTTCGACGTCCACGGTCCGGCGGTTGCGGTAGACGGCAAGTACGAGGGCCAGGCCGACGGCCGCCTCGGCGGCAGCCACGGTGATGACAATGATGGCAAAGACCTGGCCGCCCAAGGTCTGCCTGGCTGCCTCGACGTGGCGCCAGAAGGCCAGCAAGTTGATGTTGACGGCATTGAGCATTAGCTCGACGCCCATCAGGATGCCGATGGCATTCCGGCGGGAGAGGGCGGCATAGAGGCCGATGCAGAAGAGGGCCGCGGCGAGAATGAGATACCAGGCGAGCGGGACTTGCATAGCAGCCTCCTTTACTTCTCCCTCGCGATAATGACGGCGCCTACGAGGGCGACCAACAGCAGGATCGAGGCCACCTCGAAGGGCAGGGCAAAGTGCGCCGGGCTGGTGAGGGCCTGGCCGAGAGCGGCGATGGTGCCCGAGGAGACGGTCGATTCGGCGACAGGCCACTGGACGCGGAGCAAGATCAGGACAAGGACGGCCAGCAATCCGCCGGCGACGAACACCCCCAAGCCCCAGTCGGTGTTGCGCGCCTTGTAGTCGGCCGACATCATGTTGCGTGAGAGCATGACTGCGAAGATGATGAGGATGGAGATGGCGCCCACGTAGACGAGGAGCTGGAGCATGGCGAGGAACTCGGCCTCCAGCAGGATATAGAGGCCGGCGACGCCGACAAAGGAGAGGATGAGGTAGAGAGCAGAATGGAAGAGCTTGCGGTTGAGGACCACGCCCGCGGCGCCGGCCAAGGTGACGAGGCCAAGGATGATGAAGACGACCTGCGAGACGTTCATAGGCTGCCTACCTTTCCACAGCAACGATGCGCTTCAGGGCCGAGGGCCCCTCGATGCGGCGCGCCGCCCGGTTGAGGATGAAGAATGTGACGGCCAGGAGGGCGATGTTGGCGATCAGCATGACTGCGCCCTCGACCCAGGGGGCGGCCTTGGGGTTGGCGATCGGGAGCTTGACGACGAGCGCTGCCAGAAGCAGGTTGACGAGAGAGAGGGGAACGAAGAACTTCCAGGAGAAGGAAACGAGCTGGTCAAAGCGCATGCGAGGGAAGGTTCCCCGGAACCAGAGCATGACAAAGATGACGAGACAAGCCTTGGCAAAGACGATGACCGGCGAAAGCACGGGCGCGACATCTTCCAGGCCAAAGAACTTGTAGCCGCCGAGGAAGAGGGTGGAGATGATGATCGCTACGGCGAACATGTTGACGTACTCGGCGATGAAGAACATGGCGAACTTCATGCCGGAGTACTCGACCATGTAGCCGGCCACCATCTCAGAATCGGCCTCGAGCAGATCGACAGGTGACCGGTTGGCTTCGGCCATGGCACAGATGAGGAAGATGAAACCGGCAACGGGCATGACGACAAAGAAGGGTATGGTTTGCCGCTCGACGATCCCCTGCATCGACATGGTGTCGGTGAAGAGGACGACGGCGAGGATGCAGAGCACCATGGGTATCTCGTAGGCCAGCAGCTGGTTCACGACACGGAAGGCCGAGAGAAGGGAGAACTTGTTGTTGGCCCCCCACCCGGCGATCAGGACAGCCAGGACGTGAATGGAGCCGATGGCCAGGATGAAGAGGATGCCGACATTGAGGTTTTGGCCGATGACGCCACGGCCAAAGGGCAGGACGGCGAAGATAAGCACAGCCGGCATAGCGACCAGGAGGGCGGCGAGCATGTGAAGCCCTTTGTCGGACTTGCGCGGGACGATGTCCTCCTTGGTCAGCATCTTGATGGCGTCGGCGAAGGCGATCAGCGTGCCATAGGGCCAGACCCGGTTGGGGCCGGGCCGATCTTGCATGCGGGCGATCACCTTGCGCTCCATCGGGGTGAAGATGATGACAGCCAATATGCCGACGACCAGGAGGATGACGGCCAGGACAATGTCAATGATCAGGTTGACGCCCCAGACCGGCACGCCCCAGCCGGAGAGGACGCCCTCCAGCCAGTTGCCCAGCTGTACCCAGAAGTCGAGGACGAATTTCATAGGTGGTTTCCTCCCTACTGCCAGCGCAGGGCGCCCTTGCGCCAGGCATAGACGAGCCCGAGGACAAGGATGGCGACAAAGATGAAGGCTTCGAACCAAGCATAGAGGGGAAGCGCATGGTAGGCGACGGCCCAGGGGAAGAGGAAGGCGGCCTCGATGTCAAAGACGACGAATACGAGCGCGTAGATGTAGTACTGAGCACGGAACTGGACCCAGGTGTCGCCGACAGTGGGTTGGCCGCACTCGTAGGTGTCGGTTTTGGATGGGTTCGGCTTCTTGGGGCGCAGCAACCAGGCCACGCCCAGTGCAATGAAAGGGAACGCGATGGCCAAGAGCGCAAACACGCCAATGAAGTTGTAGTCTGACAGCAACGTCATACCCTCCCCATGCAGGCTGCGGAACGCGTCCGATTATGCCATGGTCCTTTCGAATAGACAAGTTGTGGGGGCCAATCGATGAGCCGCGGGCACCAGGAGACAGCAGGGACCGGGCCCGGGGTCCCGTGGGGCGAGGTATTCGGCCCGGTGAGGGGATCGTGGTACAATGGGGGAATGAGTGCGAGCATGGAGCCCCCCGAGCGAATGGCCTGGGATGCGCGGGTGTCGGCTATGGGCGGGCACCTGCTACAGAGCTGGTCGTGGGGCGAGCTGAAGAGGCAGTTCGGCTGGAGCGCGGAGCGCATCTCTGCGGGGACAGCCTGTGCCCAGGTGCTCTTTCGGACGGTGCCAGGAGGCTTGGGGAGTCTTGCCTACGTGCCGCGCGGGCCGGCCGCCGATCTAGGCGATGTCGAGGGCGTGCGCGCCCTTCTTGAGGCACTCCGGCCTGCGGCACGGAAGAGGCGGGCGATATGCCTGAAGGTTGAGCCCAACTGCGAGGAGACGCCAGACCTGGAGGGCGGCCTGCGGGCGATGGGCTTTCGGACCAGCCCACAGGCGGTGCAGCCCCGGCGCACGATCCTGGTGGACCTGGAGGGCTCGCCAGAGGCCGTACTGGAGCGGATGAAGCAGAAAACGCGCTACAACATCCGGCTGGCCGAGCGGAAAGGGGTGACCGTCCGATCGGGCAGCGAAGCGGACCTGCCGGCCTTCTACAGGATGATGGGGGTGACGGCGGAGCGCGACCGGTTCGACGTCCACAGCGAGGCGTACTACGCGGCAGCGCACCGGCTCCTGGTGCAGGCCGGGCGGGGAGAGCTTCTGCTGGCCGAGCATGAGGGGCGACTGCTGGCCGGGGTGGTGGCGATGGCCTTTGGCGACACGGCCTGCTACATGTATGGTGCCTCGTCGGATGAAGGGCGCAACCTGATGCCCACCTACCTGCTGCAGTGGGAGGCGATGCGCTGGGCGCAAGAGCAGGGATACCGCTGGTATGATTTATGGGGCGTGCCGGACGAGGATGAGGCAGTGCTGGAGGCACAGTTCGCCGACCGGAGCGACGGGCTGTGGGGGGTGTACCGCTTCAAGCGGGGCTTTGGCGGACGGCTGGTGCGAACGGCAGGGGCCTGGGACCTCATCTATGCGCCGGTGCGGTATCGCCTGTACACGCTGGCGCTGCGGTGGATGGGACGCGGGCAGGCAGGTTGAGATCGACCACACTGCAGGATTGACAGGCAGCTCTTGATGGAACGGGTCGAGGTCAGGGACGCAGAGGCATGGGACGCAGCGCTGCTGGCGCTGCCGAACCCGCACGTGCTCCAGAGCTGGGCATGGGGCGAGTTCAAGACGCAGCATGGCTGGCAGGCAACGCGGCTGCTCTTCGTGGAAGGAGGTGAGGCCGTGGCTGCGGCGTCCGTGCTGGAGCGGCGGGTAGGCCGGCTTCCGACGCCCGTGCTGTACGTTCCCAAGGGGCCGGCCCTGGACTGGGATGAGTGCGGGGTGCGCGTGCAGGTGGCAGCGGAGCTGGAGGCGCTGGCACGGCAGAGGCGGGCACTCTTTGTCAAGATTGACCCGGATGTCTACTACCCGGCTGGCATGCAGGCTTCCGGCCCGGCGCAAGGTGCGGGCCCCGCCCCTACGGGGCCGGGGACGAACGGGGCCGGCGATGGGCCAGCATGTGGGGGGCGCCCGGAGTGCGCAGAGGCGCTGGCCGAGGTGCTCACGGCACGGGGGTGGCGCTTTTCGGGGGAGCAGGTGCAGTACCGCAACACGGTGCTGCTGGACCTGTCGCAGAGCGAAGAAGAGCTCCTGGCGGGGATGAAGCAGAAGAGCCGCTACAACGTCCGGTTGGCGCGGCGACGTGGAGTGACGGTGCGAGAGGGAGTCGCGGGTGACCTGGCGCTTTTCTACGGCCTGTATGCAGAGACGGCGGAGCGCGATCACTTTATCATCCGGCCGGCCGAGTACTACGTCGACGTCTGGGGACGGTTCTTGGAGCGGGGAGCCGCACAGCTGCTGCTGGCGGAGGTGGCAGGGGAGACGGTGGCGGGGCTGATGCTCTTCACGTTCGGGCCGACGGCATGGTACATGTACGGCGCGTCGTCGGACCAACACCGCGAAGACATGCCGAACCACCTGCTGCAGTGGGAGGCGTGTCGAACGGCCAAGGCGGCAGGCTGCCGGCTGTACGATCTCTGGGGGGCGCCGGACCGGCTGGAAGAGGCCGACCCAATGTGGGGGGTGCACCAATTCAAAGTTGGGCTGGGCGGCAAGGCGGCACAGGGCGTAGGGGCATGGGACTATCCAAGCTGCCGGCTGGGCTACCGGCTGTACACAGACGTGATGCCGCGCATCCTGGGCCGGATGCAGAGAAGGGCGGGGAATGAAGGAGCGTAGCTATCGCCACTTTGACCTGGTGATGGCTTTGTTCGTGGCGGTCGTGCTGATCAGCAACGTGGCCTCGACCAAGTTCGTGAAGCTGGGACCGTTTTCGTTCGACGGGGGAACGATCCTCTTCCCGATCAGCTACATCTTTGGCGACATCCTGACAGAGGTGTACGGCTACCGGCGCAGCCGGCGGGTGATCTGGACAGGGTTTGGCTGCGCGGCGCTGATGGCTGGGGTGTTTGCACTGGTGGGGGCACTGCCGGCGGCGGAGGGTTGGGAGAACCAGGCGGCCTACCAGGCGATCTTGGGCTCCACGCCGCGCATCGTGCTGGGTTCGTTGGTGGCCTACTTTGCGGGCGAGTTCAGCAACTCGTATGTGCTGGCCAAGATGAAGATCTGGACAAAAGGGCGATGGCTCTGGACTCGGACGATCGCCAGCACACTGGTGGGCGAGGGAGTGGACAGCGTGCTGTTCGTGCTGATTGCCTTTGCCGGCGCCATCCCGTGGTCGCTCCTGTGGGTGACTGTGGCGTCCAACTACCTGTTCAAGTGCGGGATGGAGGCACTGATGACGCCGGTGACCTACTGGGTGACGGGGGCGCTGAAACGGAGCGAGAAGGAGGACGTGTACGACGTAGGCACGGACTTTAACCCATTCAAGGTAGGGGAGTGAGGGCGGTGACGAGATCCGCTGCCTCTGCGGGACTTGGACGGCGGCGCAGGCGGTCGCCTGGAGAGTGCCCCATTGCTCTGCCGGATACAAGCCCTGTGAGTGACGGAGAACTTGGCCGTCCCACCGGCGAGGAAAGATGGAGCTGCTGATACCTGAGGAGCTTCCGGCGAGCCACCGGTCGGGATTTGTGGCGGTGGTGGGCAAGCCGAACGTGGGAAAGTCCACGCTGGTGAATGCCTACCTGGGGGAAAAGATCGCGATCGTATCGGACAAGCCACAGACGACGCGGGACCGGCTGCTGGGCATCCTGACGCTGGTACAAGAGCGGGGCGATGTGGCCGACGCTCAGATCGTCTTCGTGGACACGCCGGGCATCCACAAGCCACTGCACAAGCTGGGTGAGCACATGGTGGACACGGCTGTGCGTGCCATCCCGGATGCAGACGTCGTGCTCTTCCTTGTGGACGGCTCGAGGCCACCAGGCGAGGAGGACCAGCAGATCGCGCGGCTTCTGGCCAAGCGAAAAGGGCTGGCGATCCTGCTGGTGGTGAACAAAGGCGACCTCATTCCGGCGGACGTGGTATCGGCGCGCGTGGAGGCCTACCAGGCGCTGGGGCCCTTCGAGCATTGGCTGGTGGTGTCGGCGCTGCGGGGCGACGGCCTGCCGGAGCTGATGGAGGCTATTCTCCAGAGGCTCCCTTTGGGGCCACGCTACTTCCCCGAGGAACAGGTGACGGACCAGCACCTGCGCTTCCTTGCCGGGGAGCTGGTGCGTGAGCAGGTGCTGCGCCAACTGCGCGAGGAAGTGCCACACGCGGTCGCGGTGGTGGTGGACGAGTTCAAGGAGCGAAGCGAGGACCTGACCTATATTGCGGCGACGCTGCTGGTGGAGCGCGACACACACAAGCTGATCCTGCTCGGCCGCAACGGGGCGATGATCAAGAAGATCAGCCAAGGGGCGCGGCTCGAGATCGAGAAGCTGCTGGGCACGCGCGTCTACCTGGAGCTGTGGGTGAAAGTGCGGAAGTTGTGGCGCTCGGACGAGGAGGAATTGGAGCGGCTGGGATACGGGCGGAGCCGATAGCGACGTGCGATGAAGGGAGCAGAAGGGCATAGAGGGCGCATCCTGGTGGTGGGGCACCGGGGGGCGGAGGCGGTAGCGCCGGAGAATACCTGGGCGGCGCTTCGGGCCGGCTTTGACGCGGGTGCCGATTGGCTGGAGATCGACGTGCAGCTGACGCGCGACGGGGAGGCGATCCTTTATCACGACTTTACGCTGTACCCCAAGCTGCGCGACCCGCGGTGGGTGAGGGACCTGGCGTGGGAAGAGCTGCGCGGCTTGGATGTGGGGCGCTGGTACGGGGCACCCTTTGCCGGCGAGCAGATCCCGCGCTTTGGGGAGGTGCTGGAATGGGCGCGCGGCCGCGTCGGACTCCAGGTTGACCTGAAGCATGGGTTCCAGGCGCCTGGGGACGACCGGCTGGAGAGCGCAGCACTGGAGGCGATCGACCGGGCGGGGATGGCAGGAGAGGTGGTCCTCTCGAGCTGGGACGAGGTAGCGCTGATGCGGGTTCACGCGCGGAGGCCTGAGATGGCACTGGCGGTGAACCTGCCAGGGCGGGTGGCGGACCCAGCGGGGCGTGCCGCGGCTGCCGGGGCGTGTTGGGTGATGGCTTTCTGGCCGCAGCTCGACGCCGGGACGGTGGTGCGGCTGCGCGAGGCCGGCTGTGCCGTGTGCCTGAACAACCTCTTTACGAGTGACTACAGGGAGGCGGTCCGGCTGGGGGTAGACGCAGTTACGGCAGCAGACCCAGGCGCGGCACGCGCTGCGCTGGATCAGATCCTTCGCTTCGCTCAGGATGATAGGTTGGGAAGCAAGCATGAGTAACATTCGGGTGCTGCACTTTGGGGACCTGCACGTCGGCATGGAGAACTATGGCCAGATCGACCCCGAGACGGGGGTCAACGGGCGAGTGATGGATTTTGTGCGGCGCCTGACCGACGTTGTGGAGTACGCGCTGCAGAACGAGGTCGACCTCGTGCTCTTTTGTGGAGACGCCTACAAGACGCGAGAACCAAGTGCTACTCACCAGCGGGAGTTTGCGCGGCGGATCAAGCGGCTGGCGGGCGCGGGCATTCCAGTGGTGCTGCTGGTGGGGAACCACGACCTGCCGAGCCAGGAAAAGCGAGCGACCAGCGTCGACATCTTCCGTGCGCTGGATGTCCCGAACGTGGTGGTGGCGAACCGGGATGCGCTGCAGCGGCTGACCACGCGGCGGGGCGACGAGATCCAGGTGGCCACGGTGCCCTACCCCATCCGGGCGCGGCTGCTGGAGCGGGAGGAGTATCGGGGCAAGACAATCGCCGAGCTGGACAAGGTGGTGGAACGGATCGTGAGCGAGAATATCCAGGCCCTGGCAGCCCAGGTGGACAAGTCACTGCCGGCGATCCTGGCGGGGCATCTCAGCGTGTCCGAGGCAAAGTATGGCTCGGAGCGCTCGGTGATGTTGGGGAGGGATGTAGTGGTGCTCAAGGGGGTCCTCGCAGATCCGGTGTGGGATTATGTCGCGCTTGGGCATGTCCACAAGCATCAAGAGATCAACGGCGGGCACAAGCCGCCGATTGTCTACAGCGGCAGCCTGGAGCGGATCGACTTCGGGGAGGAGAAGGAGCCGAAGGGTTTTGTCATTGCCGACATCCGGCGCGGGGGGTGCGAGTGGCGGTTCGAGGAGGTTGCGGCGCGACGCTTCGTGACGATCGATGTCGACGTGCGGCAGGAGAGTGACCCTCTCGAGGCGCTCCTTGCGGCTATCGGCCGGCACGATGTGAAGGATGCAGTAGTCCGGGTGCGAGTCCAGGCTCAGCCCGAGCAGGAAGAGCTCTTGCGCGATGCCGATATCCGGCGGGCGCTCAAGGAGGCCTACTACGTGGCGGGGGTTGCCAAGGAGGTGCAGCGGGCGTACCGACAACGGCTGGGAGGCGCGTCGGCCGAGGGGATGGCGCCGGCTGAGCTGCTGACGCGGTACCTGGAGAGCAAGGAAACGCCACCGGAGCGCATCCAGGCCTTGCTGGAGCGAGCCGAGGGGATTTTCGAGGGAGAAGGCAATGGGTAAGCTGCTCAAGCGGTGGCAGCTGTGGCTGGGTATCGTGATCAGCGCGGTCTGCCTGTACATCGCGCTTCGCGGGCTCAAGCTGCCCGAGCTGTGGTCGTACATCAAGGAGGCCGAGTATTGGTGGCTGGTCCCGGCAGTGGCGATCTACTTTTTTGGCGTCTGGGCTCGGACGTGGCGGTGGCACTACATGCTGCGTGCGATCAAGCCGGTCCCGCTGCGGCGGCTCTTCCCGGTGGTGTGCATCGGCTACATGGGCAACAACATCTACCCGGCGCGCATCGGGGAGCTGTTGCGTGCCTACGTCCTCAGGCGCAAGGAGGGAGTTTCCGTCAGCGCCAGCCTGGCGACGATCCTGGTGGAGCGCATTTTCGACGGGGTGGTGATGCTTCTGTTTGTGTTCGTGGGGCTTCCATTGGCGCCGACCATCCCGAGAGACTGGCAGCGCTTTGTCATCGTCTTTAGCCTGCTCTTCTTTGGGGCACTGGCTGCTTTCTTTCTGATTGCGGCGTCACCCAAACGGTCGAAGGCGGTGTACACATGGGCCATCGACCGCCTGGTGCCGGCACGCTTCCGGGAAGCGGTGCGCGGTTTTGCCGACCGGTTCATGGAAGGCCTCTACTTCCTGCGCAGCGGGCGCGACGTGGGGATGATTTTCGTGACCTCGTTGGTGGTATGGCTGGCAGAGACAGGCAAGTATTGGTTCGTGATGCACGCCTTCCCGTTCGAGGTGTCGTTCTTTGTGCTCATGCTGATGAACGGCGTGGTAAACCTGTTCACGACCATCCCGTCGGCACCCGGCTACGTGGGAACCTTCGACGCACCAGGTATCAAGGTCCTGTCAGCGGTCGGAGTGACAGAGGAGATTGCCGGAGCTTACACGCTGGTGCTGCACGCAGCACTCTGGCTGCCGATCACGTTGCTGGGAGCATTCTACATGTGGCGGGAGTCGATCTCATGGCGCGACCTGGGCGAGGCGGCGCAGATCAGGAAGGGCGGGCAACAGGGGCAGGGTTTTCGGGACGTTTGAGCTTGGCGGGCTACGCCAGTTAGAGAGACAAGGATAGCATAATGGCACACAGGCAGATTTACATCACGGAACATGACTTGCGGCGGCTGAAGGAACTGGTTGCCGATCTGAGAAGAGCGGACTATCACAGACGCGACCTGGCGGACCTCCAGGCGGAGATGGAGCGGGCACTGGTCGTCGAGGCGAAGCAGATACCGGCCGACGTGATCACGATGAACTCCAGGGTGCTCCTGAGAGATGCAGCGTCGGGGGAAGAGCTGGAGCTGACGCTCGTCTTTCCCAAAGATGCGGACATTGACGCGGGCAAGATCTCGGTGCAGGCACCCGTCGGGACGGCCCTCCTGGGGTATCGAGTGGGCGATACGATCGAGTGGAAGGTGCCCAGTGGCGTGGCGAGGTTCCAGGTGGTGGAGATGCTCTACCAGCCGGAAGCAGCCGGCGACTACCACCTGTAGGGGAGGACTGCCCGAGTGCCGCAGGGGAGGGGTTGCGAGGCCCTAGCCACCGGCGACGGGCAGGAAGAGGGAGAGGCGGTCGCCATCCCGCAGTGGGGTGGCGGCTGCGCGATCGAGGGGCACGAGCCGGGCGTTGACAAAGAGGGCGTAGGGGATCTGATCAAGGGGTGCGCGCAGCCCCTTGCCTTTCAGGCCGGCGTCAAAACCGGGGTAGCGGCTGCTCAGCTCGGCAAGGACGCCGGCGGCAGTCGACCCCTCGGGTAGGGTGAGGACCACTTTCGACTCGCCGACGACCTGCGACAGCGGTGCACCAAGCTTGACGCTGATTTTCATGGCATGCGCCTTTCTCATGAACGGCCGGTATGCCCCCTTGTTGCAGGGCGGCGTCCAGTATAGGCCAACCAAGTGCCCCTGTCAATCCGGCCCAGACAGATTCGCGGGCTGCTTGCCCTTCCGGCAAGGGCGTGTGCAGTCATGCCGGGAAGGCCCTGACGCGGGCGCACGCGCTTTTCCTGCCAAGAGCCCTTAGGCGCTACCGGGGAGAGGCACCGCCGGCGGCCCGGGAAAGCCGCTGGGGGAGGACTCCGCCGAGCCTCTTGACCTCCGCGCGGACGGCGTTCAGAAGGTCCGGGCCGGGGCCGGTGAGCGGCAGAGATAGGGCGCCGGGCGGCGATGTCTCGGTGCCCGGTGCTGTCAGGGCCAGGACGCCGGCACAACAGGGGACGGCAAGATCGACGACATAGTTCAGGCCGGCCTCGCGCACCGGGTAGTACCTCTCGGGGTTGAATCCCCCCTCGCGCAGTGCGTGGTAGAAGCGATCGACGAACTCACCCCCTTCGGCAAAGAGGTCGTTGATCTCGGCGGCGGCCTCAAAGCGATCCCAGGTGGTGTGGATGAAGGAGATGCGGCGCCAGCGGAGGCTGACGATGGGCGGCAAGCGCTGCTGAAGCGGGCCGAGCTGGAGCTTGAGGTAGCGCGCGCCGGCGCGAGGGTGGTCCGGCTCGTCGGGGAGGAGATCGCGGCGGGTGACCAGCTCGTGGCCGAGCCGGCGGGCGTAATAGTGGACCGCCCAGGCATGGTCGCCGAATGCAGCGGTGAAGTAGAAGGCGATGTACTCAAAGGCAGCTCCGCGGGGGGTGCGCTCCTCGGGCAGGCGGTACCAGCCCTGGTCGCGGGCGATGACCAGGTCCTTGGGCCGGCTCATGACGGCGACGAGGACGCGATCATCGGGGTGCATCAGTGGACATCCCAAAGGACCGTCTTGCCATCATGGAATGCTCCTTATTGGTGAACCCGAACGCTCTGCAGAGTGCGCCTCACCAATTGCCGGGGCAGGCCTGAGCCGGGCCAAGCTCCTGGGCTCCGCAGGTCAGCCTGCGGTATTATCGCACGCCGTTGGCAGCCTGTCAAAGGGGCACGGAGCGCCATTGGAGGCGTGCAGGGCTCGCGCGCGCCATGGCCGGCGTGGGCGTGCGGCGTCTCCAGAAGGCACCGTGACCTGCCCAAAGCGCGGCTGCACCCGATTGGCCGTGGCCGGGTGGTGTGGTAGAATGAGCTTTCTTGCGAGGAGAGTGCAGGCATGAGGTATTCGTGACGAGCCAACAGATCCTCAGTGACGAGAGCTTGATGGCGCAGATCGCGCGGGGGCAGCAAGCTGCGCTCAGCGAGTTGTACGATCGCTACAGCCGGCTGGTCTTTGGCTTGGCCCAGCACGCGACCGGCGACCCGGGCAGCGCGGAAGAGATCACACAGGATGTGTTCGTACGAGCGTGGGAGCGGGCAGGGCAGTATCGCCCTGAGCAGGGTACGGTTCGCACCTGGCTGGCTTCGATTGCCCGGCATCGCTCGATCGATCAGCTGCGGCGGCAGGGAGCCCGCGCCGAGGCGCAGAGCGTTTCGTGGGACGAGGCGGAAGAAGGGCCGAGCAGCATGGTGGCCGGAAGCAACACACAGCTGGAAGCAGAACTGGCCATGCTGCGGTCGGAGGTGCGCGCCGCCATCGCGCAGCTGCCAGAAGAGCAGAAGCAGGCGCTGGCTCTGGCTTACTTCCGGGGGCATACGCAGGATGAGATTGCCGTGGCGCTGGGAGTGCCTTTGGGGACAGTCAAGACGCGCATCCGGCTGGCGATGGACAAGCTGCGCGTGGCACTTGCGGACCAAGCTTGAGCAAGCTGCGCCGGAGAGTGCGAAAGCGAGCCCCCGGACAGATCCAAACGCGGCACAGGTGCGTATACACAGGTAGGAGAAGTGCAACCTATGCATGTCAGCGAACAACTGGCGGCCTATGCCCTGGGGTGCCTGGACGAGACGGAGGCAGCCCAGGTTGCAGAGCACCTGGCAAGCTGCGATCAGTGCCAGGCCGAGCTGCAGGGCTACCTGGAGGTGACCGGCTGCTTGGCCCTGGCCGCGCGCCAGGCCACACCAGAGGCATGGGTCAAGCGCCGGGTGATACAGCGCATTGAGCCAACGCTCCGCGCGCGGGTGGCGCCTGCACAGCCCGCCTGGCGGGTCGCACTTGCCGGGCTCTTCCGGCGCACAGCCCCGGCCTGGGGCATGGCCGCCCTGGCGCTGATCGTCGTGCTGGGCGTGGGGAATGTGTGGCTCTGGCGGCAGGCTCACCCAAAGGCGTCCGGTGGTGCGGAGATGATGGTGGTAGCCATGGTGCCGGTGGCTACGCTGCCAACGGTGCAGGGCAGGCTCGTCATCAGCTCTGACGGGGAGTATGGATCGTTGGTGGTCGAGAACCTGCCCGTGCCAGACGAAGCGCATGTGTACCAGGTATGGCTGACAGAGGGGAGTGAGCAGATCAGCGGCGGCCTTCTCGCAGTGAACGACCACGGATACGGGGTTCTCGAGATCTTGGCGCCCGAGCCATTGATGAGCTATGGCACTTTCAGCGTCACCCTAGAGCCTGCGGGCGGAAGCGCGCAGCCAACCGGCGCCGTGGTGTTGGAGGGCAGCCCCTAGAATCTCGAGAACCGCCCGGAGCAGGGCGGTGCAGCAAGCAGAGACAGGGACCCGATTCGATCGAATCGGGTCCTTGCCATTCTGAGGGTCGACCTTAATGCCGTTCTAATGGGTGGACAGATCCAAGGCCCCCCAGAAGGCGTAGTATGGGGTGAAAGCGTCCTAGTGACAGCGAAACCAAATCACAGAAGTTCGAAAGGATAAGACAATGATAGGCAGCAACAACTCGAGCAAAGCGAACGTCCGGCGGAGACGCCCGACCCTGATTTTGGCCATGAGCGCGCTGCTCCTGATCGCCGTATTGGCGGCGGCCTGCGGGCAGGCGGATTCGACAGCGGTGCCCGCGACCAGCGCACCTGAGGCGGCAAGCCCGACCAGTGCACCGGCCGCCCAGGAGCCGGCCTCCCTGCCCGCCGCTGCGCCCGAAGCCGTGGCTGTCGTCCCGTCGGTGAACGTCGAGAACCAGGCGATAGTGGAGGACAGCGTGACGATCGCGAGCGTGGTAAGCGACGGCCCGGGGTGGTTGGTGGTGCACACCGATGCAGGCGGCCAGCCTGGCCCGGTCCTGGGCTACAGCCCGGTGAGCGACGGCGAGAACAGGAATGTGGCGGTCTTGATCGACAGCTCCGATGCCACCCAGACCTTGTATGCCATGCTGCACAGTGACGCGGGTACGGTGGGGACCTACGAGTTCCCGGGCTCAGATGCGCCGGTGCTGGTGGAGGGGATGATGGTCAGCCCTGCCTTCCAGGTCACGGGAGGGGCGGCCGCCGCGCCTGCGACGAATCCGACGGCAGCTCCGGCTGCGACAGCCAGTGGGGTCTCGTCCACCGTTGCGGTGGGGGAGGCTGAGGTAGAGCTGGAGGACAACACAGCACGTCCCCTGGCGCTGACGGTCGCGGTGGGCACCAGGGTCAAGTTCGGCAACAGGGATGCGCAAGCGCGCGTCATCCGATCCGATTCGGGCCTGTTCACCAGTGGCGTGCTGCAGAAGGGTGAGGAGTTCTCGTACACCTTCACGCAAGCCGGCGAGTACCCCTACTACAGCGATCCGGGCGGCGGGCCGGGTGGACAGGGGCTGTCGGGCAAGGTCATCGTCGTACCGTAGGCACGAATGAGGCGGCTGCAGGATACCTGTCAGCCATTGAGCAGCAGGCAGGGCCGCACCGAAGGGTGCGGCCCTGCCGCGTTGGGTGCCTGACCCAGAGTGAGAGCAGTGGGAATGAGGACGCCAATGGAAGGGCGGCGGATGGTTGACAGGAGAAAGACCTGGGAGTAGCATGGAATCGGTGAGAGGATGAAGGACCAAAGGCACTGAGAGGCCAAGAGAGCATGGCTGACTTGATCCGTCGGGCAATCGTGCAGGATGCCGCGCAGCTGGCGCGGCTGCACGTCGATGCATGGCGAGTGGCCTACCGCGGGTTGGTGCCCGATTCGCGGCTGGACAGGCTGGACTATGAGCGGCGGGCGGAGCGCTTCCGGGAGCAGCTGGGGGGGCACGGTCTGGAGACCGGCCCCAGCAAGGCGGAGACCTACGTCGCGGAGCGAGGGGGCGCGATCCTCGGCTTTGTCACGCTTGCGGCCTGCCGCGACGCCGACGTGGACGCGCAGAGGGTGGGCGAAGTCTGGGGCATCTACCTGGCGCCGCAGCATTGGCGGCAGGGCGCCGGGAGCCGGCTCTGTCGCTTTGCCGAGAGGCTGCTGGCTTCGCGAGGCTACGGCGAGATCAAGGTGTGGGTGCTGGCGGGAAACAGCCGGGCGCGGCGATTCTACGAGGCGATGGGCTTTGTGGCCGACGGTGCATCGAAGGAGCTCGACTTGGATGCTCCGCTGGAGGCGGTGCGGTACGGCAAGCGGGAGAGATTGAACTGCGGCGCACTGGAGACGGCGGCAAGGATCATCGGCGAGATGGATGGTGTCGAGCAGAGAACGGAGCCGATGCGCCGGCTGCGAGTCACCTCCTCGAGGAAGCTGCGGTCATGTACCGGGGAACACGTCCTGGACGTGGCGCGCGCGATGGTGGCGACGGGAAAGCATCGCTGGATCGCCTACGAGCTGGTCGCTGCCCACCGAGAGGGCTACCGCATGCTCAACCGTGAGGAGGCAGAGGCGCTGGGGCTGGGGATCGACAGCTGGTGGAGCGTTGACGCGTTCGCCCGGACGGTCTCCGGGCCGGCCTGGCGCGACGGCCTGCTGCCGGCGCAGGTGGTCCGCGATTGGGCAGAATCGGCCGATCCCTGGTGGCGCCGCGCCGCGCTGGTGAGCACAGTCGCCCTGAACGTGCGGTCGCTCGGCGGACGGGGCGATGTGGGCCAGACGCTGGAGATCTGCGCGCTGTTGGTCGCTGACCGGGAGGAGATGGTGGTGAAGGCGATGTCGTGGGCGCTGCGCGAGCTGGTGGTCCACGATCCGGAGGCCGTGCGCTCCTTCCTTAGCAAACATGAGCAGGTCCTGGCCGCTCGCGTCAAGCGCGAAGTGACGAGCAAGCTGGAGACGGGGCTCAAGGGGAATGGGAGGCGGCCAGTGGCTCGGCCGAGGAGAAGTGATCGGGCTTGTGGAGTGAGGCGTCGAAGCTGAAGGGAGGAGTGGGGAGGATTTCCCGCGCGCAGACGACCGTCAGGGGGATAGGGTCCATAACCGAATCCTTGCTGCCTGGAAAGCGGACCTCCCCGGAGGCTCGGGCCCCCGGGGAGGCTTTGTGACCGGCTATTCGACGGTCACCTTGTCGCCGGCGCTGCGGCCGAAGACCTCGGGCGAGTACATTTCCTCGGCCTTGGCGGGCGGGACGACGAAGGTGCCGGGCGTCGTGGCGCGGGCGACGTAGCTGTAGTTGTAGACGCCCTCCCAGAGCAGCGGGGTGAAGGCCTCGGCGCGCTCGTCGCGCATGTTCTGATGCTCGTACCAGGGTCCCCACCACCACCAGCCGTACTTGTAGTCGGGGGTGGCTGGGTCCTGGGGGATACTGCCCGAGACGGCGAGGGCAGGGTTGACGATCTCAAGTCCTGCCGGCAGCGGGTCGACCAGGGCGACGTGGTAGCGGCGGTTGTCGGCAACCATGGTGAGCTTGACACGCACGCGGGCGCCGGCCTTGATATGCCAGACGCCATCCTGGTCCCTGGTCACGTCCGCCGGATCGTCGAGGGCCTCGTAGGCTCGCTGAACCACAAAGCCCATGTCCAGGGAATCCAGGGTGAGGTCGGTGGGCGCATATTGGAGCCCGAGCCGGTAGTAGAGGCGGCCGGGACCCTCCTTGCTGAGGATGAGGTCCTGCGTCCCATCCAGGTCCGCCAGGTACGACATGGGGACAGCGGATTCGTGGCGCTCGGTGGTGCGGCCCTGGTAGGTGTGATCGCCGACGTAGGCGTCGCCCAGCCAGATGCGTGCCACAAAGTCGGGCGTCTGTAACTCGAAGGTCTCGAAGTAGCGGTCGAGGGCGAGCAGGACAAAGACGTTCTCCTGCGTGCTGTTCCAGCGGCCCTGGACGCGGTGTGCCAGAAGCCCATTGACCGCCTTGGGGATGAGGTCGCTCTTCGGGTCGCCGGCGATCAGGGCGTCGAGGACGATGGCGTCGGTGCGGCGGTCTGAGTCGAGCAGCAAGTAGGTCTGGTCGCTGTAGGAGGTGGTGAAATTGGCAGCGCCGGCGGTTTCGACGGCCCGGTTGGAGATATGGCGCCGCATGGACTCGACGGTGGTGGCGGATGCGGGGTCATCCTTTAGCACCTGCCAGAGCCACGCGATCGAGCCGAGGGGCAGCTGTTCCAGGCCGGCCTCGTCCAGCAGCGCATGGGCCTTGGCCGGGTCTGCGTCGCCCATCAGGGCACGGACGTAGAGGGCGTAGGCGCCCAGGGAGTGGCGTGTCTCTTTGTCGTACCAGTCGGGGTAGTGGCTCTCGATCTGGCGCAGGTAGTCGAGGGCGCGCGAACGCATGTCGGACGGTACGGCGAAGTCCATCTCCGCGGCACGGTAGAGGGCGTGGGCGGCGTGAATGGTGTTGAAGGGGATCGACTCACGGCCTCGTGCCCAGTAGGGGAAGCCACCGTCCGCGTTCTGCATCTTTTGGAGACGGGCGATGTCCCGCTCGACGGCGGCCTGCATCTCGGCAGCGGAAGGCAGCCCTTCGGCCGAGAAAGCCTCGAGCACATCGCGCAGCGCCGAGACGGCCAGGATGCGCGACGCAAGCTGCTCGGAGCACTCGTAGGGGTAGGAGACGAGATACAGGACGGCGTCGGTGAGTGCCTGGAGCGCCGTGGAAGAGGTGGTGATCTCGAGCCCGCCGAACTGCGGGAAGACGGAATCGCCGACAGCGGCCACCGGCTGGGCGACCGCGCCCTCGTCGACAACGCCGTATGTCGCGAAGGCCTCGGTGGTAGCCGGGGTGTAGACGGGCAGCTCGCCCGACGCCGCGTCCGCGAAGGTGCCCGAGACGGCGGCTACCTGGTAGCGGGCGGTACCGGCCTTCAGCGTGGTCGCCGGGAAGCGGACCTCGATCCGGTCGCGGGCGGGGACCGTGACGCGCAGGCCCTGGCCGGAGCTCAGTGCAAGGTTGGTGACGCGGAGGGCGACGTCAACGTCCATCGGCTCGTCCGTCTGGTTCTGGAGGACGACGGGGAACTCGAAGAGGTCGCCGAAGTTGAGGAAGCGGGGCGCCGAAGGGCGGACCATGAGGGGAAGGCGGGCGACCAAGTTGGCCTCGGCCGCGCCAAAGTGGGTACCGCCGGAGACGGCAACAGCCATCACGCGGTAGCGGGTGAGGTTGTCGGGAAGGTCGATCTCCACCTGGGCAGTGCCATCGGCACCTGTGCGGACCTCGGCTGCGAAGGCGGCAAGCGGGTCAAAGTCAGTGCGCAGGGCGATGGGCTGCTGCTGCGATTCGGCCTCATCCATCCCCTTGGCCATGCCGGCAGCAAGCTGCGGCGCCTGCGGGGGCATGGCCGCCTCGACCGCGGCTTCCTCGACCACCATGGTGGCCGAGACCTGAAGCGACTCCCGGCTGCCGGCAGAATCGAGCGTCTCGACATTGGCGAGGACGATCGACTCGCGGGCGTAGCGGCTGGTGACGTCGGCCGGACGCTCGGCATAGAAGAGGGCGATGGGATCGGCCAATTGGTAGTTGGTCAGCGCCAGGATCGCTTCATCGACCACGACAACGGCCATCTCGGCGTCAGGCACCGGCTTGCCGGCGGCGTTGGTGAGGAGCAGATCAAGGGTCGTCTTGCCGCCGGGCTCCAGCTCCTTATCGCGCGGCGCCACCTGGAGCGACAGGGTACGCTGGAGGGCCGGGATAGAGAGGTTTAGCTCGCCGGACGCATAGGCCGGCCGGGGAGGCACACCCTCGACGGGCTCTCCCTTGTCGCCGGTGCGCGGCGCGGAGCCGACCAAGTCCACCTGGACATGCAGGTTGGGGATGTGCCCCTCTTCGATGGGAATCTCCAGGGTGGCGGTGCCCTCGTCGATGCGGAAGCGCTCGGTATAGAGAATGCCACTGCGGCTTACGGTGAGCAGCCCTTCAGCCGGGCTAAAAGGTGACTGCACCAAGATGCGGGCGGTAGTGCCCGGCTGGTAGGTTTCCTTGTCGGGGATGAGTGTCGCCTCTTCCTTTTCGACCCGGCGCGCCGAAGGGTATTCGCCACCGCTGACCCAGCGGGTAAAGCGGCTCTGGTTGAGGCGGCCCTTGGAGTCGGTGACGGTGGCGGTGATCTGGTATTCGCCGCCCTTGTCGGTCTGGAAGGTGCAGGAGACGGGCTCCTCGGTGGAGCCGACTGTGCACTCCTGGACGTCGACGGTCTCTTGTTTCCATTCGCCGCGGACGCTCTTCCACTCGAGGCGAGCAGCCTGCACGTGCACCGGGCGGTCGGAGACGGGCACGCCGTCCAAGTCGGCGACGATGGTGTCGATGACGAGGGGCGTGCCACGCTGGACAAAGGTCGTGTCGCAGCGCAGGCCGACGTAGAGGTCGGCAGGGTGCACGAGGAGCGAGGTGCTTCCGGTCCAGGCCTGACGGTTGATGTCCATCACGGTCGCCTCGGCGCGCACGCTCATGGGCTTGGGCTCGGCCGGCTGGGCAAAGCTCAGCTTCAGGTAGTGGGTGCCGGATGCGTCGGTCGTGCCGGAGAAGGTCTCCACTTCAGGCCGGTCCTCAAACGGCCAGTAGGAGTCGTAGAAGCGCCACCAGGGACGCCAGGTGCCAAAGACAAAGTCGGGCCAGTTGGGCGGAGAGTAGGTGCCGGGCGAGGTGGTGACGGCCCAGGTGACCTCGGCGTTGGGAAGCCCGCCGCCAGCATAGTAGGCGGCTTCGACGGCGACGGTCGCATCGCCGCCAGCGAAGAAGGGTCCGGGCGTCTCATTGCGGGCGGTGACCTCGAACTCGGGCGTGCGGAACTCTTGCACCTGGAAGCTGTGGCCGAAGCCCTGGCCTGCCAGGTTGCCGAGTCTGCCGCGCGCGTCCAGGTTTATCGAGGTGTACCCCAGGTTGACATTGGCCGGCAGGGTGAAGGAGAAGTCAAAGCCGCCCAGGGCGCTCGCTTTGGCCTCGCCGCTCAGCAGGGTATTGCCCTGGGAGTCCACGACCCGGTAGCCCACCGACTGCAGGCCATCGCCGACCAGTCCCACGTCGCCATCGCGCCGGGCACCGATCTGACGCAGCCAACCCTTGACGTGCACCTCTTCGCCCGGACGGTACATGGCGCGATCGTCGAAGACGTACCAGCGCAGCTCATCCTGGAGGGGCCGGGCCTTCCAGGGCTCGCCTCCCCACACCCACGTCGAGGGGGAGAGAATGGCCGCATCGGAGCCCTTGCGGGCTACCAGGATGGGTGTCTCCTGCGACGGCAGCCCAAAGTGGGCCGTTCCGTCGGCAGAGGTGACGGCGAGCTGCTTGCCATCTTTGGTCTCGACGGAGACGCCTTCCAGCGGCGAGCCATCCTTCAGCGCCGTCGCCCAGGCCACGGCCTGGCCGGCATCCGAGAAGGCATCCAGGGCGATCTGGGTAACCTGGACCCAGGCCCGGACGACGGGGTAGTAGTAGCCGTCCTTGCGGCTGGGGCGGGGCTCGGGTTCGACGATGACGACCAGATGGCCCACTCCCTCCTCCAGGGCGGAGCTGAGGTCGATGCCCGTCTCCAGCAGGACGTCGGGCGTTCCCCCGAGCGGGATGGTCTTTTCCATCGCGAGGCGACCAGGCGGCTCGGGCGCGTTCTCCTGATAGTAGTACTCCTGGATATAGCTTCGGTACTCCGTCCAGTCGGAGGGCTGGACCTGGTAGGCACGCACCTTGAGGCTCTTGTAGTTGATGGTGTAGACGGTGAGCGCCGGCGATTTGGAGGCGGGGTCGAGGGTGACGAAGTCGGCCTGGGGTCCGATGAGAGAGGGCTCAGCCGATCCAACCTTGAAGGAAAGGACTGCTGCCTTGCCCAGCGTCTGGCCGAAGGAATCCTGGATGGTCTGGTCTACGGTGACGGTGTAGGTCGTGCGGCCGGCGGTATTCCCGTGGATGGTAATGACGTTGCCGGAGACGTCTACGGTCGCGCCGGGCAGAGCAGGCTCGATGCGCAGCATCGACTCCTGGTAGGCATCGAGGTCGAGCGGGTTGTTGAACTCGACGAAGAGAGGTGCCAGCGGGGGGCACTCGTCGCCGTACCAGCCGCAGCCGTGGCGCACGACGCGCAATGGGGCGTAGGTGCGGAACTCGTAGCGCTGAGCGGTCCCGGTGACAAGGGGCCCTTCCGCGGAGGGTGTGCCGGGGCCGATTGCCACGACGATGGCGGCGTCTGCGGGGAGCGGTTCCTTGGCCACAAAGGCCAGCCAGCGGCCCTCGCCGGTGTCCTTGGCGAGGCGGGCCGCCGCTTTGTCAGCGGCGACCTGGTCGGACGTTGCCAACTGGAGGGGCACATTGCTCCCGTTTGCGGTGACCTCGATCGACTCGAGGACGGCAGGAGGGTCGATGCGCTGATCGAAGGTGACCAAGAAGAGCGGCTCCAGAGGCTGGGGGCCACCATAAGGGTAAGAAGCGAGCATGCGAGGCGGAGGCGTAGAGAAGGTCCAGCGGACCTCCTGAGCCAGGGTGCCGCCGGTGGCAGAGCGGGTGCCGGCGGGAACGGTGACGACGTACTCGGTGGCCATGGGCAGGCGGTCGACCTGCGATGAGTCATACTCAAAGCGCAGCGTCTTGGTTCCCAGCCACTTCCAGGTGCCCGGCAGAGTGGGCTCCAAGCGCAGCGGCACGTCGCCAGCGGCAAGTGCCTCCAGCGTCGCCAGGGCGACCATGGGTTGGTTGAAGGTCACGTTGACAAAGGGCGCCAGGGAGATCTCGCCCTCCGGGGAGTAGCGCAGCACTTCCAAGGGGCCGGCGGGCACCTCGGCCGGCGCCTCGGGTCCGGACGGGGGAGGAAAGCTCTCCCGGACGGTCTGGCCGGGGCGGGGCGGCGGGAGGGACTCCTCTGGGAGGAGAAGATCGACCTGATCGGCTGGCTCTCCGCCGATCGCCGGCAGGCGGGCCATGATTGAGGCGATGTCCTGCTCGGAGAGAGGATCGCCGGTGGCGACCGGCAGCTGCTCGCCGGCCTGGGGCGCGGCGCCCCCTTCGCTGAGCGACACGAAGGGCGCGGTGCTGCCTCCCTCTGACGGGGTCACGGCTGGATCCGACAGTACTTCCATCACAGCCCTACCTGACGATCCTGTGCTTGCGACCAGGATGGGGGAGGTTGCGCCTCGCGCCTGGCGCCGGTGTACCTCGCGCCAGACGAAGAAGGCGGCGGTGGCTGCAACCAGGACGGTCAGAACCACGATGCCGGCGATCAGGAGCCGGGGTCGCCTCCGGCCGAGCTTGTTCCAGGAATTGGCCATAGCATGTCTCCCTTTGCGATGAGTGCCTATCTAGCGGCTGAATGGCAGACGCTGTGCAGCAAGGAGAAGTTCCGGAAAGGGTGCGAGGAGCGTTCGTGCATGGCAGCAGGGGCACTTGTAGTAGAGCGCCGGGTACCTGAAGCAGGGCAAGCATCGGTCATCCCTCCATGGCTCAGTGTAGCACAGATGGTTGCGCGGCAAAACATCGGCGTCCAGTGTGCTACTCCATCACTCCATCACTCCACGGTGTGTGTGCCATCGAGCCGGGAGGGGGCCGTCGGCAGGCAGCCACCGGGCAGCGCCACAATTCATGAAAGTAAACTTGACAATTCCGCCGGTTTGTCGTACAATCTTTCATCAGGGCATGGAGTGAGAGGGGAAGTGCACCCGACGGGGAGGTTGGGGGAAGTCGGATGGAAGAGGGGCTGAGCGACTTCCGGCAAAGGCTGGAGGATCACCATCTCAAGCTGACGAAGAGCCAGCAGAGGATCGCCTCGTACCTTCTGGCGAGCTACGACGAGGCGGCGTTTCTCCCGGCGGCCGATCTGGCCGCGCAGCTGAGTGTCAGCGAGGCGACCCTGGTGCGCTTTGCGAGGGCCATCGGCTACGCGGGTTTCCGGGACTTGCGACGCTGCCTCCAGGGGCTGTTCCGAGAGCAGGCGACGCCAGCGTCCCGGCTGCAGCACAAGCTGGGCGAGCTATCGAGCAGCCAGGGCCACGTGCTGTCGAAGGTCCTGGGCATGGAAGTGCAGTACCTCGCCGAGGCATCCAACTCCATCGACCCGGCCGCTTTCGACCGCGCGGTGGAGATTCTGCTGAGCGGCGAGCGGATCTTTGTCTTTGGGAGCGGCCCATCCGCCACGCTGGCGGAGCTGGCCGAGCTTCGATTCCGCCGCCTCGGCGTTCTGACGATTTCCATGACCGAGTCGGGGCGGCACCTCCTGGAGAAGCTGCAGCTCCTCCGGCCGGGGGACGCGGTGTTGGCGACCGGCTTCAACTACCTACGGCCCGAGCTAATGAGCGTCCTGGAGTGCGCCCAGATGACAGGCTGCCGGTCGATCCTGCTGACCGACACCCTGGGCCCCGCCCTACGGGGCAAAGCCGATGTGGTCCTTGCTGCCCGGCGAGGGCCTGTCTCCACTTTTCACTCGATGACGGTGCCGATGTCGATCCTCAACGGGCTTATCTTGGCGGTGGCTCTGGCGCGCCCGCAGGAGAGCCTGGCTGCGCTCAACCGGCTCGAGATGCTGCGGTCGACCTTTGACCTGGACCACCGAGGCAGCCGCGCGGCGCGCTCCGCCGAGGCCGTTGCCCGGGACGATGGCCAGGGAAGCAGTGTCAAAGCCAAGAGTGAATCTGGCCAGAAGGAGTGAGTCCATGATCAAGGGGGATCAGAGATGGCCTTTCCAGTAGCCGCCCCGCAATTCGATTCCATGAGGCTGCTCGCGTCGGTGCGGAGGTTCGCCCGGTGGCTGACGAGCACACACGTCCTGCTGTCGCTGATCATGCTGGTGGTCATGTTCTACATGGTCATTATCCCTGTGTACCGCATGGTCGAGACGACACTGACGTGGCAGCCTCACGACCTCACCCGGGAGCCGGGTGCCAAGGTGGGGGCTTTTACGCTCTTCCACTATGCGCGGATGCTGACCGGCACGTTCGGCAAGCTGTATCTATATACTCCCCTGGCGCACTCGATGACGATCGCCATCGGGGCCACACTTCTTGCGCTCGTGATCGGCGGCTCGCTGGCCTGGCTCGTGGTGCGCACCGACATGCCGGGGCGCAAGCTGATCAACCAGCTGGCGGTGATCCCGTACATCATGCCCTCCTGGACGCTGGCCCAGGCATGGCTGGTGTTCTTCAAGGGGCGGCTGTCGGGCGGGACGCCGGGGGTGCTAGAGTGGCTTACGGGGCAGAGCCCACCGGCCTGGCTGTCGTATGGGCCGGTGCCGATCATTATCTGCAGCGCGCTGCACTATTACACCTTTTTCTTCCTCTTCGTATCGGCGGCGCTCATGTCGATCGACTCGAACCTGGAGGAGGCGGGCGAATTGGCGGGGGCCAGCCGCTGGCGCATCCTGCGCAAGATCACGCTGCCGCTCGTGCTGCCGGCCATCCTCTCGGGCTTTATCATGACGTTCTCCAAGGTGCTGGGCACCTTCGGCGGGCCGAACATCCTTGGAACGCCGGTCCGGTACTACGTGGTGGCGACCATGATCCGGGGCAGCATGGGGGTCGGCGACAAGGCCGATGCCTTTGTCCTTGCCATCGTGCTGGTCCTCTTCTCGATGACGATCATCCGGCTGAACCAGAGGCTGGTCGGGACGCGCAAGAGCTATGAGACGATCGGTGGGCGGGGCTTTGTCGCCCAGGTGAACAAGCTGGGCGCAATGAAACGACCCATGATGATCGGCGCAATCGTGTTCCAGATCATGGTCATCGTCGTCCCATTGGGGCTGCTGATCTGGTCCACCCTGATGCTGAAGGACGGGAACTATAGCCTGAGCAACCTGTCGCTGCAGCACTGGATCGGGCCACGGAACACGATCTACAACCACGGGGAGCCGGGTGTGCTGCTCAACCCCAAGATCTGGAAGACGGCCTGGAACTCGATCCGGCTGTCGCTGTGGACCGCTTTCTTCACGGCACTTCTCGGGATCATCCTCGGGTACGCCATCGTGAAGGGCCGGGGCACGCGGCTGAGCAAGTGGGTCGAGCAACTGGCCTTCGTCCCCTACATTGTGCCGGGCATTGCCTTTGGCGCAGTGTACATCGCCATGTTCATCAAGCCGCTCGGGCCGATCCCGGCGCTGTACGGGACGTTCGCACTGCTGGTGGTCGTCTCGGTGGCGAAACACATCCCCTACTCCTCGAGGTCGGGGGTCTCGGCCATGATGCAGGTGGGCCGTGAGCTGGAGGAGGCCGGGCAGATTGCCGGCGCGAGCACCTGGAGGAGGTTCAGGCGCCTCATCTTCCCACTGACGAGCAGCGGCTTTGTGGCCGGCTTTCTTCTGACGTTTATCACGACGATGCGTGAGTTGTCGCTGATCATCCTGCTGGTCACACCGCAGACCCAGGTGCTGGCAAGCCAGACGATGTTCTACACGGAGAATGGGGACGGCCAGATGGCGAATGCCGTGATCCTGATCCTGATCGCGCTCGTGGCCATTGGCCACTTTATCATCAGCCGGTTCCGGGGAGGCAGTCTCAAGAAGGGATTGGGAATGTAGGGAGGCAGACATGTCCACGACAATCACGATTCGGAACCTCACCAAGCGGTTTGGCACTGTCGTCGCGGTGAACAACATCAATCTCTCGATCGAGCCGGGGGCCTTCCTCACCCTGCTGGGCCCTTCGGGATGCGGCAAGACGACCCTGTTGCGCTGCCTGGCCGGGCTGGAGGATCCAGACGGCGGCGAGATCTATATCGGGGAGAAGCTGGTCTTTGCGTACGACCAGGGGATCTCCCTCCCACCGGGCCAGCGGGAGCTGGGGCTGGTGTTTCAGAACTATGCACTGTGGCCCCACATGACGGTGCGCCAGAATATGGCCTTTGCTCTCGAAATCCAGAAGCTGCCAAAGGACGAGATCGCGCAGCGGATCGAGGAATCGCTTGCGGAAGTCCAGATGGCAGGGTATGCGGAGCGCTACCCGCGCGAGATGAGCGGCGGCCAACAGCAGCGGATCGCACTGGCGCGGATGCTGGCCTACCGGCCCAAAGTCTTTTTGATGGACGAGCCGCTCTCCAACCTGGATGCGCGGCTGCGGATGGACATGCGCGCCGAGCTGAAGCACCTACACCACGTAGCCGGGGCGACGACGGTGTATGTGACGCACGACCAGGTGGAAGCGCTGACCATGTCGTCGCAGATTGCGGTGATGAAGGAGGGGGTGCTGCAGCAGCTGGACACCCCGGGCCACGTGTACCACTACCCGGCGAACCTGTTCGTGGCCGATTTCATCGGCAATCCCAAGGTCAACCTGCTCAAGGGGATGGCAAGTGACCACGCCCTCGACCTCGGGCAGTTCCAGATCGAGATGGACACCACGGGGGCGCCCAGGGATGTGGTCGTGGCAGTGCGGCCCGAAGACGTGACCATCTCCACTCAGCCCGCGCCGGGGGCGGTCGAGTTCACGGCCTATTCGGTCCTGCCGTCGGGGGCGGACTCGACGATCGTTGCCCAGCGGGGCGAGGTGGAGGTCACAGTCAAGGTGATGGGCATCAGCACCATCAACCTGGATGACAAGATATGGCTGACGTTCGATCCCAAGTCTCTTAACCTGTATGACGAGCAGAGTGGGAACCTGGTGGTCTCCAGGAAGTAGAGAGGCACCGTTGGTGCGGAAGGGGGTGAGGGAGAGCCGGACTATGGCAGCTGGCTGTTTCGACGATTCCATTTCGCGATGTGAGTATCCAAAGGAGGCAGAACATGAAGGGGCTCATGAAGGTTGTGGCGTTGTTGGTGTTGGTCGCGATCGTGGCGGGCTGCGGGGCGCAGGCCACGGAGGCGCCCGAGGGAACCGAGCTGACTGCTGCGGAGCAGTGGGCGAAGGACAACGGCTTTGGGCCGTACCAGCCAGCCGAGGAAGACTGGGCGGCGATCGAGGCGGCGGCCAAGAAGGAAGGAAAGGTCGTCGTCTACTGCAACTCGTCCAAGTTCGAAAAGCTTTTGGAGAGCTGGAACGAGCTTTATCCGGACATTGCCCTGGAAGGCGGGGACACGGACGACATTGCCACCAAGATGTCGTCTGAGCAGCAGGCCGGGAACGTCGTGGGGGACGTCTGGTACAACAGCGATGGGCACCTCCTCTACGGGGAGTTCGTGCCCAACCAGTGGCTTTGGTCGTATGTTCCGACCGGACTCAAGGTTGAAGATGTGACCGCGGACCGGCCCTTCGCGGTTGTGCGCCACGGCGTGGATGTCATCGGGTACAACCAGGAGATCCGCCCGGAAGGCTGCCCGCTCACCAACTGGTGGCAGCTGACGGAGCCGGAGCTGGAGGGCAAGTTCTTCATGGAGGACCCGGCGGCGGATGCCAGCACGACGGCCAAGATCTCCTTGATCGTGCAGCATGCGGACGACATGGCGGAGGCTTACCAGGCGCTGTACAGCAAGGAGTGGACCACGGATGCGGACTATGGGACTGATACGACCAACGCGGGCTACCTCTTCCTGAAGAAGCTGGCCAAGAACAAGCCGGGACTTCAGCCGGGAGGCGATGAGGTCGACGCTGCCTTTGCGACACTGGGGATGGATGCCAGCGTCGAGCCGGGGTATGGCTGGACCGGCCTCTCGAGCCTGGAGACGACGCTGGACGGGGAGCTGGCGATGGCGCCGTGCTACGGTCTGCAGCCCGTGGTGGGCATCCTGAAGTCGACGTACCTGGCCGTGGCCAATGGCTCGACGCACCCGAACGCGGCCAAGCTCTTTATCAAGTTTGCCCTCTCCCCGGAGGGGATCGACCCCTGGAACCGAATTGGGAACTATCCGACGGTGGAAGGCATCGAGCTGCCCGAGGGCATGCCGGCGCGCGGCGAGCTGGAGCTGTGGCCCAGCGACGATTTCTTCTCCTATCAAAACAACAGCCAGATCCGTGACTTTTGGCTGGCCAACCTGCTGGGCAAATAGGCGATCCTGGCAGGGATGGGCTCCTCTGGGCACGGGCGGGGTGCCGCCCGTGCCCAGAGTCCCCTTGGAGGCCACGCCCGGGAGATAGGGGCACGGCAACGCCCTCAGGCCGTCCTCCAGGACTGGCAATCGAGGAGCTTTGGCAGAGGGGTAGGGTACGCCTGGGAGCAGAGCACGGGCTGCGGACGTTGCCGCACAGCCTGCGGCATTGTCGACTCGGGGCCGGCTGAAGATACCGATCTTTGAGGATGCATGGAATGAGCCAACTGGACGAGAGAATTCGGAATATCGAGGTCATCTTTATCGACGTGGGTTCGACGCTGCGATACCTGGTAGAGGACACACCCTACCAGGCCCGCGCCCGGCAGCAGATTGCCGCGCTGGTGGGCAGCGACGGGTCGCCCGACGCCTTCTGCGAGATGCTGGACAAGCGCTACAAGCTCTACCGGAAGTGGGCATTTGAGACGCTGCTGGAGGCCCCTGAGCGCGAGCTGTGGACGAAGTGGATGCTGCCCGATTGGCCGGCGGAGAGGATCGCGCCGCTGGCCGGAGAGCTGACCTATCTCTACCGGCAGACGATGGGGCACCGCCACGCGCAGCCGGATGCAAAGGATGTGGTGGTGGAGCTGACGCGGCGCGGTTACCGGCTGGGGATCTTGAGCAACACGATCACCGAGCGCGAAATCCCGGAATGGCTGGAGCAGGACGGCCTGAGCCCTTACTTTCCGACGGTCATCCTCTCGTCCATCTTTGGGCACCGGAAGCCGGGACCCGAGATTTACTGGGAAGCGGCGCGCCAGGCAGGGGTGCAGCCGGCCCAGGCGGCGTACGTGGCAGACAATCCCTCGCGCGACGTTCCGGGCTCACGACATGCCGGCTTCGGGATGATCCTCATCATGGGGACGGAAGATGAGCTGGCAAAGAGGGACATGAGCGGCGAGTACGAGCCGGACATGGTGATTCACACGCTGAGCGACCTGCTGGGAGTCTTCCCTGCGAAGCCTCGTTGATACGAGGCGGTGGGGAGCGCGGTATCTCGCTCAGGTCAGGAGACCCTGGTGCGGCAAGGCGAGATCCGTCGTCGCTTCGCTCCTCAGGATGACAGGTTGGGCTGTAGTAGAAAAGACGGACCAACGAAGATGAACGACGGGAGTCGAGGAAGAGGGGCAGCGCGCCATGGGCGGCGGGTACGCGACACCGGAGGCGGAACGGGCCCAAGGCAAGTGAGCCGCACCGGCGGCAGCGCGCTCGCCCAGGCCGTGCGGGAGCTGTACGGGGAAGGGCAGACCGACTACTCGCTGGAGCCGATCGTCCTGGTAGATGGGCTGGGCGAGCCGGTGGGGCGTATCAAGGACGGCGACGTGGTCGTGTTCTGCTGCCGGCGCGGCGAGCGAGAGATCCAGCTGACGGAGGCGTTTGTCGAGCAGGAGAGGGACCTCTTTCCGCGACGCGCGTTCCGGGACCTCCTCTTTGTGATCCTGACGCTGTACCACGAAAAGTTCGTGGGTCTGCCGGTTGCCTTCGCCCCCACCAGAGTCGGCAACACCCTGGCGGAGATTGTGAGCGAGGCCGGCCTGCGGCAGATGCATGTGGCCGAGTCGGAGAAGTTCGCGCACGTCACCTTTTTCTTCAACGGCGGGTCCAGCCGGCCTCTCGCCGGTGAGGAGGATGTGCGCGTGCCGTCGCTCCGAGGGGTGGCGTTTGACCAGGTGCCAGAGCTGAGCGCGGCGCAGGTGGCCGAGCAGGTTGTGCGCGCGGTGCGCGAAGAGTACGACTTGATCGTCGCGAATTTCGCCAATGGGGATGTCATTGGGCACACCCAGAACCAGGAGGCCAAGATCCGCTGCGCGGAGCTGGTGGATGCGCGGTTGGGTGAGGTGGTGGAGGCAGCACGGGCGGGCGACTATGTCGTGATCGTGACCGCCGACCATGGGAACCTGGAAGTGATGACCCATCCCGACGGCACGCCCCATGTATCGCACACAGCCAACCTGGTTCCGTTTCTGCTGCTGGATGGGCGCGCGGCAGGGCAGGGCACCGTGCGTGACGGCAAGCTGGCAGACGTGGCACCCACGGTGCTGGAGGCGATGGGGATTTCCCCCCCCTCCGTCCCCCCCGCTGTGGCAGGGGGGAGGGAAAGGGACGTGCCCGCTGCGGCAGGAGAGGGGGAGTCCGGGGAGAGCCTGGTGCGCGGGCATGCTTGGGGAGGGCGCCGGAGGGTGCTGCTGCTCATCCTCGACGGCTGGGGTCTGGGCAGCGAGGACGAATCAAACCCTATCTGGTTGGCAGAGACTGTGGTGTGGGACCGACTTGTGCGCGAGTACCCTCACGCCCGCTTGGAGGCTTCTGGCGCAGCCGTTGGGCTCCGGGAGGGGAAACCGGGCAACTCGGAAGCGGGGCACATGAACCTAGGGGCCGGCCGGATCGTGCTGCAGGACGACGCGCGGCTCGACCAGGCGATGCAGGACGGCTCGTTCTACAGCAACGAGGTCCTCTGCCGGGCGATCGAGGAGGCCCTTCAGAGGGAACGGAGCCTGCACCTTATTGGTCTGTTGACGGAGAAGAGCTCCCACGGCACAATCGACTATCCTTTGGCGCTGCTGCGCATGGCGCGGGAGCGGGGGCTGGGCCGGGTCTTCCTGCACATCATATTTGACGGACGCAGCACGCAGCCGGGGAGCGCACCAGAGATGCTGGAGAGACTTGGACGCCAGGTCGAGGGGATAGGGGTCGGGCAGATCGTGACGGGCGTTGGCCGAGGGATCGCCCTGGACCGGGACGGGAATTATGCCAAGACTCAGCTCGCATACGACGCGCTGGTCGACGGCACCGGCAGGCGGGCGGCGCTCTGAGGCCTGCCATGCATACGAACCTCGCGCACTCGCCGGTCGCCCCGGGGGGGACCAAGATTGCCCTGCTGGTCATGGACGGGTTGGGCGGGCTGCCCCTAGAGGCGGGTGGAAAGACGGAGCTGGAGACGGCGCTCACCCCGAACCTCGACGCGCTGGCCGCCCGTTCTGTGCTTGGGCTGACGGTGCCGGTGGCGCCTGGCATTACGCCTGGCAGCGGGCCGGGGCACCTGGCCCTATTTGGGTACGACCCGGTCAAGCACGCAATCGGCCGCGGCGCGCTGGAGGCACTGGGGGCGGACCTGGACTTGGGCCCGGAAGACGTGGCCGCACGAGGCAATTTCTGCACGGTGGACGAAGGGGGGGCCATCACCGACCGGCGCGCGGGGCGCATCCCAACCGAGCTGGGACAGGAACTGGCTGGGCTGCTGCGGGCCATCCGACTGGAGGGTGCGGAGCTGTTTGTGGAGACGGTGAAGGAGCACCGCTTCGCGTTTGTTCTGCGCGGGCCGGGCCTGGGCGAAGCACTGAGCGACAGCGATCCCTACACAGGGGGCAACCGTCCCCTGCCGGTACGCGCGCTGGAGGCGGGCTCGGAGAGAGCCGCGGCCCTGGCGAATGAGTTCATCAGGCGAGCGCGCAGGGTCCTGGCAGACAGGCAGCCGGCCAATATGGTGCTGCTGCGTGGGTTTGCGCGCATGCCGCGCCTGGCGGGCTTCCAGGAGCTGTATGGGCTGCGGGCAGCAGCGATTGCGGTGAATGGGATGTACCGTGGAGTGGCCCGCTCGGCGGGGATGACGGTGCTGGACGTGCCGGGCACGGCACCGGAGGACGAGTTTGCTGCGCTGGAGCAGGCGTGGCACCAGTATGACTTTTTCTACCTGCACATCAAGCGGACTGACACGGCGGGTGAGGACGGCGACTTTTGGAGGAAGGTGCGCGCCATTGAGGAGGTGGACGGGATGCTGCCCCGCCTGACGGCCCTCCGGCCGGACGTGGTCGTTGTGAGCGGCGATCACTCCTCCCCGGCATTCATGCGATCGCACAGTTGGCATCCCGTGCCGACGCTGTTATACTCCGGCCTCGTTTGTGCCGACGGCGTTGCGGAATTTGGCGAGCGGGCGTGTGCACGGGGAGGACTAGGTATGCTGCCGGCCACGGATATTATGCCCCTCGCGTTGGCACATGCGAGGCGCCTCGCCAAGTACGGCGCGTAGTCTATCGCTCCTGAGGGGTTCATGAAATCAAGTGCTGTGTTGTCCACGATGTGGGCGATTGGCCGGTTCGACAGGCTGGTCGACTTTTTTGACGCCGGGGCCAAGCTGGGATTTGCCCGGTTTGAGCTCAACCATGGGATCAACTCGGCGATGCTGGCAGGGCTGTCACTAGACGGCACGATCGCCAGCGTCCACGAGCCGTGCCCGGCAGATGTCTCGATGAGAGAGCTGAAGAAGCGGAACTGGCTCATCTCGGCGCGGGACGAAGAGCAGCGACAACTGGGTGTGGCGGCCATGGTGCGGAGCATCGACCTGGCGCACGACCTGGGTGCCGGCTTGGTTGTGGTGCACCCGGGGCAGGTCGACATCGACCCGCAGCTGGAGCCGACCGTGCACAGGCTCTACCGGGAGGGCAGGTATGGGCAGCCCGAGTATGGCGAGGCCCGCAGCCGGATGGTGGCAGCGCGGGCGGCACAGGCGGAGGCGAACATGCGCTCGGTGCGCCGCAGCCTGCTGGAGCTCGCGGAGCACGCGGCCAAGAAGGGAGTGCGGCTGGGGCTGGAGAACCGCTACCACTACCCCGAAATCCCGCTGCCGGACGAACTCGAGGAGCTGCTCGGGCTGGGCCTAGAGGGCGTCGGTCATTGGCATGACGTGGGCCACGCCAAGATCTTGGAGAACCAGGGGCTGGGCACGCACGAGGAGTGGCTGCGCAGGTTTGGGAAGCAGATCATCGGGGTGCACCTGCACGACGTCGAGGGCCTCACGGACCACCTGGCCGCCGGCCTCGGGGGGATCGACTGGGATCTGGTCGCGCGGTACCTTCCGGCAGAGGCGCTGCGCACGTGCGAGTTCCAGTTCTCTAACTCGCCTGAAGAGGTGGCTGCCGGCCTACGGTGGCTGGGCGATAAGGGCATTGTGACAATCTGACGGGATGCGCAGGGTTGACATGATCTCCGATCTCTTGTACGAGAAGATGAAGCGGATCCATCCGGGCATTGAGGAGATGGAACCGTACGAGTTCCGGTATTGCCTCGACGAGTGGCTGCCACTGGACGGGGAAGGAGCGGCGCTGTTGTCGCCGGTGGAGCTCGAGCGCCTGGTGGACAGCGTCGAGCTCTACCAGGGCATCCAGCTCAAGCCGAAGGAAGGCGGACGGATTGTCTTGGATGGGGCGATTGTGCGGCTCACCAGGATGCTGTTCGAGGGGCTGGTGACGGGTGCGTACCGGGAGGAGTGGATCGCGGCGCACTTTTGCTTCGACATCCGGGGGTTCTACTTCCTACACAGGACGACTTACTTTACGGAGAAGGTGATCGCACACCTGGGCGGAAGGCCCTTCCGGGGCTATGAACAGAAGCAACGGCAGCTGGAGCGGTGTCACGAGATTGGCTACCGGGCGTTCCGGGAGGCGAACGCCGAGGTGGACCGGGCGTTCATGGAGGCCGTGCTCGGCCTCATCACGGCGAAGGGTACGCCCATCTTGGCTGCGATCGCGGGGCCCACGGCAGCCGGCAAGACCGAGATTGTGGCCCGCCTGCGCAGTGAGATGGAACGATTGGGCAAGCAGGTGACGTCCATCGAGATGGACAACTTTCTCACCGACCGGGATCAGCGGGAGGAGCAGGGGATCTTTTCTCTTGGGAAGCAGGCCATCCACTTCGACCTCTTCCTGCGCAGCCTCGAGGAGATCAGGGCCGGAAAGAGGATCGCCACGCCGCGCTACGACTTTTTTGACGGGACCTCAAGCCATGGGCTGGAGGGCAGGCTGAAGCCAGGCCGCATCCCAGTCGTGGTCGAGCCGGCCGACGTGGTGTTCCTGGAGGGCAACCAGCCCTTCCTCCTGGAGGAGGTGGCGCCCCTGGTCGGTATTCGGGCGGTATACCTGACCGAGGACTCGATCCGCATGAGGCGGAAGTGGAGGCGAGACGTCGACTACCGGAAGAAGTACGAGCCGACCTACTTCCGCAACCGGTTTTTCCGGGAGCAGTACTTGATGGCGCAGCAGTGCTACGTGCCACAGATGGAGGTGTGCGACATGGTCGTCGATACGACCGGCGCTGCGCTGTGGGTGACGCCGGAGGTCGCCGGCATCCTGACCGGTAGACGACAAGAGGGGGAATAGGCCGGTATGCCTGTGCTACTGATCGTCATCATCGCCCTTGCGCTGGTGTTCGACTTTTTGAACGGGTTTCACGACTCGAGCAACATCGTGGCGACCGTGATCTCGTCGCGGGCGATGCCTCCGCGCATGGCATTGGCGATGACGGCAGTCGCCGAGTTCTGCGGCCCATTCCTGTTCGGCGTTGCGGTCGCAACCACCATCGGCAGCGAGGTGGTCGACCCGGCGGCGATCAGCAGCGCGGTCATCATTGCCGCACTTGGCAGCGCCATCGTGTGGAACCTGTTGACCTGGTATTTTGGTTGGCCCTCCAGCACCTCGCACGCCCTGATTGGGGGCATCATCGGGGCGGTGGGCGCATCGAGTGGTCTGTCGACGATCCGGCTGGCCGGCCTGGAGAAGGTGTTGATCGCCCTCTTTGCCTCGCCGATCCTGGGTTTTGTCGTCGGCTATCTTGTGCTGAAAGTGACCTACTTCCTGGCGCGGGGCGCCGGGCCGGGAATCAACTCCGCCTTTCGGCGGGCACAGGTTGTGACCGCCCTGGGGCTGGCCCTGAGCCACGGGACGAACGACGCGCAGAAGACGATGGGGATCATCGCCATGGCGATGGTCACAACGGGCTTTACCTCGTCCTTCCGCGTCCCGTGGTGGGTGATCGCGCTGAGTGCGGGCGCCATCGCCCTAGGGACAGCGATGGGAGGTTGGAGGCTCATCAAGACCCTGGGCGCCAAGTTCTTCAAGATCCGGCCGGTGCACGCCTTCGGCTCGCAGATCACCTCCGCGGGTATCATCCTGGGGGCCGCGCTGCTGGGCGGGCCGGTGAGCACGACGCAGGTGGTCAGCTCATCGATCATGGGCGCGGGCGCTGCCGACCGGCTGTCCAAGGTGCGCTGGAAAGTGGGGCTTGACCTGGTGGTGGCGTGGATCTTGACGATCCCCATTTCGGCCCTGGTGGCAGCGGGGCTTTACCTGGTCGTGAGGCAGATCATCGGATAGGGAAGACGGGCAGAGGGGCGAAGCGACATCGTCCTCATTGCCCCGGGGAGGGATAGCGTGGGACTGAAGGAGTTCTTTCGACCTAAGCAGGACAAATTCGTGCAGCTTTTGATCCAGCATGCCGAGATCACGTTGGAGGGCATGGAGGCGCTCGAGTCATTCATGAAGACGGGCAACGAGGAGGCGGCCTCGCGCGTGACCCGTGCCGAGAAGGCGGCCGACGAGGTCCGGCGCATCCTCATAGACGAGCTGCACCGCACCTTTGTGACACCCATTGACCGGGAAGACCTCTTTGCGCTGTCGCGAGCGGTGGACGACGTAATGGACTATGCCTACAGCACGGTAGAAGAGATGCAGATCTTGGGCGTGGAGCCCAACGAGTACCTGCGGCGCATGGTTTCGCTGCTGAAGGATGCCGCGGTGGAGATCCACCTGGCGATGCTGCGCCTCAGGGGAAACCCAGGGGTGGCGAGCGAGCATGCATCGCGCGCCAAGGCACTGGAGAACCGGGTAGAGCGGGTGTACCGCGAGGCAATCGCCGACCTGTTCTCGGGGCCGGAGGACATTCCCACGGTGATGAAGCTCCTCAAGCTGCGCGAGATATACCGGCACATGAGCAACTGCGCAGATCGGGGCGATGAGGCGGCGAACGTCATCCACGACATTGTCGTGAAGACGCAGTAGGGAATGCACAAGGCACAAGGTAGAATGCACAAGGACGAGGAACTGCGCGGGGAATTGAGCGCTGCGCGTCGTCGCTATGACGTGGTGTTCGTGGGGAACTATACCAAGGACACGATCGTATCGGCGGCCGGCACTCGAGTGGTGGACGGCGGCGGGTTCAACTATGGCGCGCACGCAGCGGCGGCGATGGGGCTCAGGGTTGCCGCAATCACCCGGCTCGCTCATGAGGATTGGCGGGTGGTCGACCGGCTGTCCACCCTGGGGGTGGAGGTGCTCGCGAGGGAAACACCGCACTCGACCTGCCTGAGCCTGGTGTACCCGAATGAGAACCCGGATGAGCGGGCGATCTACGTTGCGAGCAGCGCGGGCGCCTACACCGTCGACCAGGTGGCAGGGGTGGACGCGCGGACCTTTGTGCTCAACCCGTCATTCCGCGGCGAGGTTGGGTTGGACGTGCTCGAGGCGCTGGCATCCAAGCCGGTGCAGACCGCAATCGACGTGCAGGGCTGGGTGCGAGTGGAACGGGAGGGAAAGCTGGCGTACGAGGGGTGGCCGGAGGCGCGCCTCTTCCTGCAGCACGTGACCATCGTCAAGGCCGACGCGGTCGAGGCGGAGTGGCTAACAGGTGAGAGGGAGATTCGCCGGGCGGCTCGGCTGATGGCGGACCTGGGGCCCGCGGAGGTCGTGCTCACGCACCGGGATGGGCTGCTGGTGTATGCCCACGGCCAGTTCATCGAGACTGGCTTCTACCCGACGGCACTGGTGGGCCGGTCCGGACGGGGCGACACGTGCCTCGGCTCCTATGCAGCGAAGCGGCTGGTGGCACCACCGGAGGAGGCGGCCGTCTGGGCTGCAGCGCTGACAAGCCTGAAGATGGAAAAGGAAGGGCCCTTCCGCGGGACGAGCCAGGACGTCGAGCGGATGATCCACGCGCGCTACACCCGTTGACGTGCGGGCCTCCCCCGGCAAGCCCGGCAGCAGGCGCACAAGGCCCGATGCACCCAGCTGATAGCCGATGAGCGCGGCGGAGCCGAGCGCAGGGCCCTGTGCTCTGACCCCACCCATTGGCCGCGTGTCCAGATCGGTGCTAGAATAGCAGCCCCCGGCGGGCGACCCAGACCCGACCGGCACGAGAAGGGGTGGGAGTGACTCAAACGCAAGACATCCTGGCAGGGCTCAACGCCGCCCAGCGCGAGGCGGTGCAGGCGGTCGAGGGGCCGGTGCTGGTCCTGGCAGGGCCGGGCAGTGGCAAGACGCGGGTGCTGACGCACCGGGTGGCGTACCTGGTGAGGGAGTGCCAGGTGCCTGCACGGCAGATCATGGCCGTGACGTTCACGAACAAGGCCGCCCGCGAGATGAAGGATCGGCTCTTCCAGCTCCTGGGTGAGCAGTTCCGCCAGCTGACGATCGGCACGTTCCATGCCATCTGTGCGCGTGTCCTGAGACAGGAGGCGGAGGCCGCCGGCATCTCCCCCCAGTACGTGATCTACGACAGCGCCGACCAGCTCAGCCTGGTGCGCCAGGCGGTCAAGGCGCTCAACCTGGACGACAAGGTCTACCGGCCGCAATCGATGCATGCGCGCATCTCGCAGGCGAAGAATGAACTGCAGGGCCCGCCCGAGATGCCGGCACGCAGCTACCGGGATGAGGTGGCCCGCCGGGTGTACGAGCGATACCAGGCACTGCTGTCGGAGAATGGCGCTCTCGACTTTGACGACCTGTTGATGAGAACGGTGCTGCTCCTGCGTGAGAACGGCGAAGTGCAGGCCAAGTACCAGCGGCGCTATCCCTTCATCCTGGTGGATGAGTGGCAGGACACGAACATGGCTCAGTACGATCTGGTCAGGCTGCTGTCCGGCGCCAGGGCCAACCTGTTCGTGGTGGGAGACGAGGACCAGTCAATCTATGGCTGGAGAGGCGCGAACTTTCGGAACGTCGCGCGCTTCCGAGAGGACTATCCCGACGCGCGCACCATCCTCCTGGAGCGCAACTACCGCTCGACACAGACGATCCTAGACGTGGCAAATGCGGTGATCGCCCGCAACGTGCACCGGCACCCCAAGAAGCTCTTCACCGAGAAGGAGGGGGGTCCGCAGATCAGCGTCGTGGAGGCGTACGACGAGCAGGAGGAGGGCGACTGGATCACAAGCGAGATCCAGCGGCTGGTCGACCGCGGTGAGGCCAGGTTGGGCGAGTGTGCGGTGATGTACCGCACGAATGCCCAGTCGCGCCCGATCGAGGATGCCTTTGTCCGGCGCAGCATGCCCTACAAGCTGGTGGGGGCGACGCGTTTCTACGAGCGGAAGGAGATCAAGGATGTCCTGTCCTACCTGCGGCTGATCCACAACCCCTACGATGGGGTGGGGCTGACGCGGATCATCAACGTCCCGCCGCGGAACATCGGGCAGCAGACGCTTACGACGCTGGTGAGCTGGGCAGGGCAGATGGGGGTGCCCCTCTATGCCGCGCTCCAGATGCTCGCCGGAGAGAGCAATGGGGATGGCCGGAAGGAGGGCGATGTCAAAGCCGGAGCGAGGGTGCCACTCGGAACGCGGGCACAGCAGGCGCTCGCCGGCTTTACCAGGATGCTAGAGGAGCTGATCCGGGCCCGGAATAAGGTGAACCTCCTGGAGCTCCTGGACCTACTGCTGGAAAAGACGGAGTATGGGGCCTTCGTTCGCGACGGGACGGAGGAGGGGCAGGCCCGCTGGGAGAATATCCTGGAGCTCCGCAGCGTGGCGCGCGACTATGCAGAGCTGCCGGTCGAGACGGCGCTGAGCACTTTCCTCGAGGAGGTTGCGTTGGTCTCGGACGTGGACGGCCTAGACGAAAAGGTCGATGCCCCGACACTGCTGACGCTGCACGCCGCCAAAGGGCTGGAGTACAGGGTGGTCTTTATCGCCGGGATGGAGGAGAAGCTGCTGCCACACAGCCGGTCCATGGAGGAACCGGAGCAGATGGAGGAGGAGCGCCGCCTGTGCTACGTAGGTGTCACGCGGGCCAAGGACAGGCTTTACCTTCTCCACACGTTCCGGCGCACGCTGTATGGCGAGAGCGAGATACGGGAGCCTTCGCGCTATCTGCACGACATCCCAGAGGAGCTGCTGAAGGGCGGGGCGGGGAGGAGGCAGGCCCGGCAGGTGCCGCTGGGGCTGGAGCCGGGGCGGTTCCTGGGCCGCACGCCGGTGAGCGGTGCGCCGCAGCCTTTCGCCAGGGGCAGGCCAGAGACGCCAACCCATCCAGGGGACAGGCAGCCGCTCCCCCGATGGCAGGAGCAGGAGAGACAGCCGCCTGCGGGCCGGGGCAGGGAGGAGCCCGAGGCGCCCCACTTCCAGGCTGGGGACAGGGTCACGCACAAGGTGTTTGGGGCCGGGATTGTCACGGCGAGCAAGGCTGTGTCCGGCGACGAGGAAGTCACGGTCGCTTTCCCGGGGGTCGGCCTCAAGCGGCTGATGGCCAGCCTGGCGCCGATGGAGAAGGAACGCGAGTAGAGAGGCATAAGCGGCAGGTGCTGCCTGCACGTGATGTCAGGGCAGGTCGACGCGCTGCAGCATGAGCTCGTCCCCTCCGGATAGGAGCGGCACCCGGCGCTGGGTGCGGGGGTCGTAGAGGCCCACGGCCAAGGTGTATTGTCCGGCTTCCAGGCCAGCCGGGATGGGAACCGAGTGCGGGTCTTCGATTAGATACCCGGTTGGCCAGAGGCTCGTCGGCCAGGCACCGCCGAGGGGTGGGCCGTCGCCCTGCGACACCGTGGCGCCCAAAGCGTCCCGGAGGTGCACAAAGACCGTCAGGTCCTCGTCAAGGAGCCGGTCCGCCTCCCACCCGAGGGTCAGCGTCAGCCCGCCCGGCACCCGAACCAGCTGAAACTGCGCCAGACGAATCGCGTTGTCGAAGGAGGCGCCCACGTCCGCGGGCAAGGATGGGCCGGGCGAGGATGGGACGACGACAACGGCCAGCGGGGCCAGGTCCGCGCCTTCCTCCGTGCGCAGACGGGTTACCGACCTGTCGTACCACCCCGCACTCAGGGTGTAGAGGCCCGCCGGGAGGTCTACCGGGAGGGTGAGCGTGTAGCTCATGCGAACCATCTCCCCCGCGGCCCACAGCGTCGTCGGATAGAGGCCTTCCCACGGCTGCCGGTCATCCCCGGCCTGGCGCTGACCCGCTTTGTCCAGCAGGTGGAGGAAGGAAGTGTAGGCCTGCGGCATGGGCTCCTCCGCTTCCCACACGACATCGAGCGAGAGGAGCTGGCCGGGCTGCACCTCCACGGGGGGAAGGGTGTGGCCGACCAGGCGCGGCCCGCCGACGAACGATGCCTGCCGCTCGCGCGCCAGGGGTGCCGGCCGGTAGAGGGTGTACTTGCCGGCACGCCCCGACAACCGGTAGCCGTAGTCCAATGCCGACATGAAGGCACGCGTGTAGCGGCCGTACTTGTCCGCCTCGATGCGCGAGTCTCCCTCGAAGATGACCAGCGAGAAAGCGCCTGCGCGCAGGCTCTCCACTTCCCAGGCCTGGTCCCAACGGCCGGCACGGGCCAGCTGGCTCAGCTGGAAGTCATAGTAGGGCACAGGCTTGCCGGCCTGCACCAAGAGGCCGGCGTCCTCCGACAGGACCTGGCCGGGAGCAGAAGCAACGACCGGGCTGAGCACCTCGTTGGCGGCGGCCGTGGCGAGCATCTGCCTGGCGGCCGGGGCAGGTGTGTGCCACATCAGGGCGACCTGGAGGAGCAAGAGCAGCGGTGCAGCCCAGCGCCCGGCCGGCCGGCGCCCCAGCTTTGGCAGAGCCAGGCCGGAGGCAAGGCACACGGCCGCGAGGGGCTCCAGGAAGTAGTTCTCCCAGGAGCCGGCCTTGCCAGCCAGTGCGACGGCCAGCAGGGCCAAAGCCAGATAGGCGGCGACCAGGCCCTCCGCAGGGGGCGTCCCGGCCCGGCCAGAAGGACGGCTCCGCCGGAAGGCCCGCCGGCCGACCAACCACACGCCACTCAACAAGAGAAGCACAGGGTAGGTTCGGGAGAAGTCCCATGCTTGGGCCAGCAGCCTGTCTGGTTGGAAGGGGTTGACGTTGGCGGCCACGAGGCTATTCCAGAAAGCCCCTGCAGTGGCCTTGTTCAGGATCAGGAAGGGGATGCCGCCGAGCAGAAGGATGAGGAGGGCGAAGAGAAGGGCCTGCCGGTGCCGGCGGGCTAGGAAGAGAGCGAGCAGGGCAGCAGCCGGGGCCGCGATGAACGACTGCTTGCAGTAGAGGCCGAGGACAAAGAGGAGGGCGGCCGGGGCTAGGTCACGGGTCCGGATGTCAGCGCGTGCCAGCGCGCGCCAGACCAAGTAGAGGCCGGCGAGGCCGAAGGCGAGGCCGGGCAGGTCGACGCGGAACTGCGGCGCCCAGTTGTAGACGTAGGGTGCGCCGAGCCAGGCTAGGGCGACGGCGGAAGCCGGAGCCGTCCTGCCCGTTGCGCGCCGCACCCAGGCGAAGAGAAGGGCGGCCACGCCGAGCGCGGCGAGAACTGCCCAGATGCGTCCGGCGGCATAGCCAAAGCCGAAGATGGGAAAGGTGACCCGCGCCAGAAGGAAGGGGAGGGGCGGGTAGTTGACGGTGCCAAGGGGGAGATCGGCCAAGGGCTTGTAGATGGGCTCACCGGCGAGCAGCCGGCGGGCAAACTCGAGCATGAACCCTTCGCCGTAGAGGAGCTGGTACGGATAGCGCAGGGCACGGGCGCAGAACCAGAGGGTGAAGCCGGCCAGCAGCGCCAGGCCAGCCAGGGCGAGTGCCCAGAGGAGGAAGCGCGCGACGGGGGCAACAGGTCCCTCCCTCCGACCCTCTCCCTGGAAGGGAGAGAGAGCAGAATCATGGCTCATCGAGGGCCACCTCCAGCGTGCCTGACGGCTCGTCTCCAGTGACGGGGTAGATGGTGATGGTCAGTATGGAGGAGGCAGTGTCGAGACCGGCCGGAAGTGGATAGCCGACGCGCACCAGATCGCCCTGCAACGCCCGCCACGTGTCGGGCTGCTGAGGCGCGTGGAGCGTCCACTCGCGGCCGCCGGCCTCTGTCAGTGCGAGCGCGGTGCGGTAGGTGGGCGACAGCACGGCGGTGCGCGTGAGCCAGTAGAGGGCGAGCGTTCCGGTCTGGACTTCCCAGCCGGCCAGCTGTAGATGATCGCCGGCTTGCAGACAGACCTCGTGCGCAACCTGAGCAATGCCTGCCCTGTGGAGCCGCACCCAGGACCGTGATGGGTCGATCTCGTGTGCAGTGGCCCAGGCGGCGAGGGCGCTGTCGCGAGCCCCCCGGACGAAGTGGTAGGCCCCCCTCTGCCAGTAACCCTCCGAAAGGTCAAACTTGTCGTAGCTGGTGCGGCGATAGCTTGCCAGGATACCCTCATCCTCCAGCCGGGCGATCTCGCGCCGGGCAGGAATGCCGGAAGCGGCCAGGAGTCCGGCCGCCAGAAGCGGCAAAGCCAGCAGGGCTAGGGTGAATACCCGACCGGGCAGGCGGCGAATGTGGGCGGCGAGCCAGGCGAGGCCGAGCAGGAACAGCGCGCCGGGCACGGCTACGGCCGGGGCGAGCGCGAAGCGGGGAGAAAGGAGATGCCCATGCAGCAGGGCCGGAAGGTCCGACAGGACCTCACCTTGGACGACCAGGTGCCACGCCGCCGGGATATACTGGCCTGGATCGACGAGCCGACCAAAGTCGGCCAGGAAGAGGCCATAGGTCCAGGCGACGCAAACGACCATGAGGAGATAGATCGGCAGACGCCAGCGGAGCTGCTGCAAGAGCACAGCCAGGGGGAGCGCGAGCCAGGGGAGGGTACAGACCAGGTAGCGGGCGCCGAAGGAGGCGCCGCCCCACCATGCGATGTTGCAGCTCGCGGCGTAGACCGTGGCGGCGAAGGCCAGCAGAAGAGTGAGGGCAAGGCGCCGGTCGCGCCGGAAGAGCGGGATGAAACCGAAGGTGGCGACCAGGAGGAGGGGCGCGTAGAAGTAGAGGCCGTGGTAGGAGGAGAAAAGGATGCCAAAGAGACCGGGCTGCAGCCAAAAGAGCTGCTGGCCGTAGGGAGTGCCCAGATAGCTGCCGAACATTATCTTCCAGGTGACCATCTGCGGGGAAAAGCCAGCGAGGGCGCCGGCGAGGAGCAGGGCGGCAGATAGGAGATGGCGCAGGGGCGATGGGCCATGGACGATGGACGATGGAGAAGGGCGGCGCGCGAGGGACCAGAGCAGGTCGGAAGCGGGCAGGAGAAGAATGAGGATGTGGTAGCTGGCTATGCAGGCAGCAGCACCGGCGAGGAGGCCGAGGAGCAGCCAGTCGCACAGGCGGCGCGCAGCGCGGGTACGGTCCCAGATCAGGGTGAAGAGGGCGACCAGGAAGAGAGCGGGCATGTGCGGGTTGAAGAAGCGAGTCCAGTAGTAGAAGAAGGAAGTGCCGAGCGCAACGGCTGCGACGGCCAGTGTCGCATCCTTGGACGTGGTGTGGCGTGCAACGAGGCGCCAGGTGAGGACCAGCGCCAGCAGACCGTAGGCCCAATTGCCCAGGCTGAGCCAGATGCCGGAGGCCGGGTCTTGGCCGTCACAATTCCCCCCTGTCGCCTGGCAGGTGAGGTGCCCCAAAGCCTGGAAGGGCAGGAAAGCCAGTGCCGTACCAACATTGTGCAGCTCGAGGGCATAGCCGGTGGAGGTGACCTGGATGCGCTGACCCAGGGCCTCGTTGTTGTTGTAGAGCAGGAGGTCCCGATCCAATAGGAGGGAGTTGAGCTGGCTCAGGTAGTTCCGGCCGTCAGGGCCGTGCAAGCCGGCCGCCAGATCGACGGGCTCGAGCAAGAAGGCGAGGGCGAGGGCTAACCCAACCAGGGCCAGAGTCCAGCGCCAAGGGCTTGCGTGCCGTCGGTCTACCGACAGGGTCATGGGATGCATTGTAAGTGGATAGACAGAGCCCGTCAAGGCCCCACGCGGACGCTACCCAGGATGACCCGGTCGAGAGGGAGGCCGGTGGGATCCAGTGTCATGGCGCGCGCGAGATCCTCGGCACGGTACATGCCGGCCTCGACGCTGTAGTCGCCGGGCGGGGTGCCGGGCGGGACGTCGAGAGTGACCCTGTCGTCGATGGTTGCGCCGGGGACCCAGAGGAGCGTCGGGGCAAGGCCGCCTTGCGGCTGGCCGTCCCAGCCGGCGATGGGAGTTCCTGCCGCGTCCAGCAGCTTGACGTAGACGCTGTAGTAGGCGTCGATCTTGCCGAGCGCGCGCCAGGTCATGTGCACATCCAGCGGTTTTCCAGGCTCGACGATGGGCGGCACGACGGCGGCGACCAGCTGCGCAGGGATGGGAAAGGGTGCAGCGTTGGCAGGCGCCGCGGTGCTCACCGCCACCTGCCCACCGGCCGAGACAGGGCCGGCAGGCCCCGACTCTGCCACGAGCGACAGGCGGTAGGTGCCGGGCGTGGGCGGCGCGATGAGGACCAGCGGGATGACGGCGGCCCCACCGTCTGGCGAGGTGACGAGGGGCACGTCCGCGGTGAGCACCTCTGTGGTCGATGCGCCGGGGGCCTCCCAGGTGGCTTCGACGGTGAGCCGGTGGGTGGGAAGGATCGCGTGGCTGCGGGCTGCGTGATTGATCGTAACCAGGTAGGCGGTGTAGAGCCGGCCGGCCGCGGCCTGCGGAGGCAGGTAGGCGGTCACGGTGAGGTTCTCGGCAGCCGCTATGCGCTCGTGTACCCGGAAGACCTGATCGGGGCCAAAGGCCCGCACCAAGACCAGCTCGGCGCACTGCTCCAGCCCAGTCTGTATCTCCTGCCAGACGGCAGCGGGGTAGCGATCGGTGTGAATCACGACATGCTCGACGCCCAGGGCCTGCAGCAGGCTCACGCTCCGCTCGGAGGGAAAGTGCTCCATCTCGTACACCACCTGGCCATGCTTGGGCGGGATGAAGCCGCTGTAGCCGTCGGGGGTGGTATGCCAGTGCAGGGTGGAAAAGTACTGGTACTCCAATTGCGGCCCGCCTGAGGCAAAGGCCATGGGCAGCTCGAGGATCGCCGTCGTGGGCTGCTCCGCCAGCCAGCGATAGACAGCCGGGACCTCGCGCCCCACCGGTACGGGCTGGGCGTGCGCCGCCGGCCAGACGGACGACTCGATCGCCACGAGCAGGAGGCAAGCGCCTGGCAACAGCACGGCACGCACCGGTGTCGAGCGCCTGTTGGCCGCCGGCTCGCCGCCGGCGGCAAAGGGCCAGCGGCGGCCCAGCGCGGCAATGCCGTGGCCCGCCAGCACAGCGAGCGAGAGCATGACCAGCGCGTCGAAGCGCACCGGGGCGCGCAGGGCCTTGAATCCGGGCACCACGGCGTAGAGCCAGGCATAGGGCAACGCGATATCCAGCCCGGCCGGTCGGGCAGGCGCGAGATAGAGTCGCGGACCAAGCGACAGGACAAGGGAAGCGAGAAGGAGAGCGAGATAGAGCCAGCGTGTGCGCCCCCGGCCGGAGGCAGTGCCGACGAGGGCCAGCACGAGCGCAACCAATCCAGGGTAGAGCGCATCGGCCGGGTAGCCACCCGGCAGCGCCGCCTCCTCGCTGGGGAGCCAGCGCTCCAGAAGAGAACCGGGAGGCACGGACAGATACTGGCGCAGGCTTGCGGAGAAGGGCTCGCTGTCGGCCAAGCTTCGCTCAAAGCCAAGCTCTCCCTGCACCCGGAAGTAGGGCAGGGCAAAGGGGAGGATGACCAGGAGACAGCAGAGCGCTGACGCACCCAGGGCAAGGAAGACGCGCATGGGGCTGGGCGCAGCCGGCGGGTGCCAGGCTCGGCGGAGTGCCCGCCCAACGAACACCAGGGTAACGAGCAACAGAGCGGCCAGGGCGAGCAAGATCCCGTAGTAGAAAGAAGAGAGCGCCTGTAGGCAGAAGAAGAGGGTGAAGAGGGCCACGTGCCGAGGCCGAGGGCGGCGCAGCAGCGCATGCAGGGCCAGCAGGGCCAGGGGAAGCCACTGGGTGGTGAGGAGCTGGGCCTGTGCCAGGTTGGTCATGCGGAAGGTGCAAAAGGCCATGATCGTGCCGGCGACCAGGCCGGCACCCGGAGAATGAGTCAAGCTGTACACAAGCAGGTAGGTCCCAAGGGCAGTCAGAAAGAAGGAGAGAAGGAGCGCCAGGTTGTAGCCCAGGACGGGGTCGCCAGTGGCAGCCGTGACCGGCAGAGCGAGAAGGGCGTTTCCCAGCAGCAGCTCCGAATAGGCCAGCGTCCGCGGATAGGGGTGGAATATGTTGGCATCGAAGAGGTGCAGGGGATCGTCGAGGAGCTGGTGGTCGTCCCAAGCGGTGATCCAGACGTTGAGAAGTGCATCCTGCCGGTCCTCCACGGAGCCGGCCGGGTCGCGGGCCAGGGGCCAGGTGAGCACCAGGCTCAGCAGGGCAAAGAGCAGGCATGCTACTGCGATGCGCAGGCGCGTTCTCTCCGGTGTCACAGGCGGTCATTATACCGCTTGTTTGGGCGCCGGGCAACTTTGACGGCGGCCTCGATTTGCCGTAAGATGAAGGGCTGTCAGGAGCATGGAACTGTGCTGGATAAAGTAGAACGAATCGCAGAACGATACGAAGAATTGAACCATCTCATGGCCGATCCCGCCATGGTCACGGACTATGTCCAGGTGGCCACGTATGCGCAGGAGCAGGCGGAGATCAAGGAGCTGGTGGAGGCCTACCGCCGGTACCGGTCGCTGGAAGTCGAGCTGGCCAATACGAAGGCACTGCTGGACACCGAAGAGGACGAGGAGATGCGTGAGCTGGCCGGACAGGAGGTCGCGCGCATCGACGAGGAGATGGAGGCACTGACCGAGCAGATGCGCCGGCTGCTGCTGCCCAAGGACCCAAACGACGAGAAGAACGTCATCGTCGAGGTCCGGGCCGGCGCGGGAGGTGACGAGGCGGGCCTCTTTGCTGCCGACTTGTGCAGAATGTACACGCGCTACGCTGAGGCTCAGCGGTGGAAGACCGAGATCTTGAGCGCGCACGAGACGGGCGTCAAGGGATACAAGGAAGTCATCTTCGAGGTGCGGGGAAGAGGCGCCTACTCGCGGCTCAAGTTCGAGAGCGGCGTGCACCGCGTACAGCGGGTGCCCACTACGGAGGCAGCGGGTCGCATCCACACCTCGACGGCGACGGTGGCGGTGCTGCCCGAGGCCGAAGAGGTGGAGATCCAGATCGACCCTGGTGACCTCTCGATCGACAACTACGGCTCGTCCGGCCCGGGTGGGCAGCACATGCAGAAGAATATGACGGCTGTGCGCATCACCCACAAGCCCACCGGCATGGTGGTGTCGTGCGAGAGCGAGCGCAGCCAGACGCAGAACAGGGAGCGGGCCATGGCCGTGTTGCGGGCCCGGCTGTACGAGGCCGAGCGGCAGCGGCTGGCATCGGAGCGTGGCGAGGAGCGCCGGCTGCAGGTCGGCTCAGGGGAGCGCAGTGAAAAGATCAGGACGTACAACTTTCCCCAGAATCGGGTCACCGATCACCGGATCGGCCTGACGCTCTACCACCTGGAGCAGATCATGAACGGCGACCTGGACGAGGTGATCGACGAGCTGGCGACGACCGAACAGGCGGAGCGCTTACAGGCGATTGGCTCGGACTCGAACGGCGACGACTAGGTGCAGCCGATCGCGCGCGGCGAAAGGACGCTCGGGGTGGAGGTGCGATGCAGATCCGGGAAGCCTTGACCCAAGCAATCGAGTCCCTCCGAAACCAGGAGGTTGAGTCACCCCGGCTCGACGCCGAGCTACTGCTGGCCGAGGTGCTGCGGGTGAACCGGGCGGCTCTCTTGACCTGGCCGGAGCGCAGGCTGTCGCCGAAGCAGCTGACGTCGTACCGCGATTCTGTCGCGCGGCGGGCAGCCCGCGAGCCTCTGGCGTACATCACCGGTCACCGGGAGTTCTTCGGGCTGGACCTGGCGGTCGATCCCAGGGTGCTCATCCCGAGGCCTGAGACGGAGCTTTTGGTCGAGCGCGCGATCGAGATTGGGCGCGGGATGCGAGAGCGGCCCACGATTGCCGACGTGGGAGCAGGAAGCGGGGCGATCGCCGTCTCGCTGGCCGTGCACCTGACCGGTGCGACTGTGTACGCGCTCGATAGCTCGGTTGGCGCGCTGGACGTGGTTGCCGCGAATGCCCGGCGCCATGGGGTGGCGGAGCGCGTCCACTGCCTGCAGGGGGATCTGCTGGGGCCTCTTCCGGAGACGGTGGACCTGGTCGCCGCCAACCTACCCTACGTGACGACGGAGGAATGGGAAGCGCTGCCCCCCGAAATCCGTGTCTACGAGCCGCGGGCGGCGCTGGACGGGGGCTCTGACGGGCTAGACCACATCCGGCGCCTGTTCGTTACGGCCGGTCCCCACCTGCGCCCTAGCGGAACCATCCTGGTCGAGATTGGGGCCGGCCAAGGAGCATCTGTGACGGCCCTGGCGCGCGAGGCATGCCCAGGGGCCGAGGTAGAGCTCTGCCAGGACCTCGCCCAACTCGACCGCCTGGTCGTCGTCCGGTATCCGAAGTAGACGCCGGTCCCCGCGGCGGTCAGGCCACCTTGCTGGCCACCACGCCGAAAGCCTCCGGCCTGCGTATCACCTGGGAGAAGCCGGCCTCCTGTAGGCGCCGCACTACCCCGCGGGCCACGCCGTGCCCAGAGCGACTGTTCAGATCGCCGATGTAGTGAAAGAGCCGGCCGCCGCGCCGCAGCACCCGCCACAGCTCCCGGTAGAAAGCACCCGAGTAGAGGTCGCCGGCCAGGCTGAACGTGGGCGGGTCATGCACAATGCGGGAGAAGCGTCCGTCCTCCAGTGTAGCAACGACGTCGTAGGCATCCCCGACGATTTGGACGATGTGCGGGTCGCCGAAGAGGCCAGCAGACCATGGATTGAGGCGCGCCACCTCCAACACCTGCGGGTCCAGCTCAATGGTGACCACCTGCTCGGCCGTGCGCGCCGACTGGATGGCGGTGTAACCCAGGCCGGTGCAGGTATCCAGGACATGGCCCAGCATCGGGGCGACGGTACGCACCTTGGCGTACGTGTCGCGCAGGGGATCGGTGCCCTGGATGCGGTGCATGGGGATACCCGAGACAAGGAGCGTGGGCGCGCCGCGGGTGGGCATCAAGCCGTAGCTGCGGTTCAACTCCTCAGAAAAACGCCGGATGGGAAAGGCCTGAGCGTCGTGCACCTCGAAGCAGGCCAGCTCGTCGTCTGCGACGGCCTCGACTTCCTCCCAGGGGAGCGTGTCTCCGCCGGGCAGGATCACGCCTTCCCCGGATAGGCCCACCTCGCAGCTCGTCAGGCCCAGGTCCAATGAGGTAGAGGTTCGGGCGAGGCCCTGCCCGCGGGCGTGCAGAAGAGGGCCGGCATGGAAGCAGGAGAGGACGATGGTATGGGGCAGGGGTGCCGAGAGGGCCTGCCGGGGGTCTGAGCCCGCGCCTGTGCTACTCACGGAGCCCGGCAAAGAGGTCATGGCTGCCATCATCCTCGCCCACTGCGCTTTCGGCCAACTGGAAGCACTCCCAGGCCTGCAGCTCGCGGGCGGCTTCAGGGGGGAGCAAGGCGAAAAAGGAATCGGGCTTGAGCTGGGTGGCGTGGCACTGGATGGCGGCGCGCTTGGTATCCCAGTAGTCGGCCACCGCGACGTCGGTAGTGCACGCTTCATCCGGGATGCCCCAGGGCCCTTCCTGGCGCCGCAGCAGACGCTCTGGGACGGGCATGCCCAGCTCCTGGAGTTTGGCGACGACCGCCCGGAAGTAGCGACGCGGGATGGCGGTGTAGTAGAGCTTGGCTGGGCGGTGGGGCTGAAGCCCGGCTGCGAGCTGCTCAGGATAGCAGGCCGGGTCGCCGGCTGCGGCGACGGCGGCTTTGGTGTGGTGGTGGACGGCGATGTGGTCGGGGTGGCCGTAGCCCCCGGTCTCGTCATGAGTGACCACGACGTCCGGCCGCTCACGGCGGATAAGCGCAACGATGCGGCCGACTGCTTCCCCGGCCTCGGCCATAGCCAGGGCACGCGGGTCGTGGTTCTCGGGCGTGCCGGCCATGCCGGAGTCACGATAGCCGAGGAAGTGGAGGGCTTTTACGCCGAAGAGGCCACAGGCGCAGCGCAGCTCCTGCTCGCGCACTTCGCCCAGGCGCTCTGGCGTGGCCAGGCTCGGATCGCTGATCTCGCCGGCTTCTCCGCGCGTGGCACAGGCCAACACGACGCGAACGCCCGGATCGGCCCCATAGCGAGCCATGGTGCCGCCGATGCCGAACGATTCGTCGTCAGGGTGGGCAAACACGGCCATGAGGGTCAAGGGTGTGTGCGAATGGGAAGACATGTCGGTGACCTCCAGAAATCGCGCCAAAGCAGTGACAGGCAGCGGCATTGTAGCATACGTTTTGGCAGAGCGGCAAAGCCGCGGCAGGGACAATCACACGCCAAGGGATAGCGGGGCCTGTGGTTGACCAACGCCCCTTCTTCCGGTACAATGCCAGCGTGGACCTCTTTGACCACGCCCGCAGGGAGCAGATCGAGCGCGAGGCCCCCCTGGCAGCGCGCATGCGTCCGCGGACACTGGACGAGTTCGCCGGTCAGGAGCACATCGTCGGCCCGGGACGGCTTCTCCGGCGTGCCATCCAGGCCGACCAGCTGTCATCCGTGATCTTTTACGGGCCGCCCGGCACGGGTAAGACCACTTTGGCGATGGTGATTGCCCACACCACCAGCAGCCACTTTGAGACGCTGAACGCCGTACTGGCCGGCGTGGCCGACATCCGGCGCGTGACGGAGGAGGCGCAGAAGCGGCGCGCCCTGCACGGGCAGCGCACCATTCTCTTCGTGGACGAGGTGCACCGGTGGAACAAGGCACAGCAGGATGCGCTGCTGCCGTGGGTGGAAAACGGGGCCGTCATCCTGGTCGGTGCGACAACAGAGAACCCCTACTTCAGCGTGAACCGGCCGCTCGTGAGCCGGAGCCGCGTGTTCCAATTCCGGACACTCACGGAGGCGGATCTGACGTCCATCGCCCGCCAGGCCCTGGCCGACCCGGAGCGTGGCTACGGCCGGCTGAAGGTGCGCGTCGGTGAGGATGCGCTGAGGCACCTGGTCAACGTAGCCAACGGCGACGCGCGCGGGGTGCTGAACGCGCTTGAGCTGGCGGTTGAGACCACCCCGCCGGACGACGAGGGGATTGTCCTCGTGGACATGGCCGTCGCCGAGGAGTCGATTCAGCGGCGAGCCGTGCTCTACGACAAGGACGGCGACTATCACTACGACACCATCAGTGCCTTCATCAAGTCGCTGCGCGGGTCAGATCCCGACGCGGCGCTCTACTGGATGGCCAAGATGGTGTATGCCGGGGAGGACCCGCGCTTCATTTTCCGGCGTATGCTCATCCTCGCAGGGGAGGACGTTGGCCTGGCCGATCCCAACGCCGTGCGCGTGGTGCTCACATGCGCCGAGGCGTTCGACCGGATCGGGCTGCCCGAGGGGCAGTTCCACCTGGCGGAGGCCGCCCTTTACCTAGCTACCGCGCCCAAGTCCAACTCGGCGTTGGGCTACTTTGATGCGCTCCAGCAGGTAGAGAAGGAGCGCCAGGGAGAGGTACCGTCGCACCTGAAGGATGCCAGCCGCGACACAGAGGGCTTTGGGCATGGGAAGGGGTACGTCTATCCGCATGCCTACCGAGATCACTGGGTGGCGCAGCAGTACCTACCCGACATAGTGCAGGGCCGGGTTTTCTACGAGCCGAGCGACCAGGGGCACGAGCGGAGCATCGCCGAGCAGGTGGCCCGGCGGCGCGAGGCGCAGCTGGCTGCGATGGTGGAGAGTGAGCGACCGCTGGAGGTGCTGACCTATGCGGCCGGCGACCGCGCCCACGATCGCTGGCTACAGCGCGCCATCGGAAACGCTGGGGAGCGGATGGGCCGGGTGCGCGACCGTGTCCTCGACGCTGCCCGGCTGCAGCGGCACCATGTCGTGCTGGACCTCAATGCCGGCTCCGGGCTGCTCACGTGGGAAGTCCTCCGCCGGTCTCCGGAGGGCGGAACCTGGGCGCTGGCCCAGGACCGGCCGGCCGGGGAGGGTCTGCGCCAGCAGGCGGAGCGCCTTCCGGAGCTACGGCGGCCGGTCGTGCTCGTGGGCGGGCTGGAGGAGCTGCCGGAGCTGCTGGCCCTGCGCGGAGAGGCTGCCATGCGCTTTGACGCGATCGTCGGGCGGAACGCCGTGGGGGTGTTGGTCGACAAAGAGGGTGCCCTCCAGCTGGCGAGTGGGCTCTTGCGTGCCGGAGGGCGATTGAGCTTGGTGGAGACGGTCGTCCAGGCGACGCAGCGCCTTCATGAGCTGGTGGACCTGTCGGTTCTCGGTGACGATCTCAGGGCGCGCGTCGTCGAAGCGGAGGAAGAAATCTACGCAGAGGACGATCCCCTGGTCAACTGGGACGAGCACGACCTGGAGCGAATGCTGAGGATCGTGGGGTTGGGCGAAGTCTCAGTGGAGACTGAGGCGCAGATTACGGAGACGCTGATCGGCCAGGCTGCCTTCGAGCGATGGTTCTCGCCGTCCCAGGAAGGAAAGCGCCCCTCCTACGCGCAGCGCCTGCTGCGCCAGATTGCGCCCGAGGAGATGGTGGCGATCCGGGCGCTCTTCCAACAGCAGCTCGGGGGACAGACCATCCCCTGGCGCAGCACGCTGGCATTTGCCAGCGGCCGATCTTGAGCCTTTGCGGTAGCGGCTCTATTCCCCAAGCACGAAACTGAGGATCAGGCCGTGAACTACCTGCTCGACGGGTGCCTTGTCGTCCGTGAAGACGATGGTAGGCTCGGTGAACTCGACCGCGTGCGCAACGGCATCTGCGGCGACCTGCTGCAGGATGGGATGCTCCAGTAGGGCAGCATTGGCCGCCAGGTTCGCAAGGCTGGTCGGTTGGTTGGTGGCTACCACCAGGACATTGATCAGGTCCTGGCCCGGTTGAGCCAGATCGACGGTGTAGACGTTGGGAAAGACCGCACCCAGAGTGGAGGCCAGGGCATTGACCAAGCTCCAGTCGGTCAGGGTACGGCCTGCATTGATCGCCACGACCCCCTTCTCCGTCAAGTGGTCGCGCACCTGTCCGAAGAACTCTTGCGTCGTTAGGTGGAAGGGAATGTAGGGCGGGCGATAGGCGTCGATGGCGATCACATCGTACTTGCGCTTGCTGTTGGCCAGGAAGTAGCGGCCATCCTGGGCCACAGCGCTGAAGTTGGGCTCGTTCATGTCGAAGTAGTCGTGGCCCACCTGGATGATCTCGGGGTCGATCTCGGCTCCGTCGATCGGGATCGGACCGTAGACTGCAGTGTACTGCTTGGCCTCCGTGCCGGCAGCCGAGCCGATGACAGCCATGCTCCCCACCTGACCGGCGGTAAAGGGCGGGTTGTTGAAGTAGGGCGCGATCAGGAAGTAGTCCCAGACGCCCCCTACCAGGACCGAACCGGGTTTGTAGATGGAATGCACCCCCTCCCCTTCGCCCAGCCGGAGCCACACCTCATCCCCGTACCGGACCACCTGGATGTAGTTGTAGGACGACTCGGTCTCGTAGAGCAACTCACCCGAGGTGGTCGGCTTGACCACGCCGCCCGGCAAAGCAAGGATCAGGATCACGAGCACGACAGGCATGAGGAGGTAGGGCAGGGCACGGGCCCTGAGGGTCCAGAAGAGCCCTACCAGGGAGATTGCCAGCAGGGCAAAGGAGAAGGTGAAGAAAGTGTTGCGCGTTCCGATGTTGGGGATCAGCAGCAGGACGGGCAGAAAGGTCCCGAGGATGCTGCCCACCGTGGAGAGGGCATAGAGCGCCCCGGAGATTCTGCCGGCCGACTCGACCCTCTCCCCCTGCAGGCTCAACCGGATGGCAAAGGGCGAGACGCAGCCCAGCAGCGTCACCGGCACAGCGAAAAGGGCGACGACACCCAGGAGGGAACCTGCCAGGATGCCTGCACTGTACTCTGAGAATCCGCGCACCGACCAGAGGAGAACGGGCCGCGCCAGGAAAGGCACAAGCCCGATCAGGAAAGCGGCCCAGGCCGTGATCTGGAAGAGCACCCCATAGCTGGGCTTCTTGTCGGCCCATTTGCCGCCGACGTAGTAGCCTATGGTAAGGTAGGCCAACACCAAGCCGATGAGCACCGCCCAGATGATCAGGGAGTTGCCGAAGTAAGGGTCAAGGAGCCGCGAGGCCGCCATCTCGGTGCCGAGGCTGACCATCCCACCGATAAAGACTGTAAGCAACAAGAGGGTTCGCTTCATACTTGGGAGCGGCTCGGGTGGCCGCTGCTGCCTCCTCTTCGTGAAGTGGTGCGGATTGTACCATCCCTGGAGGAGTGCGGCAAACAGGTTTGGCAGCGGGATGGTTTGCGGATATACTGGAAGGCAAGATGGCGGAGACAGAGTTTGCAAGAGAGTCGCCCCTGACCATCCGGCCTTTCGACGGCTCGCTGGCGGATGCGGAAGGGCTGCTGGCCGTCGAGAAGGCCACGTTCGACGAGTCGCCCTATAGTGCGGCGGAGGTTCAGGCCATGCTGTCAGAGGGCTGGCAGCGGGCATGGTTGGCCTCCGATGGGGAGCAGATCGCCGGATTTGTCATCGGGTTTCCGGTGCACGGGCTCCACAGAGCGTGGTGGGAGGTCGACCTGCTTGCAGTGCACCCAGAGTGGAGGGGGCGCCGCCTGGGCCATCGCCTGATTGCCGAGACGATGGCCTTTGGAGCCGGGACATGTCAGAGGGGGCGTGCGCTTGTGGCCGACGACAACAACGCCTCGCAGCAGGCCTTTCTGAGGGCAGGATTCAGGGTAATGCCCGGTGGGCGGGAGCTGCTTATCCTTCGCCCGGGTGAAGGGGGTCGCCGGCAGCGGGCGAGGTGGGGCGGCAGTGTGAGGGAAGCCAGCGGCCCAGGCGAGATAGCGGGGTATCTGGCCGGGCGGCCGGTCCAGGAGATTCTTGCCCTGCCCGGGGGCGCCGTTGACTGGAGCACCCCTGCCTGCGGCGGACAGCCGGGAGGGCGAGGGCCCACCTTGCTGGTCGCGGAAAAGGAGACGGGCGAGGGTGAGATCCTGATCTCCGGCTACGCCGAATTGGTCGAGGTCGAGACCCTCCTGTACCGGGGGATATGGATCGAATCGCTGCAGGCCACCTCAGCGGGCGCGCGTGGGGCGCTGGTCGATCGTGCGGTTGACCTTGCCCTTGTGGCCGGCCTGGACGAGATCAGCGCCGTGGTGTATGAGCGAGATGCTGCTATGCAGGCAGCGCTCAGGGGAGCAGGCTTTCGATCGTTGGGCGGATTCCGGTGGTTGGCGGCAGAGATGCCGGAGAGCAGAGCTTGTCGTTGAGGAGAGGCGGATGCGCATCCTGATCACAGGTGGTGCGGGATTCCTTGGTGCAGCTTTGGCCAACCGGTTGGTGGGGCCGGGTGGCGGGCATACCGTGTTGGTGCTGGACGACCTATCCACCGGCGATCCAAGGCGCCTCGACCCCCGCGTGCTCTTCACGCGCGGGGAAGTCAAGGATGTCCCCAAGTTGTGGACCATGCTCCAGGGAGTGGACTGCGTCTATCACCTGGCTGCGCGTGTCCGTGTGCCCGAGTCGATCTATTATCCCGGCGACTACAACGACTGCAATGTGGGCGGCACGGTCGCCCTCATGGAGGCCGTGCGAGACACGGGGGTTAAGCGTGTGGTGCTCACTTCATCGGCTGCGCTGTATGGAGAGCAGACCGAGCAGCCGATCTCGGAGAGCCAGCCTCCCAACCCCAACTCCCCCTACGGCGTCAGCAAGCTGGCGGCGGAATACTACGTGTCCACTCTTGGGCAACTGAACGGGATCGAGACGGTCTCACTGCGCGTCTTTAACGCGTATGGCCCGGGGCAAGACTTGCCGCCCAGCTATCCGCCCGTCATCCCCCACCTCCTGAAGCAGGCCTTGACGGGGGGGTCGCTCGTGATCTTTGGCGATGGCACACAGACACGCGATTTCGTCTACGTGGACGACGTCGTCGACGCGCTGGTCACAGCGGTCACCGCGAGCGAGGTGAATCGGGCAGTGATCAACATCGGCTCCGGGCAAGAGACAAGCATCCAGGACCTTGCCGGCCGAATCGTGCGCGCGACTGGGCGGAAGGCCAACGTCCTCTACAACCGAGCGCAGGGCAGAGGCGTGACCCGCCTGGTGGCAGACGTGACCCTGGCGCAGAGGCTGCTGGGGTGGAGCCCATCCACCAGCCTGGACGTGGGCCTACGGCTGACCCTGGAGCGCGATGCCCGCTTTGGCGGCGCGCCTCAGACCGGATTCAGCAGGTAGCCCACTCCGCGAACGGTCTCGATGCAGCCGAGCTCCCCCACGGAGTAGCCAAGCTTGCGGCGCACCGACCGGACAAGAGGCCGCAGCAAGGTTCCTGCTTCCACGCGGTTGGTGTCCAGCCCGTGCGTTACGCGGATGAGATCCTCAGGAGTGACCACCTGCCCGGACTGCCGTGCCAGGTAGTCCAGCACCGTGAATTCGCGTGCGGACAGCCGTACCGGGTGGTCGTCCATCCAGACGCGGTGCTGGGAGGCATCGATCCGGAGACGTCCGAGAACGAGCACCTGGCCCTCGCGCCCGGCAGTGCGGCCCTGCGCGGCGGTCGCGCCCTCGAGTTGGCGGACCCGCAGCAACCTGCCCTGCACCGCGGCGACGACATCCTCCGGCTCGATCGGCTTTGTCAGGTAATCATCGGCACCCAGCTCCTTACCGTAGCGGACATCGCTGTCCATGGCGCGCGCGGTCAGGAACAGAAAGGGGATCGCCACCCAGGCCGGGTTCGCGCGGGCCCTCTCCAGGAGCTGATACCCGTTCATGCGAGGCATGGCGATGTCGGCCAAGATCAAGTCAACGGGTTGGCTTTCCAACAGGGTAAGGGCTTGCACGCCATCCACGGCAGTCAGCACCTGGTAGCCCTCCGCTTCCAAGGTCATCGCCATTGATTCGAGCACGGCAGCGTGATCGTCAACTATCAAGATCGTGGCATTCGACTTCATAGGCACCCTCCTCCAGTGGCCAGAAGACGGAAAACACCGAGCCCTCGCCCGGGGTTGAGGAAACGGTCAGGTGACCGCCGCTCAGCTCGACCAGCTCCTGCGCAATGGGCAGCCCAAGGCCGGTGCCTGGGATGTTCCCCTGCGTACTGACACGGTAGAAACGCTCGAAGATACGGGTGATGTCGTTCTGCTCGATGCCGACGCCGGTATCGATGACACGCAGGACGGCCCACCGGCCGGGGTCCCGTCCTTCGACCAGATGCTGATGGGAGGTGAAGCCAGTGCTGGGGGGCGGTCCGACCTGTACCTCGCACTCGCAGGTGATCCGTCCCCCGTCCGGAGTGAACTTGATCGCATTGTCCACCAGGTTGCGGATCACCTGCCGAAGCTGGCCCGAATTCCCTTGTACGACGAGTCTCTCCGGTCCATTCACGCGCAGCACTTGGCGCCTGGCCCAGGCGAGGGGTCCCTGCTTGTCCACCTCCTCGCGCACCAGCTGGGCCAGGTCGACCGCGCGGCGCTCCGTGGAAATACTGCGGCTGTCGATGCGGGACATTTCCAGAACGTCGCCGACCAGATCGTTCAGCAGGCCGATTTGCTCGCGCATCGACCGAACGATTCCCCTCCGCTTGCCGTCATCCAGACGATCATAGAGCCGGTCCAGGTTGCCTACGGCCAAGGTCAAGACAGAGAGCGGGGTACGCAGCTCGTGCGAGACATTGGAGACGAACTGGTCCTTGATGCGCTCGGCTTCCTTTAGGGGGGAGATGTCGCGCTGGACCCAGACGGAACCGATAAGACGGCTTGGATCGTCAGGGGAGGGAATCGGAGCGACCGTTACTTCAGCGTCGTAGACACTTCCGTCCCTGCGCCGGCAGGTGATCTCCCCGCGCCAGGTCAGGCGCTCGCGGAGCGCGGCTTGTGCCTGGGCATGGGCTCCCGAGGAGCGCTCGTCGCCCTGCAGCGCCCACCAGTCCCGCCCAAGCATCTCCTCGCCTGCGAATCGTGTGAGAGCGGCGGCAGCAGGGTTCGTGTAGAGGACGGAGCCTGACACGTCGGACACGATGACAGCCTCTCCCAGGGATTCGAGGATTGCCTGGGTACGATCGCGCTCGACCTTGAGCTCACGCGTGCGCTGGGCCACGGTTTCCTCCAGGCTGCCGGCACGCTGCCGGAGCCGCTCGTGAAGCCGGGCGTTTTGGATCGCGATCGCCAAGGGGGTGGCAACCTCGTGGACGGCCTCGACCAATTCAGAAGTGAAGCCTTGGCCCTCACATGATTCCATTTCCAGCACGCCGATCTGTTCCCCTTGTGCCACAAGGGGAATGCTTATTGCGGTCAGAGCCTCGCCGACCGGGACTTGCACGCCATGCGGAGGATATTCCCTCTCATCGCCGGGGTTGCGCTGCGTGGCGTGGATCACGGTGGACGCAGCATCCGCGCCAGAATAGACGATTCGGGCGCGCCGGCATGGCACGAGCTGCCCGACGCGGTCCAGCGTGGCCTGGGCAATCGCCTCAGGCGACTGGGCCTCCACGATTTCACGGTCGATCTGGTGCAGTGTCTCCAGCCGGTCGGCGTAGCCTCGCAGGACCTCCTCAGCCCGCTGGCGCTCCGCGCGCGTGTGGAGCGCCGTGATCCCATAGGCCAGGTTGTCTGCCAGCTCGGTGAGCAGCTCGACCTCTTCGGCATCGAAGGCATCTGGCTCGGAGGCGTAGATGTTCAGTGCACCGAAGACGTGGCCCTCTACTATGAGAGGCAGGGCAACGGAAGAGGCATAGCCCCTGGCCGTTGCCTGCTCACGCCATGGGGCGAAGGCCGGATCGGTGAGCATGTTCCTGGCGATTGCGGGCTTGCCGGTGCGGATGGCGGTCCCGCTGGGCCCACGCCCCAATTCGGAGTCATCCCAGCGGATGAGGAGTGCGTCGAGATACCCTTCCTCGTAGCCCGCCTGGGCCACCGGTCGCACGACCCTTCCACGATCATCATCGACCGCCGCGCCCACCCATGCCAGCCGATATCCGCCCACATCCACCGCTGCGGCGCACACCTGGTGGAGCAACTCAGACTCGTCCCTCGCGCGTGAGAGCGCCTCATTGGACCGGCTGAGCAGATGGAGCCCGTGGTTCGCCCGGCGCAGCGCTCGCTCCGCCTGCTTGCGCTGGCCCATGTCGGTGTATACGCCGACCTGCCCAATGCACTCCCCATCCACCTGGATTGAGGATACGGCGAGCAGCACGTCGACGGGCGACCCATCCTTGCGATAGCGGACCAACTCCGTGGGAGGCACTCCCATGCCGCCCCGGACGAGCTCGCTCAGTGCGGCCGCCTCTCCATACGTAGCGGGGTTGGTGATGAGATCGTCCAGGTTCCGGCCAATCACCTCTTGGCGCGTGTAGCCAAAAAGTTGCTCCGCACCCGAGTTCCATTCCACGAGCCGTAGAGACGCGTCGGCTGTAACGATCGCATCGGGAGCCGAGGCAAGGACAGCCTCGAGGTAATGGCGGCGCTCATGGAGCTCGCGCTCGGCACGGACCCGTTCGGTGATATCCGTGAAGGCAGAGAGGACCCCAGAGAAGCGGTCGCCGTCAAAGACCGGCTGAGCCGCCACGACCACGGGGACCCGCCTGCCACCCTTGGCCAAGAGCACGGTTTCGTAGCGCCCCCCGATCCCCTGTGCGCGCCGCTCCGTCCGGCTGCTGACCGGGTCAATCTGATCCTCGGGGACAATGAACCTCCAGGGCCGGCCCAGGAGGTCCTGGGAGTCATAGCCCAGCATCGCTTCCATGGCGGGATTGACGAATGTGATTGCACCCTGGGCATCTTCGATCAGGATCCCCTCGGCGACCCCCTGTACAATCGATTCATTGAATGCCTTTAGCCGCCTGGTTTCTTCGAAGAGCTGTGCATGTTCCAGAGCCTGGGCCGCATGCTGGCCCAGGGCCTGGACGACCTGCAGCTCAGCCTCTCCGAAGAAGCCGGTATTCGCGTGGTCGACCTGGAGGACCCCGATCAGCCGGCCGTGCGCCGCGAGGGGGACGCACATCCAGGAGCGGACGTGCTCCGCACCGGGCACCCAAATCCACCCGTCGAGTTCCCGGACATCGGAGCAGATCACCGGCCGGAGATCGTGGGCCATCCTGTGCAGGATGGGGCTTTGGTGCAGCATGCGGCCGGCCGCGCGGCTGACAGACCCGCCGTCCTCGTAGCCGGCAGCCGCAACAAGGTCAGGCACATCTTCGCCGCGCAGGACCAGCACAGAGGCCGTATCGTACACCAGGACCCTGCGCAGCTGGGCAAGGATCAGGCGCAGGATTTCTTCGACTTCGAGGCTGGCGCCCATCGCTTGTGCGGCCTCACGCAGCACCTCCGTCTGCGCACGAGCGGCCCGCTCTGCTTCCAGAAGCCGCGCCTTTTCGATAGCCGTGGCCGCCTGGTCGGCGAAGAGCCGGGCCAGGCGGAGCTGGTCGTCGTCGAACAGCCCCACTGCCTCATCGTCCGACAGAATCAGCACGCCGATGACCTGGTCCCGCACCTTGAGAGGCACGGCCAGGGTCTGGCGGAAAGGGATACCTGGATAGGCGGTGGCCTTGCCCTCCCAGGCCTGGTAATCCGGGACCATCAGCGGCCTGCCGGATTGGGCGGCGCGGCCAACCAGCCCCTCGCCCATTCGCAGTTTCGGCTCGGTCGGCACGATCGCCATCCGATGGCCAGCGGCTAGCTCGAGGGTCTGCCCATCGGCCTGGATCAGGTAGATACCCCCCAGGTGGACTCCCATCAGGTCGGCGGCGCTGTGCACAATGGCTTCCAGAAGCCTCTGCTGGTCGGGCTGCGAATTGATCTCGAGCGAAATCTGGTAGAGGGCGCCCATCTCCCGCGCGCGCCGCTCCAGCTCGGCCTCCGCCCGCTTGCGCATCAGAAGCTGGCCGGCCTGGTTGGCCACGAGCTGGACGAGATCGATGTCGCCTGCGGAGAACTCGTGGCTCTCAAAGGCATCGAAGCCGAGTGTCCCTATGATCACTCCCCCGGCAACCACCGGCACGATCAGGATGGATCGGACATTCCGCTCGCGCATCAAGTCGTGTACCGGGGAGAGGCGCGGATCGGCCTGTGCATCGCTCACAGAGAGGGGGACCTTGTGCTCCATGACGTAGATCATCGAAGGGTTATCGGCGACGGGAATGACAGCGCCCAGCGCGCCCGTTGTGCCAGGAGGGTGATAGTCGGCGACCACCTCGGCTGCCGTCTGTTCCGGGTTCAGGCTGGCAAACCCAGCCTGCGGTACTCCCAGGAACTGGGCGAGCTCGGCACACACCACCTGCAGGGCAGCTGAGATGTCTCCCGCCCCGGCAACGAGAGTCGAAACCCGATACTGCAGCGTTGCTTCCCTCAGCCGATGCTGGACTTGAACTTCCGCCCGCTCGCGCTCGGCCATCTCCCAGCGCAGCTGCGCATTGGCAGAGGTCAGCTCAGCGGTACGCTCTGCGACCCGCTGCTCAAGCGCGTGCGTCTGCTGCTGAAGCTGCTCGAAGAGGCGCGCATTCTGAAGGGCGACGGCCACCTGGGCGGCCACGATCTCCAGGACGCGTTGATCGGCCTCGGTGTAGGCATCAAGCCGGGGCGTTTGGACTGTGATCACACCCAGCACCTGCTCGCCGATGCGCATGGGCACGCACAGCTCGGAGAGGGTATCGGCGCGAACGGCATAGTAGCGCGAGTCCTTTCGGACATCACCCACGCGCAGGCTCTGGCCGTGCTGGGCTACCCAGCCCGTGATGCCCTTGCCCACCTGGGGTTCGTGCGATGTCGCATCGGCTTTGCCTCCCGCCACAAAGTCGGGTCCCGGGCCATGGTCGGACACGGCATAGGGCAGCAGCCGGTCCGTGCCTTCCTCAATGAGGAGGACGGCGCCGTACTCGTAGGCGAGGGTCTCGCCCAGGACAGCGACGATGTCCTGAGCCAGCTCCGCTGGATGCCGTAGCTGCTGCATGTGCTGGCTGGCCCGGTGCGCGGCCACCAAATCGAGGCGCTGGCGCTGCTCCATGGCGAGCCGTTCTGCCGGTGAGACGGCGCCGGCCGATTCCAGCTCGGCGACTCGCCGCCGCAGCTCTTCCACTTCTTGGGTCAACTGCACTTTTGGTTTGTCTCCACTACCCATGACACACCCCGAACGCAAACCGGCAACCGATCAGGGCCGCCCACGGCACGCACTGGTTGGCTCTCGGATTCTATCACGCCCCCGGAAGGACGGCAAGAAGCAACTTCGGGCCTTTTGGGGGATAGCGAGGCCTCGAGTTGGGAATGACAGATCTCGACGAAATCGACGGTAGGGCACGAGGTTGGAAGGGAATTGGTCTGCGGTGTTCGTTCTGATATAATGGCCGGCACGAGAGCCATCGATGTCCATCCTAGTCGCGGAGCGAGTCGCCAAGTCGTTCGATCCCAATGACATCTTCTGGGACATTTCGTGCAGCGTCGCGCGGGGAGACCGGATTGCCCTGGTGGGGCGAAACGGCAGTGGCAAAACGACCCTGCTGCGCATCCTGGCGGGACTGGAGTCGCCGACATCGGGGGCCGTCCACCGTGCCAAGGGACTGCGAATCGGGACCCTGCCGCAGGAAGCCCGGCTGGAGGGGTCCGGGACCCTGTGGCAGGAGATGATGGCCGCCTTTGAACCGCTCCGGGCACTGGAGGCCCGGCTTCACGACCTGGAGACCGAGATGGCCGACCCGGCCCGGGAGCAGCAGGCATTGGAAGCGTATGCGCCGCTGCGCGAGCGCTTTGAGCAGTTGGGGGGATACTCCTACCAGGACCGGACCCGGCATGTCCTCATGGGGCTAGGCTTTCCGCCTGAGGAGCACGACATACCCCTGTCCCACTTGAGCGGGGGCCAGCAGACAAGGGCCTTTCTCGCACGGCTGCTGCTCGAGTCGCCGGACTTGCTGCTCCTGGACGAGCCGACCAACCACCTTGATTTGCAGGCCATCGAGTGGCTTGAGGAGTATCTGAATAGCTGGGACGGCACGGTGATCCTGGTGGCCCACGACCGGTACTTCATGGACCACGTGGTTCACAAGGTCTGGGAGCTTGCATTTGGGCAGGTGGAGGTGTACTCGGGCAACTACAGCCACTACGTCCAGCAGCGCGCAGCGCGCTACGAGCGCCGTCTGAAGGAGTACCGCGCCCAGCAGGAAGTGATCGCAAAGGAAGAGGAGTATATCCGGCGGTTCATGGCTGGGCAACTCACGCGACAGGCTCAGGGCCGGCTGAAGCGGCTGGAGCGATTCAAGGAAGAGGAGGCCATCGACCGTCCCAGGCAGGAACACTCGATCAAGCTGCGCTTTCAGGCGCCCCTGCGCAGTGGCGACAAGGTGATCTGGAGCCAGGACCTGGTGGTGGGGTATAGGCGCAGCGCTCCCCTCTTCCGCTGCCCCAACCTGGACCTGCGGCGAGGGGAGTGTGTGGCGCTCCTGGGGCCAAACGGCTCGGGCAAGACAACATTGCTCAAGACTCTCCTGGGGCAGGTCGAACCCCTCTCCGGCCATATGCGGCTGGGCGCAAGCCTCCGGATCGGCTACTTCTCTCAGGTCCACAGCGAGCTAGACCCGGAAAGAAGCGTGCTCGACGAGGTATTGGAGGTCAAGGACCTACCGCTGGGAGAAGCGCGCAACTTCCTGGCACGCTTTCTGTTCACGGGCGATGATGTGTTCAAGCCGGTCGGCATCCTCTCGGGCGGCGAGCGAAGCCGGGTGGCCCTTGCCAGGCTGGTCCTGCAGCGCGCCAACCTGCTGCTGCTCGACGAGCCCACCAACCACCTGGACTTGGACAGTCAAGAGGTGCTGGAGTCGGTGCTGGACGAATTCTCAGGCACGATTCTGCTGGTGACGCACGACCGCTACCTGGTAGACCGGCTGGCGACGCAGCTCTGGATGATTGAGCCAGGCGGGCGGGGCCTCTCCGTCTTCAAGGGCCCCTGGAGCCAATACGTGGTAGCTCGGGCTGCGCAAGCAGAGAAGGCGCCTGAGCGCCTTGCCAAGGAGAAGCGGACCGAGGAACAGCGCCAGGCGAAGCGCGACGAGCAGCGTGTTCGGCGTGAGGTAGAGGCCCGACAGCAGCGCGTCGGGGAGCTTGAGATAGAGATACATCGCCTGGAGGAGGAGATGGGCCGCCTGCAGACCGAGATAGCGGCGGCGAGCGAGGCGGGCCTGGTACAGCAGCTCAACGATTTGAGCAGCCGGTATGGGCAGTTGGAGAGCCACCTGCACCAACAGCTGAACCTCTGGGAGGAGCTGGCGGCATGAGGCGGCCTCTTGTGATCGGCCTCACCGGGAATATTGCCACGGGCAAGAGTGAGGTATGCCGAGTCCTGGCGGCGTTGGGGGCGCATGTCATCGACGCCGACGTGATATCTCACGAGGTGACAGAAGCCGGAAGGCCCGCCTTCGAAGCCATCGTCAGCACCTTTGGACCGCAGGTAGTGGGGCCCAACGGGCAGATCGACCGTGCCCAGCTGGGGGCGATGGTATTCCGCGACCGGGACGCCCTGGAAGAGCTGGAGCGCATCGTCCATCCGGCCGTGGTCGCCGAGGTGAACCGGCGGATTGCGCGGAGCGACGGGGTGGTGGTCGTCGAGGCCATCAAGCTCATAGAAGCCGGCATGCGCCTTGGCTACGACGAACTGTGGGTCGTGACTGCGCCCCGCGAGGTGCAGATTGCGCGCCTCGTGCAGACACGCGGGCTGACACGGGAAGAGGCCGCGCTGCGAGTGGACGCGCAGTCCCCCCAGGAGGAGAAGGCGGCACGGGCCGACCGGGTCCTCGAGAACGACGGCAATGTCGAGGCGCTGGGCCGGAAGGTGAAGGCGGCCTGGACCCAGTTTCTGGCACAGTCGGCCTCCATCCGCCCTGCCCGGCGAGGCGACCCGGACGATGCGGCAGGGATTGCTGCCGTACTGAACAGCGTCATCGCGGAGAGGCGGTACACGGCCATGGCCGGCCACTGGACGGCTGAGGTGGAGCAAGCCTATCTTGACGGGCTTGGGCCGCGCAGTGAGGTTTTCGTTGCCGAGTCAGCGGGGCGGATCTTGGGGCTACAATCGATTGCGCCTTTCGTGGGCTACCCGTCAAACATGGATCATGTCGCCGAGCTCGGCACCTTCATCCTGGCGGATTACCGCGGGTGCGGCCTTGGGCAGAGGCTGGCTGAGGCAAGCCTGGCATTCGTGCGGGCGCAGGGTTACGAGAAGGTGGTCATCTTCGTGCTCGCCGACAACCCCCTGGGCCTGACCTACTATCGCAGCCTGGGGTTCGAGGAGCGCGGGACACTCCGGCGCCAGACCAAGATCGACGGTGTCTATCACGACGAGGTCTTCTTGGAGCTGCACCTCTAGGAGGGAAAGCATGTCCTTCAAGGCTTGGATTTCGCGCCATCCGAGGCTCAGCGCCTGGGCAGTCTTGGCTGTGGGCATGGTGGTCATCCTTGTCTGGTCTGCCAGGAATGTCGGGCTGCAGCCGGAGCAGTGGGCCACTCTGATCGTCGCGACCATCCTCGTGGCCGGGCTGTGCGTATGGATTATCGGGTGGGAGAAGGAAGACGAGGAGGAAGACCCGGCCGTCGCCGGGCCGACTGAGCCCCAGGAAAAGGAACCCTCCGCGGAAGAAGAGAAGCAGGAGGGGTAACCCCTGAAGGGTCAGCCAAGTACGGCAGCCCGGCGCGCCTGGTAGATCTGCAGCAGTCGCGCCATCCGTTCAGGTTGGAGTTGCCCCCGGGGCGTAGGCGTCTCGAAGAAGCGGTGGGGGAGATCCTCCAGCCGAGCCTTGAAGCCTAGCCTCTCCCGCAGGCGGATGCGCTCCCAGTAGATGCGCTGTCCTATCGCCCGCAGGTCGTCGACACTGTGCTCCATTCCGATGCTCGCCAGCGCTTGGCTGATCGTGCCAAGGTCGTAGACACCGCGCGCGAAGAGGCAGATGGACATGCTGGTTTGCACGATACGCTCTGCTTCGTCCTCGATGAGCCGATCGACGATGGCCTCGTCCGTATAGGGCTCCAGCTTCTGATCTATGGCATAGCCGCCGTTGTCGAGGTGGGAATGCCGTGCCCCCAGGAGATGGCCCAGCACGTGGGCATAGCCCGTCCAGTAGCCGGCAATGCCCTGACCGCCGGCAGCCGCCACATAGCCGTCGCCCCCGTAGTGGCGCGCGGCTGCCACTTCCCCCTGGCTCAGCCACTGCCCCAGCTCCGACCTGCCGGCTGCTATCAAGGCCACTGCGCGCGAGTAGCGTTCGACGTCCCCCCAGCGCAGGTCAAGCCCAGCGAACTGATCGGGGCCGACGGTACCCCGTTCCATGGCTTCGGTTGCCCAAGCCAGGGCAGTGCCGCACGAGATGACGTCCATGCCCGCCCTGTCGATCTCTTCGATCAGGCGAAGTACGCCAGGCCGGTTGCCGATGCCCAGGAGAGAGCCTGCCGCGTATACCAGCTCGTGGTCGTAGGCGACCATGGTGGACTCGTACTCCCAGCCGGGAGCAAAGGGCCGGCGATAGAGGGCCACATGGATGCAGCCGATTTGGCAGCCGGTGCACGCCCGCTTGGTGATGAGCTCCCCCTCTGCAAAAGCCTCGCCACTGATCTCGCCGGCCTCCCCGAAGTAGCCCTGGCGGACGTTGTAGGTCGGCAGCGCGCCCATCTCATTGAGAGGGAGGATGTTGACTGGGGTGCCCAGCTCGTGGTACTTTTTCATGACGTCGGTGTGGAGCACCCGGTCATAGACCTCGGCATAGAGCGCTTTGTAGGCTCTACTGCCGGCAGGCATGGTGAATGGCTTCTGGCCAGTCACGGCAATGGCTTTCAGGTTCTTGCTGCCCAACACGGCACCCAGGCCGAGGCGGCCAAAGTGGCGGAAGGTGTCGACATTGGCGTTGGCGAAGCGTATGCGCGACTCGCCGGCCGGCCCAATTCGGAGGATAGAGCGGTGCCCCGCGCCCTCGACGAGGTCCCGGATTACCCTACCGGTCTCGATTGTATCCATGCCGCGCAGGGCAGCCGCCGTCCGGAGCTCCACGCGATCGTCGTGTATGACGAGGTAGCTAAGCTGCTTTGCAGCACCGGTTAGGAGAAGTGCGTCGTAGCCGGCATAGCGCAGCGCCGAGGCAAAACGACCGCCGGCATGACTCTCGCCGTACTCGCCCGTCAAGGGCGAGCGAAAGGCGGCCACTGTCTTGGTGACGACGGGGAAGATGGTGGTCAGTGGGCCATTGGCAAAGGCGACGGGTTGGGCCGGGTCCAGAGGGTCCCGGTCATCGTGTACCGACTCGCCGAGCAGGCAGCTCGCGACTCCCGTCCCGCCCAGGCATTCGCGCCACAGGTCCTCGCGGTCTTCTGTGCGGAAATCTCCCGTCGCGAGGTCGACAAGCAGAACGCGGACATAGCCGGTGTTCAGCATCAGGCCACCTCCGCCTCGACGAGCTCGAGGCAATCGTGTGGGCAAAAGCGCGCACACTGGCCGCAGAAGACACAGACTACCGGCTTGTCCTCCTGCTCGTCCCAGCCGATCACCTGGATCGGACAGGCGTCCACGCACTGGCGGCAGCCAATGCACTCGGACTTGCGGTAGGTCATGCCGCGGCCTCCCTCGCGCGGCGTGAGCGCATCGGTGGGACAAGCCTCGACGCAGGGGACGGGCTCGGCGCAGGCAGTGCAGATGTTGGCGACCATGCGACCCATAAGCCCGCCGCTGCTCCGGATCTGGATGGCGCTCGTGTAGGGCGAAAGGCGCTGGTACACCATGCGAGCGCACGCAAGCATGCAGGATTCGCAGCCGATGCAGCGCGCCATGCGAGGCGCATCTAGGATCTTGGGCACTCAGATACTCCTCGCGGCGTTCTAGTGACCGGCGTTTGGATCCACGGCATAGAGCCACCAGTTGTTGGCGACATCCCCGGTGAAGCCAGCGGCTCGGGGTAGGTGCCGGAACCACCACATGTGATGGGCGCGCATGTCGCCGTCGCCCCAGTCCCGGCAGTCCACCTGCCGCACAACCCCCCCGAACGCGGGAAAGGTGAGCCAGTCGTCGCAGCTGGAGAGGACGGGCGCCGGGTTTCCCCAGTCGTAGTCAGAGCGGCTGTTGGGTGCATAGTGCATCCACCCACAGTGGGCGCGGCCGGGCGCAACCTTCTCGTGGCGAATGAAGCGCTCCCACAGGTTGGCCTCACCGACGTAATCGCGCCAGGCATGCTTCAGCAGGGACTCGGCGCGGTGTCCAAGGCTCTCCAGCATCGGGCCAGTATCCCTCTCGTAGTTGAAGCCCATGATGACAAAACGGCGGGAGAGGCCATCGCTCCGGACGATGGGTGGGGCGTTGCACCAAATGGCACCGGGGCCCACCATGATCGACTCGTAGAAGCCGGCGTAGGGGAAACCGAACAGCCAGACTTCGTCGACGTCTCCCGACTCCACCCGGTGCAGGAGGCCAAAGTCATCGATGAGTGCGGCATAGTCAAGCGTGTCCTGGCTGTGCCAGCCGGCCTTGCTCTGCCAGCAGGCCAGGTAGCTCTGTTCGTCATACCGGAAACCGTCGGCCTTGGCCGGCCAGGAATCCACCTCGATCTTCTCGACGACCTCGAACTGCACCAGGTCGCCGCTGCAGTCGCGAATGTCGCCGACGAAATCGGAGACAAGCCGGTCCACCTGGTGCCAGCCCAAGGCCTGGGACAGCTGCTGACCGCCAAGAGACTGGAGCGAGGGGTCAAAGGTGATGAGCAGGACCCGAGGCCGGAGGGTAACGATGTCCACCCTCTCATCCCAACCGGGGGTACGCTGCGGCTGCTCGCCGATCCCCAGAGCTTTTCTGATCTTGGCAAGAAGATCATCCCAGAAGCTCATGATCTCAGACCTCCCCTTGTGCCTCGCCCGGCATGCGGGCGGACCGGGCGACTATGTCTTTTCGCGCGCCTGCACGGTCTCGAGCGCGATAGGGGCGTAGTGGTCAAACTCCATGACAAAGGTGCCACGGCCCTGCGTACGGGAGCGGAGTGCGGTGGCGTACCCAAACATGGAAGCAAGCGGGACATGGGCGCGGATGGACTGGACCGAACCGGTGCGCATCTCGACGCCCAGGATCGACGCAGAACGGGTGCTCAGATCGCCGATGACCTCACCAAGGTAGTCGTCGGGCGTGATCACTTCGACGCGCATAATCGGCTCAAGCAGGATGGGGTTGGCCAGGGAGAGTGCCTTGCGCAGTGCGAGGGAGGCGGCGGTGTGGAAGGCCCGCTCCGACGAGTCGACATCGTGCGCTTTGCCGTCGACCAGGGCGGCCATGATATCCACCACCGGCTGCCCAGCAAGCACGCCACGGCCCAGCGCCTCTCGGAGGCCGGCCTCGACGGCGGGCACGAATTGGCGGGGCACGGAGCCACCCACGACTTTGTTCTGGAAGAGGAAGCCGGCTCCGGCCGGCAGGGGCTCGATCTCTATCTCGACCACGGCGAACTGCCCATGACCCCCAGTCTGCTTGACCAGCCGGCCTTCCGCCCGGGCCGGGCGGGTGACGGTCTCATAGTAGGCGACCTGGGGGCGTCCGGCGGTGGTGTGGACGCCGAACTCGCGGCGGAGCCGATCCACAATCACGTCCAGGTGCAGCTCTCCCATTCCGGCAAGAATCGTTTGGGCAGTTCGCTCATCCTGGCGCGCCTGGAGGGTAGGGTCCTCCTCCGTCAGGCGCTGCAAGGCGAGCGCCAGCTTGTCTTGGTCAGCCTTGGTGCGAGGCGCGATGGCAAGCTCGATGACAGGGGCCGGGAAGGATATGCGCTCGAGAAGAAGGGGGTGGTCCTCGCCGCTGAGGGTATCACCTGTCGTCGCCTTGAGGCCCAGCACGGCGCCGATGTCGCCCGCCCCTATCTCGTCCACCTCCTCGCGCCGGTCGGCGTACATACGGACGAGGCGCCCCACCCTTTCCCGCTGGCCTCGATTGACGTTGAGGATGGGCTCGCCGCGCCGGACGGCGCCCGAGTAGACGCGAAAGTAGGCCAGGCGGCCCATGTAGGGATCGGTGGTGATCTTGAACACCAGCGCGGAGGTCGGAGCACTGATCTCCGGGCGGCACAGGACCTCGTCGTCCGTAATGGGATTCCTGCCGGAGACAGGGGGGATGTCCAGGGGAGAGGGCAAGTAGTCCACTACCGCATCGAGCAGCAGCTGAATGCCCTTGTTGCGCAGGGCCGTCCCACACAGCACGGGGACGGCTTTGGTCGCCAGGGTGGCCCGGCGCAGGGCAGTCCTCAGCAGGTCTGGCGGAAGCTCGTTGCCATCCAGATAGCGCTCCGCGACCTCGTCGTCGACCTGGGCAAGCGCTTCGATCATGTCCACCTGACGGCGGGCCACTTCGGCGCGAAGGTCGGAAGCCATGTCGGCCTCCGCAACGAGCCCCGGCTCGGTATGCTCCTCCCCGCAGTACATGACCGCCCGTCGCTCCACCAGGTCGACGATGCCGCAGAAGCTGCTCTCGACGCCGACCGGCATCTGCACGGGGATGGGCCAGGCGCCCAGGCGCTGGGAGATGCTGGAAACTGCGCGGTCGAAGTCGGCGCCCGTGCGATCCATCTTGTTCACGAAGCAGATGCGCGGCACACCGAAGCGGTCTGCCTGGCGCCACACCGTCTCCGACTGGGGCTCGACCCCCGCCACACCGTCAAAGATGACGACCCCGCCGTCGAGGATGCGAAGGCTGCGCTGCACCTCGGCAGTAAAGTCAATGTGGCCGGGCGTGTCGATCAGGTTGATCTGGCAACCACGCCACTCGGCGGTGATGGCAGCGGACTGGATGGTGATACCCCGCTCCCGCTCCTGGGGCATGAAATCGGTAACGGTGGTCCCCTCATCCACGTTGCCCAGCCGGTGGGTGAAGCCGGTGTAGAAGAGCACCCTCTCGCTGACCGTGGTTTTGCCGGCGTCGATGTGCGCGATAATGCCGATATTGCGGATCGTCTCCGGGGATCTACCGCTCATGGTGTTCCTCATCATCTGGCAGCCAATCGGCTCGGTCGAAGATCGCCGGGCTGCCCATCCCCTTTGCTTCGAGAACGGACCCATTGGCGAAATAGGAGAAATCGAACTCGGTCGGATCGCCCGCGCGCTTGCCGGGAAGCGGCATCAACCGGGCCGTGAGTGGCTTGTCGAGGCGCATGGCCAGGGCTGCCACGTCCAGGAGTATACCGGAGAGCTCCGTCTCGCTCACATCGCCGGGCAGGGGAACGGTGTCGAGCCCTGTCCCGCACACGGCAGAGTAGAGGAGCAGATCGTTCACGCCAAAGAGCCTATCGTGGGTCCGCTCTGCCATCGTGTGGTCCTCCAGCACGGGCAGCATAAGTCCCGAGAAACCACAGCGTGGAAATCGTGCCTGCCGCAGGCAGCCGGTCAGGAAGGCAGCCGCGAAGAGGGTGCCCGGAGCCCCGAATCTCTCTACCCCAAGCCGCTCCATGGCAGTGCCAATGCTGCGCGCCTCTTCCGGGAAAGGCGCGAGGGAAAAGTCGATGCCGGCAAAGCGATAGCCGTGCCGATCGGCAAGGGGGCGGATGCAGGCCGCCGCCCGCTCGGCGACGCCCTCGATCGCTTCCACGAGCCGGTGCCGTGCCTGGGCAAGGGACGCTGCACCTGAGAAGGCCTCTACGGCCAGGGGGGCAGACTCTGTGGCGAGGGCAACGGCCGGCGGCCCTGCGTCGTGATAGGCCGCGGGGAAGAAGGGCGAGTGCGGCTTTACGTTGGCGAGCATGGCCAACCGAAGGTTGCCGAATCCCAGCGGTGTCGTGTGCGCAATCTCGCGGACAACCTGGGCGGTCCGGCGTATGGCGGCCAGGTGGATGCCGCGCCCGCTCCGGGCGACGAGCACGCTGGCGAAGACGGAGTGATTGGCACGGATCAGCCCCGGCACCTGGTCAAGGCGCGACAGATCGGCGGCTGCGGAGTCGGCCAGGACCGGCCCGAGCGAAAGATAGCCGAAGCCAGCCGCCTCACATCGGTCCCACAACTCGGCCGCCAAGTCCCCTGGGTTCCCAGGCAAGAGGGAGAGAGGCTGGGTTGCCAGCCGCAGCGACTGCACAGGAAAGCCGGCCGCTTCCAGGGCCGCCCGGGCGTCTTTGGCGAGGGACCCTGCGCTGAGGAGTGCGCGCTCACGCGCAGCCGGATCCTCTTCCATGGCTGCAAAGCATGTGACGGAGCGCATGTTCATGGCCGGAAGCTCCGCTGCTGGCGGGCTGCCTCGAACAGGATGACGGTGGCAGCCATCGCGGCGTTGAGCGATTCCGATTCAGGCGCCATCGGGATAAAGATCTCTTCGACGGCGAGGGTGCGAGCTTCGTGACCTGCCCCCGCGGCCTCCCCCCCGACGATCAGAGCGGAGGGTGCGACCCAATCGACGGCATCGTAGGCCACTTTTCCGCGCGCATCGGCCAGCCGGACGGCCCGGCCGGCTGCACGGTCGCGGACCGCGTCCCAGCCCAGCCTGGCAATGGGCAGCCGGAAGTGGGCGCCCATCGCGCCGCGCACCACTTTTGGGTTGTACAGGTCCACAGTCTCGGGCGTCAGGATGACCTGACCGGCACCGGCCGCCTGGGCAGAGCGGAGGATGGTTCCCACGTTGCCCGGATCGCGAAGGCGATCCAGGATGAGGATCAGGCCGGGCCGCGGGCGAAGCTGCACGAAAGGAGCGACGGCGATCACGCCTTGTGGGGACTCGGTTTCGGAGCAGGCTTCCAGGACCGTTTCGGAGACAAGCCAGGCACCTGCCTCGGCCTGGTCTAGGGCCGGTCGCAGGATCTGGCCCGGCGAGCTGGCAAGCCAATCGGGCGTGTAGAAAGCAAGAGCGGGCCTGACGCCCGCTCTGACCAACTCCTCGACCAGCCGCGTTCCCTCAACAACAAAGCGGGCCTCCCGTTCGCGGACACGCCTGCGAACGAGGGCCCGAACTTGTTTGACGCGCTCGTTGTGAGGGCTGGTGATCACCGGTTAGTGGCCGGCGGCCAACTGGACCAGGCGGGCAAAAGTCGCGCTGTCGACGACAGCCATATCGGCGAGGACTTTGCGATCGAGCTCGACGCCGGCTTCTTTCAGCCCGTGCACCAGGCGGTTGTAGGACATTCCATTGATGCGGGCAGCCGCGTTGATCCGCGCGATCCAGAGCCGACGGAAGTCGCGTTTGCGATCGCGGCGGTCACGGTAGACGTAGAAGAGCGATTTCATCATCGCTTCATTGGCCCGCTTGAAGAGGCGACGCTTGCCTCCCATCTGGCCCTGCGTGAATCGCCGGACTCGATTATGTCGTCTTCTGGGCCGAGGCCCTCCCTTTACTCTTGGCACTTCTTACTCCTTTGCATTGGCTGGTGACGGAATGGACGGACGGACCGCCGCCTGGCTAGGACTGGTAGGGAAGCAACCGGCGAAGACGCCGCTTGGCGCCACGGTTGGTGACCTCGTGCATCTCGTCGAACAATCGTTTCACCCGGACGGGCTTGTTGCGGCGAAGGTGGCTTTTGCCGACTCTTGTGCGCATCAGCTTGCCCGAGCCGGTATACTCGAACCGCTTGGCAGCAGCCTTGTACGTCTTCATCTTGGGCATAATTCCTCCTTAGAAAGCGATTGCCCCTATCCTGCCCAGGGGCAACGCCTAGTGCATCACGATAAAGCCAATCGAGCAGAGAATAGGGTGCGTCGCTCTCCCGTTATGCTCCCGTGGCCTGCTTCTTTTTGCCGGACTGAGGTGCCACGATCATGAGGATCGTCGGTCCCTCAAAGCTAGGCGACTGCTCGATGGTGCTCACGTCGGCGAGCGCCTCTGCCACCTTGTCCAGCTGCTTCATGGCCTGCTCTGGGTAGGTAATCTCGCGACCCCGGAAGCGAACACGGAACTTGACCTTGCAGCCTTCCTGCAAGAACTCGCGCGCCTGGCGCACCTTGAAGGCGATGTCGTGTTCTCCGATCTTGGGCCTGATCCGGATTTCCTTGACCTCGATATCCTTCCGTGCCTTGCGTGACTCCCGCTCCCGCTTGGCCCGCTCGTACTGGTACTTGCCGAAATCCATCAACTTGCAGACCGGGGGCTCGGCATTGGGTGCCACCTCCACCAGGTCCATCTGCCGCTCTTCGGCCAAGCGCAGGGCTTCGGAGCGAGGCAAGACTCCCAACTGCTTGCCATCGGAATCGATGACGCGGAGCTGGGGTGCCCGGATGAAGGTGTTGACGCGTGTTGTATCTCTGCTGATCTCTTTCCTCCTGAACAGAATGACGGGCTGCCGTCTACCATAACGGACAGCAAAGAATTCCCCCGCACCCATCCACCATTATGTCAGGCTTGGGGTACGGCAATGGTTGCCATGGCAACCCACATCGAACCGCGATTATACTCGGTAAGGATCAGGAGGTCAAATATGAGGGCGTGGTACGTCACCCTACTCGTCCGGCCGGAGCAGGACAAAGGCTATCTCGCCGGGCCGGACGGTCACTGGGCGAACGACGGCCTTGTCTCCGATCTTGACCTTGACGAGGTACTCGCCTGCAGGCACGTACCCCAGGGCAAAGTTCTCGTGGAGGTCCTGGTCGGAATTCACCTCGCGATCGGCGTAGGTCATGGTCTCACGCCACCACTTGCTCGGCTGCGACGCGCGGAAGAAGGATACGGCGAGGGTGGGCATCGGCCTTCCCCCGGAATCGGTGACCCTGCCGGCTATGATCCCCTGTCCGGACGCTGGCTGTAGCCACAGGAGCGGGTTGCGGGTGGTCTCGTAGCTGTTGTCGTCGAGTCTGACCTCGACGTGCAGGTGGGCGGCGCCATATGCGGCACCGGTGCCACCGACCAGGCCTACCACTTCGCCCGACTCAACATGCTGACCAGCCTGGACGCGCACCTCCGACAGGTGAGCAAAGAGCACGTACAGCGGGCGATCCTGGAAGCGCTGGTCAAGCTTCAGGATTACCAAGTTGCCGTAGAAATCGAGCCGGGCGCCATATTGGACGTCCTTGTCTGTGCCGGCGACGAAAACCGTGCCGTCGGCCGGTGCGGTCACCGGCGTCCCGGCGGGCTTGGGAAAGTCTGTGCCATGATGCAGGCGGAAGGGCTTGCGATCGGCACCGTACGGAAAGTAGTCCGTCTGGTGAGGCTCCGTCTCGCTATCGAAGAGGAGCGGTGAGGCCAGCCACAGGTGCGAGCCGGACGGGGCCGGCGTCGGTGTGGGCGGTATGGGGGTCGGGGAGGGAGTCGCTGTGGCGGTTGGCGTGGGAGTTGAGGTGCGCGTGGGGGTGGGCGTCGGCGTCGCGGTGGGCGTCGCGGTAGGTGTGCTGGTCGGGCTTGGCGTAGGAGTGCCAAGCGGTGGCCTGTCCATAGGGACAGGCAAGGCGCCCAGGGCCAGGACGGCGGCAAACACCAGGCCTAAGGCGCCCAGGAAATTCTTTCGTGCGTCCAATCGTACTCGCCGCTGCCGTACCCGCCACCCAGGTCAAAGAGCTGGCGCTGGTTGCTGCCGTCGCTGTTCATGGCCCAAATGGCCCACGAACCACTGCGCCTGGAGACAAAGGCGATCGACTTTCCATCGGGCGACCAGGTAGGCAAGCCATCTTCGGCGCCGTTGTTCGTCAGCCGCTTCAAGGCAGTGCCGTCCGCATTCACCGAGTAGATTTCCCAGTTGCCGTCGCGGCTGGACATGAAGGCCACTTTGGCCTGGTAAGCGTCCGGAGCGGTGTCACTGTCGTGCTCGGTGAGGCGCTGCGGGTTACCCCCATCGGGCCCGACGATGTACAAGCCGCAGTTGCCGCCTCCACTCCAGAAGCTGCAGCCGGCGTAGACGATGCGCCCGTCCGCCATCCAGAAGGGATAGGCACCGGCTACTTCGCCGTTGCCGTAGGGAACCCAACGCCATCCCCTGCCCAGTTGGTCGTAGACGATTCCGAGCAAAGTCCGGCCGTCACCGTAGGCCTTGGAGGAATAGGCGATCTGTTGCCCATCGGGCGACCAGGATGGGAAAGCGTCCTCGGAGAACTCGCTGATCGTGCGCAGCACCGCTCCACCGGCAGTCAGCACATCCAGGTGCTCCCACGACTCGTTCCGGTCGCCGTTGACCGCTATTTGCGTCCCGTCGGCCGAGAACTGCGGCTGGCGGAAACCGGTTGCGAGGAGCGTTCGGCCCGTCCCATCGACCTGGCTGACAAAGAGCTCGTACTTTCCCAGGCCCAGCTGAGGATTCCACAAGGCGAAGGCGATCTTGCCCGTCACTGCTGGGGGCTTGGGCGTTGCCGTGGCCTTGGGAGTGGGCGTGGCACTGACCTTGGTGGGCGTGGGTGTGCCGGTGCGCTTGGTTGGCGTCGGCGTGCGAGAGCCAAGGGCAATGGGCGTCCAGGTAGGCGTCGCCGTCCGGGTGACGGCCGGCGGTGTCACTCCTGGCTGCGGGATCACGAGAACCTGGCCGGGCCGGATCAGTGTCGGGTTTGTGATGCCGTTGGCGGCAGAGAGCGCCTGCACGCTCACTCCAAAGCGCGATGCGATCTCATAGAGCGTGTCGCCTTTCTTGACGACATAGGTCTGGAGCGGGCGGGCCGTGGCGCTTGGCGCGCTGGTCGGGCTTGGCGATGCCGGCTCTGTCGGGCTCGGCGCTGGCGTCGGCGAGGCGGGTGTAGGAGTTGAGGTAGGTGCGGTGGTGGCTGTGGGAACCGGGGTGCTCGTGCGGATCGGCGTCACGGTTGGCGTCGGCGTCCGCGTGGGTGTGCGCGTGAGAGTCGGCGTGTAGGTGGCGGTTGCCGGGCGTGGCGTCCAGGTCACCACGAGGGCGACTGCAGGCTCACTCGGAGTCGGAGAGGTCGCCAAGCTCAAGTCGCGGAAGAAGAGCGTCCAGGCGGCAGCGCCGGCGCTGACCAGGCAGCCGACCAGGAAGAGGGCAGCCAGCCCAGAAACGAGCCAACGCGGGAGCGACGGCCGTGCCGGGGGAGCGAGGGGCACGTCCAGCGCAGCGGCATCCGCACGGTCGATAGGTGTCTGGGGCGCCTGTGCCGCGGAGCCAACTGCTGCGGCTGGCGCGGGGCCAGGATCGGCGAACACCCAGCGCCGGCCGTCGTACACTAGCCAGCGCCCGGACCTCCCGCTAAGCATCCACCGGCGACCATCGTCTCCGACGACGCGCAACTGTGAGACCTGGAGCAGGAACTCGTCCTCTGTGAGCTCTCCCCTTACCAGTCTCTCTTCGAACTCACGGTAGCGTTGTTCCGCCTCGGCAAAAAGACTCACGCGCTGTGCCTCGCCTATTCCAGGATCCGCTCGACGACGGCAAAGTAGGGCCGCAGGGAGGCTCTCATCGCTTCGTCGTCTATCAGGGAGGTGAGCAGGCGCCAGTCGGCACCGTCCAGCTTCTGTTTGGCGGGACGGCTGCGCTTCAGCAGGCCGATGCTCTGCTCGAACACTCCCTGTGCCAGGTCCTTTTCGCCATGCATGGCCCAGGCAATACCGGACAGGACCAGCAGCCTGATCGAGCCATGAGAACTGAGAAGCGGCCGGAGCCGCTGTAGGAAGGGCAACGGGTCCTTCTGGCGCAGCACTGCCTCCGCCCAGCAGTCGTGACCCTGCTCGAACTGCAAGGGGTCCAGGGCAGCCACTGCCTCGAACTCTTTGGCGGCTGAGGCAGAATCACCTGATAGCTCGGCAATGATCCCTCGCTGGAAGCCGGCCTGCATCGCGTTCTCGTCGCGGGCGACATAGTCGAGCGCCTGTTCATAGCGGCCGGCCGTGGCAAGCATCTGGTATACATTGCGGACCGTGTTCTTCACGGTCGGCTCATACTGGATCGCCGTCTCCCACGCCGCCACCGCCTCATCCAGCTGTCCCAGCGCCTCGTGCAGGCGGAAGCGCCCGAAGTGGATCTCGGCCAGGGTTTTGCGATCTTGCTTGGCCTCTTCTTGAGTGCCCACCACGTCCAGCGCCCGGGCATAGGCGAACTCGCTCTCGGCCAGCCGTCCCTCGATCCTGGCCTCGTTGGCCAGGACAAGCCAATTCCAGATATCGTCGGGGCTTTCGTCGGCAAGCCCTCCTAGCTCCTTGAGCCCTTCGTCGACGGCTCCGGCCGACATGCGGAGGACCGCCAGGTCCCGGCGCCAAACGGCGGAGCTATCTGGGTGGGTCTGAAGCAGCCTGCCCTCCGCTTCGATCGCTTCGGCGTAGCGCCCCTCCGACTGGAACAAGCCGGCGAGCTCCAGGCACGCACGCAGCTGTACATTGCGGAGGCCCTCGCGGCGCGCGAAGACACTTTCGCTCAATCGCCCCAGGCGGTCGACCAGCCGGCTGAAGAGCTCGATGGCTTGCTCTGTCTCACCGGCCTGGGCCAACGCCTTGCCCCGGAAGAAGAGGTCTTCATAGCTGTTGGGCAGGAGATGTTGAGACATGGTTAACCTCGACTCGCCTTCTTTTGTCTACCCTTGCTGACATGGCGATACACGTAGTAGGCCAGTCCCAGGAGGATGACAATGGCAATGGGGATGTCAAAGGGGCGCATGATGGCCCGCAGCTGCTCCCAGTTCTGGCCGAAGTAGTAGCCGCCCAGGGCCAATAAGCCACACCAGATGAAGGAGCCGACGAAGCTAAAGACGGCAAACCGCGCGAAGTGGATGCGCACCACGCCAGCGGGGAAAGAGATGAAGGTTCGGACGATCGGGAGGAGGCGGGACAGGAATGCCGCCCAATCGCCCCATCGGGCGAACCAGCGATCGGCTTTCTCCAGGTCCTCCTCACTGACCAAGATGTACTTGCCGTAGCGCTCCACGAGCGGCCGGCCTCCCCATGCACCCAAGGCATAGGAGACGACCGATCCCACGGTGCACCCTAGGCCTCCCCAGAGGCCGCCCAGCAGGACAGCCTGCCAAGGGCCCATAGACCTGGCCTGCACGAGCAGCCACCCTGCCAGCGGCATTGTGACCTCGCTGGGGATCGGGATATTGCAGCTCTCCACGGCCATGATTACCACGACACCAAACCAGCCGATGGCGTGGAAAATCTGCTCCAGCCATGTTACCAGCTGCTCCTCAATTCCTGCCATGTCCCATCTCCGGTAAGAATAGCAAGCGATTATAGCATCCGCCGTGAGGGCTTGGCAAGTTGGCCCCGGGGAGGCGTTGTGGGCGCTGCGCGCAGACTGGGCATGGCGCGGAACAGGCACTTGACTCTGCCCGGACCTTCATGGTATCCTCATCGGCACGCGGGGAGGAGGCGGCTGCATGAGACCCGGCGGAACCGGTGCAAGGAGGAGGACCCATGAGCAGCCCCGAGAAGGGACTCGAGACCCAGCTGAAGAATATCCAGGCTTTGACCGGTTGATGTCTGCCATCGTCGAGCTTGGCCCGTTTGAGCTCGCGCCCAAGAAAGGCTACGTCAGCCTGCGCCGGCGGCGGCAGTTTGCGATGATCGGCCCGGCGACCAAGACGCGAGTGGAGGTTGGGCTGAACATCAAGGGACTGGACCCTCATGCTCGCCTTCTGGAGCAACCGGCCGGCTCGATGTGCAATTACGTGGTGCGCTTGACAGAGGCAGGGCAAGTCGACGATGAGCTTGTCGCCTGGATCCGGAGGGCATACGACGCGGCTGGATAGGGTGCAGCCACGGATCCGGCCGTTGCCTAGACCTGGCACTGGGGGCAGAAGTAGCAGGACCCGCCCAGGTACTGGATCTTGGTCACCACCGTACCGCAGTCGGGGCAGGGGCGCCCGGCTGCTTCCTTGTCCATCTGGCGGACGTAGCGGCCCGGGTTTCCGTAGAGATCGGTCTCGTCGTACCGCCCGCCCAAGTCTATCACGTCCCGAACAGTCGCCAGCACCGAATCATGGAGCGCGCGGCGCTGCCCCGCATCAAGGGCAGTCAGGGGGTGTTTGGGGTTCAGCCGCGCGCGGAAGAGGATGTCCTGGGCAATGGCGTTGCCCAGGCCCGGAATGAGCTGATCCTGGGTGAGGAGCGCCTTGACGCTGCGTTTCTCGCCGGCGAGGAGAGTGTCGATCAGCGCAGAGAAGTAATCGAAGGTGAACTCTGCGTCCAACGGTGTGGGGCGCATCCCCTTCACGTACGGCCGCTCCTGCTCCTGTCCCGCCTCATACAGCTCCATGGCCCCCCACATCGCGGTCATGAGCGTCAGTGCTGAGCCATCCTCAAAACTCAGGAAGAGATGGTAGGCGCTCGGCAGAGGCGCTCCCGGGGCATGGTACAGCAGCTTGCCACCGCACTCGCCCAGCACAAGGATGTACCCCGGATCGAGCGCGAGCAAGAGCCACCGTCCCCGCGCAGTCGCCTTCCCGACGCGCTTGCCGGCCGTCAGCAGGGCAAACTCCTCGTGGCTGCGATTGTACCAGACGAACTTGTGGGGCTTGTTGCCCAGCGACCCACTGCGCACCGTCTTGCCTGTAAGAGCGGCATTGATCTGGGAGGCCAGCGTCACATACTCAGGTAGCTCAAACATGGCTCCTCATCCTTTCCAGGGCATCCCGAGGCGCTGTGCCCAATCCTGCACCGAGCGCTTGTAGCCGTCGGGCATGCACAAGCCGGCGACCTCGTCCAGCGGAAACCATGCGACCTTCTTGTGCTCATGGCTCAGCACAGCCTCGCGCTCTGCGCGCTCCACACACCCATAGGTGACAATCAAGACGCACGCCCCCGGGAAGATGGTATAGACCCAAGCGTCAAGCAGCGCGCCCACCGCCACGTCGAGCCCCAGCTCCTCTTGAATCTCGCGCACGACGCACTGCTCGGGGGACTCCTCCGGGTCGAGCTTGCCGCCCGGCAGCTCCCATTCGTCCCGCTCATTGTAGAGCAGCACGACTTGATCGGTGCGGAGGATAACCCCCTTGACCGAAACCGGGAAGTGGTATGACATGAGGCCCTCCAGCGCCCGCCCTCAGCGCGTCTTTTGGCGGCGAGCCAGCATCTCCAGGGCTTGCCGCACGCGCCTGTCCCTGGTCTCCGGCCGCTTTGCCTCGACAATCCACTCCACGTACTCGCGGCGGTGGGTATAGGAGAGGGCCTCGAAGAAGGCCCTTGCCTCGGGGTCTGCATCGAGGGCCGCGGCCAAGTCGGACGGGGTGTCGACCTTCCGAGGTGCTTCATCCCGCTCCATGAGGACGTGCACCGTGTCTCCGACCGACTTGCCGATGCTCTCCCGGATCGCCTTGGTCACCCCCAGCACGTGGGCACCGCCCATGGGGACGACCGAGCCGCGATAGGGCACGCCGTCAAAGCTGGCCTGGACCGGGATGCGGGCCCGTGTCCCGAATTGGCGGACGATTTCTGCCGGGACCTCGACCCAGGCACCTCCCCGGATGGCCTCCCTGATCTCGGCATCGAACTCGCAGCGGTCTGGGACGTGTGTGAGTCCCGAGGTCATCAGAGTACCTTGGCGAGCTCGGCGCCCCACTGCCGCGCCCGCTCGATCTCGCCCTCACGCAGGGGTCCGTAGGTCCCCTTGATGAAGAAACGCTGCCCTTTGGCGATCCGGCGATAGCCCTTGCGCTCCAGCCGGCGCAGGATGCCGCCCGTGGCACCGCCCGGCGAGCCCTTGAAGCGCGTCTCGAAGGCGGCCACGAGACCCTGCCCAGCCGGGAGTGCCTCGAGCCAGGCGTGCAGGGTGGGGATGGAAAGGTCGGGGGCCGGGCCCTTCGCGGGGTCGACCTGGATGGTGCTCCTGCGGCTCTCTCTGGGCAGGCCAAAGGCATGCAGCGGCGCGCCGGCCACGATCAAGCCTGCGCCGGCGATCGCCTCGGCGGTCGCCTCCCGGGTAGAGAGGACCTGCGCCTGCGGCCCGATCCCTTCCGCAATCGCACGGGCGATGGCGGCGGTGTTGCCCCACAACGACTCGTACACTACGACGGCTTTCATGGCTCCTTCTCCTTGTGATATACAGACTGGCTGCCGCTAGGCAGCAGAGGCCCACGCCTCGCACAGCCAGGCGCGAACCTCGTCGTCGACTTCGGACGCGGCGTGCAGCTCCAGGTGATGCATGAAGCGCCCCTGCGCCGGCTCGACAATCTCCTTCCAGCGCGGCGATGGATCCCTCTGGAGGAGCGACAAGCTGAGGACGAGTGGGGCATGCCCACCGCGCAGGTACCGGTCGGGTACCCAGGCCCAGGCAAAGGGCCTGCTCCGGCGAAATGCGACCTGGCTCTTGGTGACGACAAGATCGGAAGCACCGGCAGCCTCGACCGCAGCGCACAGCACGTCAAAGATCTGGCGGGACTCGTCCCGACCGGCAAAGAACTCCTCCAGGGTCACGACGATACCCCGCTCCCCCCATTATGGGGGCGATTCGCCGGGCTGTCAAACGGCGCCGGCCCGTGCCGGTCCGCGATCCGGCAGAACACGCGGCAGATCGCCAGGCTCACCCACGGTCTCATCTCTCTCGCCTTTGCGCTGCCGGCCTGCTTTCCGGCTACGTAGGTGGTGTCCCAGAGGCCGTCCTCCCGCTGGTGCTCGCTGAACCAGCCGAGCGCCCGCTCGACCGGCTCGTCGATCGCCGGATCTATCCGCAGAATGGAGTCCAGGGCCGCGACGAGGTTGTTCCACCAGAAGGGGTACTGAAAGCTGACCCAGTAGCCGGCTGCGTGGTAAGAGGTGTAGCTGTCGGGCTGAAAGAACCTGGACTTGAGAAGGCTTGCCGCGATGCGTGCTTCCTCCGTCTCGCGGTATGTGCGGTGCGTGGCAAAGGCCCGCAGGACCATCCCGGTCCAGTTATGAGAGAAGGGCATGGACCGGTCGGGCTCGAGCGGATCGGCCGGCCGGCCCGTCAGGCGGAGCACCGTCTGCCAGTCGAGGCGGTGGGTGAGGATCGGTATCGTCCAGCCCATGTCATGCTGGCGCATGGAGAGCAACCAGCGGAACCCCTTTTCGATCCGCGGATCGTCCTCGTACCCTGCCTGATTGAGGAGCGACATGAGCGCGCCGGTATAGTAGGTGGCATACTGGTTGGCGATAAAGCCGCGGAAGTCTCCCTGATCAGTCTGGCAGGAGAAGGCAAACTCGGCCGCGGCAGCCAGACATGGGTGCTCCCTGCGAAAACCGTACTTCTCCACCAGGAACCGGAGCTGCTTCCAGGTCTCGACCAGGCAGCGGTCCTTATCTCTTTGCTGCTGGTTCCCGGGAAAGATCCAGGAGCCGTCGGGCTGCTGCTTCCTGAGGATTCGCAGTGCCTCCGGCAGCCGCCACAGGCGGTCGACGGGTCCCGCCTGCACGCACAGCAGATCACGCTTCACCCAGTAGAGGAGCGCCTCATCCCCGCAAGCCAGGAGCGCCGGGATGGGATCGAGCCGCAGTTGCCTACGCCAGCCGTGCGGGGCACCGTCCGGCATGGCTAGTCCTGCTCAATCTCGCGGATTGGGCGGGCCGGGTTCCCTGCAACGACCGTATCCGGTGGAACGCTGTGCGAGACGACTGCCCCTGCACCCACCACGGCATTCCGGCCAATCGTCACGCCCGGCAGGAGGATGGCACCGCCCCCCAGCCAGGCATTGTCCTCAATCACGATCGCTTTGGCCACTTCCCAGCCCTGCCTTCGCGGCTGCGCCTGGAGGAGGTGGGCGGCGGTATAGATCTGGACAGAAGGCCCGATCATGACATGGTCGCCGATGCGCACCTCGGCGCAGTCCAGGATGGTGCAGAGGACATTCAGGAAGACATGGTCGCCGATGTGGATGTTTCGGCCGTAGGCGCAGAAAAAGGGCGGCTCAATGGTCGACTCCCGGCCGATGTGCCCCAGCAGGCGGCGGAGGATCGCCTGCTGCTCGGGCACGGTTTCTGCCCGGTTCAGGAGCCGGAGCTGCGCCCTGGTCTCCCGGCGCTCGGCTTCCAGCTCGGGATCAAGGCAGTTGTAGACCTGCCCGGCCAGCATCTTCTCTCGCGTAGTTCCCAGCATCTCCCACCTCCTTCCCTACACCATCCAGCTCTTCACTCAACGGAACCAGAGGTAGGGTTGTCGACCGCCCGACCTCGAGAGCCCGGCCCGGACCGGGCTGCGAGCGCCGGACGGGCTCCTGGAAGGCCAAAACAGAGCTTCCACAGTTCGGCGGATCACCTGGGGGGTTGGTCCCCGCAACTCAGGCCGATGACAAGCCGGACAAAGTCCAGCGTGCTCTGAAAGTCGGCGGGGTCGGCGGGCCGGCGCACGGAGGCTTCCGGGACCGGTCGCCCGGCCCAGGTCCGGTCGATCAGCCCTGCCCACGATGGGTCGAGGTGCGCCTTCGCCCACTCAGCACCCGCACGCTTGGACCCAATACGGCCCGTGTGCAGGGAGTGCAACATCCGGCAGTAGCTCAAGACGATAAAGGTCTGGTAGAAGTGGTTGGCGTAGTGCCCCGGATTGGACAGGATTTGGTGCCCCCAGTCGCGGATGGTTTCCCTGATCTCTTGGAGCAGCATCTCTTCCGGGACAACGTCCACGAGCACCGGCGGCGGCGGGCCCGCCAAGGGGATCCCATGCTCGCGCACGGTCCAACGGACGACGGCCGTGTTGCAGTGATCGGAACGGATGAGGGAGCGCGCGCCGTTGTCGAGGTACCAGAGTGGCAGGCCGCGCTGCGCGCAGTTGCGCAGGATTTCCTTCGGGAAGTAGGAGCCCTCCAGGTGCTGTGCCCAGGCAGACTCCAGACCGTAAACGCGCTCATGCATGACCTGCAGCGCCGCAACCTGGCCGTCCGACAGCTCGCCTTCCACGGCGGCAAGCCAGTCGACGTCGCTGTGGCGGTCAAAACCACCTTCGGCGAAAGACCCCTGCAGATAAGCGGCGACGAAGGTGCGCCCCAGGACCGCCTGCATGCCCTCGACCAGCTCGCGCAGGACGGCATTGAGATCCGAGTAGGGGGTTGGACCCAAGCGACTACCCGGCATCGTACACGGCGATCGCTGCCGGCAGGGCCTGGGTAACACACAGGCCCGCGGCGGGCAGGCCGAGAAGGATGGCGCTGATTACCTCTTCCCGCGTCGCGCCGCTTCGCTTGGCAGACTGGACATGGAAGGGGATGCCGCTCTCCAAGCGCAGGGCCGCAAGCACGGCCAGATAGGCCAGAGCCGAGGTCTTGCCTTCGAGGGCGCTTGCGTGGGCGAGGCCCTGGACCATGGTCCCCCATGCCTGCGCGTGCTGAGGAGCCTCGCTCGCAAATGTTTGAAACGCCTTGCTGATCAGAGGCGGTTGGTCACTCATTGGTCTCCTCCTGTCCTGTTGGGCGCTCCAAGTTCCTGGTCGCCCGGAGTGCCTCCAGGCGACGCTTGTTCTCATAGGGACGAACAAAGCACTGATAGTCGTCTTCCGAGAGGAGGCCGGCGGCGCTGTCACGTACCCCTTTGTAGGTCACCAACCGCTCGGCCAGCCGGTCGCAAATGTACTCCTCGCAGGAGGCGCAGTTCTGCAGGCCCTTCTGGATGACGCAGGGCCGGACGGGGCAGGACCGGTCGATGAGCCTGGGGTTTTCGGCCAGGCAGCCATCGCACACGATCCGCTCAGGCGGGATACGAAAGCCGAAGAACTTTAGCCATCCGTCGCTGAGCTTTTCGCGGCGAGAGGCGTCGCTCGCAACATTCGGTGCATACGCGAGGCACAAGTCGCAGCGGTAGCCGCACCGGGTCAGAACTTTTGCCTTCATTGCGCCTCCTGGAGACAACTCCTTGTCCTGCTGGATGGCTACCTGGCACCCAAGAGCCGGAAGGTCATGATGGCGCAGGCTCTAGGGGCCAGATGGCGGACGGGCGTGCCCTGGCTGGTAGACGCCGAGATTTCCGCCGCCTGGCAGGGTGAGGCAGGTCAAGAGCCCCCACTCCTGCTTCTGCACCGGCTCGCAGGCAATCCCGTGCCGGGCCATCTCCGCGACGAATTCCTCGACGCTATCACAGATCAGGAAAAGCTCGTGCCTGCCGCCCACTTCTGCCGGGTGTACTGCCACCTCAGCCGGCGGCAGTGCAAAGATCAGCCAACCCTCACCGACGTCTACGTGGGGGAAGGCAAGCACGTCGCGGAGGAAGCGGCGGTCCGCTTCGGCATCGCTGCTGTAGAGGATGGCGTGTGCACCGGTGATCATGAGGTCACTCCTTCACCGGCCTGCGATACACGCTCTGCCGGGTCCATCTCCGGCCGGAACTGCGTTTCGTACAAATCGGCGTAGAGGCCGCCCCGCTCAAGCAGCTCGGCGTGGGTGCCCTGCTCCACCAGCCGGCCCTGGTCCATCACGAGGATCACGTCGGCCGCCAGGATCGTCGACAGCCGGTGAGCGATGACCAGGCTCGTTCGCCCACTCAGCAGGGGCTCCAGTGCCTCCTGGATCAGCGCCTCGCTCTGCGAGTCGAGGCTCGACGTCGCCTCGTCCAGGACGAGCAAGGAGGGGTTCTTCAGGATGACGCGGGCAATCGCCAGCCGCTGCTTCTCGCCGCCGCTGAGGCGGTAGGCGCGCTCGCCGACCACGGTGTCGTAGCCCTCGGGCAGGCTGGCGACCAGGTCATGGATGTGGGCCGCCCGGCAGGCACGCTCCAGCTCTTCCTGGGTGGCGCCTGGGCGGGCATACAGTAGGTTGGCCCGAACCGTGTCATGGAAGAGGTAGGTCTCCTGGGTGACCATGCCGATCTGCTGCGCCAACGATTCCTGTGTCACGCTGCGCAGGTCGTGGCCGTCCAGCGTGATGCGGCCCTCGGTAACGTCGTACAGCCGTGGTAGGAGGTAGGTGACGGTCGTCTTGCCGGCACCGCTGGGGCCGACCAGCGCGGCCAGTTGCCCCGGCTTGATCTCGAAGGTCAAGTCGCGCAGGGCCCAGCGCCGCGACGGGATGACGCGGGCGGCCTCGCCCGGTGTCTCACCGTTTGGGCCGGGCTGCTCGGGGGTCTGTTGCTCGTCCAGGTAGCTGAAGGAGACGTCCTCAAAGCGCAGATGACCCTCCACGCGGTTGAGCTCCGTCGCCCCAGGCTGATCCTGTACCTCGATCGGCAGGTCGAGGTACTCAAAGACCCGCTCAAAGGAGACCATCGACTGGGCAAACTGGACCTGCACGTTAGAGAGCGACGAGATAGGACCATAGAGCCTATTCAGGTAAGCGGCAAAGGCAACGATGGTGCCGACGGTAATGGCATCGCGCAGCACCAGGTGTCCGCCAACCCAGTAGATGAGGGCTGTGCCGATGGCGCTGGCCATGCCGAGACCGAGGAAGAACCAGCGGCCCACCATGGCCTGCCGGACACCGGTGTCGCGCACGTTGCCTGCGGTCTTGCGGAAACGGGCCACCTCCTGGCGCTGCCGCCCAAAGGTCTTGACCAGGAGAACGCCGTTGATACCCAGCGTTTCGGTGACGATGTTGCTCATCTCGGCATTGAAGTCGAGTGCCTGGCGACGGAGGCGGCGCAGGATGCGGCCCACGCGCCGCGACGGCAGCAGGAAGAGCGGCAGGACAACCACTGAGAGGAGGGCCAGCCGCCACTCGATGGTGATCATCACGACGAGCGTGGAGATGAGCGTGAGGAGGTTGGTGACCAGGTCGGGCAGGGTCCCGATGATGGCGTTCTGCGCGCCGACCACGTCGTTGTTGAAGCGCGACACGATCTCACCCGACTTGGTGAGGGTGAAGAAGCGGAGCGACATGCGCTGAAGGTGATCGTACATCGACTGGCGCAGGTTGAAGATAATGCCCTCACCCGCGCGGGCACTCAGGTAGCGCTGTCCCACGCCAATCAGCCCGCTGACCAGGGGGATGCCGATCATGCCCAGCGCCAGCCAGCCCAGCCGGGCAAAGTCGCGGTTGGGGAGGACGTTGTCGATCAGGTCGCGGTACAGGAGGGGCGGGACCAGCCCGATAAGGGATGTAAGAAGGATCGCCAGCAGCAACAACGCCAACGAGCGCCAGTAAGGGCGCGAGTAGACCACCACCCGTTTCAATAGCTGCCGGCTGACCTCGGGCCGCCCCTTCGATTCGTCGTACTCCATGAAACCGCGCCATCCACCACCGTGAGCGTGCACTACCCTCCCCTTTCCGCCAGTTGTGTTGCTGCTACCATTCCTTGATCCAGACCTCGTACAGCTCGCAGTCAGGGCCCATCACCGACCCGTACAGGGCATTGGCCGCGGTGGAAAAGCCGCTCACGAAAGCCGTGAGTGCGCCCATGTGTTGGAGCCTCCGCAGGCCCTCAGCCAGGAGCGCTTTGCCCAGGCCCCGTCGCTGGTGAGCCGGCACCGTCGCCACCGGCTCGAACTGGGCGCTGCGGGTGACGTCGTCGAACCAGATGGTGCAAAAAGAGGCGATGGCTCCGTCGGGCGCCACAGCTACCAGGTCGAGGTCGCGGCGGTAGAGCGGGGCCGCCTGGACGTTGCGGTACCAGGAGGGGTCGTCCCGGTTCTCTACAGCCACCTTGATGTCGCCCTCGTGAAAGCCCAAGCCCGAGGCGTAGCAGCGCTCCAGCAGCTCGAGGCCGTCACCGAGGGAGCGGATGGTGTATCCCGGGGCCAGGGGCACGTCGGGGATCGGCGCATCCAACCAGCGCCGCCACTGGTGCTCGGGCCAGTCGTCCGGGGCATAGCCGCGCCGCCGCAGCATATCGCGCCGCTGTGTGTCCTGCTCGGGTGCCCAGGCGTAGAGCCTGCGGGAGCCATCCTTCCTGACTTGGGGCAGGCGCTCCTCCGCCAGGGTGAGCATCTCCTCTTCCAGCTCAGGGGTGCGTAGGGTGGGGTGCACGCAGAGGTGAACCTCTCCAGGGCCGCCGTCTGGCATGCAGAAGGCGACAATCTCGCCTTTCGCCTCCCAGAGAAACGCCACATCCTCCAGCCGCACCTTGGCGCAATTCAGGCAGGTGTGCCAGCGGGCATAGTCGAGCCGGGACACATGCCAGCTTCGCTCGAGATAGCCGTTGAGCACAAAGACACGGCGCAGGAACTCGCGCATGCGCCAGAAATCCTCTTCGGTCCGATAGGGTCGGAATACTGGCCTCATAGAGATCTCCTCATGGTCGGCCTTCGCGCCGCATCGCCCATATGGGCACGTCCAGCGCTGGCACCTTCCCTTCATACACTACCACAAAGCCGTGCCTCTCGTAGATGCGAACCCCTCTCTCCGACCCCGTCTCGAGGTAGCACGCCGCCCGCTCGGCGTCGGCCCGGCACAGCATGGACTCTAGCAGCCGGCTTCCGAGGCCCAGCCCCTGGCTCGGCGGGTCCACGCCGATGGCCCAGAGGTACCAGTGCGGCATCTGGGCATGGGCATGATGGAGGCGCCCTGAGAGACGCTGATAGGAGTCAAAACGGCGGTAGGCAGCCCATCCCATCTTCAGGGGCGTAGCGTAGAGGCCACTGCGGAGAACCCGGCCGAGCGAGATGTCGGTTCCTCCAGGGGGGAGCCAACAGGCGACACCCTCCTTCTCCGCAGTCGTCAGGGCGCAGCCATAGAGGAGGGTGTAGTGAACGACCTTATCAAAGAGCCAGCCGAGCAGCGCCGCGCGCCGGGCGCCGTCTGGAACCACTGTCTCGTAGAGGGCATCGGTGTGGAAGGCCCGCGCGAGGAGGGCTCCGGCTCCGGCGCGGTGGGCCGGGTCAAGCGACACGGGATCACCCTGCTGCGATGTCTTCGCTCGCGCCAAAGCAAGCACTCCTTACGAGGGGAGTATAGCACAGTAGAAAGGAGAGCCCAAGTGGTTTGAGGAAGGTGCCTCCTGCGGCCCGGCGGCGTCGGCCTCGGCCTACGGCCCCTCGCGGGTGCCCCACTCCACTGGGATAGGGTCGCCCAGCACCGGCTCTGGGCGCAGCAGCATCACATCGAGCCACGCCCGCGCCAAGGCAAAGAGCTCGCGAAGCCGGTACCAGTCGGAATAGACGTACGTGTGCTGGTCAGCCACCGTGCCCACAGCATCGAGGCCCAGCCGGTCGCAGGTAAAGATCGCGCGCGGGAGGTGGAACGCCTGCGTGACCAGCACTGCCTGTCGCACGCCGAAGATGGCCTTGGCCCGGTAGCAGCTGTCATAGGTCCGCCGGCCGGCATAGTCGAGCACCAGGTCCTCGCGTGGAATGCCTTGAGCCAGTGCGTACTCCATCATCCGGCCGGGCTCGTTGTAGTTCTCGAAGCGGTTGTCGCCGGTGAGCAGCAACTTGTTTACCCTGCCGGCGCGGTAGAGGTCAATGGCGGTGTCCATTCGGTCCGCCAGGGCATCGCTGAGCCGGCCGCTGGGCCAGTAGCCAGCGCCGAACACGATGGCCGCTGGGCGGGCAGGGGTTTCGGCGACGGCCGCATAGATCCGGTCCCGGGTACGGTGCCCCACCCACGCCCGCAGCACCCAGAGCAGGACCGCCAGGAGTAGGGATAGGACAAGCCCAACCAGAACGATGCGCCCCAACTGCTTGAGCATTGGTAGACCGCGTGCCGGGCCTAGCTGACCTCGGTTATGAGCACACGGACCGCGCCGGCAAGCTGCAGCATCAATTCGACCTGGCCGCAGGATTCCTCGGTCACGAGTGCGATCATATTGCCGCCGCGTCCGGCGCCGGAGAGCTTGGCGCCCAACGCCCCGGCCTCGTGTGCGGCAGCCGCCAGCCGGTCCAGCTCCGGGCAGCTTACGTCCATCTGCCAAAGCAGGGCATGGTTCCGATCCATGAGTCCGCCCAGCTCGTCGACGCTCCCCCGGGCAATGGCTGCCCGCGCCTGCCGGGCGATGGAGCCAGCCTCCTCGAAGAGCGGCCGGTAGCGCAGTGGTTCCGCCTCGTACCTCCGGCGCAGGTCACCGACGACCTCCCGCGTTGGGCTTTCGATCCCGGTATCTGCAATGGCCAGCAGGAAGGGCCGGCCCACCCAGAAGACCTCGCGGGTTTCGCCGCGCACAAAGAAGACGGGCTTTTCGAAGGCGACGACTGTGTTGTCAATTCCCGAGGGAGTCCCGTGGTAGAGCACTTCGGTCTGGTAGACCAGATCGGAAATCGCCTGGGAGGTGAGCCAACGGTGATAGTAGGCGGCCAGGGCACGGACGATCGCGGTCGAGACGGAGGCCCCGCTGCCCATGCCGCGGGCGACGGGGACGGTCGACCTAACCGCGACGGTGAGGTCCGGGTCTGGCGCAGCCCGGATTGCCTCTAGGGCCAAGCGCACGATTGTGGCGAGGGGGTCATCCCGTGCTGCCTCACGCACGACGACTCGCCGGCCCAAGTCAGGCGCGTGGACGACGGTTCCCTGCCCTGGCGGCCCGCCCTCGGCCTGAGCCAATGCCTGCACCTGCGAGACCGGAACGGCAATAGCGGGGTAGCCATAGACGACGGCATGCTCCCCGAAGAGGATTACCTTGCCCGGCGCGCGGCCGGTCGAGGCGGGCTGACTCATGCGGCTCTTACTGGGGCGTCGCGGTCGTGGTCAGAGGCGCGGTCGTCGTCAGCGTCGAGGTGGGCGTGACAGCGGGTGAGGGACCCGGGGTAACAGGGACAGCCACCTGGAAATAGGCTTCGACCACCCTGCGGAAGAGAGGCGCTGCGTATACGGAGCCTTCGCCCGAGTTCTGCACGATCACGGCGATGGCGATTTCGGGGTTCTGGGCCGGTGCGTAGCCGGCGAACCAGGCGTGCGGCAGGTCCTGACCACTCTCGGCGGTGCCGGTCTTGCCAGCCACCGGCACGATGAGCCCTTTGAAGGGTTTGTACGCCGTGCCATACGTGGCGGAGGTCACTTTGAAGAGGCTGTCCTGCATAACTGCCAGGTTCTGGGGGGAGATGGGCAGCTGCCCGGCGACGATTGGCTCAAAGGTACGCTCAGGCTTGGCCACGTCGGCGGCGATCCGCTCGACGACTTGTGGCTGGTACAGCGTTCCACCGTTGCCGATGGCGGCATAGAGCCGCGCTGCCTGCAGGGGCGTGACTTTCAGCTCGCCCTGCCCGATCGACAGGTTGACGGTATCGCCCGGGGACCACCCTTCTCCTTTGGTTTCCATCTTCCAGGCGCCATCCGGCACCAGGCCCATCTCTTCTTCGATCTCAACACCCGTTTTCGCTCCGAAACCGCACAGCCGGGCATAGTCGGGTAGCGTGTCTTTGCCCAGCCCATCGAGCAGAAGGCCGACGTCGTAGAAAGTGATGTCGCATGACACGGTCAGAGCCCTGCTGAGGGCGATGGTCCCGTGCCCGCGGGTAGCCCAGCACCCCTTGCGCCACTGCGCGCCCAGCTTGGTCCAGGTACCCCGGCACACGAATGTGCTGGCGCCCGTCAGGCCGCCCTCCTCCATGCCGGCTGTCATGGTCACAACCTTGAACATGCTGCCGGCCGGGTAGGTGCCCTGGGCGGCGCGGTTCACCAGGGGGCGCCCGGGATCCTGCTGCAGGCGCAGCCAGTCCTCCGCACTGATTCCGGTAGGGAAGAGGTTGGGGTCAAACGACGGGTAGGTGGCCATGGCCAGCACGCGGCCCGTCTGCGCCTCAAGCACGACGATCGCTCCCAGCGTCTGCCCCAGGATCTCCTGGACCTGCTTCTGGAAGACGCGGTCGAAGGTAGTGTAGATGCTGCTGTTGGGCTTGGCCTGCCGTTCGGCCAGGGTCACGAGCACCTTACCGGTTGTGGAGAGGATCTGGAGCCGCGCCCCTCGCTGGCCGGCGAGGTAGGGTTCGCCCCAGAGCTCCAGCCCCAGGCGGCCTACCGGCTCATCGCCCTCATAGCCCCGCGCGCGCCACTGTTCGACCTCTTCCTCGGCGATTGGTCCTACGATGCCGACAATGTGGGGTGCGATGATGTCGGTGTTGTACGACCGTGTGAAAGCCGGCCGCATCTCGACCCCTGGCAGAGAGCTGAGGAAGTCATAGCTGGCGCGGGCGGCGTCCGCACTGATCGTGCCCAGGCGGACATACCAACTGGGGGGTTGGCCGGCGTACCGCGCCTGGATGTCGGCGATCGGCTGCCCGAGAAATGCGCTGAGGTTGGCCAGTAGGGTGGCTTCGTCCTCAATCTTGCCAGGAATGACGCCGACTTCGACCAGCTCCCCCTGGACAGCCAGGCCCAGGCCGTTGCGGTCGTAGATGTTCCCGCGAGACGGCACCTGTTTCGTCAGGCTCGCAAAGGAGTCGTCGCTCAACTGGGGAAAGATGAGCGCCTTCGACCAATCCACCCCCCACCTGCCGTCGGCATAGTCCAGGCTCATCAGGTTCTGGACTTCAAAGTCCCCGACCAGCTCGGTCTGCACCTGCACGGCAAAGGCAACTTCGGCAGTCGTGCCGGGCTGGAATGCAGACAGGATTCGCGGGGTCACCTGCGAGATCGTGGCTTCGCGGTACACCGTGGCATAGATGTCGACAAACTCGCTCTCTGGCACAACCCGTTGGGAGGCAGGGCTCAGCAGGCTGTACATCGCCGGATAATCGCCCCGCTCCCACGCCTGAAGAAAGGCAAAGGCAACTTCGTCGGCGGCAGGCAGGTCGAGCGTGGGCGATGGTGGCGGAGGGGTTGCCGTGACATTGGGAGGCAAGATCCCACAGCCGAAAAGGGTCGGGCTCAATGACGACAGCGCAACCAAGGTCACGACAAGCCGCGTGAGATATTTCATAGCACCATTCCCCGGTCTAGCGAACGCTCTGAGTATACTCCACCTCCAGGGCCTCGGCAAGGCCGGACGAGCGCAGTTGACCGGGTGTGAGGCCCGGCCTTGGCAATGCACCCTCCTCAGCGATCGTTGAGCGCTGCCACCCCAGGCAGGACACGGCCCTCGAGATACTCCAGCGACGCACCGCCGCCGGTCGAGACATGGGTCATCTGTTTGGCGACGCCGGCTTTCTTGACGGCGCTGGCACTGTCGCCGCCGCCGATGACGGTGATGGCGCCAGTCGTCGCGAGCAGCTTGGCGATGGCGAACGTGCCCTCGGCGAACCGGGGGAACTCGAAGACCCCCATCGGGCCATTCCACACCACAAGCTTCGCTGCCTGCAGCACCTCGCCGAACTTGGCGAGGCTCTTGGGCCCGATGTCCAGCATGCGCCAGCCCGCGGGAATGCTATCGACGTCGACCACCTGGCTGGCTGCCTCTGCATCGAACCTGTCGGCAACCACGGCGTCGTCCGGGAGCATGAGCCGTCGACCGGCCTTTTCCATGATCTCCTTGGCTGTTTCCAAGGAGCCGGTTTCCACCAGGCTGTCCTGCATGTTGTGGCCCTTGGCAGCCAGGAAGGTGTTGGCCATGCCGCCGCCGATGATGAGCGTGTCGCACTTGCTCAGCAGGTTACCGACCACCCTGATCTTGTCGCTGATCTTGGCCCCTCCCAGGATGGCGACGTAGGGATGGGCCGGGTTCTCGGTCGCGCGTCCCAGGTACTCCAGCTCCTGCTCCATGAGAAAGCCCGAGACGGCGGGCAGGAAGTGCGCGACACCCTCCGTAGAGGCATGGGCGCGGTGGGCAGATCCGAATGCGTCGTTGACATACAAATCGCCCAGCCTGGCCATCTGCCCTGCGAGCTCGAGATCGTTCTTCTCTTCCCCCTTGTGAAAGCGGGTATTCTCCAGCATCAGGACCTCTCCAGGCTGGAGCGCTGCAGCCATCGCTTCCACCTCGGCTCCCACGCAGTCGGGCGCCATCCGGACCGGCCTGCCCAGCAACCTGGCTAGCACCTCGGCCGCGGGCCTCAGGCTGAACTCGGGATCGAACCCGGTGCCTTTAGGCCGTCCCAGGTGGCTCATCAGGATCACAGATGCCCCCTGCCCGAGCGCATACTGGATGGTCGGCAAGGCTGCCCGAATTCGCTTGTCGTCTGTAACCTCACCGTCCTGCATGGGTACATTGAAGTCGACGCGCATCAGGACACGCTTGCCCCGGCAGTCAATGTCACGGATCGTCTTCTTGGTCATATTTCTTCTCTCCTGTAGGGCGCCCGCTATGGGTGCCTGTGCGGGGCATGCCGCGGGGTGCCCGGTTTTCTCCCAGGTCACTCCTTGTGGCTGCGAGGAACGCGGCCCGCGGCCTCTACCAAGTCCTTGAGGCGGGCAGCAATCTCTGGAGCCAGCGAGCTCAGGGCAAAGCGCCAGCCCCAGTTGCCGCCGGCCCGCCCGGGCGTGTTCATCCTGCCCTCACTGCCTACGCCGAGCACGTCCTGGAGAGGGACGATCGCGATGCGCGCCACCGACATCATGGCGAGCCGGATCAGGCGCCAGTGCAACTCTTCACCGGAGGGACCGGTGTAGCGCCGGAGGGCGGTCAGCTCCTTCTCAGCCGCGCTGCGCAGCCAACCAAGGGTGGTATCATTGTCGTGCGTTCCGGTGTAGACTACGCTGTTGCTCTCGTAGTTGTGCGGCAGGTAGGGGTTAAAGGCATCCTCGGAAAAGGCGAATTGCAGCACCTTCATACCGGGGAAGCCCAGCTCCTCCCGCAGGGCCTTGACTTCGGGAGTGATCAGCCCAAGGTCTTCGGCCACGAAAGGCGCGGAGCCCAGGGCGGTCTCGACGGCCTGGAACAGCTCGCGTCCGGGGACCTTCATCCACCTGCCGTTGATGGCCGTCTCTTCGGATGCCGGCACCGCCCAGCAAGCTTCGAACCCACGGAAGTGGTCGAGCCGGACGATGTCGACCTGTTGGAAGGCGCGCCTGAAGCGGTCGATCCACCAGGAATAGCCATCACGCGCCATGGCCTCCCAGTTGTAGAGGGGGTTGCCCCACAACTGCCCGGTCGGACTGAAGTAGTCGGGTGGGACGCCTGCGACCAGGGCGGGCTTCCCCTGGGCATCAAAGTGGAAGAGCTCCGCGTGCGCCCATGCGTCGGCGCTGTCGTATGCCACGAAGATGGGAACATCCCCCATGATCTGGATCCCGCGCTCGTTGGCATAGGCTTTCAACGCGGACCACTGCCTGTCGAACTGGAATTGCGCGTACTGCTGGAACTCGATCTCGTCGATCAGTGCCGATCGCCAGCGGTCGACTGCACTAGCCTGGTGCATGGCGATGTCGGGATCCCAGGTGCCCCAGTTGGCGCCCGCATGGTGGTGCTTCAGCGCCGCGAAGAGGGCGTAATCATCCAGCCACCAGTGGTTCGCAGAGACAAAGCCGGCGAGCTCGGTCCTCAGGGGAACCGTTGCATTGGCCCGGAAGTTGTCGTACGACAACCGCAGCAGTCGCTGCCTGAAGTCGATTACCGGCCCGTAGTCCACCCTGTCGACTGGGAAATCGGGCGCTCCGTCGAAATCCCAGGGCGCCAGGCAGCGCTCCTCCACCAGGCGGTCCAGGTTGATGAGCAGGGGGTTGCCGGCAAAGGCCGACAATGCCTGGTAAGGCGAATCCCCGAAGCTCGTCGGGCCGAGGGGCATGATCTGCCAGACCTGCTGGCCGCTCTCGGCCAGAAAGTCGACAAAGCGGTGGGCTGCTTCGCCCATGTCGCCAATTCCAAGCCGGCCCGGCAGCGACGTCACGTGCAGCAGGATGCCGCTGACCCTGGCAGCAGGCTCGGCTTTCTCGGCGGCTTCCGGCTGCGGCGGCTCGTGCGGCCGGAGCATCTCCAGCAGCGCGTCGGCGATACTCGGCACTCCGCGGCCTGCCAGCCGGTCGGCCAGCCGGGCATAGTGGTGCTCCGCGCCGTCCGCGACTTCGCGGATGTCCAGGTAGACTTGGTACTGGAAGGCCCCCAGCTGCGCGAAGAGCCCTTGCTCGTGCAGCTCCTGGCAACTTCGCAGGTACTCCAGGCCGGCCACATGCTCGCGCACGATGCAGAAGTAGCCTTCGTCAGCACGGAGTCCCAGCGCCTCGCCGAGTGTCCGCTGGACCAGGTGCCGATCACCCGACTCGGCCATGACGGCGCTGGCGGCCGACAGTCGAATCCAGCCATGGGCATCGGCGTACTTGTTGTTGTACAGAACCAGTCCCCTCTCACCGGCCGCCGAGGCATTGGAGTACGCGAACACATCCTCGTTGACCTGACCGTCAGGCGAGTAGAAGTCGTAGAGCAGAAAGCTCTGGACATCGGCAAAGATGTGGCGGCGCTGCATGAGCGGGAAGATTTCGCGCTCGTGGCGCCTGATCAGCTCCGCATCCGGCTGCTCATCCCAGTAGGCACGGCGGTACTCCATGCCGTACTTCTCCCGGAAGCCTTCCACCTGCCCGTGGCCAATCATGGGCAGCCCCGGCATGGTCACCATCATCGTGCAGACGCCGAAGTACTTGTCGTCTTTGCCAAACTGCGCCACGGCGGTTTCTTCGTCCGGGTTATTCATGAAATTGACGTAGCGCTTGAGGATTTCCGGGTCGAACTCCAGGACGTTCTTGATGGAGGCGCGGTACTTGGCGTTCTCCTCCCTCTTGAGCATGTGCATGAAGGCGCTGTTGTAGACCCGGTGCATGCCCAAGGTTCGGACGAAGTAGCCCTCCATCATCCAGAAGGCTTCGGCCAGCAGAAGGGTATCGGGCACTTCCCGAGCTACTCGCTCCACCACTTCGCGCCAGAACTCGGCCGGCATCGCGGCGTCGAAATCGGCCTTGGTCATTGCATGCTCCGAGCGCGAGGCGATCGCACCTCCGCCGCCCGGCTCGGGATACCAGAGGCGCTGGACATGCCGCTTGGCCAGCGTCATGGCCGCGTCGAAGCGAATGACTGGGAACTTGCGTGCCACCTCCAAGATCGTCTGGATCACTGCCTCGCGGACTATGGGGTTGAGGTAATCCAGCTGTGCGGTATCGTTCCAGGGCATGCTGGTACCGTCGTTGCCATGGTAGATATAGCGCTCGCTGCCGGTCCAGCGATCTATGCGCTTGAAGACCACAGCGGCATCAGTGTGGTTGTAGTAGTGATCTTCCAGGAAGATGCCCACGCGGCCGTCCGACGAGAGGTCGGGTCCACTGAAGGTGTAGGAAGGGAACGGGCTATGGTCAAGCCCGAGAAACCAGTCGGGGTGGTTCACTACCCACGTCGAGTCGATGCCCATGTGGTTGGGCACCATGTCGCTGGCAAGCCGGATGCCGCGCTGCCAGGCGCGTCCAGCCAGGCTCCGGTACGCTTCGTCGCCGCCGAGGTCGGCGGCGATCTGGTAGTCGGCCAGCGAGTAGGCCGAGGCGACTGCCTCGGGGTTGCCCATGATCTGTTTGATCCGCTGCGAAGCCTGGCTGCGCTCCCAGAGCCCGATTAGCCACAGGCCGCTGAACCCCCAGCGTGCCAGGGTATCCAGCTCCTCGTCAGGGATCTGGTCAAGCCGGGAGATGGATCGCTGATACTTCTTGGATAGCTGGTCCAGCCAGACGTAGGTGCTCTTGGCCACCATCACCAGGCGGGGCATCCACTCACGATCAGGGCTGTAGCGAGCCGATTCGGCGTCGAGGCCCTGCCCGAAGAGATCGACGACCATGGAGGGGCCGGGTCCGGTGAAGACTGCCTTTTCCTCCTCCGTGAGAAGGTCGAGACCGCCCAGGAGGCGCTCAAGGTAGTCGGCGAGCAAGAAGTCCCACCTCTCCCGAATCCACTGCAGCTGCCCGCCGAGAGAGAGCGGCACCGCGATGGCAGGGCTGCGCAGAAGGTCGACCAAGCTCTGGCCCTCAGGCCCGAATTTGGGCTGGGTTTCCAGGTAGCGGCGCAGCAGGTGGATGAGGCGGAGGTAGTGTGATTCGTGCTCGAGAGCTGTGTCGTCAAACAGCTCCGCCAACGGCGAGGCGGCCGGGTTGGCGTTGTCGAGCCACAGGTGGAGCACATCCCCAAGAACCCGCTCGCGATGGGGAACACCGCCTGTCTCGCCGGCGAGGTACTCCTCAGGCGTGGTCTCGTGGCGGTCGACGGGAGGGGGCGGGAACTCTTCGACAAAGCGGCACAGGGTCCTGTCCAGGGCCTCCTGACCGATCTGCCCCGCCAGCCACTGCCACGCCTGCCCCAAGAGCTGGGGATTGCGCTGCTCGATATACTGGCCGGCAACATGATGCAGGATTCCATCCACGAGGGCCATGGCATTGAGTTGGCCTGCCTTGACGGCCTGCTCGGTGGGCGGATTGCCAGCCAGGTCGCGCTTCTCATTGATCTGCTGCGCAAAGACCCGCACAGTGCGGATGTCGCGGAAGACGGCGTGCCCATCCTCCGCGAAGTGCGACGGGGCAAATCTGTACCGGCTCCTCGCCTGGCGCGAAACGTGCAGCTCTGCGGTTATTGGTTCTCCCAACGGAATCGGCTCCTTGCCTCTCGGGTCAATGCTGGATGTATGGCGCACAGCTCATGCGGAGGAGTCTCCCTTTGTGCATTGTGCCTTCGTCGTGCTAGACTCCTGCTGCCTTGAACGCTGCGGCCACGATCTCCTGCGCCTCCCCGAAAATGACCTTGAGATGATCCTCGCCCCGGAAGCTCTCAGCGTAGATCTTGTAGATATCCTCGGTGCCCGATGGCCTCGCCGCGAACCAGCCGTTTTCGGTGACGACCTTCAAGCCACCGATGGCCGCATCGTTGAAGGGCGCGCGGGTAAGCTTGGCGATGATCTTGTCACCCGCCAACGTCTCGGCAGCCACCATCCCGGGAGAGAGACGTTCCAGCGCTGCCTTCTGGGCAGGGGTCGCGGCGACGTCGGAGCGCTCGTAGACGGGGTCGCCGAACTGCTTGGTCAGCTCTTGGTAGAGATCGGCTGGATCGCGACCTGTCACAGCAGTGATCTCGGCTGCCAGCAGGTTGAGGATGATGCCGTCCTTGTCGGTGGTCCACACACTTCCATCCTGGCGCAGGAAGGAGGCGCCGGCACTCTCCTCGCCGCCAAAGCCGAAGGACCCATCCACCAAGCCGTCGACGAACCACTTGAAGCCCACGGGCACCTCGGCAAGGCGCCGCCCCAGGTGTGCCGCAACCCGGTCGATCATCGAGCTCGACACCAGCGTCTTGCCGATGGCAGCCTCCGGGCGCCAACCCGGCCGGTTCTGGAACAAGTACCAAATGGCCACGGCAAGATAGTGGTTGGGGTTCATCAGCCCGGCGCTGCGTGTCACGATGCCGTGCCGATCGCCGTCGGTGTCGTTGCCAAAGGCGATGTCATAGCGATCTTTGAGGCCGATCAGGCTCGCCATGGCATAGGGCGACGAGCAGTCCATGCGGATCTTGCCGTCCTTGTCAACGGTCATGAAAGAGAAGGTGGGGTCCACCCGTGGATTCACCACATCGAGTTTGAGCCCGTACATGTCGGCGATCGGCTGCCAGCAGGCGACTGCAGCACCCCCCATGGGATCGGCCCCGATCTTGAGGCCGGAGGCAACGATCGCAGCCATGTTGATGATATTGTGCAGGTCGGACACATAGGGCGTGACGTAGTCGTACAGGCGGGTGGTCGCGGCCCTCATCGCCCGGGCGAACGGGATGCGCTTGACTTCGCGAGTACCGGCACGGAGGATCGTGTTGGCGCGCCCCTGGATGGCTTCGGTGGTAATGCTGAGGGCCGGCCCGCCAGACGGCGGGTTGTACTTGAAGCCACCGTCATCGGGAGGGTTGTGTGAGGGCGTTATGACCACGCCGTCGGCCAGGCCGATGGTGCGACCGCGGTTATAGGTCAGGATGGCGTAGGAGAGGACCGGTGTCGGGGTGTAGCCCAGGCCTTGTTGGACGACAATCTCCTGCCCGTTGCCCGCGAAGACCTCGATGGCGCTTGCCAGGGCCGGCTCGGACAGCGCGTGGGTATCCATGCCGACGAAGAGGGGTCCGGTATGGCCCCGTGCCGCACGGTACTCGCAGATGGCCTGCGAGATGGCCAAGATGTGATCTTCTGTAAAGTTGTTCCGGAAAGGCGAGCCACGATGCCCTGACGTGCCGAAGGCAACCCTCTGGGACGGGTCGGACACGTCCGGCTCCGCGATGTAGTAGGCGGAGATGAGCCTCGGTACATTGACCAGCAGTTCGTCAGGGGCCGGCTTGCCCGCCAGGGGGTGCAGACTCATGGACTGGCTCCTTTTCCTTCATGGCAATGCCGGGTGCAGGGCTGCACAGCACGGTCTCTTGCTCTGCGGCACGTGCTCAGTAGACTTCGGGTACAAAGGTCTGATCCGTCATCGGCGGGCGAACATAGCCCCCATCTGGCTGGCGCGGGGGCAGCAGAATCAACTCGGGCGTCAGATCTTCGTAGGGGATCATGCTCAGCAGGTGGCTGATGCAGTTGAGGCGCGCACGGGCCTTGTCGTCGGACCTCACCACGTGCCAGGGCGCCTGCTTGATATCGGTCGAGGCGAACATGGCATCCTTGGCCATCGAGTACTCCACCCAGCGCTCTCGCGAAATCAGGTCCATGGGGCTCAGCTTCCAGCGCTTGGTCCGGTCATCAATACGCGCCTGGAATCGCCGTTCCTGCTCCTGGTCACTGACCGAGAACCAGTACTTGATCAGGATGATCCCGGAGCGAACGAGCATGCGCTCGAACTCTGGGCAGGAGCGCAGGAACTCTGAATACTCGGCCTCTGTGCAAAAGCCCATGACGCGCTCCACGCCGGCTCGGTTGTACCAGCTGCGGTCAAAGAGCACCATCTCCCCTGCCGCCGGCAGGTGAGCCACATAGCGCTGAAAGTACCACTGCGTCTTTTCGCGCTCGGTCGGGGTCGCGAGCGCCACGATCCGGCAGATGCGGGGATTGAGGCTCTCCGTGATACGCTTGATGACGCCTCCTTTGCCGGCGGCATCGCGGCCTTCGAAGACTATGACAACTTTCAAGCCCTTGAGCTTGATCCACTCCTGCAGCTTGACAAGCTCAATCTGCAACCGAGCCAGCTCTTTTTCGTACTCCTTGGTGGTGAGCTTGGGCTTGGGGGCGCACGCCTGCGGTCCCTGGTCAGCCGGCAGCGGTGCTGCGGCAACCTGGGCCTCGGGAAGTGCGACCGCCGGCTCGAGCACGGGCTCGGGCTGCTTTTTCGGCTTCTTGTCTCTCTTCTTGGCCATGCTCTGCTCCTTTCCAGTGGTTCTATGACTCACAGCTCAGACAGCCGCTCCTTCAACGTCCGCGCAGACGCCTGGAACGCGCTCAGCTCGGCCTCACTCATGGGCGGGTCGAGCACCTGCTCGATCCCGGGGCGCCCGACGATGGTCGGCATGCTGATAGAGATGCCGCTTACTCCGCATTGGCCGGCAAGCGGGCCGGAAACGGTCAGGATCGCGTGTTGGTCACCCAGTATGGCCTCGACGATTGCCAGGAGCCCCAGGCCGATCGCATAGTAGGTCGCCTTCTTGCGCTTGATGATCTCGTAAGCCGCATCGCGGGTCTGGAGGAAGATGTGGTCCAGGGCGGCCCGGTCGTAGCCCTGCCCATTCGGTCCGACGAAATCGGTCAGCCGGACTCCGGCGATATTGGCGAGGCTCCACAGCGCCAGCTCACTGTCCCCGTGCTCGCCGACAATGTAGGCATGGACATTGCGGGAGTCGATCCCGTAGTGCCGGCTCAGCAGGTAGCGCAGCCGCGCCGTGTCCAGCACCGTCCCGGAGCCCATCACTCGACGGCTGCCGGGGCCGACAATCTGGGAAGTGACGCACGTCAAGATGTCCACCGGGTTGGTCGCGACAAGGATGACGCCTTCTTCGTTGACCGCAACGATCTGGGGCACGATCTCGCGAAAGATGGCGGCGTTGGTCTGCAAGAGCTCGAGGCGCGTCTGGCCCGGCCGCTGGCCCACGCCGGCGCAGATCACCACTACATCGGCGTCACCGAGATCGTCATAGCCCCCCGTGGTGATGCGCATCGGGCGAACGAAGGGCAGACCGTGGTTGAGGTCCATCATCTCGCCTTCAGCGCGAGCGCTGTCCGCATCGATGAGCACCAGCTCGTCGGCGACGTTGCGCTGCATCAGCGCGTAGGCGAACGACGCACCGACCATCCCCGTGCCGACAAGCCCGACCTTGTGTGTGTCGAAGTGTTTGTGCATGGGGCCCCCTGAGCGAGTGCAGCGCACCGCAGGGGCGCGCTGCACCTGTTCCAGATCGTCCGACACCTCGCCTGCTCTACACCGCGATACGGGCTGCGGTCTCGGCAAGGCGAGTCGCGTACCCCATCTCGTTGTCGTACCAGGCCGCCACCGACAGCAGCTCGTCCTGGACGGCAGTGAGCGGCAGATCGACGATCGACGAGTGCGGATCGCCTAGGATCCGAGAAGACGCCCACTCATCCTCCAGCACCCCCATGACTCCCTTGAGTGGCAGATTGGCCACTGCCTTGCGGAAGGCATTGTTGACTTCCTCGACGGTGACCGGGCGCTCGGTCACCAGGTTCAGCTCAGCGATGCTGCCGGTCCGGGTCGGAACGCGGTACGCCTTGCCCGTGATCTTGAGGCCCGGCCAGATGAATGCCAGGGCCCGCGCCGCGCCGGAGGAGGCGGGGATGATGTTCTCTGCTGCGGCCCAGGAGTCACGGCGGTCCTTCATTGGCTGGTCCGTGAGGGACTGGGTGTTGGTGTAGGCATGCACCGTCGAGAAGAGGCCGTACTTGATGCCAAAGTTCTCGATCACGACCTTGACGACGGGCGCGAGCGCGTTGGTGGTGCAGCTCGCCATGCTGACGATTTTGTGCAGCTCCGCGTCGAACGTGTCGAGGTTGATGCCCGGCAGAAGCACGGCATCGGCGTCCTCTCGCTTCTTGCTCGGAGCGCTGACGAGGACCCGCTTGGCACCGCCGTCGAGATGAACCTCCGCGCCCGGGCGGGTTGTCGCCCGGCCTGTGCAGTCGATCACCAAGTCGACGCCGAGCCCTCTCCAGTCGGGCAACGCCTTCATCGAGTCAAAGTAGGGGATTGTGCGCCCTCCGATAGCAAAGCTGCCGTCATGAACACTGACTTCTTCGTGCCAGCGCCCATAGTTCGAGTCCACCTCGAAGAGTGCAGCCAGCGTTCCGATGTCCTTGATATCCGAGATAGACACCGGGACAAAGAGGTTGTTCTTGAGAGCCACCTTCATCAAAGACCGTCCGATGCGCCCAAAGCCATGAATCGCTATCCTGTTCATAATCCTGCTTCCTTTCTCTAGGTTCCATCTGCAACGCACCGCATGCGCCACACTTTAGTCCGAGTGGAGAATCCTCGATCCCCGCGTGTGCCTCCTTCGCTCAAACGTGGACGTTTCGCATTGTCTTGTAGGAATTGATCAGCCCGTTGGTCGAAGCGTCATGGGAGGCGAGATGCTCCTCGCCGCGCAACTCGGGCAGGATGACCTTGGCGAGCTGCTTGCCCAGCTCGACCCCCCACTGGTCGAACGAGTTGACATCCCAGATTGCGCCCTGCGTAAAGATCTTGTGCTCATAGAGTGCGATGAGCGAGCCAAGGGTCCCGGGCGTGAGCCTGGGATAGAGAAACGAGTTGGTCGGCCGGTTCCCCGGAAAGGTCTTGGCTGCGACAAGCGTATCGAGCTCCGGCCCGGTATACCCTGCGGCCATCAGCTCGGCGCGGGCCTCATCCCGGGTGCGGCCCTTCATGAGCGCCTCGGTTTGCGCGAAGTAGTTGGACAGGAGCAGCGTGTGGTGCTCGCCCAGCGGGTTCTGGCTTTGAGCCGCGGCCAGGAAATCGCAGGGGACCAGTTTGGTCCCCTGGTGGAACAGTTGATAGAAGGCGTGTTGGCCGTTCGTGCCCGGCTGTCCCCAGATGATCGGGCCGGTCTGATAGTCGATCGCCTCACCGGCGCGCGTGACGCTCTTTCCGTTGCTCTCCATATCTCCCTGCTGGAGGTAGGAGGATAAGTGCACCAGGTACTGGTCGTATGGGAGGATTGCATGCGATTGCGCCCCGAGGAAGTTGTTGTACCAGAGGCCCAGCAAGCCCATGATCACGGGTACGTTTTTTTCGAACGGTGCTGTGCGAAAGTGCTCGTCGACCCGGTAGGCACCCGCCAGCAAAGCCTCGAAGTTGTCCATGCCCACGTAGAGCGCGATCGACAATCCCACGGCAGACCAGAGCGAGTAGCGCCCGCCGACCCAGTCCCAGAACCCGAACATATTGGCCACGTCGATGCCAAAACGCGCGACCTCCTGGGCATTTGTGGACATGGCCGCAAAGTGCCTGGCTACGGCTGGCTCGTCTTTGGCCGCGGCCAGAAACCAGGCTCGTGCGGAGTGCGCGTTGGCCATCGTCTCCTGGGTGGTAAAAGTCTTGGAGGCCACGAGGAACAGAGCCGTCTCCGGGTTGACGATTCTGAGCGTCTCCACCAGGTCGGTACCGTCGACGTTGGAGACAAAGTGCACGCGCAGGCCGGGTTTTCCATAGGGCGTCAGCGCCTCGCATACCATCTTGGGACCCAGGTCTGACCCCCCTATGCCGATATTGACAACATCGGTGATCGGCTTGCCGGTATATCCGCCCCAGGCGCCCGAGCGGACGGCTTCGCTGAACGCCCGCATCTTGTCCAGCACAGCATTGACTTCGGGCATGACGTCCACACCGTCCACCATGATGGGCCGGTTGGAGCGGTTGCGCAGCGCGACGTGCAGGACGGCCCGTTTCTCCGTGCTGTTGTACTTCTCGCCGGTGAACATGGACTCGATCTTGCCGGCCAGACCGGCCTGGTGTGCGAGGTCGACCAGCAGCCTCAGCGTTTCCCTGGTCACACGGTTCTTGGAGAAGTCGAACAGGATGTCACCCACTCGCAGGGAGAGGTCGTCAAAGCGCCGCGGGTCATTCGCAAACAAGTCGCGCATATGCACGCCGGCGATCTCCCGCCGGTGCACCTCCAGCGCTTGCCACGCCGACAGGTCAACAGGCCTCGTCATGAACCTCCCTCTTGCGCCCACAAACCACTATTATACGCCCACCCGGCCTGTATCACAAGAATGGGGCGGGGTCTCCCAGCCCAGCTCGGCTTCCCGCTGCTTCAGGTGCCGGATGCCCTGGGCGCCAGCCACGATCACGTCGCTCGCCAGCCCAAGGAATAGCCCGTGGGCTACGATGCCTGTCCGGGCATCCATCCGGGCGCCCAGTCCCACCGGATCGCCGATCGGTCCAAAGTCAGCGTCCAGGATCAGATTTCCGTGGTCTGTGACGAACGGCTCGCCGCGCTCGCCCGGCCGCAGTCGCACCCGGGCCCCCAGAGACTCCAGGTAGGCAGCCTGTGTCCGCCAGCCGAAAGGGATGACCTCTACGGGCACCGCCCAACGGGTGCCCAGAACTGGTGACAGTTTGGACTCGTCCACGATGATGATCTCGCGGAGACTGGCCTGGGCGACGAGCTTTTCGCGCAGCAAGGCACCCCCGCCACCCTTTATCAAGTTCAAGGCCGGGTCGACCTCATCCGCGCCGTCAAAGGTCAAATCGATCACAGGATGGTCTTCAAGAGTAGTGAGGGGAATGCCAACGTGCGCTGCTTCGGCCGCGATAGCGTGCGAGCAGGGGATAGCCACGATGTCCGCCAGCTCACCGCGGGCAAGTTGCTGGCCCAAGCCACGCACCGCCAAGGTGGCGGTGCTCCCGGCCCCGAGGCCCAAGACCATGCCCGGCCGGATGTAGGTGAGAACCCGATCGGCCGCCTGCTGCTTATACACCTGTGCCGACGCCATGCGCACCTCTATCCCTTTGCTCGATGGGCGAATGCCTCCGACCGAGCCCTCTACCTCACGCCAGAGCCTTCCGACGACTTGCCTCCACGGCATCGAGCAGGGCGGTGAAGGCATCTGCGAAGGATCTGACCCCCTCCTGTTCCAGCTCGCCGGTTACGGTATAGAGCGAGACGCCGAGCTTCTCCAGTTCGGCGATCTGCTGCCTGGCCTCGTCCACCCTCTCCGTGAGGCTGCCGGGGCATACCCTCCCGTGGTCGAGGAACGCGGCCAGCGTCGCAGGTGGCACGGTGTTGACGGTATGTGGGCCGATCAACTCGTCGACGTAGAGCACATCGCTGTACGCCTTGTTCTTGGTGCCGGTTGATGCCCAAAGGGGTCGCTGCACACGCGCCCCCTTGGCTTGGAGGCGGAGGAATCGCGGGCCGTCGAAAACCTCCTGGAAGCCGGCATAGGCCAGCTTGGCATTGGCGACGGCGGCCTTGCCCAGGAGGCTCGCGGCTTGGTCCGCCTGCGCGCCGCCGAGCTCGATCATGCGAGCCAGGAGGCCGTCGATCTTGGTATCTACGCGGGAGACGAAGAAAGACGCCACCGAGGCAACCAGGTCGAGGGGGAGCCCATCCGCGGCACGCCTCTCCAGCCCCCTCAGGTAGGCATCTATGACCCCCGAATAGCGCTCAATGGAGAAGATCAGCGTGGCGTTGACGTTGATGCCTGCGGCGATGGCACCGGTGATCGCCGGCAGACCCGCCCATGTGGCGGGGATCTTGATCATCAGGTTGGGCCTGTTGACGCGTCCCCAGATCCACTTGGCGGCGGCCAGTGTCCCCTCGGTATCCTGGGCCAGATATGGGTTCACCTCAAGGCTGACGTAACCGTCGCCGCCCTTGCTGTGCTCGTACATTGGCCGGAAGAGGTCCGCGGCCCGCTGGATATCCTCGATCGCAAGCTGCCAGAAGATCTCCTCGGCGCTCCTGCCGGTCTTCGCCAGCGGCAGCAGTCCGGCGTCATAGTCCTGCGACCTGACGATTGCGTTCATGAAAATCGTGGGGTTGGAGGTGACGCCGCGGATCTCGCCCCGGGCGATCATGCTCGCCAACTCCCCGTCATCCAGCAGGCCACGCTGGATGTTGTCATACCAGATCGACTGGCCAGCTTGGTAAAGCTGCTGTGCTGCATTCATGTAGGCTTCTCTCCCATCACCTGGTCCACGGCTCGCAATGCGCGATGCGGGCCGGGAGGTACGGCCCGCCACCGTGCATTGGTCCTTGTGGTCATCACCGGCGCCCTCAGAAGCGAGTCGCGGCTTGGTGCCCATGCCCAACTCAGCGCTGGATCCGCGCTGACCCGCCCTTGGCGAACGCTTTCACCTGCTCCACCGTTGCCATCGTCGTGTCGCCGGGGAACGTGGTCAGCAGTGCGCCGTGTGCCCAGCCCAGGTTAACCGCTTCCTGCTCCGATGCGCCGGTCAGCAGACCGTAGAAGAATCCGGAAGCATAGCCGTCGCCGCCGCCGACGCGGTCGAGCACATCCAGCTCGCAGGTGGGCGCCTGGTAGGTCGTCCCGTTTATCCACGCCACGGCGCTCCAGCTGTGCCGGTTCGTCGAGTGCACCTCGCGCAGTGTCGTTGCCACGATTTTGACGTTCGGGTACCTGTCTGTCACTTTGTCGATCATGCCGAAGAAGACGCTCGGATCGAGCTTCGACTTGGCCGCGACCTCCGGCCCAGCAATTCCGAGGCCCATCTGTAGGTCCTCTTCGTTGCCGACGATCACGTCCACGTTCTCCACAATGCGCCTGAGCACCCTGAGGGCGACCTCGTGTCCCCCCCACAGGTTCCAGAGCTTGGCACGGTAGTTCAGGTCAATGGATGTGACTGCACCGGCCGCCTTGGCTGCCTTCATGCCCTCGACTATCAGCTCTCCCGTGGTCTCAGACAGCGCGGCGAAGATGCCACCGCTGTGCAACCAACGCACACCGCCGGCCAGGATCTTGCCCCAGTCAAAGTCCCCAGGCTTGAGCTGTGCGCCGGCTTCGTTTCCCCGGTTGTAGAAGACGACCGGGGCACGCACACCCTGGCCCCGGTCGCTGTAGACGGTTGCCATATTGGGGCCAGTCACGCCGTTGTGCTCAAAGTACTTGTAGAAGGGGGTGACCCCCATGGCTTTCACACGCTCGGCGATCAGGTGACCGATCGGATAGTCCACCATCGCCGTGACGATGCCCGTCCGCAGGCGGAAACAGTCCGCGAGGTTCGCCGCGACGTTGAACTCGCCGCCGCTGACGTGAATGTCGCAGTGGGTAGCCTTCCGGAAGGGAATCACCCCAGGGTCCAGGCGATGGACCAGGGCGCCAAGGGACACCAGGTCCAGTGCACCCTCGCTTTTCAAGTTGATGCCGTAGCTCATCGTGTTTCGCTCCTCACTTTATATAGCATCTCGCCAGCCTTGGCGACGTACAGGATGCCTTCGTCCTCGCGGTTCTGCCAGTCAGCCGGGTCTATCGTGGCCGGGTCCCGGTACCGCAGGTTCAGCTTGGCACACTCCTCGGGCGGGAGCATGCTCGCCAATGTCAGTCTGACGTTGGGCTTTTCGACCGCGCCGTCCATCACGCCAGAGCCGCGCACGTGCGTGCAGTGCGCCAGTGCACCGAGCGGCAGGTGCTTGTACTTTTCCCAGTCGGCCAGGAAGTAGGGCAGGATATGGTAGCCCGCCTCGTAGATGTACTTGCCGTGAACGGGACTCACCACGTCCAGGTGCGGGGCGTAGATGATGAGCTCCCCGCCCACTTCTACCACAGGCTCCAGCTTGTACATGCACTTGCCCGCCGTCCACAATTCGTCGTACATCGGCGGGCAGGTGGAAAGCACGCTCTTGTACGCATGATCGCACCATTTGATGTGCCGTTGCGACGACACGTCTGCGGCTGCGCTCCAGGTTTCGTACACGTCGCCGATGAGCAACCCGGAGAGGTCATGTCCTGCAACGATCAGCGCGGCAAGCGTGACCGGCGTCTTCAGGCGATGCGCCGCCGCATGGATCACAGCCCGCACAGGCGTATCCTTGATGCCGATGGTGCCAAGCACCGTCGCGAGAGCGCCCAGCCAATGGGTGGCGTTGATCACGTCCGGGCCCGAGATACCGGGGAAGAAGTACTTGGCACCGCCGGAGAAGCCGACCACCTCGTGGGGGAATGTCGGGCCCAAGATGAGGATGTGGTCGTGCTCCAAGACGGCCTTGTTGATGCGTATGTTGATCTCGGCCGGCAGTGAGCAGTGGTAGCTCGTGCCGGCAAGATGCTTGATCTCGTCCTGATCCATTACCCCGAGCGACACGAGTGCCGAGGGATCATCCCAAGCGTGGTTGAGGAGGCCCACGCGCTTGTAGGTTGTGGCGCGTTCCTCAGCAGTGATGCCGACCAGGTGGTTCAGGCCCTCTTCGGAGTACCCGGGGTGAGTCCCCAGCGCGACCATGAAGTTCAGCGCGCGCGCATCGTGCAGGACCTCGACAAGCATGCGGAAAAGCTCGGGCAGCGGCGACGAGCGGGTGTGGTCGGGAATGAGCACCAGCACCTTCTGCCCCGCGAAGCGGCCGCCAAGGCCGTCCGTCAGGGCACGCAGGACGGCATCGTGCGTCAGGAGTCCGCTTTCAGCGATCGCTTGGGCGATAGCCATGGTCCGATCCTCTCTATACCCCGGCGTACGCCGAAAAGCCGCCGTCTACCGGCACCGTGATGCCCGTGACAAAGGAAGAGGCCGGCGAGAGAAGCCAGAGGATGCAGCCTAGCAGGTCTTCAGGGTTGCCGAGCCGCCCCATCGGCGTGTGATCGATGATCCTCTGGCCGCGGGCGGTCCACGCACCGGTGTCTTTGTCGATCAGGAGAAAGCGGTTTTGCTCGCCCAAGAAGAAGCCAGGCGCAATCGCGTTGACCCGGATCCGGCTCGAGTAGTTCTGTGCCAGGTACGTGGCCAGCCAGGCCGTGAAGTTGGAGACCGCCGCCTTGGCTGCGGAGTAGGCGGCGATGTTCGTAAGGGGGCGGTAGGCGTTCATGGAGGAATAGTTCAGAATCACCCCTTCGCCCGTCTCGACGAACTGCTTGGCGAGGACCTGGCAGGGCATAAAAGTCCCCAGGATGTTCAGGTCGAGCACAAAGCGCAGGCCTTCCTCCGGAATGTCAAAGAAGCTCATGGTTGGGTTCACCGTGGCCCGTGGGCTGTTGCCGCCCGCGGCGTTGACCAGGCCATGGAGCGTTCCAAACCGCTTCTTGATGGCCTCGCCGGCTGCCTCCAGGCTGTCTCGCTTCATCACGTTCGTCTCGAGCGCGTCGACTTGATCCGCGCGCGACCCCAGGCGCTCCTTGATTGCATCCACCCCGCCCAGCCTGAGGTCGAGGATCATGACGTTCGCGCCACAGCCGGCGAGCGCGACGACCACATCGCCACCCAGCGCCCCGGCGCCGCCGGTCACTGCGAAGGTCTTGCCGGTCAAATCGTACATCCTCATCAGTTCCTGCAGATCCATGCGTAGCCCTCTCCCATCGTGTGATATGCTTGCCGCGGCGAGCCCGTGAGGTACGTCACAACTTGAAAGCGCGCCTCGCCAGGCCGTTCGCAAGGTCGGGCGCCATCTCCTCGGCGTCCGCCCTATCAATCAGCCCGCGCACCACCAATCCCGCCAGCCAGTTGGCCGATGCACGGCGCCATAGGTCGTGCCGTGCCGGGATCGTGAGAAAGGCGCGCGTGTCATCTATGAAACCAACCGTGTTGTAGATCCCTGCCGTTTCCATCACCTGGTCGAAGTAGCGCGCCATGCCGTTCGGGCTGTCCTGAAACCACCAGGGCGGGCCCAGCCGGAGCGCCGGGTAGTGCCCGGCCAGGGGTGCCAGCTCCCGCGAGTAGCTGGTCTCGTCCATGGTAAAGAGGATCATCGTGAGCCGTGGGTCGTTGCCAAAGCGGTCGGTCAGTGGTTTCAGGTTCCTTACCCACTCGGTCTCTACCGGGATGTCATGCCCCTTGTCTGCGCCGAACTCGCCAAATACCACGGGGTTGTGGTTGCGATAACAGCCCGCGTGGAACTGCATGACCAGCCCGTCCTCGGTGCTCATTCGCGCCATCTCGATCGCCATGTACCCCGTGAAGCGCCGCGCGTCTTCGATCGTCGCCTTGCCAGCCAGGGCCCGGGCAAATATCCTCTCGGCCTCGGCAGGCGACAGCGCCTCGGTGTAGGGTGTCTCCACGCCGCTGTCGGTGGAGGCCGCCCCCATGCTTTTGAAGAAGGCGCGCCGCTCCTGCAGCGCCGTGATGAGTGCCTTGGATGTGGTGATCTCGCAGCCGGCGACCGCACTCAATGCATCGATATTCGAGCGCCAGCCGGCAGACAGGAGGTTGGCCACCCCGTCGGGCCGGAAGGTCGGGCGAACCACACCCCGCCATCCAGACTCCCTGATCGCCCTGTGATGCTCAAGGGAGTCGGCGGCCCCGTCTGTGGTGCACAGCACTTCGATCCTGAAGCGGTCAAAGAGGGCGCGGGGGCGATACTCGGGCTGTGCAAGCTTGTGGACCAGCTCGTCGTAGATCGCCTGCGCGGTAGAGCCATCCAGCTTCCGCCGGATGCCAAACACCTCGTGCAGCCCGTGCGCCAACCACAGGCCGCTGGGCGTCCCGCGAAAGAGGTAGAAGTGCTCCGAAAAGGTCTGCCAGATCTTGCGGTGGTCGGTCTCCACAGGGCTGCCATCTCGGCGTGGGATGCCCAATGCCTCCAGAGGGACGCCTTGCGAGTAGAGCATCCGGAAGACGTAATGGTCAGGGATGATGAAGAGATCGGCTGGCGTGCCAAAGGTGGCATTCTCATCGGCCAAGAGCCGCGGATCGACATGGCCGTGCGGCGACACGATGGGCAGGTCTGCCGTGGCGTCGTACAGCTCTCGCGCCACGCGGCGCTGCGAGGCGTCAGGTGCGAAGTAGCGATCGGGTTCCATGAGTGCTGTTCTCGGCATCTCACCTCCGCTGTCCATACTCAATCCGCCAAGCACTAGGCGCGACACGTCGATCGCGAGGCAATGGTGACCACGTCTTGGTGGATGGCGCTAGCTGGTGCCGGCCGCAGCAGCCCTGATCCGCGAGATGGCTTCCCGGACCCCCTCCCTTGCCCCAAAGACGGCCGAGCCGGCCACAAGCACGTCTGCGCCGGCCTCGACGACCTGGCGCGCGGTAGCAATGCCGATTCCCCCGTCCACTGCCAGGTCGGCCTTGGAGCCAATCTCGTCGAGCATGGCACGCACTCGGCGAAGCCTGGGCAACGAGCCCTTCAGGAAGGACTGCCCCCCAAAGCCGGGGTTCACGCTCATCAGTACGATGAGGTCCACGTCGGGAAGGATCTCTTCCAGCGCGACGAGCGGGGTCGCCGGGTTCAGGCTCACTCCGCTCCTGCAGCCCATCTCCCTAATCTGAGTCACGGTTCGATTCAAATGGGGGCACGTCTCGACGTGTACGGTCAGGCTGTCTGCGCCTGCCTGATAGAATGCGGCCAGATGCCGTTCGGGCGAGGAGATCATCAAGTGCACCTCCAGCGGCAGTGATGTGACCTTGCGCAGAGCCTCCACGACGAGTGGCCCCAAGGTGATATTCGGCACAAAGTGCCCGTCCATGACGTCAAAGTGGATGCAGTCGGCACCTGCCGCTTCTGCCTCAGCCACCTGCTGCCCGAGCCGGCTCATGTCTGCGGACAGAATGGACGGCGCTATCCTGATCCTGCGTGTCTCCATGTGGTTCTCCCCATTGGCAACGGACCCTACCCCATTTGCCTGCTCTCCCGTCCGCCACAGCGGCGACGGGGCGATCCGCTTTCGCTCACCACCCTGCGAGAGGCTGGGCCCGGCTCATTCGAGGCTCCCCGAGGAAGCTTTCGCTTGCCGGTCAGCCGTGCGCCAGGGCTCGCTCGATGTGCGCCGCCGCCTGCTCGTCCTTTGCCCGTGCCTGGTCAATGACCGGCACCATCCTGCGACGCACGTCTGGATCGGCGAATCTGCGAAAGGCTTCCGGGTTGCCATTGCCGCCCGCCAGGTCCCACAACTCCCACATCAGGCTGTGCTCGGCGGCGTAGCAGGCTGCGGCGTGCATCAGATCCCCGGTGGCGCGAAAGTGCAGAATGGCTGGCTCGCTTGCCTGAAGCAGGAACTGCGAGCCGTACCAGCGCGCCTCGGCCACCAGGCCGACAGCCGCATCTTGAACCTGGTGGCGCTGGCGCAAGACGGCCTCGTCGTCCGGAAAGTCCTCGTCGCGCAGCAGGTGCTGTGCCCAAGCTGTGTAGGCCGCCAGGCCATTGTGCCTATCTCCGAACGTAACCGGTGTGCGCGCCACTTGCAGCATCCACTCCAGTGCCGCGTGGTAGGTTGCTGATAGCGGAGGTCGTTCCTGCTTCTCACCGATGACGGCGATACTGAATCCCGGGGGATAGTCTGACCAGCCCCGCGCTCGGAACTCGCCCGACGGCTCGAACTCGAGTCCCGCATTGAACTCGGGGAGAGATTGGAAGAAACTCCAGCCGATCAAGACGTCTCCGCCCTCATCATAGCCAGTAATGATCGCCGACTCGGGCGGTCCCACCGGGCCAAACGCCAGTACGGGCCGGCCCTTCTGGATACTCTCGACGATGCGCCCACGAAGGACAGCCTCGTTGCGGGTGTCGGGCTCCACGCCCACGAATTCGTGTGGATACCCCGTGGCCCTGAAAGCGCGATCAAAGGGTGCACCGGGATCGTCCGACATGTACATGATCTCCATGTTGTCGTCCGCCCAGCCGGGCTTCCAGGAGAGGAACGAGGCTACCCCGGAGACACCCATGAAGAAAGAGTAGGTACATGTGACCGTGCTGCCGGGCGGGAGGGGGCGGCACGTGCGGCAGCCCAAGTCCTCCCCAAAGTACTCCATAAGGGCGCGCATTACGGAGGGAAAGCAGATATCCTCGGGGCAGCCGGGCCCGCCCTCGTAAAAGTGAACCCGAGGGACACCTTTTAGGACGAGACGACTTGGTACTGCAGCCATAGCCCTTCCTCTCTCGCCGAGGTCGCCGTGGATCACCGCCGGTTTCTGCTTAAGCGACTATAGCATGAGGGTCGAGGGTCGTCAATCGGCCAGCGCGATCAGGGCGCTTGGCGGAGAGGCTTCCTCGGTAGGACGAGTGTCAGATCCGTTCCCACGGTGCCCGTGCTCCACTCCGCCGGAAGGCAGAGCCGGTCCGTGCGCAACACCCTAGCTCAGCAACCGGGCATCGAGCGTGGTCTCTACCGAGGCCAATGCCTTGGAGACCGGGCAGTTCTTCTTTGCCGCCTCGGCCTGCTCGAAGAAGGCTGCCTCTCCGATGCCGGGCACCTCCGCCTCCGTCTTGAGCTCGATCAGCGCGATTGTCGGTCCAGCTCGCAGGTGCACCGTGGCGGTGGTATGGATGCGCCTGACCTCATAGCCCGCGCCCGATAGCAGGGCAGAAAGGAACATGGAGAAACAGCCGGCATGTGCCGCGCCGATGAGCTCCTCCGGGTTGGTTCCCTTCCCCTCCTCAAAGCGCGAAGAGAATGTGTACGCTCCTTCGTAGGCGCCGCTGGCCAATCTCATGATCCCGGAGCCTTCCTTGAGGGAGCCTTTCCATTCAGCCGATGAAGCGCGAATTGCCATGGTCCTATCCTCCTGTTTGCCGAGGAGTATACACCAGCTTGGATGATTTGTCTACTAAAAATACATAAATATTGGGCCGCACCGGCAGAGCTTGGCAATCCCCCGGCTGGGCAGACCGCGTCCCTCGATTGACCTAATCTACACCCTGATCTAGTATGCTGCAGGCGCTGTCACATCACCTCACCGCCCGAAGAAGAGCACGAATGACATCCACCTTTCGCCGCGACCGCTCCACCTGGCTGCCGTACCTGCTCCTGGCCTTCTTTGGCTATTTCGTCAATGTCCTGGGTCCGATCACGCCCTTTCTCAAAGAGGAGCTCGGGCTCTCGTACACCGTGAGCAGCCTGCACTTTACCGCATTTGCCATCGGCATCCTGCTGGTCGGAGTGGGAGGGCACATCCTAGTTGGGCGTGTGGGCCGCAGGCGCGCCCTCTGGATGGGTGCCTTCGGGCTGAGTGTGGGTGTTTTCCTGTTGTTGGCCGGCCGGTCGGCGGCGCTGACCATTGGGGCCTCCTTCTGCATGGGGCTTCTGGGCTCCCTGATCCTGGTCATCGTCCCATCCGCCCTGTCCGACCAGCACGGGGAGTTTCGTTCGGTAGCCCTTACGGAGGCCAACGTTGTCTCCTCGCTGGTCTCGACGGCTGCACCTCTGTTGGTGGGGTGGTTCGCCCCCCTGCCGGGCGGATGGCGGTTGGCCCTAGGGGGCATGGCTTTGGCCCCGTTCTTTATGCGCCTTGGTTTTGGCCATGTTGACTTTGCGCAGAGCTCTGCTCACCCTGAGGGCACGCCGGAGGCCCGGCGTCCTCTGCCTCCGCTGTTCTGGGTATATTGGACGGCGCTTGCCTTGTCCGTGTCGGTCGAGTTCTGCATGATCTTCTGGAGTGCCGACTACCTGGAGACTTGCCTGGGCATGGTCAAAACGAGCGCAGCGCAGGCCGTCAGCCTCTTCTTGGGCGCCATGATCGCCGGGCGTATTGCCGGGAGCCGACTGGTCCGGGCTCTTTCGTCTCGCAGGGTCGTGGTCGCTTCGGCGTTGGTGGCAGGCGCGGGGTTTGCGCTCTTCTGGACGGCCCGCACGGCCCTTCTCGGCATGGTGGGCTTGACCATCGCCGGGTTGGGCGTAGCCAGCCTGTACCCACTGCTCCAATCGCTGGCCATCGGCGTGGCCAGCGATGACACCGTGCGAGCTGGTGCCCGCACGACCCTTGCCTCAGGCACGGCGATTTTGTCCCTGCCCCTGGTGCTGGGGCGCCTGGCCGACGTCGCCGGGATCCGGCCAGCCTACGGCGTCGTTGCCGTCCTGCTACTCGGCATACTCCTGATCATGCTACTCACAAGCGGCCGGGGCTGGGGTCCGCGGCAGTAGCGCCCTCGCGGCTCAGCCTACACCCTTCGCGCCCGCCGCCGGCTTTGAGAACCGAAGCGGTGCTGACTGCACGCGAAACCTGCACGACTCGCACTGCCGGGCCTCGGTCTGAGAGAACGATCGACGCACCTCGATAGTCCTCTCTCTCCACGCCTGACCTGTGGCAGCAAGTCCTTGTCGCCCCTGCCGACTTGTGCTAGGATGTCCCGGCAGCGCATTACAGCAAGCCTGAAAGGCCAGGTAGAAGGAGCGCGATCCAGATGAGCCACTCCGGCGCCCGACAAGCTAGGTCGCACTTGGCGAGGCAGGAGCCTGGCTATGGATGGCGTCTCGCCGGCCTGCGCTGTGGCTTCCCAATGTGCGCGGAGGTGCTGCGGAGTGAGTGAGCAGCAAGACCAGCCCGCCCCACAGACAGGTGGTGAGGGACGGCCGGTACTCTACACAATCGGGCACAGCAACCATCCGGCAGACGAGCTGGCAGCGCTCCTGCGGCGGCACGATATCCGGCTCGTGCTGGACGTACGCAGCAGTCCCTACAGCCGGCATGTGCCCCAGGCGAACCGCGAATCGCTCGCGCGTTCGCTTGGCCGCCACCAGATCGCATACCGCTGGCTGGGCGATCAGCTGGGTGGCAGGGTTGAGGGTGTGGCAGCCGACTACGACAAGCTCCGCGCAAGCCCTGCTTTCCAGCAGGGTGTCGCCGAGCTGGTCACTGTGGCAGGAAGCACTCGCGCAGCGATCCTGTGTGCCGAGGGTGACCACCGGCAGTGCCATCGATACACACTCATCACACCTGCCCTGCTCGACAGGGGTGTGCATGTCCTGCACATCCAACCCAATGGCACCCTCGTGGATGAGGATTTGGAGCCCACACAGCTTGCGCTTTTCTAGCGGGCAGGAGGCTTCGCGATGGGGCAAGTCGGCAGATGTACCCCTTCTGAGCTGATGGTGTGTCTGGATCATGGCGGGTCTGCGCGTGCGCTGTACACCATAGGCTACACGCGCAAGAGCTTGCGCCAGTTCATGGGGCTGTTGCTGTCGGTGGGAGTGGACGCCATCATCGATGTGCGGCTCCGCAACCGGTCGCAGCTGGCGGGCTTTGCCAAGCAGGATGACCTCGCGTTCCTTCTACGGGAAGGCTTTGGAATCGAGTACGAGCATTGCCCGGACCTTGCACCAACGGCGGAGATTCTGGACGCGTACAAGGCCGGGGGCAGCTGGTCTGGCTACGAGGAGTCTTTCCTGCGCCTGCTGGAGCAGCGGCAGGCAACGTCCATCGGCCAGTGCATCCTCTCCCGGTACCAGCGCCCTTGCCTCCTATGCACTGAGCCGGCGCCGGATCGTTGTCACCGCAGGCTGGTTGCAGAATGGTGGCTGGCACGCCTGCCAGATCTCCGTGTGGTCCATTTGTGACAGTGCTGGACCGGCGATCTGTCCGGGCCACTTCCGGCGGATGGGAGGGCCATCATGCACATGCAAGAGATACTGGTCCTGGCCGTGACCAGGATGGCCGGCGGCGTGTGCCTGGCCGGCATGGCGACCGAGTCGCACCCAGTCACATGCCTGCAATGGGTTCGCCCCGTCCGCGAGCACGGTCATGTCCTGTTGGGCGATATCACCTCGATGCAGGGCCAGGTGCTGCGCCCCTTCGACGTCGCCGAGTTCGCGCTCCAATACCCCAGGCCCGAGCCGCCCCATGTGGAGGACTGGACGACCGACTTCGCGCGGCACCGTCCGCGCGTCCTGCGTGTGCTTCAGGGGGAACGCCGCACTGTGTTCCTGCAGAGGCACCTCGATCGAGCGCCGGCGGAAGTGATCGAGGACCAACAACGCTCTCTATGCCTGGTCAAGCCCGAGGAGCTCACCGGGCGCTTCACATTCGATGCTTTCACCGGAAAGCTCGACGCACGGATCGCCTTCACACTGGGAGGAAAGACGTATGCTGGGCACCACGGGGGCAGTGGACTTCCGGTCACGGACCTGCGGTGGCGGGCGCTGGGGCGCACTTGGTTGGGCAATGAGGGTGGTGCCGCGGCCTTCGACTCAGTTGACCTCGCACAGCGCCTCGGCGTGCAAGAGGTTTATCTGACCATCGGCCTGTCCCGCCGCTATGACGGACGCTGCTGGCCGATGGTGGTCGGCGTGCACGCCGTGCCCGATCTGCCAATCGTGGCCGACTGCGGCGACATCTAGCGCCACGGAGGGGGAGGAGCCATGGAGATGGGCCATCTGAGAGAGGGCGCTGTGCACCTCACGTGCGGCGAGCGAGTGCACCTCACCGAGGCGCTGCACCACCAGTTCGGGCATACGGACTTTCGCCCAGGCCAGGCCGAGGTGGTATCGGCCATCCTGCGCGGCGAAAGCGTCCTGGCCGTGATGCCAACTGGTGCCGGCAAGTCGCTGTGCTACCAGTTGGCCGGGATGCTGCTACCGGGCACCGCGCTGGTCATCTCTCCGCTCATCGCCCTGATGAAGGACCAGCTTGACGGGCTGCCGGCTGACGTGGCCCGCCATGCCACCCTGATCAATAGCAGCCTCGACGGGCGCTTGCTCGCTTCGCGGATGGAGGACACCGCCCGGGGCGCCTTCAAGCTCGTCTACGCTGCGCCCGAGCGTCTGCGCCAGGTGCCATTCCTCAACACCCTCAAGCACGCGGGAGTCTCCCTTCTTGTTGTCGACGAGGCTCACTGCGTCAGCCTCTGGGGTCATGACTTCCGGCCCGATTACCTCTTCATCTCCAAGGCCTGGCAGGAGTTGGGCAAGCCCCCGATCTTGGCCATGACTGCCACTGCTACGCCCCATGTGCGCGCCGACATTCAAGCTGCCCTCGGGAAGATGCGGCTGATTGCCACGGACATCCACCGCCCCAACCTGCAGCTGGAGGTCCAGAGGCTGTCCACCGAACAGCAGAAGCGGCAGTTGCTGCGAGCGCTCTGCCGGGAGATGGAAGGCAGCGGAATTGTCTACGCCATGTCCCGGCAGCGGTGCGAGGAGCTGGCTACCATGCTCGAGCGAGATGGTGAGTCTGTCATGTACTACCATGCAGGCATCGAGGAGCGGGCTGCCGCCCAGGACCGGTTCATGCGCGGGCAGGCGCGGATCGTGGTGGCGACGGTGGCTTTTGGAATGGGTGTCGACAAGGAGGACGTGCGATTCATCATCCACTACGACCTACCTAGGGCATTGGAGAACTATCACCAAGAGGTAGGCCGCGCGGGCCGTGACGGCTTGCCAGCCCGCTGCGTCCTCCTCTTCTCCGAGAGCGATTTCATGAAGCGGCTGAGGCTGGCGCAGAAGGAAGCGCTTACCCCAGAGTGGCTGCTGTCCGTCCATCAGGCGCTTCGCAAGCACATGGGAGCCGACAGCGTCGGCATCGTCGCCTTGGGCGATCTCGAGCGTGATCTCGCAACCGACGAAGTACCCTTGCGGGTGGCGATCCAGTTCCTGGAGACAGCAGGTTGGCTGTGGCGCGGACTTGACCTGCCCCGCGCGGTGAGCCTGAGGCTGCTTGTGGAGCCGGACAGCCGAGGGCCGGAGCTTGCCCGATTCGCGGAGGCTGCCCGCCTGCGCCGCGGTGAGGCCCTGCCCCGAGCGACCATGGACTTGTGCCGCGCCGCCGGCCTCGATCCGCGTACCGTGGAGGCCCGGCTCCTGGAGTGGTCCGAAGCAGGCTGGATGCAATATCGGGGCAGCGGCCGTGACATGCTGCTTGCCCTGCCCGAGTCGCCGCCCGGCGGTCTCGCGCGGTTAGCCGCCCTCCTGGCCGAGTACAATAACGGGCAGGAGGCCCGCATCCGGCGGCTGGCTGCCTATGCCAGGATCAAGACCTGTCGCCACGGCCATATCGCCTCCTACTTCGGCAGCCGACCGGTAGCGCACTGCGATGCTTGCGACAACTGCCTGGCGGGGGAGCCCAATCGGATCCCGGGCAAAGAGCCGCCTGCCAGAGTGCCGGCCAGCCAGTCGGGCAAGGTGCGTTCGGCCGGGCAGGGCCAGGCGCCTGGCAAGCCCAGCACCAGCCCAGGCCGCCGTCCGCCTGACCCGCCCGCGCCGTTCGATCCGGCCCTGGCCGACGCCCTGCGCGCGTGGAGAAAGCGGGAGGCCCATTCGCGTGGGCTTCCTGCCTTCTGCGTGCTTCACGACTCGGTGTTGCTGCAGATCGCCGCACGGATGCCGGCGAGTCCGGAACAGCTCCGTCGCATCAAGGGCATCGGCCCCCAGAAGCTCGAGACGTACGGCCAGGACATTCTGCACATTGTTGCCAGCCACCGACGGGCCAAGGACCAGCGCGAGAAGCTGTGACCCGCCCGCCTACTCGGCGATCGGTAGGTACAGGTCGAACTCGTACTGATCGTAGGGAGTGTGAGGGTGGGTCAGCAGGTTCTCCAGGCACTCAGCGCAGTGCGGGGGCCACTTGTAGGGGCTGTCTTCGAGCCAATCGACGAGGTCGTGCCATACCCGGCCGATCTTTTCCAGCCCCTTGAAGCGCGTGACGGCATACAGCCGGGCCGGCACCTCCTTGATCGTCACCTCGCCTTCCCCCTCCACATCTGGCCCGACTGTCACCCACACTTCGTAGCCGTAGTTCGGGCTGCCGGGGGAGGGCGATGGGTTGTCGAAGCCGAACCAGCGCACCTGCTCAAACTCAAGTCCCCTGGCCTTCATGAAGGCCATCATCCTGTCTCCCGCCTGTGCCTCCGGGCTCGTGCCAAAGCCGAGGACACTGGCTACGCGCATCGGTTCCATCGGCACTATCCGCACCTCTAGCTCGCTCACTTCTCCGCCTCCATCGAAAGATTGTAGTGTGATCCTACCACATCCTACCTGACATCTGTTGTCAGGATTTCGTGGTACAATCAAGACCTGGAGCAGAGTGCCTGCCGGGGGCCCAGAACCCGCAGCCAGGGCCTCCGACCAGACTTCGGGAGGGAGACGATGCGTGCGGACCGGTTGCTGACCATTCTGTTGCTCCTGCAAGCCCGGGGCCGGATGACGGCCCAGCAGTTGGCCGACGAGGTCGAGGTGTGCCAGCGCACCATCTACCGCGACATGGAAGCGCTGAGTGGGGCAGGAGTTCCGATCTACGCCGACCGGGGGGCAGGGGGCGGTTTTGCGCTTCTCGATCGCTACCGCACGACCCTCACCGGGCTGAACCGGGACGAAGTCCGGGCTCTGTTCATGGTCAATATCCCCGGGCCGCTGGCTCAACTTGGGCTGGGCGACGAGCTGAAGGCTGCCTGGCTCAAGCTGTCGGCGGCGCTACCAGAAGCCCGCCGCCCCGAGGAGATCCTGGTTCGCCAGCGTTTCTACATTGACTCGACCTGGTGGTTTCAGGCAGAGGAGCCGGTACCCCACTTGCCGATTCTCCAGAAGGCCGTGTGGCAGGACCGCAGGCTCCATCTGACGGTGCGCCTTCCGCGCAACACCGTACGCGAGTGGCTGGTCGACCCGTACGCGCTGGTTGCCAAGGCCGGCGTGTGGTACCTGGTCTGCAAGAGGGACGGCCAGATCCGGGTGTATCGTGTGTCCGAGGTGCTGGCGGCGCACGTAACGGACACCGGCTTCGATAGGCCGGCCGATTTCGACCTGGCAGGCTACTGGACAAGGTGGTGTGCCGACTACGAAGGCCGCCGGCCTTCCTACCCGGTGCTGGCCCGTGTCTCGCCCGGCTTGATCCCCCACCTACCCGAGTTGTTCGGCGATCCGATCCGCCGGGCCGTCCAGGAGGCTGACCTGCCCGACGCCGAGGGCTGGCTGACTCTATTGCTGCCCTTCGAGACATTCGAGGCTGCCAGGACGCGTGTTCTTGGCCTGGGTCGCGCCGTGGAGGTGCTGGAACCACTTGCCCTACGCGAGAGCGTGATGGACTTTGCCTCGCAGATCGTGGCGTTCTACGCGAGATGAGGCTCCGCTGCACCGCCAACTGGGCAGCATCGGGCGTCTCGGTCACCGAGTCCTTTGGTTTCCGCTCGCCAGAGCCCACAGGCGACGGAACGCCGCATGCATTGGCCGACAGCCACCACATCCATCGCGGCACTCCGCGCTCTGTCCCTTGGGCGAGGCTGGGCGCGGGGTGCACGCGGCCAATGGTTCTCGCGCAGATGCGAGAACCGCGGCGCAGGCAAGGCGCAGCTGCGGCTTGTCGCCTGGTCAGTACTCCCTTGCCACCAAGGGGAGGTGGACATGCCAGCCATGCGCTCGGTCAGCCATCTGCCAGATGGCTGCTAACTGGTAGATACCGTCGTCCTGAATCGACTCTGGCACGCAGTAGCTCTGTGGATCGGCCCAATCGACTGGAGAGGTGTTCGGAGCATTGTCTGGCAGATCGGCCGGGTTCAGGCTGGGATCGACCTGGAGCAGATAGCCGGGGCTGGGGTTGATTTGCACCCAAGCACCCACAGAATTCCAGCCCTCGAATGCCTGGCGGATGTGCGGCTTGCCCGGAGCGGATTGAACGTGATCGCGCACGCTGGCCAGCACCATCCCTTCCAGATCCGGGATGTTCATCATCGCCTGGCCATAGAGGCGCACCGATTCGCGCATATCCCAGTAAGCACCAGCCTCGGATGGAGTCCCGACCTCTGGCGGCCAGCTTCCCCCAAACACGTCATACTGCTCCAAGGCACAGGTGGCTGCGCGCGAATAGTACACCTTCGAGGCATCGGGATATGTGTCCAGAGGGAAATCCTCCGCATCCTCCTCGTCGAGGTCACCGTCGCCGTTGAGGTCGGGGCTGGGGGGGGCAAGGGGATTGAGCTCGTCTGGGATGGTCGTGTAGGCGCCGTCGCCGCTTCGCTCGTGAAAGACCTGGTAGAAGGGCTCGGCGGCGTTGTAGTGCAGGTCGCTGTAGTCCACCGGAAACACCAGCCAGTCGTACCCCTGGTAGCGCCAGTTGAAGAAGTCGCCCTGGGCACTGAAGGGCTTCATCCAGACGCGTCCCAGGTCACGGGTGGCGGCCTGGCTCGACACCGGCGTTTCCCACTGCACCAGGTAACGCAGGTGCCCGGACAGACCGGTGCCCTCCAGAGCTGGCGCAGCGACGATGAGATTGCCTCCGTTGGATGATCCGATCAGGCCGACGTTGTCGTGCAGCACGCTCACGGGAACCACCTGATCGATTGGGCGTTCTAGGCTATCGACCAGCTCACCAGCCGCATAGCGGACAACGTCCGCCAAGCTCAAGATTGTGTCTTCTCCCCGAAAGTCGTAGGTGCCTTCAGAATGTCGCCCGGTGGCAGTGTCGGTACAGCCCGGGAACTCGAAGGTGAGGACGATCAGATCATCTGCCTGTGTGGGCAGGCCATGCCCAAGGTCATAGCAGTCATAGCCGCCAGAAACCCAAACGGTAAGGGGAGCCCCATCGCTGTAGCGGGCGGCGCCCGGGACTGGTGCTTGAATGCGCACGGCAAGCGTTCCGTCCGGGCTGCCCGTGCTGGCCGAAGGCAGGTCGACGTCGACCAGCCCTGGGGGATGGCTCCACACGATGGCGCCCGTCTCGTCCACCTCGATGACCCGCTCGCCCGCGAACTTGCCTATCAGGGTGTGCCCGTTCGGAAGCCGGTCAGCGTCGTAGGGCCTGTCAAGGTCGCCGTACTGCCAGACCACCTGCATGTCGTAGCTCACCTCCATAACCCGCATGCGGTCCGAGTCGGATATGAGCGTGTTGCCATTGTCCAGCCGATCAGCATCCCGCGGCCAGTCCAGCTGATCTGGCACGGCCGGGTCGTACGCCCATTCGATATCGCCCAGTGGACTGATCTCGAGGATGCGATTGTTCATGGAATCGGCTATGATCGTGTTTCCGTTGTCCAGGCGATCTGCGTTGTGTGGTCCGTTCAGGTGAGTATCGTCCTGGCCCGGCACACCCGTCTCCCCGAATTGCCACACGACGTGTCCATTGCGCATGATCTCAAGCGCGCGGTGATTGTCACGGTCGGTGATCAACAGGTGATTGCTCGGCGACAGCCAGTCTACGTCATTCGCGTAGCTCAGGGTCGAGCCGTCGTCCAGGGTGACGTCGTCGCTGTTCCAGACGACACTGCCAGCCGTGTCGACCTCGATCACTCGATCGTTCCCGGTATCGGAGATGAGCGTGTCGCCGTTGGGCAGCCGCTGGGCGCCATGTGCAAAGTTCAGGCCATCGGAATAGGACCAGACGGTATTGCCCTCCTCATCTACCTCCAGAACGCGGCTATCACTTCCAGGAGGCTGGGGATTGCCGGGCGGATAGCCCCCATCGGTGATTAGCGTGTGTCCATTGGACAGGCGATCCACATCGTGGGGGTTGTGCAGAAGGGACACGGGTTGTTCGCCCTGACTTTGACCTCGTACCTCGGCATCGACTGCAATCGGTGCCGAAACCAGAAACACCATAGCCAACAAGACTGCGTATCTCATCAGCTAGTCCTCCGTGCTCTAGAGCGCTTTGCTTCACACTTCAACCAGGTCTGGCCGGACGGCCGTCAAGAGCGAAGTCTCACTGCCAGCCGGAAGCTCGTGGGGGCAGCGCAAGTCGGGCACCACCTCTTGGCCGGTCTGGCTCTCAAGGCCTGCCGCGTTGTGCTCGCCGTGTCGCTGAAGAACGCCGACAGGCAAGCAGCAGATTGGGACCTCGCGCAAGGCCTGGGCGAATTCCCAGGAGAAGATCTCCTCAAGCTGGACCTTCGCGGCTGTCATGGTCTCTCCGCGCACGCCTGCCGGTTCTGCGACACCGGTTTCGAGAACCAGAGCGTTGTTGACTGCACACGAAACCCAACTGCCTGGGCAGTGCGCAGCATCGCAGGGTTGTCGCTGCCCGTACCGAGCACGGCCGTGTCTACGGCCCGCCGCTTTAGCTCGCTGAGCCCTGTGAGCAGAAGTGCTCGAGCCAGCCCTCGCCGCCGGAAGTCAGGGTGCGTCGCCACCGGATCCGTGTACCCTTCGTTCCGCCCAGTGCGCTCGTTTTCCTCCTGACTAATGGAACACATGCAGTAGGCAGCAAGTCTACCGTCGGGCGCGACGGCTAGCAGGTCCAAGGCCGCATCGTACTCTCGCCCACGCATCATTGCCAGTCGCTCTGCGACGGTCATGTTCTCGGTGCCGAAGGCTGCACGATGGAGTGCGACGAGTGCTTCTGCCTCTTTCTCGCCAGCCACGTGACGTACGGTGAAGCCCACCGGTACCTGCGGCGTGGGAATTGGCTCATCGAGTGGGCGAACCATGTGCAGCGAGGAGATTTCTTGCCTCACAAAGCCGTGGCGTTCCAGCAGCGAGATGCGTGCGGTGTCATCGCTGCCGCAACCGGCGTCAAGTGCAGAGCCAGGACGACCCTCTTCCATCGCATGCCGTATGCACGCCACACCCCAATCGACTATCTCCAACTCGATGTCGGGGTGTGTCGCCTGCTGGTCAAACTCAAACCACAGGTTGTCGTAGTGATCTACAAGAGCGAACCCGACAACTCGACCTGCCGTGTCGAACCACAAGCGTGTGTTGTCCTGCACGGGGCGCAAGGCGAGAAGCTCGCGCAGGTCGACAATGCCGGGATAGTCCGATGTTCGAGCCGGTGATCTGACGGCAGCCAATAGGTCGAGCATCGACTGGAGGTTTATTGGCCCAGAATAGGCGCGACTTGCCAGAATCGCCATGCTGCACCTCTACCACAGTATAGCACGTTGCTGGCGTTCCCTGAAGCAGCACATCATAAGCAGTAGCCGGTCTCCTCGTTCCAGAAACGCACATGGCCCCGGGATGGGCTCGGTCGAGACTTTCGCCTATCCTCTTCGGGGAGTCGCGCGAGGTCGGACATGATGCACAGCGCGTTGTGCCAGAGGGCGCTGACCTCGACCGGCTCTCCAATGCGCGGCGTCACCACCCAATCATCGGCCCTTCGGGCTCAGCCCTCAGAGCGAAGTCTTGGCGTCCATCCAGGTGAGCTGCCCGGAAGGCGCGGTACCGGCGAGCTAATCACAATCGCCGCGACAGTTCGCCGGCGGAACGCAGTTGACCCCCTCGCGCACCCCGCGTTGCGACCGCTGGTCCCGCCCACGCCCACTGCACCTCTGTCCTAGCCCGTGCCAAGGCGACGCAGCCGAGGGAGTCATGCCTACTGGATCACCACAAACTCAAAGTCCACGATGCCCGGGATGCTCACAAGGTTGGAGGTGATGACGACTTCCAGCCTGCTCGAGCCAGCAGTCAGCCTGCCCGCTACAGAGCTGGCTAGCGCGATCGAGTACCTGCCTTCGCCCGCGGAGGCGGCAGTGCCCGTCGCGACCACGACACCCGTTGCGTCGAACACCAAGTACTCGACGCCGGCAATGTCTTTGCCGGCATACGGCTGGCCGTCAAACGTCACGGCGATGTCAAACGCCGCGCCCGCCCCGATCTTGACCTGGCCGGGGCCGGTGACCTCGATGGCCGGGATGCGTGGCGATTCAAAACGTTCCCACTTGGTGGAAGGATCGGGGAACTGCTCGAAGCGGCGCAGGCTCACCGTCTTCTCGACGGGATAGGCCTTGTCCAGCCAGAATGGGCCTGTGCCGACCCAGAAGTGCCCCCGCAGCTTGTACCACCGCGTCAGGATGGCGTAACGGGTGGCGATCTCATCGGGGCTCAGGTAGGAGCCCAGCGTCGGTGTGAACACGATCGAGCCTGAGGCTGCAGCCTTGTCCAGCTCGTCCTTCAGGATCTGCAGGCTGGGTCCAGCGATGAAGCTCGCCCATTCGATGTTCCGCACCCCCGCCAGGTCGGTCGACCAGGCCAACCTGCCTGCCTCCTCCGCCATGTTGCCGATGGCCACGGTAGTCCACGGTGCTTCGCCAAAGCCGTAGGCGGGCCACCAGGGGTTGGGCAGCAGCTCGACGTCCAGGCTGTACTGGTCGTCGTAGGTGGTGATGGCCAGTGGGTCGGCGGACTCGATCTGGATGCCGCGCAGGTGTGACAGGAGGACAGTGGTCGTCGAATCGGCGTAGGCCTGGTCGAAGAGCGCGCTTTCGCTCTTGCCGGGGTCAAAGGCCATGATCATGCGCATGATAAAGTCGGCCAGCGTGATGGCGCTGCCATCGTGCCACTTGATCGTGGTCCACAGGTCCTGCGGGTACGTGACCGTGCACCTGGTGTTGGTCTCCAGCGTCGGGGTGGGCATCTCGCCCGCCTCGACAAAGGTCTGGGTTTTCGCGTCCCAGTCGGCCCAGGCATCGTTCGGGACCTCGATCCTGTCGGCAAAGGTTAGGGTGACCCAGTCCAGCGTTTGGGTGACGGGCAGGCCGGTCTTGACCACGCAGTCGGCCTTCTCGATGCGCTGCGGCAGGCTGAGCCCGGTGTACGGGTCCCACAGCAGGCCATACTCATTCGTCGCGCTCTGGAGAAAGCTGTCGTTGAGCCAGTTGGAGCCCCCTATGGGATTCCAGGGCTCGACCAGCTCGCCTGCCTGGGCCACGCGTACCACGCCGCCTTCCTTGCCAGCCCAGCGGACCGTGTAGGGGAAGAGCCCCGAGCCAGCCACACCGCTCGCCAGGTCGAAGGCGACCCGCAGGCCTGCCTTCTGCGGGGAGAAGCCCGTCTGCACTGCCACGAAGATGCGAGCAGAGTCCTGCAGGGAGAGCTGCAGCGCCTGTCTGAAGAGCTGCGCGCGTTCGTCCATCGATGTGAAGTCGCTGTTGGCCAGCCTATCCACAACGGCGTCAAAGCCGGCGCCTGGCTTGTAGGCTTGCCACAATGGGGAAGCCGAGCCGCGCCTGGTGTAGTAAAAGCCAAACAAGCCCGCATCGTCTCGACTGATGGCACCGGAGACCCAGCCGCCGGTGTAGAAGCTCCACTCGCCGTTGGCCGGGTCGCCCGAGTTCCAGATGGGCGAAGCCTCCGACCGGGTCTTGTACTGGCGGTCCACGGCAAAGCCCGCGCTCTCGAGCTGGCTGGCAAAGTAGTCACCGATCTCCCGGCGCTGGTCCTCGCTGCGGATGATGCCTACCAGCGTAACGGGCTCACCGTCATACCTCCACTTGCCATCGGCTCCCACGGTGGCGCCCATGCCCCTCATCACGCCAGCGATCGCAGCCCTGGCCTTGTCTGGATCATAGGCGTACTGGGCCTCCAATCCGCGGATCACGTCGACGTACCGGGCATAGTCGGGGAACTCGGGGTTTAGGACTGTGACCATGGGAAGGGCCAGGCCGCCCAGGATCTCTTGGGCGATGTAAGTGCGGTCGATCAGCCTATTCAGCGCCTCTCGGAACTCGGCGACGCCAAAGGGGTTGATGCGCCCGTCCTTGAACTTGTCGACCGGGTTGGCCGTGATCTCGTGGAAGAAACCAAGCGCCGTCGTGTAGCTCAGGCTCTGGTCAGCCTGAACGGCCTGGAAAAGCTGAGGGTCACTCACGGCGCCGGCATACAGGTCGATGTCATTGGCCTGCAGCTGCTTCACGGCTGCCCGGGCGTCGTTCTGCTCGGTGAACACCAACTGATCCACCCAGGCGCCCGTCCGGGTTGACGGTGCGGGGGTGGGGGTCATTTCCTGCGCGGCGGCCTGCTCAGCCACCACGTCCGTCTCTGGCTGCACGACTAGCCTGGTGGCCTCGACGGTGCCCCCTGCCACGGCCGTGTTGACCGGGAGCTTCGGCGTGGGACCGCAGCTGGCCAGCAGCACGCTGACGGCGACGAGCGGGCAGAACACACGGTCGAGACGCCCTCGCCAAAACATCGTCCCCTCCATGTCAGCCGGGTGCGGGGAGCGGTGCTTCGGCATGCGCACGCTGCCACTCCCGCACGACCTCACTGTTCCAGGGCACCCTTTCGAGGAACGAGCGCCGCGTTGCTTCGTCGGGTGCGTGGGCGGCCCACTCTTGCAGCTGCGTGTGTGCCCGGTCGAGGATCTCAGCGGCGCGGGGATCGCCTGCGGCAGTGAGCACACGGTAGCAAGTCAGATAGGTCCAAGAGGGTTTCTGGTCGGCCAGCAGGCGGCCGCCCCCGTCCAAATAGGCCAGGATCTCGCCCACGTGAGTGTGCGCCGCGTCAACCTGGCCCTGGGCCAACTCGGCGGCGGCCAGCCCCGCGAGTGGCTCGGCAAACTCGGCTGTGCCCGGCCGCCGCATGAGCCGAAGTGCCTCCGCATAGCAGGCGTGAGAGGAGGAAGGGTCACCCTGCCCACGGAAGAGCATGCCCAGCACCTGGTGCGCGCGGCCTTCCTCCGGCCCTTCACCGATCTTTTGGGCGAGCTTCAGGGCCCTCTGTGCATCTTCCCACGCTCCCGTAGCCTCGCCCAGGCAATGGGCCACGTCGGCTCGGCAACGGAGGCCATTCACCTCGAAAGAACGGCCTCCGGCCTGCGCGGCGATGAGCAAGGCCTCGTCATAGTAGACTCTTGCCCGGGCATAGTCACCCACGACACAGTGGTAGGAGCCCAGGTGCGCAAGCGCTTCCGTCTCGAGCTCACGGTCCCCGATCTCGCGGGCAAGGTGCAGGCTCTGCTCGAAGCCCCCGAGCGCCGCGGCGAGATCCCCGCCCTGGAGCCGGGAGGCGCTCAGGTAGCCCAGCTCCATGCACTCGGTGTACCGGGCTCCGGCCTCGCGCGCGGAGTGCAGAGCCTGCTCATAGTAGCGTTGCTGCTGCGCGGGGTCGTCGCACATGCGGCCCAGGTCCCCCTGCACCTGCGCTTCCAGCCAGGAAAGGGCGAGAGCCTGTGCCATGCTCAGCGCCTCCTCGTAGTGCGCCCGGGCGGCGGGTACGTCTCCCTGCTGGAGGAGAGCATATCCCCAGTACATGTGGCCCAGTGCCTCGATCTCGGCCAGCCGGGCCGCCTGGCCCAGTTGCACGGTGGCCTGGGCGGCGTCGATGGCTGCCGGGTAATCGGCGATCCGGCAAGCATATCGCGCTCTTCGCCATCTCGCCTCGGCCCGCTGTTCCATACCCAACCCCTCGGCCACGGACTCCAGCTCGGCTACATCGCGCCCTTGGGCATCACGCCGGCCGACAAGGTCGTGAATACTCTCCAGGCCCAGCAGCAACCGGTACCGCGCGGCGGCCTCGTCGCCGGGCGTGAGCTCCAGAGCCCGGCTCAGGTACCGCGCCGCCTCCTCGTATGCAGACTGCTTTGCAGCCCGCCGGGCAGCCATCGCGGTGTACTTCCGCTCTCGCTGCGGATCACCGGCGAATTGGTGGGCCAACTGCACCGCGGCCTCCTCCAGTCGCCCTTCGTAGAGCTGTTCCAGGGCCTCGCCCACCCGGCGGTGCAGCAGGCGCCGCTCCGAATCTCCCAGCCCCTGGTATAGGTGCTGCTGGAACAGAAAGTGGGAGAAGCGATAGCGCGACAGGCTGCGTCCGTCCAGGCGCAGCTCACCCTGCTCCCGCAGCAGCCGGTGCCGGGCCGCCAACTGCTCGCGGAGGAGGCGGAGCGTGTGGAGCTCGTCCAACCCCAGCACCAGCGCCACAGCCTGTGCGGTGAACTCTTCCCCCTCCACGCTGGCCACGGCCAGCACCTGGCGTAGCTCCTCCGGGAGCCGGGCGATGCGCTCGGCGATGGCCGCCTGCGCCCGCACCGGCAGGGCGTCCCAATCCAGCCCCGCCCCTTGAATCCACCGCCCCGCATCGTCCTGCACGAGGTTGCCGCGCTGCTGCATGGCGCGCAGCAGCTCGATGGTGAACAGCGGGTGGCCCCGCGTCCGCCCAAAGAGTGCCCCCCGGAATGGCTCGCCCAGTGTGTTGGGCTCGCTGTCCAGGAAGCGATCCACAAAGAGGCGGCCCTCCGCCTCGTCGGTTGCGGCCAAGTCAAGCCATGCCTCGCCAAAGCGGGCGCGGTACTCGGCCAGCACCGGTTCAAGGGGGTGGCGCTCGCCATCCCGGCCCAGCGCCAGCTCATGGGGCCGGTAGGCTCCGGCCAGCAAGATGCGGCCGCGCTCGATGCGACGCCCCAGGTGGAAAAGCAGGCCGATCGAGGCCTGGTCGGCCCACTGCAGGTCGTCCAGGACGAGCAGCAGCGGGCGCTGGGCCGACAAGTGCATCAGGAGGTTGGCATATTGCTCGAAGAGGTGGCTCTGCTCCAGCCCGCCCGGCGGGTTGGTGCGCGGATCGGCCAGCCGTTCCAGTGGGGGCAGCCAGGCGGCCCCGGTCGGCGCGGCGGCCCGCGCCCGTGCCAGCAGCTCCCGGCCGGGCAGCAAGGTGCCGACCAGCCCCGAGCCCCGTTGGGAAATAACGGGCGCCACTCCTGGCAGGGCATCCCACATTCGTCGTGCCTGGTGCGCGGTCAGAGTTCCGGCGGCCCAGGGAGCCTCGACATCCCCGGTGAGCATGGCCAGGATGCCACGGAAGGGCAGGTAGGGGTCGCCCACGCCGGAGTAGGCGTTGCAGGTGCCCATCGCCAGCAACAGCTCGGGGTGGGCGTCGAGGGCGCGCCGGGCAAACTCGTGCAGCAGGACCGTCTTGCCCCGCCCCGGTCCGCCGACGACGAAGGCGGCCTGCCCATGCCCATCCAGGGCGGCAGCGAGAAGGGACTCGAGCCAACGCAGCTCTGTGTCGCGGGCGACAAAGACCGGCCGGGCGACGGTGGGCACAACCTGGTCGCCAAGAAAGCCGGGCAGCGGCGCAGGCGGCACGTCGAGTCCGGGCGGCTCGGCCGGCGGCTTCCCGTCGCGAATCTGCTCGTAGAGACTGACGGTGTCGCGGCCGGGCTCGACCGCGAGCTCCGCGCCAAGCAGGCGGCGGCAGGTTTCGTACTGGGCCAGGGCTGCACTGCGCTGCCCGCCGGCCGCCAACAGCAGCATCAACTGCCGGTGCGCCTCCTCGCGCCACGGTTCCAGGGCAAGCAGGCGTGTGGTATAGTCGATAGCGGCTGCGCGGCCCGGCTGCCCCCGCTGGGCGTGGTGGGCTGCCAGCGAGTGCAGAGCCTGCACGGCCAGCTCGTGCAGCCTCGCTCGTTGCGCCAGAGCCCACTCCTCGAAGGCTGGCGCGTGGTGGACGTAGAACCCCTCCAGGAAATCGCCCCGGTACAGCGCCACAGCCTCCTCTAGGCCCTTGATGCCGGATCCGGCCTGCATGTCGTGGACATGGGCGCCGGCCACGCGCGCCTCGAAAGCCCTGACGTCGAGTTGAAAAGGGAGATCGACATTGAACGCAACGTCCTCGCGGGTGATGCTGACGTGGGGGCCGACCAACTGGCGCAGGTTGGTGAGAGCTTGGCGCAGGCCATTCAGGGCGCTGGCGTCGGGCAGCTCTCCCCACAGCAGGCCGGCCAAGGCCGGGCGCAGGTGGGGCCGGCCGGTGACGGCCAGGTAACAGAGCAGTGCCTGGGCCTTGTTGGAGATAAAGCCCGTCACCAGGCTCCCGGAGCGGTGGATCTCCAGGTTGCCCAACAGCCTCAACTGCAGCTCTTCGGACATCGGATTTCCCCAGGGTTCCTGGTCGCACCGACGATATCTTCACGATCCCTAAATGAACGGTAAACGACGCGCTGCTATACTGCCAGTACACTATAGCACGCTACGCAACTCGCGTCAAGGCCAGGACAAGTGGCAATGCTTGACAGACCGTCGACCTACCGGTCCTACATTCTGACTCTGTGGCAGGAGCACAGCAGGGGTTCGAGGGAGCCCGCCGTGTGGCGTTTCCGCCTGGAAGACCCCCGCACCGGCCGTCGGAGCGGCTTTGCGGACCTGGCGGCGCTGGTGGCGGCTCTGGAGGAAGTGATGGGGCACGATCGCACGCTGGGAGAGGATGCGGCAGATCAGTCGGCGGCAGGTCCATAGCCGTGTCGTGAAGTACGAGTTCGTGGTCATGCCCCTGCCATGAGAAGGTTTGGGGCGCCGACTGCGAGAGAAGGGGGAATCATGAAAGGCCAAATGAAGACACTCTGCGTAAGCGTTACCCTGCTCACCTTACTCGTCGTTGCCTGCGGTCCGAGTGCAACCCCGGTTGCGCCAACGTCAGTGCCACCCACAGCGACCCCGGTGCCACCCTCAGCGACCCCGGTGCCGCCCACACCCGTGCCACCCACGGCGACCCCGGTGCCGCCCACACCCCCGCCACCCACTACGACCCGGGTTGTTCCAACGGCCGGGCCACCTACGGCGACCCCCGTACGGGTATCCATTGCGGTGACTTTCGCCGGGGGCACGTGTACGATGGAAGGTCCGCAGCAGGTCCCCGTCGGTGCGGTGCTTGTCATTCAATGGACCCTCGAGGACACGAACTACACCCTTCCCGGATTGTGCATGGTAACCGTGGACCCCGGCAAGACCCTGGCCGATCTTCTAGCAGCGCCGGGCTATCCTCAGCCGTCCTGGGTTCACCCTACCTATGGCGACTGCTGGCCCATGGACTACGCCGCCACGTCAACCGTTGTGCAGGTGGTGATGAAGACAGGCCCCGCCTATATCGGATGCTTCAGCTCCCAAACGAAGAAGATCGGGGTGCTGGGTCCGATCGAGGTTGTCCAATAGAAGGAGGTGACACCCCACAACTGGGTCCTGGGCAGACCACCGTCAGTCAGCACTTGGCAACAGAATGATCAAGAGGAGGGCACAGATGAAAAAGAGGACCTTGCTTCTCGCTGTTGTGGTGATGCTGCTGCTTGCCGCGCCGGCCTTGGCCAGGGAGCACGAGCCGACGGGCGACCGGCTCAACATTCACTGTGGGTACGAGCCAGCCGATTGCTCGGGAACGCTGACCTATGCTGCCACCACGGCCTTCTACGTCAGCCATGGCTGGTCGTATTGGCCCCCGAGGTGGGTCCCTGGCCAGGCGAGATTCGAGCTAGAGGTAGATGGGGTGTTCATACCGCCGACGTATGTGGAATTCACCAGGATACCTGGAGAGCCGGAGTACTTTCTCGACAGGATCTACTTCTTCAACTTCCCTGAGGGTATGACAGGAACCCATACCTTCGAAGGCCACTGGATCATCCCGTGTGTGTTCGTGGATCCTGAGTGCAAACCTCCCATGACCGACTTTGACTGGGTTCACAGCACGTTCGAGATCACCTTCTACTAGGACTCTATCCCAGTGCGACCGATCTTCCATTCTGGAGAGGAGATAGGAAATGAGAGGGAAAACAAGACTGTTGGTGATTCTGGTCCTGGCCGTTGCGCTGCTGACGGCCTTCGTCCCAGTAGCCGGCCTCGCCGAAGGGAACAAGACCTATTTCACCGGGGAGGAGTGCTGGGTCGCGGACCTGGCTCCGGGGCTCTGGGAGCCGCTCGGCAACGGCAAGTTCCGGGTCACCGGCATGGAGCAGCAGTTCACAGACGACACGGACGACCCGCGCACCACCGGGGACACGTACATCGTGGTGAACGCCGTCCTGGATCCGAACACATTCTCGGGGCCAATGCACGGCACCTTCGAGATCGTGAATGATCAAGGCAGTTGGTCTGGGCACTGGGTCGGGCAGCTTGACTATGGGGCGAGCTCGATCCATGCCGTCGGGCACGGCAGCGGTGCCTATGAGGGGCTGGTCGGCTACTGGACCTACAACCGGCCGGGACCGTGGGCTTGCTTCACGATCGACGGCTACATTGTGGAGACGGGCGGCGAGTGACCCTGAGGATTCGCACCCTGGTCAGACCTTCAGCACCCTGGGTGCGTATCCACCGCATCAGATCCTGGGAGATTCGGGGCCGTTGCCAGCAGGAGCAGCGGGACGTTATCGCGGACCGGCGCGCCGGACGCGCTAATCCACATCCCGTATGCCACCAGCTGGACGACCGGGGGCTTGCCCCCACAGGCTCCCGGTCGTCCAGCCGATCTCTCTCCACACCCTCAGCACCTCCGCCACGCTCCACGCCTGGGCGATGCACCCACGCGGGGCGTTCGGCAGCGACACGGCAAAGAGCTGGTTGCGACGTAGTGCCGGGTCATTGCCGCCGGGACCGTCCAACACGTCGCAACAATAGCCGGTCTTTTCGTTCCAGAAGAGGGCGAAGCCCGCCCGCGCCTGCTCCGCCAGCGCCTCGTAGGTTTCTGCCGCTCGCCGAAGGTCTCCGACCGAGGCGGCATGGTCTCGGTCAGGACACGCTTTGTCAAGTCCGGCAAGCCCCGAGGAGCGCGCAGGAGCGACGCGGCGCTGCCTGAGATTGCGCCACGTTTCTGATTCCGGCTCGATAAGTGTTTGGTAGGCGTTCGACTTGTCAAGCCAATGAGCTTTCGTTTGCGACCAC